>Ga0308171_1000278_pt1 | contig 135432 bp, 136 predicted proteins | sample PhyGR1_FD_202135 | JGI IMG/M metagenome (GOLD analysis project Ga0308171, IMG submission 202135) | Phyllosphere microbial communities from UC Gill Tract Community Farm, Albany, California, United States - DLSLSG.R1 | ecosystem: Host-associated > Plants > Phyllosphere > Unclassified | place... | reverse complement strand
CCCTGGCGTCAAGGTCGGCCAGGATGAAGTCGGCGTCGTATCCCTTGTCGGCGAGCAGCACGCGAGGCTGTGGGCCGGGTTCGTCCATGACCGGCGCATAGCCCTTCACATCGGAGACCTGACCGCCGCTCAGCGTGACCGCGACAGGGAGGCCCAAAGCGTTGCTGCGGAGATGGATCTTGGTCGAGAAGCCACCGCGAGAGCGGCCAAGACCCTGGTCCTCATCCCCTTTTTTAGCGCGCCGGCGGCGTGCTGATGGGCGCGGATGATGGTGGAATCGATCATCTGGACGCTGCCATGCCCTGCGCCGGCCTCGTTCAGCGCCTCCAGCATCACCTCCCAGGTCCCCGCCAGCGTCCAGCGCCGGAATTGCCGCTAGACCGAGTTCCACTCGCCGAAATGGCTGTGCACGTCACGCCAGGCCGTGCCTGTCCGAGCGATCCAGAACACTCCGTCCAGCACCCGTCGGTGATCACGAGGACGCCGCCCCCGTCTCGGCCCCTTCTCGACAACGAACGGCTCGAAGAACGCCCATTCCTCGTCCGACATCAAACCACGAACCAACGCCACTCTCCGCAAAGAGCAGCCTTGAATCAGTCATCTGGTGATTTGGGAATCCACTTTGTCCACACTACCTGGGTTCCATCAGGGCGACGGCGCTGACGGTCTTGAACCGTATCCCGGCGGCTCTATTCCACAGGCCCTGGCTGCCTGCGAAGGCCCCCCGGTTGAAGTCATGCTGTCGATGGCCACCTGGCTGAAGCAGCACGACAAGGGCGAACCCAACAAGATCACGGTCTTCACACCGGCAAAAATGATAGCCGAGGACGCCGGCGAGAAGGTGGTCGGCCAACTGCTCAAGATCGCCTCGGGGATGGGCTTCAACTACTGGAACGACACTAAGGACATTCGTCGCCTGACGGCGGACGGTATCGAGTTCGCGGATGGACGGTTCCTGCCTTGCGAACTCAAGATCATCTTCCCGGACTGGAAGGCGCACGACTTCCTCCGAGGTCTAAGCATTTCGGACTCTCAGGGCTTCATCAAGACCGATCTGCTGATGCGAAACCCCGATTTTCCCGAGATTTTCGCTTGTGGAGATTGCGCCGCAGTGACCATGCCCAAGCTTGGGGCAATCGGACACCAGGAGGCCGAAATCGTGGGCCTGCAAATCGCCAAGGCCTTGGGTGTGATCAGGGCCGAAGATGCGGACAAGCCACTGCAGCCTGAGGTGCTCTGCATCGGTGACATGGGCGCCGGCAAGGCTTTTTGGATTCACTCAAACAGTTGGTTCGGAGGGAACCGCGAGACGCTCAAGATGGGTCGCACCCCTTATTTCCTGAAGATGCGTTACCGCGACATGTTCTTTGCGTCGGACGGCAAGATTCCGGCCTGGGGCATGGACGCCGCCGAACTGCTCGCCGAGGGTCTTTGATCCGTTTCGCTATAGGCGCTCGGTGCGAGCGCCTATAGCGAAAGCCTTTGGAACCCATAAAAACTATTAGTTTGTGTAAGTGTGTATGTAAGTGTTGAATGGGTTGTCTGAAGGAGACATCGACATGACCGGATTGCCCCGCCTCAACGAACCCGCCCCCGACTTTCACGCCCGCACCACCCACGGGGATCGCAGCCTGGCCGATTACCGCGGCAAATGGCTGATCCTCTTCTCCCACCCCTCTGACTTCACTCCGGTCTGCACGACCGAATTCATCGGATTCGCCAAGCACGCGGATGAATTCGCCGCGATGAACTGCGAGCTCCTGGGGCTCTCGATCGACAGCATCTTCTCCCATCTGGCCTGGACAAGGAACATCAAGGAGAAGTTCGGGGTCGAAATCCCCTTCCCCATCATCGAGGATCTGAAGATGGAGGTGGCCCAGGCTTACGGGATGATCCACCCCGGGGCGGCCGACACCTCGGCTGTTCGCGCCACCTTCCTGATCGATCCGGAAGGCAAGCTGCGCGCCATGGTCTACTATCCCATGAGCAATGGCCGCAGCATCGAAGAGTTCGTTCGGCTGCTCACCGCGCTCCAGGCGTCCGACGCCAACGGGGTCGCGACGCCTGAGAACTGGCGCCCTGGCCAACCGGCCATCGTCCCTCCGCCCAAGACCGCCGAGGCGGCCGAGGCTCGCGCTTCCGAGGGTTACGTCTACACCGACTGGTATTTCTCGACGCGCGACCTCCCCGACGCCCCGAAAGCCGCCTGATCGGACGCTGGCCGGACCGCGCAAGCGGTCCGGCCCTGTTCTTCGCAAACCAAACGGAGCCTTCATGCAGATCATCGACCACGGCGGAGCGCGCATCGCGGCGCTCCACGACAAGAAGACCGGCAGTTGGCAATATGTCGTCTCCGACCCGGTCAGCCGCAAATGCGCGATCATCGATCCGGTCTGGGATTTCGACGAGAAGGCGGCGGCGACCTCGACCCGTAACGCCGACGCCATCCTGGACTACGTCAAGGCGGAAGGCCTGACGGTCGAATGGTTGCTGGACACCCATCCGCACGCCGACCACTTCTCCGCCGCGCCCTATCTCAACGAGAAGCTGGGCGCGCCGACCGGTATCGGCGAGAAAGTCATCGGGGTTCAGAGGCTGTGGAAGGACATCTACGGCCTGGACGACGACTTCTTGGCCGATGGTCGCCAATGGGACCATCTCTTCAAGGCCGGGGATGCGTTCGCCGTCGGCGACCTGCCGGCGCGGGTGATCTTCTCCCCGGGCCACACCCTGGCGTCCATCACCTATGTGATCGGCGACAACGCCTTCGTCCACGACACCCTCATGATGCCTTATGCCGGAACATCGCGCGCCGACTTTCCGGGTGGCGATTCCAAGGCCCTCTACCGAAGCATTCAGGACATCTTGGCCCTGCCTGAGGAGAGCGGCGTCTTCGTCGGCCACGACTACGGTCCCGATGGACGCGAGCCCGCCTGCTTCAGCACCGTGCGAGAGCAGAAGGCGGACAATATCCATATCGGCGGCGGACGCGGAGAGGCGGATTTCGTACGGCTTCGCGATGATCGGGATTCCACCCTACCCCTGCCGAACCTTATGCTCTACGCGCTTCAGGTGAACATCCGCGGCGGCGTCCTGCCGCCGCCCGCGCCGGACGGGCGCGTCTATTTCAAGATTCCCGCCAATCGCTTCGCCCCGCCCCAGGAGAACGCTTGATGCGTCCGTCCGCACTGGCGCTCGTCGCCCTTTTGAGCGCGACGGCCCTGGCCGCCCACGCCCAAACGCCCGCCGATCCTCTTCATGTCTACGGTCCGGGCGGCCCCGCCCCCGCCATGCGCGACGCGGCGAAGGCTTATGAGGCGCGCACCGGTCGCGCTGTGACCGTCGTCGCCGGACCAACCCCCCAATGGCTGGACCAGGCCAAGGCGGACGGCGACCTGATCTTCTCCGGTTCGGAGACGATGATGACCGACTTCGTCAGCGCCCTGGAGGGGCGCATCCGCGCCGAGGCGGTCGAGCCGCTCTATCTGCGCACCGCCTCCATTCTCGTTCGGCCGGGAAATGCGAACGGCATCGGCGGGCTGGAGGATCTCTTCCAGCCGGGTCGCCGGGTCTTGGTGGTCAACGGCGCAGGTCAGAACGGCCTATGGGAGGATATGGCCGGCCGTACCGGCGACATCGCCAAGGTTCGGGCGCTGCGTCGCAACATCGTTACCTACGCCCGAAACAGCGCCGAGGCGCGCCAGGCCTGGATCGACGACCCGACGCTGGACGCCTGGATCATCTGGGGCATCTGGCAGGTCGCCAATCCGGACCTGGCTGATGTGGTCGAGGTCGAGGAGCCCTACCGCATCTACCGCGACGCCGGCGCCGTGGTGACTGAGACCGGCCGACAGGACGCCGACGCCCAGCCGTTCCTCGACTTTCTGAAGTCCGACGAGGGGGCCGCCATCTTCGCGCGTTGGGGCTGGCGGACCGGCCAACCTTAAGCCTGCCTTAAGGTGGACCACGCGGTGTCGGCGGCATGGCCGACCGTCGCACCTTCACCTTGAACCGCCGAAACCTGCTGGCGGCCGCAGCGGCGCCGCTCTGGCTTTCGACGACGACGGAAGCCGCATCGGCTCCGGCGGCATCCAACATCACCGCCCTGACTGCAGCCTTCTACGCTGCACGGGACGGACGCCCGGCCTGGTCGGGCCCAGCGCGCAGGCAGGCGCTCGACGCCCTGGCCTTGGCGGACCGTCACGGCCTGTCAGCGCCCGACGGCCTCGCCCTGGACGAAACCGAGCTGACCCAGGCCGTCCTGGCCTTGGCCGAGGCGCTCGCTCATGGCCGGGTCGATCCCGCTTCGGTCGAGACCCTGTGGGAGATGGGGCGCAACCGAGTCGATACGCCGCCTCTACTGGCGAAGGCCGTCGACGAAGGAACGCTGGCCGTGACCATGGCCGGCCTTGCGCCCCAGGACCGCGGCTATCAGGGCCTGTGCGACGGCTTTCTCCGCTATCGCGCCATCGCCGACCGCGGCGGCTGGCCGGCGTTCGCCCTGGGCGCGACGATCGAACCGTTTGCGTCCGACCCCCGCCTTCCCGCCCTCCTGCCGCGCCTTCGGGTGGAAGGCGATCTGAGCGACGCCGCCGCCTCTATGATCGGCCCGTCCGTCGGTGACTACGGGTCCGTTCTGCAAGAGGCCGTTCGGGCGTTCCAGGTGCGCCACGGCCTTGAGGCGGACGCCCGCATCGGCCCGGCGACCCAGCGCGCCCTGTCGATTTCGGCAGAGGCCCGCGCGCGCCAGATCGCGCTTAATCTGGAACGCCGTCGTTGGCTGAAGCGGGACGTGGCCCCGGAGCGGATCGAGGTGAACACCGCAGCCTCGATCATGGTCTACTGGAAGGACGGTCGGCCCGTGCATTCGATGCGGGTCGTGACGGGTGACGCCGACAATGCGACGCCCAGCCTCGAACGACCCTTTGCCTCGGTCGTCGCCAATCCGCCCTGGACGGTGCCGACCTCCATCGCCCAGCGCGAGATCCTGCCGCGCGGCGCCGCCTATATGCGGGCGCACAACATGACGATCCAGAACGGCATGGTGGTTCAGCGCGCCGGCCCGAACGCCGCCCTGGGCCAGGTCAAGTTCGAGCTTCAGGACAGTTACGCCATCTTCCTGCACGACACCCCGTCGCGGGGCGCGTTCGACCAGAGCTTCCGCCATCTCAGCCACGGCTGCGTGCGGGTACAGGACGCCGTCGGCTTTGCCCGACTTCTGCTGGCGCCCGACCCCGAAAGGCTGGCCCGCTTCGATGCCGCGCTGGACAGCGGCCAGACCGCCCGGGTGGCGACCGGTCGGCCGATCGACGTGCGCCTGCTGTATTGGACCGCCTTCCTGGACGGCCAGGGCCGCGTCGCCTTTCGCGATGACATCTATCGTCGCGACACCCGTCTGGCGGAAGCGTTGGGCATCGCCCTGCACCTGCCGCGGCCCGACGACCGGCGCGCCGATGCGGACGACGTCGGCCCCTGACGGCTATTCGGTCGTGCGGCCGTCGAAATGCTCGTGGTCGGCGCAGGCCTCTTCCACCGTGGCGTGAACCGTCCCGTCGAGATGCTCCGGCGGGCCATACAGGGTGTAAAGCCGAAGCGGCTCGGACCCCGTGCTGACCACATTGTGCCGGGCGCCCTGAGGGACGATGACCCCGTCGTCCGCCTTCACGGCATGACGCACGCCGTCGATCCAGATTTCGCCCTCGCCCGCCTCGATGCGAAAGAACTGGTCGCGGTCGTCGTGGATCTCTTCGCCGATCTCCTGACCCGGCGGAATGGCCATGAGGACGAGCTGCAGATTGTGGCCGGTGTAGAGAACGCGGCGAAAGTCTGTGTTCTCTTCCGTCAGACGTTCGATATTGTCGATGAAGCCCTTCACGAGAGTCTCCTGTCTTGGTTGGCCGTCAGCGACGTGCGACGGCGGTGATGCGCGCGAACTGAGCCGTGTCGCCGCGAGCCGGGGTCGACGGGCGGGGCGCCGGGGCGGCGACGCGCGCGCCGACCGCCTTCGCATCGCCGCAGAAGATTTCGTAGAGCATGCCCATGACCGCCTGAGCCCGCTCGTCGGCGATCGAATAGAAGATCGAGCGCGACTGGCGGCGGGTCTTGACCAGACCGTACTGGCGCAATTCGGCCAGTTGCTGGGACAGGGCCGGCTGTTTGATGCCCAGGTCCGTCTCGAGCTGACCGACCGAACGCTCCTCTTCGGCGATATGGCACAAAATCAGCAGCCGGTTTGCGTTGGCCAGCTGGCGCAGCAGCTCTGCGGCCTCCGGCGCCTTTTCCTTCAGCCGCTCCATGGCGGCGGCCTGGTCGTCGGTCATGCGCGGCGCTCGCGATAGTACCAGGGCGCATCGCCGTCACCGTCGGCGATGGCTGCATCCAGGGTGGTGGCGGCGGGTTCCAGCAGGGCGTCGCCCGGGGTCCAGCCCGCCGGCGTGGACGCCTGCTCGCGGTCAGAGGTCTGCAAGGCGGTGATGAGACGCAGCAGTTCATCAACCGAGCGGCCGATGTTCATCGGGTACCAGCTGATGGCGCGCACGACGCCTTCGGGATCGATCACGAAGGTGGCGCGCACCGTCGCGCTGTCGCTCGAGCCGGCGTCCACCATGCCGAAGGCGTGGCCGATGGCCATGGAGGGATCTTCGATGATCGGGAACGGCACCTTCACGCCGAAGCGGCGGTAAATGTCCTTCAGCCAGGCCAGGTGCGAATACAAACTGTCGACCGACAGGGCCATCAGATCGCAATCGATCGCCGCGAAGGCGTCGGCCTGCCGGGCCAGGGCCACAAACTCGCTGGTGCAGACCGGCGTGAAGTCCGCCGGATGCGAGAACAGAACCAGCCAGCGTCCGCGATAGTCGCTGAGGCGCTTTTCGCCTTGGGTCGTACGCGCGGTGAAGTCCGGGGCCGTGTCGTTGATGCGAAGGGCGCGCATCGCGGCGGGATAGACGGTTGGCGCGGTGTCGGTCGTTTCCATAGCCGCAAGCTAAGCGCTTCCCAGCGTTTCCGCCACATTAAAATACATACTTGCACGAACTATGAATGGGTATATGTGTTGGATCACCGAAACGGAGACACGCCATGTCCTCGCCAATCCCTGATCCTGCCCGCGACCACGCCGCCGACATTGTGCGCGCTGCGCTGGGCGATCCCCGTCAACGCCCGGTCGTCAAATCGTTCTTTGATGAGGCCACCTTTACCGTCAGCCACGTCGTCCGCGATCCTGGTTCAGCCGTCTGCGCCATCATCGACAGCGTGATGGACTATGATCCGGCGTCCGGCCGCACCTCCCACGCTTCGGCCGACACCCTTATTGATTACGTGAAATCCGAAGGTCTCACGGTCCAGTGGCTGCTCGAGACCCACGCCCATGCCGATCACCTGTCGGCCGCGCCCTACCTGCAAGAGAAGCTCGGCGGTCAGCTGGCCATCGGCCATGAGATTCTCACCGTGCAGGCGGTCTTCGGCAAGATTTTCAACGAAGGCACCGACTTCCGCCGCGACGGCAGCCAGTTCGACCAGTTGTTCAACGACGGCGACCGGTTCGAGATCGGCGGGCTGAAGGCCACGGTGCTGCATGTGCCCGGCCACACCCCGGCCTGTCTGGCCTATGTCATCGGCGACGCCGTTTTCCCCGGCGACACCATGTTCATGCCCGACTACGGCACGGCGCGCTGCGACTTCCCCGGCGGCGACGCCGGGATCCTGTATCGCTCGATCCATCGCCTGATCTCCCTGCCGGACGAGGCGCGGGTCTTTCTGTGCCACGACTACAAGGCGCCGCCGGGGCGTACCGAGTTCGTCTGGGAGACCACCATCGGCGCCCAGCGCACCAGCAACATCCACATCCGTGACGGCGTCAGCGAGGACGAGTTCGTGGCCATGCGCACCCAACGCGACGCCACCCTGTCCATGCCCAAGCTAATCTTGCCGTCTGTGCAGGTGAACATGAACGGCGGCCGCCCGCCCGAGCCCGAGGACAATGGGGTGCGCTACCTCAAGGTCCCGCTGAATGCACTGTGAGGCGAAACTCCGATGCTTGAACCCATCCCCTTCGTCTGGCCGCTGGTCGGCGGCCTGCTGGTCGGCCTGTCCGCCGGTCTCTATCTGTTGCTGAATGGGCGCGTGGCCGGGATCTCCGGCCTGACCGCCGCTGCGACCGGCCTGTCGAAAGGCGCGCCGCGCCCTTTGGGCCTGCTTTTCATCGCCGGCCTGCTGGGCGGCGCGGCCTTGGCCTCGGCGCTGATCCGCAGGCCCGAGGTGCAGATCACCTCGGACATCTGGCTTCTGGTGCTCGGCGGCCTGATCGTCGGCTTCGGCACCCGCTGGGGCTCGGGCTGCACCAGCGGCCACGGCGTCTGCGGCCTGGCCCGCCTGTCGCCCCGCTCCATCGTCGCCACCGGCGTCTTCATGGCGGTTGCGGCCCTGACCGTTTTCGTCACCCGCCACCTTCTGGGAGGCCTGGCATGAACCGGCTGTTCGTCGCCGTCCTGTGCGGCCTGCTGTTCGGCGCCGGCATGGTGGTGTCCGACATGATCAATCCGGCCCGCGTCCTGGCCTTCCTGGATGTGACAGGGGCCTGGGACCCTTCGCTGGCCTTCGTCATGGGCGGGGCGCTGATCCCCTCCGCCATCGCCTATCTGATCCGCCGGCGTATGGATGCGCCGGTCGCGGCAGACACCTTCCATGTCCCCGAGAGCCGGACCATCGACACGCCTCTGGTCGGCGGCGCCGTCCTGTTCGGCCTGGGCTGGGGCTTGGTCGGCCTGTGCCCCGGCCCGGCGCTGGCGGCCCTGACGACCGGCGCATGGCAGGCCTTCGTCTTCGTCGGCGCCCTCGTAGCCGGCATGGCGCTGTTCCGCCTGACCCTCGATCGAAACGCCTGAACCAGAAAAGACCCTAGGGAGACAACGCCATGGATATCCGTCCGCTGGACGAGGCCCTGTCCGCCTCGCCCCAGATCGCCCCCGAAGACCTGCCCGCCATCGCGGCTCAGGGCTTCCGAGCGGTGATCTCCAACCGACCTGACGGCGAGGAGCCCGGCCAGCCCAGCGCCGAGGAACTGCGCCAGGCCGCCGAGGCCGCCGGCCTGGCCTTCGCCCATGTCCCCGTGGTCGGCGGCGCCATCTCCGACCAGGACGTGGCGGACTTCCGCGAGGCTCTGACAGACCTGCCACAGCCCGTGTTCGGCTTCTGCCGCACCGGCACGCGCACCACCACCCTGTGGGCGCTGGCGAACGCCGCCGCCGAAACCCCCGATCATCTGATCGCCCGCGCCAAGAGCGCCGGCTACGACCTCGGCGCCCTGCGTCCCCGTCTTGAAGGAGCCGCGTCATGAGCGCCCAATACGCCCCCCTGGAGTCCTGCGACGTCCTGATCGTCGGCGGCGGATCCGCCGGCATCGCCACGGCCGCCAGCCTCCTGCGCCGCCGCCCAGGCCTCGACGTCCGCATCATCGAACCGTCCGAACGCCACTATTACCAGCCCGGCTGGACCATGGTCGGCGCCGGCGTCTTCACGCCCGAGCGGACTCAGCGCCGCACCGAGGATCTGATCCCCCAGGGCGCCCAGTGGGTGCGGGGCGCAGTCGCGGCCTTCGACCCCGTGCATGATCGCGTCGAACTGACCGACGGCCGATGGATCGGCTATCGGATGCTGGTCGCAGCGCCGGGACTAAAACTGGACTGGGCGGCTATCCCCGGCCTGGCGGAGACCCTGGGGCGCAACAATGTCACCTCCAACTACGGCTACGAGACCGCGCCCTACACTTGGAAACTGGTCCAGGCGATGCGCAGCGGCCGGGCGATCTTCACCCAGCCCCCAATGCCGATCAAATGCGCCGGCGCCCCGCAAAAGGCCATGTACCTTTCGGCCGACCATTGGCGTGACAACGGCCGCAACGACATCGAGATCGAATTTCATAACGCCGGCCCGGTGCTGTTCGGGGTCAAGGAGTATGTGCCGGCTCTGATGGAATATGTCCGCAAGTATCGCATCGACCTGAATTTCGGGTCGAAGTTGGTCGCCGTGGATGGTCCGGCGCGGGTGGCGACCTTCGCCGTCACAGGCGCGGACGGCGAGGTGCGACAGGCGCGGCGCGAGTTCGACTTCCTGCACGTCTGCCCGCCGCAGACCGCGCCGGACTTCATCCGCGAAAGCCCGCTGGCCGCCGAGAGCGGCTGGATCGAGGTGGACGACGCCACCATGCGCCACAAGCGGTTCGAAAACATCTTCGGCCTGGGCGACGCCTGCTCGGCGCCCAACGCCAAGACCGCTGCAGCCGCCCGCAAACAGGCGCCCGTCGTGGCCGAGAACGTCCTGTCGCTGCTGGACGGCCAACCGATGCGGGCGGTATACGATGGCTACGGCTCGTGCCCGCTGACGGTCGAGCGCGGCAAGATCGTGCTGGCCGAATTCGGCTATGGCGGCAAACTCCTGCCCAGCTTCCCCAAATGGTTGATCGACGGCACCAAGCCCTCTCATCTGGCCTGGCTGCTGAAGTCTGAGGCGCTGCCTGAGATCTACTGGTCCGCCATGCTCAAGGGCCGCGAATGGATGGCCCAGCCCCAGCACATCGAGCCTGCGCCGCAACTTCGTCCTGCAGTCGCCTGAGTCTGATTATGGACCTGTCTCCGCTACAATACGGCCTCGGCGCCGGCGCCGGCTCGCTCGTCGGCTTCACCCTGGGCCTTGTCGGCGGCGGCGGGTCCATCCTGGCCGTGCCGCTGATCGTCTATCTGGTCGGTGTCAAGGATCCGCATCTGGCGATCGGCACCAGCGCCTTCGCCGTGGCCGCCAACGCCTTCGCCAATCTGCTCAACCACGCGCGCCACGGCACGGTGAAATGGAAGATCGCCGGCCTGTTCGCCTTGGCCGGCGTCTTCGGCGCCTTTCTCGGCTCCACCCTGGGCAAGGCGGTGGACGGCCAGAAGCTGCTGGCTCTGTTCGCCGCGCTGATGCTGGTGGTCGGGGTGCTGATGCTGAGAGGCCGCTCGGCCTCGGGGGACCCCGACGTGGTCCTGACGCCGGGGAATGCGCCGAAGCTTGTCGGAGCCGGCGCCCTGACGGGGATCATGTCCGGCTTCTTCGGCATCGGCGGCGGCTTCCTGATCGTCCCTGGCCTGATGGTCTCGACCCGCATGCCGATCTACTATGCGGTCGGCTCGTCGCTGGTCGGCGTGACGGCCTTCGGTCTGACGACGGCCTTCAACTACGCCCTGGACGGCTGGGTCGACTGGCCCCTGGCGGCCGTCTTCATCGGCGGCGGGGTGTTGGGCGGTCTGGTCGGCGCACGGCTCGCCAAGGCCCTGTCAGGACAAAAAGGCCTATTGAATACGGTGTTCGCGGGGCTGATCTTCGTCGTCGCCTTCTATATGCTTTACCGCAGCGCCGGCGCGCTCGGCCTGATCGGGTGAGACCACACCATGGAACTTGACGCCCTGATCCTGGCGCGGATGCAGTTCGCCTTCACCGTCGCCTTCCACATCGTTTTCCCGGCCTTCTCCATCGGCCTGGCCAGCTATCTGGCCGTGCTTGAAGCCCTATGGCTGAAGACGGGTCGCGATCTTTATCTCAACCTGTTCAACTACTGGCTGAAGATCTTCGCCGTCGCCTTCGGCATGGGCGTCGTTTCGGGCCTGGTGATGTCCTATCAGTTCGGCACCAACTGGTCGGTCTTCTCCGACAAGGCCGGGCCGGTCATCGGGCCGCTAATGGCCTATGAAGTGCTCAGCGCCTTCTTCCTTGAGGCCGGCTTCCTGGGCGTCATGCTGTTCGGACTGAAGCGCGTCGGCAAGAAGCTGCACTTCCTGGCGACCTTGATGGTGGCCTTCGGCACCTTCGCCTCGGCTTTCTGGATCCTGTCGGTCAACAGTTGGATGCAGACACCTCAGGGCTACGCCATCAATGACGTCGGTCAGTTCGTGCCCGTCGACTGGTTCAAGATCGTCTTCAACCCCTCCTTCCCCTACCGCCTCGCCCATATGCTTCTGGCGGCCTATCTGACCACCGGCCTCGTGGTCGGCGCGGTTGGGGCCTGGCACTTACTCAAGGACCGGGCCAACAAGGGCGCGCGCAAGATGTTCGCCATGGCCATGGGCATGATCCTGATCGCTGCCCCGGTCCAGATCTTCATCGGCGACATGCACGGGCTGAACACCCTGGAGCATCAGCCCGCCAAGGTCATGGCGATGGAAGGCCATTTCGAAAGCCACCCGGACGGCGCGCCGCTGATCCTGTTCGGCATTCCTGACCGCGAGGCCGCCACCGTCCACGGCGCGGTCGAGATTCCCAAGCTGTCCTCCCTGATCCTCAAGCATGATCCGAACGCGCCACTGGCCGGTCTCGACACCATCGACCGTGCCGACTGGCCGCCGGTGGAGATCGTCTTCTGGTCCTTCCGCATCATGGTCGGACTGGGCATGGCCATGCTGCTGCTTGGCGTCTGGGGGCTCTACGCCCGCCTGCGTAAACGCCTCTACGACGCGCCCTGGCTGCACCGCTTCGCCCTGGTCATGGGCCCCATGGGCTTCGTGGCTGTGCTGGCGGGCTGGGTCACTACCGAGGTCGGCCGCCAGCCCTGGACCGTCTATGGCCTGCTGCGCACAGCCGACAGCGCCGCTCCTCTTGCCGCACCGGCCGTCGCAACCTCTTTGGCGGCCTTCGCCGTGGTTTATTTCACGGTGTTCGGCGCCGGGGTCTTCTACATCCTGCGCCTGATGAACCACGCGCCGCACCGAGGCGAACCGGGCGTGGCGGAAACGCCGATCCGCACGGCCGGCATCACCCCGGCTCCGGCCATCGACCCCGACCGTCCCATCCCGACTGGCGAGGAGAATGATCGTGAGCATTGACCTGACCCTGGTCTGGGCCGGCCTGCTGGCCTTCGCCGTCTTCGCCTATATCGTCATGGACGGGTTCGATCTCGGCGTCGGCATCCTGTTCCCGACGCTGAAGGCCGGAGACCAACGCGATAAGGCGATGAACTCCATCGCCCCGGTCTGGGACGGAAACGAGACCTGGCTGATCCTGGGCGGCGGCGGCCTGTTCGCCGCCTTCCCCCTCGCCTACGCCGTGCTGATGCCGGCGGTCTATACGCCGATCATCGCCATGCTTCTGGGATTAGTCTTCCGGGGCGTCGCCTTTGAATATCGCTGGCGCACGGTGCGGGCCAAACCCGTCTGGGACGTCGCCTTCTTCGGCGGCTCCCTGCTGGCCGCCTTCTCCCAGGGCGTCACCCTGGGGGCCATCCTGCAGGGGGTCGAGGTGTCCGGCCGCGCCTACGGCGGCGGATGGTGGGACTGGCTCAGCCCCTTCAGCCTGCTGACCGGCGCCGCTGTCGTCGTCGGCTACGCCCTGCTGGGCGCCACCTGGCTGAACATGAAGACGGAAGGCGCGCTCCAGGCTCACGCGCGCTCTCAGGCCTGGAAACTGGGTCCGGCGACCCTGCTGATGATCGGCGCCGTCAGCCTGGCCACGCCCTTCCTCGACGGCGAATACGCCCGGCGCTGGTTCGACTGGCCCGGCGTGCTTCTGACGGCCCAGGTGCCGCTGCTCGTCCTGATCGTCGCGGCCGCCTTCTTCTGGACCATGCGCCGTAAGCGCGAGGTCTGGCCCTTCCTGTTGTCGCTAGGTCTGTTCGCCGTCACCTTCGCGGGTCTGGGCGTCAGCGTCTTCCCCTACGCCGTGCCCGACGAGATCACCCTCTGGCAGGCCGCCGCCCCGGCTTCCAGCCAGTTGTTCATGTTGGTCGGCGCCCTGATCCTGATCCCGATCATTCTGGCCTACACCGCCTATGCCTACTGGGTGTTCCGCGGCAAGGTCGGCGACGACGGTTACCACTGATGCCCTCGCCAACTCGCCCGGACGGACGCAAGCTGCTGTGGTTCCTGGCGCTCTGGCTGGGCGGCGTCGGGGGTCTCGGCGTCGTCGCCTATGCGCTGCGCAGCGTGCTGAAGTTGGCCGGGGGCTGATTCCGCCGAGACCATCGCCCCTCCTGGCCGTGCCGATAACCGGATGCGGCCCTTTCAAGGATCCCGTCCATGTCGTTCGCCCGATCCGGTTTCGCCCAGTTCATCGCCAGCGGTCCTGGCCGCCTCATCCGCATCGTCGCCGGTCTGGGGCTGATCGGCTGGGGCTACAGCCTGCTGCCTGGCGTCACGGGCGGAGTTCTGATGGCTGTCGGCCTTGTCCCTTTGGCGGCTGGCCTGTTCGATCTCTGCCTGCTCAGCCCTCTCCTCGGCGGCCCGCTCAGCGGTCGTCGGATCCGGGCAAACCGGCGTCGCTGACACCACCTCAAGGGCCTTCTCCATGACCAAGCTCAAGACCACATCCGCCGCCGTCGCTCTGGCGACGATGATGGCGACGGACCCTGCATCGGCTCAATCGCCGGCTCCGGTTCGCTTGATGGCCGTCGTAACGACGGCCGATCCCGAAACCCAGTTCATGGCCCTGACCCTGCTCAAGACGAGCGGTGTCGAACCCGGCCAGATTCGGATCCTGCTCTGCGGGCCCGGCGGCGATCTGGGACTGAAGGCTCCGACCGATCCTTCGCCTCCGACGTTCGGACCCGCGTCGCGCACCGCACAGGCGCTCTTGATGGAGCTCGATTCTCTGGGGACGACCGTCGAGGTCTGCGCCATCTATCTGCCGGCGAGACAATCGGATCGATCGGTCCTGCTCGACCCCATCGGCGTGGCGTCTCCGGTCGACATTGGTCCCATCCTCGCGAACCCCGCCGTCCGCGTTCTGACGTTCTGACACCGGCCCGACGCCCCCCCACAGACAGGATCGAAATCATCCGCATGACCCAGACCGAGACCCCCGCACGCTTGAATGCATCCGAGGACTGGGCCGGCGAGATGGGTTCGCGGTGGCTCGCTCATATCGACACCTTCGAAGGCATGATCGCTCCGGTCGGAGCCGTCTTGATGGAGCGGGCGGGCCTGGAGGCGGGCCAGACCGTTGTCGACATCGGTTGCGGTGGCGGCATGACCACCCTGGCCGCCGGCCGCGCCGTCGGGCCGCAGGGACGCTCACTCGGTCTGGATATCTCGCCCGACCTTATCGCCCGCGCGACCGGACGGGCACGGATCGCGGGGCTGTCCAATGTCGGCTTCCGCTGCGTCGATGCCGCAGCCGGTTTGCCGGACGCACCGAAGTTCGACCGGATGATCTCGCGGTTCGGCAGCATGTTCTTTGCCGACCCCTACGCCGCCTTCCGCAATCTGCGAGAGGCGATCCGCCCCGGCGGTCGTCTCGATCTCGCAGTTTGGGCAGCTCCGCGCGACAATCTTTGGATGTCGGCGATGGTGGCGGTCGTGCGCGATCACATCGACCTCCCGCGACCCGAGCCGCGAACGCCCGGACCCTTTGCGTTCGAGGATCAGGACTATCTGCGGGACGTGCTCGAAACATCCGGCTTCCAGGGGGTTGTGTTCGAAGGTTGGCGCGCTGACCTGCCCTTTGCAGGACCCGGGGCTTCACGCGCAGACGCCGTGACCTTCGCCCTGGACGGGATGGCGTTCCGTGACAAGGTCGCCGCTCTCACCGCGCGCGAGCGCGCCGCGCTGGCGCAGGCGCTGGGCGCCTTCTATGACGCCCGGATTACGCCTGACGGGGTCATGATGCCCGCCAAGGTGTGGTTGGTGCAGGCCGTCGCCTGATGCGCGCAGACCAGGGCTCGCCATCGTCAAAGGGCGTTCCGCCCGCCTCGCCTAATCGGCTCCCCTGGCCGCCGATGATCTATATCGCGGCGACCCTTCTTGCTGTCGCCGCAAACCACCTTTGGCCCTCGTGGCCATTCATGGATCATGCGCCGATCCGGGCTTTCGGGGCGATGTTGCTCGCGGTCGGCCTGGGCCTGGACGTCTGGGCCATGGCGGCGATGTCGCGGCGTCGAGCCAACATCTTGCCCCACCGCGCCGCCACGGCCCTGGTCACCACAGGTCCCTTTGCCTGGTCCAGAAACCCCATCTATCTGGGAAACACGATCGTCCTGATCGGGGTTGGTTTCGCGTTCTCCAACCCGTGGTTCCTCGCTGTCGCCCCCCTCGCGGCCATGGCCGTACTCCGCCTGGCGATCCTTCGCGAGGAAGCCCACCTCGCAGAAATATTCGGTCCGGCGTGGCAGCGGTATCGCTGCGGGACGGCGCGCTGGTTCGGGCGGTCCGCAAGCCGTTAGCGAGACAGGGGCGGGGGCTTCGTCCCGACCCTTCTCGCAGGATCTGCAACCTGAACCAGGCTTGCCTAGGCCGGCTTGAGGGCTCGATAGGCCGTCAGGCCGCCTTCGATATATCGCGCGTTCCGAAACCCCATGGCGCGCAGCGTATCGGCAGAAAGCGCTCCGCGATTGTTGGCGTTGCAGTAGCAGAGCACTGTGGTGTCCAGATCGGGAATCGTTTCCTCGATGTTCATCTCGAGCTTGCCGCGGCTGACATTGATTGCGGTTGAAATGTGATCCACGGCGTGCTCGTCGGGATCGCGGATGTCGAGGACGACCGCGCCGTTCGACACCAGCGTATCGACGTCGGCGGCACTGACCGATTCGACACGCGATCGCGCAGCGTCCGCCAAACCCGAAAACTTTGGAGTGTAGGCCACATGATGTTGTTGCGATTAGGGAGGAAGAAATTGCCAAGACAGGACAGCGCGCTGCCTCTGCTCAGTTTTTAACCCATTCGACCCCGCAATACGCCATTGAAAGCGGGACATGATGTCACGCAATTAGGCTGACATTGAGCAGGTGATCGTGCGGCTCCGTCATCGGCCGACACCCAAGGCTCGACGACGACCGACGTCCTGCCATCCGAAGGATAGCGTGGGTCCGACGACACACCGACACGTCGAGACCGGCCATGTTAGAAAAGATCCTGTTGTGCGTCTTACGATCCCACGCTCGGGGTCGCTCCGCAATCGATCCCCTTCAGGCATTTTGTCCGTTTACGCCCCGTCTATCCGCAGGCGAAAGCACAAACGCTCGGGATCGCCTCAGAGTGACCGCTTGATTACCTTGGCGATCACGACCGGAGCGGGCGAAGCTGCGAACTCTCAAGCCAGATCCGACGACGGCAAAGTCAGGCCCAGGTGCCTAGAACGGCATAGCTGCGGAGAGATGAATCAGTCGAGAGGGCTGACCCGTCATTTCTACCTCCAAGCCCGCCGTCCGCCAGCGACGTTCGATGGTTCCGCCCAACTGCTTCTCGGCGCTGATCGTGGTGAGGCGGGATCCAAACCCAAACCGCTTAGGCATCGTGACCAGGGGCCCACCGTGTTCGGTCCAGAGGATTTTGAGCCGATCGCCCATCTGACAGACTGTGATCTCCACGCCACCGTCATCGACCGACAGGGCTCCGTATTTGGCCGCATTGGTCGCCAGTTCATGAAAGACCAATGAGATCGGCGTGACGCCCTTGTCGTCGATCGGCACGTCGTCGCCGGTGATGCGGAAGCGACGATCGCGATCAGGATCGGGCGCGAACATCTGCCGCAGAACCGCATGAAGCGTCGGGGCGTCGTTGGCGAGCTCCATCTGCTCAACCTGCGGCCGAATGAATTGGTGGGCGCGCCCGAGTGCCTCCACGCGCTCCTGAAGCTCGTGAGCGCAGCCTTTGACGTCGGGTAGGGTTCTTGCGGACAATGTGATGAGACCGCTGCCGACTGCTAAGATGTTCTTGATCCCGTGGCTGAGTTCGCGCGTCAGAAGCTCGGTATCTTCCATAGCCCGTTTCTGGCGAACGATGTCCGTGCAGGTTCCGATCCAACGCCCGACCTGGGCTGCAGGATCATGAACCGGCAGTGCCCGACCGATCGTCCATCGGCAGGCACCGTCATGGAACGACGTGTCGTTGAAGAGCCCAAGAAACCCCCGTGCCGCCGCGAGGTAGCTCTGAATCAGGCGCTCCGTTCATAGGGGAGATCGGCGTGGATAGTGGCGTGGCCGCCCCTGCGCAGGTGGTTCTCGTCGATCTCTTCGATCAGTGCGAGGCCACGCTCGCGTCCGACCAGCTCGAGCAAGGCGTCGAGTTTGGCCTCCATCCGGTCGTCATTCTCCTTTGAGGATGGCGAGCCCAGATAGAGAAAATAGGCTAGACCGACGACCTGCCAGAGCAGTTGCAGAAACTCGGACTGCCAGTTCTCGAAGGTGTCTCGGCCCATCTCGATAAGGTGAGGCGACAGTTCGGCGGTCTGTCCGTGCGACTGCTGCTCCTCCACGAATGCAAACCAGCCGAAGGCCCAATGCAGGGCGAACGAAATGGCGAAGAACGCCAGTGTAATCCATGCGTACTCGTAACGCTTCAACATCGTCGCACTCCACTCACTACTCGACAGCAACACTTCCAAGCCCCACTCGTTGCTCCGGCGAAGAACAGCGGGTTCATCTGGTGATGCCAAGTGTCGGCAATTGATGCTGTGGACGGCTCTCCACCACTGCGGGAGCATGGGCTCCTGCTGAACAGGAGGAGAGCGATGGCTCAGGTTGTTACGATAGGTTTGGATCTCGCCAAGTCGGTGTTCCAGGTGCACGGCGTAGATGGGGCGGGCGAGGTGGTGGTCCGGCGTCAGATCAGGCGCTCCCAACTGCTGCAGTTCTTCGCCAGGCAGCCGGCCTGCCTGGTTGGAATGGAGGCCTGCGCCTCGTCTCATTACTGGGCGCGCGAGCTCGCTGCGCTGGGTCACGATGTGAAGCTGATGCCGGCGCAGTACGTGAAACCCTACGTCAAGCGAGGCAAGAACGACGCGGCTGATGCCGAAGCGATCTGCGAGGCGGTGACCCGGCCGACGATGCGGTTCGTGGCGATCAAGACCGCCGAGCAGCAGAGCGCGATGATGCTGCACCGGGTGCGGTTGGTCCTTTGTCGTCAGCGCACCCAACTTTCCAATGCGTTGCGGGCCCACATGGCGGAGTTCGGGATGGTGGCCCCGGTTGGGCGAGTGGGCCTGGAGCGGCTGCTTGAGGTGGTCGCAGATGCCGCTGATGAACGGCTGCCGACCGCTGCACGCACCTGCCTGCAGATGCTGGCGGCTCAGCTGGATGTCGTGAAGGCTCAAATCCTCGACAATGATCGAAAGATCATGGCTGACGCGCGAAGGAGCGAGCTCGGGCTTAGGCTGATGGAAGTCCCCGGTGTGGGGCCAGTGCTTGCTAGCGCGCTGGTTGCTGCGGTCGCCGACCCAGGCATTTTCCGCACCGGCCGCGACCTTGCGGCCTGGATCGGACTAGGACGAATCGACATTCACCGCATCCAGATCATGGAAGCGGCGAGCTGAGCGAAGGCCAGGAAGTGTCTGGCGAGACGGTCGTAGCGGGTTGCGAAGCGCCGGAAGTGCTTGAGCTTGTTGAAGCAGCGCTCGATGCGGTTGCGCAGTCGGTAGAGGACCGGATCGTGTGGGATCGGGGTCTTTCTTGAGCGTGTGGAAGGGATGACGGCTTCGGCCCCGAGGCTGGCGATGGCCTGTCTGAAGGCGCTTGAATCATAGGCGCGATCCGCCATGACGGCTTGCGGCGTCATGCCTTCGATCAGGGCTGGTGCGGCGAGGATGTCGTGGCTCTGGCCGGCGGCGAGCAGGAAGCGGACGGGCCGCCCCAGGCTGTCGCAGGCCATGTGGATCTTGGTCGTCATTCCACCTCGGGAACGCCCCACAGCCGGATCGAGGCCCCCTTTTTTGGGCCGGAGCCCCGACCCGTCGTCGCCTGCTGGTGCGCCCGGACCAGGGTGGAATCGAGCATCAGATACTGGTTGTCCCGGTCCTTGATCAGGTCGGCGAACACCCGCTCCCAGACGCCGGCCCGCGACCAGCGGCTGAACCGCTGATGCGCCGTCTTCCACTTGCCGTAGCGCTCCGGCAGGTCAGGCCAGTGAGCGCCCGACCTCAGAACCCACAGCACCCCGTTCACAAACAGCCGGTTGTTGGACCCCGTGCGGCCGGGATCGCCCGCCTTGCCCGGCAACAGCGGCGCTATCCGCTCCCACTGCGCATCGCTCAGTTCGTACCGCTTCACGCCCATCATCCAACTCCGCCAAAGCGGAGACCTATGAATCACGCATCCAGACCGGCGGGAATCCCTGAATGTCGATTGGACCTAGTCCCCCGACAGAACTCCAGCGGCGGCAAAGAGCGGCTTGGCTCGATCTGCAAGGCCGGCCATCGCTACTTGCGCCAGATGCTGGTCGTGGGCGCCATGGCGGTGATCCGGTACGCCGAACGCTCGGCCAAGAGGCGCCCATGGCTGGCGCAACTTCTTGCGCGGCGAAAGGCGAAGGTCGCCGCCGTCGCGCTCGCCAACAAGACCGCCCGAACCGTCTGGGCGATGATGATGACTGGAGAGCGCTACCGCGAGCCGCTGCCGGCCTGAAGACAAGCGCAGTCCGCTGCGCTTACGATGTTGGAAAGGGCAAACTGAACTGATGCAACAAGCCGGTTGAAACCGCCGGACCAGGAGACCCCGCTTCGACCCTGCACCTCGAGTGCGCGCAATTGGTCGGGACCTGGCACGCGCGATCAAGGCATTATGGCCAGCGGCCCTAGGCGCCGCAGCAAAAGGCCGAACACAGCCGCACCGACCAGCGCTGCAGAAAGTTCAACAACACCCTTGCCGACAGAGAGCCGTCCACACAGGGTCGGACCACGACATTGACATCATGCCCGAAACCGGACATTCGCCCGACGTCCTAGAGCGGACAATCCGAACTGCCGCCAGGGGCGGCGAGCAGACGGTCGCCTTAATACTCGGAAAGTCGAAAAGTCAGGCAATGGGCGCACATCCGGGTGGACGAGCGGAGCCTCTCTGATCCAGAGGCTAAGCAGCTCTGCTGCCTCAGCGCTGAAAGCCTGTCCAATGGGCAACCGGCAGAGTGAGATTGAACCTGGCGACCGGTGACGGAGATCACACCGAGACGAGCAGGAGGACCACCGAAAAGCCTCATCGGGACAAGAGCAGTGGAATCGCCGCATCGTTCAACAGTGATCGGGTGATGCCGCCAAATAGACGTTCCATCGTTCGCGGATGACTGTAAGCGCCGATGACGAGGAGATCGGCGCTGATCGAAGCGGCGTGACCCAGGATGGCCTCCGCGACCGGGCGACCCTCGGACTGGATCGACGCGACATGGGCATCTACGTCATGTCGGCTTAGATGACGAAGCACATCGTCGGCTGTCGATCCGATGAGTTCGGGCGTGCGGTCGCCATCGACGGTCAACACGGTCACCGTGTCGGCGGAGCCGAGCAGCGGCATCGAATCATTGACGGCCCGGCGGACTTCCCGGCTGCCATTCCACGCGATCAGGACGTTCTTTCCGACAGGTCTGTCGTCCCATGCTCTGGGGATTCTAAGGACAGGCGCGCCCGTCACAAGCAACAAATGTTCACCGGACCAGCTCTCCGGGAGATGATCGAGCTTTGGATGGCTGACGACGATCAGGTCGCAGTTCAGGCCGTTCAGGACGACGTCATAGGCTGTTTCTCCGCGCCGCACGACGCGAAACTCCGTCCCTACGTCATAGTCTCTCAACAGATCGCTGAACTGTCGGCCCGCGGCCAGCGCCCTGACGGCGTCCTCGTGGCGGCGTTTGGCGATCAGGTCCCGGATGCCCTGCTCGCCCCTCGTGAAACCCTCCGACGGATGCGACGGCTCCCGCGCCACACCGAAAATGCCGACCAGATGAGACTGATGTTGCCGCGCTACGACGGCTGCCTGACGAGCGATCTGATCGCCCGCCTCGGTCTCATCCACAAAGACCGCGATGTCGCGCCATGCTGAGAGCATGTGTTCCCTCCGCCAATCCACCTTAACCTTACACGGGCGCACGAATAAGGTCTAGGACGTGCTAGGTGATTTTGGGTCCGATCGGCCACCGCAAGACAGTCTTTCGACAGCACAGCCCGGAGGCGGCAACCGGCGAAGGGTCCCGGCTCCAAGTCACCGGCACTGAAGGCGGCCCTGGGGTCGCCGTCCGTTTCAGTATGCGGAACCCACTAGGGGCGCTGTTCACGCTGCAGCCTGATCGCCGCTCCTGGCGTCGATCAGCCGAGACGTCGTCAGGCGGAGGAGCTCCAGCTGGCGGGAGGGTATCTGCAGCTTTTCGCCAGGGCCTTTGGAACCTCACGGGCCGGCTCCCGCAAAGCCGCGCCGTGCTTTGTCAGGCTCTCGAGCACTCGTCGTTCGTCGGTTGTCGCGCGCTGACGGGCCACGAGACCCGCACCCTCCATGCCCTTGAGGGGCGGCGTAAGGGTCCCGGATTCCAGATGCAGGGCCGCGAGAAAAGCGATCGTCAGCAGCCCCCCCCCATGAGGGCTGGCCAAAACGGCGCGCCGCGATTCAGTAGCGCCGGCATGAGCAGGAATATCGGCAGTGAGGGGAGCACATACCAGAAGGTCGCGCCCGCATGGGCGGCCATGTTCGCTGCATCTGGCTTGTCTCGCCACAGCCAGATCGTGCCTAGAATCCGAGACCAGCGGGAGTGAGGCAATCAGTACGCCGAAACCGGAGTAGCGCTTGGCGACTTCCGACGCGGCCGCGATGATCGCGCCGGAGACCAGGGCTTTGATTGCGAGGTAAAGCATCGTCGGCCTACCGACACTCGACCGTGGGGTGCGCCAAGTCGTGAACCGGTGCGAGACGGTCGCGGATCGTGTCGGCATCGATCCCGCTCCTCCCGACGACACTGACGCTCGCGGCGTGCGCTTCCGGGCCGACCCGCCAGACATGCAGATCGGCGATCCGTGCGTCCCCCGTCGACCGGCTTCCGAGCCGTTAAGGTCGACGGGGCCTCCCGGCCATGGCCGTACTCCGCCTGGCGATCCTCCGCGAGGAAGCCCACCTCGCAGAAATATTCGGTCCGGCGTGGCAGCGGTATCGCTGCGGGACGGCCCGCTGGTTTGGACGGTCCGGAGATCATTAGCGCGGCGGGGACGGCGGCTTGTCTGCGACAAGTGATTGACAATGCACGCCCGGAAGAATGATCGGCATCATTTGCTTTCACGTGGTGGCGGCAGCTCTCATAAGAGATGCCGTCCTCTTGGATAGCTCATGCGCAACCCTGCGGCACTGCCTCGCCCCCCTTTCGCTGGCTTCTTTCAGATGTCCAGTGGACGCAGTTCGTCCCCGCCAAGGCGGCGGACTTCGTCCAGATGGTTCTGGGCCGAGAGGCTGGCGGCCTGGGCGTGAGCCTTCAGACGTGGATCGTCGGCGTGGAGCGAGAAGTTGGTGTGCAGCAGTGAGGATTCGAGCAGCACAGTGAGTTGCTGCGTCAACCAGAGCCGATCAAGCTCTTGCGGAGCGGCGGCGTCAAGATCCGCGACGAAGGCTGCATGCCGGGCCGACAGGCGGGACGGCGCTCGTGCCGTGCCCAATCTCGCCAGGAAGGCGGACTGAGTCACGAGCAATGCGCGATGTTCGGTTTCCAGACTGTCAGCCAAAGCCTTGATTTTCGGATCCTGTGTCCGGGCCTTGATCGCCGTCGCCGCCGCGACAAGATACAGGTCGTCATAGCAAGCGCCGACGAGATACCCTTCGGGAGTGTTCGCGTTTACGATCTTGGGGGCTTCGACTACGGCCTCTTTTTCCCTCGCAGGAACGGCGTCGACGGGTTCAACGATCGCTTCCCCCCGGTCGCAGGCCGAGACGCCCGCAATGGCGCAAACCAACAGCATCTTTGAAATTTTAATCACTGGGCAGCACCGCAAAAAAAGACTTTCGGCAATCACGCCGAAAATGGAACGCTCTAGTACCATAATGAGTTTCATAGGCGCCCTTGTTTGGGCGTCCTTCCTCCCGGCGCAGCGCGGTCTTTGGCCGCGCTGCGCTTCCCCCGCTTCTTCGGCTTTCGGAATCATCATGCTGCGAAAATCTCTAGCGATCGTCCTGCTCATCGGCCCGCTGGCCGCATGCAATGGCGGCATGTCCATCGACCGAGGATCGCAGACTTTCAGCGAGGGAGTGGGCGACGCGGCTGCGACACCGCTGGAAGATCTGAATGTCCGGCGCGATGAGATTCCCGCCGTTTTGACCAAGGCGGTCGCGCATCCCTACGGCCTAGCAAGCCTCAGCCGATGCAGCCATATATCGGCCGAGGTCTCACGCCTTGACGAAGCGCTTGGGCCTGATCTCGACGATCCCCAGCGCGCCAGCGGCGAGACGATGGAGGACGTTGCGGCTGGCGCAGCCCTCGACGTCGTGCGGGACACGGTGACGGACTTCATTCCCATGCGAAGCTGGGTGCGACGCTTGACCGGCGCGGAGCAGCACAGTCGCAGGGTTCAGGAATCCATCCAGGCGGGGTTGGTGCGCCGATCTTTCCTCAAGGGTGTCGGCCTTCAAAGAAACTGCCGGCCGCCCGCAGCCCCGTTGGGGGTTGGCCCCCTGCGCTAGAGATCGGCGATACTAAGAGCGTCAATATAATGTAAGTCATGACTTCTTCATCCAAGTGACGTGGTTGTGAGTCGAGACGTCTGCATGTTGGCCACAATCGAGACGAAAGCTGCGCTGGATCGGGTGTTGTCCAACGCAGCCGTGCTGCTGGGCGGTCGTGTAGCGAACGCCTTAATGGGGCTGGCCGCAATCGCTCTGACGGCGCGGACACTGGGCGTTGCCGGCTTCGGTGTGCTGATCCTGATTCACGCGTTCGCCCAACTTCTGGGTGAGACCGTCAAGTTCCAGTCGTGGCAGACCGTATTGCATTACGGAGCCAAACCCCTAGCCGACAACCGTCTTGCAGATTTCCAGCGAGTTCTCCGGTTCACCCTGGCCCTCGACCTGATCGGAGCGGTTGTGGGGGTCGCCGCAGGACTGGTGGTTACAGTGTGGTTCGGGGATCGTCTGGGTCTGGCTCCGGGCGACCGGCCCGCAGCCGCGCTCTATGTGCTGTCGGTGGCGTTCATGGTGTCCGCGACGCCGATGGGATTGCTCCGGCTGCTCGACAGGTTCGACGTTCTGGCGCGACAGACGGGTCTGATCGCCCTGGTCCGGCTGGTCGGGTGCTTGGTAGGTTACGCAGTCCGGGCTCCCATGGAGGTGTTCCTGTTCTTCTGGGCGGCGGGCGTGGTCGCGGGCTTTGTCTATATTGCCTGGGCCGCCTGGTCCGAGCTTGATGGCCGCGCACTGGTCCGGACTTTCACCTGGCGCGGCGGCGGCCTTACCGATGGCATGCCCGGGGCGTGGCGGTTCGCTTGGTCAACCAATCTCAGCGCGACCGTGGACGTCGCTTTCACCCACGTCATCACTCTGGCGATCGGCGCCCTGGTAGGACCCGCCCAGGCGGCGCTCTGGCGAATCGGACGTCAGGTGGCCGACGCCATCGCCAAGCCGGCCCGCCTGCTGACCGCCTCCCTGTATCCAGAGCTGGCGCGCCTGCATGTAGGAGAGGGCGGTTCCCTCGGCATGTGGCAACTGGCGCGAGTTGTTGCCGCTGTGGCCGGCGCCCTGGGTCTGGTGCTCATGTTATTGACGTTGGGCGCGGGCGAATGGCTGCTGCGCCTCGCTATGGGACCGCAGTTCGCCCCGGCTGCGGCGCTCATGACCTGGCAGGTCGGGGCGGCAGTGATCGGTCTGGTCGCGCTGCCTTTCGAGCCGATGCTGGTTTCGATGGGACGGGCGGGAACCGCTCTGTGGGTGCGGCTGGTGGTCTGCGTCGCATATCTGGCCGTGCTCGCACCGGTCGTGACGCGGTTTGGAGCGCTGGGCGCGGCGGTGACGCTCGTGATCGCCTCGGCGGCGATGGCGCTGGGTATGTTCTGGTGTGTGTTCTATAATCGACGGAATCACTCGCAAGGCGTGACCGAGATTGAAAAGAAAGTTCGGCCGTGATTTCCCCGACCCCCACCAGTGAACATCGTGTCGTCCGCCACGCTGATTTTCCTACGCTGGTCGCCGCGCTCGACTACGCGGCTGCTGGCGAGACTGGCGTCACACTCTACGGAGGGCGCGGGGAGTGTCTGCTCGCGCTTTCGTACGCAAACCTCCGCCGCGAAGCCCTGACTCTCGCCGCTCGCCTATTGGCGGCAGGTTTGAAGCCAGGAGACCGGATCGGACTGGCCGCCGAGACTGACGTCGAGTTCATCGGGGCCTTCTTCGCCTGCCAGTATGCCGGCCTGGTTCCGGCCCCGCTGCCCCTGCCTGCACCCTTGGGCGGGCGCGACGCCTATGTCGAGCAGATTGCACGCATGTTGCGGGCAGCGCGGGCGTCGGCTGTGTTCGGCCCGGCGACCTATGGCGCCTGGCTACGCGATGCGGCGGATCAGACGGGTGGCGTTTCCATCGGGCCGTCGCTGGACGATCTGCCTGAGCCCGGCGACATCGTCTTGCCGACGATCGGTCCGGACGATCTTTGCTATGTCCAGTTCTCCTCCGGCAGCACGCGCTTTCCAACGGGCGTGATGGTCACGCACCGGTCTCTGATGGCGAATGCCGTCGCCATCACACGCGACGGCCTGCGTGTTGAGGCCGATGATCGGGCCGTGTCGTGGCTACCGCTCTATCACGACATGGGGCTGATCGGCTTCCTGCTGGCGCCTATGTCCTGCCAGATGTCGGTCGATCTGCTGCCGACCAGTGCCTTCGTGCGACGGCCCTTGCTGTGGCTTGATCTGATCTCGCGGAACGGCGGGTCCATCGCTTACAGTCCGACGTTCGGCTATGAATTGTGTGCCCGCCGTGCGGAGTCCGGCTCCGTCACCGGTTTTGATCTGTCGCGCTGGCGCGTGGCGGGCGTGGGCGGTGACATGGTTCGTGTCGGACCTCTGAGCCAGTTCGCCGACCGATTCGCCGGCGCGGGCTTTCGGACCCAGGCCTTCGTCGCCAGCTATGGAATGGCCGAGGCGACCTTGGCGGCGACCATGGCGCCGCTGGGCTGCGGACTGGAATACGAGAGACTGGACTTGGGCGCTCTGGAAGGCGCGTTCGACATCGGGGTCAAGTCCGACGTCGAACGCTCGCGCGCATTCGTCCGCTGCGGACCTGCTCTGCCCAACCATCACATCGAAGTTCGCGACGAGGCGGGAGCGGTCATGGCCGATGGTCAGGTCGGCCGCATCTTTCTCAAAGGTCCCAGCCTGATGTCGGGTTACTTCGGAGACGCGGAGGGGACGGCGCGAGTGCTGTCGCCGGACGGCTGGCTGGAGACTGGCGACCTCGGCCTGATCAGCCAGGGCGAAATCGTGCCGACGGGCCGGGCCAAGGACTTGATCCTGATCAACGGCCGCAATCTCTGGCCCCAGGATCTGGAATGGACGGTCGAGGCTGAACTGGACAAGGTTCGCAGCGGTGACGTGGCGGCGTTTCATGTCACCGAGAGTGACGACGAGCGGGTCGTCGTGCTGGTTCAGAGTCGTGCCGGCGACGTCGCCGCTCGCGAAGCCTTGACCACCGATGTCGCCGCTCTGCTGCGCTCTCGACATGGAATAGACACGCGTGTTCACCTCGTCGGGCCCCACGATCTGCCCAGGACGACCTCCGGCAAGCTCAGTCGAACCAAGGCGCGCGAGATGTTCCTGGCAGGCGCATTCACGCCGGACAACGCAGGCGATCCGGCCGGCCCAGGTGCCTGACGCCACGGAGCCTCGCGTCGCCCTCACAGGTGCGACCGGCTTTCTCGGCCGCCATCTGGTTCGGGTCTTCACCACAGCGGGATGGCGGGTCCGGATCCTTGCGCGGCGCGATCCAATCCTCGCGATCGGAGGCTCGCAAAACGTTGAGGTGACCCCCGGCGAAATGGAGGACCGTGCGTCTCTGGAACGTCTGTGCCACGGGATGGACCTCGTGGTGCACGCCGCTGGTCTGGTCAAGGCGCGTCACGACCGGGACTTTCACCACGCCAATGTCGAAGGCGCCGAGCGTTTGGCCGAGGTCATTAGGACCTCGAACCCGGCGGCGCATACCCTGCTGGTCTCATCGTTAGCGGCGCGCGAGCCGACCTTGTCACCCTATTCCGCGAGCAAGAGACGAGGCGAGCTGGCGATGGAGGCCCGGCTGGGCGATCGTCTTTCCGTCGTGCGTCCGACAGCGATCTACGGTCCTGGCGACCGGGAGACCTTCGCCTTGTTCGCTGCAGCCGCAGCGGGGCGCCCTCTACCCGTTCTGCATCCCAGCGCGCGCATCACCCTGGTTCATGTCGAAGACGTCGCTCGGGCGATTCTAGGGATGGCCACTGCCCCCAGTCCCGGAACGGTCGCGGTCTGCGATGGCCGCCCGGATGGCTATATCTGGTCTGAGTTGATGACGGCGGCGGCTGCGGCGGTCGAGCGGGAACCTCGGCTGTTCCGCCCGCCGGAAGCCCTCGTCCGTGCGGCGGCGACCCTCTCGGCCTCGACCAGATTTTTGGGATACTCCCCTGTTTTCACACCGGGCAAGGCAAACGAACTGTTGCACCGCGATTGGAGCATTTCCCCGCAAGAACTCGGGGTTCCAGCGGCCGAGAACGGCTTTTCCATCGACCGCGGGTTCGCGGACACGGTGAAATGGGCCCGACGAGCCGGTTTGCTTAAAGACGAATGAACACCAAATGTGTGACGGTTGTCTGGCAATTCGCTTGGGCTCCGCCTAGGTCTGATTCATCGAGACCGAAGCATGGGCATCAATCAATGCAGTCAATGGTCGCTGACCTCACGGAGCGACAGATCGCCGATGCAGTGGAAAAGATTCTGGACCGACAGGTCCATATCCAGCGCACGACCAACATTGCAGGCGATCTGGCGGTGGACTCTCTGGCGCTGATGAACATCGTGATGGAGCTGGAAGACACCTTCGACATCTCCATTCCGCTGGACCGCCTGGTCCAGGTCCAGACAATCGGCGACCTTGCCGACATCATTTCCTCACTGCGCCCGGTGCCTTGATCCATGGCTTTGCTCGCCCGTCACCTTCCCCAGATCGAGGCTTACGACGCGATCCGCCGTTTCGGCGCCGATCCCTTCAGCATGCGCTTCGACGCCGTGTTGTCGCCGACCGAGGCGGAACATGCGGGCCGCCGGGTCATCCTTCTGGGCACCAACAACTATCTCGGTCTGACTTTCGACCCCGAATGCGTCGAGGCCTCGGTCGAGGCGACGCGGGCGTGGGGCACGGGCACGACCGGATCACGCATCGCCAACGGCAGCTTCGATGGCCACATGGCTCTGGAGACCGCTCTGGCCGGGTTCTATGGCCGCAAACACGCCATGGTGTTCACCACCGGCTATCAGGCCAATCTGGGCGTCCTGTCGTCCCTGGTCGGTCGCGGCGATCACCTGATCCTTGACGCCGACAGCCATGCCAGCATCTATGACGGAGCACGGCTGGGCCACGCCGAAGTCATCCGCTTCCGCCACAACGACCCTGAAGATCTGGCCAAACGCCTGCGCCGTCTCGGAGACACGCCAGGCGATCGACTGATCGTGGTCGAGGGTATTTATTCGATGATGGGCGACGTCGCCCCGCTGAAGGAGATCGCTGCGATCAAGCGCGAGACCGGCGCCTACCTGATGGTGGACGAGGCGCATTCGCTGGGCGTACTAGGGGCGACCGGCCGCGGCGCGGCGCAGGCGGCGGGTGTCGAGGCGGACGTCGATTTCATCGTCGGCACCTTTTCCAAGAGCCTGGGCGGGATCGGCGGCTATTTGGTTGCCGACATCGACAATTTCGAAGTCCTCAGGGTCGTCAGCCGTCCATATATGTTCACCGCCTCCCTGCCGCCCGCCGTGGTCGCCTCGACCCTCAAGGCGCTCGAGCGGATGCAGCAGGAGCCGGGTCAGCGGGCCCAGCTTAACGCCAACGCCCAGCGACTGTTCGACGGTCTGAACGCCATGGGGCTCCGCACCGGCACCCAGGCCTCGCCGATCGTGGCGGTGGCGATGCCGGACACGGCGACGGCGTTGGCCTTCTGGAACAGCCTGCTCTCGGAGGGGATCTATCTGAACCTCGCCCTGCCGCCGGCCACGCCGGATAGCCATCCGCTGCTGCGCTCCAGCGTCAGTGCGGCGCACACGTTCGCTCAGATCGACGCCGTGCTGGACGCCTTCGCCACGGTCGGCCGCCAGTTGAACCTGCTGGCGCCCCAGGTTCAGCGGGCGTCTCGCTGAGCCCGGCGCAATCGCCACAACCGCCACAATACGCCCGGCGCCGCCAGCACTGGATGCTTCTCGCGCCACGGCGTCAGAGGCACGACCATTGCGGTGTGACGTTCGATCTTCCACGCCGCATAGCGCGCCGCGCCTTGGAATGTGAAGGCCGCCTTGACCAGCCGCGCGAGGTTCAGCGGCTTGCCCAGAAAACGTCGCAGTCGCCACTGGCTTAGCAGCCGCCGTCTTTCGTCGGCAGACAGAACCGGCGTCAAACCGCCGCCCTGCTCCGAGAAGGCGACGCCCGCCTCCGCCCACGCCAGCCGAAGAATGTGCGCGTAGCGCTCGGGGTCGAAGCGAAGGATCTGGTCTTCGCGCCCGGGCCGCTCCACCCGGAACTCGGCGCGATACGTCTGGGCGAACAGAGCGCGCCACCAGTCCGGCGCCGCCGATCCTGCCGCGCCGAGAACGGCGACATAAAGTCCGGCCGTCACGGCTGCGTCAGCGACGGCTCTCGTCACGGCTTGGCGATGCATGTCGCTCGCCGCCCAGACGAGCGCCGACGGCTGGACGAAGCGCGTCCAGATCGTCGTGTCCAGGCGTCGCCCCTCGGCCGCTTCGGCGAAGGTCGACAGAGGCATCGTCGCGACCTTGGCGCGCAGCACGACGCCCATGCCGGTCCATTCCCTGATATCGACTTCAGGCCAGAGCTTGCGCTCCCGCCAGCCAGGGAAGCCGCGCCGGTGGGGGCCGTTGGTCAGCACGTAGAAATCCAGCACGCCGTCCAGATCGCCCGTCCTCAGGCTAGAGCCGTAAAATAGCACGGCGGCCGTATCCTGCTCAGCCGCTAGGACCTCGGCGAAGTCCTTCACCACCTCGGGTACGGGCGCCCGCAAATCCTGCTCGACCCTGCTGATCAACGACGCGGTCATGCGGTGACGAACACCACATCGGGTCCTCGACAGACCTCGACGTGGTCGCCCGCGTAGAGTTCTCCGTCCAGTACGAAGTCCTTCAACCCGGAGAGCGACATCCGGTCGATGGTTCTGCGTCGGTAGCCCGCACGCTCCAGCCAACCAGGCTCACGACCAGCGAGGATCACGGGCAGCGCCGCAGCGAGTCGCCGTGGCGGAGCGTCGATGTCCAGAAGCTTCAGACCGACCCTGGACGATCCGAATGGACGCAGACCCAGCGGAAACTGTTCGAGCGTGCTGGCGAAAATCAGAAATCGCGGGCGCGCCGTTTCCTCATTGCCCAGACGGATCGGCCGGCCCTTGCCGATCCCGCCTCCCGACAGCGCACCGACAGCGGCGCAGACCAAGGCGAACCCCACGGCGACATCGTCGACCAAGCCCACGCGATGCACCTGTGTCGCCATTCGGGTTGCCTCGACATACGCCCCCGCGCCGAACGCGAAGCCGGTCAGAGGCCGCTCGTTATTTCCTTCCCGAAGGACCTGCACGACCGACCGTACCGTTCGTCGTCGTGGGTCCAGCGCCGACGCCATCGCGTCTTCGATCGACCAGCGCGGCTGAATGCCCAGGTCATGCGCCAGTGCATTGGTCTTGCCATGCGGAATCACAGCCAGTGGCGGCGTGGCCGCACCGAACGCGGACAGAGCGTGGCTCAGGACCTCGCGAACGGTACCGTCCCCGCCGTCCACGATCAGCAAGCCCACGCCGTCCGCCGCCATATCGACCAGGGCCGCGCCGAGCGCTTCGGGCGATGCGGGCGCGACGTGGATCACGTTCGACGGCAGGGTCGCGGGCGGCCTGCCCAGATTGCGGTGGCTGCGCGGATTGTGGATGACGCCGACCCGCATCAGCCTTCGAGCCAGGACACCAGCGGCTTGGGCGCAGCCAGGCCCTGAACGATCTGCGCCAGATGCACGATCAGGCATAGACCGGTCCAGATCGCGACGGCCACCAGCCCGACATCCGGCCGCCCCATGAGCGTCGCGCCCGTCAGCAGGAGCAGGTTGGGATTCCGCCGTGCCGTGATCAAGCGGAAGAAGCCATCGAATGGCCGCCAGGCGTGCATATGCATGCCAAACAGGCGGATGAAAACGCCCTCTTCGATCCTCTGGACCACATAGCCGCCAACGATTACCGCCAGCAGCAGGAACGGATGAGGCAGGACGAAGCCCGCTGCCTGCACCCCGACAAACCAGGCCCACCACCAGAATGGCGGATGGATCAAGTCGATACCGTGGTCGAAAACATTGCCCCACGGCGACGACGTCAGGGTGACCCGCGCGAGCTTGCCATCGACGGTGTCAAGGAACGTCATGATCCAGGCGGCGACCAGTCCCCAACCGAACTCACCCATCCAGAACAGGTACATGGCGACGAGCACCAGCAGAAGGCTAGCGAAGGTCACCTGATTGGGACTGATTCCTGCGGCGGCGCACCAGCGAGTGACGATCCGGGCCGGCGTCGGCCAGACATATTTCGTCACCAAATCAGTGATGCCTTTGTAAGACGCCCTGAACAGCGCCCCTTCGACCGACCGGACGTTGTCGGCATCCAGCTTGGCCAGCACGGGCGCCTCGCGCTTGCGCAGCGTGCTGTTGTAGGTCAGGTCGGCTGGCTCAAGCCGGGTCAGCCCGCTCAGGACGGAGGATGCGACGTTCCCGGCTAACAAGGCCTCGGAGGCTTCAGAAAGCCTGTTCGCCGCGACATGGACCGCGGCTGGCGCTCCATCGGCATCGATCAGAAGCGTGTCGGGACGCGCGGCCAGAGCTTTGATCAGGGATTCATCGAACACATGGTCGGCTCGGGCCAGTAGGACCGACTTGTCACTTGCCGTGCCCAACTGATCCAGCCCGGCGCGTGCGAATATTCGCACCAGCCGCTCTGATGATGTCATGCTCCAGATCCGCACCGGGCCTTGGCCCAGAGCCAGGGCGCAAGGCACGGCGTCCGTCATCTGCTATGCAATCCCAAACGGCCCTCCTCGGCGGGCATGCGCACCATAATCAACTGCGGCCCGATATGGCCAGAAACTAATCCGCTTGGCACCTTTTCGCATCGCCCACCTGTCCGACCCGCACCTGCCCTCCCCGCCTGTGACCCTACGGGCGATCACGCTGAAGCGTCTGGTCAGCGGTCTGGCCTGGCGCCGGAAGCGCCATCACCATCGACCCGACGTGCTGCGCGCCATCGTCGCCGACATCGCGGCGGCCGCGCCCGATCACACGGTAGTCACCGGCGATTTGACCAACTTCTCTACCGAGGCTGAATTCGCCGCCGCGGCTGGCTGGCTGTCGAGCTTGGGCGCGCCTGAGGCCGTCACCGTTTCGCCGGGCAACCACGATGCGCTGGTCGGGTCGGCGAGTCTTGTGCGATTTGGACCGTGGCGGTCGTGGCTGGGCGATGACGATGGTCAGACCTTTCCGTTCGTTCGCTGCCGAGGTCCGATCGCCTTCCTGAACCTGTCGTCGGCCGTTTCCACCGCCGTCCATTCGGCTCAGGGCCGACTCGGCGAAGCCCAGATCGCCCGCCTGGCCCACGCGTTGAAAGCGGCTGGAGAGGCGGGTCTTTGCCGGGTCGTACTAATCCACCACCCCGTGGCCGATGGCGTGGTTTCGACGCGCAAGGCGCTGATTGACCAAGCGGAGCTTGGCCAGGTTCTGGCCGAGTGTGGCGCCGAGCTGATCCTGCATGGGCATGCGCACCGCACGGCGCTGTCCGCCGTTTCCGGACCAGCCGGGCCAATTCCCGTCCTTGGCGTGCCCTCCGCCTCGATGGCCCCAGGCCACGGCGAGGCCGCGCGATGGCATCTGATCGAGATATGCCGCTTGGCGAACGAATTTCAGATCGACGTCGCTGTGCGGGGTGTCGGAACGGACGGCCGCCTCGCCGAGATTGGGCGCTACCGCCTCGCCACATGACTCAAGGATAGCGTGACTCACGGATAGCGTGTCTGGATCCGGATCGTGTTGTCGCCGGCGCGGACCGTGAACCGGACCGACTGGAAACTGGGCAGGCCAAGGCGGGCCGGCGCGTCATTGGAAAAGCCGAAGCCTTCGGTCGGACGACCGAGAATGTTGCGGTCGAAATCGCGGTCGCCATCCGCATCGTGGTAGATGGCGATGGCGTAGGTCCCGGGCGCCGGTAGATTGAAACAGACATTCGTGGACGGCGCCCCGGCTGGAGAGCGCACCCGCAGCAGCTTGCCGCGCGGGGCGAGGAACCGCCGCGCAAGGTCCGGGTAGAGGGTCACGGCGACCTCGCCGGTCGCGGCCCGAACCCCGTTGACCTGCACGAACAGCCGGGTTCCGTCGCCGCGACCTTCGCAGGCTTGCGCCAGGGCGCCGGTCGCCGATAAGGCCAGTATCGCGGTCGAGAGCAGGAAAGTTCTGGCTTTCAAGGAGAGTCTCTGTTCCCGTTGGGTCCCGACGCATAACTTGCTATCTGGACCGTGATGACCAATCCAACCGCCGCCGCCTTTGGATATCCGCGAACCCTTGTCGCCGAAACCCGATATTGGCTCGTGCTGATCCGGCCCAAGCAGCCCACCTTGGGGTCGCTGGCGCTGGTTTGCAAGGAGCCGGTTCAAGCCTTCGCCCACCTGAGCCAAAACGCCTTCAGCGATCTCAAGGTCGCGACAGAAGGTATTGAGGCCATGCTTTCAAGTGCGGTCGCCTATGAACGGATCAACTATCTGATGCTGATGATGGTCGATCGCGACGTGCATTTTCACGTCATACCCCGCTACGACGGCGAACGGGGCGATGAGGGCGTAACGTTCGCCGACGCGGGCTGGCCCGGCCCTCCCGACCTCAAGACGAGCGTCGATCTCGACGCCGATCAGGCGGCGCGTTTGGCCAAACGCCTCCGCGACCTGTGGCGCGACGTCGGCGGGGGGACCTCCCGGCTATGAAGCGTCTCGGTCTTCTGGACGGATATATTCTGCGATCGACGTTGTTGCCTCTGTCTGGGGCGCTCGCGGTGACGCTGGTCGCCCTGTTGCTCGAACGGGTGCTCAGGCTGCTCGACGCCTTGTCCCAGAGCAGCAACCGGTTCGGCTTCGTGCTTGAGCTAACCGCCAACCTGGTGCCGCACTATCTGGGCCTGACCCTGCCCGCGGCATTCTTCGTAGCGCTGTTCATCGTTGTCACGCGTCTGAGCGACGGATCCGAGATCGACGCCATGCTGGCTGGCGGGCTTTCGCTCAGTCGGATCACGGCGCCACTCGTCGCCTTGGGGCTCGCACTGATGATTGTCAGTCTGGTCTTGTTCGGCTTCGTCCAGCCCTACAGCCGCTATGCTTATCGCGCGGTGCTGCACAGCGCCCAGAGCGCGGGCTGGAGCGGCACGGTGGTCGAAAGGACAATCATTTCCGACGACAGCGGCCTGATGATCACCGCCGATTTCGCCGACGCGTCGGGGCAGTCCCTGCGGGGCGTGTTCATCCGCAAGCTCGCGAACGACGGATCCGAACTGATCACCACTGCTCGGTCGGCGCAGATCCAGATCGACCGCGAGACGAATGCGGCCACTCTGGTTCTCGATAATGGCCAGCAGCTTCGCTTCAATCGCTCCGGGACGCCCCGGGCGCTCGCCTTCAGCGGCCTCTTCCTGGATGTGCCGATGACCGGCCCGTCCAAACTGCTCAGGACGCGCGGCGGGGACGAACGCGAGCTGACACTTATCGAACTCGTCACGGGGACCGATCAGGACATTCCTCTCGCCGCGCGACTGGCGGAGCTTTACGGCCGCCTGGCCCGAGCCATGGCCCTGCCGCTGCTGCCGCTTCTGGCCTTGCCGCTGGGGCTCGCCGCCAAACGGGGAGGGAGGGCGTCCGGGGTCATCCTCGCGGGCGTGATCCTGATCGCGTTCCAGAACCTCCTTCAACTCGGTCAGGGCCTAGCCGCGAGCGGGCGAGCGGACCCCTTGCTGGCGGTCGGCCTTCCGTTTGCGGTCTTCTCCGCCCTTTGCATCTGGATATTCATGGGCAGCCGCCAGAGGCCGGGCGACACGCCGATCGCGCGTTTGACCCAGCGGCTGGACCTCGCTGCTCGACGGGTGTGGGCCCTTTTGCCGCCGCGCAGGAACGCCAGCGCTTGATCCTCGGACGGTTCATCCTCAAGGCCGTGGGCGCGCGGACTCTCGCCGCGCTGGCGATCCTGTTCGCCTTGCTGGAGGTGCTCGATCTGCTGGACGTGACGACCGACGTGCTGGAGCGAGGGCTGGGGGTCGCCGGCATCGCGCGCTACGCGATGTTGCGGTCCCCCGGCTTGATCGTCCAGGCCATGCCGATCGCCGTCCTGGCCGGCAGCGTCCTGGCCTTCGCACAGCTCGCGCGTGAGAGCGCAATCGTGGCCATGCGCGCGAGCGGCGTCTCGATCTACCGTATCGTCTTTTTGGCCATGCCGGCGGCGCTGGCGATCGTGGCGGCTCATCTCTTCATCGGCCAGGTCGTGGCACCTCGTACGGACGCCGCCCTCGACCGCTGGTGGCGCGCGACCGAGCCCGCGGCCGAGCGCGCCGGACCGGCCAGCCGCAGCTTCCGCGTCGGTCCCGATATCGTTTCCGCCGTCGCCGACCCGGATCAGCCGACGCGGCTGACCGAAGTCCGAGTCTATCGCCGCGCGGCCGACGGCAGCCTGGTAACCCGCACCACGGCCCAGGCCGCCTCCTTCATCGACGGCGCCTGGACCCTGAGCCAGGCCCGTGTCGTCATCGCCGCCGAGGGACCAAACGGCGTCCGCGACGCCACGCATCTGGTCTGGCCGACCACGCTGAGGCCTGTCGATGTCCAGACCGTGTTCGGCGACGCCGCCAACGTCACGACGGCGCAGGCCCGTAGGGCGTTGCGCGAGGGAGCGGCCCTGCGGGCGCCGGCCTTCTATCAGATGCAGCTGCAGCGCAGCTGGGCTGCGCCGTTCGCCTCTCTGGTAATGCTGCTACTGGCGGCGCCGGTCGCCCTGGTCAACAATCGCGATGGACGCGCGCCGATCGTCATGGCGCTTAGTCTGGCGGCCGGATTGGTGTTCGTGGTGGTCGATGGACTGTTGGCCGCCGCAGGTGAAGCGGGGGCCGCGCCGATCCTCGTCGCTGCCTGGGCCGGGCCGCTCTTGTTCGCGGCGATGGCCTTCACGGTCCTGTTGCGCGCGGAAGGATAACCATGCCCGCCGCTATTCAGATCGAGCCCGTCACAACACCGGCCCAGCTCGATCGGTTCATCTCCGTGGCAGACCGAATCAACGTCGGAGACCCCAACTATGTGCCTCCCCTGCGCATGGAGCGCCGGGACGCCCTGTCGTCGGCCAAGAACCCGTTCTTCGCCCACGCTGACGTCCAGCTCTGGATCGCTGTGCGGGAGGGTCGCGACGTTGGCCGGATCAGCGCCCAAATCGATCATCTCGCGCCCGTCAATCCCGACGGCCCTGACGGCCATTTCGGCTTGATCTCTGCCGAGGACGACCCTGACATTTTCGCGGCGCTGTTGCGCACAGCCGAGGACTGGCTGAAGGCGCGCGGATGCCGACGTCTGCTCGGACCGTTCAATCTGTCGATCAATGAAGAGGTCGGTCTGCTCATCGACGGATTCGAGACGCCGCCGATGTTGATGATGGGCCACGATCCCGCCTACACCGCCGCGCGGATGGAGGCTGAGGGCTACGTCAAGGTCAAGGACGTGTATGCCTATGCGTCTTCCTTCGACGAGGATCTGCCGGCGTCGGTCGTCCGTCGGGTGCGGCGCGGGCCGCCCCAAGGACTGGTTCTGCGCCCATTGGACATGAAGCGGTACGAGGCCGAGGTGGACGCCCTGACCGGCATCCTCAACGATGCCTGGGCCGACAACTGGGGCTTCACGCCGGTGACTGACGCCGAGACACGTCAGCTGGCCACCGCGATGAAGCCGGTGATCGATCCACGCCTGACCTGGTTCGCCGAGATCGACGGGGAAGTCGCGGGCTTCATCGTCGCCCTTCCCAACGTCAACGAGGCGATAGGCGATCTGAACGGCCGCCTTCTACCGTTCGGTTGGGCGAAACTGTTGTGGCGCCTGAAAGTCAGTCGGGTGAAATCTGTGCGCATTCCGCTGATGGGCGTCAAACGGCGCTACGCTGGAACATTGAGGGGCGCCATAGCGCCCTTCCACCTGATTGACAATATCCGGACCCAGGCCCGCTTGCTCGGCTACCAGCGCTGCGAGATGTCGTGGATTCTCGAGGATAACGCGCCGATGCGCGGGATCCTCGAAGCGCTCGGGGCTCACGTCTACAAGACCTATCGAATCTATCAGAGGACCCTGACTTGAGCGGTTTCACGGCCCTGGTTTTGGCTGGGTCTCGGGCCGGACCGGACCCTGTCGCTGACTATGCCGGGGTGACGCACAAGGCCCTGATCTTGATCGACGGCGCGCCGATGATCCTGCGCGTAGTCAACGCGCTGAAACAGGCTGGGGCTGGGCGGATCGCAGTCTCGACCGATCACCCCGACGTCATCGCCACCATCGCCGCGACCGGCATCGACTGTCTCGCGCCCGAAAGCCAGCCAAGCCTCAGCGTGCTGTCAGCCTTACAGAGCCTCGGCCCTCCGCTGTTGGTGACCACGGCCGACCACGGCATGCTGCGACCTGAATGGGTGACGCAGTTTCTGGCTTGCGTTCCCGCCCATGCCGACTTGGCCATGCTAATGGCGGAGCGGGCGGTCGTCGAAGCTGACGCCCCCGGCACGCGGCGCACCTACTACCGGTTCGCTGGACGCGCCTGGTCGGGGTGCAACCTGTTCCACCTCACAACCCCGCAGGCCGCTGCGGCGCTCGAGCTGTGGCGGACCGTGGAGGTCCACCGCAAACATCCCTGGAAAATCGCCCGCCTGATCGGCCTGACGACCTTGGCGCGCTATTTCGGCGGCCGGCTGACCATCCATCAGGCTGTGGCGCTGCTGGGAGCGTCGGTCGAGGTCCGCGCCGCCGTCGTCGAGAGCCGCTTCGGTCTGGCCGCCGTCGATGTCGACAAGCCGGCGGACCTCGACCTGGTGCGCGAGATCGTCGCGTCTCAGGCTCTCGCCAGCCAGCCCTGAACCATCGTCTCGTTGGCGGTCAGATCGGCTGGGAAATCCATTTCCCCCCACTGCAGGCCCTCGATCGAACAGACCGAGACGCCGCCTTCACGCGCCAGTTCGTCGATAATGCTCAGATACCAGCGACGCAGGTTGTCCGGATCGCGCAGCGCCGTCTCGATGGCGTCGCGGAATCGGGCCGATCCCTCGGGCGAGAACCTCAGGAAGCCGATTGATTCGGCGTCATAGGTGTGGATGGTTTTGCCGATCGCGACCAAGGCGTCGGCTCGCGTTTCGACCTTCATGTCGTCGGCGTCATAGCCGCCCTTGCGATCGATGGTGACGACGATGCCCGCGCCCGGAGCGGCGATCAGACGTTCGGCGATCCTCAGCTCGAACAGCGTGTCGCCATTCAGCAGCAGCACATCGCCCTCGAACGCAGCGCGTGCGATCCAGCACGACGCCAGATTGTCGGCGACGCCAAAGAACGGATTATAGATCGTCGTCACCCTCATTGTCGCCAGCGACAGACGCGCGATCTCCTGCTCGACCAGCTGGGCGCCAAAGCCGGTGACCACCAAGGTCTCTTCCACCCCCGCCGCTTCGAGATGCATTAGTTGCCAGGCCAGCAGACTGCGTTCGCCCAGTTCGATAAGACATTTCGGACGTGCCGTGGTCAGCGGAAGAAGCCGACGTCCTTGGCCCGCGCTCAGCACAATGGCCCGTTTGATAATCGTCAATTGCGTCCCGCTCCGCGCATGAAACTCACGATCGCATCGGCGGCCCGGCCCGAAGCGGGTTCGGCCGCCGTCGCGAAGGTCTCGGCAAACCCCGCGACCTGTGCGGCCAGGAAACCAGGGTGATTCCGCCGCGCCGCATCGACGGCATCACTCAGATCGGCCGCCGTGTCCAGAACCGGGCCGAAACGCCAGTGACCATAGTTCTCGTCGTCCCGCCAGTCGACGCCTTGAGCATTGAGGAACAGACAGGGCCCGGGCGCGCGCAGGAACTCGTAAACCTGGCTGCTGACGTCACCCAGATAGACGTCGGCCAGGGTGGTGTAGGTCATGTCGATCGACCGGTCGCTCCCGGTGTCGATGCGGATGCGGGGATGGTCCGCATACTCGGCGAGCAATCCAGCCCAGCGGGTGGCGGCGGCCCGCCCATCCAGGAGGCGGATGTGCGGAGCGACGATCAGATTGTAGCGGTCCTGGGCGGCGAAGCTCCGCAAGACCTCGCGTCCGAACCGGTCCCACGACCCGAAGGCCGAGAAATGTGGATTGTACAGCACAACCGGCCGGTCATCCGCGAAGGGTCGCCAGTCCGGGTCGCGTGCGGCGTCCGCTGCGTCGAACTTCGGGTAGCCGACGACCGCGTAGTGATCCTCCCTGATCAGGTTTTCCCGCATCATTCTAGTGCGGTGTTTCTCGCCTGCCATCAGCACCATGTCGAACTCCGCGATGCGATGGTCAAACCCGGCAGCTCTGTCGCCTGCGCCATGATCGAGGTGGATGAAGCGAGGCCGTTTCACCCCCATGCGCCGCAGCAATAGGGACGTCCGCTCCGGCACGGCTATCGCGTCGAACCGATTGAGATGCTGCGCGCCTCTCAAGAGGGTCAGCAGCTTGGGTGGAACCTCGCCGCCTGTCAGCATCTGGGCCAGCGACAGCAGGGCCGACCCAATGCGATGATACCGGATGTCAGCTCCGCCCAACCTCGAAGAAAGGCGCCTCGCGTAGTCCAGATGTTCCTCGCTCGGTGAGGCAAGATGGACCTCACAATCCTCACGTCGGCTCAAATCGACCGCTGTCGATATTCCATGCAGTAGCTGGTGGCGTTGTGCGTTGAACAGAAAGCAAACGCGCATCTTAGCCTTGTCCTTTTGGTGGCAAGAACCGGCTCCGACCATCGCGTGCCTGAACTTCTGACCACCAGATTCTTCCACCAGTACATCCCAGACCATGTCTAAATCCGCAGGGGATAGCCATAGTGCACGCGTGTCTCGCAGATCGCCTCGACGCGGGCTTCGAGGCCGGCCTGGTCGGGGCAACGGGATCGGTAATAATAGCTGGACGTGTCCATCTCCAGTACGAGGCAAGTCCGTCGGATCGACACGCCCCGATCACCCCGACACCCGTCCACCTAGACGCGCGTTCGGCGGATCACATCCTGAAGCATCTCCCGGTCCAGAGACAGGTCGGCCATCAATTTCCTCAGCCGCCGTTCTCGTCCTCGAACTGCTTCAGCCGCTTCATCTCCGTCGGGAGCAGGCCGTCGTAATTCTTCTTCCAGTTAAGCTACGTCCGCCTGACTGATCCCGACCCGATGGCAGGTCTCCGCCATCGGCGCAACGTCCGCGCCCTGCTTCAAAACAAACGCCTTCTGGGCGTCCGAGAATCCTGATGCCTTCATTGTCTTCCGCTCCTTTCCCAGCCGCGCAAATCTCAGTCGAAAAGTCTAACGTCCCGTGATCCAGTTTCCGGGGGCAGATCAGACCACCCGTCTGCCAACCATGACCGACGCCAACGCTCCCCTGCCCCCCGTTTGATTGTCGGCGCCCCCGGCGCCGGCGACCGCGCCAGGCAAGAAGATGCTGCCCTGGTGCACCTTTGCCGGTGCACGACCTTCCGTCAGGCGGCCAGACCTGCGACCCGTTTCAGGGCTTCGCGCCCGTCGCCAGCCTGGAGCAGAACCGCCGATAATCTGGCAAAATCGACGGGTTTGGCCACGTAGCTGTCCGCTCCCGCAGCCCAGCCCTGCTCCAGATCCTCTTGGCGCGCCGAAGCCGATAGGATGACAATGGGCGTGTCCCGGTTGGCCCCGGCCTCGCCGCGAATCCGGCGCGTCGCCGTCAAGCCGTCCATCCCTGGCATATTCACGTCCATGACGATGATGTCGAAGGTCTGCTTCGCAGCCAGATCCAGCGCGACCTCGCCGTTCTCGGCCGTAAACACGCTGTGACCCTGGCCTTTGAGCCAGGTGTCCAGGATCAGCCGGTTGACAGGATGGTCCTCGACGATCAGTACCCGCAGGGCGACGACGGCCTTGGGCCCGGCATCGGCCGTTTCGAAAAGGTTCGATCCTGTCCAGGCTTCGACTGCGAACGGCGCGCCGAAGGTGAACGTCGCCCCTTCGCCGGGCATGGAGGCCAGGGTGATCTCGCCGGCCAGCATATGCGCCAGCCGACGCGAGATCGTCAGGCCGAGGCCTGTCCCGCTCGCCTGGCGGGTGCTAGAGGTGTCGACCTGGGTGAAGGGCTGGAACAGGCGGGCCTGATCGGCCTCGCTGATGCCCGGCCCGGTGTCAGTTACGGCGAAACTCAATCTCGCACTGTCATCACCGAGACGCTCGCCCGTGATAGTTAGGCGCACCGTCCCGACATCCGTGAACTTGACCGCATTGCCAAGCAGGTTTGTGAGTATTTGGCCGACCCGGAGGGGATCGGTGACGACGCTGTGCGGAAGGTCGCCCCGCACATCCACTTCGAGGTCCAGATCCCGGGCCTCGGCCTGGGCCCGGCAGATCCTGACTGCCTGTTCCCACACCGCCGGTGTCGGGGTGGGCCGCACTCTGAGGTCAAGGCGGCCCGCCTCCATCTTGGTCACGTCCAGGATGTCATTGAGCAACGCCAGCAACCCTTCGCCGCTCGTGCGGATCATCGAGACGTAACTCCGCTCGACTTCGCCGATCTGACGCCCCTCGAGCAACTGGGCGGCGCCGAGCACCCCGTTCATGGGCGTGCGTAACTCGTGCGAGATGATTCCCAGGAAGCTCGACTTGGCCGCGTTGGCGGCCTGGGCCTGATCCCGGGCCTGCTCGAGATCGGCGATTAATTCCCGCTGCCGTCCGAAGACGGCGGCGATCTCGTTGTCTCTGATCAGGCTGATCATCAGCTTGATCATCATCGCCAGCCCGAGGACGGGCACGACGGCGATCAACTGCCAGAAGCCCGGCTGCCCCCACAAGCTGATGATCATTAGACAGACCACCAGACTGTAGGGCGAGGATACGATGAGCGCCTCCTTCGGCGCGGCGCGCATCTGGGTGAACACCAGGGTGAACCCCGCACACAGCAAACCGATGGCGAGCGCCTCGTCATGGGGCGCGTCACTGAACCAGACCAGCAAGGGCGCGCCCGCCCAGGCGATGCAGGACACTGTCGCCACCGGCAGGCGCAGCCGGGGTGCGCCGCCGATAGATCTGTCCACCCGGCCGCGCAGCAATCCCAGAACGGTCGTGATCCCATACCAGGTCAGCGCCGTCGGCCAAGGCACGGCGGTGGCAAGCGCGAGCGCCCAGCTTCCGATGATCCAGTAACGCAGGTGGCCGGCGGCCACGACATCGAGCATCCGCCGGGTCACCGGCCCGATCGGTCGCGCCTCCACGTCTGTCAGCTCTGACTCGGCCACAGGACCCTCCGTTTCCCGCGCATGATGGGAGTCAACTGACTAAGTCATAGTGAACGTGAATCTCTAAGGATTAACAACCTGCTGCGGAGTTCTCGGCTGCCGGCGAGGATTTGAGAGCGGCACAACACCCCGATTGCACGGTTCGGTCGAACGTCTTCAGTCAGTTAGAAGCCATATATATATGCGGTTAACATCGACTAGGCCGATCATGTCAGGTCTCAATGGCGAAGGCTTTGTCACCGAGCGCAGCTCCGCCGGCTCGCGTTCAAGCGGTCATCCGCCAATTGGGACGCGACCTCGCCACGGCGCGGGGGCACGACGCGCCGCAAAAACTCTTGGCCGCGCGCATGCAAGGATGGCGTCCGCCAAGCTTTTGACCTCGCCATGGACGTCCTGGAAGCGGGCGATTCGCCGAGGCCGGCCTGATCGAGCGCGCCGGATGGCCGCAAACGGGGGACGTAATCCGACATCGGGGTCCGGGATCAGGCCGAAGCTGAGCTGGTGCGCAGCCGCTTCTTCTCGACCTTGCCAGCCGTTTCTGCGGCAGTCGTGGACAATCGCCACATGAGGGGCCTGCACCGAGCCCTTGACCGCCTTGACGTGAACGGCGCTTCGCGAATCTCGCCGCTTGATGGTCTCCATCGACAGAGAGATTGAGCACCTCACCGGTCGATGGTCGGCTACCGTAGGGAGAGTTTCAAAGGCGCCCTTGTTTGGGTGTCCTTCCTCCCGCGCAGCGCGGTCTTTGGCCGCGCTGCGCTTCCCCCGCTTCTTCGGCTTTTGGCAATCATAATGCTGCGAAATTCCCTAGCGATCGTCCCGCTCATCGGCCCGCTGGCCGCATGCAATGGCGGCATGTCCATCGACCGAAGATCGCAGACTTTCAGCGAGGGAGTGGGCGACGCGGCTGCGACACCGCTGGAAGATCTGAATGTCCGGCGCGATGAAATTCCCGGGGTTTTGACCGAGGCGGTCGCGCATCCCTACGGCCTAGCAAGCCTCAGCCGATGCAGCCATATATCGGCCGAGGTCTCACGCCTTGACGAAGCGCTTGGGCCTGACCTCGACGATCCCCAGCGCGCCAGTGGCGAGGCGATGGAGGACGTTGCGGCTGGCGCAGCTCTCGACGCCGTGCGGGACACTTCATCCCCATGCGAAGCTGGGTGCGACGCTTGACCGGCGCGGAGCAGCACAGTCGCAGGGTTCAGGAATCCATCCAGGCGGGGTTGGTGCGCCGATCTTTCCTCAAGGGTGTCGGCCTTCAAAGAAACTGCCGGCCGCCCGCAGCCCCGTTGGGGGTTGGCCCCTGGGTTAGGGGAGGTTCTCCGCCCGACTGTCGCTGGAGGCTGGGCTGGAGGACGTCGAGCGGGCGTCCTTGCGCTTGGTCGAATACTGCCGCAGGAACCGATCCGCAACGTCGCGCGCCCGCTCCGAGACATCCTGAGTTTCGTCTTCGTCGCACAGGCCCGCCAGTACCCGCAATTGTGTCCCGGCCATCGCCATGGCGTGGAATTCATCGGCGGCTTCGTCCGGGTCCGCTCTCTCCAACCGTCCTGCCGTACTCTCCTGCCGGAGAAAGGTTTTGAGACTCGCCGTGCACTCTTCTGAGATTTGGGCGCAGATCCCATTCGCCAAGACCTTGTCGTCGGGCAGGACCCGGACCAAGGCGCGGACCGCGCGCTGGTACCGGGCGTCACGCATACGCATCAAGGCGGATTCCGCATAAGCAGCCAGGGCGGTTCGGGTGTCCGATTGGCCGGGAAAATCCTGAAACGGTTCCCGGAGCGCTGCGCGGCACCAGTCGAGAACCGCTCGCTTCAGACCAGGCGGGCCGCCGAACTGATTGTAAACGGTCTGGCGCGATACCCGCGCCCTACCGGCGATCGCCGCCAAGGACGGTCTGGCGCTGCCCGCGACATCTATCGCCGCCTCAAGAATGGCGTTCTGCTTGTGTTGGTCGATTGCTCCGTATTGTCGACTCATACGCAGGTCCTCCGTCGATCAGCCGGTCTCCCGAAGGTCTAAGGGCGCTCGGGAGTGTCTGGAACAGGCTCACGCGCCAAAGGTGACGACGACCGATGCCTTGAGTTGACACCCCTCTTCCGCCCTGTCAAATCGGGCCGGCGAACGTCGCGGATGCCGGGAGCGACCAAGGCGGAGTTGAATATCCCGGGCAAGCATCCCCTCTCCCTCAACGAAGCCGGTAGGTCATCACGAGACCGGCGGTATCGATCCCCTGGTTGCGCCCCTCGCCCAGAATCTGCCCGTGGGACAGATGCACCCATTGCAGACCGATGCGGGCATCGTCGGACAAGGTCCAGTCGAAGCCGACGACGGTTCGGAAGAGATCCCGCGACCCAAGAAGCAGCCGGGAACGGGCCTCGACCGGATCTTCCGTATCCAGCAGTCCGTCATGCACGGCATAGCCGAACTGGAGTTCGCCGGTCAGACGTTCGGACAGGGATCGCCGCCAAGCCAGGCCGACTGAGGCGAAGTTCGTGTCGCGGTCGCTGTTCAACGACCCACTCACATAGGCCTGCGGCCGACCGAGCGCGTCCAGACGGCCGATCGGTCGGCTCAACAGCGCGATCTCCAGGTTCGTCCCGCTCTCACGATCTCCCGCCGACGGATGGAGCACGTCGTGTTGCATCACGGCGACGCGCAGCTCTCGACTGCCTTCCTGTGCGCTCGCCGGGCCGGCGGTGACCCCAGCAAGGGTCAAGACGAGCAGTGCAAGCCCCGACCCCGCACGGGATCCGCCAGTCGAATTTCCTGTGATCTGCGTCATAAGGTTAGTGGTTTTCGAGCACCGGATCGCCCGCCAGCGGGGCCGGCTCGGGCGCGGAGGGTGTTTCTCGCGCGGGCGGCGGCTCGACCACATCGACGTTCAGGGCCTCCCACGCCCGACCCTCGACTGCCCGGCTCCGGCCTTCGCGAAAGAGTGTGGACATGGACTCCTGGTTGAAGTCCAGGGCTGAGGCTTCGATGTCGTGGGGGATGGCGGCGACACTGACCCGAACGCCGTTTCGTCTTGCGAACGCGCCCTGCGCGGCGAGGCTGGTGCGCAGCGACGCGCGGCTCATGCTGTTGTAAGATCGCGTCAGGACCGCCCGCAAACTTCCCGGCGTCTGACGGTGCTCCTGGGTGACTTTGCCGTTGACGACGATGAAGAGCTCACTGCCGCGCCACTCCGGCAGCGCTTCGGCGTTCAGGATCAGACCCTCGGGGACCCCCAGAAACGGCGTGTTCACGCCCCCATCGACGTGCATTTCCTGGCGTACCTTGCCGTCTTGGGTCACACCTGCGATCAGCACGGGGGGGAAAACGCCGGGAATGCTCGCCGAGGCGAGGAGGACCTGGCGAAACAGCCGCAGAGCGTTATCGTCGCCCGCAGCGGCCAGCAGGCCCATATCCCAGATCACCGTCTCTCCTGAATCGAGATTGGTTGTCGCGACGAACAGCCTGCGGCCTGCACGGTGCTCCTCTGCGACTCGCGACAGCAGCGCGGGCGTGACGTTTTCCTCGACCAGAGCTTCAAGCGTTCTGGGACTGAACAGCCCCGGCGACAGGAAGGCCGCGAAGCTTCGCCAACTCAACATGCCCTCCGTCTGACCATCGGAATAGGCTTGGGCGAGTTCGTCATCCCAATCCGACCCCAGAAACGCGTATGGGGCGGCAAGCGCGCCCGTGCTCACCCCCGTAACGATATCAAACTCTGGCCGGTCGCCCCGCTCGGTCCAGCCGACGAGCAGACCCGCGCCATAGGCGCCATTGGCTCCGCCGCCAGAAAGCGCGAGAATGGCGCGTCGATGGTCGCTCTGTCCCAGTCGATTCCGGAAGTCTTCGGAGATCCGATCCAGCCGCATCGAATCGTTCGCCCGGATCCTCGGATCTTCTGCGGCAATCAAACCGCGCCCTAGTTGGTGGAGGGCGACTTCGGGCGCTCGCTCGACGGTCGCGCACGCTCCTACGGCAAGGACGCATGCCGCCAAGGCCAAGGCAGCGAAAGGTCTGGATCGCCTGAAAAGACTCAAAGGGTAATGCTCCGTATCGTTACCCCGATAGAACTCGCTCTGCTCGGCAGGGTTCCCTAGAATATGACGATGAAAGTCGGCGAACACGTATTTCCTGACCTTGATGGGCGCGCGCCGCGGATTGGCCGGCCCAACCAAGACGCAGCCGGGCGTATCGAGCCGGATTTGCTGGCGACGACGTGGAGGATTTTCGTCGAGCAAGGCTACGCCCGAACCACGATCGAAGCCGTCGCCCGCGACGCGCGGATGAGCAAACGGACGATCTATGATCGGTTTGCGTCGAAAGAGAGCTTGGTCGAGGCATCCATCGCGGCGGCGCTGAACAGGTGGCGCGCTCACGTTCGGGCCTCATTGTCCGACTCCGGCTCCGGTTCGTCGGACTGGCTGGAGGAGTTCGTCCGCCGTTGCCTTGAAATCCTGGTGGCGCCGGAAGGGTCAGCGCTCATGGGCTTTCTTATCACCGAGGACGAGACCTTCCACGCCATTCGAGAGACGGTTTCGACGTCGGTCGGACAGAGTATAGGGGTGTTCTCGGCGCTCCTGGTGCAGAGAACACCCGGCCTGCCGGCGGACGTCGCCGAGGACACTTCGCTTGCCGTGCTCGACCTTTTGATCGGCCAAGCGACCCGGCTCAACGCCCTGCACCCGCAAGTCGCACTCGAGCAGGTTAGAGTCCGGGCTCCGCGATTCACCACAGTCGTGCGCACCCTGGTGGAGGCTCAGTGCGCGTCGTTCCCCCCAAAGGCCGATTGACCGCCTTGCGCAGGCGTCAGGCGGCTCCGGCCTTCCGCTGAGGGCCCTTGTCGTCCACCAGAACGGGTTCGAGCGCGAAGCCGGCTTCAATGTCCCCCTCGGCTTCCAGCGCCGTTGGCGGCGCGGCGGAAAGCTTGCGGTTCGATTGTTGGGCGCGATGAAGAATGAAGGTGGGCACAAGGGCGCCGACGAAGACGACCGCCGTGATCAGAAAGCCGTCGCGATAGGCGGCGGCCGCCGCCTGATAGACCACGGTCTGGCCGAGCAGCCAACCCGAGGCGGCGGCCTGGTCCAGCCCTCCGACGCCGAGCTCGCTCATCGTCCGGGCTGCGCCCTGTATATAGGCTGCCGTCGCGACATTGTCCGGCGTCTGGGTCGCTGCGATCAGATCGCCATGGAAGGCCGTGCGCCGTTCGACGATGACCGCTAGCAGGCCCGTGCCCAAGGCGCCGCCGAGTTGCCGGGTGAAGTTCATGGCCCCGGACCCCTGGCTCAGAAGCTGGGGCGGCAGGACAGTCAGCGAGCCGGCGCTGAGCGACGGGAAGACGAACCCCATGCCGACGCGGCTGATCACCGTCCACCAGGCCAGCGTCCAGAACGCGGTGTCGACATTGACATGTGAGAGGAGCCATGAAGCGTAGGCGAAAATGGCCATTCCGAGACCGATGAGCACGCCCGGCGGCGCCATGTCGCTGAGTTTGCCCGCCAGGGGAAACACAATGACGAGGGCGAACCCGGCCGGCATCAGCAGCAGTCCGGCTTGTGTGGGAGTCAGATTCTGGATCTGCTGGACGAAGATGGGCAGCAGATAGGTCGATCCGAACAGACCGGCCCCCAAGACGAAGCTGACGACGCAGGCCGCGGCGAAGGGTGCGTTCGCGAACAGCCTGAGATCCAGCATCGGATGGGGCGTTCGGTGTTCGTGCCACAGGAAGGCGCCGCCGGCCGCGAACGCCAGAGCGATCTCGCCGATCACGATGTTGGAATCCCAACCCAGTCGTTGGCCGCTCGAAATGGCCTGGAGGACCGACAACAGGAAGATAGAGAGATAGACGATCGCCGGCCAGTCGAGACGCTGCGGCTCCAGATCCGGATTCCGCCGCGGCAAGAATAGGTTGGCGAGAACGATGCCGACAGCGCCGAACGGGATGCCGAGATAGAACAGAAAGCGCCAGTCGAAGCTGTCCATCAGGACTCCGCCGACCCAGGGGCCGAGGGCCGGTGCGAGAACGACGCCAATGCCGAAGATGCCCATCGCCGCGCCTCTCTGCTGCGGCGGGAACACCTGAAACATCACCACCATGGCCAGCGGCTGGACAATGCCCGCCGCCAGCCCCTGAAGGATGCGTGAGAAGACCAGGACCGTCTGGTCCGGCGCGACGCCGCCGAGAACAGAGCCGAACAGGAACAGCGCCAGGGCCCCGATCATCGTCATGCGCTGGCCGAATGCCCTTTCGCACCAGGCGGTCATGAGCATCGTCACTGTCATGGCCGCAAGGAAGCCGGTCGACAGCCATTGGGCCTGGATCGAATCGATTCCGAACTGGCCCATAATGGCCGGAATGGCGACATTGACGATCGTCGACGACAGCACGACGGCGATGGCGGCGACCATCGCGGTTATGGTGGCGAGCCAGCGATACCCCGGTCCGAAACGGAAAAAAAAGGCGTCAGTCGACGACATCGATCGTCGCCTCGACCATCATGCCGGGCCTCAATCGGCCCTCCGCCTGGGCGATCTCCAGACGAACCGGTATCCTTTGCGTGACCTTGGTGAAATTGCCGCTGGGATTGGGATTGGGAAGCAGCGCGAACTGACTGGTCGCGGCGCCCCCCACCTGGGACACGCGAGCCTCGAACACCTGGCCGGGATAGGCGTCGATCTTCACGCGCGCGGGCGCCCCGACCGTGATCTTGCGGACATCGGTCTCCTTGACGTTGACATCGATCCAGATCTCCGAGGGATTGTGGTACATCAGCAACCGCGTGCCGGCCGCGACGAACTCTCCCGGATCGACGAAGGTCTGATCGATCACGCCGTCGAACGCGGCGCGAATTTCCCGGCGGCCAAGGTCGAGATCCTGCTGCCCACGTTGCGCGCGCAGGCCCTGCTTCTGCGCTTCGAGGGCGGCGATTTGCGCTTGCAGGACCTCCACCTCGTCGCCACCCGCGCGCGTCACGCCTACCTGGGCCCGCGCCCCGGTGATCTGCGCCTCGGCGCGCGCGGCGTTTTGCTCTGCCGCGCGCAGACGCGCCTGGTCTTCGTCAAAGCGGCTTTGGGCCACCAGTCCGCGCTCAAGCAGCGTCCTGGAGCGTTCGAAAGCGCTGCGGGCCGCCGCGAGTTCCGCCTGCCGTCCTAGAGCATCCGCCTGAGCCTGGGAGACACCAGCCGAAGACACGCCGAGCTGTTCGCCGACCCGGCTCCGCACGGAGGCCTGCTGTGCCCGAAGCTGCGTCTGCTGCGCCTCGATTCGCGCAATCTCCGCGTCGATGCGCTCCAAGGCCAGACGGGAGTCGGCGGGATCGATCCTCGCCAGGAGTTGCCCCGCACGGACCTGTTGGCCCGGGCGGACCTGAAGATCCACGATACGACCGGACACCTCGCTACTGACCGCCACCACATGGGCCGCGATCCTCGCATCGTTGGTGAAGACCCGTCCCGCACGCAAGTGCAACCAGCCGAAGATCAGGGCGGCGACGATCAGCACAACGCCGGCGATCACCGCCAGCTTGCGTCGGCCTACTTTGGTCTTGTCAGTCTTGGCGGGTTGGGCGGGTTGGGCGGGTTGGGCGGGTTGGGCGGACGAGGCGGCGTCGCTCATGTGTCTTCAAGCCTTTCGTTGATTTGCTGGATCACCCGATAGGCTGTCGCGAGATCTGCGTCGGACAGGCCTTGAGTGATCTCTTTTCGGGTCTGTTCAGCGATCTGATGGATTTCAACCAGAACGGACTCGGCCCCTTCAGTCAGATGAACCGCGTTGACTCGACGGTCGCCCGCAATCGGCCGACGGCTAACCAGTCCGCGACGCTCCAAATCATTCAGCTGCCGCACAAGCGTGGGCGGTTCGATGCCGATTCGTGAGGCCAGGTCCTTCTGGCTCAGGGGGTGGCGCGCTTTTTCCAGCTCAAGCAACACATGCCAGCGCGCCTGGGTCAGATCGGCGTGCCGGAGTCGCTCGTCGATGCGGTTACGCCATCGACGGCTGGCCAAGGCGATGGCGCGACCGAGAGGAGGGTTGAGAGCCATGATAGAGGGCGAGATAGCTTGCAAATGATTAGCATGCAAAGCATATCATCACCCATGCATTCGCGTGTGGGACCGGACGCCCGTCAGGACGTCGATGAAATCGCCTTCGCCCTGTGGTTCGGCCTGTCCCGCGGCCGCGCGCGAATGCTCACCGTGCTCTGGCGGGCGCAGGGACAGGTCGTGCCCGCCTGGTCGTTCGGACTCGATCGCCGCAGCGTCTATGTCTACGTCTGCGATCTGCGTACGGCGCTCAATCCGGGCGGGATTCATACCAGATCGAAGTCTGGCTACGCCTTGACCTCCTCCGGCTTGAGCGAATGCAGAGCTGCGCTGCTGGCGATGTCTGCCTGGTGGGCGTCCGAGGCTGCGGCGCCAAGAAGCATCGCCGCCTGAGGATCAGTCCCTGGCGATACAGAGAGCGTCGGGATCAGTCCAGCGTGGTCCTGTAGCGCAGGATGGCAAGGGCGGTGACCACGACCACAAAAGCGACCAGCGCCAGCACACTGGGCCAGGCGTCGGCCAGGCCGACGCCTTTCAGCAGTGCGCCGCGTACGATCCTCAGGAAGTGGGTCACGGGGATAACGGCGCCAATCGCCTGGGCCCAGTCCGGCATGCCCCTGAACGGGAACAGGAAGCCTGACAGCAGCATAGACGGCAGAATATAGAAGATGGACATCTGCATGGCCTGCATCTGGGTCTGCGCAAGCGTCGACAGGAGGAAGCCGAGCGCCAGCGAACCCACGATGAACAGGAGGGTGCCGACGATCAAGGCGTCCCAGCCGCCCATCATGGGAACGCTGAACAACATCCGCGCCATGACGAGAAACAGCGTCGCCTGGATAACCCCCACGACAACATATGGCGCCAGTTTGCCGATCATGACCTCCAAAGGACGCACCGGCGTCGCCAACAGGCTCTCGAGCGTGCCTCGCTCGCGTTCGCGGGCCATGGCCAGCGATGTCATCATGACGAGGGTCATGGACAGGATAACCCCCAGGAGACCGGGGACGATGTTGAAGGCCGTTATACCTTCAGGATTGTATCGCCGGTGTACGATGACCTCGAAGGGCGCAGCCTGATCCGAGCGCGCCAGGGGACCGGTAAGCTCGCGCGCCAGAGCCTGTGCCGGCAGGCCCGCAAGGGCCGCCAGGGCGCCCCCGGTTGCAGACGGATCCGCCGCGTCGGCCTCGATCAAAACGGTCGGACGATCGCCGCGGACCACCCGGCGCGTAAAGTCTTGCGGAATGACCACCGCGAACTGGACCTCGCCGCGGGCCAGGGCCTGATCCAGTTCGGCCTGGCTGTTCGCCACCTCGGTGATGCGGAAGTAGCCGCTATTGGTCATGGCGCTCAGAAAGGACCGGGAGAAGCTTCCGTGATCCTGGACCAGCACCGCGGTCGGCAAGTCCCGGGGATCATCGTTGATCGCGTATCCGAACAGGACGAGTTGGAGGATCGGCATGATGAGGATCATGGCGTAAGCCATGTGATCCCGGGTCAGCTGGATGAATTCCTTGGCCATGACGGCCCAGATGCGTGTCGCCGACAGCACTAAACGGCCTCACGCTGAAGATCCGCCACCAGCTGGATGAAGATGTCCTCGAGGGTCGGCCGAGTTTCCGTCCAGACGATCGGCGGCGCTCGAAAGGGCGCGATAGCCGTTTCGAGCGCCGACCGGTTCCGCCCGGAGACGTGCAGCGTCGTGCCGAAGGCGGTCGCCATATCGACGCCCTCTCGGCCCCGCAGGCGAGGAATGAGATCGCTCGCCTGGGCCCCCTCGGCCACAAAGGTGGTCAGGCCCGAGCCGTCTATCACCTCATCCGCCGTGCCTCGTGCAAGCGTGCGACCGGCCGCGATATAGGCGATCTCATGACAGCGCTCCGCCTCATCCATGTAATGCGTGGAGACCAGAACCGTCATTCCCTCGGCCGCCAGGGCGTGGATTTCGTCCCAGAAGGTTCTGCGGGCTTCTGGATCGACGCCGGCCGTCGGTTCGTCCAGCAAGAGCAGTTCGGGTTCGTGAAGGGTGGCCGCCGCCAACGCCAGACGCTGCTTCCAGCCGCCTGAGAGCGTGCCGGCGAGTTGGCGCCGCCGCTTCACGAGCCCAAGGCGCTCCAACGCCGCCTCGACACGCGCCGCTCGACGGTCAAGTTCGTGCACGCGGCCGGTGAAGATCAGGTTCTGCTCGATCGACAGATCGTCATAGAGGGAGAATTTCTGGGTCATGTAACCGACCCGGCGCTTGATCAGGTCGGACTGGCTCATGACGTCGTAGCCGAGAACCTCGCCCTGGCCGCTGTCCGGCGTCAGCAGGCCGCAGAGCATGCGAAGGGTCGTCGTTTTGCCGGCTCCGTTCGGCCCGAGGAACCCGCAGATCCGCCCTCGCTCGACGGTGATGCCGAAGTCCTGGACGGCGTGCAGCGCGCCGAACGACTTGTTGAGGTCGCAAACATTGATCACCGGTCCGGAGCCGTTCATCTTGAGCCTCCCAGCCGTTCGACATCGACCGGCAAACCGGGCTGGAGCGTGCGGGGATGGTCGGGCGCAGCCTCGATCATGAAGACGAGCCGGTCGCGGCTGCCCTGGCTGTAGATGATCGGCGGCGTGAACTCGGGTCTCGGACTGATCCACGTGATCCGCGCCGTGCGTGGCGCTCCGCAACTGTCACAACTGAATCTGACGATCGCGCCGGGGCGATAACGCGCCAGATCGCGCTCGGGCACGAAGAAGCGAAGCTTGATCTGATTGTCCGGCAGGAGGGCCATGATCGGCTGGTTGGCCGGGGCGAATTCGCCTTGTCGGTAAAAAATCTCTTCGACGCGGGCCTCCGTGGGCGCCCGGGGCGAGAGGTTGCGCAGGCGCACCTCCGCCTCGCTCAGCCCCCCTTCCGCCTCAACAATCTGCTGGTCGGCGGCGCGCAAGGCGTCCTCGCGGCCTCCCAGAGCGCCGACCTGCCGGCGCCGCCGGACGGCCTCGACCTGGGCCCGCGCGGTGTCGCGCGCCGCCCGCTCCTGATCGAGCCGAGCCGGGGCGTAGATGCCGCGTCGGACGAGGGGTTCGATGCGGGCATAACTGGCCTCCGCCTCCCTCAATTGCGCCTGGGCCGAGGCGAGTTCGGCGTCGAAGACGCCCAGTTCCTGTTCTCTCTGGCCCTTGCGCAGATCGTCGGCCCGGGCGCGCGCCGCCTCGACGGCGGCGTTCGCGCCGCGCTCCTGCGCCTGTTGAACGCCGGGGTCGATCAAGAAGGTCTGGCCGCCGGCTTCGATTCGGTCGCCTTCGCGCGCATAGATAGCTTCGACCGTGCCGGACGCGGGGGCGGCGAGATAGATCGCCTCACCCTCGATGTAACCTGAGAGCATTCGTCCCTCGGGGTCACCCTGGGAAACCCTCCAACCGACGACCACGATCGCGAGAGCGCCGACCGCGAAGGCCGCCCGGAAGATGGTCTGTCGCTTCATGCCTTCATGCCCTTCAGAACCGTGTCCAGATGTTGGGAGGCGAGCGTCCGCAGCCGCAGGGGCTTGGCGCCGACGGGTTCGAAGGTCTCACGCCATAGAATTGCCAACACGAGCGGTCCAAGGACGCCGATGGCGAACATCTCGGGATCACCGGGACGGACATCGCCGGCTTTCTGACCGCGTCGGATCATGCCCCCCACTAGGGACAGCAGGGGCCTGATGACCTTCTCATGCCAAATGACGGCCAGTTCCGGCAGGTTTCGGCTTTCGGCGATGATCAGCTTCACCACCCCGCCGATCCGGGGGTTGGCCTCGATCGCGGAGACGAGAACATCAACTCCAAGGCGCGCCGCCTTGTCGAACGGAAGCTCGCCTGAGACGCCGGTCCTGATCGCAGACAGATGCGGTTCTACGGCCTCTTCGACGACAGCTCTGAACAAATCCTGCTTGGTTTCGAAATAGACATACAAAGCGCCCTTGGAGACTCCCGCAAGCTTGGCGATGTCCTCCAGTCGCGCTCGCGCGAACCCATGCTCAGAGAATACGGTGTGTGCGGCGGAGACAATCTCCGCTGGCCGCTCTGCCTTGCGGCGACGCCATTTCGGTTCTCCGAGAGGCAGCATGGCGCATCCAATAATTGACCGGCCGGTTATTAAGAATTGGTCGTGAGCCGGTTAACTCCGAGAGGGACAGGAGGTTCCAGCACCGCTGACGCGGCCGGCGGTATCGCCGTACTAAAAAGGAAAGGCTGCCGACTGGCCGACGCAATAATGCGTTGATCGATAGTCCATTTTTAAACAACAAACGGGCTCTTTGCCCGCTCCGCTACGAATATGCACCACCGCGGCCAGTCCCTTCTGCTGGAGGGGCATTAGGGGCCCCAAAACCCCTTCCGCGGCTCTTGCGGCTCAGGCGCTTGCGTTCGGCTGCAGAGACAAATCACGAAGTTCTGGCGCCGCCGGTAGCTCACGGGGTTCAACCCCGTGACTGAGCGAAGTGCCGCAGCGGCGCAGCCGGGCCAGCTTCGTCCCATCGCAATGCCATGATCGCACCGCCGGGATCGGACCGCTAATCTCGCGCAAGATCGCTCCCCTCGGCTGGCGCGGAGCCGCTATTCGCAACGAGGAACGCCACAGCGGCTTGGGAAAAGGCATCGTTTTGATCGCCCGCAACCATATGGCCCGCGCCCGCGATATCGGTGTAGACCGCGCCTGGGACAAGCGCGCGGAAAGCGGTCAAGCTCTCGTCGCTCACCATGTCGCTCATTCCCCCGCGGATCAAATGCACCGGCAGGTCGAGGTTCGCGGCAGCGCGCGAAAGCGTCCTGATCGCGTCCGCCGGGGCGCTCCCAAGCAGAACTCCGTCAATAAAACGGGGATCCCAATGCCAGCGAAGTCGGCCATCGGAACCCGAGCGCAGATAACGCCGGAGGCCGTCAACGCCCCCGGACCGCGGTTTGCCGGGCGCGTATCGAGCGACTGCGGCAGCTGCATCCTCGACCGTGGCGAACCCCTCCTCCAGATGCGCGCGCATGAAATCCATCACGCGACTGACACCCGTAGCGTCCAGGTGGGGCGCGATATCGACGAGAGTGAGGGTTCCGAACGTGCCGGATCGCTGCTCCCCTTCCGCAACCAGTCCCGCCAAACCGCCCAGCGAAGCGCCGATCAGGTGCGGGCGAACGTCCAACTGGCCTGCCACCGCAACGAGATCGGCGGCGAAATCGTCGATGGCGTATCGTCCGTCCGGCGACCACGCGCTTTCACCGTGCCCGCGCAAATCAAGCGCCACAGCCTTGAAACCTGCCTGGGAGAGGAGCCGGGTCGTGCTTCGCCAGGCGCCGCGTGTTTGCCCGCCTCCGTGCGCCAGCAGCACAGGAACACCATTTGGCTCGCCCATCACGTCGGCAACGAGTGTTTGGCCGTGAGCGCCGGTAAAGACGACTTGCTGCATGATTTCCCCTCGTAGCGTGCAAAATGGCGGCAGAGAACAAGAGCTGCCATCTGCAACCGCCTACGGACCCAGCACCGACGATGTAAGGCGGAAAACTCTCCCAGCTCCAAGCTTATCGGCTTCACAACATGATCGCATCATCAAACCCGTGTCAGGACCCTTCTGGCTCTGACGCAGGTTTGATGAAGTTGACCGGTTGCCTGTCGTTACGTTCACATCCGGATCAGCCGCCCTAGGTAAAGCTTTCTACTTCCTGCCTATCCCAGAAAGCATTGACCTAACGCGCGTACGCTCCGGCGGCGAGCCCACCACCACCAACATCAAGAGCGCGGGTTCAAACATTTGATGCCCGGATTGCGAAATCGTGAGTCGGCGGGTTCACAGCCGCTAGGGTCGTCACTGTGGGCAAGTTTGTGGTGCTGCAGGCCAGCACAAGGCGATTCCACTGTGAGGTCGTAACCGCACACAGGGCGATTCGACTCTTCGGCAGATTTCAGCGGATTTCACCGAAGCGCATCCGGTCAATGAGCACGCCACCGACCGCCAGCCGGTCATTTTGGTAGCGGTGTGGTAGCGGCAGGAAAAATAGGGTGGGCGATCCCTTCGGGATCGCCCTGCCGTAACCTATTGATTGCCTTAGCAATCTCGACTGGAGCGGGCGAAGAGATTCGAACTCTCGACCCCAACCTTGGCAAGGTTGTGCTCTACCACTGAGCTACGCCCGCATTCCTGTGGAAGCGATGTGCTGCTCCCCGTCGAGGAGGGGCTTTTAGCCGACCCTTCTCAGACGGCGCAACCCCCTTTTTGGATTTTCCGGCAATCCGCTGCTTTTTTTAGAATAGTTCTGAAATTTCAAACGAAAGCGGCCCCCGCAGCCGCCGAAGGAAGCGTCGCGAGGGCCGCTGAAATCAGCTTCTACGGATCAATCCCGCGCGCAGCCCCCGCCCAAGCAGCGAGCCGCCGCGCGGCGAGCGTTAGCGCCCTTCGCGTCGCGCTATCAGCGCGGCGCCAGCCTGATGGCCCCGTCCAGACGGATGCATTCGCCGTTGATGTAGACGTTTTCGGCCAGATGCAGGGCCAGCGAGGCATAGTCGGCGGGGGTGCCGAGGCGGCTGGGGAAGGGAATGGCGGCGGCCAGGCTGTCCTGAACCTTCTGGTCCATGCCGGCCATCATCGGCGTCCACATGATGCCGGGCAGGATGGTGTTCACCCGCACGCCGTCCTGGGCCAGATCACGCGCGACCGGCAGGGTCATGGCGTAGACGCCCCCCTTCGACGCCGAATAGGCCGCCTGGCCGATCTGTCCGTCCTGAGCCGCGACCGAGGCAGTGTTGATGATCAGGCCGCGCTCGCCGTCTGCCATCGGTTCAGCCTGGACCATGCCGAGGGCCGACTGCGACAGGACGCGGAAGGTGCCGAACAGGTTGATCGTGACCGTGCGCTCGAAGGAGGCCATGTCGTGGGCGCGGACCTCGCCGGTGTCGCGCTTCCTGCTGACGGTCTTCTGGCCCGTGGCGATGCCGGCGCAGTTGACGGTCAGGCGCTCCTGGCCGTGAGCGGCGCGGGCCTTGACGAAGCCGGCGGCGACGCTCTCGTCCGAGGTCACGTCCACCTTGCAGAAGACCCCGCCGATGTCTTTGGCGATCTCCTCGCCGCGTTCCTCGTTCAGGTCGAACAGGGCGACCTTGACGCCCCTGGCCGCGAGCGCCCGCGCCGTGCCCTCGCCCAGGCCCGAAGCCCCGCCCGTGACCACCGCCGCAATCGAACCGTCGAGTTTCATGAAGATCGTCCCTATATTCTTTGAACCGAGTGTCTGTGCGAGGATTTAGCGGCCATGACCGCCAAAGCCAAACCGGCGTCGCCCATCGACGCCATCGATCCCGACAAGGCCCTGGTCCCCACGGTTCAGAGGGTCAATGAAATGCGCGTGAAAAAAGGCTTCTGGCCGAAGATCCGCAGCACTGCCTCGCGCATCCCCTTCGCGGGTCAGGCCCTGGCCGCCTGGTATGCGACGCAAGATCCCAAGACGCCGCTGGCGGCCAAGGGGATCATGCTGGGGGCGCTGGCCTATTTCGTCATGCCCCTGGACGCCATTCCCGACGTCTTCGCCGGCATCGGCTTCACAGACGACGCGGCGGTGATCGCCGCCGTGCTGGCGACGCTGGGCGCCCATGTAAAGCGCAAGCACCACGACCAGGCCGAGGCCGCGCTGAAACGGGTGCGCGACGCCGCCGAGAGCTAACCGTCGCCCCGTCATCCCGGAAGCGGCGCAGCCGTTGTCCGGGACCGCTCAGGACGGCGCAGTCGAGTGTGTGGCGGTCCCGGCTCTTCGCCTGACGGCTTCGGCCGGGATGACGGGAAATGTCAGCCGCGCTCCAGCGGCTTGGCCCGCCACCAGCCGGTGACCGAATAGCGCGGCCCGCCCGCGAAGGGCGCCACGGTCGACACGGCGTGCATCTGCGGCACCGCGAAGACGTTCAGGGCGCCGAAGCTGGGGACGAAGCTCTCGGTGATGTCGCCGCCCTCGTCGAGGAATTGCAGCAGGCCGCCCCACTCCGCCCGCCAGCCGGGCGACAGGTTCAGCACATAGGCGTAGAGCCGCTCGGTCCTGGCGTTGGCGTCGCTGTGCCGGTTGAGGAAGTGCCCCGGCAGATATCGCGTCACCTGACCGTCGGAAAAGGCGATGCGATCGTCTCCCGTCAGGCGGCGCGCAAAGTCCAGAAAGGCCTCGGTATTGAACAGGTCCAGCAGGTCGAACAGGATCTGCGGCGTCGCCATGCCCGCCTCGCGCGCCGGGCCCAGCCGCAGACGATCAAACAGGAACTGCAGCCCCTCGGTCGCCCCGGCATAGGCCTGCTGCGTCACATGGGCCTGATCCTCGGGGGACGAAGCGTCCAGCGTCGCCACCGGAATGTCCGCTCCCAGGGGATTGAGGAAGGTGCGAACCCAGGGCTGGTCGGAGGCCAGGACGGCGGCGTGCAGGGCCTCGGCCCCCGCGCCGAACAGGCCGGGGACGCGGGTGCGGCCGGTGCGGGCCAGCCGTTCGGCGGCGGCGGCGAAGTCACCCTCGCCCACCGCCAGCTTCAAGGCCGGGTCGAGATGGGCGGCGCTCATTCGTCGGTCGTCACGACGATCTTGCCCATGGCCGTCCGGTCGCCGAGGGCCTTGATGGCCTCGTGGGCGTCCTCCAGCGGATAGGTGCGGCTGACGCGCGGCTTGATCTTGCCGTCCTTCCACAGCTGCATCAGCTCGGCCATGTTGGCGGCGTGGCCCTTGGGATCGCGCGCCACCGCCGCGCCCCAGAAGACTCCGATCACCGAGACCGACTTCAACAGGGTCAGGTTCAGCGGCAGGGAGGGAATGCCCGCCGGGAAGCCGACCACCAGATAACGGCCGTTCCAGTCCATGGCCCGCAGCGCCGGCTCGGCGTAGTCGCCGCCGACCGCGTCATAGACCACGTCGGCGCCGTCGCGGCCCGTGGCCAGCTTCAGCTCGCCCGACAGCGACTTCTGCGCCGCCTTGTCCATCGGACCGGACGGATAGATCAGGCCGTTGTCAGCCCCCAGTTCCAGCGCGAACTCGACCTTGTCGTTGGTCGAGGCGGCGGCGACGACCCGTGCGCCCATGGCCTTGCCCAGTTCGACGGCGGCGGCGCCTACGCCCCCGGCGGCCCCCAACACCAGCAAGGTCTCGCCCGGCTTCAGCTGCGCCCGATCCTTCAGGGCGTAGTAGCTGGTGCCATAGGTCATGGTCAGGGCGGCGGCTTCCTCGAAGCTCATGCCCTCGGGCATGGGGATCAGGCTGGAGGCCGGGACCGCCAGACGCTCGACCAGGCCGCCCCAGCCGGGCACGGCGATGACGCGATCGCCCTTGAACACGCCCTTGACGCCCTCCCCCACCGCATCGACCACGCCCGCCACCTCGGCGCCGGGCGAGAAGGGGCGTTCCGGCTTGAACTGATACCTGTCCTCGATGATCAGGGTGTCGGGGTAGTTGATCCCCACGGCCTTGACCTCGATCACCACCTCGCCCGGCTTGGGGGTGGGATCCATGACCTCTTCGACGACAAGGCTGTCGGGGCCGCCGACGGCTTTGGACAGGACTGCGCGCATGCTGGTTTCTTCCGTGATCCCCCGTCGGGCCATGGCGCCGACACGATTGCGACGCTAATCAGCGCGCGGCCCGATGCAAAGAGGCCGAACAGACTTTCAGGAGACGACCATGGCGCGAACCGCCCTCATCCTCCACGGCGGCGCCGGCGCCCGGCGCGAGCGCAACTATGACGCCGAGGTGGTTCACATGCGCGACGTGGTCGAGGCGATGAAGGCGCGGCTGGACGCCGGGGCCTCCGCCGTGGACGTGGCGGTCGAGGCCGTGGTCATGCTCGAGGACTCGGGCCTCTATGTCGCCGGACGCGGCGCCTCGCCCAATCTGGCCGGCGCCTATGAGCTGGACGCCAGCCTGATGGACGGGGCTTCGGGCAAGGCCGGGGCCGTCGCGGCGTTGCAGGGTTTCCGCAACCCGGTCGTCGCCGCCCGCGCCGTGATGGACCGCACCCCCCACGTCATGCTGGCCGGCGAAGGCGCCGCCCTGTTCGCCCACGATCAGGGGCTGGAGCCCATCGGCGACGAAGAGGCCTGGTTCACGCGCGCTGGGCAAGGCGAGGACAACCACCCGCCGGGCACGCTCAGCCATGGCACCGTCGGCTGCTGCGTGCTGGACAATCAGGGCCGTCTGGCCGCCGCCACCTCGACCGCAGGCGTCTTCGGCAAGATGCCGGGCCGCGTCGGCGACACCCCCATTCCCGCCGCCGGCACCTGGGCCGACGAGCACGCCGCCGTCTCCTGCACCGGTCAGGGCGAGTATTTCATCCGCGTCGCCGCCGCCGCCCGCACCGCCATCGGCGTGGCCGCCGGCCAGACCCTGGCGCAATCCTCGCAAGCCGTGATCGACCGCATCGGCGGCCTGGGCGGCGACGGCGGCCTGATCGCGCTGGACCGCGACGGCAATATCGTCGCCCCCTTCAACAGCCAGGGCATGAAGCGCGCCTGGTTGACCACCGACGGCGAGATCGGCGTCCAGGTCTTCGACCACCCGGCCTGATCCCGCGCCGCCGCGCTTCATTACAGCACCGTAAGGTGCGCGGCGGGTTTCAGCCCTGATAGGGTCCGCCCACCTGCCCCCGGCGCAGCTTGCGGGGCGACCGGAACCTGACGCCCATGAAGACCCGCCTGATCCTGACCGCCTGCGCCTCGGCCCTGCTGCTGGGCCTGCCCGCCGCCGCCTTCGCCGAAGGCGCGGCGCCCGCCGTAGCTGCCGCACAGGGCGGCGTCGCCGTGCCGCCTCTGGGCTTCAACAAGCGCGTCCTGGCCAACGGCATGGAGGTCTATACCGCCCGCGACGCCTCGACCTCGAACGTCACGGTCCAGGTCTGGTATCGCGTCGGCTCCAAGGACGATCCGGCGGGCCGTTCGGGCTTTGCTCACCTGTTCGAACACCTGCTGTTCAAGGCCACCAAGAATATGCCGTCCGAGACGTTCGACCGTCTGACCGAGGACGTCGGCGGCATGAACAACGCCTTCACCGCCGATGACGTCACCGCCTATTACGAGGTCGTCCCCGCCAACCACCTGCAGCGCATCCTCTTCGCCGAGGCCGACCGCATGGGCTCGCTAGTGGTCGATGAGGCCACCTTCGTCTCCGAACGCGACGTGGTGAAGGAGGAATACCGCCAGCGCATCCTGGCCAGCCCCTATGGCCGCCTGTTCGGCCTGTTCACGCCCGAGACCATCTATCAGGACCACCCCTATCGCCGTCCGGGCATCGGTTCGATCGAGGAGCTGAACGCCTCGACCCTGGACGACGTCCTGCGTTTCCACGCCACCTACTACCGGCCCGACAACGCCATGCTGATCGTGGCCGGCAACTTCGATCAGGCGCAGCTGGACGCCTGGGTGGACGACTACTTCGGCCCGCTGAAGCGCCCGGCGACGCCCATGCCCGTCAATGACGTCAAGGAGCCCGAGCCGACCGGCCCGCGCGCCGCCACCTATTATGCGCCGAACGTGCCCCTGCCCGCCGTGGTTCTGGCCTGGAACACCGTGGCCTATCGCGATGCCGACCGCGCCGCCCTGACCGTGCTGGACGGGGTGCTGTCCACCGGCGAATCCAGCCGCCTCTATCGCTCGCTGGTCTATGATCAACAGATCGCGGCCTCGATCGGCTCCAACCCCGACTTCGCCCAGCAAGCCGGCAACCTGACCGCCTACGCCATCATGGCCGACGGCCAGACAGTGGACGCCGGCAAGGCCGCGCTGGAGGCCGAGATCGCCCGCCTGCGCGACGCCCCCATCACCGCCGCCGAACTCAGCGAGGCCAAGAACGAACTGGTCGCCAACGCCCTGCGCGGCCGCGAGAGCATCGACGACCGCGCCACCACCCTGGGCATGGCCCTGATCATGACCGGCGACGCTGCCGCCGCCGACCGCGAGATCGCCGAGATCCAGGCCGTCACCGCCGCCGACGTGCAGCGCGTGGCTCGCCGCTATCTGACGCCGCAGCGCCAGATCACCATCAACTACCTGCCCGCCGACGACGAACATCCGGCCAGCGTGCAGAAGATGAACGTGGGCGCCCCTGTCACCGTGGCCGAACTGGCCCCCGCCGGTCCGGTCGCCGTCCTGCTGCCGGAAGCCGAGCGCGCCCGCCTGCCCCAGCCGGGCGCCGAAGTGGCCCCGGCCACGCCTGCGGTGGCCGACTTCCGGCTGGCCAACGGGATGCGGGTCCTGGTCGCCCCGACCGAGGGCCTGCCCCTGGTCTCGGCCCGCCTGAACTTCAACGCCGGATCGGCCAACGACCCGGCGGGCAAGCCCGGCGTCGCCGCCATGACCGCCGGCCTGCTGACCCAGGGCACGACCACCAAATCAGCCCCGGAGATCGCCACCGCCATCGAACAGCTGGGCGCCAATATCGGCGCGGGCTCAGGCGCCGACTTCACCAACATCTACGCCAATGCGCCCAAGGACGTGTTCGGCCGCTCGCTCAGCCTGATGGCCGATCTGGTGCGCAACCCGGCCTTCGCCGCCGAGGAGCTGGAGCGCCAGCAGTCGCAGACCCTGGACGGCCTGCGTGTGGCCCTGAGCCAGCCCGGCTCCATCGCCGCCCAATCGGTCGGCCGCGTCATCTACGGCGACGCCCCCTATGGCGCGCCCGGCGGCGGCACCCTGACCAGCGTGCCAGCCATCACCCGCGACGACGTGGCCGCCTTCCACGCCGCCCGCTATCGCCCGTCGCAAGCCACCATCGTCTTCTCGGGCGCTGTGACGCCCGCCGAGGCCCGCGACCTGGCGCAGGCCGCCTTCGGCGACTGGCGCGACCTGTCGTCCGCCGCTCCCGCTGAGGTCGCCAAGGCGGGCCCGACCCTGGCGCCGCGCATCGTCGTCATCGACCAGCCGGGCGCGGGTCAGGCCGCCGTCACCGCCGCCATTCGCGGCATCAAGCGCGCGGACGCCGACTACTTCCCGCTGACGCTTGGCAACACCCTGCTGGGCGGCGGCTTCTCGTCGCGTCTGAACCAGGAAATCCGCATCAAGCGCGGCCTCAGCTACGGCGCCCGCTCCTCGGTGGGCGCCCAGCAGGACGTCGGCGTCTTCACCGCCTCGACCCAGACCAAGAACGAGACGGCGACCGAGGTGGCCGACCTGATCCTGGCCGAGGTCGGCAAGCTGGGGACCGCCCCGGCGACCGAGGCCGAACTGGCCCCGCGCCGCGCTGCGCTGATCGGCGGCTTCGGACGCTCGCTGGAGACGGTGGACGGTCTAGGCGGTCTGGTCGCCAACCTGGCCCTCTACGACCTGCCGATGAGCGACCTGGCCGACTACGCCGGCAAGGTGCGCGCCGTCACTTCGCAACAGGTCGAGGCCGCCTTCGCCGAACACCTGCCGACCGACCGGGCCAGCCTGGTCATCGTCGGCGACGCGTCCAAGTTCATCGACGCCCTGCGGGCAAAATACCCGAACGTCGAGGTCATCCCCTTGACCGACCTGAACCTGGACAGCGCCACGCTGAAGTAGAGCGGCCTCTCTCCTCCCCTGTCGCATCGCGACGGGGGAGGATCGAAAAAGGCTTTACGCCGTCAGGCAGACGACCTGGGCCACGCGCAGGTCGCGGCGCAGGCGGTCGGCGACCTGGCCATAGTTGTCGGTGTTGACCGCCTCGCCCAGGGCTTTCTCGTCGGCGCGCTGTTCGCCGCGAATGGCGGGCCCGAAGGTGTCGGGCGCCGTCGTATAGATCAGGCCCCGGCGAGGGGCTTCGGCGATGGTCACGCCCAGCACCCGGCCGCGACGGTCCAGAGCCGGCGCCCCCGACAGACCTGACAAGGTCCCCTTCAGCCCCTTCGTGCGCCCGGACTCAGCCCAGGCGAGCACCGGCTCGTCCCGTTCGCCGCGCCCCCGGATCTTCAGGGTTTCGCGCCCCAGCAGACGCGAAGCGACTTCGCCGGGGCGGCCTTGCGGGAAGCCGGGATGGAAGGCGCGCTGGCCCTTGCGCAACGGCGTCTGCGTCGCGACCGGCAGGGCGGGCGGCCCGCCCTCGGTCAACAGCAGGGCCACATCGGCGCGCGCCGCCAGCCGCACATCGGCGGCCAGAGCCCGCCCGCCGCCGATCACCAGAGCGGGACGAGAACAGCCCTCGACCACATGCCGCGCCGTGACCCAGCGGCCGTCGCCGGCGATGGAGAAGGCGGTGCCGGACGAGGGCTGGAAGGGAATGTCGGGCGCGATGACGGTGACGGATGGATCAAACGGGGTGACCGGGCCCAAGAGGGCACCATGCGCCTCGTCGTCCTCGGGCGCATGGGGGGCGTCCGCCTTCTCCCGTCGCCCCAGAGACACGATCAGCAGGGCGCCGATCACCGCCGCATAGATGGTCCAGTCGGGAAGATGGGGAAAGCGCATCCTCGCGCCGTCAGCCCGTCAGGGCGGCGGCCAGGATCAGGGCCGTGGCCAGCTTGGCCCCCGCCAGAACCACGGCCGCGGCCACCTCGCCCTTTTCGATGCGCTGCGGCAGGCCGGTCAGCAGCAGGTCGACGACGCGGAAGGCCAGCAACTGCAGCACCACCGTCGCCACGCCCCAGATGGCGATGTCGCGAATGGAGGTCGAGATCGACAGGGAGACGGCCAGTGGAATGGCCAGACCGACCAGCACCCCGACAAAGGCCACGGCGGCGGCCGGATTGCCCTGACGGATCAGCGCCACTTCACGCCACGGCGTCAACAGGGCGTAGACGGTGGCGCCCATGGCGAGAAGGCCGAAGGTGACGATCAGGTGCAGCAGCAGGATCGGAAAGCCGGTGGCGAAGGCCTGAACCTCGGGGCTCGACAGGACGCTGGGCAGAGACGACGAGTCCATGATGTGCGAGCCCGCAGCCTCCAGCTGAAAACGGAACGAAAGCAAAACAGCCATGCCCAAGCGAGCGTCGCTCCGCTAGAGCAGCGGAGCCACAGTCGATCAGGAAAACAACGTTACGCGCGGGGTGGCGGCGTCATGCCGCCGCGGCGTCGCCTGCATCCCCCGCGCGCTCGGCCTTGATCCGCGCGCTGGCCCGCTGCTTCTCGCTCTCGGACTTCAGCTGGCCGCAGGCGGCCAGGATGTCACGGCCGCGCGGAGTGCGGATGGGCGAGGCGTAGCCGGCCTTGTTCAGGATGGCGGCGAAGCGTTCGATGGTCTTCCAGTCCGAGCACTCATAGTCCGTGCCGGGCCAGGGGTTGAACGGAATCAGATTGACCTTGGCCGGGATGCCCTCGATCAGCTTGACCAGGGCGCGGGCCTCCTCGGGGCTGTCGTTGACGCCCTTCAGCATGACGTATTCGAACGTCACCCGGCGGGTGTTGGCCAGACCCGGATAGGCGCGGATGCCGGCCATCAGCTGGTCCAGCGGATACTTCTTGTTCAGCGGCACCAGAACGTCGCGCAGGGCGTCGTTGGTGGCGTGCAGGCTGATCGCCAGCATGGCCGCCGTGCGGTCGCCCAGCGCCTGCAGTTGCGGCACCACGCCCGAGGTCGAGACGGTGATCCGGCGCCGCGACAGGGCGATGCCCTCGTTGTCCGAAATGATGTCGATGGCGTCGGCGACATTGTCCAGATTGTAGAGCGGCTCGCCCATGCCCATGAAGACGATGTTCGTCAGCTTGCGGTCTTCCTTGGGCGACGGCCATTCCCCCAGGTCGTCGCGGGCCACCTGGACCTGGGCCACGATCTCGGCCGCCGTCAGGTTGCGGACCAGCTTTTGCGTGCCGGTGTGGCAGAAGGTGCAGTTCAGGGTGCATCCGACCTGGGACGAGACGCACAGGGCGCCGGCCCGGCCCACGTCAGGAATGTAGACGGCCTCGATCTCGATGCCCGGGGCCGTGCGGATCAGGTATTTGCGGGTGCCGTCTTTCGACACCTGACGCTCGACGATCTCGGGGCGCGCCAGGGTGAAGGCCTCGGCCAGGGCCGCGCGGGTTTCCTTGCCGATGTCGCTCATCAGGGCGAAGTCGGTGACGCCGTAGTGATGGATCCAGCGCCATACCTGCGAGGCGCGCATCTTCGCCTTCTCCGGCGGACAGACCCTGGCTTCGATCAAGGCGTTGCGCAGGCCCTCGCGCGTCAGACCGCTGAGGTTGACGGGGGCTTTAACCGGGGCGGAAGCACGCGAAAGGTCGAGCGTGATGCTCAAGGCTGGATATCCTGCGGCGGGGGTGAAGCGACGGCGTCTAGCACAGATGGGGCGCCTTGTCGCCTTCGGCCAGTTCCGGGTTGAACCCCTGCCCCTCAGCCGCTAGAGGAGCGCCCGTTGGGGAGTAGCTTCCGGCATAGCCCAGCCGGGGTCGCGTCAACACACTTGCTCGTCGCGGGCATGGTGCGACCAGCGGATCATTCCGCCTAGCGAGACCAGCGCACCCTGGGGGCCGAGCCGGCCTGCGCCCGGGGGGCGCTGTCACGCGACCGGCTGAGTGCGTATCCATGATCACCCCCCTGTCGATCGCCGTCCTGTCCGTCAGCATGTCCGCCGACGCCTTCGCCGCCGCGATCGGTCGCGGTGCGCAACATCGCCCCACCCTGCCTCAGGCTCTACGGTCCGGCCTTGTCTTCGGCGTCGTGGAAGCCATCACCCCGCTGATCGGCTTCGCCCTGGGCGTCGCGGCCGCCGGTTTCGTCGAGGCGATCGACCACTGGATCGCCTTCGGCCTGCTGGGCGCGGTCGGCGGCAAGATGGTCTGGGAAGCGCTGAAGCGCGATGAGGCCGAAGCCGACGCCGGAAAGGCTGGCTCACGCGGGCTGCTGGCCCTGGTCGCCACTGCCGTCGGCACCTCGATAGACGCCGGCGCGGTGGGGGTCGGCCTGGCGCTTCTGGGGGCCAACATCTGGCTGATCGCCGCCTGTATCGGCGCCACCACCTTTGCCTTGGCCACCCTGGGACTGCTGATCGGCAAGGCGGCGGGCACGCGGCTAGGCAAGATCGTGGAACTGGTCGGCGGCGTCGCCCTGATCGCGCTCGGCCTCAAGATCCTGCTGGAGCACCTGGGCGTGCTGACGCTCTGACGGCGGCCTTGCATCCGGCGCGCGACTGGCGGAACGTCCCGCATCGGCAAACCGTTAAGCCGTCAGCAGGAAGGAAAACCGTCATGCGCGTCGCTCTCGTTCTCGCCGCTCTCGCCGCCCCCTTGGCTTTGGGAGCCTGCGCCACCGGCCAGACCTACCCGACCTATCAGCAGGACAACGACAAGCTCAGCGCCGAGTGCACCGCGCGCGGCGGCATCCTGACGCCGTCCGGCGCGCAGACCGGCCGCCCGCAGACGGACAATGTGTGCAAGATCACCGGCGGCGCGTCGCGCCTGCCGAACAACTGAATCCAAAGCTGATCCGGAAAATCCGTGGTGGTTGGAGGCGGGATCGAACCGCCGACCTGTGGGTTATGAATCCACCGCTCTAACCATCTGAGCTACCCAACCCCTTACGGGATCCCGCGCGAGGTCGTGACGACCGGGCAGCGCGAGAGGCGTGCGTATATCGCCGCCTTTCGCCGGGTTCAAGCCGCATAAGCAGGGAAATCGCGCGGGACGATCGGTCGCGGGCGGTTTCGGCTCGCGCCGGGAACGGCAAGGCTTCATTGTGGATTGCAACAATTCGCTGTCAGGAGAGCCCCATGCGTCCGATCGTCCTCGCCGCTTCCGCCTCGCTCCTCGTTCTCGCCGCCGCCTGCGGCGCCAATGGCGAGGCCGGAGCGCAGAACACGCCCGCCGCTACAGGCGCTCCGGTCGAAACCCGCCCGGCGAACAACCCGGACCAGAAACCGGCCTTCGAGGGGCAGACCCGCGCGCCCGGCGTCCAGACGGCGGGAACGCTTCGCAACCAGACCATAGCCGCAGGCCTGGTCCACCCCTGGGGCCTTGCCGCATTGCCGGACGACCAGTGGCTGGTGACCGAAAAGCCCGGCCGGATGCGGGTCGTCTCGGCCCAGGGTCAGATCGGCGCCCCGATCGCGGGCCTGCCCGCCGTCTCAGCGCGCGGCCAGGGCGGCCTGCTGGACGTCATCGTCGGGCCGAGCTTCGCTCAGGACCGGATGATCTACTGGAGCTATGCCGAGCCTCGGGAAGGCGGCAACGCCACCTCGGTCGCGCGCGGCCGCCTGTCGGACGACCTGACCAGGGTCGAAAACGTCGAGGTCATCTTCCGCGCCCTGCCCGTCTATGACGGCGACAAGCATTTCGGGTCGTCGCTGGCCTTTGCGCCGGACGGCAAGCTGTTCATCACCCTGGGCGAACGGTCCGACAAGCCGATGCGGCCTCAGGCCCAGGACCTGGCCTCGCACATGGGCAAGACCATCCGCATCAACGCTGACGGCAGCGTCCCCGCCGACAACCCCTTCGTCGGCCAGGCGGGCGCCAAACCCGAAATCTGGTCTCTGGGCCACCGCAACATGCAGGGCATCGCCGTTCAGCCTGGCACCGGCGCGATCTGGACCGTCGAACACGGCACGCGCGGCGGCGACGAGATCAACCTGGATCAGGCCGGCAAGAACTACGGCTGGCCGGGCGTCGCCTATGGCATCGAATACAACGGCCAGGCCATCCCTGCGGTCACTGCCAAGGAAGGCACCGAGCAGCCGGTCTATTACTGGGACCCGGTCATCGCGCCTGGCGGCATGACCTTCTACAGCGGCGCCATGTTCCCTGGCTGGAACGGCAACCTGCTGGTCACCGGACTGGGCGGCAAGCATCTGGCCCGACTGGTGCTGGAGAACAACCGCGTCGTCGGCGAAGAGCGGTTGCTGACCGGTCTGAACGAGCGCATCCGCGACGTGGCCGTCGCCGCCGACGGCGCGGTCTGGGTCATTACTGACGAAGAAGACGGCAAGCTGGTCAGGCTCGCCGTCTCTCAGTAGGCCCTAAATATGCGGGAGGTCAGCGCGCCTCCCGCATCTCCACCGCCGCAGCCGGCTCATCGCCGTCGCGCGTCATCGGCTCGTCTGCCAGTGCGAACGCGTTGTCCTCGCCGTGGAAGGTGTGGGTTTCGGCCAGGATTTCCGGGTGGCCCTTCAGTTGAGCCGTCGCGCTCTTCTTGCGCTCGCGCATCCTGTCGGCCAGGACGTCCATGTCCAGACCCGCCGCCCGCGCCTGAGCGAACATGCCCTCGGAGCGCATCTCCTCTTCCTTGACGTGGTGCTCGATCATCTCGGACAGGACCTTGACCTTGGCGTCGTAGAAGGCCTCGTCCGGGCCGCCTGCCTCGATGTCGTTGATCAGCACCTTGGCCGCGTCATGCTCGACATAGGCCTCGTTCAGCAGGTCCTCCTCGATCTGGCCGCGGCAGGCCGGATAGAAGATTTCTTCCTCGATAATGGTGTGGACCTTCAGTTCCAGACAGGCCTGTTCGGCCAGCGCCTTCTTGCGGTCCTTGCCGCGCGCCTTCTCGAAACTGGCGAAGATCTCCTCCACCTTGCGGTGGTCGGCCTTCAGCATGGCGACGGCGTCCATCTCTTCATAGGTCTGGGTCACGGCGGCTCTCCCGGGTTGTTGGTTCTCCAAGAAAGACGAGCCCCGCGCCGTCGTTCCAAAGGCCAAGCTAGCTGAGAGACGTTCGCGGAAAGGCCTCACGCCGGTTGTTACTTGACGTTGACGTAAACGTAGGGTTTTTACGCACCGAGTTTCAATTCCGGACCCGTCCCGATACCGCGCCGGTCCCTCAAGCAGCGAGGCGCCGCGCGCCGAGCGGTAGGGACCCCAAAGAGAGAGATCTTTCATGGCCGACGCCTACATCTACGACGCCGTGCGCACCCCGCGCGGCAAGGGCAAGAAGGACGGCTCGCTGCACGAGATCACCGCCCTGTCGCTGGCCAGCCAGGTGCTGCAGGCCCTGCGCGACCGCAACGATCTGGACACCTCGAAGGTGGACGACGTCATCCTCGGCTGCGTCTCGCCGGTGGGCGAGCAGGGCGCCGACATCGCCCGCACCGCCGTGCTGAACGCCGGCTGGGCCCAGACCACGGCGGGCGTCCAGGTCAACCGCTTCTGCGCCTCGGGTCTGGAAGCCGTGAACATGGCCGCCGCGAAAGTGAAGTCCGGCGAGGCCGACTTCGCCGTCGGCGGCGGCGTCGAGGCCATGAGCCGCGTGCCGATGGGCTCGGACGGCGGCGCCTGGCCGGTCGATCCGTCCAGCGCCTTCCCCACCTATTTCGTGCCCCAGGGCGTCTCCGCCGACATGATCGCCACCAAGTGGGGCTTCAGCCGCGCCGACGTGGACGCCTATTCGGTCGAAAGCCACAAGCGTTCGGCCCAGTCCTGGGCCGAGGGCCGCTTCAGCAAGTCGGTCATCCCGGTGCTGGACCAGCTGGGTCTGGTCCGCCTGGACCGCGACGAGACCATTCGTCCGACCACGGACATGCAGACGCTCGGCGCGCTGAACCCCTCCTTCGCCATGATGGGCGAAATGGCCTTCGACAGCGTCATCAACCAGCGCTACCCCGAGGTCGAGCGCGTCAACCACGTCCACACGCCCGGCAACTCGTCCGGCATCGTCGACGGTTCCGCGGGCGTCCTGATCGGCTCGCTGGAAGCCGGCAAGGCCCTGGGCCTGAAGCCGCGCGCCAAGATCCGCGGCGCCGCCTCGATCGGCTCGGAGCCGTCGATCATGCTGACCGGCCCGGAGTTCGTGACCAACAAGCTGCTGGGTCGCCTGGGCATGACGTCCACCGATATCGACCTCTATGAGCTGAACGAGGCCTTCGCCGCCGTCGTTCTGCGCTTCATGCAGGCGCTCGACATCCCGCACGACAAGATCAACGTCTGCGGCGGCGCCATCGCCATGGGCCACCCCCTGGGCGCCACCGGCGCCATGATCACCGGCGTGGTGCTGGACGAGCTGGAACGCTCGGACAAGGAAACCGCCCTCATCACCCTGTGCATCGGCGGCGGCATGGGCACCGCCACCGTCATCGAACGCGTCTGATCGGGAGCGACTGACCATGGAAAACTTCAAGATCGACGTCGATGCCGACGGTATCGCCCTGATCACCTTCGACGTCCCCGGACGCTCGATGAACACCCTGACCGCGTCCGTCATGGCCGAGATTCCGCAGCTGGTGGAACGCATCAAGACCGACGACGCCGTCAAGGGCGCGGTCATCACCTCGGGCAAGACGTCGGGCTTCTGCGCCGGCGCCGACCTGGGCGACATCGCCGGCGGCATGATCGGGGGCGCCAATCTGCAAGACGCCTATGACGCGGGCTGGAAGATGAACGGCGCCCTGCGCGCGCTGGAAACCTGCGGCAAGCCGGTGGCTGCGGCCATCAACGGCCTGGCGCTGGGCGGCGGGCTCGAACTCACCCTCGCCTGCCACTATCGCGTGGTCGAGAACGACAACAGGATCCAGCTGGGCCTGCCCGAGATCAAGGTCGGCCTCTTCCCCGGCGGCGGCGGCACCCAGCGCCTGACACGCCTGATCGGCGTTCAGCCCGCCATGATGGCCATGACCGAGGGCAAGTCCTTCCGTCCCAACGACGCCAAGGGCGCGGGCATCGTCCACGAGATCGTCGAAAAGGGTCAGTCGGTCGAGGCCGCCAGGACCTGGATCAAGAACGGCGGCAAGGCCGTCCAGCCGTGGGACGACAAGGGCTTCAAACTGCCCGGCGGCGGCCCCTACCACCCGGCCGGCATCCAGAACTTCCTGGTCGGCAACGCCATGATCCGCAAGCAGACCTACGGCAACTATCCCGCCGCCACCAACCTGATGAAGGCCGTCTACGAAGGCGTTCAGGTGCCGATGGACGCGGCGCTGCGCATCGAGACCCGCTACTTCATCAAGACCCTGATGACGCCGCAGGCCCAGGCCATGATCCGCAGCCTCTTCCTGTCCAAGCAGGAACTGGACAAGGGCGCCGTGCGTCCGGCGGGCGTGCCCAAGTCCGACGCCAAGAAGGTCGCCGTTCTGGGCGCCGGCATGATGGGCGCGGGCGTGGCCTATGTGCAGGTCATGGCCGGCATCGAGACCGTCCTGATCGACCAGACCCAGGAAGCCGCCGACAAGGGCAAGGCCCACGTCGAGGAACTGCTGAAGAAGCGCCTGTCGCGCGGCCAGATGACCCAGGAGAAGTTCGACGCCACCCTGGCCCTGGTCACCGCCACCACCGACTATGATCACATCAAGGGTTCGGACCTGGTCATCGAGGCCGTGTTCGAAAACCGCGAGATCAAGGCCGACGTGACCAGGCGCGCCGAGGCCCAGCTGGCCGAAGGCGCCGTCTTCGGCTCCAACACCTCGACCCTGCCGATCACCGGCCTGGCCGAAGCGTCCGTGCGTCCCGAGGACTTCATCGGCATCCACTTCTTCTCGCCCGTCGACAAGATGATGCTGGTCGAGATCATCCTCGGCGAGAAGACCGGCCCCGCCGCCATCGCCAAGGCCATCGACTATGTGCTGAAGATCAAGAAGACCCCGATCGTCGTCAACGACAGCCGCGGCTTCTACACCTCGCGCTGCTTCTCCACCTTCCTGATGGAAGGCATGGCCATGCTCGAGGAGGGCTATGCTCCGGCCCTGATCGACAACGTCGGCCGCATGACCGGCATGCCGCGCGGCCCGCTGGAAATGCACGACGACGTCGCCCTGGACCTGTCCTACAAGATCGCCAAGCAGACGGCGATCGACCTGGGCGACGCCTATGTCCCGTCCGAGGGCGCCGACATCGTCGCCAGGATGGTCGAGGGCGGTCGTTACGGCCGCAAGAACGGCAAGGGCTTCTACGACTACGACAGCAAGCCCAAGACCCTTTGGGCGGGCCTTTCGGAACTGGCCCCGGTCAAGTACGACGACTCCACCCCGGAACTGGTCGACGAACTCAAGACGCGCCTGCTCTATCGTCAGGCGGTCGAGGTCGCCCGCTGCTGGGCCGAGGGCGTCATCGACGACCCGCGTGAAGCCGACCTGGGCGCCATCCTGGGCTGGGGCTTCGCCCCCTGGTCGGGCGGCCCGATCACCCTGATCGACCAGACCGGCCTCAAGGCCTTCGTCGAGACCGCCGACCGCCTGACCGCGACCTACGGCGACCGCTTCAAGGTCCCCGAACTGCTGCGCGAGATGGCCGCCAAGGGCGAGACCTTCTACGGCCGCTTCGCCCCGGAGAAGAAGGCGGCCTGATCGGCTTCCAGAACTGAACGGAAAAGGGCGGCTCGCATGAGCCGCCCTTTTTCTTTGAAGCGCCCCCTTCCACTCCCGCTCATCCCGGCGGACGCCGGGACCCAGTCCTTTGGCTGACAGGCGCTGTGGCTGAGGGGGCGTGCGGGGCTCTCACTGGATCCCGGCGTCCGCCGGGATGAGCGGGGGTTGGGGGCTACCCCTTACCTGCTCCTGAACACCCGCGACGCGGCATAGCCGGTCAGCGCCGCCAGGATCACGCACAGCACGCCATAGGACCACGGCCGTCGGTGGGCGAGCTCATAGATATCGCGCTCCAGCCCCACCTTCTCGACCGTCAGGGTCAGGTTGGACACCGAGACCGGCGCCCCCTCCTGAAACAGCCAGACCTCGGCGTAGTATTTGCCGGTGGGCGCCACGGTCGGCAACTCGACCTCGGCCCGGAACAGGCCCTTGTCGACGAACTGCACCCCGTCGGGATCGGTGTTGTAGAGGGCCGCCGCCTCCTTCAGCCGGATCACGGCGCGGCGCCAGTCCAGGTAGTTCTCGCCCAGACGGCTGACCACCACGTCGCGCACGCCATAGCGGGTGACGGTGCGGCTTTCTTCGGGGGCGTCGATGCGCAGGTGATCGACGCCGACGCCCAGCCGACGCAGCTGACCGAAGTCCGCCACGTCCGACAGGGGCCGGGTCGAGGCGGTCATGTAGAAACCGGGCGCGCCCTCGAACAGGACCGGGCGGCTGTTGAGCCAGACGCCCATGTTGCGGGTCTTCTTGACCAGACGCACCGGGGCGTCCGGACCACGCACCACCACCACCACGTCGGCGGGGACGTCGCTCGGATTGAACACCGCCCCGTAAAGGACGATGGAGGCCCCGCGGAAGCTGGAATCGACCTTGACCTGGGCGTCGGTCAGGGCGGCGGCGACGCGCACCTCGCCCTCGGTGGCGACCGAGCGCTCGACTGCGGCGGGCGCGGGTTCGGGCGGCAGGACCTGGAACATCAGTCCCCCACCCCCGGCGCCAGCAGGAAGAGGTCGCTGGGCCGCACGAACAGTTCGAGCCCCATCTGGATGCCGACCAGCAGGACGATCAGGCCGAGCGCCGCCCGCATCTCCTCGGCGCGGAAGCGCCCCGAAAGTCTGGCGCCGAACTGAGCCCCGATCACCCCGCCCAGAAGCAGGATGGTCGACAGGACGATGTCCACGGTCTGGTTGCGCCCGGCCTGCAGGATGGTGGTGATGGCGGTCGTGATGATGATCTGGAACAGGCTGGTGCCGACCACGACGCTGGCCCGCATCCGCAGCACATAGAGCATGGCCGGGACCAGGATGAAGCCGCCGCCGACCCCCATGATGGCCGACAGGATGCCGGCGAAGACGCCCAGGCCAAAGGGCGGAATGGCGCTGATGTAGAGACCCGAGCGCGGGAACCGCATCCGGAACGGCAGGCCGTACAGCCACATGGGACGACGGCGTTCCTTGCGCGGCGGGGTCTCGCCCCGGACCCGATGCAGGATCTGGGTCAGGCTTTCGTACAGCATCATGCTGCCGATCGAGCCGAGGAAGACCAGGTAGGACAGGGCCACGACCAGATCAGCCTGACCCAGCAGGCGCAGGTAGCGGAACAGCTCGACCCCGGCCAGCGCGCCCAGCGCCCCGCCTACGGCCATGATGCCGCCGATGCGGTAATCGACCGCCTTCATGCCGGAGTAGCGGATCACGCCCGAGGTCGAGGAGGCGACGACGTGGCTGGCCTGGCTGGCGACGGCCACGGTCGGGGGAATGCCCATGAAGACGAGGACGGGCGCCATCAGGAAGCCGCCGCCGATGCCGAACAGACCCGAGACAAAGCCGACCAGCGCGCCCAGCATCACCAGGAGCGGCCAGTTCACCGAAACCTCGGCGATCGGCAGGTAAATATCCACGGCACGCGCCTTCGGCTGGAAGGGAACGCAGAACAGCGCCGGTAAGGCGACTAGGCTTCTGGTCTTAGCGAGGGCCGCGACGAACCGCCACCCCTTCCGCCCCTTGGACCCGCTTCGTTAGGCGACGGGATCGACGGTAAAGGCGTCCGCAGCCTCGCGCGCCACGCGGCGCGTCTCGGCCGAGGTCACCGGCGTCAGCCGCTGCACCGCCGCCAGCGCCTGCTGGTCGCCGCGCCGGGCCGCGATCATGTACCATTTGAAGGCTTCGGTCGCATTGGGCGACACGCCCTCGTCGCCCTTCTCGTAAAGGCGGGCGACATTGTACTGACTGTCGACGCGGCCGGCCTCGGCGGCCTTCTTGAGCCAGGTCAGGGCCTCGACCCTGTTCCGCGCTCCGCCCTCCCCGTCATAGAGCTGCATGGCGTAGTAATGCATGGCCCGGGCCTCGCCGCCCTCGGCTGCACGTCGCGCCCAGGTGCGCGCCTCGACCGGATCGGGCGCCAGACCGGCGCCGCCTTCCTGATAAAGGCCGGCCAGTCGCATCTGCGCCGGGCCATAGCCCAGGCTGGCTGCGCGTTTCAAAGGCTCCAGCCCGCTGTCGTCGCCGTTGTCGATCAACTGCACCGCACGGGCGAACAGGGTCGCGCCCTCGGTGGCCGCCACGTCCGGCGACGGCACCGCCTCGGTGGGCGTGGCTGCGAGCGCCACGGCGGCGATCGGCGTGTCCGGAGCGCCTGCGCTCGATGTGCTGGTCAGCATCGCGACGCCCGGCAGGGTCAGCCCCGAACCTTCGGCGAGTTGCAGAGACGCATAACCGCCGCCAACGACCAGAACGGCGACGGCCGAGGCCCCCAGCGCCTTGCGGGTCGTCGAGCCCTCACGCGACGCCTGCTTGTCGAGGCGCTCCTGCAGCCTGGACTTGCCGCCGCGCTTCAGGCCGAAACCCTTGCGCGGGGGCTCGTCGACATCCGCCATGGCGGCGCGCGCCGCATCCAGAGTGTCACGGGTCGACGCCCGCCCGGCGGCGGCTCCCGCCTGCAGGGCGCGCGGATCGACAAAATCCATTTCGGCGGAAAAGCCGTCGTCCTCGCCTTCCGGCCCCTCCACCAGAGGCGGCAGACCGCCGAAAGCGACCGGATCGGGTTCTGCCAGAATGTCGCTGACGTCGGCGCCGCCGAAATCAGCGAGCGCGGCGTCCGAGGTCGCCGGATCGAGGTCGGCCGGCTCGACTTCGTCGTTCAACCCCGTCGACGTCCCGCCAGATCGCGCCCGCTCCGGCGCAGATCCGAACAGGGCCGCCGGCGTGCCGATCTCGGCGCCCGAGGCGTTCAATTCAGCATCCAGCGGATCGGCGAAGACCGGCTCCGGATCGCGGACCGTCGGGGTCGGGAAGGGCGCGGCGTCCAGCACCCCGCCCAGCGTATCCTCGGACCAGATGTCGGTCGTCGGATCAGCGAAGGCCGCCGCCCGCCAGTCGCCGCTGGGGCTTTCAGCCGGGCTCCAGGGCGTGGGCTCGGGGCTTTCCAGCGGGGTTTCGCGACGGCCGCTGCGGCCTCCGCGCTGCTCGATGCTTTCGCGCGCCTCGGCCAGAAGACGCGCGGTGCGCTCCTCGCTCTGGCGCATCCGCTCGCCCAGTTCTCCCGAGGCGCGGTCATGACGCTGTTCGATCTTGTCGGCGTTTTCCGACAGACGGCGGCCGATGTCGTCGAGGGCCTGAGCCGAGCGGCGCTCCGATTGGGCGATCCGTTCGCTGAGGCGGTCCGAAATACGGGTGATCTCGCCGCCCAGACGCTCCAGCGCCAGAGCGTGCTGATCGTCGGACCGGGTCAGCCGCTGATCCATGGCCTGGGCGTAGCGGCCCATGTCGCGATCCAGCTTGTCGTTCAATTCACGCCCAAGGGCGGCGACCTGGGCCTCGGCGCGGTCGCCGCCGCCGCTCTCGACCTTCTCGACCCGCACGTTCAGGTTCTGGGCGATACGCAGGACCTCACGCCCCATGGCCTCAACCGCATCGGCAGAGCGCTGCTCGGCGGCGCGGGTCTGATCACCGACGGCGGCAAGCGCGCGCTCGATCCGGTCCACGCGGCTTTCCGTCTCCGCCACGTCGAGGCGGCGCAGCATTTCGACGCGGCTGCCCTCGACCTGGCGGCTCAAGGTCTCGGCGAGCTTCTCGAAACGGGCGGCCTCGCGCGCGTGTTCTGGCTCGATCCGGCCCTCTGCATCACGAAGGCGCTGATCCAGGGCCGCGAACGACCGCTCAAGCCCCTTGAGGGCCTCGGACGTGCGATCCTGGGCCTCGTCCAGGCGCGCGCCCACCTGGGACAGGACGTCCGAACCCGGGCCAGGGCCGGCGGCCTTCTCGACCGCGTCCATCCGCTGGCGCAATTCACCTATGGTGTTGCGCTGACGCTCGTCCAGATCGAACAGGCGGCTGGAGACGGCGCCGAGCGCGGCGTCCAGCCGGGCGAAACCTTCCTCGGTCTTCGGCCCGGTTTCCTGCTCGAAGCGACGAAGGCGCTTGTGACCCTCGCGCAGTTCGTCGGCGATGTCGTCGATCCGGCGAGCGTAGCCCAGGCCGATCTCGTCCTGGCCTTCCATCCGGCGGACCAGACCGGCCACGGCCTGGTCGATGCCCTGGATGGCGACCGTCGAGCGGCGCTCGGCGGCTTCCAGACGACCGGCGATGATTTCAAGCGAGGCGCCGACGCGAACATTCTCGTCTTCGGCGCCATAGACGTCGTCCAGCCGTCGCGAGCGGCTGCGGCGGTCATAGGGATCGGGTATGGGCGTGCGGCGCGGCAGGGGCGTCACGCCCTCGTCCTCGTCCGGGTCGTCCATGATCATGGAGTTCAGCCATTCGCCGAGCGTCATGCCCGAACGGCGCGCAAGGTCCTTGGCGATCTCGCGAGCCTTGGGGTCGATCCCCTTCACGCTCCACGGCGCTGCTGCGCTCACTGATTCGCCTCCCGACCCATAAGGTGACGCTACCGCTCCACATCAAGCGTGTAAACGTGTCGTTAACCGCAATATCTGGCGCCGGAGCGAGAGAATCGCCGGTGACGCTTCGACGCGATTCCGCGCTTTTCGCGCCGACATGGTTAACGTCGCGTTTAGATTCGGCTTCTCGCGTACTTTCGTCTTGCGAAGCGGCGCCTTAGACGCCAACTGCCCTCGCCATGAGCCCTTCGCTGACCCTTATTCTTCTGGCCGTTGCGAGCGCCGTCGCCGTCTTTTCCGGCTGGCGCGGAGCCCGCCCGCCGGACTTGTCGAAGGGGCCGCGCATGATGCCCTGGCGCTTCATAATGCTGGTGGCCGGGGCGCTGGCGGTGCTGTTGCTGATCCACCTGGCCTCGGTGCTCGGCGGCCGCACCTTCCCGACAGGCTGACGGAACGGCGGGGCCGGCCGAGGGTTCTCCTGCCTCACAAACCTGTAGGAGACGCCGGATGAGCAAGGACCTGACCGCGACCGAGGCTGAAGCCGAATTCTGGAAAAGCCTGAAACACAGCAACACCGGCATGCTGGGCCTGGACCGACCCGGCTATCACAGCCAGCCGATGACCGCCTTCCGCGAGGAAGAGACCGGGACCATCTGGTTCTTCACCCGCAACGACACCGACCTGGCGCGCGACGTCGCTACGTCCGGCCAGTCGGCCATGTTCAGCTATGGCTCCAAGGACCAGAAGGTCTGGGCCTGCGTCCACGGCGCGCTGTCGGTCCATGGCCAGGACCGGGCGATCATCGACCGCCATTGGAACCCGGTGCTCGCCGCCTGGTATCCGGGCGGCAAGGATGATCCCAACCTGACCATCCTGCGCTTCGACGCCGACGACGGCCGCGTCTGGGTCAGCGAAGGCGGCCTGTTCAAGTTCGCCTATGAGATCGCCAAGGCCAATGCGACCAAGACCCTGCCCGACGCCGGCGGCGTGGCGGACGTCAACCTGCAGTAGGTCAGAACGGAGCGGCGGGCGCTGCTTCAGTCACAAAAAGCACCCGCCGGCCCTCAAGCAGCGCGAAGCGCGTTAGGGCCAAAAAGGAACAGCAGGCGAGTTTCACTCGCCTGCGAAACACCAGGCGAGGACCGCCTTCTGGGCGTGGATGCGGTTCTCCGCCTCATCCCAGATCAGCGACTGCGGACCGTCGATGACGGCGTCTGTGACTTCCTCGCCGCGGTGCGCGGGCAGGCAGTGCAGGAAGACGGCGTCCGCATTGGCCAGACCCATCAGGGTCTCGTCGACCTGATAGGGCTCGAAGGCCGCCAGGCGCGCTTCATAGTCCTGATCACCCATCGACACCCAGGTATCGGTGACGACCACGTCGGCGCCGGCGACAGCCTCGCGCGGGTCGCTGGTCAGGTGGACGTGGGCGCCGCCCTTTTCCAGATCACGCAGATCGGGATGGTATTCCGCCGGGCAGGCGACGTTCAGGCGGAAGCCGAACTTGGCGGCGGCATGCATGAAGCTGTGGCAGACATTGTTGCCGTCGCCGACCCAGGCGATGGTCTTGCCCTCGACCGGGCCCATGTGCTCCTCGATCGTCAGCAGGTCGGCCAGGATCTGGCACGGGTGGCTGCGATCCGTCAGGCCGTTGACCACCGGCACGGTCGAGACGCGGGCGAAGCGCTCGACGTCCTCGTGGTTGTTGGCGCGGATCATCACGGCGTCGACCATGCGCGACAGGACCTTGGCCGTGTCCTCGACCGGCTCGCCACGCCCCAGCTGCATGTCGGAGGCCGTGGCGATGATGGCCGAGCCGCCGAGTTGGCGGATCGCCGCATCGAAGCTGAAGCGGGTGCGCGTCGAGTTCTTCTCGAAGATCATGGCCAGGACACGGTCCTTGCCCGGCGCGTCAGCGTCGGGACGGCCCTGGGGCCAGCCCTTGCGCGCCTGCTTGCGGGCGTGGGCGTCGTCCAGAATGGCGCGCAGGTCAGCGGCGTCAAGCCGATGAATGTCGAGGAAGTGACGGACCATCTCAGGTCTCCGTAGTCAGAACGTCAGTCAGACTGGCGTGATCAGGCCGACAGCTTCGTCCGGGCGAACTCGCAGGCGGTTTCAAACTTCTCGACGGCCTCGCGAGCCTCTTCGAGGGTGATGTTCAGCGGCGGCAGGATGCGGACCAGGTTGTCGCCGCCGCCGGCGACCAGCAACTTCGCCTCGTCGCGGGCCCAGCCCATGAAGTCGCGATTGTTCGGGACCAGCTTGACCCCGACCAGCAGACCCTTGCCGCGCACCTCGACGATCACGTCGGGGAAGCGCTCGGCCAGGCCGTGAAGCTGCTGCTTCAGATAGCCGGCGATCTCGTTGACGTTGGCGATGACGGCGTCCGACGACACCTCGGCGAAGGCGGCCTGGCCGACGGCCATGGCCAGGGGGTTGCCGCCGAAGGTCGAGCCGTGGGCGCCGACCGTCATGCCCTTGGCCGCTTCGGCCGTGGACAGGCAGGCGCCGATGGGGAAGCCGCCGCCCAGAGCCTTGGCGATGGCCATGATGTCCGGCGTCATGCCGGCCCATTCGTGGGCCCACAGCTTGCCGGTCCGGCCCATGCCGCACTGGACCTCGTCGAAGATGATCAGGACGCCATGCTGGTCGGCCATGTCGCGCATCCAGCGCAGATCTTCTTCCGGCGTCGAGCGGCAACCGCCCTCGCCTTGCACCGGCTCGAGGATGATGGCGGCCGTGGTCGGGTTTTCAAAGGCGGCGGTCAGGGCCTCCTTGTCGCCCCACACCAGCTGATGGAAGCCTTCCATCCTGGGCCCGAAGCCCTCGGTGTAGCTGGGGTTGGCGGCGGCGTTGATCGCGCCATAGGTGCGGCCGTGGAAGGAGCCGTCGAAGCCGTAGATGTCGATGCGTTCCGGCTGGCCGTTGGCCGAGTGGAACTTGCGCGCCGTCTTCAGCGCGCACTCGACGGCTTCCGTGCCCGAGTTGGTGAAGAAGACCACGTCCGCGAACGACTTTTCGCACAGGGCGTCAGCCAGGGCGTCCTGGCCCGGGATCCTGAAGATGTTGGAGACGTGCCACAGCTTCTCGGCCTGATCCTTGACCGCCTGCACCAGCCTGGGGTGGGCGTGGCCGAGCGCGTTGGTCGAGATGCCCGAGACGCAGTCCAGGTATTCCGTGCCATCGGTCGACCACAGTCGGACGCCCTGGCCGCGCTCCACTTCCAGCGGCGCACGATTGTAGACACCCATCAGATGACCGGACACAGGGCAGACTCCATAAAGCGAGACGGCCCCGACGCCCAAATCCAGAAAGACAGGGGCGACGGGACCGCTTCAGAAAGGGTGAGCGACTTGTCGGGCGCTATTCGCCCTTAGTCAACACCATGCCGACCGCGTGTCAGCGCAGTTGCGCGTCCAGCTTCTGGATCAGGGCGGCGTAGGCGGCGCCGGCGGTGGCGATGGTCGCGCCCTCGACGGCCTCGATGGCGTCATCCTTGGAATGGATCACGCGGAAGACCTGAGGCACGAAGCCCTCGGCCAAGCCGTTGGTCTTGCCGCCGTTGAAGGCCAGCCACATCTGATGGGCGCCGACCTGATCCTGGAAGCCCAGCGACACCACGGGCGCGCCCGCCGCCGAGAAGGCGCGGTCGTCTGACGGCGGATACTCGGGGAAGCCGACACACTGCATGGCGCGTTCAGCGCAGAGTTCCTGCACCGCGCGGGTGACGAAAGCCGACTGCGCCCCGTTGTTCTGGCCGTACATCATCGTGTCGCCATAGGCGGCGACGTCGGAGTTCACCACGGCGGCGACGTTGGCGATCCCGTGCGCCTCGATCCACTTCCTGGCGCCGATCAGGCCCAGCTCTTCCTGGTCGAAGAAGATGACGCGGACACGGTGCGTCAGGGGCTGGTCCCGCAGGATCTTGGCCGCCTCGATCAGGGCGACCACCGAGCCGGCGTTGTCGATCACGCCTTGGGACATGGCGCCGTCGCGTAAGCGCACCGCGTCATAGTGGGCGGTCAGCAGGATCTCCTTGGGGCCATCCCCAATGGTGACGACGACGTTGGAGCCCTGCATCGGCCCGCCGCGCCCCCCGCCCTCGAAGGTCTCGACGGTGGGAGTGAAACCAGCGGCGCGCAGCTGACCCAGCAGGACGGCCATCCGCTCGGCGTTGGACGGCTGGACATAGGCGCCGACCTGGGCCTTCAGCGCCTCGGCGTCCTGCGCCGCGGCGGGCGTGGACAGAAGGGCGGCGACGGCGACGGCCGAGGCGAGGACGGAACGGAACAGCATGAGGGACCTCCCAAAGGCCCCTCTCCCCGGAGCCGATCCGTCTTGCCTAAAGGCTCAGCTCTTCAGACGCCAGCCCGAGCGGAACACCAGCCAGCAGGCCGCGCCCATCAGCACGGTCAGCACAGCGCTCATGATGACGCCGATCATCAGATTGCCCTCGGCGTGGCCGATGAAGCCCGCCCGGAAACCGTCGATCAAATAGAAGAAGGGGTTGAAGCGGCTGATGCTGGCGAACGGCTCCGGCAGGCTGTCGATCAGGTAGAAGGTGCCCGACAGGAAGGTCATGGGCATGACGACGAAGTTCTGCACCGCCGACAGGTGGTCGAACTTCTCGGACCAGAGCCCGGCCAGCACGCCTGTCATCCCCATCAGCAGGGAGGCGATCAGGCCGAACCAGACGATCAGGGCGATATTGGCGACGCCCAGCCTGGCGAAGGGCAGGACGCACAGCGCTGTCACCAGACCGACCGCCACGCCGCGCGTCGCCGCGCCCAGGGTGAAGCCGATGGTCAGTTCCAGCGGACTGAGCGGCGGCGTCAGGAAGTCGGTGGCCGTGCCCATGATCTTGGCCTGGATCAGGCTGGACGAGGCGTTGGCGAAGGCGTTCTGAAGAATGGCCATCATGATCAGGCCCGGCGCCACGAACTCGGCGAAAGGCGTGCCGTGCAGCGGGGGCCGCGCGCCCTTCAGCGCCACCACGAAGACCAGCATGTAGAGCAGGGTCGTCACCACCGGCGCCGCCACCGTCTGGGCGCCCACCTTCCAGAAACGCCGCACCTCGCGCAGGTAGAGGGTGCGCAAGCCCACCCAGTTGATGCCGTCATACCGACGCGGCTGGGGCAGGCCGGAGGGGCGAGTAGAGGCGAGATCGGTCTTCATAGGCGCCCAGATGCGCCCGCAAAGCTGGTTTCGCAAGGCGCCCAAGGTTCTTCGGGGCGAAGCAAAACTGATTCAAAACGGGACGTTAACCACACTACATCTGGTTTCTGTGGACAGCCTAATTGCCACATCTTGCGTGTTTTAAGGCCTGCTTTACGATTAGTAGCAGGTCGAGGCGGGGAAATTCGTCGGCGACCCAAGATATTGAATCCGATCCCCGGGAGGGTGGCCATGACCGCAGCAAGCTGGACTGAAGACCGCGTCGGCGCGTTGAAGAAGCTCTGGCTGGAAGGCCAGTCGGCCAGCCAGATCGCCAAGACCCTCGGCGGCGGCGTGACCCGCAACGCCGTGATCGGCAAGGTGCACCGCCTGGGTCTGTCGGGCCGCGCCGCCCCGTCGCAACCAGCCCGCACCACCTTCCGCGCCGCAACCCGCCCGCGTCCCGCCGCTCCGGCCGCTCCGGTTCAGGCTCCGTCGGCTCCGCGCCGCATCGAGGCCGCCGCCCCGCGCCCGGTCATGGCCGTTCAGCCCTCGACCCCCGCCCCCATGCCCGAACTGCCCGGCACGGCTACGGTGATGACCCTCGGCGCCCACATGTGCAAATGGCCGATCGGCGACCCGTCGTCGCGCGAGTTCAGCTTCTGCGGCCGCCGCGCCACGGAAAACGTCTATTGCGGCGAACACGCCCGCGTCGCCTACCAGCCCCAGGTCCGCCGGGGCGCGTCCAAGGACGGCGCCACAGAACTGGCGCGCAGCCTGCGGCGCTATATCTAGACGTTAGAAGCGCTATCGCTCGCGACGCGGTCGCTCGCTGCTTGAGCGGCGTTTTTGAGCGCTATCGCTCGCCGTGCGGCGGCTCGCTGCTTGAGCGCGTCGCGAAGCGCCAGGCCGCGTCGGGTCGAAAAGGCGGAGCCTTTTGACCGCGGCCCAACAAGAAACTGATTTCGTCCGGCTCGCCGGATGAAATCAGGGGGCTGCGGTTCATCCGGGTTGACGCAGCCCCACCGCCCTCGCCCTTCAGGCGGGGGTTTTTCTCTGGGCTCGGCACATCCCTAGTCGCCGTCATCTCGGGGCCGCGCAGCGGAACCCGGGACCCAGACGCCTGATAGGCGCACCGTCGCTTCCGATCTGACCGCATGGGTCCCGGATCGGCCCTGCGGGCCGTCCGGGATGACGGCAAGGTCTATGGATCAGTTCAGCGTCCGCCGCGCGTCCGGCACGTCCAGCGAAAAGGCCGGGATGGCCGCCTCGAACATCCGCCCGTCCACGTCGGTCATGTAGTAGGCCCCGACCATCGAGCCCGAGGGCGCGCCCAGGGGGCAGCCCGAGGCGTAGGAATAGCTGTCGCCGGCCTCGATCACCGGCTGTTCGCCGACCACGCCCTGACCGCGCACTTCTTCGACATGGCCGTAGGCGTCGGTGATGGTCCAGCGCCGCGCCACCAACTGCACCGGCGATCCGGTCAGGTTGACGATCTCGATTTGATAGGCCCAGACCCAACGTCCGCCATCGGGGTCCGACTGGGCCGCCAGATAGGAGGGGCGGACACGGACGACGACGCCTTCGGTTTCGGCGGTATAGGCAGGAGGGGCGTGCATACGCTATATGCCTTCCGCCGACCTCGGGGTTCAACCCGTCTGGCGCAGCGGATGTCGCATTCCGAAGCGAGACAGATGGAAAAAACCGTGTGAGACAGGACGGCATGAGCATCTTCGAGATTCCCGCCCAGCCCGGCATTCTGCCCTTCCAGGGCATCGAGACCCTGATCGCCGTCGGCGCGATCAAGTCCGACACCCCCTTCGACCATGATCAGGTGCAGCCGGCCAGCCTGGACCTGCGCCTATCGAGCCAGGCCTGGCGCGTGCGCGCCTCCTTCCTGCCCGGCCAGCGCAAGGTCGAGGACCGCATCGCCGACGTAGCCATGCACACGGTCGACCTGTCGGGCGGCGTGGTTCTGGAGAAGGGCTGCGTCTACATCGCCCGGCTGCAGGAACGCCTGACCCTGCCGCACGGCCTCAACGCCCGCGCCAATCCGAAAAGCTCAACCGGCCGCGTGGACGTCTTCGTCCGCCTGCTGACCGATCAGGGCGGCAGCTTCGACGACGTGGACGAGGGCTATGACGGCCCCCTCTATCTCGAGATCGCGCCCCAGACCTTCTCCATCCTGGTCCAGCCCGGCACCCGTCTGAACCAACTGCGGCTCAAGGCCGGCGATCCGCCCAAGCTGGAGACCCGCAGCGTCGGCGTCGATCTGGAAGCGGGCGAGCACGGCATCGTCGGCTTCCGCGGCCGTCGCCACGCCGGGGTCGTCAACATGGACCACATCGACGGCCACGACCCGCGCGACTTCTGGGAGCCGCTGACCCTGCGTCGCGGCGAGCTGTTGCTGGACCCGGGCGAGTTCTACATCCTGGCCTCGCGCGAGGCGGTCGAGATCCCGGTCGATCAGGCCGCCGAGATGACGCCCATCGACCCCTCGGTCGGCGAGTTCCGCGTCCACTACGCCGGCTTCTTCGACCCCGGCTTCGGCACGGACGAGGCCCACGGCGCAGGATCGAAAGGCGTGCTCGAGGTTCGCACCCATGACACCCCCTTCCTGCTGGAACACGGACAGATCGTCGCCCGACTGGTCTATGAACCGCTGACGGAACGCCCGTCGCGCCTCTACGGCGAAGGCGGCAGCCACTACCAGAGCCAGGGCCTGAAGCTGTCGAAGCACTTCCGCCCCTGGGGGTAATGCCCTTCTCCCCTTGCGGGAGAAGGCTCACTTCTCGGCCAGCAAAGCCTCGACCAGCGCCTTCGCCTCCGCGCTGGCCCAGTCGGCCTCGCCGGTCAGAACCGCGCGGACATGGCCCCGGCGGTCCAGCAGGATCGTCTGGGGCATGGCCCCCTTGCCCGGAAACTCGAACGGCAACTGGAATTTCGGATCGGCGTAGTAGGTCAGCGGCGGGTGCTCTGCGATGAAGGCGCGGGCTTCCGGCACAGCCTTGTCCACGTCCATGCTGACAGTGACGACGGCGAAGTCGTCGCGGCCCTTGTAGTGCTCGGCCAGGGCCGCCAGAGTGGGCATCTCGATCTTGCACGGCGCGCACCAGGTGGCCCACAGATTGACCACCGCCACCTTGCCCTTGAAGTCGCTGAAGCGCACATCGCGGCCCTCGGCGTCCTTGAAGACGTAGTCAGGGGCGGGCGCGGCGGCAGGCGTCAGCAGCTTGGCCAGCGAGCCCTTGGCGTAAACCGACAAGGTCGATGACGCGGAGACTTTGCCCCCGCCCTGCCGATTGGCGTATAGCAGCCCACCGCCGCCGATCACGCCGATCAGCAACAGCGCCGTCGCCACGCCCGCCAAAGTCCGTTTAGAGCCGCTCATGTCCGACACGCCTTCCAACACCCCTCAAGGTCAGTCTCTATGGGGCGGACGCTTCAGCGCCAAGCCCGCCGACATCATGCAGGCCATCAACGTCTCCATCGGCGTCGACAAACGCCTGTGGGCGCAGGACCTGGCGGGGTCGCGGGCGCATTGCCGCATGCTGGCCCAGCAGGGCATCATCCAGCCAGCCGACGCCGAGGCCATCCTGAACGGACTGGACGTCATCGAGGGCGAGATCAGGGACGGGTCCTTCCCCTTCCGCGACGCCTATGAAGACATCCACATGAACGTCGAGGCCCGCCTGTCGGAGCTGATCGGCGAACCGTCGGGTCGCCTGCACACGGCGCGCAGCCGCAACGACCAGGTGGCGACCGACTTCCGCCTCTGGGTGCGCGACGCCTGCGACCGCTCCGTCGCACAGCTGAAGATGCTGCAAGCCGCCCTGCTGGACCGGGCCGAACAGCACGCCGGCGACCTGATGCCCGGCTTTACCCATCTGCAGACAGCCCAGCCGGTCACCTTCGGCCACCACCTGATGGCCTATGTCGAGATGTTCGGTCGCGACGCCGGCCGCTTCTCCGACGCCCGCACCCGCATGAACGAGAACCCCCTGGGCGCCGCGGCCCTGGCCGGTTCGCCCTTCCCCATCGACCGCCACATGACGGCGGCGGCGCTCGGTTTCGACCGGCCCATGGCCAACAGCCTCGACGCCGTGTCGGACCGCGACTTCGCCTTGGAAAGCCTGGCCGCCGCCTCGATCGCGGCGGGCCATCTGTCGCGTCTGGCCGAGGAGATCGTGGTGTGGATGACGCCGATGTTCGGCTTCGCCTCCCTGCCCGACGACCTGACCACCGGCTCGTCCATCATGCCGCAGAAGCGCAACCCCGACGCCGCCGAACTGGTCCGCGCCAAGACCGGCCGCATCATGGGCTCGCTGGTCGCCCTGTCGACGGTGATGAAGGGCCTGCCGCTGGCCTATTCCAAGGACATGCAGGAGGACAAGCCGCCGGTGTTCGAGGCCTTCGACGCGCTTGATCTGGCGCTGACGGCCATGACCGCCATGGTCGCGGCCATCATCCCCAACACGCCGCGCATGGCCGCCGCCGCCGGCGCCGGCTTCTCGACCGCCACCGACCTGGCCGACTGGCTGGTGCGCGAACTGAACCTGCCCTTCCGCAAGGCGCACCACGTCACCGGCGCCGCCGTAAAGCGGGCCGAAGCGCTGGGCGTCGGTCTGGGCGATCTGCCGCTGGACGAATTGCAGGCCCTGCATCCCGGCATCACCAAAGCCGTGTATGATGTCCTGACGCCCGAAGCCTCTTGCGCCAGCCGCCAGAGCTTCGGCGGCACGGCGCCGGAACAGGTCCGCGCCCGCATCGCCGACTGGAGAAGCCGCCTGTGAACAAGACCCTGATCCTCGCGGGCGCCGCCGCCCTTCTGCTCTCGGCCTGCGGCCGCATTGCCGATCTGGAAGCGCCCGGCGCCACGCCGCAAACCGAACGTGCGCCCCGTGATCGGGACGCCAAGCCGCTTCCTGACCCGGCGACGATCAACACCTCGCCCAGCCAGAACCCGATCGACAGCGGCGCCTCGGACCCGTTCGGCCGCCCCCCGACGCGCTGATCGCCCATACACTCGCCAGACCGGACTCCCCGCCGTGCATTATTTCGACCTGAAGGACGGCGTGCTGCACGCCGAGGGCGTCTCGCTGGAGGCGCTGGCGGCCAAGGTCGGCACCCCGACCTATGTCTATTCCTCGGCCACGCTGCGCCGTCACTACAGCCTGCTGCGCGACGCCTGCGATGCGCATCAAGGCGCGCTGGGCGAGGCCCTGATCGCCTATGCGGTCAAGGCCAACTCCAACCTGTCGGTGCTGGCGACGCTGGCGAAACTGGGCTGCGGCGCCGACACCGTGTCCGAGGGCGAGATCCGTCGGGCGCTGGCGGCCGGCGTGCCCGGTGAGCGCATCATCTTCTCCGGCGTGGGCAAGACCGACGCCGAGCTGGCCTTCGCCATCGACGTCGGCGTGCGTCAGATCAACGTCGAGTCCTCGGCGGAACTGGACCGCTTGATCGCCGTGGCGGCGGCTAAGTCGGCCTCGCCCGCGATCGCCATCCGCGTCAATCCCAAGATCGGCGCCGGCGGCCACGCCAAGATCACCACCGGCGGCGCGGGCGACAAGTTCGGCGTGCCGGTCGAGGAGGCGCTGGCCCTCTACGCCCGCGCCTCAGACTCGCCCCACGTCACCCCCGTGGGCCTGGCCTGCCACATCGGCAGCCAGATCACAGACCTGACGCCGCTGGAGAACGCCTTCCGCGTCCTGCGCGAGATGACCGAGACCCTGCGCGCCGACGGCTTCAGCGTCACCCGCCTCGACCTCGGCGGCGGTCTGGGCGTGCCCTATTACGGCGAGGCCGAAACCGCCTCGCCCGCCGACTATGTGGCCATGGCCGCGCGGGTGCTGGAGGGTCTGGACGTCGAGGCCGCGTTCGAGCCGGGCCGTCTGATGGCCGCCAACGCCGGCGTCCTGCTGAGCCGGGTCATCCAGGTCAATGAGCGCACCGACGGGCGGCGCTTCCTGGTGCTGGACGCGGCGATGAACGACCTGATGCGCCCCGCCCTCTACGACGCCTTCCACGACCTGAAGGCCGTAACGCCGCGCGACGGCGAAATGGTCCCCTACGACGTGGTCGGCCCCGTCTGCGAGACCGGCGACACCTTCGCCCGCGACCGCGACCTGCCGCCGTTCGAGGCGGGCGATCTGGTGGTCTTCATGAGCGCCGGGGCCTACGGCGCGGTGATGAGCGGCGAATACAATACCCGCCCCCTGGCCGCCGAGGTTCTGGTCGACGGCGAGCGCTGCGCGGTCATCCGCCCGCGCCCGACCTATGAGCAGATGTTCGCGCGCGAGCCGATGGCGGACTGGCTGAAGGCATAACGCCGTCCCTTCTCCCGATGGGAGAAGGTGGCCTGAAGGGCCGGATGAGGGTCGTCCCTAACCGTCGGCGTGAGCCGTAGCGCTGCGGCTGACGCCGACGGAAGCCGCAGCCCCTCACCCTTTCGCGCAAGAACGCTCGCTAACGCTCTCGTGCGCTCAAGCCCTCTCCCGCCGGGAGAGGGAGACGATCAGTCCAAAGCGCAGATGTCGGGCAGGCCGCGCAGGCCGCCCTTGTGGTCCAGGCCGTAGCCGACCAGGAAGCGGTTCGGGGCCTCCCAGCCGACGAAGTCCGGTTCGGGGGCGCGGGCCTCGGGCCAGGGCTTGCGGGCGAAGACGCAGGTCAGGACTTCCGACGCGCCAGCTTCCCGGGTAATCCGAACCGCCTCGGCCAGCGACAGGCCGGTGTCGAAGACGTCGTCGAGGATCAGCACCCGCTTGCCCGCGATGGGCCGCTGGAAGGGGGCGTAGACGTCGATCTTGCCCCGGCTGGTGGTCTCGTCGCCATAGGAGGCCAGCCACAGGGCGTCGAAGCGGACATTGCGGCCTTCACGCGACAGGGCGCGGGTCAGGTCGGCGGCGAACCAAAGGCCGCCGGTCAGCAGGACGGCGGCGACCGTTTCATCGTCGATGACAGGGGCGATGCGCCGCGCAAGATCGGCGACGATCGCCTCGATCTCGGATTGCGGCAGGAGAACCGTGGGGGCGGGCGCCGGGTCGTGATCAGCCATAACCGGCGGATAGACCCTAGGCGGGCCTGCTGTCGAGGGGCTGTGCGTCCACAGGCGCCAGATCATAGGCGGTGGCGCGTCGCAGGCCCTCCTCCGAGGCGGGCGGCGGGGCCCGACGCGCCGGACGAACGGCGGCCTGTTCAATGCGGGGCGCGGCCGGGACAGCGGCCTGCTTCTTCCTCGGTTCCATCACGAAATCGACGCCGACGCCGGACGCCTTGCCTCCCGGGTCAGGGATGACGACGGCGAAACCCTGAACCTTGCCCGGCAGCACCGGGGCGGTCTGCAGGTGCACGATGCGGTGCGCGACCTCGGCGCCGGCGGCGTTCAGCAGAGCCACGCGAACCGGGGGGGCGACAACCTCGCTGTCGCGAATATTCCGCAGGGCGCCGGAGACAACCACCTTGCCAGGATCATGGGGCGCTGTCCGCGCCCCGACCGCTTCGAACTCCAACCCGGCCAGGTTCACAGGGGCGCCAACCAACTTGTAGACGGCGGCGGCCTGGGGCCAGGCCTGGACGATGGACAGGCGGAAGACATAGGCAGAACCCAGCAGAGCCAGGAAGACCACGGTCAGGCCGGCCCAGATCGCGCCCTGCGTGGCCGCGCGGCGCATCCTGCGCTGCTGTTCGGCCTTGGCGCGGAACGCGCGGGGCAGTTCGGGCGCCGGGGTCTCGGCCAGGCTGTCGGGCGCGTCCTCCCGCTTGCCGAAGCCGGACTCGGCGACGGCTTCCTCTGTCGAGGACAGTTCGAGGGGCTCATCCTCCAGGGTCGCACGCCAGTCGTGACCGCAGGATTTGCAGCGCACGCGACGGCCAGTCGCGCCGATCGCGTCATCGGGAACAAAATAGCTGGTGGCGCAGGCGGGGCAGGTCAGTATCATGTCGGCTGACTGCGAGGCTCGACGCCCCCTCCTGTCGAGGCGCCCGCAACGCCCCGGTCCAATACGAAACCTGAATGCCAAACTCGACCCGACGCGCCGCCGACCCTGATCCCGCGCCCGACACCGTCCGCCTGCGGGGCGTGGGTTTCGGCTATGCGGACAGACCCGACGTTCTGCGCGACATTAACCTTAGTCTGACGCAGGGCTCTTTCCACTTCCTTACCGGGCCGTCCGGCGCGGGAAAGTCTTCGCTTTTGCGGCTGATGACCCTCGCCGAACGGCCACAGACGGGGCGAATCAGTCTGTTCGGCCGCGAGGTCGCCGACCTGCCGCGCGGCGGCGTGCCCGCCTTTCGACGTCGGATGGGCGTGGTGTTTCAGGATTTCCGCCTGCTGGACCACCTGACCGCCTTTGAAAACGCGGCCCTGCCCCTGATCCTGGCCGGCGGCAGGACCGCAGACCACGCCGCCGACGTGGCCGAGATGCTGCGCTGGGTCGGCCTGGGCCAGAGGATGGACGCCCTGCCCCCGGCCCTGTCGGGCGGCGAGAAACAGAGGCTGGCCATCGCCCGCGCCGTCATCACCCGCCCGCGCCTGATCCTGGCCGATGAACCGACCGGCAGCGTCGACCGGGCCATGGGCGAAAAGCTGATGCGGCTGTTCCAGTCGCTGAACAGGCTAGGCGCCACCGTCCTGATCGCCAGCCACGACGAGGCCCTGGCCGAGCGGGTCGGCGCCACGGTGCTGCGGCTGGAGAACGGGCGGCTGAGACAGATGGAAGCGGCGGGAGAGGCCGCATGATCCGCGCCCTCCTCTCCAGAGGCCCCGGCCTGCTGTCGCGCGAAGCGGGCGGCGAGCGCTGGCTGATCGTGGTCATCGCGGTCCTGTGCTTCCTGGCCTCCATCGCCGCCGTCGGGGCTCTGGCCGCCGACCGGGCCGCCCATGGCTGGGCGCGTCAGCTGCGGGCCGAGGCCACGGTTCAGGTGCGCCCCCGCGTGGACGAGACCGGCCCCACCGCCGCCGCCCGCGCCGCCGAGACCCTGGCCGGGGTTGCGGGCGTGGCCGAGGCCGAGGCCATGGACAGGAAGGCCGCCGAGGCCCTGCTGCGGCCCTGGGTCGGCGAGGCGGCCCTGCCCGACCTGCCCCTGCCCTATCTGGTCACCGTGCGGCTGGACCCGAAGAACCCGGCCAGCGCGCCGACCCTGAGCCGCGCCCTGGCCGAGGCGGGACTGGACGCCACGGTCGACGACCACAGCCTGTGGCGCGGCGAGGTCGAGCGCTCGGCGGGCGTCATCACAGCTCTGGCGGGCGCCGCCTTCCTGCTGATCGCCACCGCGACGGCGGCGGCCATAGCCTACGCCACGCGGGCCGGCATGGCGACGCAGGCCTCGGTGATCGAGACCCTGAGTCTGAACGGCGCCTCGGACGGCTATGTCGCCGGCCTGTTCCAGCGGCGCTTCGGCGGGCTGGCGGCGGCGGCTGGCGCCATGGGCGCGGGCGCGGCCGCCCTGTTGCTGGCCCTGCTGCGGCTGATCGGCGGCGAGGGCGGCCTGACTTCCGCCCTGCCGCTGGCGTTCAGCGACCTGCTGATCCTGATCGCCTGCCCGCTGCTGGCCTTTGGCGTCGCCCTGCTCGCCGCCCGCTTCACGGCGCTGGCGAAGCTGGGCGCGCATAGCTAGTTAAGCGTGATGAAGTTCATGACGCTGATCGCCGTGGTGGCGCTGATGTGGCTGGTGGGGCTGTTCGCCTTCGCCGAGCGCGTGCGCGGCCTGACGCCGGCGCCCGAGCCTGCGCGCGCCGACGCCATCGTCGCCCTGACAGGCCCCTCGGCCGAGCGCGTCAACGCCGCCATTCGTCTGCTGGAACTGGACAAGGGTCGCCGGGTGCTGATCTCGGGCGTCAATCGCGACGTGCGCCGCCAGGAACTTCGCGCCCTGACGCCCGGCTCTTCCAAGCTTTTCAACTGCTGCGTCGACCTGGGCTTCGAGGCCGAGAACACGGTCGGCAACGCCCAGGAAATCGCCGCCTGGGCCCGCTCCAAGAACTACAACAGCCTGATCGTCGTCACCTCCGACTACCACATGCCGCGCAGCCTGCTGGAGATCCGCGGCGCCGCGCCGGGGGTCAGGTTGACGCCCTATGCCGTCTCGACGCCGTCGCTGGACAATACGCGCTGGTGGCGGGCCGCCGTCACCGCCCGGCGGATGACGCTGGAATACATGAAGTACCTGGCCGTGCTGGGCCGCGAGGGGATGCACCGGCTGACCGGCGACCACCCCGAACGCGCAGCGCCGCCCCCGCCCGAGGCCGCCTGAATGACCACCATCCGTTCGCTGATCTTCGTCGCCTGGCTCTATCTGTCGATGGTGATCTTCGCCGTCGGCCTGTCGCCCGCCCTGCTGATGCCGCACGGCGCCGCCGTCTGGGTCATCAAGTCCTGGTCGAAATTCGTCCTGTTCGGCCTGCGCTGGATCGCCGGGATCAAGGTCGAGGTGCGGGGGCTGGAGCATCGCCCCACCGGCTCGGCCCTGCTGGCCTGCAAGCATCAGGGAATGCTGGACGTCATCGCCCCCTTCTCCTTCCTCGACGACACCTGCTTCATCATGAAGAAGGAGCTGATGATCCTGCCCTTCTTCGGCTGGTTCGCCTGGAAGACCAAGATGATCGCCGTCGATCGTTCGGCCCATTCCAAGGCGCTGAAGGATATGGTGCGTCAGGCGCGCGCCCGTCACGCCGAGGGTCGGCAGATCCTGATCTTCCCCGAGGGCACGCGCGGCGAGATCGGCGCCGCGCCCGACTACAAGCCCGGCATCGCCGCCCTGTACCGCGATCTGAACAGCCCCTGCTGGCCCATCGCCACCAACTCCGGCGTCTACTGGCCGGCGCACGGCTTCCGCCGCTATCCCGGCACCATCGTCTTTGAGTTCCTGCCGCCCATTCCGGCGGGCCTGAAGCGCGCCGAGTTCATGGCCGAGCTGGAAAGCCGGATCGAGACGGCGTCCAACGCCCTGCTGACGCCGAGCCGCTGAGGCCCGGCGCCAAGGCGTCGCCGGATCAGCTGGCGGCGAACTCGCTGAGGGCGTCGATCACGGCGCGGTTCTGGTCTTCCGTGCCGATGGTGATGCGCAGGCAGTCGGGCAGACCGTAGCCGCCGACCGGACGCACGATGATGCCTTTCGAGTTCAGGTAGTCGTTGGCGGCGAGCGCGTTGCGCTTGTCGTCCGGGAAGCGGATCAGGACGAAGTTGCCGGCCGAGGGAAAGACCTCGAAGCCGAAGCCGCGGATGGCCTGGGTCAGGCGCGGGCGCCAGTCCAGCACCAGATCGCGCGAGGCCTTCTGGTGCGCCTCGTCGCCAAGCGCCGCCGTGGCGGCGTCCAGGCCCGGCACCGAGACATTGAACGGCAGGCGGATGCGGTCGATGGCCTCGGCCACCGCCAGCGGGGCGTAGCCGAAGCCGATGCGCAGGCCGCCCAGGCCGTGAATCTTGGAGAAGGTGCGGGTGACGACGATGTTGGACGCGTCGCGAGCCAGACCGAAGGCGGTCTCCCACTCCGGCTCGACCACGAACTCGGCATAGGCCTCGTCCACCACCAGGATGATGTGCGACGGCAGGGCGGCGTGCAGGCGGCGGATTTCCTCGGCCGAGTTCCAGCTGCCGGTCGGGTTCGACGGGTTGGAGACGTAGACGATGCGGGTCCGCTCATCGACCTGTTCGAGGATGGCCTCGACCTCGGCCTTCATGTTCGGCTCGGGCGCCAGCTTGACCTCGGCGCTGCAGGCCATGGCCGAGATGCGGTAGGCGAGGAAGCCGTACTGGCCGGTGACGATGTTGTCGCCGGGCTGCAGATAGGTCTGGTTCAGCAGGGCGAAGACCTCGTCCGAGCCGTTGCCGAAGATCAGACGTTCGCCCTCCAGACCGTGATGGGCGGCCACGGCGTCGCGCAGCTTGCCGGCGCGGCCGTCGGGATAGACGTGGATGTTCTTCAGCGCGGCGGCATAGGCCTCGCGCGCCTTTTCGCCGGCGCCCAGGGCGTTTTCGTTCGACGACAGCTTCATCGGCTCGGCGAAGCCGGCGATCGAGCCCTTGCCGCCGACATAGGGGGCGATGTCGAGGATGCCGGGCTTGGGGGCGGGCGCGGCGTTCGTCGCGTCGGTCATGGGCGTCATCCTCGGAAAAAGCGTGGTCAGTAAACGGGGGCGGCGCCGATGACGCCGCTCATCTGGCCGGGGGCGTCGATCAACCGCCCGTCCTCGGCCTGCACATAGCCTGTCAGGACGAACAGCTTCAAGCCGCCGCCCGCCGCCAGCGGTCCTGCGATCAGACCCGCCTCGCCCAGGGCAGCAATGATGCGGGCGTCTGAGGCCGGGCTGTCGGTAACCCAGAAGGTGCGGTCGTCGCCGGTCGGACCGGGGGCCTCGGTCGAGACCAGAAGGGCGCGCGGAACGCCCGCTGCGTCGTCCGGCAGGGCGGCGACGACCCTGAGCATGGGCAGGGCCAGCAGCCTGCCCCACCAGGGCCGGGAACCGAGGTCGATCAGGGCGCGGCCGCCCTGACGCGCCGTCGCCAGCGCCTGGTCCGGCTCGGCGGTCGAGCGACCGATCAGGCCCCAGCGGTCGGCGGCCAGGGCCTGGGACAGCGGTCCGCAGGTCGACAGCGCCGGGCCGGTCGCGGCCTCGATGCGGCCGAGCACGGCGCGCAGGGCCGGACGCTCGGACGAGGGGACATCACGCAGAATATCGCGGAGGGCGATGGCGTCGGCGTCCGCAGAACCGCGCGCACCGGCCATGATTCGGGCCCGGGCCGCCGCGATCAGGGCGCGATCCAGCGCCAGACGCTCGGCGTCCTCGGGCGGTTCGGCCAGCATCAGAACAGCTGGGGCGCCGGGGCCAGGGCGAAGGGGCCGAGGTAGGCGCGCCCGCCCTTGAAGTTCAGCACCAGATCGACGGCCTGCCCCTGCTCGCCCGTTCCGCCTTGGGGCGTGGCGGCGGCGGCGCGGGCGGCGGCGGCGCGGTCCATCGCCCCGCCCTGACTAGCCCCGGCCAGACCGACGATGGCGGCCAGGGGCTTTTCGGCGCGCAGGGAGACCTCGCCTTCCAGACGGCCCTTGTCGTCGGCGAAGAGCGCCGGACTGGACAGGAAGGTCTTGCTCTCGCCTGCCTCCAGCTGGCCCTTGATGTCGATGAAGCGACCGCCGGCGGCGGTCCAGGCCGACAGCAGGCCCTGCGCGTCGGCGCCCTTGAGCGCGCTGGCCTTTTCGATCACGGCCTCGACCTGGGCGTTCAGCCTGCCAGACTGGGTCAGGCCCTCGATGGGACCGTTCGTTCGGCCCTCGCCGTCCACCAGACGGAACAGGACGTCGACGTCGTCGGTCGGCGCGTTCGAGCCGGCCATGTGGGGGCGCATGTAGAACTGGATCAGCCCGGCCTTGGCCAGGGGGAAGGGCTCGGCGTCCGGCAGGGCGGTGAAGACCGGCTTGGCCAGTTCCACCACCACATTGGGCCAGCGCTGCGTCAGGCCGTGCAGGCTCATGCGGATCATGTCGGCGCGGACCGCCACCTTGCCCTTGGCCCCGCGTGTCAGGACCATGCCGTCGGGCGCGGCGATGACCCATTTGGTCGGGTTGTAGGCGTTGGCCTCGGCCACGATCTCGGGCGCGGCGACGGCGTGACCCGAGGGGGCGACGACGTCGACGTGCTTCATCGCCACCCGCGCCCGCAGCGGCCAGCCGGTCGTGGAGAGCCCTGCGTGTTTCACGGTCCAGCCCGACTGCTCCAGCCGGGCGATGCGGCCGTCCAGCTTCTTCTCGATCTGCTGCGTCAGGACGAACCACCAGCCGGTCCACAGGGCCAGGCCGACGAAGACGATGGCGAAGGGGACGATCAGTCCCTTGCGGCTGTGGCGAACAGGGGCGTCATGGGGGGCGGCGGGAGCGTCGGTCATGGTCGGGCTTTAGCAGGCCGCGCGACTGCTGACACGCCCTGGCGGCAGGAACGAGCCAATCTGTCGTCCGTTCGAATCGCAGCCTGACAGGAGACGAGGACCATGGAGACGCAACAACTTCATCGCGGCCGACTGATCGACCATCTGCAATTGGTGACGCCCGACCTGGAGGCCAGCCGTCGCTTCTACGGCGCGGTGCTGGAGGCTCTGGGCGTGCCGATCGGCGGCGAGGCCGAACGCTTCTTCTGGGCCGACGAACTGTTCGTCTCGGCGGTGGACAGCGTGGCGGCGCAGGGGCGAGCGACGGGCCGCTGCCATCTGGCGTTTCAGGCCAGGGACCGGGCCATGGTCGAGGCCTTCCACAAGGCCGGTCTGGCGGCGGGCGGGACCGACAACGGGGCGCCGGGCGAGCGGCCCTATCACCCCGGCTACTACGCCGCCTTCCTGCTGGACCCGGACGGCAACAATATCGAGGCGGTCTTCCACGGCGAGGCCGAGCGCTCGGCCGACAGCGTGGTGGTGACGTTCGAAGAGTAGGACTCAGGCTAGGCCGTCAGGTCCGCCAGTTTCGCGCCGGCCGCCCGCGCCGCTTCGTCGGGAGCCAGGCCGAGCAGCAGGCCGCGCTGGCCGCCGTTGATCAGGATGCGGTCGAACAGGACCGCCGTCTCGTCCATCACGGTCGGGACGGCCTTCCTCTGGCCGAAGGGGCTGACGCCGCCGACCTTGTAGCCGGTCAGGCATTCGGCGTCGGCGGGCTTCATCATCTGCGCCGACTTGGCCCCAAGCGCCGCCGCCAGCTTCTTCATGCTGACCTCGCAGTCGGACGGGACGATGACGCAGGCGGGCCTGGCGTCCACCAGGGTCATCAGGGTCTTGAACACCTGCTCGGGCGCCCAGCCGAGGGCCTCGGCCGCCTGCAAGCCGACGCGCGGCGCGTCGGGATCGTAGGCGTAGGGGAAGAGGTCGAAGGCGACGCCGGCCTGGGTCAGGGCGAGGGTGGCGGGGGTGGTCTTGGACATGCTTCGATGCATAGCCCCGCCCTTCTCTTTCGTCATCCTCCGGCAAGCCGCGCAGCGGCGCTGACCGGGGGACCCAGCGGCGCCCAAAGGGCGAAAAGGCCGCGCACCGCGCTCGCATTCGAGATCGCCTTCGGCGCCGCTGGGTCCCCCGGTCTCGCTTCGCTCGCCGGAGGATGACGAAAGGGAGGGGAGCGGAGGCTTTAGCCCGCTTCGGGATCGAGAAAGCTCTTGGTCAGCTCCACCGCCTCGGCCAGGCCCATGCGCTGGACCTCGGTTCCAGGCGGCAACCCCGCAAACAGCCGCGTCGGACAGGCGGCGTCCAGCATCAGGAAGACCCCCTTGTCGTCGGCCCGGCGGATCAGACGGCCAAAGGCCTGAGCGATGCGGCCGCGCGCCAGGGCGTCGTCGTAGCCCTTGCCGCCGAAGCGTTCACGCCGCGCTTTATGCAGCAGGTCGGGACGCGGCCAGGGCACGCGGTCGAAGGCCAGCACGCGCAGGGACCGCCCCGGCACGTCCACCCCGTCGCGCACCGCATCCGTGCCGAGCAGGCAGCTATCCTGTTCGGCGCGGAACACGTCCACCAGCGCCCCGACTTCCAGCGGATCGACGTGCTGGGCGTAGAGAGGAATACCGGCCTTGGCGAGATCAGGCCCCAGCCGCTCATAGACGGTCTTCAGCCGGCGGATGGCGGTGAACAGGCCCAGCCCCCCGCCGCCCGCCGCCAGGAACAGTTCGCGCATGGCCGCCGCGATCTGGCGCGGGTCGTCCTTCATCAGGTCGTTGACGACGATGATGCGGCTGTTGGCGGCGTAGTCGAAGGGGCTGTCCACCTTCAGCGTCCGCGCCGGTTCGATCAGGCGAGCCGCGCCGCTGCGCATCCGGGCCAGAGAAAACGGATCCTCGGCCGCCGGGTCCGACAGGGTGGCCGAGGTGATCAGCACGCCGTGGGCCGGCATGATGACGGCCGCTTCCAGCGGCACGGTCGGGTCGATCCAGTGGCGACGCAGGGCCACGTCGTGAATGCGGCCGAAGGCGGCCTCGGCGCTCAGCCAGTCCACAAAGTCGGGATCGGGTTCGTCGCCGCCCTCCTCCAGCGCCGCCAGCATGGAGCGCCAGCCGGGCAGGGTCATGCGCGCGCGCCGGTCCATGCCGCGCAGCGCCCCCTCGATGCGGGCGCGGGCGGCGCCGTCCAGCTCGGCGGCCTCCTCGTCCAGAATGTCCTCGAGGTGGCGCGACAGGGCCAGAAGCGGCGCCTCGACGGCGGCGATGGCGCGGGCGGCGGCGCGGGCGGCCTCCAACACCGGCTCGGTGGCGGGGCGCAGGGCGCACTCCATGCCGAACTCGGTCCCGCCGCTTTCCTGACTGCGGGCGCGCAGTTGTTCCAGGGCGGCGACCAGGAAGGCCTCGATCGGGCCGATGGGGTTGATCTCGCCAGAGGCCGGGGCGATGCGGCCCGAGACGCCCTCGCCCGGCAGGGCGGCGGCGGCGATCATGGCGTCCTTCAGGGCCTTGGCCGCGGCCTCGTTGTCGGCGCACAGGTCGCCCAGACGCTGTTCCAGCCCGCGCCCGCGACGACCGCGTCCCTCGGGGCCGCGGATCCAGCGGCGCAGTTCGGCGGCTTCCTGACCCGACAGGGCGGCGGAGAAGGCGCTGTCGGCGGCGTCGAACAGGTGGTGGCCCTCGTCGAAGACGATGCGTTTCAGCGCCGCCGTCTCGCCGTCCTGCTTCTGGCCGCGCGCCGAGCGGGCGCCGTCGAAGGCGGCCTGGGTCATGACCAGGGCGTGATTGGCCACGACCAGATCGGCCCGGCGGCTGGCGCGAATGGTCTTCTCGACGAAACAGAGGCGGTAATGCGGACAGGCGGCGTGGACGCATTCGCCGCGCCGGTCGACCAGATTGGCCGGGCTGGCCTGATGGCTGGGGGCGGCGGCGAACAGGCCGGGCAGCCAGCCGGGATAGTCGCCCCCGGTCATGTCGCCGTCGCGGCTGTGCGCGGCCCAGCGGCTGGCCAGCCCCATGCCGATCAGGTCGCCGTTCCCCAGTTGGGCCGCCTGCATCATGTCCTGAAGATTGAGCAGGCAGAGGTAGTTTTCGCGGCCCTTGCGCACCACCGTCTTCTTGCGACGCTCGGCCTCGTCGGGCCAGAGGGCGCGGCTTTCGCGGTCGATCTGACGTTGCAGGGCGCGGGTATAGGTCGAGACCCAGGCCGCCCCTGAGTTGCGTTCGGCCCACAGACTGGCGGGGGCCAGATAGCCCAGGGTCTTGCCGGTGCCGGTGCCCGCCTCGGCCAGAAGGACGCGCGGGCGGCCCTCCTCGTTGCGGGGGGAAAAGGCGTAGGCGGCCTCGGCGGCGTAGTCGGACTGGGCGGGCCGCGTCTCGTCCAGACCCGAGGCCTGCAAAAGCTTGTCCAGACGGATGCGAGCGCTTTCCGAATCGACGGGAGCCGACCCCGCCTCGCCGCGCGGGGCCTCGTCCTCCCACTCCTGAAGACGGGACCAGACGTCCAGACCCGTGCCGCGCTCGCGACGGTCGCGTAAGGGACCCGCCTGAAGCGCGGCCAGCACGCGCGCGCCCCAGGACCAGCCCGCCCGGTCCAGCGTCCCGGCCAGGGTGTAGGCGTCCTCGCGCCCCGGATAGGCCGGATCGGTCAGCTCGTTCAGCAGGTCGGCGGCGGCGTCGCGCAGGGCCTGGGCCTGCGCCTCGGCCCCCTTGGGCTCGGATCGGCCGAGCGCCAGCGCCAGCCCCGACGGCGAGGGTGCGCAGAACTTGGCGGGGCGCACGAAGGCGTAAAGCTCCAGCACGTCCAGCATGTCGGTGGAGCGCGGCGGGGGGCTTAGGCCCAGACGACGGGCGGTCAGGCTGGCGTGGGCGACCGTGACGGGGCCGCCGGTGAAGACGCCCTCCGCCGCGCCGCGCCCGATCTTCCTCGCCCCAGACGCGTCGCATACCGCGCCCGCGCCCGGCGGGGTGGCCAGGGCGGGTGGCAGCTCGGCCCAGACTGGAGCCGCAGACTGGACGATGAAAGGGGCGGAGACGTCGGTCACACCCGATCCATAGCGCCCCGCGCCGCGAAACGGAACGGGAACGTTCGCCCCTCTCGCCAGAGAGCGAAAACGGGATAGGCTGCCAGCAAGAGGGAGGACCGCCCATGCAGACCCGCCGCATCGCCACCGACGGCCTGACGCAACAGGTGATCGAAGCGGGCGAAGGCCCCCTGGTCCTGCTGCTGCATGGCTTTCCCGAACTGGGGATCAGTTGGCGGGCCCAGGTTGAGGCCCTGGCCAAGGCCGGTTTCCACGCCGTCGCCCCCGACATGCGCGGCTATGGCGGGACCGACAAACCGGCCGACGTGGAGGACCATACGATCCTGCATCTGGTCGGGGACATGGTCGATCTGGTCCGGGCGCTGGGGGAGGAGCAGGCCGTGGTCGTCGGTCACGACTGGGGCTCGGCGGTGGCCTGGCACTGCGCCCTGATGCGGCCCGACCTGTTCCGCGCTGTAGCCGGTCTGTCGGTGCCCTTTCAGCCGCGCCGCCCAAAGGGACCGCCGACCGCAGCCATGGCGGCGATCGCCAGGCGGGCCGGTCTGGGCGACCTCTACATCAACCGCTTCCAGTCGCCGGAGGCCCACGTCCAACTGGACGCCGATCCGGCGACGGCCTTGCGTAAGATGTTCTGGGCCTATGACGGCGCCACCGCCGCCGCGGACCAGTCGACCGGCTTCATGCCGGAGGGCGTCAGCCTGCTCGACAGCATCGCGGACCACGCACCCCTGCCGCCGTGGATGAGCGACGCCCATTTCGCCGAGTACGTCGCCGCATTCGCCGCTTCAGGCTTCCGGGGGCCGCTGGACTGGTACCGCTGCCTGGACCGCAACTGGAGCCTGACGGCATTCCTGCAAGGTCAGAAGATCGCTCAACCCGCCCTCTTCCTGGTCGGCGAGCGCGACCCCGTCCGCCACTACGCCGGCCCGCACGAGGCGGCGCACAAGGACTGGCTCGCCGACCTGCGCGGCCAGATCGTCCTGCCCGGCGCGGGCCACTGGCTGCAGCAGGAACGGGCGGAGGAGGTGAGCGCGGCGCTGATCCGCTTCCTGCGCGACCTGGACTGAGCCCTGCCCCTACCCCACGTCGGGAATATCCTGCAGCGCCTTGAGCCACTGCACCAGAATGTCGTGGCGGATGGGGCCGTCGGTCATCGAGACGTCGCGCGGCGTCGACAGGGGCTCGACCTCGGAGGGGGAATAGCCGAAGCGCGCGCGGAACTGACGGCTGAAATGGGAGGGTGAGGCGAAACCATAGGCATAGGCGATGTCGGCGATGGTCGGGGTCGGCCCGCTTCTCTGCCTCAGGGCGCGACGGGCGTGGTGCAGCCGTCGATCCTGAATGTAGCGGTTGACCCCGCCCTCCTCGTCAAAGGCGCGATAGAGGGAGGTGCGCGATACGCCCGCCGCCCTGGCGACGGCGTCGCTGGCGACCGCTGCGTCGCCTGCCGTCAGTCGCTCTTCTATGAAGGCCTTGGCGACCCGTCGCACCGAGCGTTGCAGCGCCGCGACGTCCGAGGGCGCGAGGCGCGCATCAAGGCCGGTGACGCGCGCCGCGACCAGCAGAGCAGCCTGAATGGCCGCTTCGACCTCTTCACCCGTCAGGCTGGCGGCCAGCTGATCCAGACTGGTGAGGTGGGCGGTCAGCAACCGCGCGCCCGGCGCCTCGGGCGGGATGACCGTGCCGTGGGCCTCCCTTGCGAAGAGACAGGCGGGAACGGCGGTTCGCGGCGCGATCAGGGTGGTGACGTCGATCAACTCGAGCCGGGACGCCGCCGGGCGAGACAGATCACGCAACTGGACGGCGCCGGGGGCCGCGCGGATCGACCGTCCATCGGCGTCGCCGACCACCGCGGCCCGATTGATCAACAGATTCAAGCCGTCCACATCCGAGCGGCGCAATGTCGCAGCGCTTCGCGACAGGGTCTGACGAACGGACTGGCCCTGCCCTATGGCTCCGCCTTCGGTCAGGGTCGTGCGAGTGTTGTTGTAGAAGCGCCGCCGGTCATGGTCGCTGACCCCGGAGATCTCGTAAAAGTCAGCCATACCATAGACATAGCGCTCGAAGGCGTCAGGCACAGTCGAGGTCGAAACCTCCCAGGCAATGGAACGCGAGGTCATGACGCCGTATCCTCGGGCGGATCAACACGCCCGCAAGCCTAGCCGAAATTCACGACCTGGGGAAAATCCATTTCAGGGGGCGGCCCCGCTCTTGCCTGAGCGTCCCAGATTCAGAGATTTCCAGACATTCACAGCCCGTAATCCGGACCCTATCCAGACGCGGCGCGTTTGGCAGCGCACATCCAGCGCGTTCGGCGCCACAGGGACGATCATGACGAGACGTTTGCGGATCGCCGTGCTGGCGACGGCGATCATTCTGACGCCGCTGGCAGCCAGCGCCAAGGCCCCGATCGACGACCGCTCCACATCATCGACATCCCCCGGCTTAGGCGAGCCCCTGCCGCGTGACGACGCATCGCCGCTGGAGCCCTTTCCGGCCCCGATCCACTGGGCCATGATCGCGCTCGGCGTCGCCTTCGGCGGGGTCGCCGTCTACATCTACCGTCGCCGAGGCTTTGACGTGGACGCGGCGGACTAGACCGGGTCGGTCGGCGGGGGCGCGACCGGTTCCGGCGCGCGCGTCGCCTGGGCCGGTTCGTCCGGCAGGGGGATGAACTCCAGCGCGTCCTCGGCGGGCAGGCTCATGCGGCCCGCCTTCCAGTCGGCCTTGGCCTGATCCAGACGGGTCTGGGACGAGGAGACGAAGTTCCACCAGATCAGGCGCTCGCCAACCGGCTCGCCGCCCAGGACCATGACGCTGGAGGGGGCCAGAGCGGTGACGGTCGGCTCGGCGCTGGCCGACAGGACGACCATCTGACCTTCGTGGAACGGCCGGCCGTCGACCTCGATCCGGCCCTTGGCCACGAACAGGGCGCGTTCGCTGTAGCCGCCCTTGGCTTTCGGCGGCGGCGGGGCGGCGCGGACGCCCTCGGCCAGCTCCCAGTGGACGTAGAAGAGCGGCGACTGGACCGGGGTGCCGGCCTTCTCGCCGAACGCCTCGCCCGCCACCAGACGCGCGAACAGGCCCTTGTTCTCATAGGTCGGCTGGGCGTCCTCGCCCAGGTGGGTGAAGGAGGGGGCGATCTCTTCCAGTTGGGTCGGCAGAGCGACCCAGGCCTGCATGCCGTGCATCGGCCCGCCTTGGGCCTTTTTCAGCGGGTCGGTGCGTTCGGAATGGACGATGCCGGAACCGGCGGTCATCCAGTTCACCTCGCCGGGACGGATGGGCTGGGTGTAGCCCAGGTTGTCCCGGTGCATGATCTCGCCCTCGAACAGATAGGTCAGGGTCGACAGGCCGATGTGCGGATGCGGCCGCACATTGATGGCGTCGGCGCCCGGCGCGAACTCGGCCGGTCCCATCTGGTCCAGGAAGATGAAGGGGCCGACCATCCGGTGCGAATGGAAGGGCAGGACCCGCCCGACCTCGAACCCGCCGAGGTCTTTCCTGCGCGCGTCGATCACCAGTTCGATCATGTCGGCCTCCCTCTCCTCCCCATTTCATGGGAGGTGGCGCGGACGCGGAGCGTCCGTGGCGGAGGGGCTTCTTGGCGTCCCGCAGCGGCCCCTCCACCACTGCGTGGTCCCCCTCCCCACTGCGCGGGGAGGAAAACAGGGTTAGCTGACGTGGGGCGTGATGATGCCCAGCGGCAGGGTGGTGACGTTCTTCACGCCGCGCGTGACGATATGGCTGGCGCAGTCGGAGACGATGCCCAGCGTCAGCAGCTTGTCGCGCAGGAACTGGTCGAAGGCGTGCATGTCCGAGGTGATGATGCGCAGGACGTAATCTTCGCGGCCCGTGATGGTGGCGCACTGGACCACTTCCGGCCAGTTGGCGACGGCGGATTCGAAGATGTCGAGGTTCTCGCGCGAGGGCAGGCTCAGCTTGACGATGGCGTAGACTTCGAAGTCCAGCCCCAGCAGGCCGGCGTCCAGAAGCGTGACCCGCTTGCGTATCAGGCCAGAGTCCTCCAGTCTCTTGATCCGGCGCCAGCAGGGCGAGGCCGAGAGGCCGACGCGATCGGCGACCTCGGCGACCGACAATCCCGCGTCCTGTTGCAGGATGTCGAGGATGCGGGCGTCGATAGGATCAAGTTCATCAGCCAAAGGCGTTTCTCCAAAAGGGGATTTCACGCAATAAAATACCCCAAATCAGCTTTTGGCAAGGGTATTTTTAGGAAGGCCAACAGAGACGCGCCATGCTATGCCCTCTTCATAGAGGAAACGCGGTCGGATTAACCGGACGGGACGCATGATGAAGAACACGCCCACGCTGTCGCTGCGCGTGCCGGAGCCCTCGGGCCGGCCCGGCGATGCGCCTGATTTCAGTCACTTGCAGTTCGATCCCGCCGGCGCGGTAAGCCGGCCGGAGGTGTCGACCGCCCCCTATGACATGCGCGACCATGCCTTCCGGCTGGTCCGCGTGCTGGACGACGAAGGTCAGGCCGTCGGGCCCTGGGACCCGAAACTGGACCCCGAGACGATGCGTCGCGGCCTCAAGGCCATGATCCTGACGCGGGCCTTTGACGAGCGGATGCACCGCGCCCACCGCCAGGGCAAGACCAGCTTCTATATGAAGTGCACCGGCGAGGAGGCCATCGCGGTCGCCCAGGGCATGATCCTGAGCCGCGAGGACATGGGCTTTCCCACCTATCGCCAGCAGGGGCTTCTGATCGCGCGCGGCTATCCGCTGGCGACCATGATGAACCAGATCTATTCCAACGCCGAAGACCCGATCAAGGGCCGCCAGCTGCCGATCATGTACTCGGCCAAGGACTATGGCTTCTTCACCATCTCGGGCAACCTGGGCACCCAGGTGCCGCAGGCTGTGGGCTGGGCCATGGCCAGCGCCTACAAGGGCGACGACAAGATCGCCATCAGCTGGATCGGCGACGGCGCCACGGCGGAAGGCGACTTCCACAACGCCCTGACGTTCGCCTCGGTCTACCGCGCTCCGGTCATCCTGAACGTGGTCAACAACCAGTGGGCCATCTCGTCCTTCATGGGCATCGCCGGGGGCCTGGACACGACCTTCGCCGCCAAGGCCATCGGCTACGGCCTGCCGGCCCTGCGCGTGGACGGCAACGACTTCCTGGCCGTCTGGGCCGCGACCCAGTGGGCCGAGGAGCGCGCGCGCACCAACCAGGGCGCGACGGTGATCGAGCTGTTCACCTATCGCGGCGCCCCGCACTCGACGTCAGACGACCCCAGCCGCTATCGCCCCGGCGACGAGGCCGAGAAGTGGCCGCTGGGCGATCCGATCGCGCGCCTGAAGCAGCATCTGATCGTCCTCGGCGAATGGTCGGACGAGCAGCAGGTCGAGGCCGAGAAGGACGCCGTCGAGCAGGTCCGCGCCGCCGGCAAGGAGTCCGAGGCTATCGGCACCCTGGGCCAGTCGCGCCCCAGCGTGAAGACCATGTTCGAAGAGGTCTATGCGACCGAGGACTGGCGCCTGATCGAACAGCGCCGCGAGGTCGGAGTCTGACCATGACCCAGCAAACCTTCACCGACGCCGACCGCAACGACGGCATCGAACCCGACATGGTCGATCAGAACAATGCGCCGAAGTCGGAGGCGCCGAAGGCTGGCGTCGTGCCGATGAACATGATCCAGGCCCTCAACTCGGCCATCGACGTCAAGATGGCCGAGGACCCCAACGTCCTGTCGTTCGGCGAGGACGCGGGCTATTTCGGCGGCGTCTTCCGCGTCACCGACCAGCTGCAGCAGAAGCACGGCCTGACCCGCAGCTTCGACGCCCCGATTTCGGAGTGCGGCATCGTCGCCGCCGCGATCGGCATGGGCGCCTATGGCCTGCGCCCGGTCGTCGAGATCCAGTTCGCCGACTACATCTATCCGGCCTATGACCAGATCGTCTCGGAAGCAGCCAAGATGCGCTACCGCTCGGGCGGTCAGTTCACGTCGCCGATCACCATTCGCAGCCCCTACGGCGGCGGCATCTTCGGCGGCCAGACCCACAGCCAGTCGCCGGAAGCCCTGTTCACCCACATCGCGGGTCTGAAGGTCGTCATTCCGTCCAACCCCTATGACGCCAAGGGCCTGCTGATCGCCGCCATCGAGGACGATGATCCGGTCGTCTTCTTCGAGCCCAAGCGCCTCTACAACGGCCCCTTCGACGGCTGGCACGAGAAACCCGTCTCGCCGTGGAAGACCCAGGACCTGGCCCAGGTCCCGACCGAGAAATACGCCCTGCCGATCGGCAAGGCCCGCGTCATGCGCGAAGGTTCGGATGTGACCATCCTGGCCTATGGCACCATGGTCTGGGTCGCCCTGGCCGGCGCCGAGCACGCGGGCGTGGACGCCGAGGTCATCGACCTGCGCAGCCTGGTGCCGCTGGACATCGAGACCATCGAGGCCTCGGTCAAGAAGACCGGCCGCTGCGTCATCGTGCACGAGGCGCCCAAGACCTCGGGCTTCGGCGGCGAGCTGTCGGCCCTGGTTCAGGAGCGCTGCTTCTATCATCTGGAAGCGCCCATCGCGCGCGTGACCGGCTGGGACACCCCCTATCCGCACGCCTTCGAGTGGGAATACTTCCCCGGCCCGCAACGCGTGGCCGACGCCCTGAAAGCCGTCATGTCTGGCCAAACAGCAGGAAAGGCTCGTTAAGATGGGTCGTTTCGTCTTCAAGCTGCCCGACGTGGGCGAAGGCACCGCCGAGGCCGAACTGGTCGCCTGGCACGTCGCGGTCGGCGACAGGGTCGAGGAAGACCAGATCGTCGCCGACATCATGACCGACAAGGCCACGGTGGAAATCACCGCCCCGGTCAGCGGCAAGGTTCTGGCCATCCACGGCGAGCCGGGCCAGATGATCCCGGTGCGCGGCCCCCTGGTCGAGTTCGAGGTCGAGGGCGCAGGCAATGCCGAAGAAGCCGAGCCGGCCCCGGCTCCCGTCGCCGCCAAACCCGAGTCCGCCCCGGTCGCTGTTGAAGCACTGAAGGCTGAAGCCGCCCCGGTCAGCGCCCCGGCCGCCGCCGGCGCCAACTACGTCTTCAAACTGCCCGACGTGGGCGAAGGCACGGCCGAGGCCGAGCTGGTCGGCTGGCACGTCAAGGTCGGCGACGCGGTCGAGGAGGATCAGATCCTCGCCGACATCATGACCGACAAGGCCACGGTCGAGATCACCAGCCCGATCAACGGCGTCGTCGTCGCCCTGCACGGCGACGCGGGCCATCAGGTCCCCGTCGGCGGGCCTCTGGTCAGCTTCCAGGTCGAGGGCAGGGGCAATGTCGCCGCCGCCCCGGCCGTCGATGCCGCCCCCGTCGCCGCCGCCAAGGCCGAGAAGGCCGCGCCCGCTCCGGTCGCCAAGGCTGCGGCTCCCGCGCCCAAGGCCGACGCCAAGCCCGTCCCGGCCATGACCGGCCGCCAGCCGGGCGAGCGCGCCCTGGCCTCGCCCGCCGTGCGCAACCGCGCCCGCGACCTGGGCATCGATCTGGCCTTCGTGCCGGGCTCCGGCCCCGCCGGCCGCATCCAGCATGAAGACCTGGACGCCTTCGTCGCGCGTGGCGGTTCGCTGCCCGCCGCGACCAGCGGCGCCCCCTCCTCGACCTACGCCCGCGCCGAAGGCGCCACCGAGACCAAGATCATCGGCCTGCGCCGCAAGATCGCGGAGAAGATGGCCGAGAGCGTGCGTCGCATCCCGCACATCACCTATGTCGAGGAAATCGACATGACGGCGGTGGAGGAACTGCGCGCCCACCTGAACGCGACCAAGGCCAAGGACCAGCCCAAGCTGAACGTCCTGCCCTTCATCGCCCGCGCCATCGTCGTGGCCCTGCGCGATCAGCCGACGATCAACAGCCACTATGACGACGAGGCCGGGGTGCTGACGACGCACGCCCCGGTCCACCTGGGCATCGCCGCCCAGACGCCGAACGGCCTGATGGTGCCGGTCGTCAGCCACGCCGAGGCGCTGGACCCCTACGCCACCGCCCTGGAAATCGCCCGCGTCTCGGGCGCGGCCAAGGACGGCTCGGCCAAGCGCGAGGAGCTGTCCGGCTCGACCATCACCATCACCTCGCTGGGGACGCTGGGCGGCGTGGTGCACACGCCGATCATCAACCACCCCGAGGTCGCCATCGTCGGCCCGAACAAGATCGCCGAACGCGTGGTGGTCAAGGACGGCCAGATGGTCGTGCGCAAGATGATGAACCTCAGCTCCAGCTTCGATCACCGCATCGTCGACGGCCACGACGCGGCGGTCTTCGTGCAGCGCATCAAGGGCCTGCTGGAGCATCCGGCCACGCTCTGGATGAACTAAGAGACCCAGCACCTTCCTTCCGCTCATCCCCGCGGAGGCGGGGACCCAGGCTTTAGCTTCGGACCCCGCCCTTGGCCTTCTTCACCTACATCATGGCCAGCCGACGGAATGGGACGCTCTATACGGGCTCGACAGACGACATTGGTCTGCGCGCCTGGCAGCACAAGAAAGGGGCAGGATCGAAATTCACCGCCGAGCACGGCGTAGAACGGCTGGTCTGGTTCGAGGCCCACGAAACCCGCGAGGCGGCGTTTCGACGGGAGCGGCAGATCAAGAAATGGAACCGCCAGTGGAAACTGCGGCTGATTGAAGAAATGAACCCCGGCTGGCGCGATCTCGTCGAGACATTGAGCGCCTAGCCAAAACCTGGGTCCCCGCCTCCGCGGGGATGAGCGGAAGTTGTTCGGATCATGCAGACCCTCAAGACCAAAGTCCTGATCATCGGCGCCGGCACCGGCGGCTATGTGGCAGGGATCCGTTGCGGCCAACTCGGCCTGGACACTGTGCTGGTGGACGGCGGCGACGGCCTGGGGGGGACCTGCCTGAACGTCGGCTGCATTCCGTCCAAGGCCATCATCCACGCCGCGGGCAAGTATGAAACGGTGCTGAAGGCCGCCGGCGACGGCGCCCTGGGGATCACGGCGTCCGCCCCGGCCATCGACCTGTCCAAGACGGTCGAATGGAAGGACGGCATCGTCAAAAAGCTGAACGCCGGCGTCGCCGCCCTGCTGAAGAAGGCCAAGGTCAAGGTCATCAAGGGCTGGGCCGAGTTCTCGGACGCCAAGACCTGCCGCGTCGAGACCGCCGACGGCCCCATCCTGATCACCGCCGAACACGTCATCCTGGCCACGGGGTCCGAGCCGGTCGAGCTGCCCTTCCTGCCGTTTGGCGGCGACGTGATTTCGTCCACCGAAGCCTTGAGCCTGTCGGAAGTGCCCAGGAAGCTGGTCGTCGTCGGCGGCGGCTATATCGGCCTGGAACTAGGCATCGCCTTCCGCAAGCTGGGCGCCGAGGTGGCCATCGTCGAAATGGCCGACCGCCTGCTCCCGCTCTACGACAAGGCTCTGACCGATCCGGTCGCCAAGTGGCTGGAGAAGCACGGCGTCGAGCTGTTCCTCGGGGCCCGCGCCGGCGGTTTCGGCGACGGCAGGCTGAACGTCACCGACAAGGACGGCAATCCGATGCAGCTGGACGCCGACAAGGTGCTGGTCACCGTCGGCCGTCGTCCGCGCACCAAGGGCTGGGGTCTGGAGACCATGGGCGTGGCCATGGACGGCGCCTTCGTGAAGATCGACCAGCGCTGCGCCACCAGCATGAAGAACGTCTGGGCCGTCGGCGACCTGACCGGCGAGCCCATGCTGGCGCACAAGGGCTCGGCCCAGGGCGAGGTCGTGGCGGAAATCATCGCCGGCCATGACCGCGTCTTCGATCCGGTCACCATCGCCGCCGTCTGCTTCACCGAGCCGGAAATCGTCTCGGCGGGCCTGGGTCCGCAGGATGTCGAGGGCCGCGACGACGTGATCCAGTCCGTCTTCCCCTTCGCCGCCATCGGCCGCGCCCTGGCCATCGAGGCCGGCGAGGACGGCGGCTTCGTCCGCGTCATCGCCTCCAAGACCGACCACCGCATCCTGGGCATCCAGGCCGTCGGCCAGCACGTCTCCGAGATGTCCAACAGCTTCGCCCAGATGCTGGAAATGGGCGCCGTGCTGGAAGACGTGGCCGGAACCATCCACGTCCACCCGACCCTCGGCGAAGCCTTCCACGAGGCGTCCTTGCGGGCGCTCGGGCACGCCATTCATATCTAAGCCTCCTCCCTTCTCCCCTTGAGGGAGGGTGTCGTGCGAAGCATGACGGATGAGGGGTGACGACGGCGCCGCTTGATCGCTCAGGCGGCGCCGATGTTCTTGAATTCTCAAAGACCGGCGCTGACACCCCTCATCCGAGCGCCTCCGGCGCCCACCTTCTCCCTCAGGGGGAGAAGGAAACCGCCTCGCTTGCCCGATGCCGACGAAAGTCCGACCCTCCCGCAAACGGGAGGCTTCGATGAGCGCCGAGACCCATTACCTGGCCGTCTTCACCAGCGACAAGACCGGCCCCAAATGGCGGGCCTGGCGCGCCATGAGCGAGGCGGAGCAGGCCGAGACGGCCCGCATCGGCGTGGCCGCCGTCGCCGCCTGGGAAGAGGCGCACCAAGACTCCATCGTCTATCAGGGCGGCCCGCTGGGCCCGACCAAGCGCATCAGCGACGACGGCGAAGTGACGGACGTGGTCAACCTGCTGACCGTCTTCATGGTGGTGCGCGCCGACAGCCACGAGGCGGCGGCCCGCCTGTTCGAGGGCCACCCGCATGTGTCCATCTTCGTCTGCGACGGGGTGGAGGTGATGCCGGTGCTGGGGTGAGGCTCAGTCGGCGTCCGGGGTCCAGTTCGGGTCCGGGAACCAGTCGGCGGCGAGGTCGCGCCAGTCCGGGTTGTCCCGCTCGATCAGAGCCAGCTTCCAGTCGCGCAGCCATTTCTTGATCCGCCGTTCGCGCCGGATCGCCTCAAGCATCAGGGCGTGCGGCTCGAACCAGACCAGATAAGTGCAGTCGTTCTCGTCGGTGAAGCCGGGAAAGGTGCGCGTCCTGTGCTTCCACACCCGGCTTTCGAGGTTGGAGGTCGAGCCGGTGTAGAGCGTCCCGTTGCGCCCGCTGGCCATGATGTAGGTCGCAATGAAGGTGCGGTGGGTCGCCATACCGTAACGCTAACCCGCCCCTCCGCTTTCGTCACCACGCTCCGCTCCCCCTCTTCCGTCATCCTCCGGCGCAGCGAAGCGGAGACCGGGGGACCCAGCGGCGCCGAAGGCGATCTTCACAGCTAGCGCGGCGCCCTCGACAGTGTCGCGCTCCCGCGCGCCGCTGGGTCCCCCGGTCTGCGCCGCTGACGCAGCTTGCCGGAGGATGACGAGAGCGAGGGAGCTTTCAAAGTCATACTTCTGATCTAAGCTTTACATTGAGCTCAGAATTCAGGGGAACGCCGTGCACTGGCTAAACAACGAGTTTTGGGATGCCGCTAGTGCTGTTGGCTCACTCCTTGCGGTGGTCGCAGCAATCGCCCTCGCCGACCGGTCCCGACGGGACGCCATCGAACGTGATGTTGCAACAATCTATGCACTTATCGTTTTGGCTGGAGGACTGCGGGACATCTACAATGGACGCGCGGCACGGGGACCAAATGCCGACCCCACTGATCCTAGTATGCTGAACGCTTTCAGCGAGATATCCCGACTGGTCGAGGCGGTCACCATCACCAGCCTGCCCACTAGAGAGACTGCTGACGCATTCATGGTCATCGCCACCCGGCTTCAAATGATCGGCGGCGTTGCGCGTCTGGCAGATTTGGGTGTCGCTCCCCATTCCACCGTGGTTGACCAGTGTGCGGACGCTACTCGTACAATGACGGAGCAGATCAAACGCTTAGAAGCGCAGATATTTCTCCTCCGTCATCCCATTCGCGTCCGCATCGTCCGAGGGATGGCTCGTTGCCTTAAGCGCTAATGCACCCGCGCCTTCCCGATCTCCAGCCCATCCGTCCCCGCTGACACGGCCACCACGCTGCCGTCCTCGATCTCGCCGGCCAGGAGTTTCTTGGCCATGGGGTCGACCAGCTCCTTCTGGATGACGCGTTTCAGGGGGCGGGCGCCGTAGACGGGGTCGTAGCCCTTGTCGGCGAGCCAGTTGAGGGCGCTGTCGTCGAGGGCCAGGGTCAGGCGACGGTCGGCCATCAGCTTCTCCAGACGCGCCAGCTGGATGCGGACGATGCCGCCCATCTGTTCGCGGCCGAGGCGGTGGAACAGGATGATCTCGTCGATGCGGTTGAGGAACTCGGGCCGGAAATGGGCGCGGACCTGTTCCATGACCAGGGGCCGCACGGCCTCGACGTCCTCGCCCTCGGGCTGGTCGGCCAGATACTGGCTGCCCAGGTTGGAGGTCATGATGATCAGGGTGTTCTTGAAGTCGATGGTGCGGCCCTGACCGTCGGTCAGGCGACCGTCGTCCAGCACCTGCAACAGGACGTTGAAGACGTCGGGGTGGGCCTTTTCGACCTCGTCGAACAGGATGACCTGATAGGGGCGACGGCGCACGGCCTCGGTCAGGGCGCCGCCTTCGTCATAGCCGACATAGCCGGGAGGGGCGCCGATCAGGCGGCTGACCGAGTGCTTCTCCATGTATTCGGACATGTCGATGCGGGTGATGGCGTTGTCGTCGTCGAACAGATAGCCGGCCAGGGCCTTGGTCAGCTCGGTCTTGCCCACGCCCGTCGGGCCGAGGAAGAGGAAGCTGCCCAACGGCTTGTTGGGGTCGTTCAGCCCGGCGCGAGCGCGGCGGACGGCGTCGGACACAGCTTCCAGCGCCTCGTCCTGACCGACGACGCGACGGCCCAGTTCGTCCTCCATCTTGAGCAGCTTCTCGCGCTCGCCTTCCAGCATCTTGTCGACGGGGACGCCGGTCCAGCGGCTGACGACGGCGGCGATCTGTTCGGCGTCGACGACCTCGGGGGTCAGGGGACCTTCGGCCGGCTTCTCGGCGGCTTCGGCCTCGGCCAGCTGGCGTTCCAGTTGCGGGATCTGGCCGTAGGCGATCTCTGAGGCGCGGCCCAGGTCGCCGGCGCGCTGGGCCGCGGCCAGTTCGGCGCGCAGACGGTCCAGGGTCTCGCGCAGTTGCGCGCCCTGGCCGACCTTGGCCTTTTCCGACTTCCAGCGGGCGGTCATGTCGTCCGACTGGCCTTCGAGGTCGAGGATCTCGTCCTCGATCTTCTCCAGACGCTGCTGCGAGGCGCTGTCGCTTTCCTTCTTCAGGGCCTCGCGCTCGATCTTGAGCTGGACCAGGCGGCGGTCGATTTCGTCGAGCGCCTCAGGCTTGGAATCGACGGCCATGCGGACGCGGCTGGCGGCCTCGTCGATCAGGTCGATGGCCTTGTCCGGCAGGAAGCGGTCGGTGATGTAGCGGTTCGACAGGGTGGCGGCGGCGACGATGGCGCTGTCCGAGATACGCACCCCGTGGTGGACCTCGTACTTCTCCTTGAGGCCGCGCAGGATCGACACCGTGTCCTCGACGGTCGGTTCGGCGACGAAGACCGGCTGGAAGCGACGGGCCAGGGCCGCGTCCTTCTCGACGTGCTTGCGGTACTCGTCCAGGGTGGTGGCGCCGACGCAGTGCAGTTCGCCGCGCGCCAGAGCAGGCTTGAGCAGGTTGGAGGCGTCCATGGCCCCGTCGCCCTTGCCGGCGCCGACCAGGGTGTGCATCTCGTCGATGAAGAGGACGATGCCGCCCTCGGCCTGGGCCACCTCGTTCAGCACGGCTTTCAGCCGCTCCTCGAACTCGCCGCGGTATTTGGCGCCCGCGATCAGGCTGCCCATGTCGAGCGACAGGACCTTCTTGTCCTTCAGACTTTCGGGCACGTCGCCGTTGACGATCCTCAATGCGAGGCCTTCGACGATGGCGGTCTTGCCGACGCCGGGTTCGCCGATCAGGACGGGGTTGTTCTTGGTGCGGCGGGCCAGGACCTGGATGGTGCGGCGGATCTCCTCGTCGCGGCCGATGACGGGGTCGACCTTGCCATCGCGCGCGGCCTCGGTCAGGTCGCGGGCGTAGCGTTTCAGGGCGTCGTAAGAGTCCTCGGCGCCGGCGCTGTCGGCGGTCTTGCCCTTGCGCATTTCGGCGACGGCTTCATCGAGTTTCTTGGGCGTGACGCCGGCGGACTTCAGCGCCTCGGCGGCGGCGCCGCCCTCCTTGGCGATGGCGGCCAGCAGGCGTTCGGTGGTGACGAAGGCGTCCCCGGCCGATTTGGATGCTTGCTCGGCGGCGTTGAAGACGCGGGCGGTGTCGCCGTCCAGATAGAGCTGGCCCGAGCCGCCCTCGACCTGGGGCCGCTTCTTCAGCAGGCCTTCGGTGACCAGTTCGACGGCGGACGGGTCGCCGCCAGCCTGATCGATCAGCTTGCGGGCCAGACCGTCGCGTTCCTCCAGCAGCACCTTCAGCAGGTGCTCCGGCGCGAACTGCTGGTGCCGCCGGGCGAGCGCCAGCGACTGGGCGGATTGGACGGCCTGTTTGGCGCGGTCGGAATAGAGGTCGAGATTCACGGTGCAGTCCCCTCGGAAGGCGGAATTCCAGCAAGACGCCCCTCAACGAAGCAGCGCCTTGAGTTGTGTCAAACGAGGTGGGTGTGGCCGATGGGACACGCAAGCCCCAGACCCGTGATTGATGAGACCCGCGATTGATGAGGCCCGCCGTCCGGGCCTAGCCTGGGGGTCGGAGGCCTGAAGGTCAGCCCCCGGTCGGGCCGGTCGAGAAGTCGAACTGGGGCTCCGGCTTGCGCGGACCGCCGCCGAAGGACCAGGTCAGGCCCAGGTAGAAGGCGCGCAGGTTGATGTCCTGCTCGACCCTTTCCCGGAACAGGGGCGCGTCATAGGTGGTCGCGCCGCCGAACGAGTTGAGAATGTCCCGGGCCGTGAACTGCAGCGACAGCGTATCATTCAGTTTGCGACGATAGCCGAGGTTCAACATGCCGCCGCTCTCGCGCGTCCCCTGGGCCAGCAGTTGGTCGCCCTGCCAGAAGCCGGAGACCTGGACGAAGTCCTTCGGCGTCGCCTGCCAGTTGAGGCTGACGCGTCCGGTCAGCATGTCGCCCTCGCGGTCGCGGCCGCCCGGGATACCCGACGCGTCGATCTCCTGACGGAAGGCGTTGATGCTGGCGTTGTAGCGCAGCGTCGGGTGCAGGCGGCCGCTGGCGGTCAGCTCGACGCCAAGGTCGCGCCGCGCGCCGAGGTTCTCGGGTCGGGTCAGCAGGACTCCGCCGCCGATATCGGTGGCGACCTCGGTGAAGGCCTTGGTGGTGTCGCGGTAGTAGGCGGTGGCCTGATAGAAGCTCTGGCCGCGCCGCATCTGCCACATGGCCTCGAAGCTGTCCGTCTCCTGAGGCTCCAGATTCGGGTTGCCCGAGCGAAGGTTCAGGGGATCGCTATAGGAGATGAAAGGGTTGAGCTGGGTCGGTTGCGGCCGCTGGATGCGGCGCGAATAGCTGGCCCGCAGCGTCTGCGTATCCGTCAGCTTGTACTGAAGGTGGCCGGTCGGATAGGCGCGGAAATAGTCCTGCGAGGCGCGCACGGCGTTGGTCACGTCCTCGACCTCGATCTCGGCCTGTTCCAGACGCAGGCCGAACTGGGCCGACAGCTTCTCGCCGAAAGGGCGTTCATAGGTGGCGTAGAGGGCGTGGACCGTCTGCTCGGCCTCGAACCGGTTGCTGAGGCCAGGCGCCAGAACCAGGTCGCTTTCGGACGGGCCCCGGTACAGGGCGACCTCCTGATCCGGGCGGTTGATGTTCAGCTCATAGCCGGCGCGCAGCTTGGACCCGTCGTCCATGGGGCGGGTGTAGGCGCTGGTGAAGCCGATCGTTTCCTGGGCGTTCTGCTGCGTCTGGTCTTCGTACACGCTCGGCGAGACGGGGATCGAGAAGACGTTGACGTTCAGCGAGGCGTTCTCGTTGTCATTGCGGTCGTAGCGCAGTTCGTTGGACCATTCATGACCCGACGTATCGAACTGGTGCAGCACGCGGGCGGTGGCGCCCCAGCCGTCCATGCTGAACCCGCCGACGCCGTCACGGGTATAGGCGCTGGTCAGGACGCCGGCCGCGTTGCGGGTTTCGAACAATCCCCCGGCCTCGGCGTCGGCTTCGAAACGGTTGCCGCGCAGTTCGCCGGTCAGCATGGTCTTGTCGGTCAGGCGATATTCGGCCGAAAGCCGCCCGAAAGCGCCCTTCTGGATCATGTCATTCTGCTGGACCGTGGTGGTCGTGGAGGTGACCGCGCCGGTGAGCGGGTTGAGCTGTTCCCGCAGCCGGTCGAAGGCGAAATTCTGATCGTCATAGCGATAGCTCAGGTCGCCGGTCAGGGTCAGCTTGCCACGCTGGCGCGAGCCGCTGACCCCCGCGTTCCACCGACCATTGTCGCCGACGTTGACCCGCAAGGAACCGGTGGTGACGGTCGCATCCGGGGACGCGGCCGCGGCGCCGCGCGCAGCGGCCGGAATCGGCTTGGTGATCAGGTTGATCACGCCGCCGGAGCCTTCGGGGCTGTAGGCGGCGGAAGGGTTGGTCATGACCTCGATCCGCGCATAGCGGTCGGCGGGCAGTTGCAGGATGGCGTCGGCGCGGTTGGGTCCGGACAGGATGGCCGAAGGACGCCCGTCGACCAGGATGGTGACATTGCCGTCGCCGCGCAGGGAGACGTTGCCCTGGGGATCGACATCGACCGAGGGAACATTGCGCAGCGCCTCGGCCAGACTGCCGGTCGTCGCCTGAAGATCGTCGGCCAGGCTGTAGCTGACGGAATCGATGGAGGTTCGGACGTCGTTGGCGCGGGCGGTGACGACGACGTCGCCCACGGTGGCGGGTTCGTCCTTGTCCTCGACAGCCTGCGGCGTCGGCTGGACAGGCGCCGTCTGGACTGGCGAGGTCTGGACCTGTTGAGCCGTCGCCGGAGGCGCGGAGGACGCCGCCTGGGCCAGAGCGGCCCCGGTCGGCAGGGCCAGAACAACGCCGAGAAGCGGTGCGAACTTGTGTTTCGACATGGTCTGGTCCCCGGCGCGGACGTCCCTCAACGCCCTTCAGCTGCGGCGACTATCAGCGCGCCGTGACAGACCCCAGTTACATCTTCTTCATGCGGGTGACCGGTCTGTGGCCGCCTGGTGGAACCTTAAGCGTCGCCGTGCGCTTGGGGCCCATGCTGACGACCAAGATGAACCCCCGTGTCTTCTGGGGGGCCAGCGCCATCGCGGGCGCCCTGCTGTCGCTCGCCCTGATCGCGCCCTCGACCTCCGACCTGATTTTCGGCGCGGCCCAGGCCTGGGTGATCGAGACCTTCGGCTGGTTCTATGTGGCCGTGGTGGCGGGCTTCCTGCTGTTCGTCACCGTTCTGGCGGTCGGACCGACCGGGCGGCTGAAGCTGGGGCCGGACGACGCCGAGCCGGACTTCCCCTATGTCTCCTGGCTGGCCATGCTGTTCGCGGCGGGCATGGGCATCGGCCTGATGTATTTCGCCGTGGCCGAGCCGGTGCAGCACTATATCGCCCCGCCCGAGGCGGCGCCCGGCACGGTCGACGCCGCGCGCGAGGCCATGGTCATCACCTATACCCACTGGGGCGTCCACGCCTGGGCCATCTATGCCGTGGTGGGGCTGAGCCTGGCCTATTTCGCCCATCGCAAGGGCCTGCCGCTGACCATGCGGTCGGGGCTCTACCCCCTGCTGGGCAGGCGCATCAACGGGCCGATCGGCGACGCGGTCGACATCTTCGCCATCTGCGGCACCCTGTTCGGCATCGCCACCTCCCTGGGGCTGGGCGTGGCGCAGATCACCTCGGGACTGAACTATGTGACGGGCCTGCCGAACACGGTGACGGTGCAGATCGGCCTGATCGTCGTGGTCATGGGCGCGGCGACGATCTCGGTGCTCACCGGCGTGGACAAGGGGGTGCGACGTCTGTCCGAGCTGAACCTAGTGCTGGCCGTCTGCCTGATGCTGTTCGTGCTGGCGGTAGGACCCACCCTCTTCCTGCTGCAGGCCTATGTGCAGAATTTCGGCCTCTATCTGGACCACTTCTTCGTCCGCACCTTCACCCTCTACGCCTATGAGCCGCGGGCCTGGATGGCCGACTGGACCCTGTTCTACTGGGCCTGGTGGATCGCCTGGTCGCCGTTTGTCGGCATGTTCATCGCCCGCATCTCGCGCGGGCGGACGGTGCGCGAGTTCATCATCGGCGTCTTGCTGGTGCCGACCGCCTTCACCTTCCTGTGGATGACGGTCTTCGGCAACTCGGCCATGGCCCTGGACCTGGGCGTGGCGGGCGGCGCGATTTCGGACGCGGTGCAGGCCGACCTGTCGACGGCCCTGTTCCACTTCCTGGAGTATCTGCCGGGCACGGCCGTCACCGCGACCCTGGCGGTGGCCCTGGTCGCGGTCTTCTTCGTCACCTCGGCGGATTCCGGCTCTCTGGTGATCGACACCCTGGCCTCGGGCGGGGCCGAGGAGACGCCCCGCTGGCAGAGGGTCTACTGGTGCGGGCTTCTGGGACTGACGGCGGCCCTGCTGCTGCTGGCGGGGGGCCTGGGCGCGCTTCAGGCCGCGACCCTTGTGGCGGCCCTGCCCTTCGCCGTCATCATGATCCTGCTGGCCTTCGGACTTGCGCGACAGATGGGCGCCGACCTGAAGGGCGAGGCGATCGAGACCGAGGCCCCGCCCATCGGCGAGCGGCTGAAACGCATCTTCTCACCGGCCAGCCGCAAGGACATCGCCCGCCAGATGGAACGTCAGGGCGCGCCGGCCCTGGTCGAGGTGCGCGACGCCCTGGTCGAGGGCGGGCTGGAGAACAGCCGCGTCGAGATGGACGAGACCGGGGTCTGGCTGGTGGTCGAACACGCCAACGGCCGCGACTTCCTCTATCGCATCGGCGCCCGCTCGCGCCCCCTTCCGGCCCTGACCGCGCTGGAGGCGCCGGAGGCGAGACGAGCCCTGGAATGGCGGATGACGGCCCAGACGGGCGACGGCACGCGCGCCCGCGACCTGACCGGCTTCACCCGCACCCAGATTGTCGCCGACGTGCTGGAACATCTGCAAAGGTGGCGGCAGGCGGCGTAACCCCAAATTCCGCTCACCCCGGCGGACGCCAGGGTCCAGCGAGAGCGGCGTCTGTCTCCATCTCTCTGTCGTGTGTGAGGCCAAAGCCCTGGATCCCGGCGTCCGCCGGGATGAGCGGTTGTGGAGGGATCGCCCCTTGGCCCCAGGGACGCAGAACGCTAGCGTCGCGGTTCTGTGTTCCGGAGTTTGCCCATGTCCATCCGCCTGTCGCGTCGTGCGGCGCTGATTTCCTCCGCCGTCGCCGCCACGGGCGCGACCCTGCCGACCGCCGGATGGGCCCAGACCCGGGCCGACACGCGCACCGACGAGGAGATCGCCGCCGCCGCCGACGCCTGGGTGCAGCGCTGCATGGCCGCTTGGCCCGAGCAGCCCGCCGTGTCCCTGGCCCTGGTGCGTGAGGGCAAGACGGTCCTGGCCAAGGGCTATGGCGTGCGCCGTCAGGGCAAGGCCGAGCCCGCCGACGAACACACCCTGTTCGCCATCGCCTCCAACTCCAAGAACGTCACCGCCGCCTGCCTGGCCATCCTGGTCGACGAGGGCAAGGTGAAGTGGGACGAGCCGATCAGGACCTATCTGCCGGGCTTCACCCTGTCGGACCCGATGGTGGGCGAACGCATCACGGTGCGCGACACCCTGAGCCACCGCGCCGGGTTCGGCCTGGGCGCCGGGGACCTGCTGTTCTGGCCCAACAGCGACCGGACCCGCGCCGAGGTCCTGGCCCAGGCCGCCTTCGTGCCCATCGAGGACGGCTTCCGCGAGGACTACCACTACTGCAACCTGATGTTCGTGGTGGCGGGCGCGGTGATCGAGAAGGTGTCCGGCCTGTCGTGGGAGGACTTCGTCCAGACCCGCATCTTCGACAAGGTGGGCATGAGCGAGAGCGTGCCTCTGGCGCGCTTGGCCGACCCGAAGAAGAGCGCCCTGCCCCACGGTCGCGTCGGACCGCCCCTGCGCTATCAGGGGGCGATGACCCAGATCGCCGAGTCTATCGTCGAGGTGTGGAACTGGGATTCGGCGGCGGCGGCGGGCGGCATCTGCGCCAGCGCCCACGACTGGGCCAGGTGGATCGCGGTGCGGCTGAACGACGGCCGACTGGCCGACGGGTCGCGGCTGTTCTCCGAAGCCGCTGCGCGCGAGATGTACAAGCCCAACATCATCGTCTCCTCCTCGGCCGGGCCGACGGCGGAACTGCCCAATCGGGCGGTGGCCTCGACCTACGCCATGGGCTTGCAGGTGCAGGACTATCGCGGCGAGCGTCTGGCCACCCACGGCGGCGGCTCGCCCGGCGGCATCTCGGCCACGGTGCTGATCCCCGGCCGCAAGATCGGCTTTAGCGTCTTCACCAACGCCGAGGAGAGCTTCCTGCTGCGCGCCCTGCGCTCGGGCCTGTCGGACATCGCCATGAACCAGGTCGACGTCGACTGGATCGCTGATTCGAAGAAGCGCGAGGCCGAGGGGACCGAGAAGTCTCTGAAGGCCGCCGTCGAGATCGACGCCAAACAGGCGGCGGGCGCGGCGCCGTCCATGCCGCTGGACGCCTATGTCGGGACCTGGCGCGACCCCTGGTACGGCGACATCGTCATCGAGCAGAAGACCGAGGGGCGCGGGCGCAACCGCAAGTCCGGCCTGTGGCTGCGCTTCACCCACACCCCGGCGCTGCAGGGCTGGCTGGAGCCCTATGACGGCGAGACCTTCCGCACCCGATTCCCCGACAAGCGCGAAGAGGACGCCTTCATCACCTTCAGCATTCTGACGGCCAAGCCGGCGACGGCGACGCTGAAGGGCGTCTCGCCCGACATCGACTTCTCCTACGACTATCAGGACCTGCGGCTGACGCGGGTCTGACCTTTTGCGACACGAGTGAACAAAACCCGGCGCGGGGCTCTTAGATGGCAGGCCACACAGGAGCCCCCGCTTGCCGCGCTACTTCTTTCACACCGAAAACGGCCATCTGATCCCTGACGACCAGGGCCAGGAACTGGCCAGTCTGGACGCCGCCCACGCCGTCGCCCTGGACACCATGGGCGAAATTCTGCGCTATCAGGGGCGCGCCTTCTGGAAGACCCGACAGTTCCGCGTCATCGTTACGGACGACAATCAGGCCGAGGTCGTCAGACTGACCACCTGCGCCAGCCCGTCCGCGACCTAGGCCTTGGTCATGCCGGACGTTTCCAGGAGGAAGACCAGTCGGTCGCCGTCCAGCACCTCGACGCGATGCACCTGCGGCCATTCGGCCAGAACCGGCGTCAGGCAGGCCGAAATCTCGTCATCACGCGGACAATCGACATGCCTGATCTGCGGCACCTGGCCTTCGCGTACAGTGATCAGGCAAAGATAGGTGGTCATGCATGCGGCATCCGTGCGCGGAAGCCGCGCCTCGACAACCTAAGCCGTTCAAAATCCGTCGCATTCACATATGTAAGTTCGTGAGGCGTCAAAGTCCGCCAATGGATACGGCAACGCTTGCACGCTTCAGGCATTGCCTCCTTCGCTGAATCTCCGGGCCCACACCATGACCAACGCCCTTATCGAAAAACTGTCGCGGCGGGACACGGTCTCGCCCGACGAGATCACCGCCCTGGCGGAGGTGCTTGATCCCCCGCGCCGGGTCGAGGCCAATGTCGATATCGTGCTGGAGCACGCCGTCACCGAGCATAGCATCCTGTTGCTGGCCGGCTTCACGGCCCGATACTCCACCCTGTCCGACGGACGGCGGCAGATCACCGAGATCAACGTCGCCGGCGACTTCGTCGATCTGCACAGCCTGCTGATGAAGCAGATGGATCACGGCGTGGTCACGCTGACCCCCTGTGTCATCTCGCATGCCCCGCACAACCGTCTGCGCAAGCTGACCGAGGAGCACGGGCATCTGACGCGGCTGCTCTGGCTCGACACCATCATCGACGCGGCCATCCACCGTCAGTGGCTGGTGGCCATGGGGCGGCGCAGCGGACTGGGGCATCTTTCGCATCTGGTCTGCGAACTGTTCACCCGGCTCAGCGCAGTCGGCCTGACCCACGGCCAGAGCTTCGACATGCCCTTGACCCAGACGGTTCTGGGCGACGCCCTGGGCCTGTCGACGGTTCACGTGAACCGGCTGATCTCCGAGCTTCGCCGCGAGGGCCTGGTCCGCTGGACCAACCCTCGCGTGGATATTCTGGACTGGCCGCGCCTGGCCCAGATCGCCGAGTTCGACCCCACCTATCTCAGGCTGCACGCAGAGCCGGTCTAGCGGTTCAGCGCGCTGGGGGACGCTGGCCGGCCTCGAGGATGGGCATGCCGGCTTCGGTGGGAATGTAGATGGTCTGGCGGCCTTCCTTGCCGGCGGTTTCCTGCAGCATGTTGATGTAGGACCAGCGCAGATAGGCCTCGGGGCCGCCCAGGGCCTGGGCCATGATGCGGTTGGCCTCGTTGGCGCCCTTGGCGCGTTCGATCTCGGCGGCGGCGGTCAGCTTGGCCGAGTCCAGCGCAGCCTGGGCCTCCAGCACGCGGATGCGACGGTTCTGCACCGCCTCCTCATAGGCCGCCTTTCCCGCCATCTGCTTGGAATAGACGTTATAGGTCGGGAAACCGACCAGGACGGCGGCGATCAGAACGCCGACAGCGATGACCGACCCGATAGTGAACCCGATGCCGCGCACGAGCGCCTCCCCTGAAATCTGAACAGGCGTCAGGGTGGACGCCGGTCATGCGGCCGGTCAAGGCCGCAGGGCGGATCAGCGCCGCGCGGACGTGGGCGGCGCCGGGACCAGTTCAATCAGATCGAGGTTGGATTCATTGGCCGGCCAGGGAATGGCCAGACGCCAGCGGCGCTCGCCAATACGCTCGACCACGGCCACCATGTCGCGATCCGGCCGTTGGCCATAGGAGCGGGCGGCGGGTTCAGAGGCCAGGGCCATCGAGCCGAGGAAGACCATGTGGCGATCATTCTCGGGGAACAACAGGCCGCTGGGCCTTTGCGAGCCGGTAAGCTTGGAGAATTTCAGTCCCGCCGCGGTCTGCTCGATACGGCAGGCGAACCAGCCGTAGACCACATAGCCCAAGCCCTCGTCCCCGCCCTGCGAGCCCAGCTTGACTGTGCGGCAGCGGTAGGTCCCGACCGGCGGCGTCACCGACGGGCGGGCGGCGTCCGGGTCGATCAGCTCGCCCAGGCTGGCCAGACTGCCAGACCCCGGCTGTCGCCTGGCCTGTTGCAGCGCCAGGGTCCATGCGGCGTCAAGACGCTGATAGCGATCGCGATCGGCGGCGGTGATGACGCCGCGCCAGTCGCTGAGCACGCCCGCGGTCGGGGCGTCGGGCGTCACAGCGGGGGGTGGAGGCGGCGGCGGCGGGGGCGTCGTGGCGCAGCCCGCCAGCAGCAGCGTCGCCAGAAGGCCCGGGATCAGACCCCGAGCAACCCTCGCCCTGAAAGACGAAACGCCGGCCGACGAACGTGACATGGGCTCTCCCTAGCACAGGGTCGAAAAGCCCCACCTCTTTAGGAAGCTCTCTCGACGCCCCGCGTCAACCCCGACTAGACCGCACGCCGTTCGTCCAAACGCCGGCGAGCGGCGTCGAGGCCGAGGACCGCGACGTCCGGGCCCGGGGTCAACGCGCGTGACAGGGCCTCGACCAGGGCCGGAATCTGCAGCGGCTTGGTCAGGTATTCGACGAAGCCGGCCTCACGTCCGCGCCGAATATCAGCCAGGGCGGCGCGGGCCGACAGGGCCAGCACCGGCACGCCGCGCGTCAGCGGATCCTCGGCCAGCCGAGCCCTGACCTCGAACCCGTCCATGCCGGGCAGGTTGATATCGAGGATGATGACGTCGGGCTTCAGGTCGCTCGCCAGGGTCAGCCCCTCCGCTCCGGTCTCGGCCACATGCAGCTGAATGCGCCCCAGGGCCGTGATCACATGACGCATCAGGGTGATGTTCGAAGGATTGTCCTCGACATAGAGCAGGGTCGCCGAAGGCAGGCTGGTCGCGGGAACCGGCGAGGCCGTAAGGGTGCGCGGCGTTTCCGAGGCGTTCGGCAACCGGACGGTGAAGACAGCGCCTTCCCCCTCCCCGCTTTCGGCGTCCAGTTGTCCGCCCATGGCCTCGATCAGACGCCGCGCCACCGCCAGCCCCAGACCCGCGCCCGGCACGTCGGAGGCCTCCCGACCCAGACGATTGAAGGGTTGGAACAGGCCTTCAAGACGGTCGGCGGGCAGACCCGGCCCCGTGTCCTGAACGCGAAGGCTGACGCCCTCGGTCGACTGCGCCGCCTCGATCAGCACCGCGCCGCCGGGGCGGTTGTACTTGACGGCGTTGGCGACCAGCGCGGTCAGCACCTGACGCAGGCGCTCGCGGTCGGCGCGGGCGGCCAGACCCGCCACGGACGGGGGTTCCCGCAGTTCGATTCCAGCCGCCTCGGCCATGGGCCGAATGCCCTCGCAGACCTGCCGCGCAATCAACAGCGGATCGACCCGCTCGACCGTCAGCGCCAGACGCCCGCCCTCGATGTCGGCGAGGTTCAGCACCTCGTCGACCAGGGTCAGCAGTCGAGCGCCGGCGACGCGGATCTGCTCGACCGCCTGATGCTGGCGATGAGTGAGCGGCTCGTGAGCTTCATTCATCCGCATCAGATCGGCAAAGCCGATGACGGCGTTCAGCGGGGTGCGGAGTTCATGGCTCATACTGGCCAGGAATTCGGACTTGGCCCGGTGGGCCGCCTCGACATGGGCGGCCTGACCTTCGGCGGCGGTCAGGGCCGCTTGCAACTCCCGGGCGCGCTGCTCGGCGCGCGCCTCGAGCGTGGCGTTCAACCGCCGAAGGATCGCCCCCTCGCGCCTTGCCCTTATCGCAAGCCGCAACCCCGCCCCACAGCCGGACAGGGCCAGGGCAACCACCACCAGAACGAGTTCCATCGCACGTCCTCCCGATGCCTCGAGAGTGACGACTATAGATTGCGGTTATGTAAATATGCGCGCTAAGGTTGCGCGCGACCGATCATCCCTCGTCGGCGGCGGGCTCGGCCTTGCGACGCGGGGCGCGACGCTTGGGCGCCGGAGCCTCTTCCACAGCCTCGTCCGAAGACGACGCCGAGGGGCGGGTCAGGAAGCCCGGCAGGCCCATGCCGTCGCTGACTTCGCCTTCGGCCGGAACGTCGGCGACCGGCGAGCGGTCCGCGCGTGGACGGCGCGGGGCGCGGGCGGGACGAGCATCGGTTTCCTCGACCTCGACGGCTGGCGTGCTGACCGGCGCGTCCTCCGCCCCCGCCTCAGGAACATATTCAGCCTCGGACAGGGCGCGCGCCTCGTCTTCAGGCGTGGCCTCGCCGTTCTCGAAGCGGCGGTTGCGTTCCTCGCGTCGCCGTTCCCAGCGCTCGCGGCGGGTCTCGCGACGCCCGCCCTCGCGGGTCTCGCCCTCGGCGCGGGGTTCGCCCTGTTGTTGCTCACGCGGTTCGCGCGGTTCGCGCTCGGCGCGGGGCTCGCGGGGTTCACGATCCCGGTCGCGGTTGTTGTCGCGATCCCGATAATTGTCGCGGTCGCGGTTGTTGAAGTCGCGGTCGCGGTTGGCTTCGCGTTCGGCGCGCTCGGCCTGGCGGCGGGCGTCGTCGTCGATCTTCTGTTGCTCGGCCTGGGCGGCGGCGATGATGGCGGCGGCCTGGGCGCCCGACTCGTCTTCGAAGTCGATGTCGAAGCCCTGACCGGCCAGTTCGCGCTGGGCGATCTCGCTGACCGGACGCTGGGGCTGCAGGGCGCGCAGGACGCGGAAATAGTGTTCGGCGTGCTGGGTGTAGTTCTCGGCCAGCACCCGGTCGCCGGCGGCCGAGGCGTCGCGCGCCAGCTGCATGTAGCGCTCATAGACCGTCTGGGCGTTGCCGCGGACCTTGATGTTCTCAGGGCCCTGCGAGTCCCACGACCGGTTCGGATTGGTGGCGTTGGCGTTGTTGCCACCGCCGCTGCCGGGCTTCCGGTTGCGTCCGCGCTGACGCTTCATGCCCTTGAAATCTCTCATCGGAGCTTACCGTGCTGGTGCGGGCCGCCGTCGGTTAAGGACGGGCAGGACCCAGTTCGTCGTTCCGTTCGGTCGGGGCCAATCCCCGTATCGATGTGCTCGGAAAACCGTTCGTCGCCCTGTGGTCCGCCAAGCTGACCAGCCCGGCCGTCACTGGCCCAGACGCGCTTGAGCGAGCAAACCTGCCCGAAAAGGATGCGTATGAGTGGGAGACAGATAAGGACTTAGCGCGCGATGGCGTCGTTTCCAAGGCTTTTATTGCGTCGCCCGCGCCACCCGCGTCAGGCCTCGGGGATGGGATCCACGCGCGGGTCCGGTCCGTTCGTAACCACGCGATCGCGGTCGCCCAGATCCTTGACCACCTTGACCCCGGCGAAGCCCGCCGCTTCGAACAGGGCCTTGACCGCCGGTCCCTGGTCCCAGCCGATCTCGACGGCGAAGACCCCTTGCGGGCGCAGGATGCGGGCGATCTCGGGGGCCAGGTCGCGATAGGGCTGCAGGCCGTCAGGGCCGCCGTCCAGCGCCAGGTGCGGATCGTGATCGCGCACCTCGGGATCCAGGCCAGCGATGTCCCCGGTCGGAATATAGGGCGGGTTGGACACCACCAGGTCGAAGCTGGCGTCGGCGAAGCCCGTGGCCCATTCGGTGCGAACGAAGGTGCAGCGACCGTCCAGATCCAGGTTGGCCGCGTTCTCGCGCGCCACGGCGATGGCCTCGGTCGAGATGTCGGTGCCGACGCCGCGTGCGCCGGCCCGCTCGACCAGGGCGGCCAGAAGGATGGCGCCGGAGCCCGTGCCCAGGTCGATCATGTCGAAGGCGCGATGGGGCGGAAAAGCGCGAACGACGACGTCCAGCAGGGTCTCGGTGTCCGGACGCGGGCTGAGCACGTCGGGCGTGACGTTCAGCATGATCTTCCAGAAGCCCTTCTTGCCCAGGATGCGCGACACGGGTTCGCGCTTCAGCCGGCGTGCGACCATGGCCTCGAAGGCGGCGAACCTGTCGGCGTCGAGAACGCGATAGGGATCATTCAGGATGTCGACGCGGCCCACGCCGGTCGAGGCCTCCAGCAGCAGGCGGGCGTCGATCGACGGGCTGTCGATGCCGGCGGCTTTCAACTGGGCTTGCGCGCCCTTCCAGGCGGAGAGCAGGGTCGGGGCGGCGGGGGCGTTTTCGGACATGTCTGGTGATTGGCGCTTGCTGCGGGCGATTTCAAGACGGAACGCAGAGACAGCGTGACCGTTCTGGAGCGGATGGGGATGCAGAATCTTTCAAGGCGAAACTCGGACAGGCGATCGGGCAGCGCGATATGGCGCTTTGTCGGCGCGGCGGCGGGCGGTCTGGCGGCCGGCGCTACGGCTGCGCACCTGCTGTATACGCAAGGTCACAGGTTCGGCGTCGAACTGCGTCCCAGGCGTCCCGAGCCCCTGCCGCAGCGCGATCCCTCGCCGGAAGACTTCGACCTGAAGGAACCCGGGCGGGGCCGACTGGCTGAGCATCCGGTCCATATCCCGCGCAAGGGCTGGATCGACATCGCCTGGCGCACCGGCATGGGCTATTTCGGCGACCGCGTGGGGTTCGTCGCCGGCGGCGTGACCTTCTTCATGCTGCTGGCCCTGTTCCCGACCCTGGGCGCCTTCGTCACCATCTACGGCCTGTTCGCGGATCCGGCCGACGCCTGGGGAAGATTGAGCTTCCTCTATTCCGTGCTGCCGTCGAACGTGGCCCAGTTCCTGGGCGCCGAGATGTCGCGGCTGGCCGGCAACTCGACCGGCCAGTTGACCTTCACCCTGGCCTGGACCCTGGCCCTGTCGCTGTTCGCGGCCAACGGTGGCGTAAAGACCCTCTTCTACGGCCTGAACCTCGCCTATCACGAGGTCGAGCGGCGCAACATCATCACCTACAACCTGATGTGCATGGGGTTCACGGTCTCGGCCCTGCTGGCCGTGCTGATCAGCGCAGGGCTGGTGGTCGGGGTGCCGGTGGTTCTGTCGGTCTTCGGGCTGGAAGAAGAATGGGCCCATCTGGCGCCGCTGCGCTGGCCGCTGCTTTTCTTTGGCTACGTCGGCGCCCTGGCCCTGATCTATCGGATGGGGCCGTGCCGGGCGCGGGCGCGCTGGCGCTGGCTGACCCCGGGGGCCCTGTTCGCGGCCGCTCTCAGCCTGCTGGTGTCCTTCCTGTTCAGCTGGTTCCTGAGCAACTTCGTTCGCACCGACTCCTACGGCCCGCTGGCGGCGGCCATGGGCTTCCTGCTGTGGACCTGGATTTCGGTGCAGGTGATCCTGATGGGAGCCCGGCTGAACGCCGAGATCGAACATCAGACGGCGCTGGACACGACCACCGGCGCGCCGTTGCCGATCGGCGAGCGGGGCGCGGTCATGGCGGATTCCGTCGGCCCGCGCCGGGGCAACCCGGCGGCCCTGGCCTTCACCCTGAAATACGCCGAAGCCTTGGGAGACAAGGTTCTCAAGCGGCGCATCAGGAGCCGCTGAAAGCCTAGTTGAACTCGGCTTCCAGATCCGCCAGGCGCGCCGCCTGATCCTCGGCGATCAGGGCGTTGAGCAAGGGGTCGATGTCCCCCTCCATGATCTGCGGCAGGCTGTGCAGGGTCAGGTTGATGCGGTGATCGCTGACCCGGCCTTGCGGATAGTTGTAGGTGCGGATGCGCTCTGACCGGTCGCCCGAGCCGACCTGCGACTTGCGGGTGTCGGACCGCGCCAGATCCTTGGCCTGACGCTGCATGTCGTACAGGCGGACGCGCAGGTTCTTCATGGCCTTGTCGCGGTTCACGTGCTGGGATTTCTCCGACGACGTCACCATGATGCCGGTAGGCAGGTGGGTGATGCGCACGGCGGAATCAGTCGTGTTGACGTGCTGCCCCCCGCTGCCCGAGGCGCGGTAGGTGTCGATGCGGATGTCCTTGTCGTGGATCTCGATCTCGACGTCCTCGACCTCGGGCAGGACGGCGACCGTCGCCGCCGAGGTGTGGATGCGACCCTGCGACTCGGTCGCGGGCACGCGTTGGACACGATGGACGCCGCTCTCGAACTTCAGTCGCCCGAACACGCCTTCGCCGGTGACGGTGGCGATGATTTCCTTGTAGCCGCCGGCGTCGCCTTCGGTGGTGCTGTCGATCTCGACCCGCCAGCCGCGCGTGGAGGCGTAGCGCGAATACATGCGGAACAGGTCGCCGGCGAAGATGGCGGCCTCGTCGCCGCCGGTGCCGGCGCGCACTTCCAGCACGGCCGAGGCGTTTTCGTCGGCGTCGCGCGGGGCCAGCAGCAGGGCGACCTCGCGCTCCAGCTCGGGCAGGCGCGCGTTCAGGACGTCCAGCTCGTCAGCGACCATGGCGGCCATTTCCGGGTCGGCGGCCATGGATTGCAGGTCTTCGACCTCGGCGCGAGCGCGGGCGAGAGCCTGGACCGCGTCGGCCACCGGCTTCATCTCGGCGTATTCCTTGGACAGACGCACGATCTCGGCGCCGTCCGAAGCCGCGCCCATGCGCGCCTCCACCTGATGGAAACGGTCGAGCACCTGATCAAGCCGGGCCTGGGGCAGTCGCAAGGGAGCGTCCTCTGAACAAAAATTCGAGGGCGGAGCCATACTCGCCGGACCGCTTCCTGTCGATGAAAAGGCCCGAACACGCGCAGATGGAGCGATTGTGAACAACCGTCACAAGGCCGTCAGAGTGGTTTCTTCGCATCTGCAAACCCCCTAGCTCCACCGGGGCTGAAGCAAGACAGGAGACGGGCATGTTCGATGGCAACGCAGGTTCCGCCGTGGGCGCCGACGAAAACGTGGCGCGACTCTGCGCCCTCTACGACGGGCTGCTGGAGCGCCCGGACGCGGCGGTTTCCCAAGACGCGGAAACCGAGTTGAAGGCGCTCGCCAAGATTTTCGACCTGGACGCCGACCGTCCCGCCGCTGCCCTGTGGCCGGCCCTGCGCGCCGTCCTCGTGCGTCAGGCGCCGGCGGAAACGCCTGACGCGCCGCAGCCGCTCGAGCCCCTCACCATCCTTCTGGTCGAGGACGACGCCGAGGCCGCCGCGGCCCTGACCGAGACGCTGGACGCCGCCGGACATCGCGTTGTCGGCCCCTTCCACAGCGCCGAGGCCGCCGAGGCCGCGACCGCGCTTCACCCCATCGACGCGGCCCTGCTGGACATCAACCTGTCCGGCGAGGCCACGGGCGTCGATCTGGCCCGCAGCCTGAAGACGCGCTGGGGCGTGCCGGTGGTCTTCCTGTCGGGCGACGTCAGCGCCGCCGCCGCCAACGCCGAACTGGCCGCCGCCATGGTCATCAAGCCCTATACCGGCCGCGACGTGCTGGACGCCCTGGCGCGACTGGAGCCGCGCGGCTGATACTGTTGTCTTCCTCGGCCCGCGACGCGTCGGCCATTGCCAAGCCGGGCGCGCGGTGCTCCTGATGCAGCCAGCGCGCGCGACGCGGCCAGAGGGCTGAATGGACACCTTTTTCCTGTTCCTGCTGGTGGGCGTCCTGGCCCAGGCGGTCGATGGCGCCCTGGGCATGGCCTATGGCGTGATCTCGTCCTCGGTGCTGCTGGCGTTGGGGGTGCCGCCGGCCATGGCCTCGGCCAGCGTCCACGCCGCTGAGGTCTTCACCACCGCCGCCTCGGCCGGCAGCCACGTCGGGCACAAGAACGTCGACTGGCGGCTGTTTCTGCCGCTGGCGATCGCAGGGGTGATCGGCGGGGTTCTGGGCGCCTATGTCCTGACGGGCATCGACGGTCAGATTATCAAGCCCTTCATCATCGCCTACCTGGCCGTGATCGGGGTGTGGATCCTGTGGCGGGCGGGCCATGAGACCACCCTGCGACACCTGCCCACCTGGGTCGCCGGGCCTCTGGGCCTGGTCGGCGGCTTCCTGGACGCCGTCGGCGGGGGAGGCTGGGGGCCGACGGTCTCCTCGACCATGGTCGGCGCCGGCCATGATCCGCGCAAGGCCATCGGCACGGTCAACACCGCCGAGTTCTTTCTGACCGTCGCGGTGTCGGCCACCTTCGTCTGGGCCCTGGTGACGGGCCATTGGGAAGAGGCCGGGGCGCTGGAGAACCACGCCGCCGCCGTCGGCGGGCTGGTGGTCGGCGGCCTGATCGCCGCGCCGTTCGCAGGCCTGATCGTCAAGAAGATCCCGCGCAAGATCCTGACCTATTCGGTCGGCTTCCTGCTGGTCTTCCTCGCCGCCTTCCAGGGCGCGCAACTGGCCGGTCTGTTCGGCTGATCGGAAAAGGGCGGGACCGGCCTGCCCCGATCCCGCCCCTTCATTCCTCTAGGTTCGGCGTCGTCAGGCCGGAACGGTGGCCTGGAAGCTGGGGCGCTGTTCCAATGCCGCCTGCAGGGCCACGAGGTTAGGCCTGCCCGTCTGCCAGTCATAGTCAGGGTGGCGGAAGCTGACCCAGCTGACGGCGACGCCGGCGCTCAGCACGCCCATGTTGAAATCCTCGGCGGACGGGGCGGCGGCTTCCAGAGCGTCCAGCGACCGGCCCATGTTGAAGGTCCAGCGGGAAATCCACGACGGCGAGCGCTCCTGCTCAGGCCGGCGCTTCTCCAGCACCAGCTTGACGCCCATCTCCAGCGTGGCGTTGGCCAGGGTCTCCAGACGCTTGACGCGCAGCCGCTCCGCCCCCTCGACGGGCAAAAGGCGCGGGCCGGAACCAATCATGTCCAGATACTCGGCGATCACCGGACTGTCGGTCAGCGGCAGGCCGTCATCGGCGATCAGGGTCGGCACCTGCACCACCGGATTGGTGGCCAGCAGTTCCGGCGCATTGGCGTAAGGGTCGACCGCGACCTCCTCGATCCGCCCGGAAAGGCCCTTCTCACGAGCGACGATGCGGACCTTGCGCGCGAAGGGCGAGGGCGTGGTGATGTAGAGTTTCATGATCTCAGCGTCTTTCGATGGTCACGCCTTCGGGCGCGGTCAGGGCGTCCAGCCGGGCTTGCGCCGCCGCATCGCCCAGAGCGTGCGCGCGCATGAAATCAACCGTGGTTTCGGCCATCAGCGCGAAATCGGCGGCGTGGGCATTGCCAATGAAGCTGTGGTCGCCGCCTGCAAAGGTCATCAGCATCTTGTCGCCGGAAGGGCTGGTGTCGAAAGCCGCCCGGTGGTCGCGGGGCTCAGTCACGAAACCGGGCACCAGATCTGCGTCGCCCGTGACGATCAACACGGGCGCGGCGACTGTGGCGTAGGTCGAGGGATTGACCAGACCCGGCACGACGCCGGGCGTGGAGATGGCGATCACCGCCTTGACCGCCGGATCGCCCAACGGCCCCGCGACGCTGACGGCGCCAGCGGCCATCAGGGAGTTGAATGAGCCGAAAGAGTGCCCGCCCGCGATCATCGGCTTGCCGGGATAGGTCGCCTGCGCATAGCCGCGCACCACCACGAGATCGACGATCCGGGTCATGACAAAGCTGCGCTGATCACCCTCGGCGTGACGGGGATGCTGCAAGGAGTCCAGATGCATGGGCGCGACGACGGTGAAGCCGTGGGCGGTCCAGTAGTTGATGATGCGGTGATAGCGGGCCGGGTCGCTGTTCCAGCCGTGGCTGAAGACAATCACCGCCTGCTCATCCGCCGCCCGCCATACGCTGACGTCGATAACGTGGCCGTCAGGGCCGGGCAAAGCGACATGGGTTGCGGGCGCGCTGGCCGTAGCCGTCGAAACGGCCTGGCCCAGGGCCGGGCTTGCAGCGACGCACCCGAGCGAAAGAGCGAAAACAGACGCAAGCGCGACGCGACGGATCATGATGTTGCCCCAACCACTGATCCGGCCTGACTAGGACGAATCGACATTCACCGCATCCAGATCATTGACGCGGCGATGTGGACGAAGGCGAGGTAGTGGCGTGCCAGCCTGTCGAACCGGGTGGCGAAGCGGCGGAAGTGCTTGAGCTTGTTGA
>Ga0308171_1000275_pt1 | contig 136946 bp, 112 predicted proteins | sample PhyGR1_FD_202135 | JGI IMG/M metagenome (GOLD analysis project Ga0308171, IMG submission 202135) | Phyllosphere microbial communities from UC Gill Tract Community Farm, Albany, California, United States - DLSLSG.R1 | ecosystem: Host-associated > Plants > Phyllosphere > Unclassified | place... | reverse complement strand
GCGATTCCAGAAACGCGCGATCGGCGACACTCAACGCCAAAATATCCGCCTGACGACCAACCATCCATGCCTCCCGCCTTCGCGAAGAGATATGCAATGTAGCCTACTTCAGTTCCAGGTGACTAGCGCCAATCGACATTCAGTCTTTCCTCCCCTGGAAGGGGAGGTGGCAGGCCAAAGGCTTGACGGAGGGGTGTCCCGGTTTGCGAGGTTGATCAAAGCTCGCGACCGGTGACACCCCTCCACCATGCTTCGCGTGTGTGCGGGCGAGATGGTGCCCCCGGCACCATCTTGACGTGCCGGGGGCACGTTAAAGCCCGCACACCCTCCCCTTACAGGGGAGGAATTGAAGGGAAACTGAATGTCGATCGGCCCTAGCTTGGCATCCGCATCTGCCACACCACGCGGCCGATCACCGCGACCGGCCCGTCGGGCAGCGGCGGCGCGGCGGGGTTGTCGCTAGTCGCGGTCAGCCCTTCCACCCCCGCACGGACCCGCTTGACCAGCAGCGCGTCGCCGATGCGGATGACGTAGAGCCCGCCCCGCGCGGTCGGGCGGACATCGTCCTGATCCACCACCAGATGATCGCCGTCGAGCAGGCCCGGCGCCATCGAATCGCCGCGCACCCGGATGATAGAGGCCGCCCCGTCGCGCAGCCCCAGCCTGCGCGCCAACTGGCGGTCGATCGCCTCGACGCCCAGCATCACCTCGCCGTCCACCGTCGCCCCGGGACCGGCGGAGGCCGCCACCGCCAGCCGCCGCATCAGCATTGGCCCGGCCTCGGGCAAAGCGCCCAGCCGCGTTTCGGGCACCCCGAAAAACTCCGCCAGCTGCCGCCGGTCCCCCTCCGCCAGCACGCGGGGGGTGCCGCGCTGCACGAACTGCTGGAGATAGGCCTCGTTGCGCCCCAGCATCCGCGACAGCGCCGCGAGGCTGACCCCCGCCTGGGCCGCAAGCGCCTGAATCGCCGTCCTGATCTCGGGGCCCGTCATAGCCGATGATATAGGCATAGGAATTTTCCTAGACAAGTTGGAAATGAGAACAGATCATGAACATCGAAAAGGGAATCGGACTTTGGGAGAATGTCCATGGAATTGCTGAGGCTGATCGAAGCCTATCTGAAAACGACGCATATGCCGGAAACCAAATTCGGACGGTTGGCGGTCAACGATCCGCGCCTGGTCAGCGACCTGCGCAAGGGACGTGAGCCGGGTACCCAAATGATCGCGCGCGTCGTTGCCTTCATCCGGGGGCCACAGGCATGATCGCGGCGGCCCCCATGCTCCGCCCGGCCCGTCATGAAACGGCGGAACCAAGACCACCCTCTCGCATCCGTCGCCCCGCCGATCGCAGCGAGCGTCTGGCGCGGATCTTGTCCACCGATGCGATGCACGCTGGGTGTCTGGTCGCGCTCGAGGTGGAGGACATGACGCCCTGGTTCTCGGCGACGTTCAGCGGGGTCGTCGTCACCCTGACGCTGACCGCGCCCCATGACCCGGCCCTGTCGGCATGGCTGGCGGAACTGCTCGAGCGCGATATTCCGATGGGCCGGGACATCGTCGCAGACCTGGCGATCGAGCCGATGGACGGCGCCTGGCGTCTGCGCGCGCTTCTCTGCCTCGACGCAGCCCATGGATGACGCCAGCGCCATCAAGGTGTCATTTTTATCTTGATATGTTGTATCACCTCGCTACGCAGCAGGGCTTCACTCCTCGGGAGCCCTGTCCGTGTTCAAGCCCGTCCTCCTGTCCGGCCTGTCGGCCACTGCCATCGCCAGCCTGCTCGCGGCCCCCGCCGCCGCCCAATCCAACGCGCCGACCGCCAATCGCGGTCGTGAGATCGTGGTGACCGCGCCGGTCCAACAGTCGGAGGCCGATGTGCTGGCGGGCACCTCGATCGTGACGGGGGACGAACTGCAACGCTCGATCCGTCCGACCATCGGCGAGACGCTGACGCGTCAGCCGGGCGTGTCGGCGACCTCGTTCGGTCCCAACGCCTCGCGCCCCGTGCTGCGCGGTTTCCAAGGCGAGCGCATCCGCGTGCTGTCGGACGGCATCGGCTCGATCGACGTGTCGAACACCAGCGTCGACCATGCCGTCGTGATCAATCCCCTGCTCGCCGAGCGGGTCGAGGTGCTGCGCGGCCCCTCCGCGCTGCTGTTCGGCTCGTCGGCGGTCGGCGGCGTGGTCAATGTGATCGATACCCGTATCCCGCGCACGGTGCCCGAGAATGGCTATCGCCTGTCGGGCATGGGCTCCTATGGCTCGGCCGCCAATGAGCGCTCGGTGGCGGGCGCGGCGGACGTCGCGGTGGGCAAGCAGTTCGTGCTGCACGCCGATGGCTCGTATCTCAAGACCGACGACCTGAAGATCGGCGGCTATGTCCTGTCGCGCCGTGCCCGTGCCGAGGCGCAGGCCGCCGCCGCGCAGGCCCCGAACGATCCGCTCGACTTCGGCACGGTCGCGAACCTGCGCGGCCGCCTGCCCAATACCGCCAGCGAGACCTGGACGGCGGGCCTGGGCGGTGCGCTGATCACCGACTCCGGCTCGCTGGGCATCGCCTACAGCCATTATGACAGCCTGTACGGCGTGCCGGTCCGCTACAATCTGACGCCCGGCGGCGAGGAGCCCGAGGCCCCGCGCCTCAGCCTGGTCCAGAACCGTCTCGACCTGCGCGGTGAGATCGAAACCGGCGGCGGCTTCCTCGACCGTATCCGCTTGCGTGCCGGGGCGGCCGAATATCGCCACTTCGAGCTGGAAGAGAGCGGCGAGGTCGGCACCGCCTTCTACAACAAGGGTATCGAAAGCCGCCTGGAGCTGGTCCAGGCCAAGCGCGGCGGCTGGCAGGGCGCATCGGGCGTGCAGTTCTTCAACCGCGACTTCGACGTGCGCGGCGAAGAGGCATTCCTGCCGCGCAACAACACCGCGCAGGTCGGCCTGTTCACCCTGCAACAGCTGGACCGCGGCGCCTTCAAGATGGAGGCGGGCGCCCGCTTCGAACACACCACGCTGACCGCGCGCACCGCCGTCAGCGACGATCGCTTCTTTCGCGGGCAGCGCGACTTCGACGCCTTTTCGGGCTCGATCGGCGCGAGCTATGGCTTCGCCCCCGACTGGCGGGCGGGCCTGAACCTGTCGCGCACCGAACGCGCGCCCTCCGCCGAGGAACTGTTCGCCAACGGCCCGCACGCCGGGACCGAGGCCTATGAGCTGGGCAATCCCGACTTCAAGAAGGAAGCGAGCTGGGGCATCGAGGCGACCGTCCACGGGCATGGCGACGGCTACAGCTTCGACGCGTCGGCCTATTACAACCGCTTCTCCAACTATATCTACGATGCGCTGGTCCAGCAGGGTCCATGCGAAGCCGCCGCCGCGCCGTCGGGCCGCGAGGTCGACCTGCCCTGCTTCCAATATGCACAGGCCGATGCCCGCTATTACGGCATCGAGGCGGAGGGGTCGCTGCGCCTCGCCACGCTGGGCAAGTACGCGATCAACGCCGACCTGCTGGGCGATTACGTCCATGCCCAGATCCTCGGCACCGGCCCCGCCCCGCGCATCCCGCCGCTCCGCCTGCTCGGCGGGATCGAGGCGCAATCGGACAGCGTGAACGCGCGTGTCGAGGTGGAGCGCAGCTTCCGGCAGACCCGCGTGCTGGGCCTGGAGACACCGACCGACGGCTTCACCCTGGTCAACGCCTCGGTCCAATTGAAGCCCTGGGGCACGTTGAACCCGACGACGCTGACCCTGTCGGCGAACAACATCTTCGACGTCGATGCGCGCCGCCATGCCAGCGTGCTCAAGGACTTCGCACCCCTGGCCGGACGCGACCTGCGCGCGACGCTCAGCTTCAGGCTCTGACGCCGACCCCCTCTGGCGCGTTGGAAAGACTGGCCCTTCCCGCTTGCCGCGGGAGGGGCCTTTTATATGGGCGCCCATCATGACGGGGCACGCCCGGGGGTGGACAAAGCCTTCTGCCTTGCCGAGAAGCGGGGGACATAAGGAGAGAGATCAATGTCCCCGATGGGCAAGTTCGACTGGGCGGACCCGTTCCTGCTCGACGACCAGCTGAGCGATGACGAGCGGATGATCCGCGACACCGCGCGCGCCTATGCCGACGACCGGCTGGCCCCGCGCATCATCGAGGCGTTCGCGAACGAGCATACCGACGCCGCGATCTTTTGCGAGATGGGCGAGCTGGGCCTGCTGGGTCCCACGATCCCCGAGGAATTTGGCGGGGTCGGCGCATCCTATGTCGCGTACGGCCTGATCGCGCGCGAGGTGGAGCGGATCGATAGCGGCTACCGCTCGATGATGAGCGTGCAGTCCAGCCTCGTCATGTATCCGATCCATGCCTACGGGTCGGATGAGCAAAAGCACCGCTATTTGCCCAAATTGGCGAGCGGCGAATGGATCGGCTGTTTCGGCCTGACCGAGCCCGATGCGGGGTCCGACCCCGGCGGGATGCGTACCACGGCGAAGAAGGTCGAGGGCGGTTATGTCCTGTCCGGGGCCAAGACCTGGATCTCCAATTCGCCGATCGCCGATGTGTTCGTGATCTGGGCCAAGTCCGAGGCGCATGGCGGGGCGATCCGCGGCTTCGTCCTCGAAAAGGGCATGAAGGGGCTGTCCGCGCCCAGGATCGACAACAAGCTGTCTTTGCGCGCCTCGATCACCGGCATGGTGATGATGGACGAGGTGGCGGTGGGCGAGGACGCGCTGCTGCCGCATGTCGAGGGGTTGAAGGGCCCGTTCGGCTGCCTCAACCGTGCGCGCTATGGGATCAGCTGGGGCGCGATGGGGGCGGCGGAGTTCTGTTTCCATGCTGCGCGCCAGTACGGCCTGGACCGCAAGCAGTTCGGGCGGCCGCTCGCGGCGACCCAGCTTTACCAGAAGAAGCTGGCCGATATGGAGACCGAGATCGCGTTGGGCCTGCAGGCGTCTCTCCGCGTCGGGCGGCTGATGGACGAGGGCCGGTTCGCGCCCGAGATGATCTCGATCGTCAAGCGCAACAATGTCGGCAAGGCGCTGGATATCGCGCGGGCCTCGCGCGACATGCACGGCGGCAACGGCATTTCGGGCGAGTATCAGGTGATGCGCCACATGCTGAACCTGGAAACCGTCAACACCTATGAAGGTGCGCACGACGTCCACGCCCTGATCCTGGGCCGCGCCATCACCGGGATCCCCGCGTTTTGAGCCCCATCCCAATCTTCCCCCTCCCTAAGCAGAGCTAGGGGAGGATTTAGATGACCAAACCCACCCCCCTCACAGGCCTGAAGGTCGTCGAACTCGCCCGCATCCTGGCCGGTCCCTGGGCGGGACAGGTGCTGGCCGATCTCGGTGCGGAGGTGATCAAGGTCGAGAGCCCCGAGGGCGACGACACCCGCCGCTGGGGCCCGCCCTTCATCGACAACCCGGACGGCAGCCGGGACGCGGCCTATTTCCACGCCGCCAATCGCGGCAAGACCTCGATCGTCGCCGACTTCGCGACGCCCGAGGGACAGGCCAAGGTTCGCGACCTGATCGCCGACGCCGACGTCGTCATCGAGAATTTTAAGCTGGGCGGCCTTGCCCGCTATGGCCTGGATTATGCCAGCCTGTCGGCGATCAACTCGCGCCTGGTCTATTGCTCGATCACCGGCTTCGGCCATGACGGCCCCTATGCGGCGCGCGCTGGGTACGACTTCATCGTACAGGGCATGAGCGGCATCATGGACCTGACCGGCGAGCCCGACGGTGCGCCGCAGAAGATCGGCGTGGCGCTGGCCGACATCATGACCGGGCTCTATGCCGTCATCGCGATCCAGGCGGCGCTGCACATGCGTGAGCGCACCGGGCATGGGCAGCAGATCGACATGGCGCTGCTCGACACGATGACCGGCGTGCTGGCGAACCAGGCGATGAACTATCTCGCTTCTGGCCGGACGCCGACCCGGCTGGGCAATGCGCATCCCAATATCGTTCCCTATGCCGCCTTCCCGGCGAGCGATGGCTGGTTCATCCTGGCGGTCGGCAACGACGCACAGTTCCGCCGCTTTGCCAGCGTCGTTGGGATCGACGGCGACGATCCGCGCTATGTGACCAACGCCCTGCGTTGCGAACACCGCGCCGTGCTGACCCCGGTGATCGAGGCGGCCACCGCCCGCTGGCCGCGCGACGAACTGCTCGCCGCGCTGGAGGTAGCGGGCGTTCCGGCGGGGCCGATCAACACGGTCGAACAGGCCTTTGCCGATCCGCAGGTGCTGGCGCGTGGCCTCGCCATCCAGCCCAAGCGACCCGACGGGTCGACCGTGCCCGGCGTGCGGACCCCGATCCGCTTTTCCGAGGCCGACCTTGCCATAGAACGCGCCGCGCCCATGCTGGGTCGGTAGCCCCCGCCCCGCGCTTCGGCTAAGCCCGCCTCCGCGATGTCCAGCTTCACCGTCAACAACCAGCCTGTCCGCTATCGCCTGCCACCCGACACGCCGTTGCTGTGGGCACTGCGCGATGCGTCGAACCTGACCGGCACCAAATATGGCTGCGGCACCGGCGATTGCGGCGCGTGCACGGTCGATATCGACGGCCGCGCGGTCCGGAGCTGTCAGGTTCCGATCGGCCGGATCGAGGGCAGCGTCGTCACCACCATCGAGGGGCTGTCGCGCGACCGCTCGCATCCGGTCCAGCAGGCGTTCCTGGCGGCCAATGTCGGCCAGTGCGGATACTGCATCCCCGGCATGGTGATGGCCGCCGCCGCGCTGATCCACAAGAACCCCGATCCCTCGGAAGAACTGATCCGCGCCCAGATCACGAACCTGTGTCGCTGCGGCATCTACCCTCGCCTGGTCGAAGCGATCCAGCGCGCCGCCCGGGCAGCGCGCGGCGAGGAAACCATTCCCGCCGCGCCGATGCCCGGCACCGATCCCACCGACGCGGCCCGTGCCGTCCCCTCACTGGTGCCGGGGGCGATGGCGGAAGATCGGTGACGGCCAATGTCGTCCCGCGTCGCAAACGCGTCGTTTATCCCGACCATGATTCTTTCACGTTGCTGACAGGCCAGTTCAGCAACCGCTCAACGCGAGTATGGCAGAGCCCGCCTCATGATCGGGGTCGGCTCGTGCGCCGACACATGGGGTAAGCGATGATGAACAGGCGTTGGATGGCGGCTCTGCTGGCGGCGACGGCGATGGTGGCGGGGGCGACCCCGGCGGCGGCGCGTGCCCAGGATCTGCGGATGGACGAAGGCCCGCGTGCGCGCGCCGAAGGCGGCCCGCCGCGTGGTGGCCCCGCCGGCCCCGCCGGTCGGCTGGAGCGCAGCGAGGGACGGCCGCTGTTCAACAACCGCGAATCCTTCCCCGAAAACCGCCCCGCCTATCGCCCCGACCATGCCGAGGCGCCGCGTCAGGCACCGCCCGTCGCCCGGCCTGCGCCGGGGGATGGCGGCGGCCGGGGCGATCGCTGGCGTGACCGGCCGGAGCCCTCGCCTGCGCCCCTGCCCGGTGCGGAGCGCGCCTGGGGCAATCGCCGCGGCGGCTGGCGCGGCCAGCCCGAACCGATGCCCCGCCCCGATCCGGGCCCCAGCGGCGTGCGCGTCGAACGGCAGGATCGCGGCCCAGGCACCTGGCGTGGAGACCGTAACCCGCAATGGCAGGATCAGCGGCAGGACCAACGCTGGCGCGACGACGAGCGCCGCCAGCGTGAGGAGCGCGACCGGTTCCGCCGCAACAATGGCGACTGGCGCGACCATGGCGACCAGGCTTATGGCTTTGCCGAACGGCGTGGCTGGGCCGACCAGTGGAATCGCAGCTGGCGGCGCGACCAGCGGTACGACTGGATGGGCTGGCGGTCGCTGAACCGCGGGGCCTATCACCTGCCGCGCTATTACGGACCGGGTGGCGGCTATGGCTATCAGCGCTTTTCCAGCGGCGTGATCCTCGAGCCGATGTTCTTCGGTCAGAATTACTGGCTGGACGATCCGTTCGCCTATCGCCTGCCGCCCGCTTACGGCGCGTATCGCTGGGTCCGTTATTACAATGACGCGATCCTGGTCGACCTCCGCAGCGGCTTGGTCGTCGATGTGGTGTACGACATCTTCTGGTGACCAACACGACGGGATGGGAGGGAGCCGCGCGGCACCCTCCCCTCTTGTGCCGTACCCTCTTGTGTTTGGGGCGTGACCATCGCAAATCGGCGGCATGTCGTTCTTTTCGAGGAAGCCGAAGGGCAATCCCGCCGCCTCCCCCGTCCGCGCGCGCTTCGGGACCACGGTGGGCCAGCATCTCGACGCCAACCCGGCCGTCACGCGCGTGGCGACCGACACGGCGCAGATCTATTACCAGGCCGATTTCCTGACCGGCCAGCAGTGCGATGCCCTGATGGCGATGATCGACTCCAACCGGCGTCCCTCCACCCTGTTGTCCGACCGCCCGGATTACGGCTTTCGCACGTCGGAGAGCTGCGACATGGCGCGCTGGTCCCCCGATGTGCAGCCGATCGACGAGTCGATCGCGGCCCTGCTCGGCATCGTCCCCGAACAGGGCGAGACGATGCAGGGACAGCGTTATGCGCCCGGTCAGCAATTCCGTGCGCATCATGATTATTTCCACGAAAGCGAAAGCTATTGGGAACGGGTGCGCGTCCATGGCGGGCAGCGGACCTGGACCGCGATGATCTATCTGAACGACGTCGCCGAGGGTGGCGCGACCTGGTTTCCCCAGGCGGGCATCCGCGTCGCGCCGCGTCGCGGCCTGCTGCTGGCCTGGAACAACATGAAGCTCGACGGCAGCCCCAACGAGATGACGCTTCATGAGGGAATGCCGGTGATCGAGGGCACCAAATACGTCATCACCAAATGGTTTCGCGAGGGCAACTGGGTCAGCCATTAGGGCCAATCGACATTCCTCCCCTGTAAGGGGAGGTGGCAGGCCGAAGGCCTGACGGAGGGGGGTCCCGGTTTGCAAGGTTGGTCAAAGCTCGCGACCGGTGACACCCCTCCACCATGCTTCGCATGGCCCCCTCCCCTTACAGGGGAGGAATTGAAGGGAGACTGAATGTCTATCGGCCCTAAGGGTTTGCGGGGAGCGGACTGACGGTGCGTTTGAGGGCATAGCCCAGCGCCCTTGTCCCGACTCCCCACGACGTGGCATGGCGTTCACGTGACGTTCCCGCTTTTCGTGATCCGCCCATGACCGAGGTTCTCGGCATCGCCCAGTCTATCCTGGGCCAACCCTGGCGCTGGCGCGCGCTGGCCGCCGATGCCCGCGACGGGCTGGGCCATGACGATCTGGTCGCCCAGCTGCTGCTGGCGCGCGGCTGTCCGCCCGACGCGATCGAGGCGCATCGCATGCCCTCGATCCGAAGCTTCATGCCCGATCCGTCGATCTTCCGCGACATGGATCGTGCCGCCGCGCGCCTGGCCGATGCGGTGATCGCGGGCGAGGCCGTGGCGATCTTCGGCGACTATGACGTGGACGGGGCCACCTCAGCGGCGGTGATGGTCCGGCTGCTCCGCGACCTGGGCCTCGCGGCGCGTCCCTATATCCCCGATCGCATGACCGAGGGATATGGCCCAACGGCGGGCGCGTTGCTGCGCCTCCAGGCGGAGGGCGCGAACCTGATCGTGACCGTCGATTGCGGCGCGCAGGCCTTCGAACCGCTGGCGGCGGCACAAGCGGCGGGCATCGAGATCCTGGTGGTCGACCATCACAAATGCGCGACGGAGCTTCCCCTCGCCCATGCCGTCGTGAACCCCAACCGCCTGGACGAGACCGAGGGGGCAGCGCACGGTCATCTGGCGGCGGTCGGCGTGTGCTTCCTGCTGGGCGCCGCGCTGATCCGCACCTTGCGCAAGCGCGGTTTCTTCGCCGATCGGCCCGAGCCCCGGCTGCTCGACCTGCTCGACCTCGTCGCGCTCGGCACGGTGGCCGACGTCGCGCCGCTCAAGGGCCTGAACCGCGCCTTCGTCGCCCAAGGGCTGAAGGTCATGGCCCAGCGGCGCAATGTCGGTCTGTCCGCCCTGACCGAGGCGGCGCGTCTGACCCGCGCGCCGACCTGTTCGGACCTGGGCTTCGCGCTGGGCCCGCGGATCAATGCAGGCGGCCGGGTCGGTCGCGCCGACCTAGGCGTCCGCCTGCTGACGACCGACGACCCGGCGGAGGCCCGTGCGATCGCCGACGAACTGAACCACTTCAACGACGAGCGCCGCGCGATCGAAGCGGGCGTTCAGGCCATTGCCGAAACCACCGTCGACCGCAACCGCCAGGTGGCGGTCGTCTCGGGCGAAGGCTGGCATCCCGGCGTCATCGGCATCGTCGCCGGGCGACTGAAGGAGAAGCTCGACCGCCCCGCCATCGTTATCGCGGTGGACGAACACGGGATCGGCAAGGGCTCCGGCCGTTCGATCACCGGGGTCGATCTGGGGGCCGCGATCCTGGCCGCCAAGGAACACGGCCTGCTGATCGCCGGAGGTGGGCACGCCATGGCGGCGGGCCTGACGATCGCGGCCGACCGCATCGGCGAGTTCGCCGACTTCGTCGAGGAACGGCTGGCCGAGGCGGTCGTGTCCGCCAGTGCGGGCCGCGCGCTGCTGGTCGACGCGGTCCTGGCCCCCGGCGGGGTCAATCCGGCCTTGGTCGGCGCGATGGAGGCGGGCGGGCCCTATGGCATGGGCTGGCCCGCCCCCCGCATCGCCGCCGGTCCCTTCCGCGTCATCAAGGCGGACCTGGTCGGCACCAACCATGTCCGCACGATCGTCGCGGGCGCGGACGGGCGCAGCCTGAAGGCCATGGCCTTCCGCCAGGCCGACACCGCGCTCGGCCAGGCGCTGTTGGGTGCCGGAAGCAGCCGCCGCCTGTGGCTGGCGGGCCGCGCCAAGGTCGACGACTGGTCGGGCCGCGACGTCGCCGAACTGCATGTCGACGACGCCGCATGGGCCGACTGAAAAAAGCGCTTGACGGTTCCGGCACCCTCCCTTAGAGGCCCCTCCACGCCACCCGGCGGCCCCTTCGTCTAGCGGTTAGGACGCGGCCCTTTCACGGCTGAAACACGGGTTCGATTCCCGTAGGGGTCACCATCTGCGCTCAACAGCGCAGAATTGCGCGATCAAGCCATTCTTTGCCGCTCGCTGGTACAGCGCATAGGTACAGCGAGCATTTTAATGGCCCTAATGGCGACACCTTGGAAACACCCTTCGACCGGCGTTTATTACCTGCGCCGGCAGATCCCCGAGAAGCTGCGCCCCGCATTCGACGGCAAGGCGCTGTGGAAGGTTTAGCTCGGCACGACGAATAGCAACGAAGCCAAGGTGCTGTTCCTCCAAGCCAACGCCGCCCTCGAACAACGGTTTGAAGAGGCGCGAACCCGGCTGAAACAACCGGCAGCCCCTGCCCTTCCGCGCGCGACCGTGCCGACGAAATGGTCGCCGCCTATTTCCAGGGCCCCGAATTCAAGACTGGCGGACTGGATGGTGAAGAACGGCTGCTACGGGCCAGGCTGGAACTCAATCGGGGGCTGTGGAACGCAACCCCGATCGGATGCAGCTCCCCTGCTCCACTACGTGATCAGCAATGGTGGGAGTTGAGCAACAACGCCGCGCTGTTCCGCGATCATTCTGGACGCAAGCCGACTTTGGGCCATGCGCCCGGTACGATCTGGCGCTGGGGCGATGAAAGCTTCCGTCCCGATGCCAGAAACCAACAGATTGGCCGTATCGTCAGCCAGATCGCCCGGCACGATAAGACCACAGCATCCGATCTCCCCGAAGGCATTGAGGCCGCGATCAGGACCTATCCCGACGCGGTCCCGGTCGAAACGCCCAAGGCCCGCAAGCGTCGTCCGACCTCGGGCCGCCTACGCCCCGACCTGAGCCTGATGGCATTGTTTGCGGACTGGCAGGCGGTGATGCAGCCCTCCTTGCGGACCGCGCACGAGTATGAGGGTGGCCTCCGATTATCGTTCGGCGGGCATACCGCCGCCCGATACCAGCGCGGGCGCCTCGAGCTTGCCGAAGCCGGTGACGAGATAGTGGAAAAGCACGTGCGGAAGCGAGTGTACGGGAGTGGTCAGGGATTGCATTGCGGTTCCGAAGCCTAAGGGCCGCGAACCGCGCGGTCCGGGCACCGCCCTGCGACGTCTGCCGAACAGCGGGGCGCTGCCGGCAAATAGATCGCCGGCCATTTCTCAATCGGGATCGAGTTTTGGGAATACCACGCCATTATCGAAACCTATCAAGGCGGATCGGAATGAGAAATGATCGTTCAGGCTGCCCCCACCCTCGGCGGTGCGCTGGCAGCGAGCAGTGAAATCGCCCGCGTGAGTTCACCGTCGTTGAGATTGGCGAAGCCGAAGCGGAACGCATTGGGCGGGGCCGCCAGATCGAGGGCGAAGCGCGATCCATCGGTGATGGTCAGTCCCGCTCCGGCCGCCGCACCGGACCAGTCACGCGCATCGACATCTTCGGCGACACGCAACCACAATGCGAGGCCGCCAGCCGGCAGGTCAAACGAAATTAGAGATCCCAAGCGCGATCGAATCTCACGCGCGAGCACATCGCGCCGACCGGCGTAGATCCGCCGCGCCTTACGCGCGTGCCGCCGCAGGTCGCCGTCAGCGATCAGGCTTGCCAGCGCCTGTTCGAGGGGCACATCGCCCTGGCGATCAATAGCTTCGCGTCTCGTCGCCATGCGCGCGATGATATCGCGGGACGCGACCGCGTAGCCGAGTCGAACGGCTGGCGCGAGCAGCTTGGAAAGTGAGCCGACGTAGATGATCGGCTGATCCATACCAGCGCGCGCGGCGAGCGGGAGCACGGGCCGACCATCGAACCGATATTCGTGGTCATAGTCATCTTCGATGATGGTCAGCCCGCGCCTTCGCGCTATCTCAAGCAGGCGAAGCCGGCGTCCTGCCCCCATCGTCACTGTGGTGGGATACTGGTGGTGGGGCGTCACGTAAACCGCTCGGAGCGTCGGATCGCTTGCGGCGAGCGCGTCTAGCGCATCGGGATCGATCCCGCCGCCATCGATCGCGACGCCGACAACCGTCATACCGGCGGCACGGAAGGCCGCCCAGGCAAGGGGGTAGCCGGGCTGCTCCACGGCAATCGTCTCGCCGGGGCGCAGCGTGGCAGCTGCGAGATAAAGCCCCATCTGGCTGCCACGCGTGATGAGGAGGTTGTCGGCGCTGGTGATGAGGCCGCGCTCGGCCGCCAGGTAACCGGCCAGAGCTTCGCGCAAGGCCGGCGTCCCGCGTGGATCGCCGTAAGTCGAGCCGGTGAGCAGAGCGGTTAGTGACAGCGCCCGGCGGAAAGCGCGGGCGAACTCCGCGTGTGGCATGATGCGCGGATCGGGCGTGCCATCACCGACCATCAGTCCATCCACCGCAAGCAGGTGCGTTGGCAACGGCAAGCCGCCTACGCGCCTGCCGATCGGCGCGTCAGCGAAGGGCGCGACGTCGGGCAGATCATGCGCGACGAAGGTGCCGCGCGAAGGCTCCGCCACCAACCATCCTTGCATCGTCAATTCGTGAAAAGCCGCATCCACCGTGTTGCGATGCAGGCCGAGCATCCGCGCAACAGCCCGCGTGCCGGGCACCCGATCACCGGGGCGCAGTCGCCCGCGCTCGATCTCCCCGACGATCGAGGCGGCGACCGCGAGGAAGATAGGCTGATCGGGCGATGCCTTCAGCTCGAACGTGACATCACTACGCGCCAAAGCGGCCTACCATTTTTCTTGAAACCGGCCCTGCATCCTAGGCCGGATGGTCGATAGAGGAAAGCGCGTTCGAGCCGCCGCCTCTCTGGCACCGGCGCATCGCTCCGTAACGAGAGAAGAACCCATGACGACAATGACCGCATCCAAGGACGAGCTGGTACAACTCGCGCACGATCGAATGAAGACCGCGATCACCGAGAGCAGCTGGACCGATCGCCAGAAGCTGGCACTGACCTGTCGCATACTGTTCGAGGGCGGGCACGACTCCGGCCTTGCTGGACAGATTACCTGCCGGGCAGAGGCTCCGGGTACTTATTACACGCAGCGGCTCGGGCTAGGCTTCGATGAAATCAGCGCGTCGAACCTTTTGCTCGTCGACGAGGACCTAAACGTCCTTGTCGGCGGCGGCATGGCGAACCCGGCCAACCGCTTCCACAGCTGGCTCTATCGCGCGCGCGAAGACGTCAACTGCATCGTCCACACCCACCCGCTGCATATCGCCGCGCTGTCGACGCTGGAGGTGCCGCTGGTCGTCTCGCACATGGATTTGTGCCCGCTCTACGATGACGTCGCATTCTTGGAAAAGTGGCCCGGCGTTCCGGTCGGCAATGAGGAAGGCGAGATTATCTCGGCCGCCATCGGGAACAAGAAGGCGATCCTGCTGTCGCACCACGGCCAGCTGATCGCGGGCGCTTCGATCGAGGAAGCCTGCGTCCTCGCCAACCTGATCGAGCGCGCGGCCAAGATGCAGCTGCTGGCGATGGCGGCGGGCAATATCAAGCCGATCCCCGAAGGACTGGCGCAAGAAGCTCATGACTGGATCTCGCGGCCCAAACGCCACAGCGCCGCCTTCGACTATTACACGCGCCGCGTGATCGCGCAGCACAACGACTGCCTGCTCTGAACTTTCTCGCTCTCCCGACATCAAAAGGAACTGCCATGACCCAGCACGCAATTCACGGTATCGTTGCCTATACCATCACGCCTTTCGCTGCGGACGGCACCCCCGATCTGGACGCACTCGGCAAGTCGATCGACCGAATGATCGATGCCGGCGTCCACGCCATCGCGCCACTCGGCAGCACGGGGGAAGGCGCCTATTTGTCGCAGGACGAATGGTCTGCCGTCGCCGAGCGCAGCGTTCAGGCGGTTGCCGGTCGCGTGCCGACCGTCGTCAGTGTCTCCGACCTGACTACCGCCAACGCCGTGAGCCGCGCCAAGCAGGCCGAAGCCTTCGGCGCCGACGCGGTGATGGTGCTGCCGGCATCCTACTGGAAGCTGTCCGATGCCGAGATCATCGCGCACTATCAGGTGATCGGCGACGCGATCGGCGTGCCCATCATGCTCTACAACAATCCGGCGGTCAGCGGCATCGACCTGTCCGTCGACTTGATCCTGAAGATTGTTGATGCGGTCGACAATGTGACGATGGTCAAGGAGAGCACCGGGGACGTCCAGCGGATGCACCAGCTTTACCTGCGTACTGAGGGCAGGTTGCCCTTCTACAACGGCTCGAATCCGCTCGCGCTGGAGGCGTTCGGAGCCGGCGCGGTTGGTTGGTGCACAGCGGCGGCCAACCTCATCCCACAGCAGAATATCGCGCTCTACGACGCCGCTCGTGGGGGCCGGCTGACGGAAGCTCGCGACAGTTTCTACGCGCAACTGCCGCTTCTCGACTTCATCCTCAAGGGTGGCCTGCCCAAGACGATCAAGGCCGGCCTCGATATGACCGGGTTGCCCGTCGGCGCACCGCGGGCGCCGGTTCAGCCGCTCGACGCCGCCGGTTGCGCGCGGCTTGCCGAAATCTTGGCGGCGGTTCACTGACCGGGGAGGGGGGCGGGCAGTTCGGTCCCGCCTCCCACTGAAGACAGGAGCCATGCGCTACGTCGGCGCCTGCCGAACCGAAAACCGTAATCGCTATTCGCCACGTCCATTTCAAGGACCGGGGCGGCTTCAAAACGGCGCTAGCGGACGCCGGCTTTGTGATCGGATACAACGATTTAGGGCGCTCCCGATAATTCAGAAGCATAGTATTCCAATAACGAACGGCACGCGGGACGGCGAGTGCGTCCCCAATGGGATCGAGAAATGGCGGTCGACATGCCCTTCGACCGTGAACGCAATACCGCGTCCTGCCAGCGCAGCGGCGACATCGTTGAAAACGAGCGGCCCTCCGTTTTGACCTTTGGAGCGGTTTTCGATCAGTCTGCATCCTATCCGCACGCGGCGACGCAGTTGGCACATTCCTGTGGTGAGTAGAGTTCGAGGATGACCGGTTCTGGCCGATCTACTGCACCGCCTTTCTACGGCTTCCAGCATGATGTCGCGCACGTCCGAGCCGCTGATGCCGGCATTGGCGACGGCGCGCCAGGCGATGATCTCGTGGTCATGGGCATCAATGACGAAGGCGCCGCGCACGACCTCGCCGTTCCAGCAGGTGAACTTGAAGCCGTCCGAGTACCAGCGCAGGTTCGAGCGGATCACCACCACGACGCCGTCATGGCCATCGTCGGCCCGCTCGGTGTAGCGCCGCGCCAGCAGCAGGCGGTCCGCCGCGATGCGGCGGTAGCCGTATGTCGGCCGCTGCGCGGCGATCTGGCGGATGCGGGGCAGCAGATCGGTATCCTGGGCCTTGGTGTACGACCCGCGGGTCCGGGTGCGGCCGGTCAGGCGGTCGTACACCGTCGAGCGCCCGACGCCGAGCGTGCCGGCGACAAGGCTCACCGGATAGTCTCCGGCAGCGGCGAGTGCATGAGCAAGCTCGCTTTTTTGGGCGCGAGCGCTCCAGCGCCTCCTTGAGGATCTCGACCTCCAGCGTCTTGCGGCCGAGCTGGCGTTCCAGTTTGCGGATACGGGTATCCATCTCGCGGACCTGGCGGTTGCTGGTCACCTCGCCGTCGCCAGCCACCGCGACGCTGCCGCCTTCCAGCATCAGCCGCCGCCAGCGGTACAGCAGGTTCGGCGCTACGCCGTTTCGGCGCGCCCCCACCCTGTCCGCAGCATCGGCGCGATCGCCACGGCGCCGATCGCGAACAGCATGGGATAGAGCGGCGAGAGGTAATAGTCCCTGCCGTGCCCGAGCCGGACGATAACGACCACCACGACCGCGCCGATGACCAGAAAGCGGAGGGGGCGAAGGCGAGGCTCGACGAACGGTGCGACGAGTCCTGTGATCCATAGCGGCGCGAAGGCCGGGTTCATGACCATGATCTGGTTGGCGATGAACGGCAGCAGCGGGATGTCCGCGTTCCTGCCCTTCGCCGCCGCGCCGAGTTCGAGGAACGGGAAGCCGTGAAGATACTGCCATACGAACGAGGGCAGCGCGATCACCGCCGCCAACGCCGCGCCGATCCAGAAAGCCGGGCGCAGCAGCAATCGTCGCTCGGGGGTCAGAACCAAACCGATCGTCAGTCCGGCCACCCAGAACAGCATCGCATATTTAATTTGCAACGCCACACCGGCGACCACTCCGGCAGCGATCAGCGCACGGTCGTTACCGTTGCGCCCTGCTTTGACGAGAAGATAGGCGAGCGCGGTCCACCCGAGCGGATCGAAGGCGGACGTATTCAACGTAGCCACGATCCCCATCAGCATCGGCGCAATCCCGCAGGCCAGCCCGGCCATCGCCTCGGCGGAGCGCCCTCCACCCAGTAATCGAACAAAGCGCATCGTCAGCCACACCAGCGCGCCGGCGGCAATGGCGGTCGGCACGCGCAGCCCCCAGGCGCCCAAGCCCAGCCGGTAAAGCGATGCGGCCATCAGCGGCACGGCTGGCGGCTGATCGACATAGCCGAAGGCGGGATGCTGACCGCAAACGATGAAGTAGAGCTCGTCGCGAAACAGGTCGTAGCGTCCGCCCAGTGCGAGGTGAAAGGCGAACACGATCAGCGCCGCGAGCAACGCCGGGGTGTCCGGCGATCGGTAAGGCGACGCGAGGCCGCCGCTCACGCGATCATCCCCGTCGGTGCAGGCGCGGCCGTTCGCGTCGTCGTTCCAAGCCTGCGCGTCCCGAACACCGGCAGCAGGCGATATACGCCAAAAAACACCAAAGTTACGCCGTAGCCTTCTCCATGTATCTTGCACGCGAGATAAGGCGTTGTCGCCAACGGCAACAGCGTATCGGCCGTCGGCACGGCGATACCGATCAGGCTGAAGGCCGCCGCCATCCGCGACATGCCGGCATGAACGGGGCGGAACATGTCGAGGAACAGCGTCGTCACTCCGACATAGCAGGCGAGCATCGCGAGATCGGCGACCCGCGCGATCCCACCTCGGCAAATAGGCCGAATATGATCGTGCCGAGATAGAACGTGCCTGCGAGACGCGCAACGGAGGACGAAGCTGCGGCCTTAACCACCGCGAACCTCTTGGGACCAGTGAATCCCGACAACGGTGATTGCTAGCGTCAGGGTCATCTCGATCGTTGCCAACACCTTGTAGAACGGTTCCAAGCCGGGGAGGCTGATCGCCATGATGGCGGTATAGAATAGGCCGAGTATGATGCAGGACCACCGGCAGATGCGTACCGGCGACAGCGCGACCACAAGGCTCGGCACCGCCATCATCAGCGATACGCCCGTCAGGATGGCAGGCGTCGCACGGCCCAGTGACTCCATGATTCCAGGGTTCATGTCCGCAAGCGTGCCGACGACGTAGAGGCCGAAATAGTCGCCGTAGACGCTCACGCTGATGCTCCAGAGCCAGTTCGATCCGAACCGCCTCAACAGGATCGAGACCCGGCATATGGCTTTCGATCAAGGCAATCTGCGGTTCGATATGGGTTTTGACGTCGGACAACAGTGCGCTCTTTTCGAGCATTACGGTTGTGTTCTGGATCGAATATGTGCGCGTCGAACTGGTGTCTGATGAGCGCGCCGCCAGCATGACCGGGCGATGACGTGGCGGGGCGCGATACGGCGTTGGGCCAGCCTGACGACGATGCGGCTGATTTCCTGAACGGACCAGTGGATCAGGTCGACAGCCTCAGCCGACCCCTTTTTCACCCCGATCTGGCAGTTGGTCACCTTGCCGGCAGAGCCAGTATGCTGGTGCCCCACGTCGCTGGACGCATTGTCCTGCTTCGAGAAACCGGTCTCATCGACGACCAGCACCGCGTCATCCGTGGCGAGATGTTCGATGGCATCGTCTCGCACGATGTCGCGCAAGGCATCCGCATCCCACCGACCGCGCCCCAGGATCGCCTGTTGCCGCCATGGTCCGGCGTCGCCAGCCGCCTCGACGCGCACATATTCGATCAAGAACGCAACTCTAATGCCAGGTGCGCCTGCCATAGCGCCGAATGATTTCAGTCGACATGCCGATGATCGGCCCGACTTCGCTGCCATTCAGCTTCGTCTCGAGCAGATCCTACCAGGCATTCTTGCGCGGATTGTGGGACGTGATAGACGCGCTCTCCTTGATGATCTCGTGAGCGATCAGAGTCTTCGGGATTTCGCGAACCGCCTCGTTGGCCATCGATTGGCGCGAATACGCCTGGATCGTACCTGTCATCCCGAACGACGTGGCGTACTGGCAAAAAGCAGGATTACCGGGATATCGCTCTGTTTTGCCCGGCTGAACATCCGATCTGGGCATTTCAGCACTTGTCGATCATCCGCGCGCATCCGGCTTTACAGCAGCCAAGGCCATTCGGTAATCCCCAAGGGTTCCTCCGCAGTAGAATGATCGAAACGCATGACAGACGGTGGACTCGTCCCTTCGCGAGATTGGATTGCGGTCACGGGAGACCCGAAGATGGCGGCGAAGGACTTGGTTCGCCGATGGGTCCGTGATGGCACCGATATCGTGCTGGATCGATTTGGCGAGGAAGCGATCCGTGCGGCGGCCGATGCCACGACCCATCTGACCGGGCTGGCGGAGGGCCGGTCGGCGCAGGCGATCATCGCGGATGTCGAGCGGTTGGCCGCCACATGGGGCGATCCTCCACCCCCCGCCCGCTTTCGCTGGCTTCGCGGTCGTCCGCCGTCCGCGACCGGCGCCTCGACCGAGCAGATTGACGCGCTGGTATTGCGGCTGGATGCCGAGCGGGACGAGTCGACGCGGCGGATGATCCTGTTGACCTCGACCCGCGATCGGCTGGCCAAGGCGGCCGGTGGGTTGGAGCGGGCCTTGGCGACGCTGGGACCGCTGCGCCCGATAATCGAGTCCGCCGCGCGCGAATTGCGGGGGGAGCAGCCCGAACGCGCCGCCGCGATGCAGGATCGCGGGGCCGCCATCCTGCTGGAACGGGAGCACGCGTTGCTGACCCAGCAGGCCATTCACCAGCAGGCGATGATGACGCTGGACCTGCTGATCGCCAACCAGACCGTGCTGGACAAGGCGGTCGTGCAGGCGCGCACGGCAACGCTGTCGGCGCTTCAGGTCGCCATGGCGGCGCGCCAGGTCGTGGGCGAACAGACGCGGATCGATCCCGGCCCCGCCGTGGAACGGGCGCGCGAGAAGCTGCAAGCCGCGCTGGAGGAAGCACGGCAGGCGATGGACGCGATGGCGCGGGCGGAGAATTCGCCCGGCCCGCTGGATTTGTAGCCCCCCGATGCGTTAGTCTGGCGGACGGACGGAGGCGGCAAGCGCAAGAAATGGTTTCGGGGTTTTTCGATCGAATCGCCAATTGGCTCTCGGCCCCCGATGACGCGTCGGCTGCGCCCCCGGCCTTGTCTGCGCCCGCCGCGCCCACCGGTCCCGCGATCGGCCCCGATGACGAACGGCTGCCCGATGCGTCGCGTCCGCGCGTCGCCCGCCTGACCGCGTTGATCGCCGATATCGAGGCGCGAGCTCGGGACAATAGCCTGCTGGTCTCGGCATTGGCCGAGGTGCGGCAGATGCGCGACACCCACTTGCCCCGACTGATCGCCAGCTATGCCGAAATCCCGGCGGCGCACCGTGCCGAGATCTTCCGCACGACCGGGCGATCGGCCAGCTACAATCTGAACGAAGCGCTCGATCGCATGGTCGCGCGGGCGGAGACATTGTCGCGGTCAATGGCGCAGGACGATATCGACAGCTTTGCCGACAATCTGCGCTTCATCGAGCAACGCTATGGCGACAACGGCCCCGCCTGACGCGGTTCAGCCCAGCCGCATCGTCGGGGTGAGCCATACCGTGCCGCGCCCGGAGAACACGAAGACCAGCCCCTCGCCGCTGCGCATCGCATTGCGCAGGCCGCGGACCAGCGGGCGAAGCTCGACCTGAAGCCCGGCCGAGTACATCAGCATCAGGTCGCCATCGACGATCAACTCGTCCCGCCCGTCCAGCTCGACCACCTCGATTTCATCGACCGGCACCGGCGACTCGACGACAAAGGCCCCCGCCCCGCTCAGCTTGGGCTGCATCAGGCCGTTGCCCGACAACACGCCCTGGACCGAGCGATGGACATGGGTCGACACCGCGATGTTGCCGTCACAGGCATAGAAGGCGCCATCGTCCAGGATCAGCGCGTCCTGCGGACCGTCCATCTGCGCCAGGATGAAATGCTTGGGCGTCGCCTCGGTCCAGACCTCGCCTTGCCCGGCATAGCGGGTGGCAAAGGCGCTCTCGCCGGTCCCGGCGGAGGTAATGGCGCGGGCGAAGAAGCCACCGGCCCCGGCGTTCTTCTGCATGTCGATCTGCAACCGGCCCTTGGCATATTGCAGCGCGCCCGGCTCCAGCAGCGCCGCGCCGCCGTCGAGCACGATCCGCAACTGGCGTGCGGTGGCGGGATGCGGCGGGTGGAGGTGGATGGTCGCGGCGGTGCCGTTGGGCGAAGCATTGGGCACATGCATCGGCGTGCCGAGCGCATGGCTCTTGCGCACGAATTGATAGAGTTCGAACCGGACGCCGCGTCCGGCCTGCTCGTCGATCTTGGTCCGATAATCGCTCATGCCACTCTCCCTCGTCGTTATGCGCGCAGCGGTATCGATGCGGACGGCACCATGGCATCCGCCACACCATAAGCCTCGGCGCGCGCCACGATCCGCTCGGCCCAGCCGCGATGAGTCGATGGTTCGCACATGACCCCATCATGGGCAAATACCGCCGCGCCGCCGGGCGCCAGGATCGCCTGCGCCTCGTGCCACTGATGCGACGATACGGCCAGCGCCGCCTGGATCACCGGCACCTGATCGGGGTGGATCGCCGATTTGGCGAAAAGGCCATGCTCGATATCGCGCTGCACCTCCTCGCGCAGCAGGGCGGTATCGCCGAACCGCTCGAACACCGGCGCGCTGAGCGCAAAACCCCATGGCGCGAAACTGCCGACCAGTATTCCGATAACCGCGCCCAGCGGCCCGTCATAGGCGGTCCGCCCCGCCACTCGGCGCAGCCCCATGGTATGGAGCAGGTCGTTGCCACCGATGCGCAGCGCCAGGATCCGGTCCTGCACCGCCAGCAACTGGTCGCGCAGGCGACGGATCTCATGCGGATCGAGCGCCTCGCGCGTCTCCAGCGTCGGCATCAGGCGATGCCCCTCGGCATAGGGCAGCGCCAGATAGGCGGGCATGTTGTCGGCATGTGCCTTCGGCAAAACGAAGCCCTGAACCTGCTCGATACCGGGCAGATGAAGGATATGCGCCAGCATTGCGGCGTCGCGCGGCCGGATGAAGATCAACGGATCGCCCGGCACCGGCTGCCGCTGCGCCAGCCGCCGCAACAATGCGGCCAGATGGCCCATCGCGAGCGGAATGTCGCTTTCGAGGACCGCGTCCTCCAGGCACAGCACGACGGAACGCAAGCCCGGCACGGCGGCGGGGCCGAACAGCCGCTCGAAAAGGTCGGTCCGGGTGCACGGCATGTACAGGCTCGCACCCAGCATCATGGCGTTCATCATTGGTCTTTCCCCAGACTACGGATGATCGCCACCGCGCGGTAGCGGCTGTCGTCGCCCAGATCGGAGACGGGCACGCCACCACGCTCGGCCAGATGCAGCAGATGCGCGACATCGGGATCGGCGCGATCGCGGACCAGCAGCCGTTCGGGCATACGGCGCAGCAGCGCGCGGGTCGCCTCGGCAATGCCGGGCTTGATGCGGTTGCGATCATTGGTCCCGGCCTCAACGAGCAACCGCGCGACCATCGCTTCGCAGGTATTGCCCAAGTGGGGCCGCCGTGCCGCATGTCCGTCGATCGCCCGCACCGGTGCCCGGAGCGCCAGCGGCGTCAGCGCATCGGCAAAGGCGCGCGAGCGGTCGGCGGCGGCGAACTCGCGATAGGTGACGCAGGCGTGGAAATCATCGGGCCCCACCAGGTCCTCGCGCAGGATCGATCGGCTGACCAGCCCCGACACGATGCCGTTCAACAGGCCTGAAGCGATCAGATAATCCTCGTCGCTCGCCGCCATGTCGGCCTGCCCCGCCGGGTCCGCGACGACGGCCAGCAGGGGAGCGAAGCCGAAGGGGCGGTCGGCCAGGCTGGTCCGCAATTCTTGCGCGATGGCACCCTTGCCCGTCCAGCCGTCGATGAAGACGGTATCGGCCGGATCATGGCGCTCGGCGATATGGCGCAGGGCGTTGCGGTCGATGCCGCGATCGCGGATGATGCTGACGGCATAATGGTCCGCGACATGTCCGGTGGCGCGCAGCACGCGGGTCAGCAAGACCCCGATCGGCGTACCGGCGCGCGCCAGGCTGGCGATGACCACCGGTCGCTCGGGTCGCCGCGCCGCCAGATGCGCGGCAAGGCTCGCAATATCCTGCGCCAGCCGTTCGCCGTTGCGCGCCAGCGCATCGTCGTAGAGCCGCAGATAGGCGTCACCCGGCAGCGTTTCAGGAGCGATCATCTCCGAATAGTGGCGACGTCCGGATTGGATCATCGCCTCCTTCTGCGCCACGTCGGTGGCGACCATGGCGACCGGCTTGAGCAGAAACGTCACATCGTCCGGGGCATAGCTGCCCGAAAACGGTGCGCCCGTCGTGGCGATCGCCGGATCAGCCGCCATGCAGCACCTGCCCGCCCAGCTGCGACCCCACCGGCAGCATCGCAAAGTCGCACAGCCCCATGAAGGGCGCATCGGTCAGGCTGTCGCCGATGCCCAGCACGGGCAGATCGCCATGCTCGGCGCGCAACCGGGGCAGCAGCCGCGCGACCGCGTGCCGCTTGCCCAGATAAGGCGGCATCAGCGCGATATTGTTGCCGTTGCGGTGATCGGTCCATCCACGTGGCAGGCCCGGCACGGCGGCGTCGACTACCCGGTTCAGCGCCGCGCTGTCCGCCGCCGCGTGCTTGACCAGTACGTAAAGCGGCACGCCGTCCTCGGTCAGGACACGAACCCGGATCGCCTGCCCCATGCGTTCGGCCTCCGCCGCGATGGCATCGGTATAGCCGTTCAGTTCGGCGACATGCGCATCGGCGCTGGCGGCGATGGTCGCGGCCCATTCCGGGTCCACCTGCCCCCGATCGTCCAGGATCACCCCGCCATGCGCACAGACGGCCGCGGTGAAAGGGATACGGACCCGGTGCAACGCGTCCAGGCTGCGCGCCGTCACCGGGATCAGCCGCGTCGTCTGCGCCAGCCAGTCGAGAAAGGCCATCTGGCGCGGTGTCGCATAGCTGAGCGGCTCGCCCTCGGTGGTGAAGCCCAGCGGGGTCAGCCGCTCGGCCGGCACATCCTCGGGACATTTCCCGATCGTCTGGAACAGCGTGTCGTCCAGATCGACGAACGCGATCGCCCCTATCGTCATCGCCACCCCAACACCCTTGCGTCCAGCACCGCGATCAGCGCGGGATCGACACTGGCTATCGGGGTTTCATGACAGATCCAATTCGCCCGCCCATCGGCTGGATCGGCATTGTAGAGATAGTTGGCGACCCCGGTGTCATAATTGTCGCCGAAGCACAGCTTGGTCGTCATTGCACCGCCGATCCGCGCCGGGCTGCGGCTGGTCGCCTGCACCACCACGTCGCGGCCCGTCTGCTCCAGCCGTTCGGCCAGACGGAAGGGCAGATAGGTGAATTCGCCCGTGCCGATGATGCGCAGCGGCGTCGTGCCCTCCGGCAAAGGCTCGACCGGCAGCGTGTCGGGCGAGTCCCACCGCCCCAGCCGTCCGTAATTGACGTGCGCCGTCATGGTACCGAGCGATCCCGCCCGCGCGTCGAAGCCCGCATCGACAAAATGATCGGCGGCGGGGGTCCAATCCAGCTGCCCGCGCAGCAGCGACACGACCTCGGTCGGGCGCGGCATGTCGCTCCAACGGTCCGTGCCCGCCGTCCAGTCGGTCAGCGTCGCCACGACGATGCGCTCGACCTGCGGCCATTCGGCGACTAGCGCGGCGGCCAGATTGCGGACGGTGGTGCCGGTCGAGATTTCGTCGTCGACGATCACCAGCGATCGCGGCCGCCCCAGCGCCTCAGGCTGGGGACGATAGATCAGGTGCGCCGAGGCATGGCTATGCGGTTCCTCGAACCGGCACAGCAGCGGCGCGTCGACCCGTTGCCGGGTGGAATGGATAAAGCCGCCATCGTCGCGCCCCGTCCGACGCCGCCATTCCTCGTGCAGCATCTGGCCCAGGCAGACCGCCGTTTCGGCCAGTCCGACGACCAGCACCGGGCCCGGCAGATCGGGCGATATGGTCGAGGCGAGATCGCGGACGCTGCGTCGCATGACGCTGGGCCGGGCGGGCAGGTGACGCCCCAGCACGCGCGAGACGATCAGATAGCCCCGCTTGGGATTTTCCCGCGCGGCAAAGTCGCACAGCGACTCCAGCGGCCAGCGGGCGTCCTCGACGCGGATCGTCAACCGCCCGGTCGGCAGGGTGACGTGAAAAGGTGCGGACGCAAGGTCCGGCATGGCCGACATAAGGTAAGGCTGCCCCGAATGAACGACCGCAAGAAGGCCGATCCCACCGGGCCTGTCCCGGCGGGATCGGATGATCAGGTCCGCGTCAGATATTGACGCCGAGCGACTGGGCAAGCGGGCCCAGGCCACCGGCAAAGCCCTGACCGATCGCCTTGAACTTCCACTCGCCATTGTGGCGATACAGGTCGCCGAAGATCATCGCCGTCTCGGTCGAGGCGTCTTCCGACAGGTCGTAGCGCGCGATCTCGGTTCCGCCATCGGCATTGAGCACGCGGATATAGGCATTCGACACCATGCCGAAATTCTGGCGACGCCCGTCCGCCTCGTGGATGGTGACCGCGAAGCTGAGCTTCTGGATGTCAGCGGGAAGCTGGTCGAGGCCGACGACCACGACCTCGTCATCGCCGCTACCCTCGCCGGTCAGGTTGTCGCCCTGGTGGACGACCGCGCCGTTCGCGCCGTTCTTGTTGTTGTAGAAGATGAAGTCCGCGTCCGAGCGCACCCGGCCCGCGTCGTTCAGTAGGAACACGCTGGCGTCGAGGTCGAAAGCGCTGCCATCGGTGACGCGCGTGTCCCAGCCCAGTCCGACGCGCACGCCGCGCAGGCCCGGCGCTTCCTTGGTCAGGCTGACATTGCCGCCCTTGGAGAGAGAAACTGCCATTTCGTTTTCCTTGATCTGGTCGGCGATCAGCCGACATTGACGCCATAATTGCGGGCCATGGGGGCCAGGCCACCCTTGAACCCCTGCCCCACCGCGCGGAATTTCCATTCGCCATTGTGGCGATAGACTTCGCCGAAGATCATCGCCGTTTCGGTCGAGGCATCCTCGGACAGGTCGTAACGCGCGATCTCGCGGCCGGTGGCATCGTTCACCACGCGGATGAAGGCGTTCGACACCATGCCGAAGCTCTGCCGCCGCGCCTCGCCCTCATGAATGGTGACGCTGACAGCGATCTTCTGGACGTCGGCGGGCACCCGGCCCAATTCGACCTTCAACGCCTCGTCATCGCCGTCCCCCTCGCCGGTGCGGTTGTCGCCGGTATGTTCGACCGACCCGTCCGCCGAGCGCAGGTTGTTGTAGAAGATGAAGTCGGCATCGCCGCGCACCTTGTCGCCCGCGCCCAGCAGGAAGGCGCTGGCGTCCAGGTCGAAATCGGTGCCGTCGGTGGTCCGCGTGTCCCAGCCCAGACCGATCAGGATATGGGTGAGGCCGGGTTCCTCCTTCGACAGGCTGACATTGCCGCCCTTGGCCAGGCTGACTGACATGGATGTGCTTCCTCTCTCTGCTTGTTCAGACGGACAGGCGATTGCCGGTCGGAGCGACGGGAACCGCCTCCTCCAGCGCCACATCGCCGTCACCCTCGCGCCGATTGGCGCGGATCGAGGCGAACAGCGCCAAGCCGATAAAGGCCGCGCCGATCAGGCCGGTGACGGTCTCGGGCACCTCGACCCGGACCGAGATCAGCATGATCGCCGCCAGCGCGATGATCGCGTAGAAGGCGCCGTGTTCGAGATAGCGATATTCGGTCAGCGTGCCCTTATCGACCAGCATCACCGTCATCGACCGGACGAACATCGCCCCGATGCCCAGGCCCAGCGCGATGATGAACAGGTTGTTCGACAAGGCAAATGCACCGATCACGCCGTCGAACGAGAAGCTGGCGTCCAGTACCTCGAGATACAGGAATGCCGCCAGGCCCGACTTGGCGACCGCAACGGTCGCATCGGCATTGCCCGACGCGGGTTCCTCGTCATCCTTCTCCAGGATCGCACCGACCGCCTGCACCGCGATATAGGCGAGCAGGCCGAAGATCCCGGCGGTCAGGAAGGTCATCGCCTCCTCAGTCGGAATGGCGCGCGAAATGCCGTAGAGCGCCAGCAGCACGATCCCGATCGCCAGCCCCGAAATGCGGGACAGACCGGCAAAGGGCCGCTCGATCAGGCCGATCCAGTGCGAATCCTTTTCCTCGTCTAGGAAGAAGGTCAGCCCGACCATCGCCAGGAACGCGCCGCCGAAACCCGAAATGCCGACATGCGCGCCGGTGATGATCCGTTCATAGGCGATCGGATCGGTGGCGGCGAGCACCACCGCGTCGATCGGCCCCAGCCGCGCCGCGATCGCGACGATGACCAGCGGGAACAGGATGCGCATCCCGAACACCGCGATGATGATGCCCCAGGTCAGGAAGCGCCGCTGCCAGACGGGCGTCATGTCGCGCAGCACGGTGGCGTTGACCACCGCATTGTCGAACGACAGCGACACCTCCAGCACGCCGAGGACCAGCACGATCCACAATATGCCCAGCGTCCCTGCGATATCATGGGTCAACGTCCAGCCGATCCAGGCGCCGATCGCCAGACAGATCGCCGAAAAGACAAACGATCCCTTGAAATACTTAAACATTCTTCCCCCGTATGCCGCCGACCGTGATCGGACGGCCTTAATCCTTGCTCCCCGCGACCCAGCGCAGGCCCCAGTGGAAACGTTCGTCCAGCACCTGCTGGTCGCGGACATATTCGACGATCCGCGTGGCCTTCAGCCGGCCGCCGTCATTCTCGATCAGGACGATGCCGCACAGGCGGCGATCGTTGCGCCCCTCGGTCATCCGGACCTCGATCGGCGGCTGGTCGGGCATGGTGACGGTCACCACGCCGTCGGTCTGCTGCCAGTTGGGAACGCCGTCATAGATGTTGGCGAAGACGACCAGGCGACGCAGGTCCGACCAGTGCGCGCCGTTGATCCGCATCGTCTCGCCCTGCGAGACATCGCCGGTCCGGTCGTCGCCCGACAGGGCGATATAGGGCGGCTGGTCGAAGCCGCCGAAGGCGCGGCCCAGCGCCTGCACCACGCCCTTGCGGCCGCTGGTCAGCTCGTACAGGCACCCCAGATCGAGATCGATCGCCGTGCCGCCGCCGAAAAAGGCCTTGCGGCCGCGCGACCAGTTGAGATTGACGGTGATCTCGCCGAAATGGCTGCCCTTCTTTTCCAGGCTGACCGTCTGGCCCGGCTTGTCCAGCGTGACCTTGCTCAGCCGGACCGGCGGTGTCGGCGGCGGTGGAGGGGGCGCAGGCGGGGGCGCGGCGTCCTCGGCCACCTCGATCCCGAAGGAGCGGGCCAGCGGGGCCAGGCCGCCGTTGAACCCCTGCCCCACCGCGCGGAACTTCCACTGGTCGCCCCGGCGATACAGCTCGCCCAGCACCATCGCCGCCTCGGTCGCATGGGACAGGATCGGCCGATACCGGATCGCCTCGCCGCCGCCCGCCGGGGTGACGGCGATTTCGGCATCGGCGAGCAGCGCCAGCGTCTGCCCCTTGGCCTGCGCCTCGTGGATCGTCACGCAGAAGACGATGCGCTCCAGCTCGGTGGGCAGGCTGGCCAGGTCGACCGTGAAGCCGCCGCGCGCGCCCGTACGATCGCCGAAGCGCACCGCCCCGCCCGCGCCATCGGGCTGGTTGTAGAAGACCATGTCCGCATCGCCGCGCACCTTGCCGCTGGCGGTCAGCAGATAGGCGGAAGCATCCGCCTCGACCGCGCGCCCCGACGGGATCGCCCAGGAAAAGCCGACCGACAGCCGCTTGTCGGCGACCGGCGTGTTACCACCCTGTTGAAGCTCGGTCATGATGCGCGGGTCCCCGGCGTGATGGTCGGTCAGAGGACGGCGTTGATCGCCGAGCTCATGTCGTGGAACGTGCGCCCCGTCGTCTTCTCGCCCAGCGCCTTCATGTCCCAGCCCTGGCCGTTGCGGGTCAGCTTGGCCATCACCTGGCCGGTATGGCTGCCCTCGCCCGTCAGGTCGTAGCGCGCCATCTCGCGGCCCGTGGTCAGGTCGACCAGGCGGCAATAGGCATTCGCGATCCGCTCGAAGCTGTCGCCCTGGAAGCTGTTGACGGTGAAGACCAGCGTTTGGACCGAGGCCGGGACACGCGACAGATCGACATTGATCGTCTCGTCATCGCCGTCGCCCGCGCCGGTGCGGTTGTCGCCGCTATGCACGATGCTGCCGTCCTTGCTCGACAGCTGGCGGAACCAGACCTCGTCGACCATGCGCCGGGTGCCGTCGAACAACAGGCACGAGGCGTCGAGATCGATATCCCCGCCACCGCCGCCGAACAGGCCGAACATCCCCTTGGCCTTGCGGACGTCCCAGCCCAGGCCCATCGCGACCTTGGTCAGGCTACCCCCATCGGACTTCGCGAGCGAAACCGTCTGTCCCTTTTGCAAGCTAACCATGCGATCCCTGCCCCGATAATGGTCCCGGATGGTGGAGCGAAGAGACTCCCAAGGTCAAGATCGCTTCGTCACAAATTTTACGCCCATTTTGGTCAGTGTAAAAAAGATGACCGAACCCTCTTCATCTTTCTATGTTCGCCATGTGAAGATGGAATGACATCGAACGAGGGGTCACGGGAAAATCATGATCGAGCGGGATCGCTTGACGGCACTGATCGAATATGTCGAGGCGACCGAGCGGGACCGGCTGCGCACGGTCAGCGACATGGCGGACTATCGCGCCTTTCGTCGTGCGGGCGAGGATATCATCCTGCTGCCCGGCGTCCTGGTCAATGTGCGCGACGGCGACGATCACCGCTGGTTGAGCGTCGACCGCCTCGTCCGGCGCCCGCCGCCGGTGCCCGGCGATTCCGAACTGCGCCGCTGGATCGACCTTCGCGACGATGTCGCCACCCCGCCGGTCCTGCGCGCCGAACTGCCGCGCGAGATGCTGGACGAGGGGCTGCGCGACCGGGTCATGACGGCCAGCCTGGCCTTGGTCGATCATCCTGACGCGGCCCGGCTGACCGCCGCGCTGGAGGGTTACAAGCGCGAAATCTGGTCCGCCTGGGCGCTGGAGGAACGGCCCCGCCGCCAGGCCATCGACCTGTACAACAGCCTGTTCGCGCTTCGCCAGACGCTGGACGGCGGCGCGGAGCAACCGGTCGAGCTGGTCTGGGGCATCGGCGTCGCCCGCTGGACCCGGCCGTTCGGGCGGCTTCATCACCCGCTGCTGACCGTCCCCGTCGAACTGACGCTGGACGAGGTCACCCACCGCATCGACATCCGCCCGCGCAGCGAAGCCCCGCCGGCGATCGAGACCGCCCCGCTCGACGCACTCGACGCACCCTCGGTCGATGAGTGGCAGGCGGGCACCCAACGCTATCTGGACGCGATGGAGGGCGAAGGCCTGTCGCCGTTCGATGCGGAGAGTTTCGCGCCACCGCTGCGCCGTGCGGTCGCGCTGCTCGATCCCGATGGTCATTACCTGCCCGATCTGGGCGAACGCCATCCGCCGAGCGGCGAGACGCTGCAGGTCGATGGCGGCTGGGTCCTGATCGAACGGACGCGGCAGGCGACGCAGTTGATGGACGATCTACGCCGGTTCAAGGCCGCGCTCGCCACGATCGACGATCCCGAGGCCCTGCCCCCCGCCGTCCGCGTCCTGCTCCAACCCCCGGCCGACAGCGCCACGGCCGAGGCCTATCCCAGCTATCGCGGCGTCTCGACCGTGCCGGGCATCACATCCTCGGACGGGTCGGGCCATGACCTGTTCTTCCCGATGCCGTTCAACCGCGAACAGGTGGAGGTGATCCAGCGGCTGGCGACCCGGCCGGGCGTCGTCGTGCAAGGTCCGCCGGGCACCGGCAAGACGCACACCATCGCCAATATCATCAGCCATTATCTGGCGCTGGGCAAACGCGTCCTCGTCACCTCGCAAAAGGCGCCCGCGCTGAAGGTGCTGCGCGACAAGCTGCCCGCCGCCGTCCGGCCGCTGGCGGTCAGCCTGCTCGACAGCGACCGGGACGGGTTGAAGCAGTTCCAGGAATCGGTCGACATCATCGCCGACCGGCTGCACCGCACCCGCCCGGCCGAGACGGCGCAGCAGATCGCGGTGCTCGACGCGCGGATCGAGGCGATCCATCGCCAGCTCGCCATGATCGACCGGCAGGTGGAGGATATCGGGCGGCAGGCGATGACCGGCGCGACCATCGACGGCGCGGCCGTCGAACCGGCCGATGCCGCACGGCGGGTGATGGCCGCGGGCGCGCTGTCGGAATGGTTGCCCGATGCGATCGACGTCATCGCCTCGCACGAACCCGAATGCGACGATGCCGCGATCATCCGGTTGCGCGCCGCGCGCAAGGAAGCGGGCGAGCGGATCGCGCTGCTCGACCAGCCGCCGCCGCCCTGCGACCTGCCCGATGCGGCGGCGATCGGCACGATGCACCATGACCTGGTCGAGGCGCGGGCCCTGGGCGAGCGGACCGGCGGCGATCAGGCGCTGGGGCGACAGGTCGGCGCGGAGGCCGTCGCCAGCTTGCGCGCGCAGGCCGAGGCACTGCTCGCCACCCGGCATCAGGCGATGGCGGGCGGCTTTGCCTGGTCGGTGGCCGTACGCGACCGCTGGCTCGCCGATGCCGACGACCCGGCACTGGCGGCGCTGGGCGGACTGGCCGAGGAGGCCGCGCAGGTGGCGGCCGAGGCCCGGCATTTTCTCATTCGCCCCGTCACCCTGCCCGCTGAGGCATCCACCGATAGCGCATTTCGCGAGACGGTCGGCCGATTGGCGGCCGGCGAGGATCTGGGCCTGTTCCAGAGCCTGTTCGCGCGCCAGCTAAAGGCGCAGGTCGCCGCCGTCCGGTTATCGGGACGCGCACCGGGCGATGCGGGCGAATGGGGCGAGGTTCATCGCCATCTCGCGCTCAGCGACCGGACGATCCGCCTGGTCGCGGCATGGAACCATGCCGCGCCGCTTGCCGGGGTCGAGCCCGTCTCCGGCGAGGAAGCGACGGCGGCCGAGGCCATGCGGCGCCAGCTCACGCAGGTCGCGGCGTTGCGCACGCTGGCGCAAGGAGAGCGGGCCTTGGTCGAGGCCGTCCGACCGGTCCTGCCGGGATGGCGACGCCCGCTGCCTGGCGACGATGCCGCCACCGAGGCGTTGATCGCGCTGTGCGACCAGCATCTGCTGGTGTTCCGCCTCTCCGCCGCAGAACAGGAGCGCGAACGGCTGACGACCTTGGCCCGCACCATCGCCGGGTCGATCGGCGAGGAGATACGCGCGGTCCTGAAGGACATGGTCGGACAGCCGGGTATCGATGCCACGCTGCTCGAACGTCGCTGGCAGGCGGTGCTGGGCGAGGCGGCGGTGCTGCGCGCCTTGATCCCCAGCTTCGCGACGATCCGCGACCTGACCGCGCTGATCGCGGAAAACGGCGTGCCCGAATGGGCCGAGCAACTGCGCCGCGAGCCCGTGACGGGCACCGAGGATGCGCTGACGCCCGGCGACTGGCGCGAACGCTGGACGCTGCGGCGGCTGTCCACCTGGCTGCGCCGGGTCGACCGGCATGATCGACTGCGTGTGCTGGGGCAGGAACGCCGCGAGCAGGAAGCCCTGTTGCGCCGCGCCTATGAGGAGGCGATCGAGCTTCGCACCTGGTGCCGCCTGGCCGAAAAGGCCAGCGATCAGGTCCGCACCGCACTGGCCTCCTATGCGCAGGCGATGCGCAAGCTGGGCCGCGGCACCGGCATTCGTGCCGGCCGCTACCGCGCCGATGCCAGGGCGGCGGCTGACCGGGCGAAGAACGCCCTGCCCTGCTGGATCATGCCGCATTACCGCGTCTCGGAATCGTTGCCCGCCGAACTGGGGCTGTTCGACCTGGTGGTCATCGACGAAGCTTCGCAATCGACCGTGGCGGCGCTGCCCGCCCTGTTGCGCGCCCGCCAGGTCCTGATCGTCGGCGACGACCGGCAGGTCAGCCCCGATGCGGGTTTTCGCGAAGAAGCCCGGATGAACCAGCTGGCCGACCGCCATCTGGGCGGACAGGTCGCCGATTACCGTTCGGCGCTGCGCGAGGAAAAGTCGCTCTACGACCTGGGGACGGTCGTCTTCGCTGGCGGTGCGATCCTGCTGAAGGAGCATTTCCGCTGCGTCGGGCCGATCATCGAATATTCCAAGGCGCAGTTCTACAGCCACCAACTGGTGCCGTTGCGGCTGCCATCGGCGTCCGAGCGGCTCGATCCGCCGCTGGTCGATATCCTGGTCGAGGACGGATATCGCCGGGGCAAGGTCAACCCGCCCGAGGTCGACTGTATCGTCGATGCCATCGGCCGCATCGCCGACGATCCGGCGATGCACAAGCGCTCAATCGGCGTCACCACCCTGCTCGGCCAGGAACAGGCGGTCGCGATCATGACCGCGATCGAGCAGGTGCTCGGCTCCGAAATCCAGCTGCGCCACAATATCCGCGTCGGCGAGCCCGCCGCGTTCCAGGGCGACGAACGCGACATCATGTTCATCTCGCTGGTCGCCGATGCCAAGAGCAGCGGGCTGGCGGGCCTGGGCTATGAACAGCGGTTCAACGTCGCGGCGTCGCGGGCGCGGGACCGGATGGTCCTGATCCGCTCGGTCGAGCTGGAGGATCTGCGCCCGGCCGACACGTTGCGCCGCAGCCTGATCGAGCATTTCCACGCGCCCTTCGCGGGCGACACCACGATGGTCGCCGATCGCCGGACACGCTGCGAGTCCCCGTTCGAGACGGAGATGTACGACCTGCTGGTGGAGCGCGGCTACCGCGTCGATACGCAGGTGCCGGTCGGCACCAAGCGTATCGACCTGGTGGTCGAGGGGGAGAATGACCGGCGGCTGGCGATCGAATGCGACGGCGACCGCTATCACGGCCCCGATCAATGGCCGGACGACATGGCCCGGCAGCGTATGCTGGAACGCGCGGGCTGGACCGTCTGGCGCTGCTTCGCGTCGCGTTTCGTGCGCGACCGGGACGGCGTGATGGACGAATTGGTCGCGTTGCTGGCGGCGCGCGGGATCGAGCCGCAAGGCAAGGACGGCGCGCCGCCGAGCCGGTTCACCGAACACCGCCGATGGCGCAGCACGCCCGAACAGACCGAGCCGGTGCCCTACGCCTGGCTCGTCGCGGTGGATGCGGACTGAGAGCCCTCAATAAATGTCGCGACAATAGCGGCCGGAGGCGGTGAGGCCCTCGATCCGGTGATCGCCCAAGGTCGCGCGAAGGGCAGCGTCGACGTCGGTCGCCATGCCCGACAGGCTGCCACAGACATAGAGGGCCGCCCCGCGCTCCACCCAGCGCACCAGGTCGTCGGCGCTCTCGGCGATCAGATGCTGGACGTAGCGGCCGCAATCGGCGTCGCGCGAATAGGCGAAATCCGCGCGCGCCAGGATGCCGGCATCCTGTGCCTCGGCCAGTTCCTGTGTGAACGGCCGGTCATGGGACCGCGAACGCTCGCCATAGAGCAGCCAGCAGGACGCGCCGCCCTTTGCCTGACGGGTACGCAGATGCGCCATCAGCCCGGCCAGCCCCGTGCCGTTGCCGATCAGGATCAGCGGCGTGGCGGGATCGGTGGGAGGCGCGAAACCGGGATTGTCGCGAATGCGCAGTTGAACCCCATCGCCGATCGCCATGGTGGCGGTCAGCCAGCCCGACCCGATCCCCGGATGGCCATCGGCGGCCTGCGTCTGACGCACCAGCAGCTCGATCGCGCCGGATGATGCGATCGAAGCGATCGAATAGTCGCGGTGCGCGAGCGGCAGGCTTGGCACGGTCCCGTCCTCGGGCAGCACCCGGTCGCGCCAGCCCTCGCGTTGCGCAGGCTCGGCGGTCAGCCCCGCCCCGACCATCCAGCGTCCGACCCGCGCGGGGTCGTGTCGCGGCATGACCTCGGCAATCGCGCCGGGGGTCCAATCCGCCGGTTCGGGCGGCCGAAGTACGATCCGATACATGGGGGCACCGGCGCTGCCCGGATTGACATGGCTCCGCTCGGTGAGCGTCCAACAGTCATAGCGTGCAGGTGTCCAGTCCGGCTGGATCGCCGCCCCCGCCAGCGTGGCAAGCTGCTGTTGCCAATGCCGCTCCGCATCGCCGTGGCCATTGTCGACCTCCACCAGGTCGAACAGCCGCCGCGCGCCGCTGGCATACAGCCATGTGTCCAGCCGGTGCCCGAAGGCGCAGAAGTCGGGATATTCGCGATCACCCAGGGCGAGGACGGCATAATCGAGACCATCGAGGTCGATCGGCGCGCCCATCAGCTGCGCCTCGAACCGACGCGCACGGTCCGGCGCATACCCCTCGCCATAGGTCGACACGACGAACAGCGCGCGTCTCGCATTCCGCAACCTCTCCACCGACAGGTTCGCGAGCGGGCAAAGCGTCGCGCCGGGAAAGGCCATCGCGCTCAACCGGGCCAACCGCTCGGCATGACCGGTCTGCGATGCGTGGACGACCAGCAGCCCCGCGCCGTCGCTGCCCCCGACGGGTTCCGGGCTCGACGCGATCGCCGCCAGGGCACGCTTGATCCGGCGGCGACCGATATAGAGCAACAGGCCGGTCAGGGTGAACAGCGGCATCGCAAGGCTGGCGAGCAGCATCACCACCCGCCCCGGCCATCCGAAGAATTGCCCGGTATGGAGCGCGTAGAAATTGCTCGCGACGACCTCGCCCACGCTTCGTTCGGCGTAGCGATCCGCCTTTTCCAGCGCGCCGCTGGCGGGATCGAAGCGGAGTTCGTCGGTCATCCGGTCGAACCGGGCGTTTTTCGGCAGCACGCGCATCACCACGGGCGCATCGCCACGCGGCACGTTGATGGCGACCCGGTCATAGCGCGCGCCATCGCTCCGCTGGAAGCCGGCCCAGGCGGGCGCCAGCGGGCGTGACGAGACCGGCGCCTCGCTTCGTTGCTCGCGCCCGCCGCCAGCCTTGCCGGTCAGGACGTAGCGCGCGCCCTGGCGATACCAGTCATAGGACCAGGTCAGCCCGGTCAGCGCGCTCAGCAGGTAGAAGAGCACGACCCATCCGCCGACCACGGCGTGCAGCGCACGGTAGAGATTGCGGCCGCTCTTGCGCAGATCGAGCACGAACCACGCCCGCCAGTCGAGCGGCCGCCGCGGCCAGCGCAGATAAAGGCCGGACAAGGCAAAAAAGATTAGCGCCAGCGCCGCAAAGCCGGTGATCTGGCGGCCGATCCCGTTCGGCCCGCCGGGCAGCGCCAGCCAGCGGTGCAGATCCATGACGGTGCGGAAGAAGCCGTCGCCCGTCGCTTGGCCGAGAACTTGTCCGGTGCGCGGATCGACATACACATGCTCGCCGCGTCGCTGCCCCTTGGGCGGCGCCAACGTCACCTCCGCCGCGAGAGCGGGATCGCGCTCGATCACGAGTTGCGTGACCGCCGACCCGCCCCGCTGCCGCGCCACCGCCGCGACCAGCGCGTCGGGCGAGAGCGGCACGGCGGTCGAAGGCGCGAGCCGCACCACCCCCGGGCTGAGCGCCGCCATGATCTCGTCCTCGAAGCTCATCAGCGCGCCGGTGACGCCCATCAGCGCCAGGACGAACCCTGCGGTGATGCCGAGAAACCAGTGGACCTGGAACAGCACGCGACGGATCATCAGAAGGCGAAGCTCATCGTGCCGATCGCGCGGCGCGGGTCGCCGATCGCGACGCCGTACTGGTTCACTGCCGAGGTGTAATAGGTCTTGTCGAAGATGTTCTTCAGGTTGAACTGGAACGACACCCGCCGCCCGCCAAGCGCGGTGTCATAGGTGACGAAGGCGTCCGCCACGACATAGTCGTCCAGCCAGAAGCTGTTGGCGCTGTCGCCGGGCCGCCGCGCGACATAGCGCCCGCCACCGCCCAGGCGCAGCGTGTCGTTTCCCGCAATCGCACCGACGTCATAGACCGCCGACAGTGATCCGGTATGCGGCGCGACATTCGCAAGCGCGCGCCCCGCGAAGACCGGGTCCTCGGTCGTGCGGGCATGGGTATAGGCATAGCTGCCGATCAGGCTCAGCGCGCGTGTCAGGTGGCCGGACACGTCCAGTTCCACCCCGCGCGAGATCGCCCGCCCCGCCGTGCGGTAATCGGTCAGCGTGGTGGCGGGATTGAACTGCGACACCAGCACGTTGCGCTTGTCGATGTCGTACAGCGCCAGCGTCGCCGAAACGCGATCCGGTATGTCGAGCTTGGCCCCGACCTCGAACGACCGGCCGCGCTCGGGCGCGAAGCCCGAGGTGATGGTCACGCCACTGCTCAGCGGCGCGATGGTCGAAGTGGGCTTCAGCGACCGGGTATAGCTGGCGTAAAGCGAGAAGACGTCCGCCGCCCGCCAGACCAGTCCCGCCTGCGGCACGAACTCCCAGCCGTTCAGATCGGTGTTGGCGGTGAAGGGACGCCCGCGCCCCGCACGCTGGTCGAAGCCGACGAGCCGTCCGCCCGCCACGACGATCCAGCGGTCGCCCAGATGAATCGAGTCCTGCCCGAAGAACGAATAATTATACAACCGGTCAGTCTGGTCGCTGTCGCTGGCCGACACCGTCGTCGGGAACGGCTCGATGCCATAGACCGGCCTCACATAGCTGAAGGTGCCGCGCACCGCCTGCCGGATCAGGTCGCGGCGATAATAGCGGCGATATTCACCCTCGATGCCCATGATGACATCGTGCCTCGCCCCGAGCAGATCGAAGCTGCCGTCGAGATAGGCCTGCGCATAGGCATCGGTGCTCAGCGAGCCCCGCGTCGCGTCGTTGCTGCGCGTCAGCGTGCCGCGCATGGTGTTCACGCCGGTTACGCGCAACTGACCGGCATCATAGCTCTCGCTGTTGAAGCTCGCGGCCAGATGCGCCGTCCATGGACCGCCGAGCCGGTGATCGACCGCGAGCTGGACGAGGTGGCTCGATCCGAACATGCGGTTGCCAAGATTGTCGAGCCGCTCCCGACGGGGCACCGCTAGCGGCGTGAGCGTGCGTGGATCGAGCGCGGTGCCGCGATCGAAAGGGTAGTCGAACCGTCGATATTCGTACCACAGGACCGCCTGCGTCGTGCCGCCATACCAGCCGAGGGACGGCGCGATCAGCGTATCCCGGCGCTCGCCGAAGTTGCGCCAATAATCCTCGTCCTGATGATCGAGCACGAGCCGCCCCGCCAGATTCCCGGAGATCGGTCCGGTAAGGTCCGCCATCGCCTCCAGACCGGCACGAGCATTGGCATAGCTCGATCCGGTGAGCGCGACGCCCAGATGGGGATCGAGCAACGGCTTTTTGGCGACGATATTGATGACGCCGCCGGGGTCCATGATGCCGTAGAGCAGCGAGGCCGGGCCCTTCAGCACCTCGACGCTCTGGGCCGCCGCGTTGAACGCCCGGCCCTGCACGACCGGCATACCATTATGCATGACCGAGCCGTCGCGGTTGCCGCCAAAGCCGCGCTTCAGGACGGTGTCCTGCGTGGCCGCGAGCGTGTTGCCCTGGGTGATCCCGCTGACATTGGCCAACACATCGTCCAGATAGCGGGGCCGCTGGTCCCGGATGACCTGGGCAGGCACGATGTTGATCGTCTGCGGCGTTTCGAGCGGGGTCGCCGAGGAACGCAGCGTCGAGGCATCCGGCGTCGGCTTGTAGCTGTCGTCGGCCGCCTTGGGCGCGGGCGAGGCGCGGCCGGTGACGACGATATCCCGATCGCCCTCCCCCGGCGCGACGCCTCGTTCCCCGGCGGGCTCGGCCTTCGCGGCCGACGCCAGCGCCAGACCTGCGGCAAGCAGGCCACTGGTGATCGATTTCATCTGGCTCATTCCCCTCGACGGTAGCGCCGCCGCTCCGCCAGCACGCTGAAGACGAACCGACCCGCTGAAATCGGACGCAAGGGTGTTCGTCGACTTTAATCCGCCGCCCGCTATTGCGAGTGGTTAGCAAAGTCAACCGTCGTGCGTGGCGGTGAGAAGTGGGATGCGACGCTTGCCGTCGCATCCCACCTGAACCATCGGGGGCTTGGATACCCGGATCGCACAAGGGCTTCGGCAACCTGGTCCACATTCAATCGATGAATCGCCACGTCCCTCATTCGCCCGCACATGCCACGTCAGGCCCGGCCATCGTTTAAAACCACTCGAAGGGAACATGTTTCTTATCTAGACCGCTGATAAGGACACGTGCAGACCGTGATGATAGGGTGCGGGGTTGCGTACGCCGGATCGGCGACGGCATCTGGGAGAATTGGATTGCCTTCTTTCGCGACGGACGACGCCCTGACCGGCACACGTGGCCTGGACGACGTGCTCAAGGGCGGACTCGAACGGGCGCGAACTTTTCTGCTGGAGGGAAATCCAGGCACGGGCAAGACGACCATCGCGCTCCAGTTTCTAATGAACGGCGCGGCAGCGGGCGAACGGTGCCTGTACGTCACGCTGTCGGAAACCGAGGACGAATTGCGCACGACCGCAATAGCCCATGGTTGGGATCTTGCCGGTATCGAAGTCTATGAATTGATTCCGCCGGAGAACCTGCTTGACGAGGATCAGCAGCAGAGCCTGCTCTATTCGTCCGACCTGGAACTGGGCGAGACGACCAAGCGCATCTTCGAGGCGTTCGAGCGGGTGAGGCCCCATCGCCTCGTCATCGACAGCCTGTCCGAGATCCGGCTGCTCGCGCAGAGTTCGCTACGCTACCGTCGGCAGATTTTGGCGCTCAAGCATTATTTCGCCAAGAGCCGGACGACGGTGCTGATGCTCGACGACCTGACCACCGACACCAACGACAAGACGGTGCATTCGGTGGCGCACGGCGTCATCCGGCTGGAGGAGCTTGCCCCCGAATATGGTGCGGAGCGACGGCGGCTCCGCGTCATCAAATATCGGGGCCGCCGGTTTCGTGGCGGTTATCACGACACGACGATCGAGACGGGCGGCGTCCACGTCTATCCGCGCCTGGTGTCCGCCGAACATCGGACCAGCTTCGACCGCGACATGTTGACCACCCAGTCGACCGAGTTGAACCAGTTGCTCGGCGGCGGGATCGAACGCGGGTCGAGCGTGCTCGTCCTGGGTCCGGCGGGCACCGGCAAGAGCTCGATCGCACTGACCTTCATCCAGACGGCGGTGGCGCGCGGCGAGAGCGCCGCGATGTTCGTGTTCGACGAGGAAGTCGGGCTGCTGATCCAGCGCGCGCTGGGGATCGGCATCGATCTTCAGGCCATGATCGACGACGGCAAGCTGCTGCTGCAACAGGTGGATGCCGCCGAACTCTCACCCGGCGAATTCTCCTCTCGTGTACGCACCTGCGTCGAGAAATATGGTGCAAGGACCGTCGTGGTCGACAGTCTCAATGGCTATCAGGCCGCGATGCCGGGCGAGCAGGCGCTGATCCTTCACCTGCACGAGCTCCTGCAATATCTGAACCGCCAGGGCGCGACGACCTTCCTGACGGTCGCGCAGCACGGACTGGTCGGGGACATGAAGACCCCGGTCGACGTGACCTATCTGGCCGATACGGTGATCCTGCTGCGCTATTTCGAGGCGCTGGGCCGGGTGCGTCGCGCCATTTCGATCGTGAAGAAGCGCACCGGCCCGCACGAGAATACGATCCGCGAATATCAGATCGGCGGCAACGGGATCACGCTCGGCGAGCCGCTGGTCAGGTTTCAGGGCGTGCTGCGCGGCGTGCCGACGCTGCATGGTGTGAACGATCTGTTGGACGGTGACGCCCTTTTGGACGGCGACGGGGCGTGAAGCGAACGACCGTTTCGGAACGTGCCCTGGTCCTGGCGCCGCGCGGTCGCGATGCGGCGCTGGCCAGCGCGATGCTGGCCGAGGCGCGTCTCGAAACCGCGATCTGCCCTTCGCTGCCGCGTCTGGTCGCCGAACTAGACCAGGGCGCGGCCCTGGTCGTCGTCACCGAGGAAGCGATCGCGACCGCCGACCTGTCCAGACTGTCGGAATGGCTTGGCAGTCAGGAGGAATGGTCCGACCTGCCGTTCATCCTGCTGACCCGCCATGGCGGCGGACTGGAGCGCAACCCCGCTGCGGCCCGGCATCTCGAAGTGCTGGGCAATGTCACCTTCCTGGAACGCCCCTTTCATCCGACCACGTTGATCAGCATCGTGCGCTCGGCGGTGCGGGCGCGTCGCCGCCAATATGACGCGCGCGCGCGGCTGATCGCCTTGCAGGAGGGCGAGGCCCGCTATCGGACGCTGTTCGAGAATATCGAGGTCGGCTTCTGCATCATCGACATGATCTTCGATGAGGCGGGGCATCCGGTCGACTATCGCTTCGTCGAGGCCAACCCCGCTTTCGAAAAGCAGGCCGGTTTTCAGCCCGCCGGCCGCCGGGTCCGCGAGGTCGTGCCCGATCACGAACAGCATTGGTTCGATTTCTACGGCAGGATCGCGACGACGGGCGTTCCCGGCCGGGTGGAGGAAGGCTCGGCCGCGCTGGCCCGGTGGTGGGATGTCCATGCCTTCCGTGTCGGCGATCCCGCCAGCCACCGCGTCGCGGTGCTGTTCAACGACATTACCGCGCGCCGCGATGCCGAACTGCGCCTGCAGGAGATGAACGAAACGCTGGAGGTGCAGGTCGCCGCTCGCTCGGCAGAGCGCGACCGGTTGTGGAACCTGTCGCAGGACATGCTCGCCCGCGCCGATTACAGCGGGATGATGTCCGCGGTCAGCCCGGCCTGGAGCTGGGTACTTGGCTGGACCACCGAGGAACTGCTGTCGCGCGGCTATGCCTCGTTCATGCACCCCGATGATGAAGCGCCCACCCTCGCCGCGATCGAGGCCATGGCGCGCACGGCCCGGCCCACGCGGTTCGAGAACAGGATCGCCACCCGCGATGGTGACTGGAAGTGGATCGAATGGATGGTCGCCCCGGAACCCGATGGCGTCAATTTCATCGCGGTGGGACGCGACCTGAGCCACGCCAAGGCACGCGAAGCCGAACTTCAGATCGCGCAGGAAGCCTTGCGGCAGAGCCAGAAGATGGAAGCGATGGGCAGCCTGACCGGCGGCGTCGCGCACGATTTCAACAATCTGCTGACCCCGATCGTCGGCTCGCTCGACTTGCTGCACCGCAAGGGACTGGGCTCCGAGCGCGAGCGGCGGCTGATCGACGGCGCGCTACAGTCCGCCGAGCGTGCCCGGACGCTCGTCCAGCGCCTGCTGGCCTTCGCCCGTCGCCAGCCGCTTCAGGCGATCGCGGTCGATGTGCCGCAATTGGTGCGAGGAATGCGCGACCTGATCGCCTCGACGCTGGGACCGACGATTGCCGTGGACCTGGACGCAGCATCCGATCTGCCGCTTGCCAAGGCGGACCCCAACCAATTGGAAATGGCGCTGCTCAACCTGGCAGTGAATGCGCGCGACGCCATGCCCGATGGCGGCGCGCTGACGATCGCGGTGACGCGCGAGTCGGTCCTGGAGCCGCGCCCCGGCCTGACGCGCGGTCATTATGTGCGCATCAGCGTGCGGGACACGGGCATAGGCATGGACGAAAAAACCCGCGCCCGCGCGGTCGAGCCCTTCTTCTCGACCAAGGGAATCGGCAAGGGAACCGGGCTGGGCCTGTCGATGGTGCACGGCTTGGCCGCGCAGTTGGGCGGCGCGCTGACCATCGACAGCGAAGTCGGCCAGGGAACGACGGTCGCGCTCTGGCTGCGCGTCGGCAACGACCTTCCCGAGGTCGAACAGCGTTCGGCCCAGGCGATCGAGCATCACGACGCCCGCGGCGTGGCTCTCTTGGTCGACGACGAGGATCTGGTGCGCATGAGCACCGCGCACATGCTGTCGGAATTCGGCTATGACGTGGTCGAGGCGCATTCGGGCGAGGCCGCCCTCCGGATGATCGAGGATGGGCTGGCCCCCGACCTGCTTGTCACCGACCATCTCATGCCGGGCATGACCGGTGCCCAACTCGTCCTGGCGGCGAAGGGGATACAGCCGTCGCTGCCCGCGCTGATCGTATCGGGCTATGCCGAAGCGGAGGGCATCGATCCGGCCGTCCCCCGGATCACGAAGCCGTTCCGCAGCAACGAGCTCGCCGAAACGCTGTCGGAAATCGTGAAATGAGGTCGTAGGGGCAACGAGGCCGGTCCCGGATTGGCGGGAATGATCGGGCAGGGCGCGTCATAGGCCGCGACCCTTACGAGCAAAAGCCTGGCAGGACCGAGTTGCGCTCTTCTGAGTGGTCCACCGCCGCCGCTGCATCCCATCGACCTCGCACATGACACGGCGAACCTTGTTGCGAAGCGCGACACCGGCAGACATCGTCCCGATCACGCTGCCATCGCGTTGTGCCATGTCCCCTCGCCGCTGATGAACAGCACGTCTTCGACGTCCAGCCCATATTTCTCACAGCCTCGCCCTGTGCCGTTTCGACCCGGAGGTGGCGCGTCGAGACCCGCCTGGACGATTGTGGGTGTCCATCTTGCGGGATATGGCTTCGGCATCACGGGGGACGAAAATTGGCGGACAAGCGCAAAAGAATATTGGCGGTCGCGTCCGGCGGCGGTCATTGGGAGCAGATGTTGCTGCTGCGCGATGCGTTTGTCGGCCATGACATCACCTTTGCCACGACGATGAAGGGCCTGGGCGAGCGCGCCGGGATCGCGGGCGTGCGGGTGATCCATGATTGCAACCGCAACAGCCCGATGTCGGCCGTGATGTGCGTCCTGGACCTGCTGCGCGTGATCGCGCGGGTGCGCCCGCAGGTGATCGTCAGCACCGGCGCGCTTCCCGGCTTCCTGGCGCTCGCGATCGGGCGGCGGTTCGGCATTCGGACGGTCTGGGTCGACAGCATCGCCAATGCCGAGGAACTGTCGATGGCCGGGCAAAAGGCCAAGCCCCACGCCGACCTGTGGCTCTCGCAATGGCCGTTCGTCGCCGAGCGGACGGGTGCGGGCTATGCGGGGTCGGTGCTGTGATCTTCGCGACGGTCGGCACCCAGCTGCCCTTCCCCCGTTTCGTCGGCGCGCTCGATGCGATCGCCGGGCGGCGCGGCCTTCGCATCGTGGCGCAGACGTGTGGCGACACCGAACCCCGCCCGCACCTCGACCGGCACGAGCATCTCGATCCCGTCACCTTCGACCGCTTCGTCCGAGAGGCGAGCGTGATCGTCGGCCATGCGGGCATCGGCAGCATCCTGAGCGCGGGTCGCGCGGGCAAGCCGATCATCCTCTATCCGCGCCGCGCCAGCCTGGGCGAGCATCGCAACGAGCATCAGTTGGCGACGGTGGCCGCACTGTGCGACCGACCGGGCATCCATGTCGCGCATACCGATGAGGAGCTCGAGGCGCTGCTGACCACGCCTGGTCTTACGCCCTTCCAGCTGGAACAGAGCGCCAACCGCAACGCGCTGGTCGACCGGCTGCGCGCCTTCATCGCGGCCTGATCCGCCGTCCAAGGGGGCGGACCTGGAGCCGCCACACTTGGAGTTGGATATCAACAACCCGGCGGCGGGGCCTTCGCACCGGCGGCGATCAAGGCCAGCCACTGGTCGACCACCCGGTCCAGGTCGCAGGCGTCATGCGGCGTGACCACGGGTCGGCCGCCGTCGCGCCAGGTGCGCACGCGCTCGACCACCGCTTGGGTATCAGTTACGTCCATGCGTTCGTCGGGGCCCAGCAACTCGGTGGCCGCACCGAAATCATGCGCCAGCACCGGCGTGCCCAGCGCATGGCTTTCGGCAAAGACCAGGCCGAACGTCTCGGGTACGCGGTCCGCCGGATAAAAGACGCAAAGCGCCTGTTTCACCTCGGCAAAGACCCGGTCCTGCGCCAGCGGGCCGAGCATCACCACCCCGTCCTGATGCTGCCCCTCGCCCAGATCATAGGCGGGGCTGGCCACGCGCAGTTCGACCTCGGGCATGGCCGCGCGCACCGCCGCGAACGCCTTCAACACCAGATCGAGCCCCTTCCAGGCCGCACTGAAGAAGACCAGCCGGTTGCGATCGTAATCCATGTCCGCCGGCGGCGTGCCGATGACGACGGGATTGTAGATGAACCCGACCCGCGCCGCCTCCCCCGCACTGCCGACCAAGCGATCGGCGGCCAGGAAGGCGCGAATGTTGCCGACATGCGCGCGCGAGACGCCGATCCACTGCACGCCCAGCGCCCGCGCGACGAGGCTGCGTGCCTCGGCCTTCAGCCCGCGTTTCCAACGCCCGCCGCGAACCGAGCGGTCCTCGACCGGCTGCCAGTCGTGCATCCACACGATATAACGGGCACGGCGGTTCCACCGCGCCAGACGGACCAGCGGCTGCGACTTGCGTTGCAGGATGACGATATCGGCGGCGGTCACCGGACCGGCGGCATCGTGGGTCGAGGCCCAGGTGACGCCGCCATCGACGACCCGGTCGCCGCCCCTGCGCGCGCTCTGCAGCACGGTAACGTCGTGAACCTTCGCCAGCCCGGTCGCGATATGGATCACGGTGTTTTCCGCGCCCCCGATGCCGACGCCGGCGTCCCCCAGCGATACGGCGCTGTACGGGGCCTGCGACACGATATCGTAGATGACGATGCGCTGCTTGCCGATGACCATTCTCCCCGCCTGCCCCGCTGGCATCCGGTGTCCTTACCATCCGGCCGGTCCTCGACAAGGCGGCGGACACGACGACGCCCCCTGCTCGCCGCCACATTGTGCCATTCAGGGAGCGCCGCCGCGAAGTCGCATCCAACAAAATGCGGCGCCCGCCACGTAACGCCCCGTTCACCCTGTCCTACAGGAACGAAGATGGAACATGATCGCGCCGATTTCGGGGGAGACCAACAATGATTCGCAGAACGGGATGGGCGGCGATGGCCGCGATCGTATCGGCCTGGGCCATGCCGGGCAGTGCCCAGACCACGGGCAGCTCGGTCCAGTTTCCCGGCGGCTATGCACCCGGCTCGGCGCCGTGCGTGCGGCAGGCGGATGGCAGTTGCGTGCCCGTCGGCGCGGCGGCCCCCCTGCCGGTCGCGGGCAAGCAGGAAAGCCTGATCCTCGCCGCCGCCAACAGCGCGGCGATGGCGCAGGTCGTGTACGGCGGCACCTATGTCTTCGGGCAGGCGTGCGGGACGTATAATGGCGGGGCGCTGGCGCTGCGATATCGCGGACCGGACGGGGTCGCGATGCTGACGCTGCTGACCCGGGCGAACAGCGACGCGGCGGGCGGCGCAGCGCTGGTCACGCTGGGCAGCTATGCGATCGTCGACGTGGTGCTGCCGACCGGCGCGACCGACTGCGCCGCCACGCTCGCGCGGGTGCCGTGATGCGGCGGCTCTCGATCATCGTCGCCGCTTGGGCCGCGCTCGCCACCGGGCCATTGTCCGCGCAGGTCGTCGGCACCGTGCCGGTCGCCACCGCGAACGGCCAGCCCGCCGGGACGCCGAGCAGCCCGGCCTGGACGTTCGGCACCTCGTCCTTTCGCACCGCAGGCGCAGAACTGTACAGGATGGCAGCGTCGGATGCGAACCGGCTGACCGAATTGTCCGATCTCTACCTGACGCCACAACCGGCGGGCTGGCGGGTGGTGTTCACCAATTTCGGCCTCGATCCCAATTCGCGTCCGGCCGGAACGGCCCGCGAGTTGCGGCCGGGTAACAGCAACGCGCTGGATTTCGTCGTAGCCTTTACTGGCCCGAACGGCAGTGGCACACGGGTCGCGCTGACCTTTGGCGGATCGGGCAGCGCGGTGATCGGCGATGGCGGCTTCATGATCAGCGATCCCGTGCCTACGCCCTGGCCGGGCGGGTTCCTGCGCACCTCGATCAGCACCGCGATGGGCGCGGCGCGGCTGCGCGGTTTCACCAGCATGGGCCAGCTGGGCGAGACGCGCCGACACCTGGCGGCGGCGAACCCGGCCTATGCCACGGGCGGCTCGATCGCGAATGTCGGGCTGACCGCGAACACCACCAATGGCTATTCACCGGTCGCGGTGCTCGTGCCGTGGACGCGGCAGCCGTCGATCCTGGAGATCGGCGATAGCATCACCCAGCAGGACGACCTGCCCCAGCTCGCCAGCGCGCGCGGCACGGTGGGCGGCGTCACACGCGGACTGGACGACGATGCGGCGACCGGCCGCTTCGGCGTCGGCAATTTCGGCCATCACGGCGCGCAGATGGCCGATTTCATGGACCTGACCGATGGCCGCTTCGGCCTGCGTTATGCCCTGCTCTCGCATATCCGCAACGTGTTGAACGGGGGGCAGGTCTGGCCGTTCTCGGCCATCTGGAGCCAGGGGCTGCGCAACGATTATTCGTCCATGTCCCATCCGGAGGGGACTGCGCCCGACACGGCCGTCACCGATATGGAGGCGCGGGCGACCGCCTGGTGGGGTTTCCTGGCGAAGACCTTTCCGGGCGTGCCGATCATCCAGTCGACGATCACCCCGCGCACCGTCGATACGACCAGCGGCCGGACCATGCCGTCGGCGCAGACGGGCAATGGCCTGACCAGCCAGTCGCCGCTGCAAACCGTCAACGACTGGATCATGACGCGCCCCGCCCCGCTGGCGCTCGCGGTCGATCTGCGTCCGGCCTATCAGGCGGCGGACGACGGCACGGGCACGCCGAAATGGAAGCCGACGCCGCTGGCCCTGTCCGGCGGCGGGACGCTGGCCGGTGCGCTCGCCACGGGCACCGATATTGCAAGCGCCGGGATACGGGTGACCGCGACCGTCGCGCCCCGACCGGGCGAGTATCTGGTGTTCGAGCCGGGCAGCCCCAATCTCGAAATCGCGACCCAGGCGGTGACGGTCGTGAACAATGGCGACGGCAGCTATACGGTCAGGACACCCTATTATGCCGTACGCAAGGCCCATGCGGCCGGGTCGGCGGTGTCGACCTCCAACAGTGCGGATGGCACGCATCCGGGATCGGCCGCCCAACAAGCGGCGGCGGCCCCGGTGATCGCGGCCAAGCCGAAGGTCGCGACGCTGGTCGCACGTTGATCTGGGTCGGCTTGGATCGCCGTTCATGGTCGTGCCGCTGTCGATCCTTTGCTTCCACTGGGGACCAACCGACGGATGGTGGAGGGGCCGTCCCCGGTTGCTGCCGAAGTCCAACCTCTCCGACGGGGACACCCCGTCGTCAGGCCTGTGGCCTGCCACCTTCCCTGCCAGGGGAGGAATAGGATGAATGTCGATTGGCTTCAGGACAGTGTCGGGGCGCAAGCAAGATACACGCCCGGCCTGCCCTGTTTCGAGAAAATGGGGGTCGCCAAGGCCGTCGCATGGCCTGGAAAACCCCGCTAGGTCGGCGACATGGGGCGGATGGGTGACGAGCAGGTCAAGACGGAATGGGGATCGACGCGGACACGGGCCGCCGCGATCCTGTTGGCGGGGCTGTTGACCGCCGAACAGCTGGCGCTGGCCGCGAACGGGCCGCTGCTCGCGATCCTGGCGGCGGGGGCGCAGATCGGGTTGGCGATCGCGGTCCTGATCCTGCTCGCGCCGCCCGCCGCCTTCTGGCGTCCCGCCGCGCCCGTGCTGATCCTGGCGCTTGCCACCATCGGCTGGATCGCGCTGCACGCGCTGCCGGGCCGGGCGGTGGCCCCGGATCTGGTCGCGCCCGGCGTCGTCCAGGCCATCGGACTGCTCGCCCTGCTGCTGGCGGCGGGCTGGATCGGATATCGGCGGGGGTTGATGCGCATCGCGATCGGCTGGATCGTGCTGTTCGGGCTGGTCCAGATCGCCACCGGCCTGATCCTGCGCGGGATCGATCCCGGCCATGTGTGGGGCGTCGACAAGGGGATCCTTGCCGATCGTTTTACGGGCACCTCGCTCAACGCCAATGCCAGCGCCTGCCTGTTCGGTGTCATCGCGCTGCTCGGACTGGGCCGCTGGCTGACGCTGATGCGGGAAAGCGGTGAGGATCGTGACAGCGGCGTCGTCGCGCGGATCGCCGCGATGCTGGGCCTGACCATCGGCACCGGCGCCTGTTTCATCACCGGCTCGCGTACCGCGCTGCTGTTGCTGGTTGTGGGGCTGGCCTTTGTCGCGGGACGCGATCCGTTGCTTCGGCGACGACTGCTGCGGCCACGGGGCCTGGCGATGCTGGCAGCGGCAGGTTTCGTGCTGGTCATGCTGGCGCTGACGATCGGCGATGTTACGCTGGACCGGATGGCGATGACCGGCACCGACGCGGTCACGCGGGTCGAGATCTGGCGCCATTATGCTGCGCTGGCCGGGCGATCCTGGCTATGGGGCTATGGGCCGCTCAGCTTCGACGAGGTCAATCTGATGAGCCTGCGGACCGCCGCGCAGGCCACCCTGCTCTGGTATGTCCACTCCGCGCACAACCAGATCCTGTCGCTGCTGCTGGAGGGGGGCGTGCCCTATCTGGCTCTGGCGACGGCGACGGTGGCGGCGATCCTGCTGGCCATCCATCGCGGCCGCGATCCGAAGCGCGCCGATCCGCTGCTGCGCGCGATGATGGTCGCGACGTCCTTCGTCCTGGCCTGCGCGATGGTCGACATCACCCTCGACGTGCCCGCCATGGCGGCGTTGCAGGTGGTGCTACTTGGCCTGCCCTGGGGCCGCGCGGTGCGCCGGTCGGTCGATCTGCGCCGGTCGGCAGAGCGTCTGCCCCCGCCGACCGGCGCTGCGCATCACAGCCCGCGATAACCCGGCGAGCGATAGTTCAGCCCCGCCGCGCCGTTGCGGACGAACTCGCCGACCAAGGGCTGGCCGACCAGCGCGGTTCCGCTGATCTCCTTGATCGTCGGCCAGGTCAGGACATTGCCCTTCAGGACCGCGCCACCCAGCTTGTTCCACGGGATCTTGTTGCTGGCGGGCCAGACGACCTGCTCCTGCACCATCCCCGCCTTGTACGACCAGCTGCTGGTGCCGACATAGACCTGGTCGAGCAGGACCGGTTGACGCTTCTGGTTCTGGTCGTCGAACAGCCAGAGCAGATAGCCGCTCTGCGCGGTCGGATCGATATAGCGCAGGTCGACGCGGTGCAGCTCGACACTGCCCAGCAGATGCTGGGGCGACAGGAACAGCCCCTGATATTGCGAGGTGCCGGTCAGCTTGTCGATGCGCAGGTTGCGGCACGATCCATAGAATTGGACGAGGTCGGCGTGCAGGCCGCTGGTCGTCGACATCGCGCCCAACAGGCGGACATTCTGGATCGTATAGTCCGGGCCCGGCGTCGCCTGGTCCCAGCCGCCGATCTCGATCGCGTCATAGCCGTAGGACTGGCCCAGATCGATCTTCACCCCTTCGATGAAGGTCGTGCTGCCGCTGGGCTGCCCCGAAAATTTCAGGGCGGCGCGCGGGTGCAGGCCGACATAGCGCCAGGTGACCGTGCCGTCGGTGATCGCCGTGCCGGTGCCCGACGGAGTCGAGGATGTGCCGGTGCGGCCGCCGATCGTCGCCTGGTACATCGCGAACGATCCCGTCGGCAGGACGACCATGTCCCCCTTGGCGACCGACGCGCCCGCCGCATAGGGCTTGACCGCCGGGACATGGATTTCGCCGCCGACCAGCACGATGTTGCGCCCGCCGATGATCTGCAACGGCTCCTCGACCGCCCGGTTGGTCGGCAGCAGGATGCGCAAATCCTGCTCATAGGGGAATTTGTACGACGCCTCGAGATGCGCGACCGAGCGCAGGTCGACGACCTTCTCCTTGATCAGCGTCGGGGGTGCCCAGCGCAGTGCATCGCCCGCCAGGACCGACGACACCGCATCGCCCTGCGCCAGCGTCGACGCGTCGGCGGTGAACGGCGCGGGCGTCGGCGTGGAGGTTGGCTCAGGCGTGGGCGTCGGGGTCGGCGTGGGAGTCGCCGCAGCTGGGGCGTTCACCACCGTGATCGACGATGGCGTGCTGGAGGTCGTTCCCGCCCCCCCTCCACAGGCACTGAGCATAAGGCATGATAGAAGCGTCGCGGGCATCGGGCGCATGGTGGCACTCTTGCAGTTCGATTGTCTGCAATCGTTTTGCCCGCACCGGCTGCACCGTGGACTTTCGCGCCGAGGTTAACGCTCTGTTCGCCCTGATTTTGTGGATGGGACCGGCGCGATCCGATCGTTCCACTGCGGGGCAGGCCACCGCGCATAACCCCTTGCGGCGAGGCGGCGGGGCGATAGAGCCGGGGGCGACGCCGGTGCGCTCGAACCGTGGGCGCTCGAACCTCGGGCGCTCGAAATAGGACACGCATGTGATCGGTTACCTCATCCAGGCCCATGCGAACCCCGCGCAGTTGCTCCGGCTGGTCGAGGCGCTGCAATCGCCGGTCGCGCGCACGTGGATCCATATCGATCGCAAGGCCGATCGCGCGCCGTTCGAAACCGCCATCGGCGCGCGTGCCGCGTTCCTGGACGATCGGATCGCGGTGCATTGGGGTGGCTGGTCGCAGGTGCAGGCGACGCTGAACCTGATGCGCCGTGCATTGCGCGACGCGCCGGACCTGACCCATCTCGCGCTGCTGAGCGGGGCGGATTATCCCCTGTCCTCGCCCGAGACGCTGCGCGATTATCTGCGCACCAGCGGGCAGGAGCATATCGACACCGCCCCCTTCCCCTCGGTCGAGCTGAAAAAGCCGTGGAGCCGCATCGCCAAGCGCTTTGTCGAGGGCGGCGACCGGGGCGGCAGCGTGAAGGCACGCGCGATCCGGCTGCTCAACCGGGCGCTGCGCCTGTTGCCCGACCGCGCCGTCGACCGGCGACTTGGCGGATTGACGCTGCACACCGGCGGCAGCTGGTGGGTGATGTCGGCCGATGCCGCCCGTGCCGTGCTTGACCTAGTCGACAGCGGCCACCCCAGCCTGGCGCTGTTCCGATCGGCGCGCTGCCCGGACGAGATGTTCTTTCAGACATTGCTCTGTTCGGGGCTGACCACCCGCCCGATCGGCTGCGCGCTGACCTGGGCCGACTGGAGTCGCCACAGCGCCAGTCCCGAGGTGCTGAACGAGCGCCACCTCGCGCTGTTCGCCGACCCCAATTTCCGCCTGGAGGGTATCCATGGCGCGGGGCCCTGTTTCTTCGTGCGCAAGATGCCCGCCGATGACGCGCGCATGGCCGAGCGCTTACGCGAACTATGGTGCAAGCCGAATATGACGGCGACCTGACCCATATTGGCCCGGTCGGCCACGGGATCGTTGCTTTTCGGGGGCGCCGCGTACCGTTATGGCGCGGTGGCAAGGGGGAAGGCTCCGTCTGGGCAGAATTCCGTGCCCGGGTGCCGACTAGACAGTCTATGGCCAGTCTCAACAAGTTCCTGTGGCTGCAACGCTCGCTGATCCGCGCGCGACTCTATTATTACAACCGTATCTGGGGGATGTCGCTGCATCCCACGGTGCGCATGTCGATGACCGCGAAGTTCGACCGCACCTATCCGCGCGGCATGCACATCGGCGAAAAGACCTATGTCGCGTTCGGCGCAGCGATCCTGACCCATGACATGACGCGCGGCATGTATGTCGACACCGTGATCGGCCGCCACTGCTTCATCGGCGCCAAGAGCCTGATCATGCCCGGCGTGCGGATCGGCGACGAGTCGATCGTCGCGGCGGGCGCGGTGGTGACCAAGGACGTGCCGCCCCGCTGCATCGTCGCGGGCAACCCCGCCCAGATCGTCCGCCGCGATATCGAGGTCGGCCCCTATGGCCGCTTCCGCTCGGTCGACGCGCCCAAGCCGGTCGTCACGGATGCCGACGAACAGGCGCTTCGGCATGGCTGATCGCCGCACCGATCATGGCAAGGGCGGTCGCCAGTGACCAGCCCCGCCCTGAACCTGGCCGCCGAACGCCCCGCCATTCCGGTGGCGCGCGCGAAACCGTCGCTCAGCCAGCGCGAGAAGCGCTTTCGCGGCCTGTTATGGGTCGCGTTCCTGCTCCAGCTCGGGGCGTTCCTGTGGCTCTATACCGGCGGCCAGTATCAGCTGGACGCCGCGCAATCGGGCGGCGCGCGTTACTTCTCGCTCGCGCGTTACGCCGTGCTGCTGCTGCTGGGCGGGCATGTTGTCCTGACGCTCAATCGCGGGGCGGACTTTCGCGCGCTGATCCGGGAGAATGCCGCGTCTTATTCCGTGATCGGGTTGATGATCGTCTCGGTCGCGTGGTCGGCCTATCCCTGGGACAGCATTCGCGGCGCGACGCAGCTGCTGCTCGCCAACCTGATCGCCACTGCGCTGTTCCTGGAGAGCCCGACGACGCTCGGCCTGGCACGGCTGCGCTCGATGGCGGCGTGCTTCGTCGTGTTGAGCGCACTGTTCTCGGCGGCGTTTCCGCATCTGGCGACGATCGCGGGCGGTTATGGCGACGTGTACAAGGGCGCGCTGCGCGGCATTCTCAGCGACAAGAATCCCTTCGGCAACGCCCTGTCCAGCTGCATGGTCGTGCTGGTCCTGACCGCGCGGATCGAGCCCGGTTCCTGGTTCCGGTCGCCTTATGTGGCGTGCATCGTCGCCGGGCTGGTCATGCTGGTGCTCAGCCAGTCGGCGACCAGCATGATCGCGTTCCTGATCCCCGCCCTGCTCTTCGCGGTGAACCGCATTGTGCTGGCGCAGACGCCCAATGCCGGTCTTCGCCTGCTGCTGGTCGCGATCGGCACGCTGTTGGCGGGCTTCGTCGCCTTTGTCGGCCCGACCCTGCTGGCCGAGGCGAGCGGGACGGTCGGCCGCGACGCGACGCTGACCGGCCGGACCGAGATCTGGGAGCTGACATGGAACGCCGCGCTCCAGCGTCCGCTGCTCGGCCATGGCTATCTGTCCTTCTGGCAGGATTATATCGGCGAGAACGGTATGCTCGCCCGCCTGGGCATGTGGGAAGTCGCCGAGGCGCATAACGGCTTTATCGAGGTGTTGCTCAGCGCGGGTTTCGTCGGCCTGACCCTGGTCGTGGTCGTGCTGCTCTATCTGCTGGTACGGTCGTTCACCGGTATGATCCTGTCCCCGCGCAACGGCAGTGCCGAGGCGGCGCTGTTGCTGGTGCTGAACATCGTGCTCGAGAACTTCACCGAGTCGGTTTACCTCGCCCCCAATTACGCCGCGACCACGATGATCGCGGTCGCCTGCATCCTGGCGCATCGCCGCGACTATAGCACGGGCCCGACATGACCTCTTCGCTCGATCACCAGGCGTCCGCCTATCCCCCCATCATATTGTTCTCCACGACCGATGGGCGAGGCGACCGGATCGCGATGCTCCAGCGCATGGTCGCCTCGGTCGCGCGGTTTCGCGAGACGACCGGCGCATCGGTCCGCCTGTTGCTGCTGCGCCAATGTGCCGAGGACGGGTCGATCGACCTGCCCTCCTGGGTCGAGGTCAGCGAGGTGACCGGCCACCTGCCCCTGTCGGTGGCGCGCAACCGGCTGATCGAATCGGTCACGATCGCAGCGGACGCCGTGGTCGCGTTTCCCGACGACGATGCCTGGTATCCCGACGGCGCGCTCGAGCATATCGTCGCGCGGTTCCAGACCCAGCCGGTGCTGGACTTCTGGTTCTGTCGCTACGCCAATGCGCCGGTCGCGATCGACCCCGCCCGCGAACGCAAGCCGGTGCTGCAGGACGTGCTGCGCGAGGCTTCGTCGAACACCATCGTCGTGCGCGGGCGCCTGCTGAACGCGATCGGCGGGTTCGACCCCGAACTGGGCGTCGGCGCGCCGCTGGGCTCGGCCGAGGATACCGATTTCGCGATCCGCGCCTTCGGCTCGGCACGGGAGTCCTGCATGCTCGACGCCGCCGTGATCGGCCATCGCGACCGGAACACCGCGATGCGCGCGCGCTATTATCGCGGCGCGCTGATCACCATCATCCGTCACGCCCGCGCGGTGCCCGGCGGTCGCAAGGCCGCGCTGCGCAAGGTCGCGGTCGGCCTGGCGCTGACCGCGACACGGTCGATGTCGGTCAAGGATTTCCGCCGGGCGCTGCGCGAAGCCGCCACCGCCTGGCGTCGCGCGCCGCACACCCGCCCGGCCGCCTGACGAAAAAGGCGAATATGCTCATGCCCACCTCTCCCACCGTCTCGATCATCATCCCGGTCCGCAACCGGCCCGTGCTGATCCGCCGCGCGATCGAAACCTGCCTGGCCCAGACTCGCCCGGCCGAGCAGATCGTCGTGGTCGATGACGGCTCGACCGATGACACCGCCGCCGTGGTCGAGGAATTGTCCGCGACCATCGCCTCGCTCGTGCTGGTCCGTCGTCCGGTCAGCGGCGGCGCGGCGGTGGCGCGCAACAGCGGCGCGGCGGTGGCGACGGGCGAATATCTCGCCTTTCTCGATTCCGACGACGAGTGGGAGCCGACCAAGCTGGAGCGCCAGATGGCGCTGGCCGCCGCGCATCCCGAATGCCCCGGCATTTTTTGCGGCATCCTATACCGTTACGCAGGGCGCGCCGAACGACAGCTGATGCCGCCACCGGTGGTGACGCGTCGCCAGCTCGAGATCGAGAATACCCTCGCCTCGACCTCGACCGGGTTGGTCCGCACCGACGCCTTTCGCGCGGTCGGCGGCTTTTCCGAAGACCTGCCCAATTGCGAGGATTGGGAATTGTGGCTGAAGCTCGCCGCGATCGGGCCGCTGCGCGTCGTGCAGGAGTTGCTGCTCCACTATACCTTCGACGCCAACAACAAGCTGTCGCGCGATGCCGAGAAACTGCTGCGCGGGCATGAGATGGTGTTCGCACGGATCGTGGCAAGCCTGCCCGCCGCCGCGCCGCATCGCTGGATCGCGGCGATGCACGAGTTGAAGCGGGCCGAACAGCATGTTCGCGTGACCGGCGACCATGGGCGCGCATGGCGTCACCTGGCGGGCGCGGTCACCCGCTATCCCTCGCTCTCCGTGATGAAGCGCGCGCTGCATCTGGGCATGGTCGACATCCGGCACGGGCGGCGCAACTGAAGCATCGCCCGGCCCGGCCGGGCATCAGCGGCGGCGTTTCACCGCCACCCGCGCCGTATCCATCACCCGCATCGGTAGCGATCGCTTCCCCGCCACGACGGCAGCCACCGTCGCCTCGTCCATGTCGCAGCGGATCGAGGTGCGCGGCCGCAACCAGGCGCGCGCGCGGGCGAGGCCGCAATCACTGGTATAGACATGCCGGAACGGCCGCCGCCGCAGCGCGTCGATCACCCGCCGGTCATACCGGCCGAACGGGATCGCCGCCTCGGTGATCGGCGCGGCGATCAGGTCGCTCAGGATGGCGCAGCTCTCGTCCAGTTCGGCGTCCAGCCGGGCATCGTCGCATTCGGGCCAGGCCGGATGGTGCAGGCCGTGGGTGCCCACGCCCATCCCCTCGCGCGCCAACGTGCGAATTGCGGCGGCGTCGAGAAAGCCGTGCTCCTCCAACATGCCCGCCAGCACGAAGAAGGTCGCGGTCAACCCGCGCCTGCGCAAGCCAGGCAGGCCGATCGCCACATCCGACATGTTGCCGTCGTCGAAAGTAATCAGATAGCGCCGCCGGTCGCGCGCCTCGGCAATGCGGTCGAGGATCGACTCGTAGCGCGCCTCGCTGATCCAATAGGGCTTTTCGTCCTCGGGCACCGACCGATCCGGCTCGCCGATGCCATGGAAATTGATGATGATGGTATCGCCGAGCATCGCGGGTCAGCCTTTCAGCGACAGGGAGGTGGGCAGGCCAGCCGAGCGAACGCCCGGCCGTCCCAGGGCACGAAGGCCCAAGGCGAAGTCGCGCAGCGGCAGCTTGCGCCTGACGACCAGCGACAGGCCGGAGATCAGCTTGCGGAGATATTCGCCGGCAAGCCCCGGACTCGCCCAGGCGTTGCGCGCCAGCACGGTCGCGGACCCGGCGAAGTAGCGCGCGCGGTTGGCCGAATTCCAGTCGCGATGCCCGATCAGCGCATGACCGCAGGCCAGCCCCTTGCCCCCCGAGCGATAGAGACGAACCGCGAAATCGGTATCCTCGCCCCCGTTCAGCGCGGTGCCGACCCCCAGCCCCTCGTCGAACAGGCCGACCCGTGCCATCAGCGAGCCACGGATGACGATCGTGATCGACGAGCAGCGCCGCACCACGTCGCTGGCCCGCGCGCGCCGGGTCGCCTCGAACAGCGCAGGGTCGGCGGCAGGCGACGATCCATAACGGCAGAACCAATATTGCAATTGCGGATCCGCGACGAACATCTGCGCCACCATGGGCAGATAGGTTTCGGTAAACCAGCAATCGTCATCGGGGAACAGCACCAGCGAGCCGTCCGCGAAGCCCTCCTCCGCCGCGATCGTCCGCAGGATCCGATTGCGCGCCTGCGACAGCGACAGACGCGTGTCGGACGTCATCGGCCGCACGAAACCGGGCAGCGCGGCAATGGCGCGCATCGCTGCGGCATCGGGTCGCTGGAACAGGGTGATCAAGGTCAGCTTCACCTGCCCGGCCACCATCTGCAAGGACGACACCAGTCGCCGATAATCCTCACTTACGCCATCACGACTATCGGTCGTGCAAACCAGCCAGATCATATCCCCCCCTTATTTCGAGGAGGCGGATAATCAGCAGAAATCCAAAATACGATTGAATGTTAAGCAGCTTGATTGGTCACCCTCTTGGAAATCTATAATACAGTAACGCAACATCAATTTCATATTGATCTCATCTTGGAAAAGGCACGTTGCCAAATCTCTGTTTGATCGGATTTTTTTGTCGGACCACAGGCTGACCTTCGATCGCGAAAAGGCCCGTCGCGCCTCATGGCGCTGTCATGTTCCGACGATGGCCGCCCCAAGGCGGTACAGCGGCCCGCACATTTTCCGACCGAGCCCTCCGCATTCGCGCCGCAGTGGTCCCGCTGCGATACACTCCCGCCGCCATGGGCGGGGTCCGCCGCGACTCGCGCATTGCGTGCGGCGCGGGACGGCGGCACTACCCGCCGGGCATGACGCAGACCGAACCGCTTCGGATGCGGCCGTGCGCAGGGGGCAGAAGACCAGGCATGAAGTCGATCGTCATCGGTATTCCGACGTTCAACCGTCAGCACTTGCTCACGAAGCTGCTCGACAGCCTAGTCGCCGAAGTGCGGTCCGAACCGGCCGTCCTGCGCGTCATCGTCGCCGACAATGAATGTTCGGACCGGACGCGCGCCATCGTGACGGGGCGCGACGACCTGCTCACCCATTATGTCCCCGTCCCCGAACGCGGCCTGTCGCATGTCCGCAACGCCATCATCGGCGCGGCGTGCCAGCAGGTGCCCGACTGGGACTGGCTGGTCATGCTGGACGATGACGGCACCGTCACGCCGGGGTGGTTAAAGGCGCTGATCGACTGTGGCGAGCGGTTCCAGGGCGACCTGGTCGGCGGGCCGGTCGACGGCATGGTGCCCGCCGACGCGACCGTGCTGGCGCGGGTCAGCCACTTTGCCGGACGCGAAAGCCATCCGACCGGCCCGATCGAACGGCTCCAGACGACGCAGAACCTCGCCATCTCACGCCGGATCGAGGCGCTGCTCGGCTTTCCGTTGTTCGACGTCCGCTTCAACGGATCGGGCGGCGAGGATTATGATCTGTTCCGCCGGACTCAACATGCCGGTGGCACGCTGGTCTGGTGCGACGAGGCGCTGGTGCTGGAACCGACGCCCGCCGAGCGGCTGACCAACCAGGCGCTGCTCAGCCGCGCCTATACCACCGGCACCTATATGGGGCAGCTCCGCCGCCTGCACGACGGAACCTGGCGCGAGGCGACGGGCGCGGCGCGGGGCATGGTGTCGAGCGTGGCGAAGCTCGGCCTGGGCATGGTGTCGCTGAACGCCAAGCGTACCGCGCGCGCCAGCCTGGACGTGGCGCACGCCGTGGGCCGGGTCGCCGGGCTGATCGGCCGCCGGACGTCACGCTATATGTGACGCCCGGGCGGCGGCGCTCAGGCCGGTCGCCTGCGCAGCCGGGCCACACCGCCGCCGACAATCTGCCGGGCAAAGCCGACCACTTCGAACAACGCGGCGCGGACGTCGCCGAACATCGCCAGCATCGCCCAGGTCGCGGCATAGGCCAGCGCATAGCCGATCACGAGCGCGACCAGCGTCGGCCCCGCCCATAGCGCGCGAAACACCAGCAACAGCCCCGCCGTCGCCGCCAGCGCCGTGGCGAAGGGTATGATCAGCCAGACCAGGTCGGACCGCGACACCGGCCCCTTGCGCCCGACGAACCAGCAGGCCGCCGGGGTGCGGATCAGCACCTCGCTCGCCGAATAGGCGATCGCCACGCCCAGCGGTCCCCAGGGCAGCCCGGCGACGAACGCGATGATGCACACCGTGGTGTTGACCAGCGCCCAGGTCGCCAGGTCCGACGAACGACGCTGCGTGATCATCAGCCAGCCCAGCGTGCTGCCGAAAATCTCCAGCAGCCCGGCCATCGCCAGCGCGCGGAAGATCGGCACGACCTCCGCCCAGCGCGATCCCAGCACCAGGTCGACGAACCAGTCGGCACACACCATCGTCGCCAGGATGGCGGGCGTGGTGAACAGCGCCATCATCCGCACCACGCGCAGATAGGCGTGGCGATAGCGGCGCGGCTCCTCCAGCAGGCCTGCCAGCGCGGGCTCCATGACCCGCTGGATCGGGTTGTTGACCTGGCGCAGCGGGAACAGCAGCAGCTTGTAAGCGCGGTCGTACAGGCCCAGCGCGACGCTGCCCCAGACCTTGCCGATCAGGATATTGTCCAGGTTGCGCGACAGGAAGTTGAAGATGTTCGCGCCCGTCACTCCGGCACCGAAATTCAGCATGTCGCGCCCGTCCGGGTCGCGGCGCGGCCGCGACGGCAGCCAGCGCGTCGCCAGCATCATCCCCGCCCCCGTCGCCAATGTGGTGGTCAGCGACAGGACGAACACCGCCCAGTAACTGCGCAGGAACCAGGCGGCGGCCAGCGATGCGACGAAACCGACGACACCCGCCGCCCCCTCCACGATGGCCAGCTGGCTGAACCGCATCTGGCGGGTCAGCAGCGCGCTATGCTGGGCATAGCAACCCGACAGGAAGAACAGGGGCGCATAGGCCGCCAGCAGGTGGAACACGCGCGGATCGCCATAGAACCAGCCGACAACGGGGCTGATCGCCAGCGCGACGATGCATGTCGCCGCCGCGAACACGACATTCAGCCAGTAGAGCGTGCTCGCCTGACGCTGGGTCAGCACGCGGCGCTGGACGGCCGCCTGGCTGAGCCCCAGGTCCTGGAAGATCATCATGAAGCCCAGCACCGGGCTGGTCATCGCGACGACGCCGAAATCGGACGGCAGCAACAGCCGCGACAGCACGACGACCGAGGCCATCTGCAACACCACGCGCAGGCCCTGAAGCGCGGCCGTCACCGACACGCCCGAGGCAACCCGCGCCCGCAACTGCGTGTTGACGGGATCGAAGATCGACCGTTCGTCGTCCAGGGCGTCAGTCATGGCGGTTCATAGCGATCGCAACGTCTCTCGAAACAGGGCCATGGGCCACCGGATACGCCGGAGAGCCCCCGACGGTCATGCGCGCGGCCGTAGCAGGCCGCCCCAGCGGGTGCACGACATGTAATGCCACGCCGCCCCCGGATGCTTCAGCGCCAGGCGAAGCATCGGGCCATGATCGCGCGCATGACGATAGCGCGCCAGTCGGTGGGCATGGGCATATGTCACCTGCCATTGCCGATAGCGGTGGAGAAGCGTCATCTGCGCCGCATCCGCCGTGTCGCGGTAGCGGGCGATCAGCGTATCGGCGAGGTCGATGCGGATTTCCGGCCGGAAGTTCGTGCGCGTGCCGCTCGACTGCTGGCCGCTGCTCGCCCCCGTCTGGGTCGTGTAGACATACATCGCCTCGCGCAGCAGCGCCGCCCGCGCGCCGCGCAGCAGCAGTTCGGCGTCGAGCATGAAATCCTCCGCCAGCCGGATGTCCTCGGAATAGCGGATGTGATGCGTTTCCAGGAAAGCCCGGTCGATCAGGGGCTTGAGAAAGCCGTAGTTGAACGGCGCGTGCGGCCGTTCGCTCATGACGAAGCGTTCGAAGTCCAGCGGCTCCTGCGGCGCGGCCAGCGTCAGGGCGTTGCCGGTGATGCAGTTTGCCGCCTCGTCATGGAACAGCATATCGTCGAACACCAGGTCGAACGAACCCGCCTCCGCCGCCGCGACCATATAGGCCAGCCGCTCCGGCAGGAACCGGTCGTCGGCGTCGAGGATCGTCACCCATTGCCCCTGCGCGCTATCCAGCGCGCGGTTGCGCGCCGCGCTGGGGCCCGAATTGCGCTCCATCGCCAGGACGCGGATACGCGGATCGCGCCTGGCAAAGTCGTGCAGCACCGCCAGCGTATCGTCGGCCGAGCCGTCATCGACCGCCAGCAACTCCCAGTCCGCCAGCGTCTGGTCGAACAGGCTGCCGATCGACACCGGCAGATGCCGCGCGACATTGTAGCACGCCATGACGACCGACACTTTGGGCCGTGACGCGGCGGGCCGCTCGGGGTGCGGCGCAGGGGACGACAGATCGTTCACCGGGACATCTCTTGGCTGAAGCTGCGCCTAGGCCGCGACGGGCGCGGACCGGGCGGCCGGGGAAACGGACGGCGGCTCATGACCGCCATGGTGAAGCATGCGGGCGCGAAAGAGCGCGCCCGCCGGACTGGCCCGAAACGCCTCGGTCATGGCGTCGAAGCGGCCCTGCGACAGGCCCGCCTGCCAAACGCCTTCATCGAGAACCCGTTCGCGCAGATCGGCCGTCAGCCCAGGCCAGGCGGCCAGTCCGAAGCGAACGCGCCATTCGCCCTCTTCGGGCAGGAAGGGCGCGGCGCGGTAGCTCGCGGCGAGCGCCCGGTGCGCGCGCTGGCTGGTCACGCCGCCCTTGACATACTCCAGGAAGGCCTGCCCCACGATCGCGGCGGGCCAGATGCGGCGAGCCCGGAGCGCCGTATCGACATCCGTCCGCGCCACCGCGATCAGGTTAGCGCGCGGCGTACCCGTCGCGGCAAAGGCGGCGGCGGCCTTCATCAACCCGCGCGACAGGGCCCCGCGTGGCGGCAGCGGCGTGTTATCGTTCAGAAGGTCGGATGCGCTAAACACCGTCTGGCCGATTGCCTGCGCGGCGCGGTCGGCGACCAGATACTGGACCCGCCATTCCGCGACACCGATCGACGCGGCCCACACCAAAGCCGCGCCGAGCACTGTCAGGCACGCCACCCGCGTCGCCGCGTCGGCCGGTCCAGCCGACGCGACGCGCACGCGCGAAGCGGGAACCGCGTCGTCATTCGGCGCGGTAATATTCGGCATATTTCTTGGAATAATAGAGCGCGCCATAGGCCTCGACCGAACGATCGACCATGGTCATCAGCGCGCCGACCACGGGCGCCTTGTCCCGCGCCAGCCAGTTCAGCCCGGTCGCGATCGCGTTGCGCGGCGTGGCGTTCCACTTGATGACCAGCAGCACCGCATCGGCCAGCAGCGCCACGGTGCGCGCATCGGCGACGCCGAGCAGCGGCGCGCAGTCCAGCACGATCCGGTCATAGGATCCGCGCGCGCGGGTCAGCAGATCGGACATCGCCGCCAGGCTGAACAGGTCCTCGGGGCTGTAATTGGAATGCGCGACCGGCAGCAGGTCGAGACCCTCGACCTGGTCGGGGATCACCGCCTCGGCCAGCGTGACGTCGCCGTGCAGCAGCTCGACCAGGCCATGCGCGGGCGTGATGCCGGTGGCATCGCGCAGGCCCGCGCGACGCAGATCGGTGTCGATCAACAGGGTCTTCTCGCCCGCCATCGCCATGATCCGCGCCAGCGACAGCGCGCTGGTCGTCTTGCCTTCGTTGGGCAGGGTCGAGGTGATCGCGATCACCATCGGACGACCACTCGATGCGGAGGCCAGCGACCGGCGGGTCACGCGATACGCCTCGGCAAACGAACTCATCGGCTTACCGATCACCTCGTCGGCGGGCGAGGCCTGACCGCGGCTCAGACGCGGCACGGTCGCCAGCACGTCGAGGCCCAGGCGCCGCACGTCCGCGATCGAGCGGAGCCCGCGCGAGGTCAGTTCCTGAAGGCAGACGACACCCAGTCCGGCGAGCAGCGCGCCCAGGAAGGTCGCCGCCAGCAGCAGCCGCTTGTTCGGCTTGCTGGGGCTGCTCGGCGGCGTCGCATTCTCGATGACCTGCGCCTGCGACAGCGAGCTGCTGGCCGCCTGGTCGCTGGTCTGCGCCTGCTGCGCCAGCCGGTCATAGGCCTGCTTGCTCGAGTCGGCCTGCCGTTCATAGGTCTCGGCCATGGCGGAGGCGCGCGTGGTCGAGGCCTGGCGACCGCGCAGGACGTTCAGATTGGCCTGAAGGCTGGCGGCGCGGGCGGAGGCGGCGCGGGCTTCGCTTTCCAGGCCACCGATCACGCGGTTGGCTTCGTCCAGGATCTGCTGGTCGATGGTGCGGATCTGCTGCGCGATACGCTGAGTCTCGGGATGCTTCGGGCCGTAGCGGGTCGACACCTCGCCCTGTTCGGACAGCAGCTGTGCGCGCTGGCTGCGCAGGTTCTTGATGACCTCGGAGTCGAGCACCGCCGACACCGCGTCGATACCACCGGTGCGGATCTGCGCGCGCGCCGCGGCGACCTTGGAGGCGGCGGCGGCCGCGTCCGACTGCGCCGTGGCGAGCTGTCCGGCGAGCGGTGCGATCTGCTGGTCGATGACGCTGGTGCTGCCACCGCCAGTCTGCACCACGCCGCTGGCGGCGCGGTAGGAGGCCAACCGCTCGTCGGCGGCGGTCGCCTGCGCGCTCAGGCTGCTGAGGCGCTTCTGGAGAAATTCGGCCTGGCGACTGGCAGTGCCGTTACGCCGCGTCAGGCTGGAGTCGATATAGGTCTCGGCAAAGGCATTGGCGATGCGCGCCGCCTTTTGCGGATCGGTCGAAGTGAAGCCGACCTCGACGATATAGGTCGCCTTTTCACGCGACGCCGACATGCGGCCGAGCACCGCCTGCGCCACCGCCTCGGTCCGGTCGGCGATCTGCGCGGGCGTCGCGCGCGGCCCCAGCGGCGGCATACCCTTGGTGAATTCGGGATCGTTCAACAGGTGCTCGCGCTGGACCACCGCCGCGGCGATGTCGTGCGAGCGCATGACGCTGACTTCGGTCTCGACCACCGACTGGTCGGGGATCGAACTGGCCTGATCGGTGATCTGGCCGAGCGCCGCGCTCTTCGACGGGTCGATCTTCACCCGCGCCGTCGCCTGATAGCGCGGGGTCAGCATCATCGTATAGGCGGTGCCCAGCACAGCGATCGTGATGAACGTCGCGGCCAGCGTGCGCCAGCGCAGTCGCAGGATCTCCAGCACCTGGCGGTACATGGACGAAATTGTCTCGGGCTCTCCCCCGGCCGGGGAAGACAGGCCGGTATTGGCCATCACGTCCATAAAAGATCCTCGAATGCTACTGGGCTCAAGGGTGGTAGGAGATGCCTACCAGCGCCTTGACCTGGGACAGTTCCGGCCCCGCCAGGGGGCTGTTGGTGGTGCGGCGCCCGTAGAAAAGCTGGCCGTTGAACGACAACTGGTGGTTGACCAGATACTGGCCGCCCGCCGACGTGCGGAACGAAGTCGCCCGGCCCGAGAATTCGCGATAATCGTCGAATTCCATGTCCGCGCCGACATTGACCAGCAGGTTGCGGAGCAACTCGTGATCGATGCGCAGCGCGGCGTTGGTCGCGAAGAAGCCGCTGGTGCCGATCAGGCTGGCATCGTCCACCTCGCGCCGCCCCGACAGGGTGACGGTGGTCAGCTGCGACGGGAAATATTCGACCTTGCCGTTGAACGACAGGCCCGAGACCGTGCGATACTGGGCCGCGTCATAGTTGCGGTTGATATAGCCGATGCCGATGCTGCCGCGCAGGAGCTCGCTGAGATCGGTCGACAGGCCCGCCAGCGCCTGAACCTGGTTCGACGACCGGTTGGGGACGCCGGGGAACAGCTCGGTGCGATAGCCGGTATTCGTATAGACCAGCTCGGCGAAGACGCCCGTGTCCGGGGTCAGGCCATATTCGACATGGCCGATCGCGCGCGAGATGCCGCGGTTACGGCTGTTCTGGCTGAACGGCGAGCCGTCGCTGGCGATCACCGTCTGATACGCAAAGTCGGTATAGTCGCCCGACACCACGGTGCGCAGCCGCGAGAAGCGGAAGTCCGCGACCGCACGCGCCACCGACAGCTGGATCGGCACCGAGCTGCGCACATTCTGCAGCGCCGAGCCCGAAAACTGCGATTCATAGATCTTGCTGGTGCGCGCGCCGAGCGTCAGCGAGTCGTCGCCGCCGACGTCCAAGCGACCCTGCGCACCGGTCGTCCAGCCATTTTCGTCGCGGGGCGACTGCTGGAAATAGCGCGTGATCGTGCCTGCGCCGTCGATCGTCAGGCTGTGGCGCGACCAGTTGGACTGGACGTTCAGCGACGGATTGACGGTGACCAGACCGTCGCCGGTCTTGTTGGTCGGCGCCTGATAGACGTTGGTGTCATAGCCGCTGGTGACCGACAGCGCCGGGAACAGCGTGAAGCCCCCTGCGGGGATGCCCAGCGGCTGGAACAGCGGACGCGGCCGGTCCAGCACGCTTTCGTTGCGGCCCCGACGATAGTCGAAGGGGATCGCGGACTGAAAGGCGGGCGTGCCGATCATGACCGGCGGCGGCGGCGCCACCTGCGCGGCGGCGGGCGAAAACGCTACGACGCCCAGACCGGCGACGCAGGGGAGAAACTTGGAGGTCCAAGGCATGAGAAGCCCTCCGTTATGATGGGGGACGTGCCTTACGGGCGACGCGAATAATCCGACGTGCCGCCGCCGCCGCCGGACGGACCGGCACCCAATGCCTGGCTGGACAGCGCCTGCGACGCCTGTGCCAGTGCACCGGTGCCCGCCTCGCCTTCGCCGCGCGCGACCTTCTGCGCATAGCCGCTGACGGCCGCGGCCATCTTGGGCGACTGGCTCGCGACCTGCTTCAGCGCGGCCAGGACGACGGCCCGCGGCTGACCCGATTGCGACACCGCAAAGGCGATCGCGGCCTCGACATCCGCCTTGGAGGCGTTGGCGGGAAGCGCGGCCAGCGCCTGCTGGATCGCACCCGCCAGCGCGGTGACAGCCGCCGGATCGACCTGTGCGGGAGCGACGGTGGACGTCGCCTCCTGCGCCTGCGCCGTGCCAGCGACCATCAGCCCAAGCGCCGCCCAGGCGGCCAACCTCGTTGCCGTCATAAAACCCCCCATTTCGCCTTTCGGCTTTTAATCCACGAACATCCCGGCCAGCGACCGGTCAGAAATAGCGTTCACCGATACGCAACGTGTCACCGGGCCTGATCTCCAGGCCATCGAGATTGACTTCCTTTTCCGCGGACTCGCCGGCGTGCTTCAGGAACACCTTGCGCTTGTTGGCGCGGTAGGTGAACCCCTGGGCACGGGCCACGGCGTTCAACGCGGTCAGGCCGTTGGAATAGGCATATTCGCCCGGCTTGGTCACCTCGCCCAGGATGTAGAACGGGCGATAGGTCAGCACGTCCAGGCTGACCCGCGGTTCGCGCAGATATCCGTCGGCGAGCTTCGCCTGGATATCCGACGACACCTCGCGCGGCGAGCGGCCGCTGGCAGGGATATCGCCGATCAGCGGCAGCGACAGCGTGCCGTTGTCACTGACCGTGAATTCACCGGACAGGCTCGGTTCGTTATACACGATGACCCGAACCTTGTCGGCCGTGCCCAGCCGGTAATCGCCCGCAGGCTCCGCCGCCGTGCCCGCACCGGCCTGTTGCGCCGGAGCGGCGGCATTGCCTGCCGTCGAACCGGAAGGCGTGGCCACCGTCTGGGCAATGGCAGGCATCGTGCAGCCGACCAGCAACAAGATGACCCCGGCAAACCGCATGAAAAACTCCAACTGACAAATCGTCGGATACGGGAACGCCCATCCCGCAGCAACAGCGCAGGCGCAGCATCGTCCCATTCGTGGACAGTGGATGGCATGTCGACAGGGGTGGGTTGGCCGGTCCGACGCTATGACGGGCGTCATGACGATGCGATCGATTTACCGGGGGGTATTGGCCCTGATGTTGGTGGCGACCGCGACGACGGCAATCGCCCAGTCGAACCGCCGCCCGATGCCGGTGCCCGATGCCGATGTGGTGGACCCCGCGCTCGACACCCGTTCGCTCGACACCCGCAAGCTCGAGGTGGCGGCGGTGGCCAACGCCCGCACCCTGCCCGAGTTGAGCGCAGGGATGGCGCAAGTGTGCCGCGTCCAGTCCTGGCAATTCGCCTTGCTGCCGCTGCTCAATCACGCGGTACGGATGGACGTATCACCGACGCTGGGCAAGGGCGAGCAGGAGTGTCTACGCAGCGTCGTTTATGCCAGCCGCTATCACTTCAACCGGCGTTGACGAAAGCCCGTTCAGGCGAGTTGCAGGACGATCCTGGCGACACCCGCCCAGGCAACGACCGACACCCCAGCCAGCAAGGCCATGGTCGCCACCGGGCTGACCTTGGCGCGCAGGAAGGACGGCGGCGGCATCATGGTCGAAACCTCGGCCCCGTCATCCTCGGCGAGCAGCAACCGGGTGATCGCACCGGCGGGAAGCGGATTCTCGAAGCGACAGCCATAGGCGCTGGCGGAACGCCAGACGATCCGCCCGCTGACCGGACCCAACCCGGCCAGGTCGATCTCGACCGCCTGATGCGGCTCCAGCTCCGCCTCGATGCTCAGCGCACAGCCCTCGCGCGCGACGTTGACCAGCCGCATCGGCGAGGGCGCCTGGCCATCCCGCCGCAGGATGCTCCACTGTCCGACACGGGTTCGCGCCGACGCCCGCCGGTCGGGGAACGGATAAGCGGGACGGGAAGCGAGCTGTGTCATATCGAGACGATCCGACCTTGATGGATACGGCCGTACACTGCCCCAGCCCCACTTAACATGTAGTTAATGTGACGGCATTTGTATACCGCGAGAATAGATGACGCCGCCAATGCTTCTTCACATGCGACTAAGCATCTATAATAGATCGACAAATAAGACGCTCCACCCAACGCCATCTTTCGCCGCATGACGTCCCGGTAGCCTTATGTACTGCCAAAACCGCAGCGTCGAACCCCGCTCAACCGCCTATGTTTTCGTCCGTTGTCCGAATGGGGCTTTTGTAATAGCCCCACATCGGACGCTCGACCGGATGGGGGTATACATTCCGCGCGTGCGTCCGACGCTAGATCGTACTGGTATATTGGAGCCTTTGGTTGACCCGAGGGAGTGAGCACTTGGCGAAGCGCGCGCCTGCGCATGTCGCAGGGAGCGGCATGGCGGAACGCGATGCGGAGCGTGGACGGGGCCTGACCCCTTTCGCCCTCCGGCTGCGCCTCACCTTCCTGCTGATGGGCGTCGATCTGGTGGCGTTCATGCTGGCCTTTGCCATCATCGAACCGCTCAAGACGCTGGTCGGCAGCTGGTTCTCGATCATGGCGATCGCGATGCCGGTCTATATCGGCATGGCGATGGGCACGATGGCCTATGGCGGCCGCGCGCTTCGCGCCAAGGCGGGAAGCCTGTCGGCGGCGGTGCGCGCCGTGCTCTTCACCTTCGCGATCCTGTTCCTCATCTCCTATTTCTTTCGGGTCGAACAGCAGATTTCGCGCCTGGCGCTGGCCAGCGTGATGGTGTTGACCGTCGTCCTGATCGTCATCGGCCGCCTGACCTTCCGCACGACCGTCGCGCGGATCTGGCCGACCCAGATCTGGCGCGAACTGGTGATCGTCGACGGGGTTCAGGCCGCGCCGATTCCCGGCGCGGAGATGATCGACGCCGCCGCGATCGACCTGGTCCCCGACCTGCGAGACCCCGCCATGTTCAACCGGTTCGCGGCCCTGCTGCACGGCATCGATCGTGTCGTCGTGATCTCGACCGCCGAGCGCTACCAGAACTGGGCGATGATGCTGAAGGGCGGTCATGCGCGCGGCGAGATCGTGGTCGATACGCTCGGCCTGTTCGGGGCGATCGGGCTGGGCAAGTTGGCGCATTACGACACCGTCAAGGTCGCCACCGGGCCGCTCGACGTGCAGCAGCGACTGCTCAAGCGCGTCTTCGACCTGGCGCTGTGCATCCCGATCACCGTCGCGCTGGCGCCCGTGCTGATCCTGGTCAGCGTGGCGATCAAGCTCGACAGCCCCGGTCCGGTCTTTTTCCGGCAGCGGCGGATCGGGCGCAACAACGCCTATTTCGACATCATCAAGTTCCGCTCGATGCTCGTCGCCCAGGCCGATTCGCAGGGCGCACGCTCGACCCAGCGGCAGGACAAGCGCGTCACCCGGGTCGGCCGCCTGATCCGCAAGACCAGCATCGACGAATTGCCGCAGCTCTTCAACGTGCTGGGCGGCTCGATGAGCCTGGTCGGCCCGCGTCCGCACGCGCTGGGGTCGCTGGCCGGGGACCGGCTGTTCTGGGATGTCGACGAGAGCTATTGGCATCGCCATGTCCTGAAGCCCGGCATCACCGGCCTGGCCCAGGTGCGCGGCCTGCGCGGCTCGACATTGCTGCGCGAAGACCTGACCAAGCGGCTCCAGTCCGATCTGGAATATGCCTCCAACTGGTCGCTGTGGCGGGACGTGCGTATCCTGTTCATGACCTTCGGCGTCGTGGTCCACCACAATTCCTTCTGAGGGAGCGGCGTACGCCTGCCCGCCACGAGACGGCTTTTCAATTGTCCGAGTTATGCGCTAAGGCCCTGTCAACGGCCGCCATCGAACGGTCGGAACGATAAGGCACCACCGATCCCGGATCACGGCGACGGCGGTCCGTGGCGGAGGATGGGACATGCTGAACCGACGTTTATTCCTGGCCGGGGCGACGACCGCCATGGCCGCACCCGCCGTGCTGCAGGCGCGCGGCGCCCCCGGTATCGTCAACCCCGTCGTGCGCCAGCGCGCCGACGCGCAGGTGTTTCGCCACACCGATGGCTGGTATTACATGACTGGCTCGGTTCCCGAATATGACCGGCTGGTGCTGCGTCGGTCGAAGACGCTGGCCGGACTGGCGACCGCGCCTGAGCGCGTGTTGTGGCGTCACCTGGCGAGTGGCCCCATGTCGGGCTTCATCTGGGCGCCCGAACTGCATCTGATCGACAATCGCTGGATCATGTATCTTGCGGCGGGCCCCAGCGGCGGCGGCGAGGATGTGTTCCGCATCCGCACCTTCGCGGTGGTGTGCGACGGCCCCGATCCGATGGCGGGCCGATGGTCGGTGCTGGGCCAGCTTCAGACCGAGTGGGACAGCTTCACCCTCGACTCCACCAGCTTCGTGCACAACGGCCGCCGCTATCTCGCCTGGGCGCAGGCTGAGCCGGGGATCGCGACCAACTCCAACCTGTACCTCGCCCCCCTCGCCACGCCGCTGACGCTGGCGGCCAAGCCGGTGAGACTGTCGGTCCCGACGCTCGACTGGGAAATCCAGGGGTTCAAGGTCAACGAGGCCCCCGCTCTGCTCGCGCGCAACGGCAAGTTGTTCATGACCTATTCGGCCAGCGCGACCGATGCGCGCTACTGCATGGGTCTGCTGACCTGTGACGCCAAGGCCGACATCATGGCCGCAGCCAACTGGTCCAAGTCGCCGGTGCCGGTCTTCCAGACCTCGGTCGCGAACAAGGTGTTCGGGCCCGGCCATAACAGCTTCACCGTCGACGAGCGCGGCCGCGACGTGCTGGTCTATCACGCTCGCGACTATGCCGAGATCAAGGGCGACCCGCTGTTCGATCCCAACCGCCACACGCGGATGCAGTATTTCCGCTACCGCCCCGACGGCACGCCCGATTTCGGCGAGCCGGTGGCGAACGGCCCGTTGCGGGTGGGGTGAGCGGGGCTCTTTCCATTCCTCCCCTTTAGGGGAGGTGGCAGGGCTTCGCATGTGTGAGGGCATCATCGCCCGTACGGATGTCCCTTGGGCACCGCGTGCCGCTCGGCTATGACCGGGCATGGATTTCGATCAACTGCTCATCCGCTTCTTCGGCACCGAGGATATCGGCAACCTCACGCCCGACCAGCTGTCCGCCGGGATCGATCGGCTGCGCGTGCAATTCGGGCTGGAACGCGACGGCGGCCGCCGCTTCGCGCTCTGGTGCCTGGCCTATATGCTGGGCGTCGCGCCCGACCTGGACGAGGCTTTCGACGACGAGGAAGACAAGGAAGCCGCGCGCGACTTCATGGATACCGTCGACCGGGAGATGGACGAGGACGAAGGCTGATCGGCGAACGCCACCCTCACCCTTCCTACCCGCTATCGCGGGCGGGCCCCTTCCCTCTCTTAACGGGAGAGGGGGGAAGCGCGAAGCGCCGGAAGGGTGAGGGTGGAATACCCATAAAAAAGGGGGCCATACCGCGCGGTACAGCCCCCTTCCTTTTACCCGTCGCGCAGGATCAGATGTCCATGCGACCGGCGTTCATCACCTTGTCCCACGCCTTCACGAAGTCGCGAACGAACGGGCCGTTCGAGTCCGAGCAGGCATAGGCCTCCGCCAGCGCGCGCAGTTCGGAGTGGCCGCCGAAGATCAGGTCGACGCGGGTCGCCGTCTTGGTGTGCTCCTTGGTGCGCCGATCGCGGCCGTTGAAGCGGTTCTCGTCGTCGGTCGGCTCCCACTCGGTGTTCATGTCGAGCAGATTGACGAAGAAGTCGTTGGACAGCGTGCCCACGCGGTCGGTGAACACACCCTCGGTCACGCCCGGGGCATTACCGCCCAGCACGCGCAGGCCACCGACCAGCACCGTCATCTCCGGCCCGCTGAGGTCGAGCAGCTGGGCACGATCGACCAGCGCTTCCTCGGGCGCCATGAACTGGAAGCCCTGGCGATAGTTGCGGAACCCATCGGCCATCGGCTCGAGCACCGCGAAGGACTCGGCGTCCGTCTGGTCCTCGCGCGCGTCCATCCGGCCCGGCGTGAAGGGCACGGTGACCTCGACGCCGCCGTCCTTGGCGGCCTTTTCGACCGCAGCGCAGCCGCCGAGCACGATCAGGTCGGCCATCGACACCTTCTTGCCGCCGGTGGCCGAGGCGTTGAAGTCGGCCTGGATCGCTTCCAACTTAGCCAGTACCTCGGCCAGCTGGGCCGGATTGTTGACCTCCCAGTCCTTCTGCGGGGCGAGACGGACGCGCGCACCGTTCGAGCCGCCACGCTTGTCCGACCGGCGATAGGTCGACGCCGAAGCCCAGGCCGCACCAACCAGCGCCGGGACCGACAGACCCGAATCGAGGATCTTGCCCTTCAGCGCGGCGATGTCCGCCGCGTCGACGACCGGATGGTCGAGCGGGTCGACACGGTCCTGCCAGATCAACGGCTCCTGCGGCACGAGTGGCCCCAGATAGCCTTCGACCGGACCCATGTCCCGGTGGGTCAGCTTGAACCAGGCGCGTGCGAAGGTCTCGGCGAAATAGGCCGGGTCCTTGTAGAAGCGCTCGGAAATCTTGCGATATTCCGGGTCCTTGATCATCGCCAGGTCGGAGGTCAACATGCGCGGATGCTGCTTCTTCGACGGGTCGTGCGCGTGCGGCACATCGGCGGGGGCGGACTTGGCCTCCCACTGCCAGGCGCCGCCCGGGCTCTTCACCAGTTCGAATTGGTCCTCATATTCGAACAGGTTGCGGAAATAATTGTTCGACCAGCGCGTCGGCGTCTGGCTCCAAGTGACTTCCAGGCCCGAGGTGATGGCGTCGCCGCCGAAACCCGTCTCGTGCTTGGAACGCCAGCCCAGACCCTGATCCTCGATCACCGCGCCCTCGGGCTCGGCACCCACGAAGGACGGATCGCCCGCGCCATGCGTCTTGCCGAAAGTATGACCACCGGCGTTCAGCGCGACGGTTTCCTCGTCATTCATCGCCATGCGCGCGAAGGTCGAGCGAATGTCGCGGGCCGAGCCGACCGGATCGGGCGTGCCGTTCGGACCTTCGGGATTGACGTAGATGAGGCCCATCTGCACCGCACCTAGCGCCGGGTGGAGCTGACGCTCGCCCGAATAGCGCTCGTCACCCAGCCAGCTGCCCTCGGGACCCCAGTACAGCTCTTCGGGCTCCCAGGTGTCGGCACGGCCGCCCGCGAAACCGAAGGTCTTGAAGCCCATCGATTCCAGCGCGACGTTGCCGGTCAGGACATAGAGGTCGGCCCAGCTGATCTTCGCGCCGTACTTCTGCTTGATCGGCCAGAGCAGGCGACGCGCCTTGTCGAGATTGGCGTTGTCCGGCCAGCTGTTGAGCGGCGCAAAACGCTGCTGCCCGCCACCGGCGCCGCCGCGACCGTCGGTGACACGATAGGTGCCCGCCGAGTGCCAGGCCATGCGGATGAACAGGCCGCCATAATGACCGAAGTCGGCGGGCCACCAATCCTGGCTGTCGGTCATCAGCGCGTGCAGATCGGCGATCAGCGCGTCGAGGTCGAGCTTGGCGAACTCCTCGGCATAGTTGAAATTCTCACCCAGCGGGTTCGACCGCGGGTTATGCTGGTTCAGCCCTTCCAGGCGGAGCCGCTCGGGCCACCAGTCCTTGTTGCCGTGACCGCCGCGACCGCCGCCGCGCTTGCCGGGGCCGTTGCCGCCGCCGCCATGGGCGACGGGGCAACCGCCCTCATTCTGGCCCTGATTGTCTTCGACCTGGGACGCCATCTTCCACTCCTCGGTTCAACTCGTGGGGCAGGCGCAAGGCATCGTGCGCCCACCCGTCTGGCTTGCATAAGGGGGCAGATCAGGAACAGAGTAAAGCCGACTATCTTGGTCAGTCTGATTGAGTGGACCGAACAGGCGACGCCGCAAGACTATTGCCCTCGGGCAGCACCCGGATTTCGAAACCGGGCTTGGCGGGCCCGGTGAATCGCGCAAGAACGGCACGCACCTGATCGGCCGTTACCGCCTCGCGAGTGGCGACACCCTGACGGATCAGGTCGACCTGGAACACATCGTCCAGGTCGAAGCTAAGGGCGGACAGCCAATAGCCGTTCTCCGTCCGCGCGCGTGTGAAACCACCCAGCATGGTGGTCTTGGCGCGGGCGAATTCGTCCGGCTTGGGGCCATTTGTGGCAAGATCGGCGAGCGTAGCCGACAGCGCCCGCTCGAAATCGTCGATCCGGTTCGTCGCCAGTTGCGCCCCCACCATCAGGCGGCCGTAGTTGGGCATGTCGACCGGACTATAGGCATAGGCGAACGGGGCATAGGAACCGCCCTGCTTCTCGCGAAACTCCTCGGTCAGGCGGGTGCGGATGATCGTGGCGGCGACGTCCATCGCGCGGGTGCCGGGCACGTCGGCCTGGACGCCCTGCCCCGGCCAGACCCGCGCGACCAGCGCCTGCCCCGCATCGCCCCGATGGTAGAGCGTGACCGGCGAGGCCGCCGGGGGCGTCGGGCGCACGTCACGCTGCGCCGCGCTCACCCCCTTGTCGATGCGCGGAGCCAGCGTGCCGAAGCTCCTGGCGACCGCATCGACGATCTGGTCGCGGTCGAAATCGCCAACCACCACGATCCTGATCGGCCCCGCCGCCAGGCGCGGTTCCCAATAGTTGCGGAAGGCGGACAGGGTCAGCCCCTCGATCTCCGCCTTGGGCGGGAAGCCCCGGAACCGCATGTCGCCGCCAAACAGATAGGGATTGCCGAAGACCTGAAGCACCGCGCCAGGCTGGCTGTAGACCGACTGGTAACTGGCCATGATCTCGTCGCGGAACTGGGCGATGCCATTGGCCCGGTACTGCATCTGGGTGACCCCGGCGGTCATGATCTTCAGGAGGTCGGCGACGTTCTGGCGGTCGCTGCTGCCGTCGACCTTCAGGGCCTCGTTGGTCATGCCCGCGACGAAGCTGATGTTGCGCCCGGCCAGCACGCGGGTCATCTCGTTGGCGTTGAACGGCCCGACGCCGCTGCGCATCAGTTGCGCGCTGGTCCAGGCCAGGCCGGGATTGCCCGGCGTCTCGCCGATCAGGCCGTGGCCGATCGCGACGCTGACGCGGATGCGGTCCTTTTCGTAATCGGTCGGCTTCATCGCGATCTCGACGCCGTTCGACAGGGTGACGCGCTCGACCCCCAGATCGGCGATCCGGCGGGTCGCGCTCACCGTCGCCGGCGTGCCGGGCAGTTTCAGTTCGTCCCACGACACCGCCCGCACCTGGCGCTCGCGAATGGCGATCGCCTTGCGCGCCTCCGCCAGCGCCGCGGTCAACATCGCATCGCCGCCCTCGACCGGCGTGGTGGTATAGAGGATCAGCCGGGGATCGGGGGCCAGCAGCCGCCGGACCGTGGCTTGGACCAGGGCGGGCGTGAACGTCTTGCGCTGCGCGGCGAACAGGTCGCGGTAGAAGGTCTCGGGCGCGGAGACGTCGCCCTGGTCGATATCGTTGACATAGCCATTGGCCAGGCCCGGCGAGGTGGCCGTCGGCCGCCCCGCGACCTGCTGGTCCAGCGTGGTGGCGATGCGCATCACCTGCATGTCGATCTCGTCCTGCCATGGCGGTCCCGCCAGTGCGCCGTTCAGCACGCCGGTCGCCTGGTTGAGCGCGGCCTTCCACTGGCCCGGCTTGAACCGCAGGTTGAGATTGACCTGATCCTGGATGTGGCGGTTGGCCCCGATCGACATGCCCGCGCCGACCAGAGCCCCGCCCTTCTGCGACTCGCTCGACAGGCGCTGGTTCAGGACCGCCAGCGCGATCCAGTTTTCATATTGCCGCTGCTGGAGAGCGATCGTCCAGGGCCGCTCGTCATGCGAGGTGATATAGGCCAGATGCACGCTCTCCGGGATCTGCGGGTCGACCACCGCCGCCGCGTCGCGCGGGGGTGCGGTCGGCGCGCCGAAATCGGGCGTGGGCGGGGCCGCACCCGCTGCCTGCCACGATCCGAAGCTGTGCCGGATCTCGGCCTCCAGCATCGCTGGGTCGGCATCGCCGACGACGATCACCTGCGCGTGGGAGGGGCGATACCAGACCTTGTAATAGGCGCGCAGCCGATCGGCGTCGGCCGCCGCCAGCGTCGCCTCGGTCCCAATGATATTCCTGACCGCTGCCTTGGTCCCGGTCAGCATGATCGGGTTCGTCACCACCTGCACCTTCTGCGCGATCGGCGGCAGGCGCAGCGCACGTTCGGCGATGACGACCTTACGCTCGGTCTCCAGGGCGGCCGGGCTGATCGTGGCGCTGCCCATCATCTGGGCCAGGACCCGCATCGCCTGGCCGTAGGAGGCGGCATCGCTGCGCGGCAGGTCGAGGACGTAGGTGGTCGAGGTCAGCGAGGTGAAGGCATTGGTATCGGTGCCGAAGCTGGCGCCCAGCCGCTCCCAGATCTTCACCGCCTCGCCATCGGCGATGTCCCTGGTGCCGCGAAACACCATGTGTTCGAGCAGATGGGTCCAGCCCTGCTGCGTGTCATTCTCCATCAGCGCGCCCGCGTCGATGCGAATGCGGACCGAGATGGTGCCGGGCGGCCGCTGCCCCCGTCGTACCGCATAGCGCAGGCCGTTGGGCAGTATGCCGGTGCGCCACGCCGGATCGGCGGGCAGGTCGCCGCCCCTGCTCTGCCAGGACCGGGCGGGCGCCCCTGCGCCAATGGACGGCGGGGCGATCTGCGCCGTCGCCGGGACTGCCAGCGACGCGGCCAGAACCAGGAAAAGCGCCGTCGACGGCTTACTACCGAGCATGATGAACTTGTCCCCCAACACCAAGCCGCCAGGCTGCCCGAGCGCCATGGGTGCTGGCAAGGTCGTCAACCATGACAATTGCGCCATTTCGAGCGGCGCACGACCGCGTTCAGTCGCTATCGTCCTCGTCGCGCAGGGTTCTTCCCGCCATGATGATTTCGGTCACGAAGCAGGCCAGCCCGCCGACCGCGCAGACCAGGCCGCCGCCGAAGAACAGGAACAGGATCGCCGAGTGCCCCGACGCGCGCAGCACGCCGAAGAACAGGGTGATCGCCGCGCAGCAGGTCATCACCCCCGCCGCCGCCGCCAGCGTTACCGCAACGTCCAGCGTGCGCGAGCGCAGGCGCAACCGGTCCATCTCGGCGCGGCTGGGATGGTCTTCCTTCTTAAGGGCATGGATACGGTCGCTGATCCGCCCCAGCCGGGTCGCGAACACGTTGAGCAGCGCCCCCACCGCTGTCAGCAGGAAGATCGGCGTCAGCGCGAGCTGGATGACATGCGCCGCCGCGCTCAGCGGTTCGTTCATCATGACCGCTGCTCCAGCCGCGGCTCCACCCGCGGCTCCACCCGCGTCAGGGCCTCGGCCTGGGCGACATCGCGCCGCGCCGCCAGATCGGCCACCGTCACGCCCGCCAGGTCGAAGCGCAGTTCGTGCATCGTCATGCCCGAGCGATAGCCCTCGGGCCAGACCGCCGTCTCCTCGAACCCGCAATGGCGAAAGAAGGGCGCGATCGCGGGCGACGTGTCGACGGTGACGTAACGCGTCGGCGGATCGGCATAGTGCGCGATGTGCAGCAACCGCTCGAACAGCAGCAGCTTGCCCAGCCCGCAGCGATGATAGCGCCGCGCCGCCATGCCCCAATAGAGCAGCGCCTTGTTGTAATGTTCCCAAAGTTCATAGCCGCCGAACGCCGCGACCTCGCCGTCCACCGTGACCACGAAGCCCGGACCATCGGGTTCGTCCAGCGTCTCGCCCAGCCATTCGCGGTCCCCCGCCCCGAAATATTCGGGCAGGTTGCTGTCGAAGATCGCCAGCACACCGCCGCGATCGGCTTCGGCATAGGGCCGTACCCGCAGCATGGTCATGCCGCGTCCGCCCAGAGCGCGACCGTCTCGATCGTCGCGCCGCGCTCGCGGGTCCAGCAGCGCGACACGCCGTCATGCTCGGCGGTTGCGTGGACGGGATCGATCAGCCGCGTCTCGATCGCCTCCGGCGCGATGCGGCGGGGCGTGCCGATCAGCTTGGCGTGCGCCTCCTTGATCGTCCAGCGGCGGAGCCATTGGCGCGTGCGATCGGCTTGGGGCGCGGCGCGCACGGCCGCGATCTCCTGCGGCGTCATCATGTCCCACAGGGGCGGGGCATCGTCCAACACCTCGCGATCCACGGCCACGGGACGGCGGGCGGCGGCGATCAGGCACGATCCGCCGCGCCCCGAAAGGCCGACATACCAGCCACCTGGCGACCGGACTTCGGGCTTACCCTCGGCATTACGGGCCAACGTCACGTCCTTGCCCGACAGGTGGCGCACGAGCATCGTCACCAGCGATGCCCGCTCGCCCCGGCCGGGATCGTCGCAGCTCCACACCACGGGCGCGCGTCCTTCCCAGCCGAGCGCATCGAGCGGCCCGTCATGCCAGACAGGGCTCATCCCTCGGTTACGATCCGCGCCGGGCTGCCTTCCCAATTGGTCCCGGCGGGCAGGCTCTCGCCCTTCATCACGACCGACAGGTCGCCCAGCTGTGCATCCGCGCCGATCTCCGCGTCATAGAGCACGATCGCCAGCGAGCCGATGGTGGCACGGTCGCCGACGGTGATCGCACCGACCTTCATCACCCGGTCCTCGAACAGGTGGGTCTGAAGGCCTGCATAGTCGTTGAGCGCGACATCGTCGCCGATCGTCACCAGGTCATGCTCGGTCAGGTCGGTGGTGTCGATGTAGCAGCGCTTGCCGACCTTGGCCCCCATCAGCCGGAGGTACAGGCCGATCCAGGGGGTGCCCCGCAAAGGCTCGAGCAGATTGGCGACCGCCAAATTCTCATAGGTCGCGGTGACCAGCTCGGTCCGCCAGACGAAGGTGCTCCACAAGGGCGCGGTCCGTGCCTTGTACCGCCCGACGACCAGCCATTTCAGCGCCAGCACGAACGCGCCGCACGCCAGGCAGAAGCCGACATAGAGGAACGGGAAGGCGCTGATGATCACCAGCCCGCCGCGCTCCAGATCGTCGAGGTCGCCGACGACCGACAACAGCGCGCTGAAGAATACCAGGAAGGCGGTCAGCGACAGGATGGTCCGGATCGCCTCGATCGACAGGCGCGTGGCGATCAGGCCCTTGGACGGGTTGAAGCGCGCGCCCTCATCGAACATCGTCGCGACCTGCCGCACCGGCAGCTTGATCGCGGGCGAGCCGAACCAGGTGCTGCCCGCCTCGGTCGCCAGGGTCGGGTCCTCCGGCGGCTTGGACAGGACGCCGATCAGCACCTCGTCGCCGATCTGCGCGCCGGTGGGGAGCAGCGCGGAGTTGCCGATGAAGCTGCGACGGCCGATCCTGGTATGCGCCAGTTCGATGGTGCCATGGCCGATCTTGGCCGCGCCGAAGATCACCGAGTCCGCGATGAAGCTTTCCGGCCCGATCTCGACCAGGTCGGGGACGATGGCGCTGGCGGTCGAAATCTCCGCCCGCCGCCCGACCTTGACGCCCAGCGCCCGGTACCAGGGAATGACATAGAGCGTCGCGAAGATCGGGTGCAGAAGCCGCAGCGCCAGGTCGTTGATCTGGCGCACCATCCAGTAGCGGACATAGAACCAGCTATCGAGGCGATAGACGCCCGGCTTCACCCGGCCGAGGATCAGCCGCTTGGCGAGCACGGTCAGCACGCACATCATCACGATATAGGTCGCGGCCAGCAGCGGCGAGACCAGCATATAGCCATAGCCGGTCGTCGCCCAATCCAGCTCGATCAGCGCGATCAGCCCCGGCGCGATCGGCAGGATGGCGATGATCGGCAGCAGCAGCGCGCCGATGAAGATCGCCAGCGACGGCCCGACCCGCTTGGTCTTGCCATGCACCTCCCCCGGCTCCACCATCCGGTCGAAGGCGGCGGGCGATCCGATCCAGCGTTGCCGCGCCGGGATCACCGTCTCGGCCGGAAGCGCGGCCATATCGTCGAGGACCGCGTCATCCTCCAATGCGGCATTGCGGCCGACCACCGCCTGCCCGCCGACGAACGCCCGGTCGCCCAGCGTCACCGTCCCCAGCCGCAACAGCCCGCGCTCGACCGAGCTGGTCGCCATCACCGCCTGGTCGCTGACGATCGCATCGTCGCCGCACGCGAACAGGTCGGCGGTGTCGATCACGCCATTGCCGATATAGGCACGCTTGCCGATCTTGGCGCCCAACATCCGGTAATAACCCCGGATCATCGGTGTGCCCGCCAGATAAGGGGTCGCCGTCACCGCGATGATCCGCCGCACCAGCCACCAGCGGAAATAGGTCCAGCCCCATAGCGGATAGTCCCCCGCCTTGAACCGCCCGGCGATCAGCCATTTCGCGGCGATCGAGAACAGCATCGAGGCGACGGGCACGATGGTGAAGAACAGGGCGCTCAGGATCAGCGCGTCGATGCGCGGCATCCGCCCGGCCAGATGGGTATAGGCGACGTACGGGAAGAACCATTGCAGCCCGGCGATGGTATAGACGGGCAGCAGCGCGATCGTCTGCGCGACGACGCACGCCATACGCTGCCATTCGGGGACGCGGTGGAAGCTCTCCTCGGTCGCGACCGCCACCGCCGCCGCGCCGCTGATCCGGATCGCCAGCGCGCGAATGGTCGGCGCGGCGTACAGGTCCTCCAGCGACAGCCCCTCCAGCCCCGCGACCTTGCGCGCCGCAGAAACCAGGCGCGCGGCCTTCAGCGAGTGGCCGCCCAGATCCTCGAACAGGTCGTCCGTCACCGACACCTGTTGCGGCGCAAAGGCGTCCGTCCAGATGGCATGGAGCTTTTCCTCCATCGGCGTGGCAGGTGCTTCGATGGCACGGCCGGTGTCGACGGTGATTTCCGGCTTTACCAGTGCCTTGCGGTCGACTTTGCCGGAGGCAGGCAAGGTCGGCAGTGCCGCCATCACCTGATAGGCGGCGGGGCGCATATAGTTGGGCAGGCGCTCGGTAACGCGCACCTTGATGTCTGCCGTGTCGATCGTCTCGCCGCTGCGCGCCACCAGGAAGGCGGCGAGAAACTCGGAGCCGTCGGCATCGGTGAACAGATGCACCACCGCCTGCGCCACGCCGGGCGCCTCGCCGATCACCGCCTCGATCTCGGCCAGTTCGACGCGGAAGCCGCGAATCTTCACCTGGGTGTCGATGCGGCCGACGAAATCAATATCGCCCGCCGCGTCCAGCCGGACCAGATCGCCCGAGCGATAGATACGCTCCGGCCCGCCCGACACGGTGTCGAACGGGGTCATGGTGAATTTCTCGGACGTAAGGTCCGGTCGGTTGACGTAGCCGACGCCGACACCCGGGCCGCCGATCACCAGCTCTCCCTCCTGCCCCGCCTCGACCGGTTGCAACTGCTCGTCGACGATCCAGGCGGTATAGCCGGGCAAAGGCTTGCCGATGGTGATGCGCTTGCCCGGCTGCACCTCGGTCCAGGTCGCCGTCACCGAGGTTTCGGTCGGGCCGTAAGTGTTGAGCAGCCGCAGGCCGGGGCGCGCCAGACGGCGCGGCAGGTCGGCCGGGCACGCCTCGCCCCCCATGTTGATCAGGCGCAGGCTCGGCACGGGATGCTCGACCAATGCGATCAGCGAGGGCACGACATGCCAGATCGTCGTCCCCTCCGCCGCCAGCGCGATGGCGACGTCGGGGCCACTCGCCGCCAGTGAATCGGTCGCGACCAGCAGTTTGGCGCCGACGAAAAAGGCGCTCCACATCGTCTCGACCGACATGTCGAAGGCCAGGCTGAACCCGCCGAACACGATGTCGCCCGGCTCCAGCGCCAGGATGGCGCTTTCGGAGCGGACCAGGTGACAGGCATTGGCATGGGTGATCATCACCCCCTTGGGCCGCCCGGTCGTGCCCGAGGTATAGATGATATAAGCCAGATCCTGCGGGTCCGATCCCGTGACCTCGCGCCCCATCGGCGCGGCCGGTCCGGCGGCCAGATCGCCCAGTTCGGCGTCCAGGCACATCGTCCGGCCCGGTATCTCGCTCGCGCGCGACGAGGTGGTAATGGTCAACGCCGCATCGCTATCCTCGACGATGTAGGCGATGCGATCCTGTGGATAGCCCCAGTCCACCGGCACATAGGCCGCGCCCGAGCGCAGCACGCCCAAAATCGCCATATACTGGTCGAGCCCACGCGGCAGGCACAGGACGACGCGGTCGCCCTTCCCTACCCCCAGCGCGCGCAATCGATGCGCCAGCGACCGGCTGCGCTCCGCCAGCATGTCATAGGTCCATTCGGTCGAGCGGCCGAAGTCCTCGTCCGCGCCGATCAGCTTCAGCGCGGTCGTCCAACCACGCGTCCGGCAGGTCGCATCGAACATCTCGTGCAGCAGTTCGTCACGGGCATAGGGCCGGTCGGGCCGCAGCGCCGGGGCCGGGGCGATCGATGCGTGAATGCTCGGCGCGACGGAGACTTCGGAATCTGCGGACATCAACATGCTTTCATGGGCAAGGACGATCGGCTCAACTGCGCCGGATGAGCGCCCGCGACAATCGCCGATCTTCGAGCGAATAGTAAAGCCAGATCCCGTCCTCCACGACCACGACCGAAGCGGCAAAGGCGATATCGGTCGCCCCGCGATCATCGGCGGGCGGCGGCAGGATCAAAGGCTCGATCCCGCGCGCGACGACATGGGCGTAGTGCGCATCGAACGCGATCCAGCCGATCCGCCAGCGCGCATCCCGCGTCGCACCGTTATAGAACATGACCGGGCATTCCTTGTCGTCGGTCAGCAGCGGCCCAGTCGACAAATGCCAGTCGTCCCAGCTATTCTCGCGCGGCATGAAGGGCGTCGGCTGCTCCGTCCAGGGCCCGGCGGCATCCTCGCCGATCGCCAGGCCGATGCGCGAGGCTTCGTCGGCGGCATATTCGTAGAACAGCCGCCAGCGCCCGTCCGACGTGTGGTCGACGGTCGCCTCCTTGGTGTTGCCCTCCGACTTGGAGGACGCCAGCGCGACGCCGCTTTTTTCCAGCCGGTCGACGGAAGGCCCGGTGGCATAGGACAGCTCGCCATGCGCGTGATCGGCCAGCACGCCGGAATAATAGACGAGATAGCCGTCGTCGCGGCGCACGACCGTCGGGTCCTCGACCCCGCCCGCGTCATGGTCGCCCGGCCCCGGCGCGATGGAGGGCATGTCCAGCATCGTGAAATGCCGCCCATCCTCGCTCCACCCGGCCCAGATCACGCCGGTATCGGTCAGCGGCTCGCCGGGGCGCACGACCGCGCGGACCATGATGCCCCAGCGTCCGTCGGCCTCGCGCCAGACATAGGGGCTCATCAGGTCGCGGGCCATCAGCGCAGGCGGACCATCGAGCGTCACGCCCTCGATCCGCTTGACGTTGAAGTCCAGGTCGAGCGGTGCATCGGCCACCCGGTCCTTGACGCGCGGATCGGCGACCGGGCTGTTCGCGTCGGGCGCCATCATGCGCCGAGCGCCTGCATCAGCGACAGGCCGCCGTCGATGACGATCCGTGCACCCGTGATGTAGCGCGCCTTGTCGGAGGCCAGGAAGACGGCCAGATCGGCGACCTCCGAGGCATGGCCAGCCCGACCCATCGGGATGTTCTTTTCCAGGCTGGCGCGATAGGCGGGATCGGCCTGGGCCTTCGCATTCATCGGGGTCAGGATCATGCCCGGCTCGATCGCGTTCACCCGGATGCCGCGCGGCGCCTCCTCGATCGCCAGCGTCTCGACCAGGGTGGTCAGCCCGCCCTTGGCCGCGCAATAATCCGCGCCGCCCACGCGCACGGCATAGGCATGGATCGACGATATCTGCAGGATCGCCGCATCGCCCTTCGCCTCGCCCCGCCCGGTCAGGAAACGACGCGAGGTCAGGAAGGCGCCGGTCAGGTCGGTGTCGATCATGCCCTGCCAGTGATCCAGCGTCATGTCGCGTACGGCAACGCCCGCCATGTTGACTCCGGCGGAATTGACCAGCACGTCGGCCACGCCCCATTGCCGTTCGACCGCGCCATAAGCCTGGTCGACCGAGGCTTCGTCATCGACCGCGACCTGGACCGTGATCGCCTCGCCGCCCGCCTTGCGCACCGCCTCGGCCGTGACGTCGGCGGCGGCCTGATCGCTGTGATAGAGGACCGCGACCCTGGCCCCGGTCGCGCCGAACGCCTCGGCACAGGCCGCGCCGATGCCCGATTCCGCTCCCGTCACGATCACCGTCTGCGATGCCACCGGCTTCCTCCCATTATAAATGAACGCCGCCAACGATCCTTATCCGGGATTGTTGCTGGTCGGGAACGACATTACCGATCCGTCATTCGTCGCCACCGCCGCGTTCATGATGCCCGCTCATCGCCGCACCCGCGTCCGGGGTGAAACGCCGGTTCCAGATGACCGCCGAGGCCGAGATGATCGCCACCACGACGAACGCCGCCGAGAAGCTGCCCAGCGTCGGCCCGCCCTTCCCTTCGATCAACGAGCCCAGCTCCAGCACCGTCGCGGCCGTGCAGATGCCCAGCGACAGGGTCAGCTGCTGGAAGGTCGCGTAGAAGCTGGTCGCCGCGCTCATCCGGTCCTTGTCGACATCGGCATAGGCGATGGCGTTGAAGCCGGTGAACTGGAACGAGGTGAAGAAGCCCGACAGCGCCAGGATGAAGGTGATGAGCGGGATCGACCATTCTGGGCGGAACAATGCGCAGGTCGCATAGCCCGCGCTGCTCGCAAGCCCCGACACGATCAGGCTGCGGCGAAAACCCCAGCGGCGCAGGACGCGGGGCGCCAGCGCCTTCATCGCCAGCGCGCCGACCGCGCCCGCCATGGTGATCGTGCCGGTCTTGGCCGCGCTCAACCCGAAACCGAGCTGGAACATCAGCGGCAGCAGGAAGGGCTGGGCTCCTTGCGTGATCCGGGTCAGCGAGCCGCCGATCACCGACAGGCGAAAGGTCGGCACGCGCATCAGCGTGGGGTCGAGGATCGGATCGGCCGTGTGGCGCGCATGGCGGATATAGAGCCAGCCGAACGCCGCGCCGACGACCAGCAGCACGATCGCGACCAGGCCGGTGCCGGGACGGCTCGCCAACTCGAACCCGAAGAGCAGGCAGCCAAGCGAAATACCCGATAGCAGGAACCCCGACACATCGAACCGGGCGCGCGGATCGCCGCGTATTTCGGGCACCAGCATCCACGCGCCGATCATGCCGATGATGCCGATCGGGATGTTGAGATAGAAGATCCAGCGCCAGTCTAGCCAGGTGACGATGAACCCGCCCAGCGGCGGCCCCAGGATCGGGCCGATCAGCGCGGGCATGACCAGCCACGACAGCGCTTGCACCATGTCCGCCTTGGCGACGCTGCGCAGCAGGACCAGCCGCCCGACCGGCACCATCATCGCGCCGCCGATCCCCTGCAGGAAGCGGGCGGCAACCAGCGTCGGCAACGTCCCCGACTGCGCACATAGGATCGACCCCACCAGGAACACCCCGATCGCCGAGCAGAAGATGGTGCGCGACCCGAACTTGTCGGCCAGCGTCCCGCTGGCGGGAATGAACAGCGCCAGCGCGAGCAGATAGCTGGTCAACGCCAGGCTGAGGCTGGTGGCGGGCGTCGCCAGATCGCGCGCCATGGTGGGCAGTGCGACGGTCAGGACAGTGCCGTCCAGCTGCTGCATGAACAGCGCCGAAGCGACGACCAGCGCGATGACGCGGTAGCCGCGAGTCTGCACGGGCTCGTCCGAGCGCGGCATGCCGCTGGTCACCGCTTCGACGCCGGGGGCCAGGCCGTCATTCACATCCGCACTCATCGAGGCCAGGTTACGTCGTCGCCACCGCATGTCATTCCATTCGTCAATCGCGTGACCCCCAAGGTTCCTCAAACGCGATAGCGGCCCTCGCGATCAAGGCCCGTGACGAAGTTTTGCTGTCAAACTCGGATATTCGTCCCTTTCAGCCACTCAAATGCGACACCATCCCGGCGAAGGCCGGGATCCAGTCGGGCAGACGCCGGTACGTCGCTGCCACCGTTGGCAACTGGACCCCGGCCTCCGCCGGGGTGGTGGGTTAGGATCGAACATCCGCACCTCTGAAAAGACTGAAGCAGCCGTCAGCGTCACCTATCGCGCGCCCATCTCGGATCGCCCCGACGCCCCGCCGGAAACGGAACGGCGCGACGCCACCGGGGTTTGGGGACGGTCCACGCCAAAGGGTCCTGCCATCGATGCCGACGATCACCACCGACCAGCTTTCCATCGCCTATGACCTCTACGGCGCCGAGGGCGATCCCGTCGTCCTGTTGCTGCATGGCTGGCCCGACGACGCGACGACCTGGGACCGGGTCGCGCCGCGCCTGGCGCAGGCGGGGCTTCGCGTGGTGGTGCCGACCCTGCGTGGGTTCGGCGCCACGCGGTTCCGCTACGACCACACGCCGCGCACCGGCGACAGCGCGATCCTGGCATTGGATGCCATCGCGCTGATGGATGCGCTGGGCGTCCAGCACTTCATGGTCGCGGGGCATGACTGGGGCAGCAACATCGCCGAGGCTCTGGCGGTCGGCTGGCCCGATCGGGTCCGGCGGCTGGCGATGCTCGGCACCCCGCCGCGGCTGGGCGGGATGCCGACCCCGTCCTTCGACCAGGCGCAGCGGCAATGGTATCACTGGTTCATGGCGACCCGGCGCGGTGCGCAGGCAGTGCGCGACGACCGGCGCGGCTTTGCGCATGTCCACTGGGTCAACTGGTCGCCCCCCGGCTGGTTCGACGAGGCGACGTTCGCCCGGGTGGCGCGCTCGTTCGACAATCCCGACTGGCCTGCGGTGACGATCCACAGCTACCGCGCGCGCTGGGACGAGGCGCAGCCCGATCCGCGCGGAGCATGGCTGGCCGACCGGGTGAAGGCGACCAAGACGCTGTCGCTGCCGGCGCTCTATATCCACGGTGCCGTCGACGGGGTGAACCCGCCCGCCACCGCGCGCGACGTGCCGGGCAAGTTCACCGGGCCATTCAAGATGGTCGAGCTGCCCGGCGTCGGCCATTTCCCGCAGCGCGAAAATTCGGAAGCCGTGACGCGCCATCTGCTCGACCTCTTCGTCGATGCCAAGGAAGAGCCGGGCCATTGGAAAATCGTCGCCGGGGTCGCGGCGGCGGGGCTGTTGGCCGCCGCCATCGGCCTGGCCTGCACGCGTCGGACACAGGACGACCAATCCTCCCCGGAACGGGAGGGTGGCAGCACGGAGCGCTGACGGAGGGGGGCGTCCTCATGGGACACCCCTAGCGGCACGCCCCCTCCACCACCGCTTCGCCGTGGTCCCCCTCCCCGTCCGGGGAGGATTGGGTTGCCCCAATCGCCACGTCATGCGACACGACCCCCAGGGTGTCCGGGGGAAAACCACGGGCAGGATGATCGTTGGTCGGGCCGCCAGCGAGGACCAGTCCTGCCGGAGCCATAGGCCGATGACCCGCCACAACCCCCTGCGCGCCAGCGCGATCCGCCCCCTGCGTATCAGCGCGATACGCCGTTTTCTCGATTCCCAGACCGCCGCCGGACTGGTGCTGATGGCGGCCGCCGCCATTGCGCTGGTCCTCGCCAATTCGCCGTTCGCCGCCGATTATGCCGGGCTGCTCCATGAGCATCTGGGGCCGTTGTCCGTCGAGCATTGGATCAATGACGGCCTGATGGCGGTGTTCTTCCTGCTCGTCGGGCTGGAGATCAAGCGCGAGGTGCTGGACGGACAGCTGTCCACCTGGCCGCGTCGTATCCTGCCGGGGCTGGCGGCGCTGGGCGGCATGGTGGTACCCGCGCTCGTCTATCTCGCCTTCAATCGCGGCGGCACTGCGTCGGGCTGGGCGATCCCGGCGGCGACCGACATCGCCTTTGCGCTGGCGGTGATCCGGCTGGTCGGCGACCGGGTGCCGGCATCGCTCCGCGTGTTCCTGGCGGCGCTGGCAATCATCGACGATCTGGGCGCGGTGGTGGTGATCGCGGCCTTTTATTCCTCCTCGCTGTCCTGGATCGATCTCGGCGGCGCGGCGATGATGCTGGCCCTCTTGGTGGCGTTCAACCGGATAGGGGTGTTGCGACTGTCGCCCTATCTGCTGGTCGGGCTGATCCTGTGGGTCTTCATGATCCGATCCGGCATTCATGCGACCATCGCAGGCGTGTTGCTGGCCTTCACCATCCCGATGACGCGTACCCCCGCCCGCCCCGATTGCGAGGACGATACGCGTGACAGCCCGCTCCACCGGTTGGAACACGTGCTGCACAAGCCGGTCGGTTTCCTGATCGTACCGATCTTCGGGCTGGCCAATGCCGGGGTGCCGGTGTTGGGGCTGCCGGTGAATGCCTTTGCCGCGCCGGTTACGCTGGGGGTCGGTCTGGGTCTTCTGCTCGGCAAGGTGGTCGGCGTCTTCGGCATGACGATGCTGGCGGTGCGCACCGGCCTCGCCGATGCGCCCGCCCATGCCAGCCCGGTCCAGATGCTGGGCACCGCGCTGCTTTGCGGCATCGGCTTTACCATGAGCATCTTCATCACCCTGCTCGCCTTTCCCGGCGATCCGCTGCTCCAGGCGGAGGCCAAGCTGGGGGTGTTGGCGGGCTCGCTGGTGTCGGGGCTGCTGGGCTATGCGGTTTTGCGCCGCGCCGGGCGATAGGGGTTCTTCTTACTCCCCTCCCGCAGGCGGGAGGGGTTGGGGGAGGGAAAGCCACGGGCGACGTCGCCTGTGGCGAAAGCCCGCCCCCCAACCCCCACCCGCCAGCGGGAGGGGGAGGTACTTTAGGGACACGGGCATCGTGCCACAAAAGTACCTCCCCCTTCCTCCTATCCCCATCTCCAGCTACCCCTGGCGAATGATACGGCTCGGCTGGCTTATCCTGGGATGCCTGTTCGTCGCGCTTGGCGTGATCGGGGCGATCCTGCCGCTGATGCCGACGACGATCTTTTTGATCCTGGCGGCGGGGTGTTTCGCGCGGTCGTCGCCCCGGTTGGAGGCATGGCTGCTCGACCATCCGCGCTTCGGACCCACCTTGCGCGCCTGGCGACAGCATGGCGCGATCGGGCGGCGGGGCAAGGCGATGGCGTGCGGCGGGATGACGCTGGGCTATGGCCTGTTCTGGCTGGGCGCGCGGCCGCATTGGCCGCTGGCGCTGCTGGTGGCGGCCGTCATGGCGGCCTGCGCGACCTTCGTCCTGACCCGTCCGACCGCCTGATCAGGCTTGCGCACGCGATATACGAAGCATATACGCTTCATATATGGGTATCGTAAAAATCGACGACAGGCTTCACGAGGAAATCCGCCGCGCCAGCACGGTCATGTGCCGTTCGATCAACGCGCAGGCCGAGTTCTGGATGAAGATGGGCATGTTGGCCGAGGCCAATCCGACGCTGAGCTTCCACGAGATCGTCAAGGCGCAGATGGCCGCCGCCGACGCTCCCCTGCCGCAGCCGCTGGTCGCCTGACATGGTGAAGACGGCCGAGGAGCTGGCGCTGATGCGCGTATCTGGGCGCCTGCTCGCGCAGGTGTTCGAGATGCTGGACGGAGTCAGCCTGACGGGCATGTCGACGCTGGCGGTCAACGATCTGGTCGAACGCTACATCACCCACGACCTGTCGGCGCGGCCCGCCAGCAAGGGGCAATATGGCTTTGCCTATGTGCTCAACAGCTCGATCAACCAAGTCGTCTGCCACGGCGTGCCCAGCGCTGATGAGGTGGTGAAGGACGGCGATATCGTCAATCTGGACATCACGCTGGAAAAGAACGGCTTCATCGCGGACTCTAGCAAGACCTATATGGTCGGCGAAGTCTCGCCAGGTGCGAAGCGCCTGGTGCGCGTGACGCAGGAGGCGATGTGGAAGGGCATTGCCCAAGTCCGCCCCGGCGCGCGGCTGGGCGATGTGGGCGCGGCGATCGAGAAACATGCCAAGGCCAACGGCTATTCGGTGGTCCGCGACTATTGCGGCCACGGCATCGGGCGCGAGATGCATGAGGCGCCCGATGTGATGCATTTCGGGCGGCCGGGCACCGGGGTCCCGTTGTGCGAGGGCATGACCTTTACCATCGAGCCGATGATCAACCAGGGCACGCGCAAGGTGTCGACGGGGGATGACGGCTGGACGGTGGTGACCGATGACGGGAAGCTGTCGGCGCAGTTCGAGCATACGGTCGCGGTGACGAAGACCGGGGTCGAGGTGCTGACCCTGCGGGCGGGCGAGAGAGTGGGGTGAATCTGTTCCCCGGCGAAGGCCGGGGCCCAGTTCCCATAACGAAAGAAGCGCGCCCGGCGATGCGTGGGAGGCAATAACGAACGTCTCGTCGATGCCTCCCACGCATCGCCCGGCGCGCCACCAGCCTCTCCACAACTGGGCCCCGGCCTTCGCCGGGGAACAGGAACGCCCTACCCTTCCACCCGCAGCCGATAGCCCACCCCCAGCTCGTTCGCGATGACGCTCCCCACCGGCTGCGGGGCTTCCAGTTTCTGGCGCAGGTTGCGCACGACGATACGCAGGTAATCGATACGCGGGTCCTCGTCCCCGCCCCAGGCGGCGTCGATGATCTTGTCGTGCGTCACCACCCGCCCCGGATGGCGCGCCAGCACCGCCAGCACGTCATATTCCTTGCGCGTCAGATGCTGTTCCTCGCCGCCGCGCGTCACCACCCGCCGGTCGAGGTCGATCGCCAGGTCGCCGGTCCGCACCACGCTGGGCGCCGCCTCCGCCGCACGCCGATGGCGCAGCGCCACGCGCAGCCGCGCCAGCAGCTCGTCGGTGTCGAACGGCTTGGTCACATAATCGTCCGCGCCCAGATCGAGCGCGGCGACCTTTTCCTCGGTCGCCTCGCGCGCCGACACGACCAGGATCACCCGCTCTCCCCCACGTAGCAGCGGGATCAGGCTGAGGCCGTCGCGGTCGGGCAGCCCCAGGTCGAGCAGCACCGCGTCCGGATGGTCCGCCGCCGCGCGCGTCAGCGCCTCGCGCCCGTCGCGCGCCTCGACCACCAGATGCCCCGCCTGTTCCAGCGTGTTGCGCAACAGGCGGCGGATCGCGACTTCATCGTCCACCAACAAAATCGTCGCGCGCATCAGGCCATTCCCTCCGGCGCACCGTCGCGCATGATATGGTCGCGCGGGAAGCACAGGGTGAACATCGCCCCCTCGCCATCCTCGCGATTGCCCGCCTCTACGCCCAGACCCATCGCTTCGGCAAAGGCCTTGACGATGGCGAGGCCCAGGCCCGTGCCGCCCGCCACCCGGTCCGAGCCCTCCAGCCGCCGAAACGTCTCGAACACCTCATTCTCGCGACCCGGCGGCAGGCCGGGGCCGTGGTCCAGCACCGCCAGGCGCAGCGTGCCATGGCGATGCCGCCCTTCGATCACGATCTCGGTCCCCGGATCACCGTAGCGCCCGGCATTGTCGAGTAGGTTGAGCAGACAGTGATGCAGCAACTGCGGATCGGCGCGGACCAGCGGCAGGTCGGGCGGCACGTCGAGCCGCACCGAATGGCCCTCCAGCGCACGACGCGCATCATGCGCCGCGCCAGTCACCGCATCGCTCAGGTCGATCGCCTCGATCTTCAGCTTGAGCGCCCCCGCCTCGACCCGCGCCATGTCGAGCAGGTTGGCGACAAAGCGGTTCAATCGCGCCGCCTCCCCCTCGATGGTCGCGATCAGGTCGGGCGTCGCGCCCTGCCGCAGTTGCGCCGCGGCGGCCATGACGGCGGTCAGCGGCGTACGCAGGTCGTGGCTGACCGAGGACAACAGCGCCGCGCGAAGCCGGTCGCGGGTGCGCACCGCATCGACGTCGCGCACCTCGGCCTCCAGTCGCAGCCGCTCCAGCACCAGCGCGGCCTGGTCGATCAATCCGGTCAGCAGCGGCAGGCGGTCGGCCCGCACCGGCTCGCCGCCCGTTTCGCGCGCCAGCCCCAGCACAGCGAGCGTCCGGTTGCCGGCCTTCAGCGGTTGGAACAGCCATTCGGACGCGGCCAGCGTCGCCGACCCCTTGCCCGCGGGCGTGCCGGTGTCGAATGCCCAGTGGGCGGCGGCCATCTCCATGGTTTCCAGCCGGTAATCGGACTTGGTCGCCGCCTGCACCGCCAGCCCGGCGGGCGACGGGGTCAGCAGCACCGCCTGCACCTCGAACAGCAAGGCAATATCCTCGCAGATCACCCGCGCCGCCTCGGCCGGGTCGGCCAGCCCGCCTAGGCGGTGGAGGAACCCCGCCAGCGTCGCATTGTCGCGCGCACTCGCCGCCGCCAGATCGGCCTGCGCCCGCACCCGCGAGGTCAGCTGGCTGGTCGCGATGGCGACGCCCAGCAGGACGAAGATCGAGATGATGTTCTCGGGATTGCTGACGCTCAGCGTGCCGACCGGCGGCAGGAAGAAGAAGTTATAGGCCAGGCTCGACACGATCCCGGCGAACAGGCCGGTGCGCAGGCCGTACAGGCTCGCCGCCGCCATGACGGGGAGCAGGTAGAGCAGCGCGACATTGCCCAGGTTCAGGATGTGGAACAGTGCGCTCGCCAGCGCGGTCACGGCGACCACGCCCGCCAGCGTCAGCGCATAGCCGATCGGCGAGCCCCATTGCCCGCGCGGCCGGACCGGTTCGCGCGGATCGGCGGTGGCATCGCCGACCGGCAGGACATGGACGGTGACGCCCGGCGTCTCGCGTACCAGCCGGTCGACGACCGAGCCGTGCCGCAGCTCGAACCAGCGCGAACGCTTGGCCTTGCCGACGACCAGCTGCGTCGCGCGCGCATCGGTCAGGAAGGCGCGGATACCCTCGACCACGCTGGGCGCGGGCACGGTCGCCACCGCCGCGCCCAGTTGCGTCGCCAGCGTCATCGACGCCGCCAGCCGCCGGTGCTGCGCCTCGCCCAGCGTCGCGGTGCGCGGCGTGTCGATGAACAGCGCGGTCCAGGGCGCGCGCAGCGCGTCGGCGGTGCGCTTGGCGGCGCGGACCAGTTCGTCGGCGCCGGGCAGTTCGCTGACCGCGACGACCAGCCGCTCGCCCGCCGCCCATTGGCCGCCGACGCCGAGCGACCGCACATGGTCGAGCATCTGCGCATCGACCGCCTGCGCCGCCCGCCGCAGCGCCAGTTCGCGCAGCGCCGACAGGTTGGATTTGGAGAAGAAATGCGACAGCGCGCGCGTCGCTTCCTGGGGGAGGTAGACCTTGCCCGCCTTCAACCGCTCGATCAACTCGTCGGGGGGGATGTCGACCACCTCGATCTCGGCGGCCTCCAGGATGCGGTCGGGCACCGTTTCGCGCACGCGGACGCGGGTGAAGCTGGCGACGATGTCGTTCAGGCTTTCGACGTGCTGGATGTTGACCGTAGAATAGACGTCGATCCCGGCCGCCAGCAGCTCCTCGACATCTTGATAGCGTTTGGGATGGCGGCTGCCCGGCGCGTTGGTGTGCGCCAGTTCGTCGACCAGCGCGAGGCGGGGGGCGCGGGCAAGGACCGCGTCGATATCCATCTCGTGCAGCGTCCGCCCCTCATAGGGGACGGGGCGGCGGGGCATGACCTCCTGCCCCCGGACCAGGGCCTCGGTCTCGACCCGGCCATGCGTTTCCACGACCGCGACGACGACATCGACGCCGTCGCGCCGTCGTGCAGCCCCTTCGGACAGCATCTCGAACGTCTTGCCGACGCCGGGTGCTGCCCCGAGGAAGATTTTCAGGCGGCCGCGCCCCTCGCGTTCGGCGACGCGAAGCAGGGCCTGCGGATCGGGACGCGACTCGCCTGCCGTCATCGCTTGAGCGTCGCGTCCAGCGCGCGGTTGAGGGCCAGGACGTTGACGTGGGGGTCGCCCAGCACCGAGTCCTCGGTCTTTGCGGCGACCAGCGCGCGGACCTGCTCCACACCCAGGCCACGGACACGGGCGACCCGCGCCGCCTGCGCCTGCGCCGCCTCAGGCGACAGATCGGGGTCGAGGCCCGAGCCGCTGGTGGTGACCAGGTCGGCGGGCATCGGGCCCATCACGCCCTCGGCCCGGCGCTTGGCGACATCCGCCGTCACCCGGTCGGCCAGGGCCTGTGAGGTCGGACCGAGGTTCGAGCCGGACGAGGCCAGCCCGTCATAGCCCTTGCCCGCCGCCGAGGGACGCGTCTGGAAATAGCGATCGCTGACGAAGGCCTGCCCGACGACCTCGGAGCCGATCACCCGGCCTCCGACCTGCACCAGACTACCATTGGCCTGATGCGGGAAGATCGTCTGTCCGATGCCGGTCATGGCCAAGGGATAGACCAAGCCGAGCAGGATCGCGAACAGGATCGTCATGACGATCGCCGGGCGCAATGCGGAGGTAATGTCCGTGTTCATGATGTTTCCTTTTCCAAGCCCCTCTCCTTCAGGGGAGGGGCTTTTGCTGTCAGATCACGCCAGCCCGACGCCACCGACCACAAGGTCGATGATCTTGATGCCGACGAACGGCGCCATCAGGCCGCCCAGGCCGTAGACGGCCAGGTTGCGCGCCAGCAGAGGACCCGCCCCCATCGGCTTGTAGGCGACGCCCTTCAGCGCCAGCGGAACGAGCAGCGGAATGATGAGCGCATTGAAGATGATCGCCGACAGGATCGCCGATTGCGGCGTCGCCAGACCCATGACGTTCAGCACGCCGAGACCCGGATAGAGCGCCACGAACATCGCCGGGATGATCGCGAAATACTTCGCCACGTCATTGGCGACCGAGAAGGTCGTCAAAGCCCCGCGCGTCATCAGCAGCTGCTTGCCGAGACCGACGATCTCGATCAGTTTGGTCGGATCGCTGTCGAGATCGACCATATTGCCCGCTTCGCGCGCCGCCTGGGTGCCGGTGTTCATCGCGACACCGACATCCGCCTGCGCCAGCGCAGGCGCGTCGTTGGTGCCGTCACCGCACATCGCGACCAGCTTGCCGCCCTGCTGCTCCTTGCGGATCAGGTCGAGCTTGTCCTCCGGAGTCGCCTGGGCGAGGAAGTCGTCCACGCCCGCCTCGGCGGCGATGGCGGCGGCGGTCAGGGGATTGTCGCCGGTGATCATCACCGTGCGGATGCCCATGCGCCGCAGCTCGCCGAAGCGTTCGCGGATGCCCGCCTTGACCACGTCCTTCAGGAAGATCGCCCCCAGCAGTCGGCCATTCTCGGCCACCGCCAGCGGCGTGCCACCGGCGCGCGCGATCTCGTCGGTGATGCGGCGCAGCTGGGTCGCCGCCGCCGTCTCGCCCACGCCCGGATGGGCGCGAAGGATCGAGTCGACCGCGCCCTTCTGGATCAGCCGGTCGCCGATCCTGACGCCCGAGATACGCGTCTGGGCGGTGAAGGGGATGATCTCTGCATCGGCAGGCAGGCTGGCGATCGAGACCTTGAACTGCTCGCGCGCCAGGACGACGATCGAGCGGCCTTCGGGGGTCTCGTCGGCCAGGCTGGCCATCAGCGCCGCCTCGGCCAGCGCATCGACATCCGCGCCGCCGACGGCACGGAACTCGCTCGCCTGACGGTCACCGATGGTGATGGTGCCCGTCTTGTCGAGCAGCAGCACATCGACGTCACCCGCCGCCTCGACCGCACGGCCCGACTTGGCGAGCACGTTGAAGCGGACCAGACGATCCATGCCCGCGATGCCGATCGCCGACAGCAAGGCCGCGATGGTGGTCGGGATCAGGGTGATGAGCAACGCCGCGAGGATCGCCACAGGAATGCTGCCACCTGCGTAGGAGGCGAAGCCCGGAATGGTGCCGACCGCGATCAGGAAGATGATGGTCAGGCCGACGAGCAGGATGGTCAGCGCCACCTCGTTCGGGGTCTTCTGACGCTCGGCACCTTCGACCAGTGCGATCATGCGGTCCAGGAAGCCCTGGCCCGGATTGACCGTCACCTTTACTCGGATCTCGTCCGAGATGACGCGGGTGCCCGCCGTCACCGCCGAACGGTCGCCACCCGCCTCGCGGATGACGGGCGCGCTCTCGCCGGTGATCGCGGCTTCGTTGACGCTGGCCACACCGGCGACGACTTCGCCGTCCGAGGGGATCAGGTCGCCGGTCTCGACCAGCACCACGTCGCCGATCTTCAGCGCGCTGGCGGGGACATTCTCCCACTCATGCCCAGCGCCCTTCAGCCGCTTGGCGGTGAGTTCGGCCTTGGCGGCGCGCAAGGACGCCGCCTGCGCCTTGCCGCGACCCTCGGCCAGGGCTTCGGCGAAGGTGCCGAACAACACGGTCAGCCACAGCCAGACGACCAGCTGCAGCTTGAAGCCGGTGGTCAGCCCGTCCTGCCCGACGACGAGCAGGACGGTCAGCAGGGCGGCGACCACCGCGGTCACGAACATCACCGGATTGCGGATCAGCTCGCGTGGGAGAAGTTTGAGGAACGACGCCTTGATCGCCGGGAGCACGAGCTCGGCGGTGAACAGGCTCTTGGTAGGGGAATGGGCCACGACTGGCGCTCCCGATCAGAAGAGTTGACCGCGGATCATCGCAAGATGATCGGCGATGGGACCAAGGGCGAGGCTCGGCAGGAAGGTCAGGCCGCCCAGCACCAGCACGATGCCGACGAGCAGACCGACCCACAGCACGCCCGTGGTCGGGAAGGAGCCCGCAGAAGCAGGAACATGCTTCTTCGCCGCCAGGCTGCCCGCGATCGCGAGCATCGGCACGATGATGAAGAAGCGGCCCACCCACATGGCCACGCCCAGCAGACCGTCATACCAGGGGGTCGCGGCGGTCAGGCCGCCAAAGGCCGAGCCGTTGTTCGCGACGGCACTGGTGAAGGCATAGAGGATCTCGCCGAAACCATGCGGCCCCTTGTTGAGCGGTCCGGCCAGACCCGCTTGCGTGACGCACGACAAGGCGGTCAGCCCCAGGATGAACAGCGGCAGCACGGCGATGGCGAGGACGGCGAGTTTCACCTCGCGGCTCTCGATCTTCTTGCCGACATATTCGGGCGTGCGACCGACCATCAGGCCAGCGACGAACACCGCCAGGAGGGCGAACAGCAGGAAGCCGTAGATGCCCGCACCGACGCCACCGATGACGACTTCGCCCAGCTGCATGTTGAACAGCGGGATCATGCCGCCCAGCGCGGTGAAGCTGTCATGCATCGCATTGACCGCGCCGCACGACGCCGCCGTGGTGACGGCCGCGAACAGGGCAGAAGCGGCTACGCCGAAGCGAACCTCCTTGCCCTCCATATTGCCACCAGCCACGCCGAGCTGGTGCAGCACGGGGTTGCCCGCGGCTTCCGCCCAGTAGCAGACCGCCGCGCCGCCGAGGAACAGCAGGATCATCGCCGACAGGATCGCCCAGCCCTGGCGCGTGTTGCCGACCGCCTTGCCGAAGCACCAGGTCAGGCCGAAGCCGATCATGAAGATCGACAGCATCTGCACCATGTTGGTCAGCGCGGTCGGGTTCTCGAACGGATGCGCGCTGTTGGCGTTGAAGAAGCCGCCACCATTGGTGCCGAGCATCTTGATCGCTTCCTGGCTGGCCACTGGCCCCAGCAGGATCGACTGGCGCACGCCCTCCAGCGTGTCGACGCTGACGACACCGGCCATGGTCTGCGGCACGCCGCTGGCGATCAGGAACACGGCGTAGACGACGCACAGCGGCAGCAGCAGATACAGGGTGATGCGCGTCATATCGGCCCAGAAATTGCCGAGATTCTTCGTCTCACGCCCCGCGAAACCACGGAACAGCGCAAAGGCGAGCGCGATGCCGGTCGCCGCCGACAGGAAGTTGTGGATGGTCAGGCCCAGCATCTGCGACAGGTTCGACATGGTCGACTCGCCGCCATAGCTTTGCCAGTTGGTGTTGGTGGTGAAGCTGATCGCGGTGTTGAACGCCAGATGCGGGGTCAGCCCGGCCAACCCCTGCGGATTGCCCGGCAGGTAATATTGCACGCGCAGCACGATATAGGTCAGGACCATCAACGCGACGTTGAAGATCAGCATGTGCAGCGCGTAACGCCGCCAGCCCTGCTGCGCGTTCGGGTCGATGCCCGACAGCTTGTAGAAGCCACGCTCGACGGGGCCGAGCACGAGGTGAAGGGGCGTGCGCCGCCCCTCGTAAAGCGCGAACAGCCACGTGCCGACCGGCTTGGTCAGCGCGAGCAGGATCGCGACGAAGCCCAGGATCAGGGCCCATCCTTGAAGCGTCATGATGCCGCCCCCTTCAGAAGCGTTCGGGACGGATCAGCACCGCCACCAGATAGACTAGAAGGCCAAGCGCGGTCAGCGCCGCCAGCCAGAGGTCGAGGGTCATGGTCTCCGCCCCCCTCACGCGTGGTCGCACAGGCGGGCATAGGCGAGCGTCGCCGCCACCAACCCCGCCATGACCAGCAACCAGATCAGATCGTCCATGTGCGATGCTCCTCAGAAGGCGGCGGTGAGGGTGGCGAGGAAGGTGCTGCCCGCGATATTGCCGGTGCCGTCCTGCCCCTTGCTGAAGCTCGGCCGCAGATAGGCGGCCTTGCGGTCGGAAATGTTGGTGTCGACCCAGGCCAGGCCCAGCGTCAGAGTGTGCCAGCTGGTGTCCGCGCCCAGCGACCAGTCCCAATAGTCGCCGGTCGGCGTCGGGGCGGTGGCGTTGGGGCCCAGGCCGTCCATGCCCCAGCTATGGCCGATATGTGCCTTGGCGGTGAACGGCGTGCCCGCGATCGCGGCCGCGCCGTCGCCCCACAGATACAGATTGTCGCTCTTGGCGCCGGGATTGTCATAGACACCGGCCGCCGCGGTCGCGCCGTTATTGTACCACTTGCCGATCGCCTGCTGCTCGGGCGCATAGGCGACACCGGCGGTCAGCGAGACCGGGCCGGTCGTGCCCGACAGCTTGGCGAAGGGTTCGGCATAGTCGGTCTTGTTCGCGCCGCCCGGATACATGTACCAGGTCAGGCCGACGTCCAGCGTGCCGTTCGGCGTGATCTTGGTCTTGTACCCACCGATCAGGTCCAGCTCCATGTTCGCCCCGCCGAAGGTCCCCCACCCCGCCAGGTTCGACGCCCAGGTGCCGACATAGACGCCGCTCTCATGCGTCGCCGTGATCCCGGCCTGCACCGCCATATGCGTGTCCGACTGCGAAATGCCGCGCAGGCGATAGTCGGAGACGATCGCGGCCGATCCGCTGACGGTCACCGGCGGCGGCGGCGCAGTTTCGGCGGTCTGTGCCGAGACGGCGGCCGGAAGCACGAACAGCGCCGTGACGGCGCAAAAGGTGATGGTCTTCATATATGCCCCTATGGACAGGCCGCCTTGTGAACCTGGCGACCTCCAGGGCCGAGCAATTAGGCCTGAGCGCCGTAGCATTGCGAGGGCGATCCCCCGGTTTCGCATATAGACGGCGTATAGTTGGGCCCGATCCTCCCCGGCACGGGGAGAGGGACCGCCGCAAAGCGGTGGTGGAGGGGGATCGCCGCAAAGGGCACCCCATGAGGAAGCCCCCCTCCACCAGCTTCGCTGGTCCCCCTCCCCGTGCCAGGGAGGAAAAGAAGGGCGTCACCGAAACGTCAACGATCTCCGCCATGGCGCACCGATGGTCACCTTCTCCCGCCGTTCCCTCCTCTCCGCTGGCGCCGCCCTCGCCGGGTCCGCCGCCCTGCCCCCGGCCATCGCCCGCGCCGCCGCGATCGCGCCCGACCGGCGCACGGGCACGATCCGCGACATCGAGCATGTCGTCATCCTGATGCAGGAAAATCGCGGCTTCGATCATTATTTCGGCACGATGCGCGGCGTGCGCGGATATGGTGATCGCTTCCCCATCCCGGTCGCCTCACCGGATGGAAACCCGCGCACCGTCTGGCAACAACTCGACCGCAAGGCCGAGGGCGGCCCGCGTTTCGTCTCGCCCTTCCACCTCGACACCGACAAGCAGTTCGCCTTGATGCGCATGGCGGGCACGCCGCACACCTGGCCCGACGCGCAGGCCGCCTGGGACGAAGGTCGCATGGCCCATTGGCCCGAGGCGAAGCACCAGCGCGCCATGGGCCATTATGCCCGCGCCGACCTGCCCTTCCAGTTCGCGCTCGCCGAGGCCTTCACCATCTGCGACGCCTATCACTGCGCGGTGCAGACGGGGACCAACACCAATCGGCTGTTCCTGTGGACCGGCACCAACGATCCTTTGGGCCAGGCGGGCGGCCCGGCCATCGGCAATTCGCATGACAGCTTCGCCGAGAATGGCGGCGCGGCCGATCCCTATCGCTGGACCACCACCCCCGAGCGGATGCAAGCGGCGGGGATCGACTGGCGCATCTATCAGGACATGGCGGACAATTTCACCGACAACCCGCTGGTCGGCTTCGCCGCCTATCGCGAGGCCTATCATGGCCGCGGCGACCCGGCGCTGAAGGACCGGGCGCTGACGACGCGCGGGTTGGACATGTTGAAAGCCGATGTGCTGGCCGGGCGATTGCCGCAGGTTTCCTATGTCATTGCCACCGCCGCCGGGTCCGAACACCCCAATCCCTCCAGCCCGGCCCAGGGCGCGGCCTATACCGCCGAACTGCTCGACGCGCTGACCGCCGATCCGAAGGTCTGGGCGCGCACCGCGCTGTTCGTGATGTTCGACGAGAATGACGGGTTCTTCGACCACGTCCCCCCGCCCGCGCCGCCTTCACGGGGTGCGGACGGAAAGCTGCTCGGCAGGTCGACGGTCGACCTGGCGGGGGCCTATCATGACGTGCCCTCGACCGGCGACGCCGACGTGGACAAGCCCGCCTATCGCGGCCGCCCCTATGGCCTGGGTCCGCGCGTGCCGATGTACGTCGTCTCGCCCTGGAGCCGGGGCGGCTGGGTCAACTCGGAAGTCTTCGACCATACCAGCGTCATCCGCTTCCTGGAGGCGCGGTTCGGCTTTCACGAACCCAATATCGCCCCCTGGCGGCGCGCGATCTGCGGCGACCTGACCAGCGCGTTTGACTTTGCCGGGCGTGATGCGACGCCGCCCGCCCTGCCCGATCCACGCGCGCAGGCGACTCGCGCCGCCGCGCTCAAGGGCCAGCCCGACCCGCAAGCCCCCGCCGCGACTGACGCTCCTATCCAAGAACCCGGCATCCGCCGTGCCCGCCCCCTGCCCTATCGGCTGGACGTCCAGTGCAGCCCCGACCCGGCGGGGGTTCGCCTGCGCTTCCGGGTCGAGGGCGCGGGCGCGGTCTTCCATGTCTATGACCGGCACGCGCTGGACCAGATCCCGCGCCGCTATGCGCTGGCGGCGGGCACCGAGTTGGAGGATGTCTGGCCTGCCTCCCATGACCTGTGGGTGCTCGGCCCGAACGGTTTCCACCGCCATTTCGCCGGGCACGCTCCAGCGGTCGAGTCACGGCTGGAGGATGACGCGCTGATCGTGACCGTGCCGCCGACGCTCACCGACCTGTCAATCGTCCGGCTCGAACCCGGCAAAGCCCCGCCATCGCCTCGCCCGCTCAAGCCCGGTCGCCACCGCTGGTCGCTGAACGAGGCGCTGGGCTGGTACGACGTCATCCTGACGCGGGTGAGCGATCCGCACTACCGCCTGCGGCTGGCCGGACGTCATGACAGGTCCGGCCGCGCGACGGTCAGCGATCCGTTCCGCGCCTGACCTTCAAGCAAGACAGCATTACAGGGCGTGGCGCTGAACGCCCCCCCCTTCAGGATTCCTCTGCGAAACCCTCCCGGCACCACCCCGGCGAAGGCCGGGGCCCAGTTGCGAGACGATTGTAAGTTACCGGAAACGATTCCCAACTGGACCCCGGCCTTCGCCGGGGTGGTACATGGTCTTGGGCGATGTTTCGACTTTCGAAGAAATCCTTCGGGGGATCCGGCAATCGGATTCCGGTGCGCGCCATTTCCTCTTCCCCACCCGCAGGCGCAGCGATAGGGTAGCGGTCACACAAATGATTTTCGTTATCAGGGGGGATGTTCATGCGGGGCAATTCGCGCGCCACGGCGCTGGGCGGTCGGTGGCGTTGGGCCATGGCCGCATCGGTCTTGCTGGCAGGTGTCGCCCCCCTTGCCCTCACCGCCGATCCGCTGGCGACCGTCGAGCGTAACGGCGCGCTTGTCTCGGTCGAGCCTTACGCCCCCGGCATCCTCCGCGTCACCATCGCCACCGACCGTAGCGAGGCGGAAGCCAAGCCCGGCTATGGCCTGATCGCGAAAAGCGACGCGAGCGGCTGGACGCACCGCGCCGACACGACCGGTGACGTCTTCGCCTCGTCCGGCATGACCGTGACCGTCGCCGCGCAACCCTGGCCCAAGCCGCCAAGCCAGATGGAGCGCTATTTCGCGCCCTCGCTGCCACCCGTGTCGATCAGCTTTGCCGGACCGGACGGCAAGCCGCTGACCCGGATGAACGGCTGGGAAAAGGCGCCGCACACCGTCTCGGGCGAAGCGACGTTCAAGGTCGGCGCGAATTTCACCGACACCCCCGACACCCATTATTACGGGCTGGGCCAATATCAGGACGGGGTGCTCGACCTGCGAGGCCGGACCATCGACTGCCGCCACGATTATGACCGCCCCGGCGGCGAGTCGGTCTGCGTGCCGTTCATGGTAACGGACAAGGGCTATGCGATCCTGTGGGACAATCCGTCCGCGACCACCGTCTCGCCCGGCCTGATGAACGCGACCAAATTCGCCTCGAATGTCGGCGAGCGCGTGTCCTTCTTCGTGATTGCGGGGCGCACGACCGACGAACTCTACGCCGGTTACGCGCGTCTGACCGGCGCGACGCCGCTGCCGCCCAAGGCCGCGTTCGGCCTGATCCAGAGCAAGGCACGTTACGAGACGCAAGGCCAGCTGACCGAGATCGCCGACGGCTATCGCCAGCGCGGCCTGCCGCTCGACATCATGGTGCTCGACTGGTTCTACTGGACGCGGATGGGGCAGCTCGACATCGACCGCACCGCCTTTCCCGATCCGAGCGGCATGAACGCGCATCTCAAGTCGATGGGGATGCAGAGCATCATCAGCATCTGGCCGCGTTTCGAGCGGGAGAGTCGCTGGTTCGACACGCTGGCGGCCAAGGGCTGGCTGATGAAGGACAAGGACGGCAAGCCGGTCGACGGCCTGCCGATCCGCTCCGACCGCGCGGGCGCGCTGATCGACAGCACCAATCCGGAGGCGCGCGCCTGGTTCTGGGGCAAGATCCGCGACGACATCTTTGGCCAAGGCTTCGACTATGCATGGCTGGACGAGACCGAACCGGATCTGGTGCCGGAGGGGCATTTCTATGCCATCGGTTCGGGTGATCGCTATCGCAACGTCTATCCGCTGCTCCACACGTCGAGCGTGGCGGAAGGATCGGCGCGCGACCGGCCGGACAAGCGCAACCTGATCCTGTGCCGCGCCGCCTATCTGGGCACGCAGGCCAATGGCTGTCTGTTCTGGTCGTCGGACGTGCAATCCAACTGGGAAGCGCTGAAGCGACAGGTTCCCGCAGGCCTCGGCATGACCGCCAGCGGCATTGCGTACTGGTCGAGCGACACGGGTGGCTGGCAATGGCCGAACGGACCGGAGGCGCAGGCACCGGTGCTGGTCGATCCGGCGGGGGCGACCGCGATGGCGCCGTCGTACCGTGACTATCCGGAGCTGTTCGTCCGCTGGTTCCAGTATAACGCCTTCACGCCCACGCTGCGCATCCATGGCCAGCGGCCGGGCACCGCGCTTTGGGAATATGGCCCTGCAGCCGAGCCGATCCTGGCGAGCAGCCTGCGGCTCCGCTACGCGCTGATGCCGTACATCTATGCGCTGGGGCGGCAGACCAGCCAGACCGGCGCGCCCTTCATGCGCGCGCTGTTCATGGACTTCCCGAACGATCCGGCGGTCAAGGATCTGGGCGACGAATATATGTTCGGCCCGGCCTTCCTGGTCGCGCCCGTCACCCAACAGGGGCAGACGTCGCGCCGCGTCTACCTGCCCGGTGGAACCGACTGGTACGACTGGTGGACCGACAAGCGTTATACCGGCGGCCAGTGGATCGAGGCCGCCGCGCCGATCGACCATATCCCGCTGTTCGTGCGCGCCGGTTCGATCGTGCCGATGGGCGTCCAGGTGCCCAGCACCGCGACCGCGCAAGGGCTGGAGAGCATCCGCGTCTATCCGGGCCGCGATGCCGGTTTCACGCTCTATGACGATGACGGCACCACCAACGCCTGGCGCAAGACCGGCGGGCGTAGCACCACGCTGCGCTGGGACGATCAGGCCCGTCGTCTGACCGCCAGCGGACGCCTGCCGACCGGCCAGTCGGTCGAGCCGCTCGTCAAGATCATCGGCCGGTAACGGAACAACCAGGCCCGCCGAACGACGGGCCTGGCACCGGCTGCCCGCACGATATAATCGTTTTCAACGGACCGGAATATCCGGCCAACAGGGGGGGAGAAGGATGATGATCGGAGCCATTGTCATGCTGGTCGCGGCCCCCCCCGACAGGGGCCGCGGACCAGGCCGCCCTCGCCGGTGCGCCGCGTGCCGACGCGCCGCCCAGCATCTTCGACAAGGCGATCAACACGCCGGGCATCGGCTGGACGCCCTACGGTCCCAACCAGACCGCCAAGCAGGTGCCCGCCGCCGAACTCCCCGGCGGCAACGCGGTTCAGGTGAAGGTCGCAAAGGCCGGGGCTAACTTCTAGGACTGCGGCGTCACCTATCCAACGGTCAAGCCGGTTGCATCGGGCGACACGCTGGTCACCATGATCTTCGTGCGCGCGCCCAACGTGCCCGATGGGCAGACGGTGCCGATCCCCGTCGCCATGGGCGGCTCCGAGCCGCCCTACCCCACGATCGCCAGTGCGCCGCTTCAAAGCGGATCGACCTGGAAGCGCTATTTCGTAACGGGCATCGCGGGTCAGGCCTTTGCGGCGGGCAAGGCCAACCTCTCGGTGCAATTGGCAGGCGCGAAGCAGGTGGTCGAGGTCGGCCCGGCGTTCCTGCTCGACATGGGCCCGAAATTCGATCGGTCGAAGCTGCCCGCCAATTGATGCGGCGGGGCGGCCGAGGCGGTGTGTTTCCCGCCCCGGCAGTCCGGTGCGCCACACCCCGCTCGCAGTGGGCGAAGTCGAAGTGCACGCCCCGTTCCTTGCGGCAACGGCATCCCCTTGGCCTTCGACTTCGCTCAGGCTGAACGGAGGGCTGGAGCAATCCGACATGAAAAAGCCGCCCGCTTCCCCTTTGAGGAAACGGGCGGTTTCAGTTCGCCATCCGGCCGAACCCCGAAGGGCCCGACCGGAATACCGGATCAGAACGTGCCGCGAAGCGCGAACGAGAAGCGGCGGTCGTTGACGATGTACGAGCGCGGCGCGGTCGCGGTCGAGCCGCTGATATAGGCCTGCTGAGTGCGGATGACCTGATTGGCCAGGTTCACGCCCTGCACGCCGATCTTGAGGTACTTGTTCAGGTTGATGAACGCCGACGCGTCCAGCTGCCCGCCCGCATCCTGGTAGATCGAGGTGTACGGGAAGATCACGTCCGCCGGGGTCAGCAGATACTTCGAACGCCAGTTATAGGCGGCCCGCAGCGAGACCGGACCCTTTTCGTAGAACAGAGCCGCATTGGCCGTGTGCTTCGACAGCCCCTCGAGCGGGAGGTTGCCCGGCTTGATGTTCGACGTGCTGGCCGGCGCGCCACCGTTCAGGAACGAGTTGGGCAGGCCCGAGCTGTCGATATAGGTATAGCTGCCGCTGGCACCGAAGCCACTGAGCAGGCCCGGCAGGAAGTCGAAGGTCTGCTGATAGGCAACCTCGGCACCCTTGATCTTGCCGGTGCCGTCGAAATTGGACGGACCACGGACCAGCACCGACTGGGTGATGCCGTTGCTGGTGATCGAGCGGTTGGTGACAGACTGGTAGAAGAAGTTCTGCACCGCCTTGTAGAAGACGTCGACCGACAGCTGGCCGACACGCGCGAAATACCATTCGACGGTCGCGTCGAACTGCCATGCGGTGGCAGGCTTCAGATAGGGGTTGCCCGCCGTCGCCGTGATCTGGCCGCTGTTGGCGTCAAAACCCAGCTGCAGGAAGTTGCGGATATTCGCAAAGTCCGGGCGGGTCATGACCTTCGACGCCGCCAGACGCAGCACCACGTCGCGCCCGATGCCGAACTTCAGGTTCGCGCTGGGCAGGAAGTAGTGATACTGGTTCCGCGCGGTATCGGGGGTCGTGATGCCGGTCGAGAAGGCGGCGATGCTGTTATAGGCCGCCTCACCCAACTGACAGATGCCAGCCGGACGCCCCGTGACGGTGGTGCCGTCCGGACGGGTCGTGGTCGTGATGGCGCAACGCGTCGCGAAGGCGTCGGTCGTACCCGTCTGCTGCTGCGTCGGCGCACCGATCGACCCCCCTGAGGTCAGGTCGGTCAGGACGTAGCGGACGCCGACATTGCCGCTCATGCGCACATTGCCGAACAGATTGCCCGGGGTGGCGAAATTCAGCTGGCCGTACAGGTTCTTGTCCTGCTGCGACACGTCCTGGATTTCCGAAGGCAGATACGGCGTGCCCGCGACCACGCCCGCGCGCTGCGCCAGCGGCGACCAGGTGGTGGCGGTCGAACCGTTGGCAGTCTTCCACAGATTGCCGATCGACTGGATATAGGCCGCCGACTGCTGGTAATTCCCGCTCAGGTCGCCCGTATAGTAATAGGCCGACGGCGCACCGTTGGTCGCGCCGCGAAAGAAGTTCGGGAAGGTGTACAGCTCGGTCTGGCCGGGCGCCTGCGCGAACGACACCGGGTTGGTACCCGACCACACTTCCGACAGGGCACCCCAGTTATAGGTGGTGTAGCGGACCTGCGACGAACGGTCGGCATAGCGCGCGCCGAACTTGGCGTGGGTGAAGAAGCTGCCGTCGTCGAACTTATAGTCGACATCCGCCTTGAACGCATATTCGCGGCCCACGCTGTCTTCCAGGTGGTCCATCGCCGCGCGCCAGAACTGCACGTTGCGGTTGGCGAAATACTGCGCGTCGTTCTGCTGGTTCAGCGTCGGGTTGGGGGTGGCCCAACTCGCCTGCAGCGTCGAGGGCTTGTGCGGGGTCACGATCGGCAGGCTGCCCGACAGGTCGAGTTCCGAGTCCGCGAAGGTCGAACCGAACACGCGGAAATCGGTGCTGGTCTTCTCGGCGCGGGTATAGTCGCCGTCCAGGTTGATCGAAAGGTGATCGTTCAGCTGGGTCTTCAGGTTCAGGCCGAAGTCGGTGACCGTGTTCTCGTCACGGGTCATGCCGCGCGCCAACGACTGCTGCGTGCCGCCGGTGGGCACCCAGCAGGTCGCCTGGCCGCTGCACGATGCGCGGTAGCCGTTGCCCGGCGCGGTGATGTAGCCCGACTGGAACAGGCCGCCCGCGTCATAGACATAGTTCTTGGTCGTGCCGGTGGGGCACTGCGCGATCGTCGAATTGGCCGGACCCGCGTTGTTCTGCACGCAACCGACCGGAAAGGTGTTGTATTCAGCAAGATCCGGCGCGGTCTCGAAGGTCCGCTCCGAGGTGTTGTTGACCGTGTGGGTGCGCAGGAACTGCGCGGTCAGGACGGTGCGCTCGTCGGTGCTCTGCCACTGGCCCGCCAGCGCGATGCCGTCACGCTTGCGATCGAACTCCTGCGTCGCGAACTGGCCGCCGATGGGGGCATAGCGCAGCGATGCCGGGTCGAGATTGCCGTCTGCGCCCGCCGTGCTGGCCGCGCCGCATGCGAAGCCGGTCGAGCCCCCGACGGGCAGCGTGGTCTGGTCGACCGTGCCGGGCAGCGGGTTGCGGCAGTTCTGCGCCGTGGTCGAATTCGCTGCCAGCGCCAACATGTTGTCGCGGGTCTGGATGTTGGTGATGCGGATGCTGTCCGCGCGGCTGCGGACGCGCGAATAGGACACGTTGCCGAGCAGGCCGAAGCGGCCGATGCCCGTATCCCAGGTGTCGCTGACCAGCAGCGAGCCGGTCGGCGACCACTTCTTCTTGAAGTCCCCGTAATTGCCCTCGGCGGTGAAGCCCAGGTGGAAGCCCTTGTTGTCGAACGGCTTGCGGGTGTTCAGGTTAACGGTACCAGCAAGACCGCCCTCGATCAGCTCGGCGGTGGCGTTCTTGTACACCTCGACCGAGCCCAGCAATTCGGCGGGCACGTCGGAGAAGTTGATCGCCTGGCCGCCGATACCGGCCGAGAAGGTGTCGCGGCCGTTGAACTCGGACCGCACGAAGGTCAGGCCGCGCACCGCGACGCCCGATCCTTCGACCGAGAAGTGGTCGGGATCGTTGGCGGCGGCGAAACGGCTGATCGACACGCCGGGAACGCGCTGGAGCGCTTCGGTGACCGAACGGTCGGGCAGCGCGCCGATGTCGGACGCGGTGATCGCGTCGACGACGGTGTCCGAATTGCGCTTGATCGTCTGCGCATTGGCCAGGCTCTGGCGGATGCCGGTGACGACGACTTCGTTGGTGGTATTCTCGGTATCACCCGCGGGCGGCTGTGCCCCGGCGGCCTGGACGCTGGCGCTGGTGCGCGGTGTCGTGGACCCTGCCGTGCCCTGGCCCGCGACGGCGCCGGTCGGCGACGAAGCGCTCTGGTCCGGATCGGTCGTGGTCTGCGCGAAGGCGGGCGTGGTCAGCGCAGCGATGCACAAAGCACCGGCGGACGCGCCGAGCATAAGCCGATTAAAACGATTGGCATTGGCAGTGAACGGCGCAGCGCTGCGCATATCGGTCATCCCCCCCTGGTCGCGCGCCCCATCGGCGTCACGTTAGATAGGTCGCGATCGTGCCTATCGGCATGATCCGCAGACTCGTGATTGCGCTACCAGCAACATTTCGACAAGATGTTTAACTTATAAGCGTCCGATCCGGGACAAGGTGCGACATTCCTGCCACGCTGGCCTCCAGGGTGGATTGCAGGAACCCGTAACGCACGGCATGGAATGACAAAATGACCTGTGAATTCGGCGGGTCGGGGGTGGATGGCGAAGGTGACAAACGACAAGGTTCGGGTCGTCATTGTGGGCGGCGGTACGGCGGGCTGGATGGCCGGCGCCGCGTTCACGCGTCTCCTTTCGGGACAATGCAGCGTTCGACTGATCGAATCGGATGCGATCGGGGTCGTCGGCGTCGGCGAGGCCACACTGCCCCATATCCGTGCCTTCAACGAACGGCTGGGCATCGCCGAGGCCGATTTCATGGCCCGCACCGCCGCGACCTTCAAGCTGGGTATCGAGTTTCGCGATTGGGGCCGGGTCGGCGACAGTTACATCCATCCCTTTGGGACATTCGGGCGCGGGGCGGGGGCGATCGACTTCCACCATTACTGGGCGCGGCTGCTGCGCGAGGGCCATGACCTGCCGCCGCTGGACGACGTGTCCTATGCCTGCAAGCTCGCCCGCGACGCGCGTTTCGATCACCCCGATCAAAAGCGAGGCGGACTGCCGTCGACTTTCGGTTACGCCTATCAGTTCGATGCCCTGCTCTTCGCGCCGTACTTGCGGCAACTGGCCGAGGAAGCGGGCGCCGTGCGGACCGAGGGGATGGTCGTCGATGTCGAGCGTGATGGCGAAAGCGGGCTGATCCGCGCGGTCGTGCTGGACAGCGGTGAGCGGGTCGAGGGCGACCTGTTTATCGACTGTTCGGGCTTCCGCTCGCTGCTGCTCGGCCAGACGCTGGAGGAGCCGTTCGAGGACTGGTCGCGCTGGCTGCCGACCGACCGCGCGGTCGCCATGCCGTGCCGGACGGAGACCTCCGTCACCCCCTATACCAGTGCGATCGCAATGCCCGCCGGTTGGCGCTGGCGCATCCCGCTCCAGCACCGCACCGGCAACGGCTATGTTTATGCCAGCGATTTCATCAGCGACGCCGATGCGGCGCGCGTGCTGGAGGAGGCGGTAGAGGGCGCGCCGCTCGCCGCACCGCGCCAGCTGCGCTTCAAGGCGGGTCGCCGCCGTCGCAGCTGGGTCGGCAATTGCGTCGCCCTCGGGCTGGCCAGCGGCTTCCTCGAGCCGCTCGAATCGACCAGCATCTATCTGGTGCAACAGGCGATCACCGCGCTGATCGAGCTGTTCCCGACGCGCGAGATGGCCGCGTCCGACCGCGACGAGTTCAACCGGATCATCGACCTGGAATATGACCGGATCCGCGACTTCCTGATCCTGCATTACCACGCCACGACGCGCGACGACTCGCCCTTCTGGAACTACGTCCGCACCATGCCGATCCCGGACAGCCTCGCCGAGAAGATGGAATTGTGGCGCAAGCGCGCGCGGGTGGTGAAGTATCGCGAGGGCGTCTTTCTGGATGCCAGCTGGATCGCGGTCTATCTGGGCCAAGGCATCATGCCCGAGGGCTGGGACCCGCGCGCCGATACCGCCGCCACGCCCGATCTGCTTCGCGCGGTCGGCGACCTGCGCGCCGAGATCGCCGCCGATGTCGGCACGCGGCCCGGCCACCGCGCCTTTCTGGAACGCTATTGCCCGATGGTCGCGGCATGAGCGTCGCCGATCGCATCGGCCATGTGCTGGTCGCCGGGAGCGGTCTGACCGCCTGGTACGCCGCCGCCGCGCTGAAGCGCCGTGCGCCGTTCCTGACCGTGACGCTGCTCGCCACCGCGCCCGCCGCCGATGCGCTGGCCGACCGCATCGCCTGCACCCTGCCCTCGCTGCCCGGTTTCCAGGCCGATCTGGGCATTGGACAGGATGACGGCGTGACGCGCACCGGCGCGGGCTATCGGCTGGGCACACGCTTTATCGGCTGGGCGGAGGGGCGGCCCGACTATGTTCATGCCTATGACGGCTATGGTCATCCGATCGGATCGGCGGCGTTTCACCTCCACTGGGTCCGCGCGACACAGGACGGCGCGGTCGCGCCCTATGATGCGTTCTCTCCCGCCGCACAGCTGGCACGTGCCGGGCGGTTCGTGCCGCCGACACCCGATACGCCGTTCGCCGGGCATGATTATGGCCTGACCCTCGACCTCGATCGCCAGCTGGCGATGATCCGCGCTTTTGCGACCCATGTCGGCGTGATCGAGATGCCGGGCGAGATCGCTCAGGTGGCGGTCGATACGCGTGGCTTCGTAACCGGCGTGACGCTGACCGACGGACGGACTGTCGCGGCGGACCTGTATGTCGACGCGACCGGCCCCGCCGCCACCTTGCGCGGCGCGGTGGATGACGAATGGCAGGACTGGCACGCCTGGCTGCCGTGCGACCGCATACTGCTGGCGATGGACCCGGCGGGCGAAGGCGCGCCCGTCCTGACCGAGGTGACGGCGCACGCGGCCGGTTGGCGCTGGTCGAGCGGCGAGCAGCGCGGCATCGCCTATAGTGCGGCGAATCTATCCGACGCAGCGGCCGCCGCGATGCTGGGCGCGACCCCCGACGCGGCCATCGCGATCCGCCCCGGCACCCGCCCCCGCCCCTGGCGCGGCAACTGCATCGCGATCGGCGACGCCGCGACCCAGGTCGAGCCGCTGGAATGGTGCAACCTGCATCTGGCGCTCAGCGCGATCGACCGGCTGATCGCGATGCTGCCCGACCGCCACATGGCCGAGGTCGAGGCCGCCGACTATAACCGCCAGACGCTGGCCGAGGTGGAGCGGGTGCGCGATTTCCTGGCCGCGCATTACCGCACCGCGCACCGCCCCGAGCCGATGTGGCAGGCGGTCGCCGACACCGCCCCGCCGCCCGGCCTGGCGCATACGCTCGCCCAATTTGCCGAGCGCGGTCGCCTGCCTTTCTATGAGGAAGAGACCTTCACCCGCGACAGCTGGGCGGCGATCCTGCTGGGTCAGGGCCTGATCCCGCGCCGCGTCGATCCGCTGGTCCACTTCACCCCGCCCGAGGACACGCGCCGCGCGATGACGCGGATGACCGACGCGATCGCGGCTGCCCTTCCGCACACTCCCGCCCATGCCCAGTGGCGTGCGGCCCAGATGAGGCGCCTTGCCCGATGACCCCGAACCATGACCAGATGATCCGCCGGGTCGTGATCGTCGGCGGCGGCACCGCAGGGTGGATGGCCGCCGCCGCCTTCGCCCGGCTGCTGAACAACGGCTATACCGAAATCTTGCTGGTAGAATCCGAAGAGATCGGCACGGTCGGCGTCGGCGAGGCGACGATCCCGCCGATCATCACCTTCAACCAGATGCTCGGGCTGGACGAGAACGACTTCCTCGCCAAGACCGGCGGCACCTTCAAGCTGGGCATCGAGTTCGTCGACTGGGGTCAGCGGGGCGAACGCTATTTCCACCCCTTCGGACGCCATGGCCAGGATTTGCAGGGCGTCCATTTCCACCAGCTCTACCTGCGCGAACGCAGCCGCCGTGCGCTGCCCGACATCGCCGACTGGTCGATGAGCGCGATGGCGGCGCGTTCGGGCAAGTTCGGCCGCGCCAAGGCCGATGCCCGTTCGCCGATCCGCGAGCTGTTCTACGCCTTCCATTTCGATGCCTCGCTCTATGCGCGCTATCTGCGCGGCTATGCCGAGCGCGGCGGAGTGACGCGGGTCGAGGGGCGGATCGATGCGGTCAACCTGCGGGCCGAGGACGGCTATGTCGAGGCCGTGACGCTGGCCGATGGGCGGCGGATCGAGGGCGACCTGTTCATCGACTGCTCGGGCTTTCGCGGCCTGTTGATCGAGGAGGCGCTGGAAACCGGCTATGAAAGCTATGCGCAATGGCTGCCCTGCGACCGTGCGGTCGCCGCCCCTTGCGCCCTGCCCAACCCGGCCGAGCCCGATCCCTTCACCCGCTCGACCGCGCGCGATGCGGGGTGGCAGTGGCGCATCCCGCTGCAACACCGGATGGGCAACGGGCTGGTCTATTGCAGCGACTATCTGGACGCCGATACAGCCGAGGCGCAGTTGCTCGGCAGCTTGGAAGGCGAACAGCTGGGTGATCCCCGCCATCTGCGCTTCACCGCCGGGCGGCGGCGGCAGAGCTGGAACCGCAACGTCGTGGCGCTCGGCCTGTCGAGCGGGTTCCTCGAACCGCTGGAATCGACCAGCATCCATCTGGTCCAAGCGGCGATCCAGCGTCTGATTGCGCTGTTCCCCGACAAGCGCTTCGACCCTGCCGAACGCGACGAGTTCAACCGCCAGATGCACGACCTGTACGAGGATGTGCGCGACTTCATCATCCTGCATTACAAGGCGACCCGGCGCGACGACACGCCCTTCTGGAACCGCGTCCGCACCATGGACGTGCCCGACAGCCTGGCGCGCAAGATGGATTTGTGGGCGGGCAAGGGACGGCTGTTCCGCGAAGGCTATGACCTGTTCAGCAACCCCAGCTGGGTCGCGGTCTGCCTGGGCCAGGGGATCGTGCCCGACAGCTGGGAACCCGCCGCCGACGCGCTGGACGAAAATCTGGTCGCGCAAGCCTTGGAGCAGATGCGCGCCGGTTATGCCGATGTCGCCGCGCGCCTGCCCAGCCATGGCGACTTCCTGCGCATGACCGCCCCCTCGCCGCTCGCCCCCGCCATGGTCCAGGCGCGCAAGCCGGATGGCGGGTTCGACTTCGCCCGCGCGCCCGGCGGCGGCGGCGGCACCGGTCCGCTGCTTTGAAGCGCCTCGCCCTGCCCTTGCTGGCACTGGCCAGCATCGGCGCAACCGATGCGCCGGGGCCGCACCTCAACCAGGTCGGTTTTCGACCCGACACCGCCAAGCGCGCGATCGTCGTCGCCGGGGGATCGAAGCCGCTGGCCTGGGAGGTACTGAACGAAGCGGGCAGCGTCGTCGCGCGCGGACAGGCCGTGCCCTTCGGGGCCGATGCCGCCTCGGGCGATACGGTGCAGCAGATCGATTTCGGCACGGTGCGGACGCCGGGCACCTATCGCCTGCGCGTCGATGGCCGGGTCAGTCATGGCTTTGCGGTCGCCGCCGACGTCTACCGCCCGCTGGCGCGCGCCGCGCTGAACTTCTTCTATCAGCAGCGGGCCGGGACGCCGATCGAGGCCCGCTTTGCCGGAGGAGCCACCTGGGCGCGGGCGGCGGGGCATAGCAAGGAAGTCGTGTCCTGCTTCAAGGGCGCCGACCAGTCCGGCACCGTCTGGCCCGGCTGTCCCTATACGCTCGACGTGACGGGCGGCTGGTATGACGCGGGCGACCAGGGCAAATATGTCGTCAATGGCGGTATCTCGCTGTGGATGCTGCAAAACCTGTTCGAGGCCAATGCCGCCGCGCCACCCTTCGCCGATGGCACCGCCGCGCTGCCCGAGGCAGGGAACGGCATCAACGACCTGCTCGACGAGACGCGTTGGGAAATGCGCTTCCTGCTGTCGATGCAGGTGCCCGATGGCCAGACGCTGGACCTGCCGGTCGGGGCGCAGGGGCGTGGGCCGTACCGGCTGACCCCGGTCGATGCCGGGGGCATGGCGCATCACAAGGTGGCCGACCGCAACTGGACGACGCTGCCCACCGCCCCCGCCGACGACCGCGAGGAGCGGCTGCTCTATCCGCCGAGCACCGCCGCGACGCTCAACCTGGCCGCCACCGCCGCGCAATGCGCGCGGATCTGGCGGGGGATCGACAAGGCCTTCGCCAAGCGTTGCCTGACGGCGGCGGGCAAGGCGTATCAGGCGGCGCTGCGCAATCCCGACATCTATGCGGCGCAGGCCTTTACCGGCAGCGGCGGGTACGGCGACGCCAAACTGTCGGACGAGCTCTACTGGGCGACCGCCGAGCTTTACGCCGTCACCGGCAGGCCCGAACTGGCCGAGGCGCTGCACCGGATGCCGCTCCATACCGCAGCCCTGACCGGCGAGCCCGGCTGGGCCTCGACCGCTGCGCTGGGCACGATCACGCTGGCGACCGCGACCGGGGTGAGCCCCGACGAGCGGGCGGCGGCGCGCGCCAAGCTGGTGGCGCTGGCCGACCGGTTCCTGGCCGAGGAAGCGCGTTCGGGCTATCACATCCCCTATGCCGCGACCGCCTATAATTGGGGGTCGAACAGCGGCATATTGGGACGCGGCATGATCCTGGCGCTCGCCGCCCGATTCACCGGCGAGGCACGCTACCGCGACGGCGCGGTCGATGCGATGGACTATGTGCTGGGCCGCAACCCGCTCGACCAGAGCTATGTCAGCGGTTTCGGCTGGAAACCGATGATGCACCCGCATCACCGCTTCTGGGCGAAGCAGTTCGACGCGAGGATGCCCGCCCCCCCGCCCGGCGTGCTGAGCGGCGGCGCGAACAGCACCAGCTTTCCCGAGGCCTCCGCCGCGCTGCGAGGCCGCTGCGTGGGCATGCGCTGCTGGGTCGACGATGCGCGCGCCTATGCGCATAACGAGGTCGCGATCAACTGGAACGCGCCGCTCGTCTGGCTGGCGAGCGACCTGGCCGCGCCGACCCAATAGATTTCCAATCAATTCCAGTATCTTCGGAGGGGACGTAACAATGGATCGTCGTAATTTCATGAAGTCCGGCATGACGCTGGGCGGGGCCGCACTGGCCACCGGTGGCGGCACGCTGGCCGCCAGCAGCGCCGTGGCGGCGACGGCCTCGGACTTGAGCTTTCCCAAGGATTTCCTGTGGGGATGCGCCACCGCGTCCTACCAGATCGAGGGCGCGGTCAAGGAAGACGGGCGCGGCCAGACCAACTGGGACGTGTTCTCGCACACGCCGGGCAAGATCGCGAACAACGACACCGGCGACGTCGCCTGCGACAGCTATCACCGCTATAACGAGGACATCGCGCTCCTGAAGAATCTGGGCGTGAAGGCGTATCGCATGTCGCTCGCCTGGTCGCGTATCTTCCCCGAAGGTCGCGGCAAGCCCAACCAGAAGGGCATCGACTATTATAACCGCGTGATCGACGCGCTGCTGGCGGCGGGCATCCAGCCCAACGTCACCATGTTCCACTGGGACCTGCCGCAGGCGCTGCCCGGCGGCTGGCAGAATCGCGATACGGCCAAGGCGTTCGCCGACTATGCGGGCTTCATGGCGGGCAAGCTGTCCGACCGTGTCCACCGGTTCATGACGGTCAATGAGCTGCGCTGCTTCACCGACCTCGGCCATATGGTCGGCATCCACGCGCCGGGCCTGAAACTGCCCCAGGGCCAGGTGAACCAGGTCCGCCACCATGGCTGTCTGGCGCACGGCCTGGGCGTGCAGGCGATCCGCGCCAACGCCAAGGCGGGCACCGAAGTCGGCATCGCCGACAATGCCAGCATCTTCGTCCCCGTCATCGAGACGCCCGAGCATATCGAGGCGACCAAGAAGGCGATGCGCGAAGAGAACGCCATGTTCCTGACCGCCGTCATGGAGGGCAAGTATACCGACGCCTATCTGAAGGCCGCCGGGGCCGATGCGCCCAAGGTGCAGGCGGGCGACATGGCGGCGATCGCCAGCCCGCTCGATTTCGTGGCGCTCAACATCTACACCCCGACCTTCGTGAAGGCGAACCCGGAGGATCCGCGCGGCTATACCCCGCTGCCGCATCTGCCCAACTCGCCGCGCATGGCCTCGCCCTGGCTCTATGTCGGCCCCGAAGCCGCCTATTGGGGCGTGCGCGCGGTCAGCGAGATGTGGAACCCCAAGGCGATCTACATCTCGGAGAACGGCACCTCGGCCGACGACAAGCTGAACGACAAGGGCCTGGTCGATGACGGCGACCGGATCATGTATCTGCGCAACTATCTGGGCCAGTTCCGCCGCGCCGCGGTCGAGGGATATCCGCTCAAGGGCTATTTCCTCTGGAGCCTGATGGACAATTTCGAATGGGCTGACGGTTACGGCCTGCGCTTCGGCCTGCACCATGTCGACTATGCGACCCAGAAGCGCACCCCGAAGCTGAGCGCCCAATGGTATAAGGAACTGATCCGCCGCAACGCGCTGGTCTGATCCGGCCCGCCTGTCGGGATCATGCCCCGCCGGTTCGTTATGGACCGGCGGGGTTTTTCGTGCCCCCTGGCCCATCATCCCGGCAAAAGCCGATGGGGTACGGACAAACGAAAAGGGCAGGAACGGCGCGATGCCGTCCCTGCCCCCAAAGGCTGGTGTGCGAAACGTTTAGAAGCGGAAGCGCAGACCCACGCCGTAATAGCGACCCTCTTCGCGGACATCGCGCGGATAGGACAGGCCATCGCCATATTGGGCATAGTTGGCGAACGGCTTGGCCAGCAGATTGGCCGCGTCGACGCTGATCGTGACTTCCTTGGTGATGTTGTAGTTGAACGAATAGTCCAGGCGCTGGATGCGGGTCGTGCCCTCGCCGTTATAGATGCCCTGCGCATTGATGAAGTTGCCGTTCAGGAACGCATCGCGGTTGTTGAACGACAGGCGGGTCGAGACGTCACCCTTTTCGTAGAACAGCGCGATATTGTACGTCCACTTCGATAGGCCGGGAATCGGCACGAACGGCGCTTCGGTCGTCCCGCCGGTGTTGGCGAAGACATTGGCCGGATAACGCTGGCGACCGTCCAGATAGGTCATGTTCGCCTGGACGCCGAAGCCGCTCCACAGGCCCGGCAGGAAGTCGAGGAAGGTCTGGCCACTGACTTCGACGCCCTTGATCTTGCCTGCGCCCGCATTCTCAGGACGGCTGATTTCCAGCAGGCCATAGACCGGATCGAGCGTCCGGTTGACATAGTTGCTGATGAACCCGTTCAGGTCGCGATAGAAGACGGCGGCGGTGATCGATGCGGTCGGCGAGAAATAATATTCGACCGTCGCGTCGTAGTTCTTCGACGTCAGCGGCTGGAGCGACGGGTTGCCGCCATTGCCGAACGCATCGGGCCGCCCCTGCAGGCCGGGACCGAACCGGGTGTCGGGCACGGGGTTGGCCACCGGGGTTGCGGTGTTCTGCGAGATATAGATGGCCGGGTTCAGCTGGCTGAATTCCGGCTTGGTCCGGGTCATCGTATAGCCGAAGCGAACCTGCAACTTGTCATTGGGCCGGATGCGCAGGCTGAAGTTCGGCAGGATGTCGACATAGTTGGCACGCGTCGTGCGCGGTTCGGAGCGGGTCACGCCATCGAACGTCACGCTGGAAATGCCGCTATACTGGCCGACGGTGTTGACGACACGCGCACCGATCAGACCGTCGAAGCGGACCGCGCCGACATCGAATTCATACTTGGTCTGGCCGTAAAAGGCATAGGTCTTCTCGTTGGCGATGAACGTCGCCAGCGGATCGATCTGCACGGTCGGCGAGGCGAAGCGGTTGAGCGCGTTGCGATAGCCCACATCGGTCGGATTGCCCGCGACGATTCGCTGCAACGCGTCAAACGAATATTGGCGCAGCTGGGCCGCGTTACCGGCAATGCCCTCGCGGCTCGGCATCAGCCAGCTGGTGAAGCCCTGATCGCCACGGAAGGCGTTCTGGGTCAGCGCCAGCGTGCCGGTCGGCGTCTGGTTCAGCGGGATGCCCAGCCATTCGGTATAGGCATAACGATCGCCGCGACGCAGCGAGGCGTCACGATCGGTCCAGCGCACGCCGACCTGCAGCTTGGGGAACAGCGACAGCTCGGTGTCGAAATCCACGTCGCCGCGCCACTGCCAGCCCTTGCCCTGCACCCGGTAGGTCGCTTCGTAATAGCCGCGCCAGATATAGTTGGCGGGGTTGGACGCATCGAAGCCCGGCAGGTTGAACGACGAGCCGTTGTTGACGAAGAACTTCACGTCCGCCGTCGGCGCGCCGGCAAAGGCGGTGTCGAAGCTCCAATTGTCCGAGCCATATTCCGACGTGGTATAGGCCAGGTCGGTCGACAGATGCGCGCGACCCACATCCCATTTGGCGCCACCGGCGACCTGATAGGTGTTGGTGTAGCCGAAGCCGGTGCTTCGATAGGCTTCGGGGCGCACGCCGCCGATCTTGGTCAGGCTGTCGACCTGGAGCGGCTGGCCTTCGCGCAATGCGACATTGCTCAGCGTCGGATTGCCGTCGACCAGCGGCACGCGCAGCCAGTCATTATACGTCTCGCCGCGATAGCTCTGGTAGAGGAAGTCGTAATAGAGTTCGAGATTGTGCGCCGGGCGCCACTGGACGCTGGCATTGACTGCGGGGCGCCAGCGCTTCCCGCTGTCATTGTACACGCCGACCGCCGCCGGGATCGCCCAGGACCGGCCGACCGAGGCGGGGCTGACCGTCGTGCCAGCGCTGGGCGAGGTCACGAAGCCGTCGGCCCAGCGGACTGCGTTGCGATACTGCGCCTGGGTATAGGCGGCGTTGATCAGCCAGCCGATCTCGCCGATCGACGTGTCCGCGCGCTGGCTGATCAGCAAATTGCCCTGCGGGTCGAACTTCTTGGACTGGTCGTTGTACGTACCGCGCACGCCGCCCGCGACGGTGAAGCCCTTTTCGAAGTCGAAGGGACGGCGCGACCGCACGTTGATCAGGCCCGCCAGGCCCGGCTCGAGCAGGTCGGCGGTGCCCGACTTGTACACTTCCAGACCCGCCAGCGCGCCCGCCGGGAAATCCTGAAGCTGCGAACGGCGCAGCTCGGCGGTGAAGATGTCGCGGCCGTTGAAGGTCGTCGCCACGTCGGGCAGGCCGCGCACCAGCACCTGAGTCACTTCGTCGCTGAAGCGGTTCACCTGGATGCCGGTCACACGCGCCAGCGATTCGGCCGCCGTGTTGTCGGGCAGCTTGCCGATATCCTGCGCCACGATGGCGTCCAGGATCGCGTCCGAATTGCGCTTGATCGCCTGCGCGCTGCCCAGGCTGGCGCGGTAGCCGGTGACGACGATGTCGCGCGGGTCGACATTGCCGTCGAGATTTTCGGTCGCTTCCGTCCCCGGGCTGCGTCCCGCCGCGCTCGCCGTCGCCTGTTCCTGGGCGACGGGGGCCTGTGCCTCGATCGGCGCGTTGGAATCGGCCGCCTGGGCCTTCTGCTCGGGCGTGGCAGTCTGCGCCATCGCAGGCGCGGCCAACAGCGCGAACGGCGCGACGGAAAGCAGCAAGGCGTGATGCTTCATCAGGAAATCCCCTCTGGTAGGCCCGACCTTTCGGTGCCTTTCGAAGCGATTTGTCTGACTAGCGAGAGATTTGGTCAAGACTGCCATGACAAAATAATGATGCGGCTGTCAGGTCGTGGATTTTAGGTCACACTCAGAACCTCTGCCGATTCGCAGATGTTAGCGCCACCAGAGGGCTTTCCCCGAGGGAGGAACGATCGCAGCGATAGCGCTCCACCAAATTTTGGCCGACTTCGTCTTGTCCGTCTTTTTACGTTGCAAACGGCGCAAGGCGCATGGCCGAGTTACCCGCCGACCACCGGCCAGCCTGCCGAATCCCAGCGCAGCCGGGCGATCCGCAGGGTGGCGGCCCCGCCCGCCGCCGCGTCATACCCATGATAGACCAGATAGTCGCGGCCATCATGATCGTGCAGCACGCCCGCATGGCCCGTGCCGCGATACCGGTCGCGCCCCTCGGCATCCGCCTGGAGCAGGACGGTCCCGCCGCCCTCGCGCATCGCCAGGCCTGCCCGGTCGAGATAGGGTCCCTCGACCTTGCGCGCGCGGCCGACACGCAGATGATAGCTGCTCTTCACCCCCCGACAGCAATAGTCGAACGAGACGATCAGCCAGTACCAGCCGCCATGATCGACGATGAAGGGCGCCTCGATCGCATTCTCGCGCTCGGTCGGGCCGCGCCGCGCGATCATCACCGGCTTGGCGCCGTCGGCCGGTTTGCCCGTCCGCGGATCGAGCCGGATCAACTGGATACCGCCCCAGAAGCTGCCGAAGGTCAGCCACTCGCCGCCCTGCCGGTCGCGCACGAAATTGGGGTCGATCGCGTTGTAAGGATCGCCCGCCTGCGACCCGATCACCAGCCCGTCGTCGCGCCAGCCATGATCGGGGCCGTCCGGGTCCAGCGTCGATGCCGTCGCCAGTCCGATGATCGAGCGCTGCTGTCCGAAACGGGACACCGAATAATAGAGGCGATAGCGATTGCCGACCTTCGCGATGTCGGGCGCCCACATCTCGCGCGCGCCCGGCACGCGCGCCAGCGCCCAGTCGGGGATGGCCGCCAGCGGCGAAGCGATGGCGGTCCAGTGCCGCAGGTCGCGCGAGGTGCGCGCGACCAGGGGCCGCCGGTCGCGCTGCCCGGTCGAATAGGCGTAATAGCGGTCGCCCTCACGGATCAGGACCGGATCATGCGCGGGCACGATATCGCCCGACAACGGCCATGACTCGCCGGGGGCGGCGTGCTCCGCGCCGACCGCTCCCGGTGAGGATCGCAGCGCCTGCGTTCCCACCACCATGGCCCCCGCAACCAGGATCAGGCGCAACGCGCGCAGGCTTGGTGATCGGCCCAGATCACGCATCGACGGCATCCCCCCGTTCGGTCATCGGATGGGATCGACCCGAACCGATTGATCTTCGCCAATTATAGTCCGACATTTCGCCACGCAAGCGTGATTGTCCGCCGCACGGCTCTTGTCGAGGGGCGGGCGACGCGGCATCAAGCCGCCATGCGGATCGCGATCATCGATACCAGCAGCACACGCGCGGCGATCATCTCCGATGGTCTGTGCGAGGCCGGGCTGACCGATCTGGTGGTGATCGACCCCACCGGGCCGCTGGCCGCGCAGGTCGAGCGGGCCGCACCCGAAGTCGTCCTGATCAACCTGGAAAATCCCAGCCGCGACGTGCTGGAGGATTTCTTCGCCATGTCGCGCGCGCTCGACCGGCCGATCGCGATGTTCGTCGACCAGTCCGAGCCGGAGTCGACCATGGCGGCGATCGATGCGGGCGTGTCGGCTTATGTCGTCGACGGCCTGGCCAAGCAGCGGATCAAGCCGATCCTCGACCTGGCGGTGCGCCGCTTCCAGGCCTTTTCTCGGCTCCAGACCGAATTGGCCGAGGCCAAGACCGCGCTCGCCGATCGGCAAGTGATCGACCGAGCCAAGGCGATCCTGATGCGCAGGCGCGGGCTGGACGAACCCGCCGCCTATGCCCTGCTGCGCCGCCACGCCATGACCAGCAACCGCCGCATCGCCGACGTGGCCGAGGCGATCGTGACCAGCGAGCAGGTGATGGGGGATTTGCCATGAGCCGCGACCCGTTCCGCATCGGCTTCCTGCCGCTGGTCGATGCCGCCCTGCCCATCCTGGCACGCGAACTGGGTTTCGCCGAGGCCGAGGGAGTCGAGATCACGCTGGTCCGCGACGTCACCTGGGCGGCGGTGCGCGACCGGCTGCTCTATGGCCATACCGATGCGGCGCATCTGGTCGCGCCGCTGGCCATCGCCACCGCGCTGGGTCGTGATCGCCCGGCGGTGCCGATGGCGGTGCCCTTTGTCCTGGGGTTGAACGGCAATGCCGTCACCGTCTCGACCGCGCTGGGCGAGGCGATGGGGCTGGGCGAGACGCTGGGCGATCCGGCGGCGATCGGCGCGGCACTGAAGCGCGTGGCGCTTGCGCGACGCGATGCGGGACGGCCGTTGCGCTTCGGCGTGGTGCACCGCCATTCCAGCCACAATTACATGCTGCGCTATTGGCTGGCCGGGGTCGGCATCCGCCCGGACAGCGACGTGACGATCATCGTGACCAGCCCGCCCTTCGCCGCCGATGCGCTGGCCGCCGGAGAGGTGGACGGCATCTGCGTCGGCGAACCGTGGAACGCGATCGCGGTCGATCGCGGCGTGGGCCGTATCGCGCTGGCGACCGCGCAGATCTGGCGCCGCGGCGTGGAAAAGGTGCTGGCGATGCGCGCCGACCGGGCCGAGGAGCGGCGCGGCGGCGTGCTGCGGCTGATCCGAGCGCTGCACGCCGCCGCCGCGCATTTCGTCGATCCCCAGACGGTCGAGCACAGTGCCGCGATCCTGTCGCGCCCCCAATATCTCGACGCGCCGGTCGACGCGATCCTGCGTGCGATCACCGACCGCATTCGCGTGGTGCCGGACGGCGAGCCGGTCCATTATCCCGACTTCATGTTCCAGTATCGCGAGGCGGCGAACTTCCCATGGCGCAGCCAGGCGGCGTGGCTCTATGCGCAGATGGTGCGGTGGGAGGGCATGACCTTTGCCGCCTCCGACGCCGCCACCGCGCAAGGCGTGTTCCGCCCCGACCTGTACCGCGCCGCGTTGACTGGATCGGGCGCCCCCCTGCCCGGTGCCAGCTCAAAGCTGGAGGGGGCGCTGGTCGAGCCGATCGGGGCGGGCTCGACGCAAGGGCGGCTGGTGCTGGGCAGCGACCGGTTCTTCGACGGGCGGGCCTTCGATCCGGATGATATTCCGGGGTATCTGGCGGGCCTTCCCTGATCTTCCTCCCCTGGAAGGGGAGGAGTGCGTGATTTTGCTGCAATCGCGAAATGGACTTGCGCGCGGTCAGCGAATCAGGCAGTTTTTGATTCGTCCGGCAATGGCGTCGGACACGAGATAGCAGCGATAGCCGCTCCAACGATGGGGTGGCGCGCTGGCGGAAGCGGGTCAATGCTCGCGTTTCGCTTGGAGGCAACGAAGCCGCCAGGATGTGACCCATGGGTCCACGTCCTGGCGGCTTTTTCTGTTTGGGCCACTGATCCGGGGGACGGCACGATGGCGACGGCATTCTGGGACGACACCAAAAAGACGAAAGCCGATGACGGCGGTTTCTGGTCGAGCGGTCACACGCCGACCCTGATCGCGGCGTTCCTTTATTTTGATCTGGCCTTCATGGTCTGGGTGCTGCTGGGCCCCCTCGCCCCCCAGATCTCGGCCAGCCTGGGTCTGACCCCGGCGGAAAAGGGCGTGATGGTGGCGGTCCCCACGCTGGCAGGCGCGGTGCTGCGCGTCGTCAACGGCCTGGCTGTCGACCGGATCGGGCCGAAGCGCGCCGGGGCGATCAGCCAGATCATCGTGATCGCGGGGCTTTTTGCGGCCTGGGTGCTGGGGGTGAACAGCTTTGGCGGCACGCTGGTGCTGGGGGGCGTGCTGGGCTTTGCGGGCGCCAGCTTCGCCATCGCCCTGCCGCTCGCCAGCCGCTGGTATCCGCCCGAGCATCAGGGCAAGGCGATGGGCCTGGCGGGCATGGGCAATTCGGGCACGGTGCTGGCCGCGCTGTTTGCCCCGGGCCTGGCCAAGCTCTTCGGCTGGAACGCGGTGCTGGGCCTCGCCTGCCTGCCGCTGAGCCTGGTGTTCGGCGCCTATATGGTCATGGCCAAGGACGCGCCCGGCGCGCCGCCGCCGCGCCGTTTCGTCGAGTATCTCGCGCCGCTGAAGCAGGCCGACGCCTGGTGGCTGATGGGCTTCTATGCCGTCACATTCGGCGGGTTCGTCGGGCTCGCCGCCAGCCTGCCCATCTATTTCACCGACCGGTTCGGCTTGACCCCGGTGCAGGCGGGTTACGCCACTGCGGCCTGTGTTTTTGCGGGCTCGCTGGTGCGGCCGATGGGCGGCGCGCTGGCCGATGCGATCGGGGGCGTGAAGGCGCTGCTGGGCGTGTTCGCCGCCGCCGCCATGACGCTGACCGGCGTGGCGATGGTCGACGGGTTTGCGGCGTCGCTGGCGCTGTTCGTGCTGTCGATGCTGGCGCTGGGCGTCGGCAACGGATCGGTGTTCCAACTGGTGCCGCAGCGTTTCGCCGCCGAGATCGGCGTGATGACCGGACTGGTCGGCATGGCGGGCGGGATCGGCGGCTTCTACCTCGCCTCGTCGCTGGGCATCGCCAAGCAGTGGACGGGCAGCTTCTCGGGAGGGTTCCTGATCTTCGCCGCGCTCGCGCTGGTCGCACTGGCGGGCCTGTTGCGCGTCAAGACCCGCTGGCGGTGCGGTTGGGGCGCGGCCGACGGCGTGCGGATCTGATGCTTTTCCTCTTCGACGGATCGAACCGATGAAACACGAAGTCCTGAACGCCGCCAAGGTCGACACCCGCGAACACTTGATCGTCGTCGGCAACGGCATGGCCGGGTGTCGCGCGGTCGAGGAGTTGCTGGCCCGCGATCCCGCCCGCTACCGCATCACCATCTTCGGCGCCGAGCCGCTGGTGAACTATAACCGGATCATGCTGTCGCCGGTGCTGGCGGGCGAGAAGACGTTCGACGAGATCGTCATCAACGGGCTGGACTGGTACGCCGATAACGGCATCACCCTGGTCAGCGGCGATCCCGTCACCGCGATCGACCGCGTGGGCCGCACCGTCACTGCCCAGAGCGGCATGGTGCTGGGCTATGACCGGCTGTTGATCGCGACCGGCTCCGACCCGTTCATCATCCCGGTGCCCGGCCACGACCTGCCCGGCGTGATCAGCTTCCGCGACATGAAGGATGTCGAGCATATGCTCACCGCCGCCGAGCGGGGTGGCAGCGCGGTGGTGATCGGCGGCGGGTTGCTCGGACTGGAAGCGGCGCACGGCCTGTCGCTTCGGGGCATGACCGTCACCGTGCTCCATTTGATGCCGACGCTGATGGAGCGGCAGCTGGACGAGGCGGCGGGCTGGCTGCTGAAACAGGCATTGGAGGCACGCGGCCAGACGGTCCTATGCGGCGCGGACACGGCCGAGATCGTCGGCGACGGCAAGGTCGAGGCCATCCGCCTGAAGGACGGGCGCGAGATCGCCGCCGATCTGGTCGTCATGGCGGTCGGCATCCGCCCCTCGGTCGCGCTGGCGCGTGCGGCGGGCTTGGAAGTCGGGCGCGGGATCAAGGTGGACGACCATATGGTCACATCCGATCCGCGCATCCTGGCGGTCGGCGAATGTGTCGAGCATGACGGCCAGGTCTACGGCCTTGTCGCGCCGCTCTGGGACATGTGCCGCAGCCTTGCCGATGCGCTGACCGGCGCGCCCTCGGGCTATCGCCCCAGCGCCACCGCGACCAAGCTGAAGGTCGCCGGGCTCGACGTCTTCTCGGCGGGCGATTTCGGTGGCGGCGACGGCGCGGAGGACATCGTGCTGCGCGATGCCTCGCGCGGCATCTACAAGCGCGTCGTGGTCAAGGACGACCGCATCGTCGGCGCGGTGCTGTACGGCGACACCGCCGACGGCAACTGGTATTTCGACCTGCTCAAAAAGGGCGAGAGTGTCGGCGACATTCGCGACGCGCTGATTTTCGGCCAGGCCTTTGCCCAGGGGGGCGCCTCCGCGGACCCTAAGGCGGCCGTTGCGGCGCTTTCCGACGAGGCGGAAATCTGCGGCTGCAACGGCGTGACCAAGGGCAAGGTCTTTGCCTGCATCGACGGCGGCGCGCACAGCCTGGATGCGGTGCGCTCGGGCTGCAAGGCCTCGGCCAGTTGCGGCTCGTGCACCGGGATCGTCGAGAGCCTGCTCAGCCTTCGGCTGGGCGGCGAGGTCGAGGCAGGGCCCAAGACGATGTGCAAATGCACCAGCTTCGGCCATGACGATGTCCGCCGCGAGATCGTCGCGCAGGGGATGCAGTCGATCCCCGAGGTGATGCAGAAGCTGCACTGGTCGACACCCGATGGCTGTTCGTCCTGCCGCCCCGCGCTCAACTACTATCTGCTGTGCGCGTTGCCCGGCGAGTATGTCGACGACCAGCAAAGCCGCTTCGTCAACGAGCGGATGCACGCCAACATCCAGAAGGACGGCACCTATTCGGTCGTGCCGCGCATGTGGGGCGGGATCACCAGCCCGAAGGAGCTGCGCGCGATCGCCGATGTGGTCGAGAAGTTCAACGCGCCGATGGTCAAGGTCACGGGCGGCCAGCGGCTCGACATCTTCGGGATCAGGAAGGAGGATCTGCCCGCCGTCTGGGCCGATCTGAACGCGGCGGGGATGGTCAGCGGCCATGCCTATGGCAAGTCTCTCCGCACGGTGAAGACCTGTGTCGGCTCCGAATGGTGCCGCTTCGGCACCCAGGATTCGACCGGGCTGGGCGTCAAGCTGGAGCGGGCGACCTGGGGCTCGTGGATGCCGCACAAGTTCAAGATCGCGGTGTCCGGCTGCCCACGCAACTGTGCCGAGGCGACGATCAAGGACTTCGGCGTGGTGTGCGTCGACAGCGGTTACGAACTGCATGTCGGCGGCAATGGCGGGATCAAGGTCCGCGCGACTGACCTGCTCTGCAAGGTCACGACCGAGGAAGAGACGATGGAGATGTGCGCCGCCTTCATCCAGCTCTACCGCGAAGAGGCGCGCTATCTGGAGCGCACCGCGCCGTGGATCGAGCGGGTCGGGCTGGCGTACATCCAGTCGCGCCTGCTGCCCGATGCCGAGGCGCGCGCCGAGCTGGCCCGGCGCTTCTTCTTCTCGCAGCAATTTTGCCAGGAGGACCCTTGGGCCGAGCGTGTCGCCGGGGCCGAACGCGAAATCCATGCGCCCATGGCGCGCTTCCAGCCGGTTGGAGAGATGGCATGATTGGCGAGTGGCTCGATATCGGCTGGGTCGAGGAAATTCCCTTGCGAGGGAGCCGCACCGTCCAGGTCGAGGGCGGCGACGATATCGCCGTCTTCCGCACCGGTGAGAACAGCGTCTTCGCCCTTCTTGACCGCTGCCCGCACAAGCATGGGCGGCTGAGCCAGGGTATCGTGCATGGCGGCGCGGTGGCCTGTCCGCTGCACAATTGGCGGATTTCGCTCAGCACCGGCGAGGCGCTGGGCGAGGACAAGGGATGTACACCGACCGTGCCGGTGAAGATCAGCGGCGGCCGCGTGCTGATCTGCCGCGCCAGCACCCTGAAGGCGGCGGCGTGATGCGATCGCAATTCCTCCCTTGCAAGGGGAGGTGGCAGGCTGAAGGCCTGACGGAGGGGTGTCGCGCTCCCGATAACGGGACACCCCTCCACCACGCCCTGACGGGCGCGGTCCCCCTCCCCTTACAGGGGAGGAATTGATGGGAGCCACCCGCACCACCTGTGCCTATTGCGGCGTCGGTTGCGGCATCCGCGCGACCGTGACCGGCGAGCGCACCGTCAAGATCGAGGGTGACCCCGACCACCCCGCCAATCGCGGCAAGCTCTGTTCCAAGGGCACGCATCTTGGCGAGACGGTCGGGCTGGAGGGCCGCCTGCTCACGCCGCTGATCGGCAAGCGCCGCGCATCGTGGGACAAGGCGCTGGACCTGGTGGCCAAACGCTTCCGCGATACCATCGCGCAGCACGGCCCCGACAGCGTCGCCTTCTATGTCTCCGGCCAGTTGCTGACCGAGGATTATTACGTCGCCAACAAGCTGATGAAGGGCTTCATCGGCTCGGCGAACATCGACACGAATTCCCGCCTCTGCATGTCGAGCGCGGTGGCAGGTCACACCCGCGCGTTCGGCGAGGATATCGTGCCCGCGTCCTATGAAGACATTGACGCCGCCGACCTGATCGTCCTGGTTGGCAGCAATACCGCCTGGTGTCACCCCATCGTCTATCAGCGCATTCGCGCCCGGTGCGATGCGGGCGCGAAGCTGGTCGTCATCGACCCGCGCCGGACCGAAACCGCCGAACAAGCCGACCTCCACCTCGCCATCCGACCGGGCAGCGACGTCGCGCTGATGAACGGCGCGCTCGCCTGGGCACGGACGGCAGGCGTCGTGGACGAGGATTTCCTCAGCGCCTCGCTCAATGTGCCCAAGGATTTCTGGACAGCGCTGGAGGAAGGCAGCGATCTCTGGTCGGTCGCCAGGACGTGCGACGTAGCCCCCACCGATCTCCGCCGCTTCTACGAACTGTTCGCCGCCACCTCGCGCACCGTCACGCTATTCAGCCAGGGGATCAACCAGTCGACGGCTGGCACCGATCAGGTCAACGCGATCCTGAACCTCCACCTCGCCACCGGCCGGATCGGCAAGCCGGGTGCCGCCCCTTTCTCGATCACCGGACAGCCCAATGCGATGGGCGGGCGCGAGGTTGGCGGCCTCGCATCGACGCTCGCCGCGCATATGGACTTTGCGGCTGAAAACCGCGCGCGGGTGCAGCGCTTTTGGGCCTCCCCCACCATCGCGTCCAAGCCCGGCCTGAAGGCGGTCGACCTGTTCCGCGAACTGGGCCAGGGCCGGATCAAGGCGCTGTGGATCATGGCGACCAATCCCGCCGTCTCGATGCCCGACGCCGGTTCGGTGCGCGACGCCCTGGCCGCCTGCCCCTTCGTTGTGGTCAGCGACGTCATTGCCGAGACCGACACGTCGGTCCACGCCCATGTCCGCCTGCCCGCCGCGGCCTGGGGCGAGAAGGACGGCACCGTCACCAATAGTGACCGCACGATCAGCCGCCAGCGCGCGCTCTTTCCGATGCCGGGTGAGGCCAGACCCGACTGGTGGATCGTCAAAGAGGTCGGCCGCCGCATGGGCTGGAAAACCGCCTTCGCCTATGACCGCCCGGCCGAGATCTGGCGCGAGCATTGCCGCTTATCTTCTTACGAAAACGACGGTTCGCGCCTCTTCGAACTGCCCGGCCGGTCGAGCGGCGGTAATGCCGATTATGACGCGATGGCGCCGTTCCGTTGGGGCGGCACGCCCTTTGCCGATGGCCGTTTCCCGACGCCCGACGGCCGCGCACGCCTGGTTCCCGTGGCTCAGAAACCGCTGCCCGCGCCCTTGCGCGACTGGCCGATGACGCTGAACACGGGGCGCTACCGCGACCATTGGCATACGATGACCCGCACCGGACTCGCTCCCAAGCTTGCGCGTCATCGCGAGGAACCGCTGGTCGAGGTCCATCCCGACGACGCGGCGCGACTGGACCTGATCGATGGCGGGCTGGCGCGGGTCGGCACGCCGCAGGGGGCAAGCCTCTACCGCGTGTCGGTCAGCGCAGGCCAACGGCCGGGCGAACTGTTCGTGCCCATCCACTGGACCGACCAGACGGCGATCGGCGGCCGTACCGGCCTGCTCCCCCGCCCGCTGACCGATCCCCATTCCGGCCAACCCGGCTTCAAGCGCACGCCCGCCAACATTACCGCCGTCACCCCCCGCTGGCGGGGTTTCGCCATTCTGACCGGGGATGCGATCGCCGCGCCCGACTGCCTCTGGGCGACCCGTATCGCGGTGCCGGGCGGCTGGTTGTGGGAAGTGGCGGGCGACGGCGACCCGGCGGTGCTCGACGCGCTGCTGCCCAGGGGCCAACGGATCGAAGCCACCGACCCAGCACGCGGATCGCGCCGCGTCGCGGTGATCGCCGGAGGTCGCCTGGCCGCTGCCCTGTTCCTGACCGAATGTGGCGAACTGCCCGCGCGCGACTGGCTGATCGCCCAGTTGAGCGCCCCCGAAATCGCGCCCACCATCCTCGCCGGACGCGCGCCCGGCGCGCAGGTCGATCGCGGCGCCATCGTCTGCGCCTGTTTCGACATCGGCGTGCGTACCATCGTCACCGCGATCCGCGACCAGCAACTGGCCGACGTCGCCGCGATCGGCGCGGCGCTGGGCGCGGGCACCAATTGCGGATCATGCCGCCCCGCCCTCGCCCGGCTGCTCGCCGAAACCCAGGAGCCTGCCCATGCGCATGGATGACTTTCCCGCCGGTTCGGTCTGGCTGGTCGGGGCGGGCCCCGGCGATCCCGACCTGCTGACCCGCAAGGCCGAACGGCTGATCGCCGCCGCCGACATCGTCTTCTACGACGCGCTGGTCGGGCCGGACATCCTGGCGCTCGTGCCCGACACGACCGAACTGTCGAGCGTCGGCAAGCGATCGGGCCGCCATTCCCGGGATCAGGGCACGATCGACAGCCTGATCGTCGTCGCCGCCCTGTCGGGCCGCCGCGTCGTTCGGCTGAAGGGCGGCGATCCATCGATCTTCGGCCGCTCGACCGAGGAGATCGATGCCTGCCGCGCCGCCGGTATTGCGGTGCACATCTGCCCCGGCATCACGGCCGCGAGCGCGGCGGCGGCGTCCGGCCTGATCTCGCTGACCCTTCGTGGCCTGTCGCGCCGCCTGACCCTCGTCACCGCCCATCTGCGCGCGGGAGAGCCGCTCTCGCTCGACTGGTCGGCCCTCGCCGCGCCGGACGCGACGCTGGCCGTCTATATGGGCCGCGCCGCCGCCCCCGAAATCGCGCGCCAGTTGATCGCCGCAGGCATGCCGCCCGAAACGCCGGTGATGATCGCGGTAAACGTGTCACTCCCCACCGAACGCCTGATAACCGGCCGCCTGGATGCCTTGGGCTTTCTGACGCGGACCATCGGCGACAAGGACCCCGCGCTGCTTCTGATCGGCGAAGCCGTCGGCACGCGGCGCGCCCCCGCATCCATAGGCGTTACGCGGACAAAGCCGGTCGATGCCCAGCTTTGAACGGCCGTGATGCCGCTGGGACGGGTCGGTGCCTGGAGGCATGAAATATCCAGACCCGTTCCCGGCGTTCCTTAGTCCCGCGCGTCGCGTATCGCCTCCAATTCGGCCAGCCTGACGGGACCATCGGTCGCGAGCGCGTCTTCGAGATGAAAGCTATATGGAATGTCGCGCACCAGCTCTTGCGCTTCACCGCTATAGTCTGTGGCGATCTCTCCCAAGGCATCGACCAATTCGCGCAGAAAACCCTTATCCAATGCGGCGAGCTGATCCCTAAGCGCCTCCATCATGTTCACTGCCGTATCGGGGGCTAATTCGTCCTCGCCCGTCGTGTCGATAAACAGGATATAATCGGCGATGATATGTGAAACTTGCTTGACTACCACTATTCCGCCACCTTCACATGAAAGGTGGTAACTTTTAGTTTTTGAATAATTTGCGTGCGCCTCGTTTCTTTGCGCGACTGGGGACATAGCATAGCCCGATAAGTCGATGCTGAATCAATACTTCTGGTTGGCGTAAAACTTGAGACCGGGCGCGGGGCCTGTCCACGACAGATTATTTTCGGTCCATCAAGCAATCGCCCTGAATGCGATCGAATGTCATCGACCGCTTCGAACCATTCTCCATCGTTCGCGTCAAACTGGAACAAGACCCGGACGCGCATCAGGCGCTGAATCATTATACAATTTCCAAGGTTTTTCAGACTTGGCCATTTCTCTAACCCATCGACCTGCGGCGGATCAAAGACAGAGCGCGGCCGTGCCAGACGCAATCGGCGCAAGACGGAAATCTCGGAAACCGCGACCGCCGGGACTGTCGCCAGTGCTGCATTTCCACCGACCGTCCCTGCTGCACGACCAATATCCCACGCTGAGGCATGGGCCGCAGTGCTCGCCATGCGCGAAATCTGGACTCGTGTCGGAACAAGACCCGGACGCGCATCAGGCGCCGAATCATTATACAATTTCCAAGGTTTTTCAGACTTGGCCATTTCTCTAACCCATCGACCTGCGGCGGATCAAAGACAGAGCGCGGCCGTGCCAGACGCAATCGGCGCAAGACGGAAATCTCGGAAACCGCGACCGCCGGGACTGTCGCCAGTGCTGCATTTCCACCGACCGTCCCTGCTGCACGACCAATATCCCACGCCGAGGCATGGGCCGCAGTGCTCGCCATGCGCGAAATCTGGACTCGTGTCGGAACACCCTCTGCGGCAATCGCGGCACCGATCATGCTCGCTATTCCCGGATTGGCGTTCCTGATGGTCGTCCCCGGATGGGTCGTCAACGCATCACGCATCCCCGTGACGGTGTTCTTGCCGACACCGTAAAGTTCCTTTACCGACCCCGCCGATGAACTCGGCGACCGGGTCGATATAGTCGCCCGGTGTGTTCCCGGCATTCTGCCCATGATAGCCCTTGCTGGGACGACTTCAGGCCATCGTTCAGAGGCGATGCATCCTGCGTTCTTCCCGCACGCGAATGGACTGGATTGCGCAAGGCGGGGGAACGGCACCCCCGGATCGATATGCGAGGCTTCGCGACCGGGGCCGCTCAGCCCCCACCATGATGCTCATCCGCACCCGTGTAGGTAAAACGACCGTCCGCCGGATCATGCCAAGGATTGAACTTAGGCTCTATCCCATCTGCCCCTAGCGCAGGAGGCAGCTTGCCCGTTCGAAGCCACCACGAAAAGCCGCTTGAATTCCTTTTGCTGAATGCATCCGCCATACCGCCCCACCCCTCGTTGCGGCGCGAACATATCAGCAACATTTGCCAACAGGTCAAGCTGGACGACGCAGGGACCCGCAGGCCACAGGATGGCCTGACGCGCTTTGGCGGTCCAATTTTTCTGAAGAAAGATGGTGCCCCTGGCCGGACTCGAACCAGCATGCCTTGCGGCGTTCGATTTTGAGTCGAATGCGTCTACCAATTTCGCCACAGGGGCAGCGAAGCCGCGCTGCTAGACGAGGGTGATGGCGTACGCAAGCGCCGATTGTCGGATCAAGGGCAATCGTGCGTGGCGACGCACACGAAAACCACCAGGACATAGAGCAGCACCAGGATCGCTGCCGTCAAATAGAACGGCATGATCGTCCACCTGGCTCTGATACCCACAGGCAGCATCGAAAGGCCGATGAGGCCCGGTGCAGTTGTCATGACAGCAAGACCGTAGAGGAATGTCGCTCCACGAAGGCCGGATGCCACAGGGTCGGACCATAGGATGGCCAGCCATGTCAGCGGTGGCCCGAACCCCATCAGCAGGATCGCAACGATCCAACGCATGGCCTTGTGCACGATCAATTGACCGGCGGCCGCGGGCGATAGCTGAGCGCTTCAGCGATATGGATGCGTCCGACCTGCTCGGCCCCCGCCAGATCGGCGATGGTTCGGGCAACGCGCAGGACGCGGGTATAGCCGCGCGCGGTCAGGCGCATTCGCTCGGCGGCTTCGACCAGCAATTTGCGACCCGCCTCATCGGGTGTCGCCCAGCGTTCCAAAAGCGCGCCATCGGCTTCCGCATTGGTGCGGACGGTCACGGGAGAGTCGCGATAGCGCTCGGTCTGCTGCGTCCGTGCCGCCGCCACGCGTGCGGCGACCGTCGCCGACGATTCGGCTGCGGCTGGAGCGAAGAGGTCGATGGCGCGGACCGGCTGAACCTCGACCGACAAATCTATCCGGTCGAGCAGCGGTCCCGAAATTTTTGCTTGATAATCCGCCGCACAGCGCGGCGCCCGGGCACAGGCAAGCGCGGCGTCGCCCAGATGGCCGCAACGGCACGGGTTCATCGCGGCGATCAGCTGTACACGGGCGGGAAAGGTCACATGCGCATTGGCCCGAGCGATGCTGACCGTGCCGGTCTCCAGCGGCTGGCGCAGCGAATCGAGGACGGCACGTTGGAACTCGGGCAGTTCGTCGAGGAACAACACGCCCAGATGCGCGAGGCTGACCTCGCCGGGCTTGGCCTTGAGCCCACCACCGGTCAGCGCCGCCATCGACGCCGAGTGATGTGGCGCACGGAATGGGCGCACGCGGGTCAGTCGCCCGTTCGCCAGCGTCCCCGCGACGGACTGGACCATCGAGACCTCCAGCGCCTCGGCGGCATCCAGCGGCGGCAGGATGCTCGGCAAACAAGCGGCCATCAGCGACTTGCCCGACCCCGGTGGACCGCTCATCAACAGATTGTGCCCGCCCGCCGCCGCGATCTCCAATGCGCGCCTGGCATTCTCCTGGCCCTTCACCTGCGACAAATCGGGGCCGGACACGCCCTCCTCCACCAGCCCGCCCTCGGGCGTCGGCAGGACCGAGTGGCCCTTCAGATGGTTGATCAGCGACAAGAGGTCCGGCGCGGCGATCACCGATCCGCTCCCGGCCCAGCTTGCCTCGGCCCCCTGCGCGGCGGGGCAGATCAGCCCCTTGTCGAGCGACCCGGCATGGATCGCCGCCAGCAGCACGCCCGGCGACGGCCCGATCCGCCCGTCGAGCGCCAGCTCGCCGACGACGACATGATCGGCCAGGAGCTCGGCGTCGACCACACCCATGGCGGCGAGCAGCGCCAGCGCGATGGGCAGGTCGAAATGCGATCCTTCCTTGGGCAGGTCGGCGGGGGACAGGTTCACCGCGATTCGCTTGGGCGGCAGGGCCAGACCCATGGCGGCGATCGCGGCGCGCACCCGCTCGCGGCTCTCCCCCACCGCCTTGTCGGCCAAGCCCACCAGATTGAAGGCGGGTAGCCCGGCGATCAGTTGCACCTGCACCTCGACGGCGCGCGCCTCCAGCCCCAGATAGGCCACCGTGGACACGATCGTCGCCATTGCATTCCCCCCGTGCGGGCTCTCCCTGCCCGCGCGCCTTTCCTGCAAAGGATGCCCCCGCCCCGCAAGGGGCAGATGGGCGAACGGCAAAAACGTCCACCCGATTGACTTGAAACCGCGCTTTGCGTAAGCGGCTTGCCACCAAGGCCGTCCTCGTGGCGGCCGTTTTTATTCAGACGTATCCAAGGAATGAACGATGAAGCGGACCTTTCAGCCGAGCAATCTGGTGCGCGCTCGCCGTCACGGCTACCGTGCGCGGATGGCGACGCCCGGCGGCCGTGCGGTGATCCGGGCGCGTCGCGCGCGCGGTCGCAAGAAGCTGTCGGCGTAATCACGACGCTAACCCGCCGCCGCGATTTCCTCGCGGCCAATGGCGGGCGACGCGTGGCGATGCCTGGCTTCGTGCTGCAGGTACGCCCGCGGGATGACGGTGAAGCGACGATTCGAATCGGCTTCACCGTCACCAAGAAAATCGGAAACGCGGTCGTTCGCAACCGGATGAAACGCCGGTTGCGGGCGCTCGCGCGTGATCTGCTGCCGGTCAAGGGCATTACGGGCGCGGACCATGTCCTGATCGGACGGCAAGGCGGGATCGAGCGCGACTATGCGGCGCTCACCGCCGAATTGTCCAAGGCACTGACCCGCGCCGCCTCGCCCGATACCGGTGGCCATGACCGCACGCGCGAACCGCGCGTGCACCATGGCCGTGGCAAGGGGCGCAGCCCCCGTGGCGGCGCTCAGCGCCAGCCCACCCCCTCTTCGCAAGAGCCCGCGTGACCCTGCTCGCGCGGGCCTTGATCCTGGTCGCGCGCGGCTGGCAACTGGGTCCTTCGCTGATCCTGCCGCCCACGTGTCGCTATCAACCATCGTGTTCGGCCTATGCAATACAGGCCATTGGCCGCTATGGCGCGATCAAAGGGGGCTGGTTGGCGCTCAAGCGCATTGCGCGGTGCCATCCCTGGGGCGGGCACGGGCCCGACCCGGTTCCCTGACGTAACGCCTGACGTAACAAACGTCACAACTGGGGTTTCGACGTGAAGGAAGACCGCAAGAATTTTGTCGTGTTCGCGGTGATCGCGGCGCTGATCCTGTTCGGATGGCCGCTCATCCAGAACAGGTTCTTCCCGACCAACCCGCCCGCGACCAAGATCGTCGACGGCAAGCAGGTGCCGGTGGTCAATTCCACCGCCAACCCGACCGTCACGACGCCCAGCGCGATTCGCGATCGTCGGGTCGTCCTGGCCGAAACCCCGCGCGTGGCGATCGAGACGCCGCGCCTGAAGGGATCGATCAACCTGAAGGGCGCGCGGATCGACGACCTCGTCCTGCTGGATTACAAGCAGACGGTCGACAAGAACTCCGCCCCGATCCGCCTGTTGTCGCCGGCGGGCGCGGAAGGCGCGTATTTCGCCGGCTTCGGCTGGCGTACCGACGGGCTGAACCCGCCCGCCGCCGACGCCGTCTGGACCGCCAGCGCACCCGTGCTGCGCCCCGGCCAGCCGGTGACGCTGACCGCCGCCAATGCGACGGGCCAGCGTTTCCAGATCGCCCTGTCGGTCGACAAGGATTACATGTTCACCGTCCAGCAGACCGTCGCCAATGGCGGCGGCGCGGCGGTGCCCGTCGCGGCCTATGGCTATGTCAATCGCGGCATCTCGGCCGATCCCGACACCTGGACGATCCATGTCGGGCCGATGTCGGTCAACAACGGCTCGGCGCAGTACGGCCCGAATTGGAAGGACCTGGACAAGACCCCGACCCGCTTCACCACCACCGGCGGCTGGCTGGGCTTTACCGACAAATATTGGCTGGCCACGCTGATCCCCGACCAGGCCAAGGCCTTCGACGGCCAGTTCCGCGCGGGTGCGGGCGGGACCTATCAGGCCGACTATACGCTCCAGCCGCAGACGTTGGCGCCGGGCAAGCAGATCACCCAGACGACCCGCTTCTTCGCGGGCGCCAAGGAAGTGGCGCTGCTCGATCGCTATACGGACAAGGAAGGCGCGACGAAGCTCGATTACGCGCTCGACTGGGGCTATCTTCGCGTCCTCGAAAAGCCGATCTTCTATTATCTCGATTGGCTGTTCCGTTTGGTCGGCAATTTCGGCGTCGCGATCATCCTGCTGACCGTCACCATCCGCGCGCTGATGTTCCCGATCGCGCAGCGCCAGTTCGCCTCGATGGCGGCGATGCGCGCGGTGCAGCCCAAGATGAAGG
>Ga0308171_1000274_pt1 | contig 138700 bp, 140 predicted proteins | sample PhyGR1_FD_202135 | JGI IMG/M metagenome (GOLD analysis project Ga0308171, IMG submission 202135) | Phyllosphere microbial communities from UC Gill Tract Community Farm, Albany, California, United States - DLSLSG.R1 | ecosystem: Host-associated > Plants > Phyllosphere > Unclassified | place... | reverse complement strand
GCACTTCCGCCGCTTCGCCACCCGGTTCGACAGGCTGGCACGCCACTACCTCGCCTTCGTCCACATCGCCGCGTCAATGATCTGGATGCGGTGAATGTCGATTCGTCCTAGAGCAGTTTCGCGAACAGCTGCGGTCCCTGCCGCCGGTTGTCTATGATCGCTACAGGAACTGACCCATGGCTGCGAGGCGCCAAGGCCCGGCGCGATCTCAGGGTCTCACCTGATATTCTTCTCAGGAAGTCTGTGTTTGCCTGACCCCATTCCAACAGCGCCGAGGACCGATGATGGCCCAAGACGATTCCAGCACGGGCGACCTGATCAAGCAGAGTCCTTCCGTCGAATTATCGGCCAACCGCACCAGTCTGTCCTTCGAGCGCACCCGTATGAGCGCTGATCGGACGCTGATGTCGATCGTTCGAACCTCCCTCTCCCTGATCAGCTTCGGCTTCACGATCTACGAGGTGTTCCACCAACTGCGCGAGGGTGGCGTTATTCCCCAAGCCGGGCATGCGCCCAGGAACGTCGGACTGGCGCTTATCCTTCTGGGCGTCCTTCTGCTCGTCATGGGCATCTTCAGCCACATGCGTTTCGGCAAGGATCTGAACCTGCGTCGCGACAGCCTTTATCATAAGAACCTGCTGCACAATCCCATCACCTATCGCGCCACGCCGACCTTTGTCATCGCCTTCCTTCTACTGGTCGTGGGCATACTGACAGCCATGATGATCATCGGCAGGATTCTACTATGACGTCGCTGCGCCGCCTCGGCGACAGAGACCCCCGCACGCGGGAACGCGTGCGACTGGCGGGCGGGCGCTTTACGATGGGCGCCAACGAACGCTACCCCGAAGAAGCGCCGGCGCGCCCCGTGGTGGTCGACCCGTTCGAAATCGACGCCCATGCCGTGACAAACCGTGATTTCGCGGCCTTTGTCGAGGATACGGGTTGGGTCACCGTCGCCGAGATCGCGCCCGATCCCGCCGACTACCCCGGCGCCCTGCCCGATATGTTGACGCCGTCCTCCCTGGTGTTCACGCCCCCGCCGGGGCCGGTGCCGCTGCATGACATTCGCGCCTGGTGGCAATATACTCCGGGCGCCCAATGGCGCTCGCCCCAAGGATCCGGCAGTTCGCTCAACGGGCTGTGGGACCATCCGGTCGTGCACGTGGCCTGGGCTGACGTCGAAGCCTATGCGAAGTGGGTTGGCGCGGCCCTGCCTACCGAGGCGGAATGGGAATTCGCCGCACGGGGCGGCCTGGAAGGCGCGGAGTTCGCCTGGGGCGACGAACTGGAACCGAACGGCCGCAGGATGGCCAACACCTGGCTCGGACGCTTTCCCTGGGAAAACCTGAAACCCGGCGGTCGCACGCTGACGACGCCGGTGGGAGCGTTTCCGGCCAATGGCTACGGCCTCTACGACATGATCGGCAACACGTGGGAGTGGACGGCGGACTGGTGGTCGACCATGGCCCCGGATGCGGTCGTGAAAAGTTGCTGCGCGCCTCGCAATCCCCGAGGCGGCGACGAAGCCACCAGCCTTGATCCCGGCGGCACGATTTCACGAAAGGTGCTCAAGGGCGGGTCGCATCTGTGTGCGCCCTCCTATTGCAAACGCTATCGCCCGGCCGCCCGTCACGCCCAGCCGACCGACACCTCGACGTCGCACGTCGGCTTCCGTTGCGTGGTGCGAGACGTGGCATAGAGGAGCGGCGGCGGAGGCCGGTTCCAGCCTCTGGCGAGACGCTTCCAGCCGCTCCATTCGCCAGGTCGACGCCAGGGGCCGGCGCTAGGCGGCCCGCTCTTCCTTCTCGACTTCGCCCGGACCGAACTCGCTCATGTCCTTCTCCAGGAAGTAGTTCAGGACGGTGCGGATAACGGCGATCGCCGCCAGGCGGCCGATGTCGTCCCAGGTCGGCGCGATGGCGGTGCGGGCGATGTCCGCCGCCAGCGCAAACTCCAGCGCCAGAACGATCCAGGCGGCGAAGCCGGTCCATACGCCGCGCCGCGCATCTCGATAGGACAGCTTGCGCCCGCCGACCACGACCACCACGCGCACGATGGTCTCGACCATGCCCACAGCGATACAGACCACCGCAGCAATCTCAGCCGCCAGTGCGACGCGATCGGCCAGCGCTATCAGCAATTCTTCCACGATGATCGCCTCACAGGTGAGAGGCTATTTGATCATCGGCCCCGCCACGGAAAAATCGGGCGAAACCCGGAATGCAGGCCTAAACTTTAGCCGGTCTGCGGCGAGGAAAGTAGCGGGCCGCACACCACGGCGACGCGCGCAGCCCTATGCAGAAACCCTGCGCAGACCCCGAGCTTTTCTTGATGTTTCCCGGACTATGCCTCCGCCGGCAGGCGCGCGATGAAATGCCCCTTCATGCCTTCCGGCCAATCGCGATAGGGCACGGCTCCGTCCGGGCTGGCGGCGTAAAGCCGGGCGAAGGCGACGATCGCCTGCCCGGCCTCGGGCGTCGACGAAAACCGACCCGCCAGATAGCCAGGCTTGCCCCGCTCGCTCAGGTAGACGGTGCAATAGCTCGAACACGCCCAGAGGCAGGCCTGCTCCTCGACCCGCAAGCTTCCGCTGTCCGCTGCTGTCGCAGCGCCGATGACCTCGTTCAACAGGGCACGTCCGCCTGAAATTCGGACGCCGTCCGTCGTCGCCTCTTCTGAAGCCCTGCAAGTCGTGCAGACGACCAGACGCGCCGTCATCAGAACTCGACCCCGGCCTGGGCCTTCACGCCGCCGCGGAACGGGTGCTTCACCATCTGCATGTCGGTCACCAGATCCGCCGCCTCCATCAGTTCGGGCGGGGCGTCGCGGCCGGTGATGACGACATGAGCGCCGGCGGGACGAGCAGCCAGAACCGCCAGGACCTCCTCGACCGGCAGGTAGTCGTAACGCAGGGCGATGTTCAGTTCGTCGCAGACGACCATCTTCCATTCCGGGTTCATGATGCGGGCCTTGGCCGCCTCCCAGGCCTCGCGCACCTTGGCGATGTCGCGCGTCCGGTCCTGAGTATCCCAGGTAAAGCCCTCGCCCATCGGCCGCATCTCCACCAGTTCCGGGAAGGCGTCGAACAGGTTCTGTTCGCCCGTCTCCATCGCCCCCTTGATGAACTGGATGATCGACACCTTCATGCCGTGGCCGATCATGCGGCAGACCATCCCCAGGGCAGCCGTGGTCTTGCCCTTGCCGGTCCCGGTGTGGACGATGACCAGGCCCCGCTCAACCGTCTTGGTCGCCATCATCCGGGCGCGAGCGGCCTGCACCTTCTTCATCCTGTCAGCATGGCGGGCGTTCAGATCGGCGTCGGTCATCGGCGAAAAACTCCAGGCGGCGACAGGTCCAGTTGAAAGGGGGCGCCCCAGGTCGTCTCGGCGCCGCGCCCTATCGCGGCGACGGCGCGCACCATGGCGCCGTGGCGTCCGAGCAGGCGATCCGCCAGCGCGACGATCAGCGGATTGGGCGTAGCGGTCGGGGCTGCGAGCCGCAGGCGTTCGGCCCAGTCCCGCTCCCCGCCCGGGCCGGATCTGGCGCAGGCGACAGCATAGGCCACAGCAGGCGAACGGCTTACGCCCGCCCAACAATGGATCAGCAGGGGCCGTGCCCCGTCCCAAGGTTCGGCGAAGGCCAACAGGGCTGCGACATCCGCTTCGGTCGGCGGCGTCAGCCCCTCGCGTGGCTGGGCGATATCGTTGAATCTGAGGTCCAGCCGACAGGGAGGCGGATCGGCAAGCGGCGGATCGACATGACCGGGCGAAGCCAGACTGATCAGGTGAGAGGGCCGATGACGCGTCGCGAGGACGACGGCGTCATGCAGCGGCGCGACGATCAGCTTCATCTGGCTGCAAGCCCGGCGACGGCCAGCAGGAAGCCGATCTCGAACGCCTGTTCGACTGCGCCCAGCACATCCCCGGTGCGTCCGCCGATCAGCCGCCAGGCCAGCCAGGCGGGAACGGCCCCGACCAGCAGACCCCCTGCCAGCCCCCCGGCCCCTGCGACCGGCGGCAAAAAGGCCAGCGGCCACAGACCGATGAGGACGGCGACCATCAGACCGACGAACGACGCGCGGTCCGGCTGGCCCTCCTTGGCCATGCCCGGGTCGCCGCCATAGGGCATGATCGTCATGGCCGCGACCGCCGCCGTGCGTCCCAGACCATGGGCGGCGAGCAGGGCGACAGCCGCCAGCAGGGGCGAGGCCTGCGCCAACATCGCCAGGGCTGCGACACGCACGGCCAAGGTCAGGCCCAGCGCCAGCGCGCCGTAGGAGCCCAGCCGACTGTCCTTCATGATCTCGAGCCGCCGGTTCCGCGTCAGCCCGCCGCCGAGGCCGTCGGCCGTGTCCGCCAGTCCATCCTCGTGGAAGCCGCCGGTCAGAGCCACCCCCGCGCCCACGGCCAGAAGGGCCGCGATCCATGGCGTCCAGACATGGACGGCGATGTAGAGGGTCAGGGCGGACAGGCCGCCAATGATCTGGCCGACCAGCGGATAGTAGCGTGCGCCTTGATGAATCCACCCCGGCTGAAAGCCGGCCAGTTGCGGCGTCGGCAGGCGCGTCAGGAACTGCACCGCACAGACGAACAGGCGCACCTCTTGCCGGATCACCCCGCCGCCTCCAGCACGTCGCTCAAGTCGGCGACCTCCGACAGCAGGGCGCAGGCGGCTTGGACCAGCGGCACAGCCAGCAGGGCGCCGGTCCCCTCGCCCAGGCGCAGATCCAGTTCAAACAGGGGACGGGCGTCCAGCGCCGCCAGCATCAGCCGATGTCCCGCCTCGGCCGAGGCATGGGCGAACAGGCAATAGTCGCGCGCGGCGGGCGCCAGCCGTACCGCCAGCAAGGCCGCCGCCGTGCCGATGAAACCATCCACCAGAACCGGAACCCCGGCCCTGGCCGCCGCCAGCAGGGCGCCGGCCATCATGGCGATCTCATACCCTCCGAACTGGGTCAGAACATCAAGCGGCGTCGCCGCGTCCGACCGCGCCGCCGCCTGGGCCAGCACCGCGCGCTTCCTCGCCATGCCTTCCGGCGAGTGGCCCGCCCCCTGCCCTATGCAGTCGTCCAGAGGCGCGGGCGCCAGTCGGTGCATCAGCAGGGCGGCCGAGGCGCTGTTGCCGATGCCCATTTCACCCAGCGCCAGCAGATCGGCCCCGCTGCGGAGGGCGTCCTCGGCGACCCGCGCCCCGGTCAGCAGAGCCGTCTCGGCCTGCTGCCTGGTCATGGCCGGCTCCAGCGACGCATCGGCTGTCCCGAGCCCGATCTTGGCGTGAACCAGGGTTGGCCGATCAGACAGGTCTGCGGCCACGCCCGCGTCGATCACCTGAACCTCGGCGCCCACCACGCGGGCTAAGGCGTTGGCGCTGGCCTCGCCCGCCAGCAGGGCGTCGACCATGGCTACGGTGACGCTGGAAGGAAAGGCCGCCACGCCGGAACGCGTCAAACCGTGATCCCCGGCAAAGACCAGCAGCACCGGCCGCTGGACGGCCGGCTTCAACCGCCGCTGGATCAGGCCCAGCCTCAAGGCCAGTTCCTCGATCCGCCCCAGGGCGCCCTGCGGCTTGGCCTTGCCGTCAAGCGCCCTCTGCAAGGCCGGCTCCAGCGCCCGGTCCAGAACAGGCGCCTCCAGCAGGTCGGTCAGGATCAAAACGGCCAAGCGAAGCCTCCTGCAATCAAGAGCAACATCAACAGGGCGCAGGCCACGCCATAGACGCGAAGTCCGCGGTGCAGGTCGTGGGCGCGGGGCGGCGCCCAATCGCCGAAGTCGGGGCGCTGGGTCGGGACGCCGTCGTAGCGGACCGGGCCGCCCAGCCGCACTCTCAGCGCGCCAGCCATGGCGGCCTCGGGCCAGCCCGCGTTGGGCGAGGCATGCTTGCGCGCGTCGCGCCACATGACGCGCCACCCCTGCCCGCCGCCCAGCGCGATCAGGGCGCCGGCGATCCTCGCCGGTATCCAGTTCATCAGGTCGTCGGCGCGCGCTGCGGCCCAGCCGAATGCCCGCCAGCGCGGCTCCATGTGGCCGATCATGCTGTCGGCCGTATTTACCGCCTTGTATACGAACAGCCCCGGCAAGCCGCCGATGACGAACCAGAAGACGGGCGCGACCACGCCGTCGCAGAAGCTTTCGGCCAGGCTTTCCAGCGCCGCACGGGCCACGTCGCCCTCGTCCATCGCATCGACGTCGCGGCCGACGATCATGCTGACGGCGTGGCGCGCCTGCGGTAGATCGCCGGCCGTCAGCGGTCGAGCGATAGCGCGGACATGATCAAACAGGCTGCGCGCCGCCAGGCCCGTAGCGCCGCAGACGACGACCAGAAGGACGCCTGGCCAAACAGCGGCCGCCGCAGCCAGTCGCTCCACGCCCCAGCCTGCCCCGCCCGCCAGGAAGACCAGGATCAGCACGGTGACGACGCCCAGGCGTCGGCGCGCGGGTTCCAGCCGCGCCTGCCGGTTCCAGCGCCGCTCCAGCGTCGCGATCAGGCCGCCAACCCAGACGACCGGATGCGACAAACGACGCGGCCACGCGATTGCCCCCTCCACCAGGAAAGCGCCCGCGACGATCCAGGGCATGGGGGCGCTAGCGGGCACGACCGACCATTTCGAGCACGGGGCCGCGGCTCCCTTCCAGAGTGCGCGCCTCGACGCCGTAGGCCGCCTTCAACACCTCGGGCGACAGGGCATCTACCGGTGCGCCGTCCGCCAGGACCCGCCCCTCGGCCAGGACAATCACGCGGTCGGCCACGCGCATGGCGGCGTCAAGGTCATGCAGGGTGACGATCACCCCCCGCCCCTCGTCTTCCGCCAGGCGCCGAAACAGGTCGCAGGCGTCCAGCACATGGCCGGGATCCAAGCCCGCCAGCGGCTCGTCGGCCAGCAGCCATTGCGGATCACCGGCCAGGGCGCGGGCGATCAGGACGCGCGCCCGTTCGCCGCCGGACAAGGTGGACACCACGCGTTCGGCGAAGCCCTCCACTCCGGTGACGGCCATGGCGCGGTCCACGGCGGCCCGATCCTCGCTCGTCAGACCCCAGGCGCCTGCATGGGGCGCACGGCCGAGACCGACGAAGGTGCGGCCTTCCACCGCCCAGGCGATCTCGGCGTTCTGGGGCAGGTAGGCGATGCGGCGCGCTCGCTCGCGAGACGGCAGATCGCGGACGGGGCGGCCGTCCAACGTCACCTGCCCGGCGGCGGGCCTTCGCAAGGCCGCCAGACAGTCCAGCAGCGTGGATTTTCCCGCCCCGTTCGGCCCGATCACGGCCGTGACCAGACCCGGCGTGAAGGCCGCGCCAACGTCATTCAGGACTGCCTTGTCGCCCAGACGCACGGACAGGTTTTCGGCGCTCAGAAGGCTCATGCCAGCTTCCTCCTCATGCTGATCAACAGGGCCAGGAAGAAGGGCCCGCCGAGCGCCGCCATGGCCACGCCCAGCTTGATCTCGGACGCCGACGGCGTCAGCCGCACCAGAATATCCGCCGCCAGCACCAGGGCCGCCCCGCCCAGCGCCGAGGGCAGCAGCAGCCCCCCCGGCCGCGCCCCGATCAGAGGCCGCAGCAGGTGCGGCACGATCAGGCCGACGAACCCGATAGACCCGGTCACCGAGACCGCAGAACCGACCGCCAGCGCCGCGCCAAGCGCCAGCACCAAGCGCCCGATATCCAGCCGCACCCCCAGAGATCGCGCGCCGGCCTCGCCCAGGGTCAGGGCGTCCAGCGTCCGCCCCTGGGTCATCAGCAGCAGACAGCCCAGGATCATGCCCGGCGCCGCCAGCTTCAGCTCGACCAGGCTGCGATCAGCCAGCGATCCCATCAACCAGTTGACGATCTCGTTCACCGCCCAGGGATTGGGGGCGAGGTTCAGCGCCAGCGCCACCCCGGCCCCGGCCATGGCCTGGATCACTACGCCCGCCAGAATGAAGGTGACGACGCTGCTGGTCGCCCCCGCCAGGGCCAGCAGCAGGACCACGCCCAGCCCCGCGCCGACCATGGCTGCGCCGGGCAGCACCCAGGGCGCGCTCGCCGCCGCCCCCAGATAGAAGGTCAGCACCGCCCCCAGCGCCGCCATGGTCGAGACGCCCAGCATCCCCGGGTCGGCCAGCGGATTGCGGGTATATCCCTGCAACGCCGCCCCGGTCAGGCCCAGCACCGCCCCGACCGTCAGGGCCAGGATGGTGCGAGGCAGGCGCAGTTCGAACAGGATGGCCCAGGCCGGATCACCGGGCTGAGCCGCCCAGTCACTCCAGGGAATCCAGACGCGGCCCGCGCTCATGCTGGCGACGGACAGGACGACGATCAGGGCCAGCAGCCCCGTCATGATCAAGGGACGCGGCAAGGTCTTCATAGAGCCTCCAGCGCCGTGCGGCGCGCCTCGGCGAGGGCGGCGGCGGTCTGGATCAGCACCGGCCCGCCGCAGTAGAGCAGCTTCTCTTCCAGCTGCGCCTGCACCATCCGCCCGGACAGGGAGGCCAGCGCCGGGTGACGCATCACCCGGTCGGCCCAGGTGCGCGAGCCCAGAGCGGGCGTGCCGCTGAGCAGGACCTGAGGCGGATCGGCCAGCAGGCGCTCAACCGGAATATTGCCCCACTTGCCGAGGCCGTAGCGCCCAGCGACGTTCTCGAAACCCGCGCGGGTCATCATCTCGTCCATCAGGGTGCCGCGCCCGGCGGCGAAGCCGTTGGGTTGATAGATCAGGGCCTTCAGCGGGCGCGCGGCGGGCGGCGGCGCGGCGGCGGCGAGGGCCGCCTCGATGAGGCCGATCAGGGCCTCGCCCCGCGCCGGGCGGCCGACCAGACGCGCGACCTCGCGCACCTGATCCAGACTGGCCGCCACGCTGTCCGGCACGGCGAACAGTTCAGTCGGGATGTTCATCCGGCCCAGAGCATTGCGGGTGGCCAGGGCGCTGTGGCGGCTGGTCAGGACCAGATCGGGACGCAGGGCGATGACCTCCTCGGCGGTCTCCCAGGTGAAGGGCAAGGTCTTGGCCACCTCGGAAATGGTCGAGCCCACCGGCTCGCGCGCATAGTGGCTGAGAGCGGCGATCTGCCCCCGGTCGGCGACGTGGACCAGGATGGCGTCAAGGCAGGCGTTCAACGACACCACCCGCCGCGGCGCCGAAACCGCCAGAGCAGGCGCCGCGATCAACGTCGCTCCCGCCCCGACCAATGCGGCCCGCCGCGTCGTCCTCACTGGAAGGCCTCCAGCGCGCGCTTCAGGCGCGGCAGATCTCGCTCGGTCGGCACGCCGAACCGCAGGGCGTCCGGCGTATGGTCGAAGGGCCGGGTCAGGACGCCCGCCCGGCAAAGGTGCTGAAACCAGCGCGCGGCGTGGGGGGTCCGCGTCATGCGGAACAGGCTGGTTCCGCCGATGATCCGGAACTCGGCACGTGTCAGAAGATCGTCCAGCCGATCGGCGCGCTCGGCCAAAACCGCCGCTGTCCGCCGCCGCCAATCATGATCGCCATAGGCGCCGCGCCCCATGACCAAGGCATCGGCGCTCACCGGCCAGTCGCCCAGCAGGGCGCGCAGACGCTGTCCGAGTTCAGGCGCGGCCAGCATGAAGCCCAGCCTCACCCCGGCCAGTCCATAGAACTTGCCGAACGACCGCAGGACGATCAGGCCCGGCTCAACGAAATCCGACACGCTGTCGTCGGGCGCGCACTCGATGAAGGACTCGTCCACCACCAGCCAGCGCCCCTCCGCCGAGCGCGCCCGCGCCATGGCGATCAGGTCGGCGCGCCGGATTAGGCGGCCGTCGGGATTGTTCGGATTGACGATGACCAGCACGCCCGCCTGCGACGTCGCCGCCTGATCGGAAGCGATCAGGCGCGTCGTCACGCCCGCCGCCCGCCAGGCCTCGGCGTGGGCGCCATAGGTCGGGCCGACGATCTCGACCGACCGCACGCCCAGCAGCAGGGGCAGAAGACGGATCGCCGCCTCGGCCCCGGCCGTCGCGGTTGTTCGCTCAGGCGCCGCCCCGAACGCCGCCGCCGCCGCCGTTTCCAGCGCGATCAGTGCGCCGGGATCGGGCAGACGGTTCAGTTCCGCCTCCGCGGCGCGCGGCCCGCGCCATGGTTCGGGGTTGATCCCGGTGGACAGATCCAACCAGGGGCGCGGCGCGTCGGGATAGGCGGCGGCGGCCTTCATCAGACCGCCGCCGTGCCGGGTCGCCGCTGTCAAAAGAGCGGCCTTGCTCATCGGATCAGAACCGGACGCGAACGCCGCCGAACACGCCCTGCCCCGGCGTGCCGTAGTTCAGGACCGTCTGATACGCCTCGTCGAAGGCGTTCTCGATCCGGCCATAGACTTCAAGCTTGTCGTTGATCGGATAGGAGGCGCGGATGTCGACCAGGGTGTAGTCGTCCACAACAACCGTATTGGCGTCGTTGTTGAACGTCTCGCCCACGTAACGCACCGCCACACCCGCTTTCAGACCAAAGGCGAAGGCGTAGTCCGCAGCGAAGTTGGCCATGTGCTCGGGACGACGCGTCAGGCGCTTGCCGTCCGTGGCGCCCGAGGCGCTCTTGGCGTCGGTCCAGGTGTAGTTGGCGCTGAGGTTCAGGCGGTCGGTCACATCCACGCGGCCGATCAGCTCGACGCCTTGGGCCTCGGTCTTCTGGACGTTGCGGTAATAGCCCCAGCGGCCCACGCCGTTGACCGTGCACAGCGGATCGGTCGAGGGCGTCGAGCAGCCGTTGTAGCGGATCTCGTTGTCGGCCTGACGGTTGAAGTAGGTCGCCGAAACCACGGCGCGGTCGAACAGACGCTGTTCGACGCCGACTTCCCAGCTGTCGAACTCTTCCGGCTGCAGCGTCAGGTTGCCGTATTCGCTGTAGAGCTCATACAGGCCGGGCGCCCGGAAGCCCTGGCCCCAGCTGGCGCGCAAGACCGTGTCGCCCTCGTTCAGCGCCCAGGCCCCCGCCACCTGACCCAGCAGGTTGTCGCCGTACTGGGCGTGGTCGTCGTAACGCAGGCCGCCGGTCAGGGTCAGGCCGTCCAGCACCGTCCACTGAACCTGGGCATAGGCGCTGTCGAGGTCCGCCTGACCGCGCCCGAAGGCCGGGTCCAGGTTGAACGCCGAGGGCGAACGCGTGCGCATTTCAGAGCGCTCGCTCTCGATGCCGAAGGTGGTGTTCAGCGCCTCGGTGACGGCGAACGTCCCCTGGTATTCCCAGCGGCGGTTCTCGCCTGCCGCGTCGAAGGTCAGCGGCTGAGCCAGGGTCGCGGGGTTGTAGTTGCGACGGTTGGTGTCGGTGTAGGCGTAGCCGATGCGATTGCGGAAACGGCCGTCCAGAAGGTCGAAGTTGAGGCCGGCATAGCCGACCAGTTCCTTGGTCTTGCCGTACTCGCGGCTGTCGCCGTTGAAGGCGTCGAAGTCGTTCTGGCCGTTGGACCAGACCGAGCGCAGGTCCAGCGACACCGCGTCCGTGATCTTGAGGTTCAGGCGGCCCGACAGGCCGGTGTTGGTGTAGCCGTCGTCTTCCTGGCCGGCGGCGAAGGCCGAGAAGCCGTCCGTGTCGTAGCGGCTGGCGGCCAGACGCCAGCTCAGGCGATCATTGGCCCCGCCGATCCCGCCCCGGAAATAGGTCGTTCCGCGCGCGCCGGCCTCGGCGTCGAGGCTTCCTTGCAGGGCCTCGGTCGGCTCGGCGGTGACGATGTTGACCACGCCGCCGATGGCCTGGCTGCCCCACAGGGTCGACTGCGCGCCGCGCAGGACTTCGATGCGGGCTGTGTCGCCGACCAGCAGATTGCCGAAGTTGAAGCCCCCTTGCGTCGAGGACGGGTCGTTCAGCTTGACCCCGTCGATCAGGACGACGGTGTGCTGGCTTTCGGCGCCGCGGATGTTGAGACCCGTCGTCGTGCCGACGCCGCCGTTGCGGGTGAAGCTGACGCCCGGCGTCTGGGCCAGCAGTTCAGCCACTGCCGGCGTCTGGCGCGCCTCGATGGCGGCTTGGGTCAGGACGGTGACCGAGGCGCCGACGCGCTCTATCGGCTGGGCCGAGCGGTTGGCGGTGACGATGACGTCGGCCACGGCGGTGGCGCCGGCGCGGCCCGCTACGTCGGGCGCAGCGGCCTGCTGCTCTTCGGCGAGGGCGGGGAATGCGGCCAGCAGGCTGGCGGCGGCGAGGGTGGCATAGGCGATCCGGTTCATCCGGCGGTTCCTTTGACGACGCCGGCCAACGACCTCTCGCGCGTCGATCAGACACGCGGAAGGGACCGCTGGCGCGGCTGGTTTTCACTTGTCGTCACACGAGTCACCTCGACCGCTCGGCACATCCCGACCGCGCGGAGAACGACGGCGACAGGCAGGTCTCCTGGCTCGCGGATCAAGGCCGGTGCGCGTCGCCTTCCCAGAAGTCGTTCAGGCCGTAGCCTTCCGGACCGCCAGTGGCGTATGACGCGCGGGCTAGCCGCTTACAGTTGCGGGAACAGCCGGAGTTTCACACTCCGTTCCCTTTTGATCCCCTTTCGGGGAACCTGACGCGACCGTGGCAGTAGGGCCGCGCGCGCATCAGGTCAACTGGCAGGTCAACCGGAGAGACAAGCATGACCATCACCCTGGTCCTCGGCGGCGCCCGCTCGGGAAAAAGCGCCTACGCCCAGAGACAGGCGGAACAGGCGGCGGCGAAATGCAACCGCGTCCCTCTCCTGCTCGCCACGGCTCAGGCGTTTGACGATGAAATGCACGACCGCATTCGCCAGCATCAGACCGACCGCGGCGAGGCCTGGCGCACCCGCGAAGTTCCACTCGCCCTGGCCGCCGCTATAGGGGAGCTGACAGCCGACGACATCGTGGTGGTCGATTGCCTGACGCTCTGGCTCAGCAACCAGATGCTGGGCGAGCACGATGTGGCCGCCGCCATGGACGACCTCGCCCAGGCCCTGGCCGCGTGTCCTGCGGACGTCTGGGTGGTCAGCAATGAAGTCGGCTGGTCACTGGTTCCCGACAACCCGCTCGGCCGCCGCTTTCGCGACGAGGCCGGTCGACTCAACCAAAGGATTGCGGCGGTGTCGGACGAGGCCTGCCTGCTCGTCGCCGGCATGAAGCTGGATCTTCAACGCTGCTAGCGGCTGCCGTCCCTGCCGCCTCGCGCTCCTGGCTCAGCACATCTGGAGACAGATTCTGATCGCTCCATTTATCCCCTTCACGCCCAACCTGAGGCAAATCGAACGGAGATGAGATCTCACGGTATGGATCGACATATCCAGAATACGACCGACGTCCTTTGGGGAATCTCCGTTGGCTATATGAACCAGGACGAGCTTCTCTGATTTCGTCAGTTTGAAAGTCGAGCACAGCCCGTCAAGGTCGCCTATAGTCAAGGACTTTACGGGTCTCGCAACAGCAAATACGCACCCCGAGGCGCCGTCAGAGACCCTCAGATCCAGAATACACCATGCGTCGTCCCCGGTTCTGAAGAGGATACGTCCGCTGTCCTGATATCCACGAGCCATGCGATCAAGCAATTGATCCATTTCAGCCCGACTACGATGCTTGGAGCAAATAAAGACGCCGCCGGAACCTATCAAGCCAGAAGCCGCCAGCGCCTTGGCGCTCGCGTTCGCCCTGAGCACGCGTCCTTTCAAATCCAGAATGAACCGCGCCCACTCGTCATGCTCGAACCAGGCGTCCGTGTGGCTGCTACAGTATTCCGCCCCGCCGAAAATGGGAGCGAATGAGTAGGGCTCAGGGGCGCCGGGAGTCTGACCTGCGGCTCCAAATGCTCTTACTGCGTGATCACCGGACGCGCCACCAGGCGCCAGCGAAGCTTCCGAAACAATCATGATCTCCTGCTTCCGCTTTTGACGCCCGAAAGACGAGCCGCTCAAAGGATGCCTGTTAGCTATCGACGCATTCTGGCCATGTTCAAGGAAAAAAGGGGAAATTATCGTTTTAGTTCAAGATGAAAAAACACGACTTTCTATGTTTACGCAATTCACCAAGCAAGAACACCGCTTCGCATTCCTTTGATCATGGAGATGATATCTATGTTTTCACAAAGGATTAACCACTTCGCTCAGGAAACGTCAGGATGGCGATATATCAATAGTTAAGACATCCTCGTAGTTGCCACCCATCTGCCCAGTAATGACCCCCAGAACGAAATCCATGGGCAGCGCCACTCCTGCAAGGGTTCGCGGCGGATCAATCGATGTCGCCCACAGACCTGAGAGATCAACGTTCTGCCCGTCCAACTGGACTGTATAGGGCACGACGGTGGCGTTCTCCGCCTTCTCCAGCCGGTGCATCACCCCGCCATGCTCCGACCGGATCGACAGGACGGACGGCGCATTGGCGCGAACCTGAACAAAGATGCGACGCGTCGCGCCGGTGACCGCCTCGCCAAAATCGACAACCTCGACGCTTGATCCCGTGCCGAACGCGCCCGCCGCGCCTGCAAGGTTCAGTTGGGCTCGCGGGGTCGACTGCAGCGCCAGACGCATGGGAATGGGCGGCAACAGTTCGATCCCGTCGATATTCCTGACCAGAAGCCGAAGGTTCACGCCGTATTCGCCCGCGTCGGCCACGGCCTCCTGAACGACGACAGCATCCAGTTGAGCGACGCCTTTTGCTCCTGCCGTCAAAAGATACTGGAACACGCCCTTCTGCACGTCAGCCGCTTGCACCCCCGAGGATTCCCGAGGGCGAAACTGCACTCCGACCTCGCCCAGAACGGCGCTGGTCACCTCAATGCCGGCTTCATCCGTAAAGGACAGCCGCAGGTCGCAATCGGTCTGGCCCCTGTTCTCGAACGCAACGTCCAGGGCGCCGGGCGTAGGCGCCACAGCAAAGGGATTGTACTCGATCCGAACAGTCTGAGGCCCCTCGACCAGAGCCAGGTCGCAGGCGTCAGCGGCCGTCGCGCCGCCCATCAGGGCCAGGGCCGCACAGGCCATCCGCCAGAAGGCCAGTCGCACGCCCCTCTCAGAGCGGAGGCCGAGACGCTTTGATTTCGCCGACATCGATAATTCCTTCCACATTGTCGGGAATGACGAACTCCCCGAGCGTTTCCCCCTTAACAACCAACCGATAGCGGCCCGGCGCCATGCCGTCGGCGACGAAGCGGCCGCCTCGGTTGGTGAAGAACGGCTTGCCGGGCGCGTCTTCAGGGGCGTCCGTCGCCAGGATCACGCCGCCGATCAGGGCGATCGGCCCCTCCGGAGACATCAGCACGCCGCGAGCCGTATAGGAGGCGTCGCTGCCGACCACGAACCGGTAGCCATTGCCAAATCCGGGGAAGGTGTTGATGACGCCGCTGCCCAGATCGTACCCGGATGGTACGGGATCCACATCGAGCTCATAGCGGCGCACGCCATATCCGCGATCAATCCCGGCGAGCGCCGGCCCGAACCAGCCGCTCTGCGCGACGGGGTAGCCGCTGGAGTCCGTCAGGCTGACGCGAGCGTTCTTGAGCGTGGGATGCCGCGTGGCGATGACGAAGCCTTCTCGCGCCGCGCGACCCATCCCGAAGGCCCCGTCGGCGTAGCCGATAAGGGTCGACAACCGCCACAGGGATTCCTGCCGCGTCGTCCCGCCCGGCACGGTGGAGACCAGTCGGTTGGAGATGATCTCCGCGTCGAAACGGTTATTGATATACCGCAGATCGCCTGAAAGGGTCTGGTTGTTCCGGTCCTCGGAAAACCGGATATCCCCGCTCAGATCATTGAGCCGCCCCGACGCCGAACGGGAAAGTCCGACCTCGCGGAATTCGTTCTGACTATCGTAGCGCGCGACGCCGCTCCACCGGCCTCCGAACCGGGTCGTCAGGGTCAGGCCAAAGCGGGTTTCCTCGACGCCGTTGCTGGCGGCCCCGCGCTGCCAAGCCAGATTGACGCCGAACTTGCGGAAGGTCCGGCCGATCGACACGCTCAGATCGGTCCGGTCGTCTTGCTGACGCCCCTTCACGAAGGCGGCGCCGAGACTAAGGGAATAGGCCTTGTAGCGGACCAGGGCCTGCCCCGCGGCCCGCCACTGCTCGCGGTTGAAGGCTGAGTTCTCGAAGGCCGTCTGGAAGAACTTGCTGGTGGCCTGGGCGGAGGCCACCAGCCGCAGATCGATGTCGCGCGCCAGCGTCGCCTCGCGCATGTAGTCGAGCGAGACAATATAGCCCTGAGCGCCGGTGTCGCCGTTGTGGCTGACGGCTGCGCCGGCCTGGATAAGGCCCAGCCGATTTCCCCAGGTCGCCAGTCCGCCGACCTGGCCGCGCCCATCCGCCCATTGGGCGTTGGCGCCCAGGGTCAGGGCGTCGGTGATGCCCTTTCGAACAAAGCCCGTCGCGGCCACGGTCGAGCCGTACTCCAGCTGACCGCCCTCCTCCAGCACCCCGGCAGACACGCCGAAATCCAGAACCCCGGGGTCCAGCAGGCCCGCCCCGCCGAACAGGTCGAAGACGGCGATCTCGCGCTGGCCGCTATCTTCCTCGACCAGCAGCCGCACCGTGTTCGCGCCCTGGCCAAAGGGAAAGTCGGACAGCGAATAGGGACCTGCCTCCAGCCGGATACGCTCGACGATCACCCCGTTGACCTCGACCACGACGAGAGCCGGACGATCCAGAATAAACTGGCGACGCCCCGATGGCCGCACGTTCTGGAACGGGCGGATGGTTGAATAGGCCCGCGCGGCCGACAGACCCAGAAAGCGCCGCGACCCCTGAAAGCTCTCGACCGGCGGGGCGAACTCGCCTGCTGTCAGGCGAACAGCCGACTGGAACAGGTCCTTTGAAAGCCGGATCTCGCGACGACGCCAGCGCTGGTCCTGGCTGCCGCCGTCGTAGTCGCCCCCCGCCGTCAGGGTGACGCCGTCGAAACCGCCAAGATTGGCGAACATGTCGATGCCGCCAGCAAGCGGCGCGAAGCGCCCCTGATCATGGGAGTAAAGCTGGGCCAGGCTGATATTGGCGCCGGCCGCGAAATGGGCCGGCTGATCGAAGGCCGCCGGATCGATCACCTCGTTGCGGGCGAAACTGACATCCCTCCGCGCCCGGGCGTCCACGGCCAGTTCCGCGACGAAGGTCAGGGATAGCGGATCGAAAGCGAGGGAGAACCCCTCCCCTCGCAAGTCGGCCATGCTGACGCGCTGCTGCGAAGCAATGACGGCCGTCAGGCGATCACGCACAACGGGCGAGACCTTCCCTCCAAGAAGGTCCATCAAGGCGCCGGCGTCGATGAGACCCTCGCCCTGCATGTCCACCTCGCCGCTGATATCGCCAATGTAGCGCCCGTCGAGCGTCAACGGCCCTTGAATAGGCGTCAGCACGGGTGTCGGCCGCGCGCTGGGCGCCTCATCCTGGGTTCCGCCGGTCGCCGCGCCGCTCGTGGGGGGAACGGCCGGCGCGGCGCCGGCGGCGAGCAGGTCGTTGGAGGCGTCCCGCTCGATCAAGACCGTCACGGCGGTCGGCGATTCCGCCGCCTCGACGGAATAGTCACGCGCCGTGCGCACCACCTCGTCGGCGGCGAGCGGCGCCTCCGCGCGACCGGGCGAGGCGACGCTGCCGCCAAGGCAGGCCGCTACGCCGAGGCGCCGCCAGGTCGGGCTGCGACGGGCCATATCACAGCAGGGCGATCGACGCCGTCACGTCTCCGCTGGCGCCGGCCGCCAGGGCCGCCGGAATGCGGATCTGACGCACAGCGCCGCCCGCGATCACGCTGACCTCGCCGACATCGACGTCGGCGGCCGGCACCTCGTGCGCTTTTCCGTCCGCCGTGGTGAGGGTGAATCGCGCCTCTCGCAGATGGGCAAAGCCCGTTCCCGTGTTGCGCGCCGACAGGAGGACGTCGCCGTTCGCCGCCCGCGAGACCGAGGTCACCTCGACCGCTGCGCGTGCGCTGGCCGGCGCGACAAAGACATAGGTGTTGATGGTGAAGGCCACCTTGATGTCAGCGCCGGCTTCGCCTTCCGCTGTCGTCGTCTGCATGTTGATCGGCAACTGGGCCGCCCGGACCAGATACATGCGGCCTTCACTGCTCGCTTCGCCCAGATAGCGGACCTGGACGACCTGCTCACGGTTCGGCGGAATGACCGACTGGACCGGGAAGACGACGATATCGTTCTCCTCCGGCGTCAGGCTGCGGACGCCGGCGTCGTCGACCCGCATTCGATAGACCTCGATCTCGACCGTGGCGGCGGCGGCGCTGTCGTTTCGCACCGTCAAGCGGTAGCTGGAACCGTTTCCGGACGGCGTGATTTTCGCGACCATGGGAGACACGTCCATGGCGCGGCCTTCGCCTGGCGATCCCAGGCTCAAAACCAATGCGGCGACAGCGGCCGCAACTATCTGCAATCTCATGACTGCATCCTCCCCTGCAGATTGGCGCGCAGAAAGACGGGGAGCCGCTCCATCGGCTCCCCGTCTCGCTTTCCGGTCAGGCCGGGTTCAGCGCGAAGGTAAAGACTTCCGTATAGGTGCCAGCCGGGGCCGATGCGGCGCCGGGACCAGAGGGCGCAGCCGCGCAACCCGAAGAGCCAGGGTTGGTCGGATCGCCTTGGGTTCCACCCACGCCGGGACCGCCCGGAACATTGTAGCAGAGGTTCAGGAACAGGTCGGCGAAGATGCCGTCAGCTAGGGCCTGGCTGTAGCCGCCCGAGTTGGTGACGATCGCCGGGCTGCCGGGATAGGTGTCGACTGCGGCGAAGCCCAGGGCCGGGACGCCTTGCACAACCAGGTCCCAGTCATAGTTGATCAGCACGCCGGCCGGAGACTTGAAGTCGCCGTTCTGGGCGCTCGACGTCAGCTTGGCGCCCGTGGCCGCGTTGCAGGACATGCGCAGGGTGGTGACTTTCTGACGGACGCCGTTGGCGACAGCGGCATTGCCACCGGCCACATTGGCCAGGCCGATGCCGCAGAAGTCGGTGACGCTGGTGGTCACAGTCACGTTAGTCTGAGCGCTCGATACAGCAGGAATGGCAAGTAGTGCAGCAGCGGCAGCAGCCGCAAAGACAAGATTACGCATGATATCCTCCAGGTTATTATGTTTGAAAATACCCGACCCACCCTCTTGCTCAGGAGCCGGACAATGCGGACGGTCACCACATTGAGGCTATCTAGAGCCAACCTCTGACGACCCGCATCGCATCGGCGGTCCGTCTTGGTTGCCTAGTCAATTTTGCTGGTTCAAAGCGCTGACGCGACGACGATCATCGGGTCGGAGACTGCTCTGGCCGGGACAAGGCGGCGCAGGGCTCACGAAAGGCCTGAATCACTCCGCCGTCGCCGACAAGGACACCGAAAGCGTTGTCACCGCCCTGATCAAACAGTCGAAGAAGCTGCCCAGCGAGCTCTACCAATCCCCGACCTGGGACCGGGGCAAGGAACTGGTCGATCACAAGCGGCTACCGCGCTCGTCCCGATGGCGACGAGGGGTTTGGTAATTCCAACCAGGTAGACCAGCAGCGGCACGGCAAGAACCGATCTTGCTTGCTCCAGCCTCCATTGAGAACGACCCGCCGTCTGAGTTCATTCTAGGTTCTTGATAGCCGTTCCGCGCGATGAGCGGACGTGCCGGTTGGAGCGTAAAGGCGACATTGCCCATGCCGCTGAAGGCCTCTGGAAAGTTATGACAAAGGCCAAAACATCAGGATCAGGGGGGGGCGGTCCGGCCAACAGGACCAGCAGGCTGAGCGGCGCGCCCAGCCGAGGGTAGTCCGAGAATTTGTACCCGCCCGGCCCCATCACCAGGGTGTTGCACTGGTGTCCGATCGGGGTCAGGAAATCGCACGCGGCGCCCACCGCCACGGCCATCAAGAACGGGTCGGGATTGAACCCCAGCTGTTTGGCCAGGGTCGCGCCAATGGGGGCGACGATCAGGACGGTCGCAGCGTTGTTCAGGAAAGGCGTAACCGCCATCGACGCCAGCATGACCCCGCCGACCGCCAGGATACCGGGCATGCCGCCGAAGACGTTCCTCAGGAGGCCGGCGACCAAGTCCGATCCGCCCGTCGTCTGGATCGCGTCAGAAACCGGAATCAGGGCGGCGATCAGCACCAGCAGCGGCCCATCCAGCGACGCATAGGCTTCGCGCATTTTAAGCCCGCCCAGAGCGACAATCGCCACCGCCGCGCCGAAGAAGGCGATGGCCACCGGGATCACCCCGAAACCGACCAGGGTCATGGCGGTCACCAGCACCACGGCTGGCATGAACCGCTTGCGTACGCCGCCCAGCCGCACCTCGCGCTCGGCCAAGGGCAGGAGGTCCAGCGCCGTCAGCGCCGCCGGCAGGGCCTGCTCCGCGCCCTGCAACAGCACGATATCGCCGGGCGCCAGTTTAGCCGTGCGCAGGTGCTGGGTCAGCTCATAGCCGCTGCGCGACACGCCAAGCAGGTTGATGCCGTGCTGGCCGTAAAGGTCCGACTGGCGCGCCGACTGGCCCTGCAAGGGCGAGTTTCGGCCGACCACCGCCTCGACGATGGCGATCTCTTCGGAGGCGTTCTCGAGGACGATGGGCCGGTTCTCGCGCACCAGCTTGAGGCGTGACCGCGCCAGGAATTCCTCCAGCGCTTCCTGCCCGCCCTCGACCAGCAGGACGTCGCCGGGCTTGATGACCGTATTGCCGCGCGGACTGGGCTTGCGCTTGCCGTCGCGGATCAGGGCCATAATCCGCACATCCCCTTCGCCGCATTCCCGCAGCGCCGAGACCGACATCGATCCTGGCGCCCAGTCATCGGGCGCGCTGACCTCGGTGGCGTAGGCATTGGCGGCCAGAGCAGCGTTCATGGCCGTCGCGCCGTGCCGGTCCTTTGGCAGAATACGATAGCCGACGGCCAGAAACCCCAGGGCGATGGCGGTCAGGGCCAGGCCGACCGGCGCATAGTCGAACATCTGGAACGGCTGGCCCAGGATCTCCTGGCGCACCTCCGCGACGATGATGTTGGGCGCGGTCCCGACCAGGGTGACCATCCCGCCGGCCATCGCCCCGAACGCCATCGGCATCAGCAGCCGCGAGGGCGCCGATCCGGTTCGCCGCGCCACCTGCAAGGCCACAGGCATCATGATGGCCAGAGCGCCGACATTCTTGGTCGCCATCGACAGCAGCGTCACCGCCCCCGTCAGCACCGGCACTTGCGATCGCTCGGTCTTCAGCATCGGCAGGACACGGCGCATAGCCAGTTCGACGATGCCCGACCGCGCAAAAGCGGCCGAAACGATCAGGGCGCAGGCGATGATGATCGTGACGTCGTTCTTGAACCCGTCGAAGGCCGCCTCGGCCGGAATGATCCCTAGGGCCAGCCCGGCGACCAGCGCCGCCAGGGCGACCAGGTCATAGCGGAACCGGCCCCACACAAAGGCGCCGATGGTCAGGGCGATCAGTCCGAACGCAAGTCCCTGCTGTAGTGTCACGCGGTATCAGCCCCAATGATCGAATGGCCTCAACGCCGCCTCTCGACATTCGATGCATGGGATCAGACGGAACCGTGACGCTTGCCGGGCGCTCCGTTCCCGTCATGCTTCCTGATCTTGAAAAACTGGGCGACGTGGACCGGCTGGAAGGGGCGCGGCTGTTCAGCCTCGGCGGCTCGGCCATAACCCTGGGCGGCGCGGTCAGCGGCGCCGTCATCATCGTCGTGGCCTTCATCCTGGCCAAGATCCTAGGCCGAATCCTGGGCCGAGTGCGCGAACGCTCGCCCCAGAAGACCACCGCAGCCCTCTATGTTCTGGAGAAGTTGGTCGTCTATGGGCTGATCGTCTTCGGCGTGATCTCGGGCCTGTCGGCGGCAGGGCTGAACCTGTCCTCGCTGGCGGTGTTCGCCGGGGCCATCGGCATCGGTATCGGCTTGGGTCTTCAGGGGGTGGTCAAGGAGTTCGTCTCCGGCCTCTTCCTCATCTTCGACCGGATGGTTTCAGTAGGCGATTACGTTGAACTAGAGGCGGGCGTGCGGGGAGCGATCATGGAGATCGGGCCACGCGCGACCCGCATTCGGACCAACGACAACGTCAACATCATCGTCCCGAACTCCGCCTTCATCGAGGACCGGGTGACGAATTGGACGCTGAAAGGCGACACGCGTCGTATCCACGTTCCCTTCAGCGTCGCCTACGGCGCGGACCGCGGTCGGGTCCGTGACGCCGTGCTTGCGGCGGCTCGGGCCTCGCCATTCACGCTTCCTGAGACTGAGGCGCGCAAAAGCCAGGTCTGGCTTGTCGCATTCGGTGAACGTGGGCTGGATTTTGAACTTCTGGTTTGGCCGACACGCGCTGCGGTCAAGCGGCCCGCCGGCATGCACGCGGCTTACACCTGGCTGATCGCAGACGCGCTCGACGCCGCAGGCATCGAAGTGCCATTCCCCCAGACGGACGTGCGCCTGCGGAGCTTGTTCGGCCGCGAAGGCGAAGACGCGATTGAGGCTCTCGGTGCGACAGGCCGAAGAGAGCCCCGCGTCGGCCGCGATCCACAAGTTGAAGAGCCGCGTGCACACCCACCATCAACCAATGACGCAGCGAGCGAGATCCTTGCGCCGCCAATCGACCCGGCGGACGAGGAAGGTTGAGGCTATTTCCCACTGAGCAGGAGGCGCGCTGCGCTTCGTCTCCACCTCCGCAACGCCGTCGCTCAGCAGGTTTTACACAGCCTCGGTCAGGCCCGGCCTCCAGGAACGCACAAAAGAAGCGTCTCTGCCACCCTCCATCACCGTGAGGCTACGAAATCGCCCTGGCAGAACCCGAACGCTAAAGTCCCTCAGTCATCAACAATCCCGTCGCCAGAGGCCGAACCCGCGCGCCCATCGCCCTCACTCCCACTCGATCGTGCCGGGGGGTTTGGAGGTCACGTCGTAGACGACCCGGTTGACCCCGCGGACCTCGTTGATGATCCGCGTGGCGGTCTTGGCCAGGATGTCCCAGGGGAACTGGTAGAAGTCGGCGGTCATGCCGTCGGTCGAGGTGACGGCGCGCAGGGCCAGGACCTTTTCATAGGTCCGGGCGTCGCCCATGACGCCGACCGTCTTGACCGGCAGCAGGACGGCGAAGGCCTGCCAGATGTCGTCATACAGGCCGGCCTTGCGGATTTCGTCCAGATAGATGGCGTCGGCGTCTTGCAGGGTGGCGACCGCTTCCGGCGTGATCTCGCCGGGAATGCGGATGGCCAGGCCCGGCCCCGGGAAGGGGTGGCGTCCGACGAAGGCGTCGGTCAGGCCCAGTTCGCGGCCCAGGGCGCGGACCTCGTCCTTGAACAGCTCACGCAGCGGCTCGACCAGCTTCAGCTTCATGAAGTCCGGCAGGCCGCCGACATTGTGGTGGCTCTTGATCACCGCCGACGGGCCGCCCGAGGCCGAGACGCTCTCGATCACGTCGGGATAGAGGGTGCCCTGGGCCAGGAACTCGGCGCCCTCGATCTTGCCCGCCTCGCGGTCGAAGATCTCGATGAAGACGCGGCCGATGGTCTTGCGCTTGGTTTCCGGGTCCGAAATCCCGGCCAGCTCGCCGAGAAATTCCTTCGACGCATCAACATGCACCAGCGGAATGTTATAGTGCTCTCGGAACAGTTCCGTGACCTGTTTGGCCTCGTCCTTGCGCAGCAGGCCGGTGTCGACGAAGACGCAGGTCAGCTGATCGCCGATAGCCTCGTGGATCAGGACGGCGGCGACGGAGGAGTCCACCCCGCCCGACAGGCCGCAGACCACCTTGGCCGAGCCGACCTGTTCGCGGATCTTGGCGATCTGCTCGTCGCGATAGGCGGCCATGGTCCAGTCGCCGGTCAGGCCGGCGATGCCGTGGGTGAAGTTCTTCAGGATCACGGCGCCGCGCGGGGTGTGCATGACCTCAGGGTGGAACTGCACGCCGTAGATCTTGCGCTCCTCATTGGCGATGGCGGCGTAGGGCGCGCCTTCCGAGGTGGCGATGACGTGGAAGCCTTCGGGGATGGCGGTGACGCGGTCGCCGTGGCTCATCCACACGGTCTCGCGGTGATCGACGGCGCCGATGCCGGCGAACAGCGGGCTTTCGCGGGTGATGACGATCTCGGCGCGGCCGAACTCGCGATGGTGGCCGCTCTCGACCTTGCCGCCCAGCTCGGCGCAGATGGTCTGCTCGCCGTAGCAGATGCCCAGCACCGGCACGCCGGCCTCGAACAGGGCCTGGTCCGCCCTGGGGCTGTCGGCGTCGGTCGTCGAGTTGGGACCGCCCGACAGGATGATGGCCTTGGGCGCCACCGTCTTCAGCGCCTCCCCCGCCTTGTTGAACGGATGGATCTCGCAATAGACGCCGGCTTCGCGCAGGCGCCGCGCGATCAGCTGCGTCACCTGACTGCCGAAATCGACGATGAGAACGGCTTCATGCGTGTGAGGGGCGGTCATGAGGGCTCAGAATCCGAAGCGGGCGTTGATGGGGCGGGTTCTTGACGGGTGAAGACGTCGGGATCAAGTCGCGAGGCGGGGACGTGGGCCAAGGCCGCCAATCCCTGCGTCGTCAGCACCTCGGCCAGACGGTCCCAGGCGGCGGCCAGGTTCTCGTCGACGTGGTGCAGGGTGGAGGTCCAGTCTTCCAGCTTGGTCAGCTCGCTCCTGCCGTCGCTGACGCCGCGCAGGGCGACCAGAGGCACGCCGAACGTCTGGGCGACGCGCAGAAGGGCGAAGGTCTCCATGTCCACCATCTGAGCGTCGATGGCGTCATAGGCGGCGCCCGAGACGACATTGGCCCCGGTCGACAGGGTCGCGGTCGGCACGCCAGGGATCGGGCAAGGCAGAGACAGGACGGCGGGCAGGTCCAGCAGCGGCGTGCGCCCCTTCTCGAAGCCCAGTGGACTGGCGTCCATGTCGCGATAGGAAACGGACGAGGCCTGATAGACCGCCGCATGGTCCAGGTCGCGTGACCCGCACGAGCCCAGCGACACGATCAGGTCGGGCAGGACGTCCTCGGCTTCGAGCCGCGTCAGGGCCGCGGTCAGGGCGATGGCCGCCTCGACGGGGCCGATCCCGGTGATCAGAGGCGTGATCCGCGCCTGAAGGGCGGCGCCGTACTCAGCCGGCGCCGCCATGACGGGCAAAACCGTCAGGCCATAGATGTCTTCGGAACGGCCCTCGCTCACGCCGTCCGCTCATAGACGGCGGCGAAGAAGCCGTCGGTGCCCGTCGAGGCGGGCGACAGGCGCAGGCGATGACCGCCCGCCGCCAGCTTGCCCAGACGCTCGCGCGCCGCATCGGTCAGGGTCGCGGCGTTCAGGGCCTCGGCCACCGGGACCGGCGCGAACTCGGGGTGGTTTTCCTCGAAGGCGTCGGCTGTGGCTTCGTTTTCGCCGCGCAGCATGGAGCAGGTGACGAAGACCAGACGCCCGCCCGGCTTCACCAGGGCCGAGGCGCGGTCCAGAATCTGAACCTGCAAGGCGTGCAGGCGCTCGACCTCTGACGGCTTCAGGCGCCAGGCGTCCTCGGGACGACGGCGCCAGGTGCCGGACCCGCTGCACGGCGCATCGACCAGAACCACGTCGGCCTGACGGACCAGGTCCTCGACCCCGCCGCCGTTCTGGCCCAGCAGGCGCAGGTCGGCGGTGACGCCGGCGCGGGCCAGGCGCGGACGGATGTTGTCCAGACGCTTCTGCACCACGTCATAGGCGAACAGTCGGATGGTGCTGGTGATCTCGACCGGCTTGGCCTTGGGCTTGTGTTGGGGCTGGGGCGCAGCGCCCTCCCCGCCGACCGGCGACCAGACGGCGACCGGCGCGGCCTCGGCTTCAGCCTTGGGCGCCCTGGTCACGACCGGCTGGCCCAGCATGGCCAGACCCAGGGTCTTGCCGCCGCCGCCGGCGCAATAGTCGACGACCGTCATGCCGGGCTCGACGCCGGTCAGCCAGCAAGCGACCTGACTGCCTTCGTCCTGAATTTCGATATGGCCCTGCTTGAAGGCCTCCAGCGCCTGGACGTTGGGCGGCGGCTCGGCCGACAGGCGCAGGCCCACGGCGGACCAGGGCGTGCGCGCGGGGGACAGGCCGGCCTCGGTCAGCTCCGCCTCGACGCCCGCGACCGTGGTCTTGGCGACGTTGACGCGCAGGTCGATCGGCGCGCGCGGCGCCATCAGTTCGTGGGCTTCCTCGGTCCAGCGCTCGCCGAAGGTGATCTTGAAGTCCTCGACCACGAACTCGGGCAGGCCAGCGGCGACCCAGCCGGGCAGTTCGCCCGGCGCCGAGGTGATGCGGGCCCGCTCCTGTTTCGACAACGGACGCGGGCCATAACCCTCGCCCGAGTGCAGCAGTTCGATCTCTTCCAGCGACAGGGCGTCGATCAGCGACAGCGAGCCGATGACCAGGGCGCGACCGTCTTCACGCCCGCCCATGGCCCAGACCAGACGGCTGCGCGCACGGATCACCTTGTAGACGCGGTCGGCGATGGCGCGACGATCCCCGGACCCCGCATAACGGTTGGCGGCGCCCCAGGCCTTCAGCACCACCTCGGCCGGCTGGCGGCTGTGGGCGATGCTGTCGAGGACGGAGGCGGCGGCGGCGAGGCGGGCTGCAGGGGTCAATCGGGTCTCGGATCAGATGAAAAGGGCCGTGAGGATCATGATCAGTCCCGCGAGCGAGACCAGCCAGACCAGCGACCGGATATAGGGCACGCCAAGGGCGTAGAGCGGAATATAGGCGACGCGCGCCCAGAAATAGAGGGCCACGCCCCACAGGGTCAGAGCACTCTCCGCCCCCGTAACGTGGGCGATCAGGACGGCGCCGATGAAGAGCGGCAGGGTCTCGTAGAGGTTGGTCTGGGCTCTTTCGAGGCGACCGACGACGGGGTTCTTCGAAATAGGCGTCTGATCGCGGGCGCCGGCGTTCCATTTGGAGCCAAACTCCAGCGTCCGCGCCCCGGCCGGCAAGAAGATCTGCACCAGGGCCAGAACCAGCGTCGCCGCCAGATAGGTCAGTTCGGTCGTCACGTCCTAGCCCCTCCGCATTCAGTCACAGACAAAACCGCTCCCGATCCGAAGACCGGGAGCGGATCAGGGTCAGCCCTGGCGATAGTTCGGCGCTTCACGCGTGATCATCACGTCGTGGACATGGCTTTCGCGCAGGCCCGCATTGGTGATGCGCACGAAGCGGGCGCGGTCCTGGAAGTCCTTGATCGTGGCGGCGCCGACATAGCCCATGGAGGCGCGCAAGCCGCCGACCATCTGGTGCAACACCGGCGAGATCGGACCCTTGTAGGCCGTCTGGCCTTCGATGCCTTCGGGGACCAGCTTCTCGGTCGAGACTTCCTTCTGGAAGTAGCGATCCGCCGAGCCGGCGCCCATGGCCCCGACCGAACCCATGCCGCGATACGACTTGTAGGACCGGCCCTGGTACAGGAAGACTTCGCCGGGGCTCTCGTCCGTGCCGGCGAACATCGAGCCCATCATGGCGACCGAGGCGCCCGCCGCGATGGCTTTGGCCAGGTCGCCCGAGTACTTGATGCCGCCGTCGGCGATGACCGGCGAACCGCTGTCCTTGGCCGCGCGGGCGGCGTCCATGACGGCGGTCAGTTGCGGCACGCCCACGCCCGCGACGATGCGGGTGGTGCAGATGCTGCCCGGGCCGATGCCGACCTTCACGGCGTCAGCGCCCGCGTCGATCAGGGCGCGGGTGGCGTCATAGGTGGCGACGTTGCCGGCGATGATCTGCAGGCGGTTGTTCTCACGCTTGATACGCTCGACCACCTGAGCCACCGAGGCCGAGTGGCCGTGGGCGGTGTCGATCACCACCACGTCGCAGCCGGCTTCGGCCAGGGCCATGGCGCGCTCGTAACCGGCGTCGCCGACGGTCGAGGCGGCCCCGACCAGCAGGCGGCCCTGCTCGTCCTTGGCGGCGTTCGGGAAGGCCTGGGCCTTCTCGATGTCCTTCATCGTGATCAGGCCGACCGCGCGATAGTCTTCGTCCACGACGATGACGCGTTCGATCTTGCGCGTGCGCAGCAGGTTGCGCGCCTCTTCACGACCGGCGCCTTCGCGCACCGTGATCAGATCGCCCGTGGTCATCAGGGCCGAGGCCTTGATCGACGGATCGCTCTCGAACCGCATGTCGCGGTGGGTCAGCATGCCGACCAGCCTGCCCGTCGCCGGATCGACCACCGGGAAGCCGGTGATCTTCTTGGCGGCGACGATCTGGCGAACCTCGCCCAGCGTGGTGTCGGGCGAGACGGTCACCGGATTGATGACCATGCCGCTTTCATAGCGTTTGACGGTGCGGACCTGCTCGGCCTGCTCCTCGATGGTCATGTTGCGGTGAAGCACGCCCAGACCGCCGGCCTGCGCCATGGCGATCGCCAGGCGGCTCTCGGTCACCGTGTCCATGGCGGACGACAGCAGCGGGATGTTAAGTTTGATGTTGCGCGTCAGCTGGGTCGAGACATCCGCCATCGCAGGCATGATCTCGGACGGGCCGGGTTCGAGCAAAACATCGTCGAAGGTTAGGCCTTCGCGTATCTCCATGGGGAGTCTCCGTTTTGCGGGCCGCGTATAACGCCCGATGACGGGGAACCGCAACCCCAAGCGGGAGCTATCAGAGGAATAAGAGGAATTGCCTTGAACCTGAGCCGCAGCCGCCACATGTTTCGATAATGGTTCGCATCTTGATCAGCACAGCTCGCCGTCTCGCGCTCAAGATCGCGAGCTACGGCCTCATGCACCTGATCGTCGCCATCCTCGTCGCCTTCGCCCTGACGCGCGACTGGCGCATCGCCCTCGCCGTCGGCGTGGTCGAGCCCATCTTCCAGACCTTCGCCTATTCGATCCACGACCGCGTCTGGCACCGGATCGAGCAGCGTCGAATGCTCTCCGGGGTGGAGGAGACGGCCGAGGCCGTCACCGCCCGTCTGGAGCTGATGAACGCCCGCGAGCAGAACCGCGCGCACAACCACCACGGCCATCACGGCCATAGCCACGCCCTGCCCCGCAGCCTGAAACAGGTCGCCTTCAAGACCGTGACCTATGGTCTGATGCACTTCACGGTCGCGGTTCTGGTCGCCTTCGCCCTGACCCGCGACTGGCGTCTGGCTCTGGCCATCGGCACGGTGGAGCCGCTGGTGCAGACGGTCTTCTTCACCCTGCACGACCGCATCTGGACCCGGATCGAGGCGAAGAAGGCGCGTCGGGCGGCGGAGGCGGCGGCGGCCTGACCCCTGCCGTCATCCCGGAAGCGGCGCAGCCGCCATCCGGGACCGCAACAAACGCAGACGTCAGAACCTTGGGCGGTCCCGGCTCTGCGCCTCGCGATGCGAGGCTCCGGCCGGGATGACGCGAAACGGTCTACCGCTTGTTCAACGCCACCAGGAAGACTTCGGCGCTGCCCTTGCGGCTCGATTCCGGCTTGACGTACTTCACCGTCTCGAACTCCTCGCGCAGCCGCGCCAGCACCCCGCCGGCGTCGCCGCCCTGGAAGTTCTTGGACACGAAATTCCCGCCCGGCTTCAGCGTGCGAATGGCGAAGTCGGCGGCGATCTCGATCAGGGCGATGATCTTCAGGTGATCCGTCTGACGGTGCCCCACCGTGTTGTGCGCCATGTCCGACAGCACCAGATCGGGCCGCCCGCCGATGGCGTCGATCATCTGCTGATCCACGCCGGGATGGGTGAAGTCGGCCTGGATCAGGGTCGCGCCGGGGATCGGCTCGATCATTAGCAGGTCCACGCCGGCCACTGCCGACGCGCCACGATCCAGGCAGACCTGGATCCAGCCGCCGGGGGCCGCGCCCAGGTCGATGACCCGCGAGCCCTTCTTGATCAGGCGGAAACGGTCGTCGATCTCCAGCAGCTTGAAGGCCGCACGGCTGCGCCAGCCCTCGGCTCGCGCGCGCTCGGACCACTTGTCCGACAGCTGGCGCTTGATCCATTGCTGGCTCGACATGGATTTGGTGTCGGCCGTCTTCATCTTCTGGCCCAGGCCGCGCCCGGCGGCGGTGCCGCCCGTGGGCGGGCGAACCATCCGGCGGCGTTCCGGAGGTTTCTCGGAGGGCTTTTCGTCGTCAGTCATGCTTCCCACATAGCCGTGACAGCGTTCAGCCGCTATGACCCACGCACAATTCTAGCCCACACCCACGCAAGGAGAGCCTCATGGCCGACCAAACCCTGACCTTCACCCTGGACACCGGCGACGACGAAGAACGCAATGTCGTCATCAAGCTGCGCCCCGACCTGGCCCCCGGCCACGTCGAGCGTATCTCCGAACTGGCCTCGGAAGGCTTCTACGACGGCGTCGTCTTCCACCGCGTCATCCCGGGCTTCATGGCCCAGGGCGGCGACCCCACCGGCACCGGCACCTCGGGCTCCAAGAAGCCGAACCTGAAGGCCGAGTTCTCGAAGGAGCCGCACGTCCGCGGCGTCTGCTCGATGGCCCGCACCTCGGATCCCAACAGCGCCAACTCGCAGTTCTTCATCTGCTTCGACGACGCCCGCTTCCTCGACAACCAGTACACCGTCTGGGGCGAAGTGATCGAAGGCATGGATCACGTCGACGCCCTGCCCAAGGGCGAGCCGCCCCGCGCTCCGGGCAAGATCGTCAAGGCGACCGTCGCCTAAACGACTTTCCTCCCCACTCTGTGGGGAGGGGGACCACGATAGTGGTGGAGGGGGCGGCGCAAACGACAGCCGTTGAGACGCCCCCTCCGTCACGGCCGCTATCGCAGCCGCGCCACCTCCCCATCACTGCGTGACAGGGAGGAAAGAGCATCGGACCTCAGTCCCCTGCCCACCACCGCATCGACACGTTATTGAAGGTCCGGCTTCCGACCTTGAGCGTCCCCTTCAGGACGACGCCCCTGTCTCCCAGATTGCGCCGCGCCGTCGCCAGCGCGCCCTGGTCGAGCTTTCCGTCGAACGACACCGCGCCCAAGCCCCCCGACAGGGCCTGAACCCGGACCCGGCTCTCGGTCACATCATAACCCGCCGGGATCAGCCGCAGCCGACGTCGGTTCCCGCTTTCCAGCGGCGGGCCGACCATGTCCTCGAACTCGATCATCACCGGCGCAAAGCCCGCCGGACGCTCCCCTCCCTCCCAGGCGATGAAGTCGGGCGCCTGCCCCATGAAGACGTGGTGCAGCCGCCAGTTGTCGATCCGCACCTCTTCGGTCGGGATGTAATAGCCCGACACATCCTCGGGCAGGTCATGGGCGAAGGCTGCTGCCCTGGACGCCGCCGCCGGTTCAGGCGCGGCCGCCGGCCGATCGCAGGCCGACAGCGCCATCAGGGCTGTCAGAGCCCCAGCCGTCAGCATCCGCTTCATCATTGATCCAGCCACTGATCCAGAGCGCGGAACCCTTCGATCGCCAGTTCGGTCGAGGACTGGAAGGTGGCTGGAACCACCTTGTCGAAATCATCGGTCGGACGGTGATAATCCTCGTGATAGTTCACGCCGAAATAGAGGAAGGGCAGGCCCGCGCGGTGGAATGCGGCGTGGTCCGACGCCTCGACCCAGTTGTCGGCGCCCTTGTCCTCGGGCGTGTCCTTGCCGAAGGCCAGCGACACGGTCCCGCGCGGTGCAATCCGCTCCAGCAGCGGGCGGAAATAGGGATGCTGATAGGTGCCCGTCACCCACAGCCTGCCGTCGCTGTCGGCCCGCGCGGTCATGTCGAAATTCAGGTTCATCGAGATCGACGACAGCGGCACCGGCGGCGCCTCGACGAAGTGCTTGGCGCCCAGCAGACTGCGCTCCTCCCCGTCCAGGGCGACGATCAGGACGCTGTGCTCGGGCGGATTGGCCTTCAGCCGCTTGGCCAGTTCCAGCATGGTCGCCACGCCCGAGGCGTTGTCGTCGGCGCCGTTGAAGACCTGCCCGTCATTGACGCCCACGTGGTCATAGTGGGCCGTCACCACGATGTATTTGTCAGCGACCCGCGTGCCGGGAATGACGCCGATGATGTTGACGCCATTGAAGGTCTTCACGCCCTCGCGCGTTCGGCCCTGCATCTCCCACGGCTGCAACCGCCCCATGGGCGACGGCTGGACGCCCAGAGCCTCGAGGCGTCCCACGATGTATTCCCGCGCCTTGGCGCCGCCTTCGGAGCCGGTGTCGCGACCCTGCATGTCGTCGGCCGACAGGATACGCAGATCGTCCATCAACTGGGCATAGTCGGCGGGCGAAGCCGCAGCAGGCGGGGTCGCGGTCTCGGTCGGCGTCGTGGTCTCACAGGCGGCCAGCGTCAGGGCGGCGGCGATGGCGGTCAGGCTGGCGAGAACAGGACGCATGGAGGGCTCCGGGCAAATCAGTCGGCGAGACGCTAACGAGCGTCGCGCCCTGCGTCAGATTACGATTCTGTCATGGACGCTGCGATCCCGCCGCCGCCAGTGCTAAACAGCGCGACTGATGAAGGCTGACCGCGCGATTCCCATGTCCCAAACTCCCGTCGAAACCCTGACCGAAGACCAGGCCCGCGAGGAGCTGGCGCAGCTGTCGGCCGAACTGGCCCGCCACGACGCCCTCTACTACGCCGACGCCGCGCCCGAGATTTCCGACGCCGACTATGACGAGCTGAAGCGCCGCGCCCTGGCGATCGAAGCCGCCTTCCCAGCCCTGACCAGCCCCGTCACCCCGTCCCAGCGCGTCGGCGCCCCCGTCTCGGCCCAGTTCGCCGAAGTTCGCCACGGCGTGCCCATGCTGTCGCTGGACAACGCCTTCGACGAAGGCGAGGTGCGCGACTTCGTCGCCCGCATCGCCCGCTTCCTGAAACTGCCGGGCGACGAGCCCATCGCCTTCGTCGCCGAGCCCAAGATCGACGGCCTGTCGGCCAGCCTGCGCTATGAGAAGGGGGTTCTGGTCCAGGGGGCCACGCGCGGCGACGGCAAGACCGGCGAGGATGTCACCGCCAATCTGCGCACGCTCGACAGCATCCCTCAGACCCTGACCGGCTCGGGCTGGCCCGACGTCATCGAGATCCGGGGCGAGGTCTATGCCCCCAACGACGCCTTCGACGCCTTCAACGCCGCTGCGGAAGCGGAAGGCCGCCGCACCTACGCCAACCCGCGCAACTTCGCCGCCGGTTCGCTGCGTCAGAAGGACTCCAGGATCACGGCCAAGCGCCCCCTGACCTTCTTCGCCTACGCCTGGGGCGAGACCTCGGCGCCCTTCGCCGAGACGCAACACGATGCGCTGGAGGCCTTCCGCAGTTGGGGCTTTCAGGTCAACGACCGCTCCACCCGCGTCGAGGGGGCCGAAGGCCTGATCGCGGTCTATCGCGGCCTGGAGACCGACCGCGCCCGCCTCGGCTACGACATCGACGGCGTGGTCTATAAGGTCGACCGTCTGGACTGGCAGCAGCGCCTCGGCTTCATCGCCCGCAGCCCCCGATGGGCCATCGCCCACAAGTTTCCGGCGCAACAGGCCACGACCGTTCTGGAGGGCATCGACATCCAGGTCGGTCGCACCGGCTCCCTGACCCCGGTCGCCCGCCTGCACCCCGTCACCGTCGGCGGCGTCGTGGTGCGCAACGCCACCCTGCACAACGAGGACGAGATCGCCCGCAAGGACGTGCGCATCGGCGACACCGTCATCCTGCAACGCGCCGGCGACGTCATCCCCCAGATCGTCGGCGTGGTCGAAAACCTGCGCCCCGCCGACGCCGTCCCCTTCGCCTTCCCCACCGTCTGCCCGGTCTGCGGCTCGGAAGCCGTGCGCGAGGGCGACGAGGTCAAACGCCGCTGCACCGGCGGCCTGATCTGCGACGCCCAGATCGTCGAGCGGTTAAAGCATTTCGTCAGCCGCCGCGCCTTCGACATTGAAGGGCTTGGAGAAAAACAGCTGATCGCCTTCCACGCGCGCGGCTGGATCAAGGAGCCGGCCGACATATTCCGCCTGGCCCGCGACGAGGAAAAGCTGGCCCTGCTGCGCCATGAGGACGGCTATGGCGAGACCAGCGTCCGCAACCTGATCGCCGGGATCGACGCCCGCCGGACCATCAGCCTCGACCGCCTGATCTTCGGCCTCGGCGTGCCCGACATCGGCGAGCAGACCTCGCTCGTCCTGTCGCGCGCCTTCGGCAACTGGACCGCCTTCCGCGACGCCTGCATGGCCGCCTCGAACGGTCTGGCCAGCGACGACTGGAAGAGGCTGGCCGCGACCCACGCCATCTCGCCGCGCGTCCTGACCCTGATGGCCGAGGCCAACCCGCCCGCCGATGATCCCTGGCCCGTCGCGCCGATGGACCAGAAGATCGCCCTCGCCTTCCCCGGCATGGCCGCCCCCGCGCGCCGCTCGCTGGCGGAAATCTCCGCTGACTGGGCCGACCTGACCCGCTGGGCCGCCGTGGCGCGCAACGAAGGCCCATCCGAGATCCTGAACCAGATCGCGGGCGTCTCCGGCGTCGGCCCCGTCGCCGCCGAGGCCCTGGCCCACTTCTTCCACGAACCGCACAACCGCGAAGTCGTCGACGCCCTGCTGGCCGAACTGACGCTGGTCGAGGATGTCGCCGCGCCCGTCACCGACAGCCCTGTGGCGGGCAAGACCGTGGTCTTCACCGGCTCGCTGGAACGCTTCACCCGCGACGAGGCCAAGGCCCGCGCCGAAAGCCTGGGCGCCAAGGTCAGCGGGTCGGTGTCCAAGAAGACCGACTACGTCGTCGCCGGCCCCGGCGCCGGGTCCAAGCTGAAGGACGCCGAGAAACACGGCGTCGCCGTCCTGACCGAGGACGAGTGGTTGGCCCTCATTGCCTGAATGATGATCGCCTGATGCAAGCCGTCGCCATCGACTTCGAAACCGCCAACGAACAGCGCGCCAGCCCCTGCTCCATCGGCCTCGCCTGGATCAACGACGGCGTCATCGAGTCCGTCGAGCACCACTACATCCGCCCGCCGGGCATGCGCTTCGCCCGCTTCAACATCGCCTTCCACGGCATCGGCCCGGAACAGGTCGAGGACGCCGAGGAATTCCCGGCCGTCCTGGCCGCCATCGCCCCGCGCCTGCAAGGCCGGACGGTCCTGGCCCACAACGCCGCCTTCGACGTCAGCGTCATTCGCGGGACCTGCGATCACTATGGCCTGACCTACCCCGAGTTCGACTACCTCTGCACGGTCAAGCTGGCCCAGATCACCTGGCCGGACTTCGCCTCGCACAAGCTCAACAACGTCTGCGCCGAGCTGGGCATCCATTTCAAACACCACGACGCCGCCGAAGACGCCTTCGCCTGCGCTTCAGTAGCGTTGGAGACCCTGCGGCTGCATGAAGCCGCCTGCGCCGCTTCGCTGGCCAAGGCCACAGGGATTAGCCTCGGACGTTTGCACACGGGCGGCTACAGCCCCTGCTCCTCGGCCAAGCCCAAGCGGCCGCGCTGAGACGCCTTGATTCTGTCGCTAAACAGGATCAGCCTCGCGCCATAACGCGAGGAAACAACAATGAAATCTCCGCTCTTTCTTGCCCTTGCGGCAAGTTTGGCCGCTCTGGCCTCGCCCGCTCTGGCGGCTGATCCGACCGGCCTGTGGCAGACGCCGACCAATGGCGGTCAGGTGCGCATCGCCCGCTGCGGTCAGGCCCTGTGCGGGACTCTGGTGACCTCGGACCATATCCGCCGCGAGCCCACCGCCCGCGACGAGAACAACAAGGACGCCAGCCAGCGTAATCGCACCCTGCGCAACCTGCCCATGCTGACCGGCTTCACCGGCGGCCCGACCGAATGGCGCGGCGGCTCGGTCTACAATCCGGCGGACGGCGGCACCTATCGCGGCACCATCACCATGACCGGCGACAACAGCCTGCGTCTGCGCGGCTGCATCGTCGCGCCCCTGTGCAAGACCCAGACCTGGACCCGGATCCAGTAATCAAGGCGCCTGGCCCAAACGAGACGCCTCCCTCGTGATCACGAGGGAGGCGTCTTCGCATCATCGGTTCAGCGCCGACCGCCCGGCGGCGGCGTAGCGTTCGCCCGAGGCCGCGCCCTTGGGAAAGACCGCCTCGATCCGCGACAGATCTTCCGGCGTCAGGCTGATCTCGGTCGCGGCGATATTCTGCTCCAGCGTCGCCACCCGGCGCGTGCCCGGGATTGGGACAAGGTCCTCGCCCTGCGCCAGAACCCAGGCCAGGGCCAGTTGCGCCGCCGTCACGCCCCTGTCGGCGGCGATAGCGCTGACCGCCGCCACCAGGTCCAGGTTCTTCTGGAAGTTCTCGCCCATGAAGCGCGGGTTGGTGCGGCGGAAGTCGTCAGCCGGCAGATCGTCGATCGTCCGGATCTCGCCCGACAGGAAGCCTCGGCCCAAGGGGCTGTAGGGCACGAAGCCGATGCCCAGTTCGCGGACGGTAGCGAGGATTTCGTCCTCCGGCTCGCGGCTCCAGAGGGAGTACTCGGTTTGAAGCGCCGTGATCGGGTGGGTCGCATGGGCCTTGCGGATCGTGGCCGGCGCCGCTTCAGACAGGCCGAGGAAGCGCACCTTGCCCTCCGTCACCAGTTCGGCCATCGCCCCGATCGTCTCCTCGATCGGCGTATCGGGATCGACGCGGTGCAGATAATAGAGATCGACGTGATCGACGCCGAGACGGCTCAAGCTGCCTTCGATGGCGCGGCGGACGTTGGCGGGCGAGCCGTCAACCGCCAGAGCGGTCCGCTCAGCATTGTAGTTGATGCCGAACTTGGTGGCGATGAAGGCCTCGTCCCGCCGTCCCTTCAGCGCCTTGCCCAGCAGCAGTTCGTTGGTCTGCGGGCCATAGATTTCGGCCGTGTCGAACAGGGTCACGCCCAGATCGAGCGCGCGGTGGATCACGTCGATCGACTGCCCCTCGTTCGAGCCGCCATAGAAGGCGCTCATGCCCATGCAGCCCAGACCGATGGCCGAGACTTCGGGGCCGCCAAGGCCCAGCGTGCGCGTCTTCATGAGCGCATTCCTTCTGATGTGAGGAGGTCGGCGGCGGTCCCGCCGACCATCACCAGATGGCGCCGTCCAGTCCTAGTTCAAGGGCGCCGTCTGCACCTTCAGCCAGGCCAGCGCCGCCTCGTCCTTCTGCACGCCGTCCGCCAGCAGCGGCCCGACCTTGGCCAGGACCTCGGCGTGATAGGCGTCCACGTATGCCCGCTCATCGGCGGTCAGCAGGCTTACGTCGATCAGCCTGCGGTCCAGCGGCGCCAGGGTCAGTTGCTCGAAGCCGTGCATCGGCCGCTCGCCGCCCGGGATCGGCTCCGGCGCCGTCACGACCTGAAGCGTCTCGATACGGATGCCCCACTCGCCTTCGCGGTAGTAGCCCGGCTCGTTCGACAGGATCATGCCGGTCAGCAGCGGCTGGGTGTTTACGTAGGGGGCGATGCGCTGCGGCCCCTCGTGCACGCCCAGATAGGAGCCGACGCCGTGGCCGGTGCCGTGGTCGAAGTCGAAGCCCGCGTTCCACAGCGGCTGACGCGCGACGGCGTCCAGTTGATGCCCCGTCGTCCCGGCGGGGAAGCGGATCACCGCCATGGCGATGTGGCCCTTCAGCACCAGGGTGAACATGCGGCGCTGATCCGCCGTGCCCTCGCCAATGGCCATGGTGCGGGTCACGTCCGTGGTCCCGTCCAGATACTGACCGCCGCCGTCCACCAGCAGCAGCGAACCCGCCTCCATCGGACGGATCTTGGCCCCGACCGGCTTGTAGTGCGGCAGGGCGCCGTTCGGCCCGACCCCGGCGATGGTGTCGAACGACAGGTCCTTCAGCATCCCGGTCGCCTCGCGGAAGCCCTCCAGCGCCTCGACCACCGCCCGCTCGTCCGGCAGTTCTTTCTGCGCGACCGTATCGACCCAGTGCAGGAAACGGGTCAGGGCCGCGCCGTCGCGGATGTGCGCCTGACGGCTGCCCTCGATCTCGACATCGTTCTTCTGCGCACGCGGCAGGGCGCAGGGGTCCATGCCGCGAACGATGCTGGCGCCCGCCGCTTCTAGCCGGTCGAAATACCAGGCCGAGGACACCGCCGGGTCGATCAGCACCTTTTGCCCCGACAGGGCGTCCAGCGCGGCGGGCAGCGCCTCGGGCGCCTCCAGCGTCACGGCGTCGCCCAGCCAGCCGGGCAGTTCGTTGGTGATCTTGGCGGGATCGAGGAAGACCTGGGCCGTGCCGTCGGCCTTCACCACCGCCTGTCCTAGCGGCAGGGGCGTGCGGATCACGTCGCCGCCGCGAATGTTGAACAGCCAGGCCAGCGACGACGGCGAAGTCAGCACCGCCACCTCCGCGCCCTTGGCCTTGATGGCCTGACCGATGCGGGTGCGCTTGGACGCGGCGTTCTCGCCGGTATAGCGGTCGTCGTGCGGCACGACCGGCGCCTGGGGCTGGGCCGGGCGGGCGTCGCCCCAGGCCAGATCAATGGGATTGGGCTCGACCGCCTTCAGGGTCACCCCGGCCTTCTCGACGGCGGCGCGCAACGTCGCCAGCGCATCCGGGCTGTGCAGGCGCGGGTCATAGCCGATCACCGAACCGGCGCTCAGGCCCTCCAGCCAGGCGGCCAGCTTGTTCAGCTCGACCCGCTCGAACAGGGCCGCGTCCGTCTGGGCCTTGGCCTGAACCGTATAGCGGCCGTCGACGAAGACCGCCGCACGGTCCATCAGCACCACGCCCGCCCCGGCCGAGCCGGTGAAGCCGCTGACCCAGGCCAGACGCTCGCTGGCGTCGGGCAGGTATTCGTTCTGATGCTCGTCCTCGTGCGGGATCAGAAGGCCGTCCAGGCCCTGCTTGGCCATCTCGGCGCGGAGCAGAGGCAGGTGCTTGGCCCCGAAGGACGGATCGGTCGTTTCGTCGAATGTCTGGCGCATGAATGCATCCGTATCATCTCCCTCCCCTTCATGGGGAGGGTGGTCGCGCAGCGACCGGGTGGGGAGGGCCAGGCGATACCGGGCGTGACGCTTGATCGGCCGAAGCGCCCCCACCCGACCTCGCCTCTCAGCTCGGCCACCCTCCCCAAAACGGGGAGGGAGAAGGTCGCGTCTACTTCTTACGCAGTTGCAGCGCCGTCCACGCGTCATGGTGGATCGTCTGCTCGACCACGAAGCCCAGCGGCAGATAGGCTTCCAGCACCCGCTCCTCCTGCGTGCGCAGCAGACCCGACAGGATGGCGACGCCGCCCGACTTCAGCGCGGCGCCGATCTCGGGCGCGAGGAAGACCAGGGGCGCAGCCAGGATGTTGGCGAAGACCAGATCATAGGGGGCGTGCTGGGCGATGCGCGCATCGCTCAGGCCGTCGGCGAAATAGAACTCGCACTTGGCGTCGTTGATCTGGGCGTTCTCATTGGCGATGCGGGCCGAGGGCTCGTCGATGTCGGTGCCCACGGCGATGGGCGAACCCGTCTTCGCCGCGGCGATGGCCAGCACGCCTGTGCCGCAGCCGACGTCCAGAACCTTGTCGAAGGTCTCGGTCGCCAGAAGATTGTCGAAGGCTTCCAGGCAGCCGACCGTCGTGCCGTGGTGGCCGGTGCCGAAGGCGGCGCCGGCGTCGATCTTCAGATTGACCCGGCCCTCGGGGATCTTGCCCTGATCATGGGCCCCATAGACGAAGAAGCGTCCGGCCTCGACCGGCGGCAGGCCCGACAGGCTCATGGCCAGCCAGTCGGCGTCGGCCAGCTTCTCGACGATCACTTCCAGCTCGCCCTGGGCGCGCAGGATGGCGGCGACGCCTTCGGCTTCTTCATCAGTGGTCGGGAAGGCGTCGATGCGCCAGACGCCCTTGTCCTCGTCCTCTTCCAGGATCGAGTAGGTCGCGTTCTCCAGCACGGGATTGGCGTCGATCGCGGCGGCGGCGGCCTCGGCGGCCTTGCGCTCGCCGCGTGCGATTACCTGAAGAGCGGACTCGGACATTTCTCAAACACCGTTATGATGACGAATCGCAACGAGTGCGGGCGTGCGGATCGCCCGTGTCCATTTAGGGGTCGGGGTATCCATGGCTAAAGCACCGTCTGAATCGAAAACTGCTGCGCCGAAAGCGGCGCCTGCCGCTTCCAAGCCGAAACCGGCGGCAAAGTCGAGCGCTGCGGCGCCGAAAGCCGCCGCCAAGCCCAAGCCGGCCGCGAAGCCGGCTGTCGCCAAGGCGCCGGCGAAGGCTGCAGCCAAGCCCGCCGCCGCCAAGGCTGCGCCGGCCAGCAAGGCTGCGGCTCCCAAGGCCGCTGCGGTGAAGAGCACCGCCGCCTCGCCGAAAGCCGCCAAGCCCGAGACCGCTCCGGCCAAGACCGCGCCGAAGTCGGCCGCCGCAAAGCCTGCCGTCGCCAAGGTCGCTGCGCCCAAGGCCGCCGCCAAGCCCGCCGCGCCGAAGAAGCCCGCAGCCCCCAAGACCGCTGCTGCGCCCAAGCCTGTCACCAAGCCCGTCGAGGCCGCAAAGCCCGCCGTTGCTCCGGCGCCGGTCGCCGCCGCGCTCGCGCCGGCCCCCAAGCCGGTCGAAGCGCCCAAGCCCGCTCCGGCTCCGGCTCCGGCTCCGGCTCCGGCGCCGCAACCGGCGCCGGCCGCCGCTGCGCCTCAGCCTGAAAAGAAGAAGGGCTTCTTCGCCCGCCTGTTCGGCCTCTAGCGCCGGCTTCAGGTTCTGAAACGACAAAAGGCCGGAGGGTTCGCCCCTCCGGCCTTTTTCATTGCCCGCCCCAGAGAAACCCTGGACGCTCGGCCTCAGTCCTGCGGCAGGTCTTCGGCCAGGATCGCCATCTCGAACATGAACGAGCCGGCCTCGTCCTCGTCCTCGAACACCACGCCGATGAACTCGTCATCGACGTAGACTTCGGCGGAGTCGGCGACCTTGCGGGCCTTCACCTTGATGCCGCCGTGGTTGAAGGTGCGCTTTAGGTGCGTCTCGACGCGCTTCAGGTCAGATTCTTTCACGGGGTAGCCTCGTTGGTGTCGTTGACGGCGGAACCTAAAGAACGCGCCCCCTCATGGGAAGCCCGCGTATCGGGCGTCCACAGGCGGCTGCTTCAGATCACATAGTCATAAGCGATGTCGGCCAAGGTATGATCCATGGTCCGGGCCGGCGTCGCGTCGGTCGGACAGGCCACGACCCGCGCCGGCACCCCGGCCACGGTGCAGCCGGCCGGCACGGGTTTCAGCACCACCGAGCCCGACGCCACCTTGGCGTAGTCGCCGATCGTGATGTTGCCCAGCACCTTGGCCCCAGCCCCCAGCAATACGCCGCGCCCGATCTTGGGGTGACGGTCGCCGCGCTCGGCTCCGGTCCCGCCCAGGGTCACGGCGTGCAGCATCGACACCTCGTCGCCCACCACCGCCGTCTCGCCGATGACGATGCCCGTGCCGTGATCGACAAAAACGCCCGAGCCGATCCGCGCCGCCGGATGGATGTCCAGCTGGAACAGCTCCGAAATCCGGCTCTGGAAGTGAAACGCCAGGGTGTCGCGCCCCTGTCCCCACAGCCAATGGGCCACGCGCCAGGCCTGCAGCGCCTGGAATCCCTTGAAATACATGAAGGGCTGCAACAGCGACCGGATCGCCGGGTCGCGATCCTGCACCGCCTTCAGGTCGGCTTCGGCCGCCGCCAGAATGCCCGGATCGGCGGCGAAGGCCGACAGCGCCACCTCGCGCAACGACATGGCGCCCAGTTCCGCATCGCCCAGCTTGCGTGCGATCTGGAAGCTCAGCGCCCCCGCCAGATCACTATGCGCCAGCACCACCGCATTCAGCTGCGAGGCCAGACGCGGCTCCTCGCGCGCAGCGTCCTCGGCTGCGGCGCGCAGCTGCGCCCACAGGTCCGGCTGTTGCGGCACGATTTCGAGCTTGGCCATCGGCCCTCCGTTCTCAGACGACAATCCTACGCCCCCAGCATGGCCCGCGCCAGCGCGGCGGGCAGTTCGCCTTCCCGCGCCATATGATAGGCCTTGTAGGCCGTCGCCACCGTCAGGCTGTCGCGCACCGCCCCCCGCTCGATCTCGGCCAGCAGGTCTCGGAACGGCACGCGCGCCACGACGATCACCTCGGTCGGGTCCGGGTCCACCGGAACCGCGCTCAGCCCCCAGGCCACCCAGGTCATGGCCCGCTCGTCGGTGATCGAGTTCGACAGGTCCACGTCCAGGGCCGCGCGCCAGTGTTCCGCCGCCAGCCCCGCCTCCTCGGCCAGTTCGCGGCGCACGGCGTCGAACGGGTCCTCGTCCATCGGCGCCCCGCCCTCGGGCATCTCCCAGGAATAGCGCATCAGGGCGAAACGGTGCTGCCCGACCAGGGTCACCGTGCCGTCGTCGTGCAGGGGCAGGACGCCGGTCCCCACATTCTTGGGCCGCACCACCTGATAGTCGGCGGCCGCCCCCGTCGGCGCCGTGGCCGGATGCCGCGTCACCCGCATCCACGGCGTATCCACCAGCAGGCTCTCGCCGTGGCTGACCCATTGCGGCGGTTCGGGCAGGTCTTCGGCCCAGCGGGGCTTGATGTCGGGAATATCGTGCATCCCTCCGCTATGGCGCCGAGCGCGATGAAATCCTAGCTAGACGGCATGACCGATCTCAACGCCCCCCTGCCCCTGCCCGTCCGCTCCGAGGCCATGCTGGCCCGTCTGGCCAACCGCCGCTCGGCCTCGGCCCAGCTTCTGAGCGCCCCCGGCCCGTCCGAGGCCGAGATCGAGCAGATCCTGCACCTCGGCGCCCGCACGCCCGACCACGGCAAGCTCTTCCCCTGGCGCTTCGTGGTGCTGGGCCCCCAGAGCCGCGCCGAACTGTCCGAAGCCCTCGCCGTCCTTGCTGAAACGCAAGGCCGCGTCGACAAGGACCTGGCCGTCCTGGCCAAGCTGGCCAATCCGCCCCTGACCATCATGGTCGTCTCGACCCCGATCCAGGGCCACAAGGTCCCGGTCTGGGAGCAGCAGCTGTCCGCCGGCGCCGTCTGCATGAACATCGAACACGCCGCCGACGCCCTGGGCTATTCGGCCAGCTGGATCACCGACTGGTACGCCTATGACCCCGCCGCCGTCGCCCTGTTCGGCGTCAAGGACGGCGAGACCATCGCCGGCTTCATCCACCTGGGCACCCTGACCGAGCCCCCGCTGGAGCGTCCCCGCCCCAACATGGCGCACAAGGTCGAGCGGCGAGCCTAGCCTTCAATCCTCCCCTGCTTGCGGGGGAGGGGGACCATGCGCAGCATGGTGGAGGGGGCGAGTTCAGGCGCGGCGGCTTGAGATCAGACCTCCGGCGGCACGAATGGCTTGAGGTCGAGCGCGCATCCGCCCCCTCCACCGCCTTCGGCGGTCCCCCTCCCCCGTTGCACGGGGAGGATCAGCGGGCCTACCGCCCCTCCTCCTCCGGCCGATGCACCAGCGACACCAGCACCACCGAGATGATCATCAGCAGGAACCACGCCCCCAGCTTGTTCAGGCTGACCATCTCCCACCCGCTCTCCTGCCCCGGATAGACCCAGGCCCGCGCAAACGTCCCCAGGTTCTCCGCGAACCAGATGAACAGCGCCACCAGCCCATAGCCCAGAAGCAGCGGCATCGACCGGCGCCGCCGGTCTGCGGTGAACCAGAACCAGCCCCGCCCGAACAGCAGCACCGTCGCCGCAAACAGCGCGATCCGCACGTCCGGCAGCCAGTGATGGGCGAAGAAGTTGACGTAGATGGCCGCCGCCAGAACCCAGGTCGTCCACAGCGGCGGATAGTGCCTCACCCGGATGTGGAAGATGCGCTGCACCCGCGCGATATAGCTGCCCACCGCCGCATACATGAAGCCCGAGAACAGCGGCACCGCCCCGATCCGCAGCAGCGAGTCCTCAGGATAGAGCCACGACCCGTGATAGGTCTTGAACAGCTCCATGATCGTCCCGGCGACATGGAACAGGAAGATGACCCGCGCCTCCTCCCAGCTCTCCAGCCGGAAGGCCAGCATCAACCCCTGAATGGCCAGCGCCCCGACGACCAGAACGTCATAGCGCGCCACCGGCGCCCCGCCTTCAGGCCAGATGACCGGCCACAACAGATGCGTCCCGACCAGCAGCACCAGCATGGCCCCGCCGAACAGACAGGCCCACCCCTGCTTCAGCCCGAACCACAGGAACTCATACACATACCCCCGCCACCGCGATTGATCCGCCCACGCCTCCGCGCGCGCCATCAAGCGGCGGCCCCAGGCTTCGAGCGGGAGACGGGGGGATGGGGTCATGGGCGGAGATATAAACTAAGAGGAGAAAATGGAGCTAAAAACAGACCTATTCACCGATTGTATTCCCTCGCCAATGGCTTAGCTTCTCGGTCAATGCTTTGGTTAGCCTTACCTTAGGAGAAGGCCATGGAAGTTAGGCGTGAGAAACAGCTAAACGCTGTAGGAGACGAGGTTCTCGCCTTGACCTCCGTGGTAAGACCCATTCTAGCTGGCGTTTTATACGCACTAAAGGCGGACGTCGTTAAAGAAGTCGGCGGCTATGACAACGTAAAACTCAAAATGCTTCCACGGCTTTATCGCCCAGGCGATGGCGATGTGGGAATTTGCTTTGAATACGCCGTTCACGAAGCAATGAATAACGGCGACGCGAGGGTTGTCGAAAGAGTATCTGACGCCATCCGTCTGTGCAAAATTAAAACTACAGATCCAAAATCAATACTATTCGGAATCGAGAAATCGGGAGCAGTTCAACTAATAGACACGGCAAGAAATATACTTACAGATGAGAGTAGAACGCTCGCGGGAAATGTCGGCCAGCCTCCAAAACTTCTAAGGCGCTTGAACACGATTTCAGCAGCCTTCAGAAGGCCCACAACACGCCTAGCACTACCGTTCTCCATACGCGGCCTTTGGAAAGCTGACTTATTCGTTGGCTCAACCAGCAGCCAACAATGGGTTGGAACAACAGTAAAAATCAACCCTCATCAACTTGAGGGAGCCGCAGGTCTTAGGATTGGCATAGTTCCTACACGACAAGGAAAAAGCGACAAAGTGCGTCTCGATGACGGGCGCGGATTGGTAATCTGCCCACTTCATCACGATGCTGATTTTATGCAGATATTCTATGAAGGGTGGCGTGTAGTCCAAGCGTTCATCGGAGCCGATGGAAAGGTTCCCAAAGAAGCAGTCCTCCCTAGACCTATGGACAGAGAGGTATGCCGAATGCTGGAGGAGCGAGGAGAATTTCCAGTTGTCGACGTCATCGATGCACTAAAATATTTTGGTCAGCCAGAACTTTTAATTACTGACACAGAACAAGTTAGACTCGAAGACGTAAAAGGCGACACCTCGACATCAACCCTCGTCGCCCCAATGTCACGCGCCACAATTTAAGAGGCAGCGAGGTTCCAGCCGGACTCAAAGAGGGTTGATCCCAAAAGGTATCACCCCCGCCCGCGATAGGTCGCGACGCCTTGATCCGGCAGCCAGACGCCCTCGATGGGCGCGCCCGTCTGCCAGAAGACGTCGATGGGGATGCCGCCGCGCGGGTACCAGTAGCCGCCGATGCGCAGCCATTTCGGTTGCAGCAGGTCGGCCAGGCGCTTGCCGATGGCCACGGTGCAGTCCTCGTGGAAGGCGCCGTGGTTGCGGAAGCTGGTCAGGTACATCTTCAGCGACTTCGACTCGACCAGCCAGTCGCCGGGCACATAGTCGATGACGATATGGGCGAAGTCGGGCTGGCCCGTCACCGGGCACAGGCTGGTGAACTCGGGCGCGGTGAAGCGCGCGACATAGAGGGTGTCGGCGTGCGGATTGGGCACGCGCTCCAGCACCGCCTCTTCGGGGTTGGTCGGGGCGGCGGTCTGGGCGCCGAGCTGGGACAGGCTGTCGGTATAGTGCGTCATGCCCGCCATTTAGGCGCTTGCACCGCCAAAGAAAATCCTGACCCGGCGACGGCGTTTCCACAATCGACCTGGCGCCCCTTCCAGCCGTGATAGAATGCCGGTCGCGAACGAATGAGCCTGAGGGGGATTTCAGACGATTCAGACGAATTGGACTCTGTTTTTTTGGGGGCGGCGAACCTTGCCCTTCTCCCCTTGTGGGAGAAGGTGGGCGCCGGAGGCGCTCGGATGAGGGGTGTCGGCGCGACATTCAAATCCCTTGCCCGCCCCGAATGCCCGACCGGACGCCGAGGCGCTCACACCCCTCATCCGTCAGGCTCCGCCTGCCACCTTCTCCCACAAGGGGAGAAGGATGATCCGTGATTGCCTTCCCCCGCGACACCCGGTTAGCGTCCCTTAAAACAACCCGCAGAAACCATCCGAGGAAACGCTCCGTGGCCATTCCCGCTTCCCTGCAGTCCGGCCTGAAACTGCCGGTCATCGCCTCGCCCATGTTCCTGGTGTCCGGGCCAGATCTGGTGGTCGAGGCCTGCAATGCGGGCGTGATCGGCACCTTCCCCTCGCTGAACCAGCGCACGACCGAGGGCTATCGGGACTGGCTGCAAGAGATCAAGTCGCGGCTGACGCCTGACGCCGCCGCCTACGGCGTCAACCACATCGTCCACCCGACCAATCCGCGCCTGATGGCCGACATGATGGTCTCGGTGGAGGAAAAGGTGCCGCTGATCATCACCTCGCTCGGCGCCGTGCGCGACGTGGTGGACGCGGTGCACGGCTATGGCGGCGTGGTCTTCCACGACATCGCCAATGTCCGCCATGCGAGAAAGGCCGCCGAGGCCGGCGTGGATGGCCTGATCCTGGTCGCCAACGGCGCGGGGGGCCACGCGGGCGTGGTCAATCCCTTCGCCCTGATCAACGAGGTCCGCAGCTTCTATGACGGGACCATTATCCTGGCGGGCTGTCTGTCGACAGGTCAGGACGTGGCCGCAGCCCTGATGATGGGCGCCGACTTCGCCTATATGGGCACCCGCTTCATCGCCACGGCCGAGAGCGCGGCCCATCCGCATTACAAGGACCTGATCGTCGCCTCGGGCTCGGCCGACATCACCTATACGCCCGCCGTCTCGGGCATCCCGGCCAACTTCCTGACCCCCTCCCTGGTCGAGAACAAGATCGATCCGAAATCCCTGCCCGAACACAAGCTGGACATGGGCGAGGAAGCCAAGGCCTGGAAGACCGTCTGGTCCGCCGGTCAGGGCTCCGGCTCGATCCACGACAGCCCGACTACGGCCCAGCTTGTCGCGCGGTTGGCGGACGAGTTTTCACAGGCCTGTGATAAATTCGACAAGAAGCGGCTCTAGGAGCGGCTCGTCGCATTCACGAGGCCCCCATGCTCCGCACCCTGACGAACGCCGCCCTGCTCGCCGCCGCCCCCCTGGTCCTGCTGGCCTCCACGGCGCACGCTCAGGACTCGGGCCTGAGCGGAGGCAAGTGGTCCTTCTCGGCCGGGGCGGCCACCGACAACCGCTCGAAGGACACCTCCAAGTCCGACGGCGAGCCCTTCGTCTATGGCGGTGCGGAATGGGCCAACGCCAGCGGCCTCTTCTACGCTTCGGGCAGCCTGGAAACCATCGACGCGGGCGGCTCCAACCTCGAATCCGAACTGGCCCTGGGCCTGCGGCCCGAGTTCGCCGGCTTCGATTTCGATCTCAGCGTCGCCCACAAGAACCGCTTTGACGCCGATCCCGGCTACGACCACGACGCCTGGGAGTTCACCGCCGACACGAAGCGCTCGATCGGCCCGGCCAGCGCGCGCCTCCGACTGCAGTATTCCCCCGACAGCACCGGCTCGACCGAAGCCTTCACCTGGGTCGCCCTGCGCGGCGGCTGGGACTTCACCAACAAGCTGAACGTCTCGGCCGAGGTCGGCTACCGCGATCAGGACAACAGCGTCGACTACACCGGCTGGAACGTCGGCGGCTCCTACGCCCTGACGCCCAAGGTCGAGCTGGATCTGCGCTGGCACGACACCGACGCCGACGTTCCGGGCGAGCAGTACAAGGGCGCCCTGGTGGCCGGGGTCAATTTCGCCTTCTGACTTTCTGGCGATCATCGGTGGCTAATCGGCGGAAAGTCCCTAGGTTATAGGCATGACTTTCCGTCCGACGACCTTAGAACGTGCATATCAACTGGCTGAAAGCGGCGCCTGCCGCACGGTCAGCGACGTCAAGCAGGCCCTGCAAAGCGAGGGCTACGACCGCATCCAGGACAGCCTGTATGGCGGCACCATCACCGCCGCCCTGCGCAAGCGGTGCCAGGAGAACTACGTCGGGGGTGCGGGCGACGCCGCCGCCTCCGTCAAGGGGGAGCTCGAAGAAGAAGAAGAAGACGCCTGAACCAAGGGGTCTTGCGTCGGACGCAATTGCCGTCCATTTTATCGCCGTCGATCTCTCTGCGTAACGCTGCTGCCCCTTTGCTCTGCGCACCGAGGACTAGGCCGATCCATTCAGACCCGACAGGCCGATGGGATGTTCCCTGAGGTCAACGACTAGCGGAGGTCCTGAAAATGGCTACCGGCACTGTTAAATGGTTTAACTCCACCAAGGGCTACGGCTTCATCCAACCCGATGACGGCGGCAAGGACGTGTTCGTGCACATCTCGGCTGTCGAAGCTGCCGGCCTGCGTGGCCTCGACGAGAACCAGAAGGTCTCGTACGAAATCGAGCGCGACCGTCGCTCGGGCAAGGAATCGGCTGGTCAACTGAAGACCGAAGGCTGATTTCTCGCGCCGTTCATTCGGCGCGGATTTCGAACGGCGGCGACGGCTTCGGCTGTCGCCGCCGTTTTCGTTTGTGCGGCCAAATGAGCCTTTTACGCCCCTGCCCTTGCTAATGGGCGGCAAAGCGCCCACCTTCCTCTTGTCGATCTCTCTGCGAAACGCTGCTGCCCTTTGCATCGCGCACCGAGGTCCAAAGCCGATCCCATTCAGACCCGACAGGCCATCAGGATATCCTTCCTGCGGTCACTCAAACGGGGAGTCCTGAAAATGGCTACCGGCACTGTCAAATGGTACAACTCCACCAAGGGCTACGGCTTCATCCAGCCGGATGACGGCGGCAAGGACGTCTTCGTCCACGCCACGGCCGTTGAAGCTTCTTCGCTCGGTTCGCTGAACGAAAACCAGAAGGTCTCTTACGAAATCGAACGCGACAGCCGCAGCGGTAAAGAATCCGCCGGCCGTCTTCAGGCTGCTGACTGATTTCAGCCCTGGTCGGCGACCGTCAGGCCGCCGAGATCGCTTTCTACTCGCTGAGGGGCCGGCCGCATGCGCGCCGGCCCTGACGCCATCTGGAGACGCCCATGACTTCCCTGGCCGATAGAATCCCGACTTTGAACGAAGGCGACCTGAAGGCCCTGCGCGCCAACGCCGCTCGCCTGGTCGAGCATGGCTCGCCCGTTCAGATCACCACCGCCTCCGACATCATCCCGCTGATCGACGCCCGCCTGGCTGAAATCGCCGCCACGCCCAAGCCCGTCGTCGTGCGCAAGCGCGCCGCCCCCAAGAAGAAGCTGCCGCCCGCGACAGGCCATCAGACCGCCCTGCCCGACAAGACGGCCTGATCCCCCGGGTTGCTTCAGCTGAGGGCCTGATCCAGATCAGCGATCAGGTCTTCCACGTCCTCGACCCCGACCGATAGACGGATCAGGTTGTCGGTGACGCCGCCAGCCTCGCGCACCTCCTTGGGCACGCTGGCGTGGGTCATGATCGCCGGGTGGTTCACCAGGCTTTCGACCCCGCCCAGCGACTCCGCCAGGGTGAAGACGCGCACCCGCTCCAGCACCCGTCTGGTCCGCTCCAGATCGCCGTCGATCAGCACCGTGACCATGCCGCCGAAACGCCCGTTCATCTGGCGCGCCGCCAATTCGTGCTGCGGGTGGCTGATCAGGCCCGGATAGATGACCTTGGCGACACCGGCCCGGTCTTCCAGCCAGCGCGCCACGGCCATGGCGTTCTCATTGTGCGCCTTCATGCGCAGACCCAGGGTCTTCAGCCCCCGGTTGGCCAGGAAGGCGTCGAACGGCCCCATGACGCCGCCGATGGAGTTCTGCAGGAACTTCAGCTGGGCCGCCATCTCGGCGTCCTTGGCCACCAGCACCCCGCCGACGATGTCGGAGTGGCCGTTCAGGTACTTGGTCGCCGAATGCATGACCACGTCCGCGCCCAGGGCCAGCGGCTGCTGGCTCCACGGCGTGGCGAAGGTGTTGTCCACGACCAGGATCAGCTTGTGCGCCTTGGCGATCTTCGACAAGGCCGCGATGTCGGCCAGCTTCATCAGGGGATTGGTGGGCGTCTCGACCCACAGCATCCGCGTCTTGTCCGTGATGGCCGCCTCGACCGCCGCCAGGTCGGTCAGGTCGATGTAGCTGAAGTCCAGCCCCATGGACCGGCGCCGCACCCGCTCGAACAGCCGCCACGAGCCGCCGTACAGGTCGTCGCCGGTGACGATGTGCGAACCGGCGTCCAGCAGTTCCAGCGCCGTCGAGGTCGCCGCCATGCCCGAACCGAAGCCGAAGGCCTGAACCCCGCCCTCAAGGTCAGCAATGCAAGCCTCAAAGGCCTCGCGCGTCGGGTTCTTGCCGCGCGCGTACTCATAACCCTTGTTCACGCCCGGGCTTTCCTGGGCGTAGGTCGAGGTGGCGTAGATCGGCGTCATCACCGCCCCCGTCGTCGGGTCGGGCTTCTGGCCGGCGTGGATGGCGCGGGTCGAGAACCCCTGGCTGTTCTTCAGGTCCGACATGGGCTTACCGGTTCAGGCTGAGGTGGTTGATCAGGTCGGTGCGGGCGATCAGGCCGACGAAGGTCTCGCCGTCCAGCACGATGGCCACACGGTCGCGGTCGAAGATCGGGATCAGGGCGTCCAGGGATTCCGTCACCTGAAGCGTGTCGAGGTCGCGCGTCATGGCCGAGGAGACCGGCTTGGCGAAGCGGTCCTTACGGGTGATCTCGTCGGTGTTCATGATGTGGACGATGTCGCTCTCGTCCAAAATACCGACCAGGCGGCCGTCCTGAATGACCGGAAGTTGCGACACGCCGTCGCCCTTCATCCGCTTGAAGGCGGTGTCCAGGGTGTCGTCGGGGCCGATCACCACCACGTCGCCGTTGGCGTATTTGCGGGTAATCAGGTCCGACAGGTCGCCGTGCAGTTCGCGCTGGGTCAGGCCCTGATCGGCCAGCCAGGCGTCGTTATAGACCTTGGACAGGTACTTGGCGCCGGTGTCGCAGACGAAGGTCACGACCCGCTTCGGCTCCGTCTGCTCGCGGCACCAGCGCAGGGCTGTGGCGATCAGGGTGCCGGACGACGACCCGGCCAGGATGCCTTCCTTCAGCAGCAGGTCGCGCACCGTGGCGATCGCCTCCGAGTCCGGGATCGAATAGGCCACGTCGATCAAATCGGCGTCGGCGGTGTCCGGCATGAAGTTCTGGCCGATACCCTCGACCGAATAGCTGCCGTCCGGCCCGGCCACGCCCTCATTGATCAGGCCGGCCAGGGCCGAGCCGACCGGGTCAGCCAGGATGATCTTGGCGTTCGAGCCCTGCGACTTGAAGTATTGGGCGTTGCCCGTAATCGTCCCGCCGGAGCCGATGCCGGCGACGAAGGCGTCGATCTGACCCTCCATCTGCTCGAAGATCTCGGGGCCGGTCGTCTTGAAATGGGCGGCCGTGTTGGCGTCGTTGGCGAACTGGTTGACGAAGTAGCCGCCCGGAATCTGCTGGGCCAGGCGCTCGGCCATGTCGGTGTAATATTCGGGGTGGCCGTGCGGCACGTCCGAACGGGTCAGGCGTACGTCGGCGCCCATGGCCCGCAGGTGCTGGATCTTCTCTTTCGACATCTTGTCGGGGATGACCAGCAGGACCTTGTAGCCCTTCTGCTTGCCGACCAGGGTCAGGGCCAGACCGGTGTTGCCGGCCGTGGCTTCCACGATGGTGCCGCCCGGCTTCAGCCAGCCCGCGTTTTCCGCCGCCTCGATCATCGACAGGGCGATGCGGTCCTTGATCGAGCCGCCGGGGTTCTGGCTCTCCAGCTTCAGAAACAGGCGGCAGGGGCCGGTGTCGATCCGCGTCACCTCGACCATCGGCGTCTTGCCGATCAGGTCCAGCAGCGAGCCCACCGGGCGGATCAGGACAGGGGCGTCGGACATCGACATGCGGAAGGCTCCGAAAACAGCGTGTTTAGGGGCGGAAGCTGGGCGTCGCCGACCTCGCGGTCAAATCACGCAAGTTTTCACCTATTTGCCCAGAAGCGCATTACATAGGACGCAATGACCAAGACGCCGAAACGCCCCGCCGCGGGCCTGCCCGACCGAGACACCCTGATCGCCTTCCTGCGCGAAGCCGGCGAGGCCGAAAAGGCCGACATCGCCCGCGTCTTCGGATTGAAGGGCATCGAACGCCGCCAGCTGCGCGAAATGCTGAAGACGCTGGAGGCCGAAGGCGTCCTGGGCAAGCGCGGCCGCAAGGGCTTTGCCGAAGCCGGCGCCCTGCCCGCCGTGGGCGTGGCCGACGTGGTGGACCGCGACGCGGACGGCGAGCTTTACGTCGAACTGGTCAAGGGCGGCGAGGACGCGCCACGCGCCCTGCTGCTGCCCGACCGCGAGGGCAAGACGCCTGCGCCCGGCCTGGGCGACCGCCTGCTGGTCAAGTTCACGCAGGGCGCCGACGGCTGGGAGGCCCGGCTGGTCAAGCGGCTGGACGCCGGGACCAACCGCGTCCTGGGCGTGATCCGCAAGTCGGCGCGCGAAACCCGCGTCGAGCCGGTCGACAAGCGCTCCAAGGACGTCCTGCTGATCCCCAATGCTCAGGCGGGCGATCTGCGTGACGGCGACCTGGTCCTGGCCTCGATCGAAAAGGGCGACCATCGCTACGGCCCCAAGCGCGGCAAGATTCTCGAGAGCATCGGCCGCGAGGACGATCCCCGCGCCGCCTCCATCATCGCCATCCACGCCCACGGCCTGCCGACCGGCTTCTCGGACCAGGTGGAGCGCGAGGCCGAGGATCAGGCCCTGCCGACGCTCAAAGGGCGCGAGGACCTGCGCGAGGTTCCCTTCATCACCATCGACCCGGCTGACGCGCGCGACCACGACGACGCCGTCTATGCCGAGCGCGATACGGACCCGAAGAACCCCGATGGCTGGATCGTCTGGGTCGCCATCGCCGACGTGGCCGCCTACGTCCGCCCCAACTCGGCGCTGGATCGCGAGGCGCGCGACAAGGGCAACTCGACCTACTTCCCCGATCGCGTCGAGCCCATGCTGCCGGAAGTCCTGTCCAACGGCCTGTGCAGCCTGAAACAGGGCGAGAACCGCGCCTGCATGGCCGTGCGCATGATCTTCGACAAGGACGGCAAGAAGACCGGACACAAGTTCATGCGCGGCCTGATGCGGTCACAGGCCAAGCTCAGCTACGAACAGGCCCAGGCGGCGATCGACGGCCAGCAGGATGATGTGACGGGTCCGATCATGGACGCCATCCTCTATCCGCTGTGGAACGCCTATTCGACCATGCTGAAGGGCCGCCAGCGCCGCAGCCCCCTGGCCATCGAAAGCCCCGAGCGCCGCGTCATCATGGCTCCCGGCGGCGGCATCGCCGCCATCGAGCCGCGCAAGTCGCTGGAGGCCCACCGCCTGATCGAAGAAATGATGATCCAGGCCAACGTCTGCGCCGCCGAGACGCTGGAAAAGACGCGCACGCCGCTGATCTACCGCGTCCACGAAGCGCCCAGCCAGGAGAAGATCTTCAACCTGGCCGACTTCCTGCACACCATCGCCAAGCCCTGGAACAAGGGCGAAGCGCCGACCACCAGGCGCTTCAACAAGCTGCTGGACGAAACCCGCGACGGCCCCCACGCCGAGGTGGTCAACGAGGTGGTCCTGCGCACCCAGATGCAGGCGGTCTATTCGCCGGACAACGTCGGCCACTTCGGCCTGCACCTGGACCGCTACGCCCACTTCACCTCGCCGATCCGGCGCTATTCCGACCTGATCGTTCACCGCGGCCTGATCCGCGGCCTTAACCTGGGCTCGGACGGCCTGACGGATCGCGAAATCGCCGAACTGACCGCCATCGCCGAGCAGGTCACGAGCACCGAGCGCCGCTCAATGGCCGCCGAGCGCGACGCCATGGACCGCTATATCGCCGCCTTCCTGGAAGACCACGTCGGCGCCACCTTCAGCGGGCGGATCACCGGCGTCACCCGCTTCGGCCTGTTCGTGCGGCTGGAGGAGACGGGCGCCGACGGCCTGGTGCCGGTCTCGACTCTGGGCAGCGAGTATTTCACCCACGACGACCGCGCCCACGCCCTGGTCGGCGAGCGCACCGGCAAGCGGTTTACGCTGGGCCGCCGGGTGGAGGTCAAGCTGATGGAGGCCACCCCCGTCACCGGCGGTCTGGTGCTGGAGATGATCTCCGAGCCGGACCCGCGCGATCCCAACGCCCCGGCCCCGCGCTATGGCATTCGCGGAAGAGGCGGAGACGGCCCGCCCAAACGCGGCAAGGGTCGTCCCGGCGGTCCCAAGCCCCGCAACGGCGTCAAACCCTCCGGCGGGCTGAAGGGGGTTCGCAAGGGCAAGCGGCGTTGACCTTTTCCTCCCGCTCATCCCGGCGGACGCCGGGATCCAGTCCTTTGGCTTTCAAGCACTGCACTCGGCTGGTCGCGCCGATCAGCCCGACGCGGCGGGCCTGGCTCTCACTGGACCCCGGCGTCCGCCGGGGTGAGCGGATATGAGAGCCCCCTTCGACGCCGCTCAGGACCTTGCCGACGCCCCGCGCACCGGCGGCGGCCAGAAGCCCAAGGACGCCGCCACCCTGATCCTGACGCGCGGCGGAAACATGCCCGAGGTGCTGATGGGCCGCCGCGCGCCCGGCCATGTCTTCATGGCGTCGAAATGGGTCTTCCCCGGCGGGCGCATCGACCGATCCGACTTCACCGCCGCCGCGACGGGCGAACTGTCATCCGACGTCGCCCGGCGGCTGGAGGCGGAAATGCCTGCCCGCCGCGCCCGCGCCCTGGCCCTGACCGCCGTGCGCGAGACGTTCGAGGAGACCGGCCTGATCCTGGGCCGACCCGCCCCGCCGGCTTCCGTCGCCGGACCGTGGCGCGAGTACCGCCAGGCGGGCGCCCTGCCCGACCTGTCGGTGCTGTCCTATATCGCCCGCGCCATCACCCCGCCGGGCCGCACGCGCCGCTTCGACGCCCGCTTCTTCATGGCTCCGGTCGAGGCCCTTCGTGATCCCGACCGGATCGAGGGCTCCGGCGAACTGGACGAGATCGCCTGGCTGCCGCTGGACGAGGCCCGCGCGCTCGACCTGCCAGCCATCACCCGTTTCGTCCTGGGCGAGATGGCCGAGCGGCTGACGCACCCCGACCGCCCCCTGCCCTTCGTGCGCATGGTGCGCGGCCAGCACGTGGTCGAACACAGGGACTGAAGCCGTGGCCAAGCAGATCATCACCCTGCGCCTGACCATCCAGGATCCCGTGCCGGGCGTCTGCTACAGCCTGCAGGGCAAGGACGGCGAACCCATTGACGCCGCAACCGCGACCGAGGCCTCGCTGTCGCTGGAAGCTTCCGTCACGCTCAACGACGACAACCGCCTGACCGGCCCCTTCGTGCGACGCGAGGGACCAGAACGGCGCTTCGTCTATATCGGCATCGGAACCCACGCGGGCTTTCCCGGCCCCACATGGAGCCGCCGCGCCAAGATCGACGTCCACGACATCCCCGCCGACCTGCTGGACGCCGCACGCCAGGGTCGCACGCTGGAGGTCCGCCTGCCCGGTCGAGCCAAGGACGGCGGTCCGGCCTGCGCCACCGTCCGCCCTCTGACCCCGTGGAAGGCCCTCTAACCCCTATTGTGCGACCGGCGTCTTCAGGTCGAACTCGACGCGGAAATGACGGTTGGCGCGACGCAGTTCATAGGCGAACATTTGCCTGGGATGGACCTCCATCGCCCAGACGTTGGTGGTCGAAACCTTGGCGTCATTCGCATTGAACAGGTCGATCGATTCCTGATCGACCGGGAACTCCTGACGCTCGGCCGTGCCGCTCCCCGCCGTGTCGCCGCCGTACCAGTGCAGGACATCGGTCGTGCCGTCGTCGTGGCGGTGATCGTGCTTCAGCCGCAGACCCGTCGCCGTGCGCGTCACCACCCAGGTGCGCGACCGGTCAGCCCCGACCCAGAAGGGAATGCGAATCTCCTCCGCCGAGCAGTCGCGCACATGCATCAGAAGCCGCTGGCTGGCGAAATCGGAATCGGCGGCGTCGGTGGTGACCACGCTGCCCTCGAATCTCTGGCCGCACAGGGCGCTCAGGTTCTTGAAGAAGGCGTCCTGAGGCGTGTCCGCCCGTGCCGACACCGGCAGGGACGACAGAGTCAGGGCGGCGGCCACTAGGGCGATCGAGGTCATGGCTTTCATTCCGACAGCCTAGTCGCTAGAAGCCAATCCTCAACGTGACATCGCGGGCGTTGACTTTAGTCCGCGCCTGAGTATGTTCCGCGCCTCTCGTTTCATGCGGCTTTCGCCGTCGCAAAGGTAATTCCGATGGCCAAACCGGCTTCCATCAAGATCCGCCTGAACTCCACCGCTGACACCGGCTTCTTCTACGTGACCAAGAAGAACGCCCGTACGATGACCGAAAAGATGGTCGTCAAGAAGTACGACCCGGTCGTCCGCAAGCACGTCGAGTTCAAGGAAGGCAAGATCAAGTAAGGGCCTAACCGCCTGAACCTTCGGGTTCGCTTGACTGCAGAATTCAAAACGCCCGGCTTTTCAGTCGGGCGTTTTTCGTTGTGCGATCAATAGAATGGCGGGTCACGCCGCGCGGGCGACGACCTTGTTTCGTCCGGACGCCTTGGCTTCGTAAACGCCCTCATCCGCCCGTTTCAAAAGCGCTTCCGGGGTGTCGTCCACGCCCGTCGTGGCGGCGACGCCGACTGAGACTGTGATGTTCAGATGGGCGTTTCCTTCCATGACGCGGAAGGGCGCGGCGCCGACATCGCGCCTGATCCGCTCGGCGATCCTATGGGCGTCCTCCAGCGTCGTTCCAGGCATGACGACCACGAATTCCTCGCCGCCGAATCGGCAAGGCAGGTCCACGGCACGCACGTTCGTCGCCAGCCGCACTGAAAATTCCCGCAGGACCTCGTCTCCAGCGTCATGACCGAAGCCGTCGTTGACCGCCTTGAAGTGGTCGATGTCCAGCACAAGCACCGCCACAGGCTCGCCGCCGCGATTGGTGCGCGCCACCAGGGCCTGAAGCTGATTCGACATGTAGCGACGATTATGCAGTCCGGTCAGGGCGTCGGTGACGGCCATTTCCAGGCTGTGATCCAGCTTTTCGCGCAGGAAGTCGCCGTAGCGTTTACGCCGCACCTGGGTCCGCACGCGCGCCGACAGTTCTTCCGGATCGACCGGGCGGGTCAGAATGTCGCTGGTGCCAAGCTCAAGAGCTTTCAGCAGCCGGGGCCGGTCCTGGGAATCCACCAGGGCCAGGATCGGCAATCGGCGCGTAGGCTCCTTGGAACGGGCCTGAGCGATCAGGCGCAGACCATCAAATCCTTCGGACGTCACATTGACGATCATCAAATCAACGGGACCCCGCGCCGCCTCCAGCGCCGCTATCGGGTCAGCCTCGATCACAGGGCGATGCTCGACCGCCAGTTCCTGCGCCACCTTGGCGGCCTGCAAGGCATTGTCATCCACCACCAGAACCCGCCCGCCCGAGCCCTTCAACCGGGCCACACCGGCGGTGTCGACGCCGACGCGCCGCCCGCTTTCCTCGCGCTCGCGCAGTTCATCCATGACCATCTTCAAGCGGGTCAGACTCTTGACGCGCGCCATCAGGATGACGTCGTCCAGCGGCTTGGTCAGAAAATCGTCGGCGCCGGCCTCAAGCCCCCGGATGCGGTCATGCCGCCCGTCCAGCGCCGTCACCAGCACGACGGGAATATGCCGGGTTTTCGGCTCTTCCTTCAGACGGCGACAGGTCTCGAACCCATCCATGCCCGGCATCATGACGTCGAGCAGAATGAGGTCGGGCTGTTCCGAGGTCGCCAGCGCGATTGCAGTCAGCCCGTCACCGCATGTCAGGGCGTCGTAATATTCAATGGTGAGCTTGGCTTCGAGCAGTCGGACATTGGTCTCGACATCGTCCACCACCAGGATGCGCGCGCTCATGACGCCCTAACCCAGATGCTTGCGGATCGTCTCGAGAAACGACACCACCGAAATGGGTTTGGAAATATAGGCCTCGCAACCACCCTGTCTGATCCGCTCCTCATCGCCCTTCATGGCAAAGGCTGTAACGGCGATGACCGGAATATGGTTCAGCTCTTCGTCGTCCTTGAGCCACTTGGTGACTTCCAGCCCCGATATCTCCGGCAGCTGGATGTCCATCAGGATCAGGTCGGGACGGTGCTGGCGTGCGATCGCGAGCGCCTGCAGCCCTTCGCGGGTCTGCAGGGTCTCGTAGCCCTGGGAATCAAGCAGATCATGAAAAAGCTTCATGTTCAGCTCGTTATCCTCGACGATGAGGATTTTCTTGGACATCCGCCACCCGGCTGTTTCGCCAATAAATCGCGCAGTTGCGCAGGGCTTTTCGCCTTCTTCGGATGCACTGTGACGCACGCAGTCTTAAGTTGAGGTGAAGCTGACGAACCGGAGTTCCATTTGGGCCTGAAGGCCATCTGCCGCGACTGTCTGTGGACCGCCGACCGCAAGGTCGAGCGGTGTTCTTCGTGCGCCTCGCGCCGGGTGATCGCTCACGATGAACTGGGCGACCTGACCATCGGCCATCTGGACTGCGACGCCTTCTACGCCTCGGTCGAGAAGCGCGACCGGCCGGAACTGCGCGACAAGCCGGTCATCATCGGCGGGGGCAGGCGCGGCGTGGTCTCGACCGCCTGCTACGTCGCCCGCCTGCACGGCGTCGGCTCGGCCATGCCCATGTACAAGGCGCTGAAGGCCTGTCCCGACGCCGTGGTCATCAAGCCCGACTTCCGCAAATACGTGACCGAAAGCCAGCGCATCTTCGGCGCGATCGAAAAGCTGACGCCCCTGGTTCAGACCCTGTCGCTGGACGAGGCCTGGATCGACCTGTCGGGCACAGAACGCCTCAACGGCGGCCCGCCCGCGTTTCAGCTGATCCGGCTGCAGAAATGGATCGAGGAAGAGACCGGGCTGACCGTCTCCATTGGCCTGGCCCCCAACCGCTTCCTGGCCAAGATCGCCTCCGAACTGGACAAGCCGCGCGGCTTTTCCGTCATCGGCGTGGCCGAAGCCAAGGGTCTGCTGGCCTCGCGGCCGGTCAACATCCTGCCCGGCGTCGGGCCGGTGTTCGGGCGCACCCTGCGCTCCGACGGCTTCGCCACGGTCGGCGATCTGGCCGCCGCCGACGTCAAGGAACTGATCCGGCGCTATGGCGAGACGGGCCTGCGCCTCTACGACCTTAGCCACGCGCGCGACGCCCGCCCGGTGCGGCCCGACCACGACCGGCGCGGCATGAGCGCCGAGACCACCTTCAACGACGACCTGACCACGGCCGAGGCGCTGGAGGCCGAGCTCTGGCCCCTGTGCGAGAAGCTGGCGTCCAAGGCGCGGCGCGACGGCGTGGCCAGCCGGGTCGTGGTGCTGAAACTTCGCAAGGCCGACTTCAGAATCGTCACTCGCCGCATCACCCTGGCCGAGCCGGTGCAGACGGCGCGGGTGCTGTTTTCCGCCGGGCGCGACCTGCTCAAGCCGGAACTGGGCGAGCCCTATCGCCTGATCGGCATCGGCCTGGCCGAAATCGCCGAGGCCGGCGCCGCCCCCGCCGGCCTGTTCGCGACGCCTGAGACCCGCGCCCTGAAGACCGAGACCGCCATAGACGCCCTGCGCGAGAAATTCGGCGCCGCCGCCGTGGTCGCGGGCCGCGCCCTCAAGAAGCCCGGATGACGCCGCCCGTCTGGCGCGCTACACCCCGCACAATCCCCTCAACGGAGTCTCCGACATGAGCATCCACGCCCGCATCGCCGAACTCGGCATCACCCTGCCCGAGCCAGCCAAGCCGGTCGCCAGCTACGTCTCCTATGTCCGCACCGGCAATCAGGTGCTGATCTCGGGCCAGCTGTCGAACGACGCAAACGGCGGGATCAAGGGCACCGTCGGCGTCGATGTGACCCCGGAGCAGGCCGCCGAGGCCGCCCGTCTGTGCGGCGTCAATCTGCTGGCCCAGATCAACGCCGCCGTCGACGGCGACCTCGATCGCGTCGTCCGCATCGTCAAACTGGGCGGCTTCGTCCAGGCTGGACCCGACTTCATCGCCATCCCCGCCGTCATCAACGGCTGCTCGGACCTGATGGTCGAAGTCTTCGGCGACGCGGGCAAGCACGCCCGCTCGGCCGTCGGCGTCTACAAGCTGCCGCTCGGCTTCGCCGTGGAAATCGACGCCATCATCGAGGTGAAGTGAGCTTCACGCTTCAGGTCCACGACGGGATCGCCGATATAGGCCGGGACGCGTGGGACGCCTGCGCGGCCCCGACCGGCGATCCCTTCGTCTCCTACGACTTCCTGTACGCCTGCGAGGCGTCCGGCAGCGCCGTCCCGTCCCAGGGTTGGGCGGCGCGCCACCTCTCGTTGCATGACGAGGACGGCGCCGTGATCGGCGCCATGCCCCTCTATCTGAAGGGGCACAGCCAGGGCGAATACGTCTTCGACCACAGCTGGGCCGACGCCTACCAACGTGCTGGCGGCCGCTACTACCCCAAGCTGCTGGGCGCCGTGCCTTTCACGCCCGCGACGGGGCCGCGCTTCCTCAGCGCGCCCGGCACGGACGAAGCCACCGTGCGCGAGGCCCTGCTGCAAGGCGCGCTGACCCTGGTCGAGCGGCTGGGCGTGTCCTCCCTGCACGTCAACTTCCCGACCGAGCCTGAGTGGCGCGCCATGACCGAGGCGGGCCTGCTGCCGCGCCGCGACATCCAGTTCATCTGGCGCAACGATGGCTATCAGACCTTCGACGACTTTCTATCCGCCCTGTCGTCCAATCGGCGTAAGACCATCCGGCGCGAACGGCGCGAGGCGCAGGCCGGGCTCGACATCCGCGTCCTGACCGGCGCCGACCTGACCGAGGCCCGTTGGGACGCCTTTTTCGACTTCTACATGGACACCGGCGACCGCAAATGGGGCCGGCCTTATCTGACGCGCGACTTCTTCGCCCGCGTCGGCGCGACCATGGCCGACCGTATCGCCCTGGTCATGGCCTTCAGGGACGAGACGCCCATCGCTGGGGCCCTGAACTTCATCGGCCGCGACGCCCTCTATGGCCGTCAGTGGGGCGCGCTGGAGGAGGTGCCATTTCTCCATTTCGAGCTCTGCTATTATCAGGCCATCGACTTCGCCATCGCGCACGGCCTGTCGCGGGTCGAGGCGGGCGCCCAGGGCGAGCACAAGATCGCGCGCGGCTACCTGCCCTCCCCCGTCTATTCCGCCCACTGGATCGCAGACCCTGCCCTGCGTGATCCGGTCGCCCGCTACCTCGACAACGAGCGCCCGGCGGTCGAGGCGGAGATGGCGGCGATGACGCTGGACCTGTCGCCTTATCGCGTGCCCGAATAGGTCCGGAACAGGCGGGAAACGCTCGGGCTCTGCCCCTGCGCCAACGCCAGGTCCGCTCGCCCCTCTTCTTCACGACCAAGGGAGATGAGAGCCAAACCGCGTCCATAGCGCGCGGGGGACATGACCGCCTGGCGACTGAGCGCATAGTCAAAGTCGGCAAGGGCTTCTTCATGCCGCCCCTGCTGAAGCCGCAGACGTCCCCGGCTGTCGGCGATGGCGCCCGACAGGGGCTGCGCCGCCAGACCAGCGTCGCACCAGGCCTCCGCCTGGTCCAGGCCGACGCCCGCCAAGGCCAGCATCCAGCAGCCCGCATTCAGCATGTCGGGATGATCCGGGTTCGACGCGATGAAGGCTTGGGCCATGGCGATGGCCGCGTCTGCATCGCCGGCGGCCGCCAGGCCGGCCACCATGGTCTGGGTCGCTGATTCAACTTCGCCCGGATCCCGCTTTTGCAGACCCTGCACCAGGACCGCGGCCTCCGCGCCGCGCTTCTGTTCCAGCAACCAGTCGATCCGCGATTCCACAATGGACACCTGGTCCGGCGCTTCGTTCAGCACCGCAACAGACAGGGTTTCCGCCTCTTCAGCGCGTCCGATGAGCCCCAGAAGACTGACCTTCTGCGCCTTGGTCAAAAGCTTGGCGTCGTCGCCTGCAGCCTTCAGCGCAGCATCCATATCCGCGACCGCGCGATCCGGCAGGCCCGCGCCGAAGTAGGCAAACGCTCGTGCCTGCAACAGATTGACGTCGCCCGGGGTTACGCGCAGCAGGCGCGTATAGGCCAGGATGGCTTCCCGGGCGTCACCCCTTCCCCTGGCCAGGCTCAGTCGCCCATAGGCCAGGCTCTCATTGGCGGGGTCGAGCGCTTCGGCCTGATCCAGATCGGCTTCGGCGCCGTCGAAGTCCCCGCGCGTAATCCGAAGACCAGCCCGCGCAGCCCATACAGCCGACTGATCTGCCGTCGTCTCAATCGCACGGTCCGCCGCCTTTGCCGCTTCGTCGTAGAGACCCAGGGCCGACAGTTCGCGAACCCTGACCTCGAAGGCTGCTGCTCGCTTTGCGGCATCAGTTTCCTGTTCCTCCGCCGCCCAGGCGGCGCGATCGCCAGGCGTGGGTTCGTAGACGCCGTTCACCGAGATCGTCGCCTGCTTCGCGAAACGCGGATCAACAGTCAGGCGCGCCTTCTCATAGGCTTCGTGCGGGATCTCGTAGGCGGCCGCCGAGGCGGTAGCGTACCCCGTCATGCGCGCGCCCTCGATCGATGCCTGGCGACTGAACCGTAGTCCGATGGCGTCAAAGGTCAGCTGCCCGCCATAGACGCTGTAACTCATGCCTTCCGGCAGGCGATACTCAACCCTTCCGGCCGAGGCGGTGGGATAGTCGGTGACGTGGGGGACATCGGGCAGAACCAGACCGGTGCGCTTGTTCAGTGCCGGCGCGTTGAAACGCAGATAGGCGGGCGTGACCACGCCGTAACCGAGCAGCTCGGGGATCTTGCCAGTGACGGTGATGACATAGGCGGCCTCAGCCTCGTCATAGGCGGCGCTCACGACCGCCTCTTTCATTTTCTCGTCCAGCGTCTCACGCAGGGTATCCAGCCGTCGCTGACGCGCCGCAGGCCCCATGCCCTGCATGGTCGCCGCAGCCTGCCTTCCCGCCTCGCCTCGCATGATGGTCTTCATCGTCAGCACGGCGGGCGCGAACAGCCCGGCCGAAGCGTCCACCATCTCCACCACCTCGTTAACGGGGGTGGATTGGGGCAGCGGAGGGATGACGTCCAGCCCGCCCGCACCCGGCGTAAGGACCAACGCGTTGCGATAGGGTGCAAAGGCCGTCCTTTCCAGAACCCGATCCCCCGCGCGCGTGCCATCCAGCCAATATTCTTCGCCTTCCAGCTGAGCTCGAACCAGAACATGGTCGAAGGCATGCAGACGGGGCAGGCCTTCCTCCAGACCGTCGCCGTCGGTCGTCGTCACCAGAGCAGCGTCGGCCTGGATGCCGAGGCCGCGCAGCAGGGCCATCAGCAAAGCCGTCTTGCCCTTGCAATCGCCCTGACGCAGCCGCCAGACTTCATCAGCATTCGTCGGAACCCAGCCGCCCTCCCCCATGAGGACCGCAAGATACCGCACCTGGTCCTGCACCAGCCGCAGCGCGGCGAGGGCCTGATCGCGCTGGGTCCCGTGAGCCGTCTTGATACGGGCGATCTCGGCCCACAGTGGGGAACCGTCAGACAAGGTGGCCGCTCGATCGTAGTGCGGCGTCATCAAAGCCGCCAAATCGCCCCACCCTCCATATGTGGACAGCTCCAGCTCGCGAGCGCTGAAGAAGCGAGGCGGCGCGTCGGTCGGGACGAAATAGGGCTCGACGTTCGTCATATCGACCACGATCTCTTCAAATCCCCCGCGGCGACGCGGCGCCGGGACGGTCCACCCCGGCGCGGACTTGACCTGCATGTTCCAGGCTTCTGGCCAGGAAGCGGTCACCCGCAGCTGTTCGACCGGCGTGTTGAGGGCTGCGCTGATCAGGGTTTCAGGGCGCGCGCCTGCAACCGGCTCTTTCCGACTGACGGTGAAGGCGACATCCAGTTCATCGCCTACGCGCAGATCCGCCGGATGAAGCGCTGCAGTCAGCAGTCCCAGCACCATCGAGTTCTCGAAGCCGCTTTCACGGCGCAGGACTTCAAAAGGCTGGGTGTCCAGCACCTCGATCACCACGCCCTGGCGAATGACGCGGACATGATGGACCGTCAGGTCTTCGTGGTCGGCGGACCAGTCCAGCGCGATCACCCCGCCGTCGCCCAGGCCCTGCGGCGAGGTCATCAGAATACGATAGCGCACATAGGAATGACGCAGGCCCTCCTCGAAACGAGTCTGAGCGTCATACAGACGATAGCGATAGCCGATCTCCGTCTCCTCGACGGCCCGAGGCGCATCGATCTCGGCCGAACGAATCCAACCCGCCGTCGGCGCCACGACCACCTGATCGCCAGCCCACGCCGAAGAGGCCGCCAGAAGCGCGGCAGCCGAAACCATCATACGGAAAAACAAGGCGGATCCCCCCGGATCGAAACAATAGTCGTCCTCGTGTAGCATGGGTCAACCAAAGCGCCATGGGTCCAACAAGCGAAACGCCAGAACTTGTGCAGGACAGATTGGCGCGGATTGGAACTCTCGACAGAGCGATGCGCTTGGGAGGTGAGTCTCCTCCTCACATCAGGAATCACCATGACCGATCAACGTATCGAAGGCGTCGCAACCGAACTTCAGGGCAAGACCCAGAACGGCCTCGGCCGCCTGACCGGCGACAGCAAGCTGCAGGTCGAAGGCAAGCTGAATGAGGTCAAGGGCAAGGCGCTGGACGCCTATGGCCGGGTCATCGACGGCCTGGACGGCATGGTCGACAAGGCCCCGGCCGACCTGCGCGACCCTGCGCGCAAGGGTCTGGATTTCGCTCGTCGCAAACCCCTGCTGACCACCGGCATCCTCGCCGGGGCGGCCGTGCTGCTGAGCAGCCTGGGCCGTCGCCGCTAAGGCAAGCCTGCAACACAGACAAAAAAGGCCCGGGCATTCTGCCCGGGCCTTTCTTTTGGAGCCTGATCGAAGTCAGGCCGTTTCTTCTTCCTCTTCCTTCACCGCCGCGCCCTTGGTCGGGGTGATGTCGAAGGCGATCTTGCCGTCCTTCAGCTCGACCTTGACGTGTCCGCCGCGCGTCAGGCGGCCGAACAGGATGTCGTCGGCCAGCGGCTTCTTGATGTGTTCCTGAATGACGCGGGCCAGAGGCCGTGCGCCATACAGCTCGTCGAAGCCGTTCTTGGCCAGCCAGTCGGTGGCTTCGTCGGTCAGTTCGATGGTGATGTTGCGGTCCGCCAGTTGGGCGTCCAGCTGCATCATGAACTTGCCGACCACCGAACGGATCGTCTCGGCGCCCAGCGGCTTGAAGGCCACGATGGCGTCCAGGCGGTTGCGGAACTCCGGCGCGAACAGGCGCTGGATGGCCTTGTCGTCCTCGCCCTCGACCTTGCCCCGGCCAAAGCCGATGGAGGCGCGGGCGTTGTCGGCGGCCCCGGCGTTGGTGGTCATGATCAGGATGACGTTCCTGAAATCGACCTTCTTGCCGATGGCGTCGGTCAGGACGCCGTTGTCCATCACCTGCAACAGTATGTTGTAGACGTCGGGGTGGGCCTTCTCGATCTCGTCCAGCAGGACCACCGAATGCGGGTGCTGGTCGACGGCGTCCGTCAGCAGGCCGCCCTGGTCATGGCCGACATAGCCCGGAGGCGCGCCGATCAGGCGGCTGACCGTGTGGCGCTCCATGTATTCCGACATGTCGAAGCGCTGCATCTCGATGCCAAGCGTGGCGGCCAGTTGCTTGGCCACCTCGGTCTTGCCGACGCCGGTGGGGCCGCTGAACAGGAAGGCGCCGATGGGCTTGTTCGGATCGCGCAGACCCGCCCGCGCCAGCTTCATCGCCGACGAGACCTGATCGATGGCCTGTTCCTGACCATAGACCGTCCGCTTCAGATCGGCCTCCAGCTCGCGCAGGGATTCCGTGTCCGACTTGGACACCGACTTCGGCGGGATGCGGGCCATCTTGGCGATGACGGCCTCGACCTCCTTCTGGCCGATGACCTTCTTGCGCCTGGATTCCGGCAGCAGCATCTGCGACGCCCCCGCCTCGTCGATCACGTCGATGGCCTTGTCCGGCAGCTTGCGGTCGGTGATGTAGCGGGCCGACAGATCGACCGCCGTGCGGATGGCGGCGTCGGTGTAGCGCAGCTTGTGGTGGGTCTCGTAGGTCGTCTTCAGACCCTTGAGGATTTTCACCGTGTCATCGACCGTCGGCTCGTTCACGTCGATCTTCTGGAAGCGACGCACCAGGGCGCGGTCCTTCTCGAAATGCTGGCGATATTCCTTATAGGTTGTCGAACCCATGCAGCGCAGGCTGCCCGAGGCCAGAGCCGGCTTCAGCAGGTTGGAGGCGTCCATCGCCCCGCCCGAGGTGGCGCCGGCGCCGATCACCGTATGGATTTCGTCGATGAACAGGACCGCATTCTCGTGCGTCTCCAGTTCCTTGACCACCTGTTTCAGCCGCTCCTCGAAGTCGCCGCGATAGCGGGTGCCGGCCAGCAGCGCCCCCATGTCGAGCGAATAGATGGTGGCGTCCTTCAGGACTTCAGGCACCTCGCCGTTGACGATCTTGCGCGCCAGGCCCTCGGCGATGGCCGTCTTGCCGACGCCGGGATCGCCGACCAGCAGGGGGTTGTTCTTGGTCCGGCGGCACAGGATCTGGATCGAGCGTTCAACCTCGGCGTGGCGGCCGATCAGGGGGTCGATCTTGCCCTTGCGGGCCTTCTCGTTCAGGTCGACGCAATAGGCCTCCAGCGCCTCTCCGCCCGACTTCACGGCGGCGGCGTCCTCGGCGTCCTCGGGGGAGCCCTTGGCGGGTCGGGTCTCGGTCGCGCCCGGCTTCTTGGCGATGCCGTGGGCGATGAAGTTGACCGCGTCATAGCGCGTCATGTCCTGCTCTTGCAGGAAGTAGGCGGCGTGGCTCTCGCGTTCCGAGAAGATGGCGACCAGGACATTGGCGCCCGTCACTTCTTCGCGGCCCGACGACTGGACATGGATGACCGCGCGCTGGATCACCCGCTGGAAGCCCGCCGTGGGCTTGGCGTCGTCGCCGTCGGCCGTGGCCAGGGCGGCCAGGTCGTTGTCGACATAGAGGGTCAGCGCGCTTTTCAGTGCGCCGAGATCGACGTTGCAGGCCGCCATGACCGCCGACGCATCCGTATCGTCGATCAGGGCCAGCAGCAGGTGTTCAAGCGTGGCGTACTCGTGCCGACGCTCGTTCGCATAGCTGACCGCGCGGTGCAGGGTCTCTTCGAGAGGACGAGAAAAGGAGGGCATGGGAGGATCCTCTCAGTCTTTTTCCATCGTGCATTGCAGAGGATGCTGGTGACGGCGCGCCGTCTCGACCACCTGGGCGACCTTGGTTTCGGCCACTTCGTAGGTGAAGACGCCGCAGACCCCGACGCCATGCTGGTGCACGTGCAGCATGATGCGGGTCGCGTCTTCGCGGCTCTTCTGGAAGAACCGCTCCAGCACATAGATGACGAACTCCATAGGCGTGTAGTCGTCATTCAGGATCAGCACTCGATAAAGCGAGGGCCGCTGAAGCTTCGGCTTTGTCTCGGTGACGACGGCGGCGCCTGCGCCTCCGCCTTGTTCACCTGGCCGTCTCGTAGGCATTCGTTGTCCGTCTTCGGGGGGAGTCGATAGCTCAGATAGGTGATGATGGCCTGATTTGTAGGGGCGTCCAGTCACGCGTTGCGTGAGCGGCCCGCCCAAGCAGAGATTCATGGGACATCGACAGGCTAAAGCCTTCCGGCCGGACGCAAAAAGGCCCCGGCGTTTCCGCCGGGGCCTGATTGTACGCCTACTGAAACTCGTCAGGCCTAGCGGGCGGCCTGGAAGCTCTCGACGGTCGCGGTGACGCGCTCGTTGATCGGCTTGAAGCTGTCCTTCACCGAGGCGGTGAGGATCTCGGTCGTCTTGCCGAACTGGGCCAGATAAGCCTCGGCGGCCGACTTGGCCCACGAGGTCTGCAGTTCCACCAGTTCCTGGACCGAGCGCGCCTGGCTCAGCGACTGGGCGGCGGCGACGCCGTCTTCCCAGCTCTTCTTCGAGAAGGCGAGCGTCTCTTGGGACAGGGCCTCGGCGCCCTTCTGGGCGGCGGCGGCCGACTCGACCACGGCCTCGAGGTTCTTCTTGCCGTGAGCGTTCAGTTGGGTCAGCGAGGCGACGGACTTGTCCACGCCTTCACGGAAGGCCTTGGCGCCAGCGGCCTGAATGTTCTCTGCCTGGGCCTGAACCTTGGCGGTGGTCTGTTCGGCGGTCTTCTTAACAGTCTCGGCGGCGTCAGCCATTGGGACTCTCCTGAAGCGAAAAAGGATCTCGCGACGAACGGCGTCCATCGCGACAAGGGTCATATGGTGCAAGTGCGAAATGACTTCAAGTGAAAATTGTGCAACGCAACATATGAACGCTGTTCACCCCGCTCCATCTGTCCCGATCACAACTCCGTTGACAGCTTGTTAACCCTCTCGAAACCCGCTGCTCCGATGTTAGCCTTTGTAATGCGCGGTGATCAGGGTCGTCTTCGCGCCACAGTGACGAGGCTAGTAGATTGACCATGAACGCTGCATTCCGCCGTCGCTTCCTGGCCACCCTTGTTCTGGGCGGCGTGGTTCTTACGCCCGCCCTCGGCGCACCGCCGCCAGTCGCCCAGTCCTCCGACAACTCGCGCTACGCCTCGATCGTGGTCGACGCCGCCTCCGGGGAGGTGCTGTTCTCGCGCTTCGCCGACGCCCGGCGCTATCCTGCCTCGATCACCAAGGTCATGACGCTTTATCTGACCTTTGAGGCGCTGGAAGCTGGCAAGGTCAAGCTGACGGATAATCTGACCGTTTCACCCCGCGCCGCTTCGCAGCCGCCGTCCAAGCTGGGCCTCGCCGCCGGCCAGTCCATCAGCCTCGAAGACGCCATGAAGGCCACCGCAGTACGCAGCGCCAACGACATGGCCGTAGTGCTGGCCGAGCACATCGGCGGCTCCGAGGCTCAGTTCACCGCCCGCATGACGGCCAAGGCCCGGGAACTGGGCATGGACCACACCCGCTTCACCACCGCCAACGGCCTGCCCGACACGCGCCAGGCGACGACCGCCCGCGATCTGTCGATCCTCAGCCGCGCGGTGATGCGGGACTACCCGCAATATTACCGCTACCTTGGTCTGCACGACTGGTACTTCAACGGTCGAGACTACCGGAACACCAATGGCCTGCTGGCCACCGGCCGGGGCTACGACGGCATCAAGACCGGCTTTACCAACGCCTCTGGCTATAACCTCGCCGCCTCCTCGGTTCGGGACGGCAAGCGGATCATCACCATCGTCATGGGCGGTCGCTCGACCAAGAGCCGCAACGATCACGTCGCCGAGTTGATGGACACCGGCTTCGAGGTCCAGCGCCGCCGCGGCCAGGGTGAACGCATCCAGGTGGCGCAGACCTTCTTCGAGCAACGCGGCTACGGCATCAGCGCCGATCCCAGCCCCCCGGTCGAATATGCATCCGCTTCGGATGAGGATGGCGAGGCTCAGGGCCCGACTGCGGTGGCCTATGTCGCCGGGCCGCCCCCTGCCAGCCTTCCGACCGAGGTGACCCCGCCGCCATCCGCTCGCGCGGCCCCAAGCACGCCCCGCGCCACGGCGCCGGTGCAGCGCGCCGAGGCTCCTCGCACGCCGGAAAGCCTGACCGCCTCACTGAATGGCGGCACGGCGACGACCGCCGCGCGGCGAGCAAGCTCAACCGCCGCGCCTGTGCGCGCATCGACGCGAGAGACGGCCCGTCAACCCGCAGGCCGGTGGACCGTCCAGGTCGGCGCCTTCCGCGACGAAGCCGTGGCCCGCAACTGGCTGAACGACGTCAGCCGCCGCTTCCGGACCCAATTCTCGGATGCGCAACGTGACGTCCAGAACGCCGATGGCTGGTATCGATCGCGCTTCACCGGCATGACCGAAGCCGCCGCCGAAGCCGCATGCCAGGCGCTGGGCGAGCGCCGCGTCACCTGCATGATCGTTCGCCCGAGCTAGTCGGCCCCCTGATCATTGTTCCAACTGCCCTCGGCCAGACGCCGGGCGTAGTTGGACACGTCGGCCGGCCAGGTGTCGACCGAGGCGTCAAAGGCGCGCTTGCTCCCCGCGAACAGGGCGCGGGTCGCCTCTTCGTAGCCCGGCCTGTTTCCGGCTGCGGCGGTCATAAACCGATAGGCAGCCTCCCGACTGCGACGCACCTGATCGGGGCCGTCGGCGACGCGCAGAGCGTTCTCGACCAGCTTCCTGAGCGCCACCGACGCGCCGCCAGGCTGCGCCGCCAGCCAGGCCCAATGTCGTGGCAGCAAGGTGACCTCTCGGGCCGTCACGCCCAGCCTGGGGCGTCCCGGCCCGCGCTTTTGCACCGTCTCTGACGGCAGCCGCGCCAGAACATCGCCCGGATCGCCACGCAGATCGAATTCGACGACGCGAGCGTCGGCGTCGTCGAAAACCAGCACCGCTTCGCCCGCGTCATGTGCAGCCTTGACCGCCGCCACGACCACGGACGGCGCGCCCGAAGCGAGCACGCGATCGCCAGAAAAAGCGGTGCAACTCTCTGTCGGCATCATCGTCTCCCTAACAGGCCACGAGGATTTATCCGGATGGAAAAGCGCGTCAATACGACCCGGTATTATTCAGCGTGCGCGTTCGCCTTCGCCAAAGAGCGAGGCCGCGATCCAGCTGACCACGCCCGTCACAACAGCCGCGCCGATCCCGGCCCCTAAACCGTCCACCGCGAAGCCTCCCAGGAACCAGGCGGTCAGACCGATCATCGCCGCGTTCACGACCAGCAGGAACAGCCCCAGGGTGACGATCGTCAGCGGCAGCGTCAGGACCACCATGATCGGCCGCACGATAGCGTTGACCAACCCCAGGATCACCGCCGCCGCGACCAAGGACCCGGTAGAGGTGAAGTCCACCCCGGGCACGACCCGGGCCGACAGCCAAAGACCAAGGGCGGTGACGATGGCCTGAACGATGAAACGCAGCATGGAAGGACATCTCCGATGAACCTTGACCATATAGCGCATCAGATCGCGTTTCGCTCCCGTGCGAAATCCGCCCTGCCCTGCTAGCCTTGCGCCGACACCTTTGACGGAGCCTCCCCATGAGCCTTCATGGCGCCTACGACCCCGACAACATCTTCGCCAGGATCCTGCGCGGCGAGATCCCCTGCGTGAAGGTGTGGGAAGACGATGACGTCCTGGCCTTCATGGACGTCTTTCCCCAGTCCGACGGTCATGTGCTGGTCGTGTCCAAGACCTCCCAGGCGCGCAACCTGCTGGAGATCGAACCCGAAGCCCTCGTCAAGCTGACCGCCGCCGTCCAGCGCACGGCCCGCGCCGTCGAAAAGGCGTTGAAGCCCGAAGGGTTGAGCCTGATGCAGTTCAACGGCGAGGCTGGCGGCCAGACCGTCTTCCACCTGCATTTCCACATCATCCCGCGCTGGGCCGACCGCGCCATGAAGGGCCACGGCCACGCGCCCATGGCTGACGTGGACCAGCTCAAGGCCCTGGCCGCCCGGATCGCCGCCGAACTGGAGTGATCAGAGCGGCCCCTTGAAGATGAAGAAGGCCCCGCCTGCGATGAGGGAGAAGCCGACCAGGTGATTCAGGGTCAGCTTCTCGCCCAGATAGAGCACCGAGAAGACGGCGAAGATCACAAGGGTGATCACCTCCTGCATGGTCTTCAGCTCGGCCGCCGAATAGACCTGATGGCCGATACGATTGGCGGGTACAGCCAGGCAGTATTCGAAGAAGGCGATTCCCCAGCTCAGGATCACCACGATCCACAAGGGCTTAGATCCAAATTTCAGGTGGCCGTACCAGGCGAACGTCATGAAGACGTTGGACAAGGCCAGCAAAATGATCGGCGTGAGGTAGGGCGTCATCGGCATGTGCGGACTGTGCTTGCGTCCGAGAGATTCCGCCAGCATAAGGCGCGAACGGCCGGCTTAGCTCAGTTGGTAGAGCGCCAGTTTTGTAAACTGGATGTCGCGGGTTCGATTCCTGCAGCCGGCACCATTCCCCCAGAACCGCCAGTTGGGCCTGGACGTCGCCTCCGGATGATCCAGGGTGGCCGAGACGCGCCTTCCTCATGAGCATCCATGCATGGCGACGATGAGAGTCGCGTCGACGCCCCGTTCTTCATCTATCGACCGGACGTCCGGGATTGACCTGATAGACCCAGAATGAGGGTCGGATAGCATCGCCCAGTATCGTGAGGCGAGACTTGAGCATGCAGCCGTCAATCGCACCCAGACGTTTCTGGCTTGGCAGTACGGCCCTGAATGTTCGCGGACTATGGTTACTGGGTTCGTTCAGGATAGCCAGCGCCACCCTGGGGCTTGCACTATTGGCGTCCGCACAGGGGGCGTCGGCCCAGGTGCAGGCGCCGCTGCCGACGGGAGGCGTGTTCGTCGCCGGTCAGGGCGTGATCAGTCAACCTTCCGACACCAGCCTGGCGATCAGACAGGGCTCCGCCAGAGGGGTGATAGACTGGCGCGCCTTCTCCATCGCCGCCGGCCACAGCGTCACCATCGATAATGGAAACGGAGCGACGCTGAACCGCGTGCTCGGCGGCCAGATTTCCCAGATCGACGGGCAGTTGTCGTCGACCGGCTCCGTCTATCTGATGAACCCGCACGGGGTGATCGTCGGCGCCGGCGGTCGGGTCATCGCCGGCGGCGATTTCGTCGCTTCCACGCGTCAGATGGACATGGACGCCTTCCTGTCCGGCGGTTCGCTCCCCGTATCCGGATCAACGGCGGGCGGGATCGTCAACCGGGGCAGCATCGTCTCGAAATCCGGCAGCGTGGTGATGATCGCGCGCTCGATCGAAAACCATGGCACGATCGAGGCCGCCAACGGTCGCGCCACACTGGCGACCGCCGACGACGTGTTGCTGGCCAGCACCAACGACAAGGACGGGGGCCTCTACGTCTCGACCGGCACGGGCGGCGGCGACATCACCCAGGACGGGCGAATCCGCGCGGCAGCCGTTTCGTTGCAAGCGGCGGGCGGCAACATCTACACCCTGGCCGGAAATCGCGACGGTCTGATCCAGGCCACCGGTTCCAGCACCATCGACGGCCAACTCTGGCTGACCGCCCCCAAGGGCGAGATCATCGTGCAGGGCGGGCTGGCGTCGACCCGCATCGACGGCGGCGGCGGCCAGATCGGCATCAACGGCCGCGACGTCGTCCTGGCTTCCGGCGCCGTGCTCGACGCGCGCGGCGCGGCGGGCGGTGAGATCCTGATCGGCGTATCCTCCTATGGCGAAGGTCGCGACCTGGCGGACAAGACCGTCATCTCGGACGGCGTTTCTATTCTGGCCGGCGGGCCAGGTGGTCCGGGGCGCATCGAGACCTCGGGCCTGAAGGTCGAAATCGGCGCCGCGACCATTCTGCCGGGTGCGGGCGGAGAATGGCTGCTCGACCCCACCGACCTTGTCATCGACGCCGCCGCCGCCTCTACCATGGTGGCCAGCCTCGACGCCGGTTCGAACGTGGTTCAGGAGACGGCCAGCGGCTCGGGCGGCGCCGGCGACATTACCGTCGCGGCTCCCATCATCTGGACGGGCGCAGGCGACCTGACGCTCAACGCCTTCCGGAACCTCGACATCAACGCCGCCATTTCCGGCGGCGGCTGGTTCACATTCAGCGCGGGGGGGGATGTCGTCGTGGCCGCGCCGGTGACGGCCTCGGTCATTCAGACGGGGCTTCCCGCACTGGCCGGCGTCGCGGGAACCGTGACCATCGCTCCGGGAGGATCGCTCGCCGCCTCAGGGGGCGTGGGCATAGCAGCGGCGTCCTTCGACAATCAGGCGGGCGCAGGCGCAATATCGTCGTCATCGAACTGGTTCGTTCTGGTCGACGACCCCGCCTCGGCGACTCTGGGCGGGCTGGTTCCGGACTTCTACCAGTATGCGTTCACTGGCACTGCGGCGGCGGCGGGCGACGCCGTCCTCTTCCGCGCCGCTCCGACAGCCAACGTTACGATCGGGGCGGTCACCAAGAGCTATGACGGCACGACAACCGCCTTCCTGAACAGTTCGAACACCACCGTCACCGGCCTGCTCGGCGGCGACCAATGGACGCTGGACGGCGCATACGCCAGCAAGAATGCGGGCACGGGAATCGCGATCACCGGCAGCAATTTCCAGGCGACGAACGGCGGAATCCCTGTCTACGGCTATGCCGTCAACAGCCCCATCTCAGGCTTAGGGGACATCACCCCGGCCATCCTGACCGCCGCGATCATCGGCAATCCCACCAAGACCTACAATCGAACCGCCACCGCCTCGCTGACGACCGCGAACTTCGACGTCTCGGGCGTGGCGGCGGGCGAGACCCTGACCATCAACGGCGCCTCATCGGCCGCCTACGATTCCGTCAACGCCGGCGCCCGCACGGTCACAGCCTCGCTGGCCCCGACCAATTTCACCGTCGGCGCCGGCGTCGATCTGAACAACTACGTCCTGCCCACATCCGCCAGCGGCGCCGGGACGATCAACCCCGCGCAGCTTTTGTTGAGCGGCATAATCGCCAACGACAAGGTCTATGATTCAACCACGACCGCGACGCTGAACACGAGCGGGGTCAGCGTTTTCGGCGCCTTGTCAGGCGACGATGTGGCGCTGGATGCGAGCGGGGCTACGGGCACGTTCGCCACGAAGAACGTCGGAAGCGACATCGCCGTCGCCGCCACCGGCTTCAGCCTGACAGGTTCCGCCGCGGGCAACTATGTCGTCGCCCAGCCTTCCGGCCTCGCCGCCGACATCACCAAGGCCAATCTGGTGATCAGCGGAATTACAGCCAACGACAAGGTGTACGACGGAACCACGACCGCGACCGTCGACCTGTCCAATATCACGGCCGCCGGCCTTTTCCAGGGTGACAGCATCACCCCTGTCGCTTCGCCCGGCGGCTCCATCCTTTTCGCCTCGAAGAATGTCGGCGCGAACATCCCCGTCACGATCAGCGGCATCAGCCTGACCGGGCCGGACGCCGGCAACTATGACCTGCAACTCAGCACCGGACCGCTGAGCGCGGACATTACAGCCCGTCCTCTTGCTGTCGATCTCACCGGCTATCCCGCCAAGATCTACGACGGCACAAATCTGGCTCGCCCGGGCCTGGCCGATTTCACCTTCAGCAACCTGGCGCCCGGCGAAAGCATCTCGATCTTCCAGGCCGCCGGGGCGACCTATGCCTCGGCAAACGTGGGCGTCTGGGCCGTGAACGTGGACCTCACGCCGCAGGACTACATCGCGGCGACCAACACGCTCCTGTCGAACTATATCCTGCCCACCTCCGCTACAGGCATGGGCGAGATCACCCCGGCGATCCTGTCCATCGCCATCATCAACAACCCGACAAAGGGTTATGACGGCAACGCCAACGCCAGCCTGACGCCCTCGAACTTCACGGTCAGCGGGTTTATCGGGACCCAGGGGGCGACCGTCACCCAGACCGCGGGCCAGTACGCCTCGTCAAACGCCGGCGTGTGGAATATCACGGCGGCGATCGACGCCTCCTATCTGAACGGCGATCCCGGCACCAACATCGCCAACTACGTCCTGCCGTCGAACGCCCAGGGTCCGGGAACAATCACGCGGATCACGCCGAACATAGGGATCTTCGCCGGGATCACGGGCAACCCGACAAAGACCTATGACGGCAACACGATCGCGACGCTCACGCCGACCGACTACACCGTGTCGGGCTTTATCCCGGGCGAAGGCGCCACGATCACCGAAACCGTCGGCCAGTACGACCTTGCGGACGCGGGACAGCGGTCGGTTCTGGTCTTCCTCGACTCTGGCGACTGGATCGCCAATCCGGGCACCAACCTGGACAACTACAATCTGCCCACCGACGCCACCGGTCTGGGGACGATTCTGCGCCGGCCCTTCTCTGTTTCGATCGTGGGAGACCCCACGAAGATCTATAACGGGTCCACGCTCGCGCTTGTGGGTCCAAGCAACTTCCAGTTCAACAACCTGGTGGCGGGCGAGACCGTGTCGATCTCTCCGGTCGTCACCGGCGTCTACGACAGCCGCAACGCAGGCGCGCGAAATATCCTGGCCTCGCTGGCGCCCTCGCAGTTCATCTTCGGCACAGCCAAGGCGTCGAACTACATCCTTCCGATTGAAGCCTTCGGTCCCGGAACGATCGTCCCGGCGCCCCTCTTCGTCCTGAACGTCACGGCCCAGAACAAGACCTACGACGCCACGACCACAGCCCTTCTGAACACAGGTTCGGCCGATCTGTTCGGGGTGGTCGCGGGCGATGACGTCCTGCTGAACGTGGGCGCCTCGACGGGCGTCTTCGCCACGGCGAATGTGGGCGACGATATTGCCGTCTCGACCAGCAGCTTTACCGTGTCCGGTGCGGATATCGGCAACTATATTCTCAATCAGCCGGCGAACCTGGGGGCCGACATCACGCCGCGCGGCCTCACGGTCGCGAATGTCGTGGCCCTCGACAAGTTCTATGACGGGACGACGACCGCCAGCCTCGATCTGTCCGCCGTCAGCCTCCAGGGCGTTCTGGCGGGCGACCTTGTCGGCCTCGGCTCCACAAGCGCATCCGGCGCCTTCCGCCAGACGAACGTGGGCGTCGATCTTCAGGTTCTGATCAACGGCTTCGCCCTGACAGGACCGGGTTCGGGCAATTACTCGCTGAGCCAGCCCTCCGGCGTCGTGGCCGATATCATCCCGCGAGCGCTGACCGGCGCCGTCATCGGCAATCCGACCAAGACCTACGACGGCGCGACGACGGCCAACCTCACCGCCGGCAACTACAGTCTGAGCGGCTTCATCGCCGGCGAGAGCGGGACGATCACCCAGTCCTCGAACGGTCGGTACGATTCCGCCGACGCCGGAGCGCGCATCGTGACCGCCGATCTGGTCGTGTCGGATTTCGTCGCGGGCGCCGGCACGCTGCTGTCGAACTACAGCCTCCCCACCAGCATCAGCGGGGCCGGCACGATCAATCCCGCCGCCCTCTACGCCGCCATCATCAACAACCCGACCAAAATCTACGACGCCACGACAGCGGCGCTCCTGGGCGCAAACAACTACCAGCTGCTGGGCTTCGTCTCTGGCGAAGGGGCGACCGTCAGTCAGACCGCAGGCCTTTACGACACCAAGAACGTCGGGGCGCGCTCCGTAACGACCACGCTGGGCGCGGGCGACTTCACGGGCACGGGCTCGACCAATCTCGCCAACTACGTCCTGCCGACATCTGCGAGCGGCGCCGGAACCATCACGCCAGCCCAGGTGCAGGTGATCAACGTCACCGCTAATGACAAGGTTTACGACGCCACCACCCTGGCCCTTCTGAACACCGGGTCCGCATCCCTTTCCGGCGTGCTTGGCGCCGACGCGGTCAGCGTCGTATCGGGCGGCGCCAGCGGAGCGTTCGCCACGAAGAACGTGGGAACCGCCATCCCCGTCACGGCGGCCGGATTCGCCATCGCAGGCGCCGACGCCGCCAACTACACGGTGCTTCAACCGGTCGGACTGTTCGCGGACATCACGCAAGCCAACCTTTCGCTGGCCTGGGTGCGCAAGATCTATGACGCCACCACCGCCCTTCCGTCCGCCAGCAGCGGGTATGGCCTGTCGGGCGTCTTCATCGGCGACACGGTGACGGTCGACACCAGCACGGTCACCGGGGGATATGACACCAAGAACGTCGGCGGCGCCCTGAGTGGCGACACCGTCACCGGCGGCAAGGTCATCAACCTGGCCGGACTCCAGATCACGGGGGCCGACGCCGCCAACTACGTCATCTCGCCGGACATCTTCGGGCAGGCCATCGGCGTCATCACGCCCGCGGATTTGCTGGTTATCGGCGTTACCGCCCAGAACAAGGTCTACGACCAGACGACAGCCGCCGTCCTGGATAGCACGGGCGCCGGGCTGCAGACCGTGCTCGGCAGCGATGTCGTGGATCTCGACACGGGCTCCGCCACGGGAAACTTCGTCGACGCCAATGCGGGAACCGGCATCGGCGTGACCGCATCCGGCTACACCATCGGAGGGGCGGACGCGGGCAACTACACCCTGATCCAACCTCAGGGCCTGACCGCCGACATTACGCCGGCGCCGATCACCCTGACCTCTGTGATCAAGGTCTACGACGGCACGGTGGGCCTGCCCACAGCGGGCTCGGCCTACGGATTCACCGGCGTCTACAGCGGCGACGCCGTAGTCGCGGACACCACCGCGATAAGCGGCTTCTATAGTGACAAGAACGTCGGCGGCGCCTTGAGCGGCGGCGTCGTCTCCGGCGGCATCAATGTGACGCTGGACGGCCTGGCCCTCACGGGGTCGCAGGCCGGAAACTATTTCGTCGCCCCCGGGGTCGTCGGGGCGCCGATCGGGGTCATCACGCCAGCGCAGCTTCTGGCCGCAATCATTGGCGACCCGACCAAGATCTACGACACCCTGACCACGGCCACGCTGACATCGACAGACTACAGCCTGAGCGGCTTCGTCGCGGGCGAGAGCGCCACGGTCACCGAGACGGCAGGCGTCTACGACACCAAGAACGCCGGTTCACGCACGGTCACAGCCATTCTGGATTCAAGCGATTTCACCGCAGGCGCCGGCACCCTGCTGAGCAACTACATCCTGCCGGTATCCGCTAGCGGGGCCGGAGCCATCACCCCTGCCCCCGCATCGGTCATCGGCGCGGTCGCACAGAGCAAGGTCTACGACGGGAACACGGCGGCGATCATCGACAACGCCGCCACCACCCTGGGCGGCCGGTTGGGATCGGACGATCTGAACCTCGTCCTGACCACCGTCGGCCAGTTCAACGACCGAAACGTCGGCGTGGCGAAGCCTGTGACGACGACGGGCTACGCGCTGGGCGGCGCGGACGCCGGCAACTACATCCTGTCACAACCCACCTACCTGACGGCGAACATCACCCAGGCCCTGCTGACCCTGCTGCGGTTCGAGCGTGTCTACAACGCCCTGACCAACCTGCCGACAGCGTCGTCGGCCTACACCTTGGGCGGGGTGGTCGGCAGCGACGTGGTGACGGTCGACACCTCGGGCATCAGCGGAAACTATGCCGACAAGAATGTGGGCATCAACAAGAGCGTGTCCCTGTCCGGCCTGGCGATCGCGGGCGCCGACGCCGGCAACTATTCGATCACGTCGAGCCTGACAGACACCATCGGCGAGATCACCAGGGCCAGCGTCACGCTGGATGGCGTCCTCGCCTTGACCAAGATCTACGACGGCACGGTCAATCTCACGCTGGACAATGGCGGGACTGTCGTGGCGGGCACGCTGCTCACAGACGATCTCGGGGTCGACAGCGCCGCCTCGACCGCGAGCTTCCCCTCGGCAAACGTCGGCAGCTACCTGGTCAACGCCAGCGGCTACGTGCTGACAGGCGTTGACGCCGGGAACTACGTACTGATCCAGCCGACGGGCATCTCGGCGGTGATCGATCCCAAGTCGTTGACCGCGAGCATCATCAACAATCCTGCCAAGGTCTACGACGGCGCGACAGCCTCGATCCTGACGGGCGGCAATTTCCAGATCGACGGCTTCATCGCAGGCGAAGGCGCCGCTGTTACACAGACCGTCGGAACCTATGACAGCAAGAACGCCGGCGGCCGCACGGTCACCGCGAACCTGGGCGCAGGCGATTTCACCGCCGACGGCGGCACCCTGCTTTCCAACTACATTCTGCCAACCAGCGCATCGGGAGCGGGAACGATCACGCAGAAGGCGTTGACCGCCGCGATCATCGGCGACCCGACCAAGATCTACGACGGCACACGCGCGACGGTCCTGACGGGCGGGAACTATGAGCTGACCGGCTTCATCGCCGGCGAGGGCGCGACCGTCACTCAGGCCAGCGGCCAGTACGATTCTCCGAACGCCGGCTCGCGCACGGTCGTCGCCACGCTGGGATCATCCGACTTTACGGCGGATACCGGCACCCTGCTGGCGAACTACAGTCTGCCGGTCCTCGCGACCGGGGCCGGCACAATCACTCCCAAGGCGCTGATCGCCGCCATCATCAACAATCCGAGCAAGATCTACGACGGTGGCGTCGCCGCCTTCCTGAACAGCGGCAACTATCAGCTTCTGGGCGTCGTCACCGGCGACAGCGTCACGGTCGATCAGTCCGACGGCCTCTACAATTCCCCGAACGCAGGCCCCCGTTTGGTCACCGCGACGCTTTCCACCGGCGACTTCAGTTTCGGCGGTGGAACGCTGGCGTCGAACTACGTGCTGCCGACCACCGCATCGGGCGCGGGAACGATTGATCCCAAGGCCCTGACCGCTGCGATCATCAACAACCCGACGAAAGCTTACGACGGCACGACCCGCGCTGTCCTCACGAGCGCCAACTATCAGCTCAACGGCTTCATCGCGGGCGAGAACGCCACAGTGGTCGAGGCGGAAGGCCTTTACGACCAGAAGAATGCCGGCTCGCGCTCCGTGACCGCGACACTCCTCGCCGGTGACTTCACAGCGGACAGCGGCACCCTTCTGTCCAACTATGTTCTGCCCACCACCGCATCTGGCGCGGGCACGATCGACCCCGCCCAGTTGCTGGCCAGGATTATCGGCGTGCCGACCAAGATCTATGACGCCACGACCTTGGCAACGCTGGCGGAAGCCAACTTCCGCCTTGTCGGCCTGGCGCCGGGCGAGACCATCACGGTCGGCGAGACGGCAGGCATGTACGCAGCACCCGATATCGGCGTCCGCAACATCACGGCAACGCTCGACAGCGGCGATTTTTCGGCCGGAAGCGGCGTGCTGCTCTCCAACTATATCCTTCCTACCACCGCCGAAGGACCGGGGATCATTACGGCCCGACAACTGCTTGCGGCGATCATCAACAACCCGACCAAGATCTATGACGCCAATTCGCTGGCCACCTTGTCGGCATCCAACTTCCAGCTCAGCGGCTTTGTCGCCGGACAGGGCGCAACCGTCACCGAAACGCGCGGACTGTACGATTCAGCCAATGCCGGAACGCGGGGCGTCCTGGCCGCGATCGGCAGCGCCGATCTGGTGGCCGATCCCGGCACCAGGCTGTCCAACTACATCTTGCCGTCCGTGGCGACGGGCACGGGAACAATCACGCCGGCCCCGCTCAACGTCGTCATCATCAACAATCCCACGAAGACCTACGATGGCCTGACCACCGCCCTGCTCGGCGCGGACAACTTCAGGGTCACCGGCTTCCTCGATGGCCAGGGGGCGTCCGTGACCCAGACATCGGGGGCCTATGCCGAACCCAACGTCGGCCTGCACCTCGTAACGGCAGATCTGGCTGCAGAGAATTTTGCGCCCAACGCCGGCACCCTGATCTCCAACTACGCCGTCCCCGCGAATGCGGTCGGCCTCGGGACCATCACGCCCGCGCAGCTGACCGCCATGCTGGTCGGCGTCCGCAAGACCTATGACGCCTCGACGGCGGCCCTGCTCACGCCTTCGAACTTTGTCCTTTCCGGTTTTGCGGCGGGCGAAGGAAGCTCGGTGACCCAGGCCAGCGGCCGGTATGCGTCGCCGAACGCAGGGACCTGGGCCGTGACAGCCACGCTCGCCAACGGAGACTTCTCGCCGACCGCATCGACCCGGCTTTCCAACTACATCCTGCCGACGATCGCTTCGGGAACGGGCGTGATCGACCAGGCGATGCTGACCGCGATCATCACGGGCCGCCCGATCAAGACCTATGACGGCACGACCGGTGCGACGCTGACCTCGGCCGATTATACCCTCGACGGCTTTGTCGCAGGACAGGGCGCGACCATCACCCGGACCGTGGGCGTCTACGACTCCAGGAACGCCGGCGAGCGCACGGTCACGGCCGCCCTCGGCGCGAGCGACTTCACGGCAGGGTCCGGCACCCTTTTGTCCAACTACGTCTTGCCGACAAGCGCGTCCGGAGCGGGCCAGATCAACCCTGCCGCTCTCGTGGCGGCGATCATCGGCGACCCTCGCCGGGCGTACGACGGCACGACAACGGCCTATCTCCAGTCGTCCAACTTCCTGCTGACCGGACTGGTGGGCGGCGACGTCGTTTCGGTCACACAGGATCGAGGTCTCTACGACGGCAAGGACGCGGGGTCTCGCGGCGTATCAGCCGCGCTGACAGGCGGTGACTTCGCTGCGGGGTCCAGCACGCTTCTGTCCAACTATGTGTTGCCGACATCGGCCGTTGGCGGCGGAACGATCGACCGCGCGATCCTGACCGCATCCATCGTCGGCTATCCATCCAAGCGCTTCGACGGGACAACGACCGCTACGCTCACGCCCGAGAATTATGCGACGGCGGGCTTCGCTCCCGGCGAGGGCGCGGCCATCACCCAGACGGTCGGCCAGTACGACAGCGCGGCGTCCGGCTCCCGAACGGTCACCGCGCAACTGAGCGATCCGAACTTCGTCGCCGACAGCGGCACCCTGCTGTCCAACTACATCCTGCCGACGACGGCGGAGGGTCCGGGGGAAATCACGTCGTCGACCGGACCGATCGCTCCGGACTGCCTGACGGATCCATCCGAAGCCTGCCTGACGCTGGAACTCGCCTATACCATCGGCAATCCTCGCACCTTCATCCCCTATCCGTCGGAAGAGGGGCTGTATCTCGGCCGGACCAACGGCTTCGGCGATCTCGGGGTGGTGATCACGCCAATGACGATCGAGCAATCTCCAACGAGCGAGACAATAGCCAGCGGCGCTCCAGTCCTGAATTCCACCGATCAGGTGCTCATCCAGGGCGACCGGGACAAGCGCTGGACGCTGAGATTCCAGGCCCCGCCCGCAACCATCAACCTCGGCGGATTGCAGCCTTGAAACATAAAATCCTACTCCTGTCGGCCGCCGCGTTCATGGCGACGCCCGCCGTCGGCTGGGCGCAGGATTTCGAGCGCGTCATTCCGGTCCCTCCGGCGCCGCGACCGAGCCCGCAGGTGCAGGCCCCGGCCCCGCCGCCCCCGCCCGCGAACGATCCGACGGTTCTTGCCCCCGCCCTCAACGGACTGGTCTTTGTGCCCGGCCTGGCCTCATTCGAGCCCCGGGGCGTAGATGCGTCCTACGTGCCGAACGGCGAGGTCGCTGCACCGGGCCTACCCCTCCTTTCAAGCCCAGGGTTCGCCGCTGACATGGCGCCCTTTCTCGGCCGCCCCCTGACCCGATCGACCCTTGAACAGATCACGGCCGCCGTCCGTGAAACCTATGTCGCTTCCGAACGCCCCTTCCTCGAAGTCAGCGTTCCGGAACAGAATATCCAGAACGGCATCGTCCAGATCGTCGTGACGGAATACCGACTGGGCGAGGTCCGGGTCTCGGGCGCCAATCATTTCTCGGACGGGCTGATCAGGCGCTACGGCAATCTCCAGCCGGGCGAGGTCCTGACCCTGCCTCGAATGCGTCGGGCGCTGGACGACTTCAACCAGAACCCCTTCCTTGCGGTCGACGCGGTGGTCCAGCCCGGCGAAATCACCGGCTATAGCGACGTCGTGGTCGAGGCGAAGGACGAACGTCCCATCCGCGTCTACGGCGGCTATGACAACCAGGGCGTCCCCAACCTGGGCAGGGCCGAATGGAACATAGGCTTCAACGCCGGTAATCTCTTCGGCGCGGGCCAGATCTTCTCCTATCAGTACACACGCAGTTTCACGGGTCGGTATCAGTCGCACTCGTTCAGCGACGTCATTCCCATGCACGGCGGCACCCGCCTGCTTCTGTTCGGCGCCTATGCGAAACAGAAGCCCGAGATCGCATTCGGATTCGGCAGCGAGGGCCATTCAGCCCAGCTTAGCGGCCGATTCTCGCACCGGCTGGAAGATATCGGCCGCGCCAGCCAGACCTATCAGATCGGACTGGACTACAAGAACGTCGACAACAATCTAGAATTCCAAGGATTCCGGCTACTTCGCACCAATGTGGAGATTGTGCAGTTTCCCTTCATCTACAGCCTGTCGATTCCGGACGATTGGGGAAGCACGGAGATCGAGAACCTCGCGGTCTTCTCTCCAGGCAATGTCACCGTGCACAACGGGGATGAAGACATTCGAGCGCTCGTGCCCGGTTCCGACGCGACCTATGGCTATGATCGGTTGACGGTCACGCGAACCACCCGCCTGCCTGGCGACGTCACCTGGATCGTGCGCGGCCTGGCGCAGATCGCCAGCACCAACCTGCCCTACAGCGAGCAGATCGGCGCCGGGGGGCTGGGGACGGTACGCGGCTATGACAGCAACACGGCCTTGGGCAGTCAGGGCTACCTGCTGAGCACGGAGTTGCGTGCGCCGGCCTTCAGCTTCGTACGTCTGTTGGAGCGCGACAGTCCTGTTCGGGACAGTCTGCAACTCGGCGTATTTTTCGACTACGCGGACGTCGATCAGCGGACGGCCTTTCCCGACCTGCTTCAGTCAGGCGCCGAACTGGCGAGCGTCGGTTTCAACATCCACTACAATTTCCAAGACGCGTTCGCCGTCCAGTTCGAAGTCGGCCACCAGCTGCGCCGCGCGCCCGGCGCCGATGATCGACACACCCTGGCCGCCGTCGTGGTTTCAATGGGATTCTGAGACGGACAGGCGATCCGATCGTCAGCGCCCGGACGGATGCGCGGTCGTGACCGCTGACGTTGAGCCTCACGCACGAGCCTTGAGCTTGACCAGGGCGGCGAAAGGCTGTGAAACGCGGTGATCGCAGGGTTCACTCCCCAGCAAACGGGCTTATTCGTCCGCACCTCCCCTCTCCGGCCGCCTCACTTCTCCCATGTCAGAGACGACCAACAAGCTGGGCCACAAGATCGGCAAACGCGGCGCGCGCACCCGTCGCGCCATTGTCGACGCCCTCCGCGGCCTTCTGACCCAGAGGCACCTGGGAGAGATCCGTGCAGCGGACGTGGCGCAGGCCGCTCAAGTGTCGGCGCCGACCTTCTACACCTATTTCAAATCCGTCGAGGAAACGCTTCTGGTGCTGTGCGAGGAGGCTGGCGAGGATTTCCAGCGGCTGTCGTCGCACATCCACGCCGACTGGTCTGGCGACCGAGCGTTTGAGGCGGTGCGCACCTATGTCACCGAGGTCCTGGCCCTTTGGGACGAGCACGGGCCCGTCCTGCGGGTTGAACACATGCTGGCCGACAAGGGCGAGCCCGCCTTCGCCGAGAGCCGCATCCGACGACTGCGACGGCTTCACCTCGCGCTGGAGCGGCGCATCGCCCAGGCGCGCGCCAGCGGATATCATCCCGAAGGCCTCAACCCGCGCCTGACGTCCTATGAGACGGCCAACCTGGTCGAATCGGTCGCCGCCGGCTTCGCCCTGATGCGGCGCGCCGATACGGCGGAGGCCATTATCGACACGACCGCGCACATCGTCGTCAAGCTGACGACCGGACGCTGAAGACCCCGTCGGCCTCTCACCCGCCGCCGAGCGCTACGGCGGTATGGTAGACGATGAAGGCGCCCAGGTAGGCCAGGCCGAACATGTAGCCCACCATGATCAGGGTCCACTTCAGCGAGCCTGTCTCGCGGCGCACGACGCCGATGGTCGGGAGGCATTGAGGCGCAAAGACATACCAGGCCAGGAAGGCCAGACCCGTGGCCAACGACCAGTCGGCGGACAGGACCGAAGCCAGGGCGCCGACATTTTCCTCGGCGCCGGCGACGGCGTAGACCGTGCCCAGAACCGCCACGGCCACTTCGCGTGCGGCCATGCCGGGCACCAGGGCCACCACCATCTGCCAACTGAAGCCGATGGGCGCGAAGATAGGCTGCAGCGTCTTGCCGATCATGCCGGCGAACGAATAGTCGATGGCCGGCCCGGTCGCGCCTTCCGGCGGATAGGGGAAGGTCGACAGCGCCCAGACGATGATCATCAGGGGCAGGATGATCTTGCCCGCGCGACGCATGAAGATCTTGGCGCGCAGCCACAGATTGAAGAGCACGCTCTTGATGTCAGGCGTCTTGTAGGCGGGCAGCTCCATCATGAAGGGCTCGACCGCGCCGCGCCAAAAGACCTTGCGGATCACCACCGAGACCAGAAGCGCGCTGATGATGCCGCTGGCGTACAGCCCGAACATCACCAGCCCTTGCAGACTGACGAAGCCCCACACCGTCTCGTTCGGGATGAAGGCCGCGATGATCAGGACATAGACGGGAATGCGCGCCGAACAGGTCATCAGCGGCGCGATCAGGATGGTGGTCAGGCGGTCGCGCTTCGCCTCGATCACCCGCGTCGCCATGATGCCGGGGATGGCGCAGGCGAAGCTGGACAGCAGGGGAATGAAGGCGCGGCCATGCAGCCCCGCCCCGCCCATGATCTTGTCCATCAGGAAGGCCGCGCGGGCCATGTAGCCGAAATCTTCCAGCACGATGATGAAGAAGAAGATGATCAGAATCTGCGGCAGGAAGACCAGAACGCTGCCGACCCCGCCGATCAGGCCGTCCACGATCAGGCTTTGCAGCAGGCCGTCTGGCACGACCGCCGCCACCCAGCCGCCGACCAGGGCGAACAGAGCCTCAATGCCGTCCATCGCGGGTGTGGCCCAGGTGAAGACGGCCTGGAACATGACGAACAGGACGCCCAGCAGGATCGCCAGACCGGCGACCGGATGCAGCAGGACGCTGTCGATCTTGCCCGTCAGGGTATCCGGCCGTTCGGGCGGACGCACGCACGCCTTGACGATGCGCTCGGCCTCGCGGTGCGCGACGCGGATTTCGGCGGCGGACGGCGCGTGCCATTCACTGTGGGTCTCGCCCACCGCCAGATCAGCCTGTCCTTGAGCGGCGGCGACCAGTTCGGCGATGCCGCGCTTGCGGGTCGCCACCGTCGTAACCACCGGCGCGCCGATCTCGGCCGACAGCCTCTCCAGGTCGATCCTCAGACCTTGACGCTGGGCGATGTCGTACATGTTCAGCGCCAGCACCATCGGCCGTCCGACCTGCTTCAGCTCCAGCGCCAGACGCAGCACCAGCCTCAGGTTGGTGGCGTCGGCGACGCAGATGACCACGTCCGGCGGCGTCTCGCCCGGCAGGGTCCCCAGGACCGCGTCACGGGTGACTTCCTCATCCAGACTGCGGGCGCGCAGGGAATAGGTGCCGGGCAGGTCCAGCACCGACAGGGTGCGGCCATCGGCGGCGGTGATCCGCCCCTCCTTACGCTCGACGGTCACGCCGGCGTAGTTGGCGACCTTCTGATGCGCGCCGGTCAGGGCGTTGAACAGGGCGGTCTTGCCGCTGTTGGGATTGCCGACCAGGGCGATACGGGCGGTGCGAACGGCCATGTCCATCAGAGGGCTCCCCCATCAAGACGAATGGTCAGACTGGCCGCCTCATGCCGACGCAGGGCGACACGCATGTCGTCCACCCTGATGGCGATGGGGTCGCGTCCAAACAGGCCTTCGTGCAGCAGTTCGACCTGGGCGCCCTCGACGAAGCCGAGCTCCAGCAGGCGACGCTCCAGTTCGGCCTCATGCTCATGGTGGTGGCCCTGGACGCCGACCTGAACGATGACGCCGCGATCACCCCGTCGGGCCTGGCTGAGTTTGATGGTGTCGGTCATGGCGCTCATTACGACGGCGGTCGCGCCGTTCATACTTTATGAAAGCGACTATCAGCCGCACGCCTTGCGCGTCCAGTGGCGATAACGCGCGCCCTTGGGACCAAATGCCCATCGGCAAGTCGCGCGGTCCAGCTTAAGGAGGTCATACGATGGAGCCCGCTATGCGCAATATTTCGATCCTGTCCGCTGTCGTCGTCTCGATGGGCCTCTCGGGGTGCGGCGACAACACCCCGCCTGCGACCGGAACGCCCAAGGCCCCGCCGCCCCCCGCCCTGACCGAGGCCGAGAAAGTCGCGATGCTGGCGACCCTGCCCGCTCCCTACAGCGCCGGTGATCTGGAAAACGGCCGCCGCGCCTTCGCCCGCTGCCGATCCTGCCACACGATCACGCCGGGTGGACCGAACATGACGGGCCCCAACCTCTATGGCGTCTTTGGCCGTGCGGCCGGGTCCGACGCCAAGTTCAGCTACTCTCACGCCATGCGGACGGCGGGCTTCAGCTGGGACGCGGACAAGCTGGATCACTGGCTGCAGAACCCGCGCACCTTCCTGCCCGGCAACAAGATGACCTATCCCGGCCTGCCTGACGCCACGGACCGCCGCGACGTCATCGCCTTCCTGAAGGTCGAGACGGGCTTCAAGCCGGAAACGGCGAAGGCCGCCGCTTCCGCGACGGCCCCGCTTTCCTGACGATCAAGCCCAGAGCCACCTAACCCGGCGTCATGTCCGGCGTCTTGCCCTCGGCGATTTCCTGGGCCTCCCATTCCTCGATCTTGCGGGCGGTGTATTCCGGCGACCTGGTGAAGCGGGCCAGGACGCCATAGATGACCGGCACCACGAACAGGGTCAGCATGGTGGCGAACATCGCCCCGGTGAAGATGACCACGCCGATGGTCTGACGGCTGCCGGCGCCGGCCCCCTGCCACAGCATCAGCGGCAAGGCGCCGAAGGCGGTGGCGATCGAGGTCATGATGATCGGGCGAAGACGAAGGCTGGCGGATTCGATGATCGCCTCGCGGATCGTCCGTCCCTGATCGCGCAACTGGTTGGCGAACTCGACGATCAGGATGCCGTTCTTGGCCGCCACTCCGATCAGGATGATCAGGCCGATCTGGCTGTAGATGTTCAGGCTTGAACCCGCCATCAGCAGACCGAACAGCCCGCCCGCCGCCGCCAGAGGCACGGTCAGCATGATGACCGCCGGGGTGATCCAGCTCTCGAACTGCGCCGCCAGCACCAGGAAGACCAGCAGCAGGGCCAGGGCGAAGGCCCAGCCCACGGCGCTGCCCGCCTCCTGCTGATCGCGCGCCGCGCCGCCCCAGCGGATGGTGCCGACGCCCTGAGGCTGCTTGGCGACCTCTGCGTTCAGGAAGGCCACGGCGTCGTCAATGGTCGTTCCGGGGTTCAGATCGGCCTGCAAGGTAATCGCCCGCTGGCGATCCAACCGGCGACGATCAGGCGTGTCGCCCGAGGTCTGGGTGGTGACCACCGCCGACAGCGGCACCAACTGGCCCGCGCCGGTCGAGACATAGAGAGCCTCCAGATCAGCCACGCTGCGACGGTTGTCGCGGTCGGTCTGCAGGATGACGTCGTATTCCTGACCGCCCTTGATGTAGGTCGTGGCGCGACGCGAACCGAACATGGTTTCCAGCGCACGGCCGATCTGTTGCGACGACACGCCCAGGGCCGCCGCCTTTTGCGGATCGACATCGACCAGCAGGCGCGGCGCATTCGGCTCATAGTTGAGGCGAGGCCGCGACAGGCCCGGATTTTCGAGGGCCGCGGCCAGAATGGGCTGCAACCAGTTGTAGATCGGCCCGTACTCGGAACCCGTCACGATCATCTCGACCGAGTTGGAGTTGCCGCCGCCGCGCTGGAAGGCGCCGGGGGTGGAGGCGTTGACCTGGGCGTCCGTCTGGCTGCGCAGCTTGCCGTTCAACTCCTGAGCGATCTCATCGGCCGAACGCTTGCGCTCGGACCAGTCGGCCAGGTTGAGGACCGCGCTGCCCGAACTGAAGCCTGAACCCCCGAAACCCGGCGCGGAGATCAGGAAGTTGGCCGCTTCGCCGCTGTCACGATACTCGGCCAGGATGGGCTCGAGCCCCAGCATGATCCTGCGGGTGTAGTCGAAGCCCGCGCCTTCGGGGCCGGCGATCCGCAACGTCACGCGCCCCCGATCTTCATTCGGCACCAACTCATTCGGCAGATGCAGGAAGATGCCCGTTGCTCCGGACGCGACCAGAACGATCAGACCAATCACCCCGCCCAAGGCGATGCGACGCCCCAATAGGGCGTTGAGCGAGTTGGCGTAGGAGTTCTTCAGCGCATCCATGGCCCGGTCGACACGACGCGCCACCCAGCCGCCAGTGTGAGCCGGCTTCAGGATCTTGGAGGCCATCATCGGCGACAGGGTCAGCGCCAGGAAGGCCGAGAAGGCCACAGCCGCCGCAATGGTCGCCGCCAGTTCCACGAACAGACGACCGACATATCCGGGCAGGAACAGCAGCGGGGCGAACACCGACAGAAGCACCACGGTGGTCGCCACGACGGCGAAGAAGACCTGACGCGCGCCGCGCTCGGCGGCGATCAGCGGTGGCTCGCCATGATCCAGACGACGCTGGATGTTCTCGACCACGACGATGGCGTCGTCGACCACCAGACCGATCGCCAGCACCAGGGCCAGCAGGGTCAGCAGGTTCAGCGAGAAGCCCAGGGGGGCCAGGACGATAAAGGTCGCCAGCAGACAGATGGGCGCCACCACCGACGGGATGATCGCCGCCCGCAGACTGCCCAGGAAGATGAAGTTGACCAGGGCCACCAGCGCCATTGAAATGCCGATGGTGATCCAGACCTCGTCAATCGCGTGGGAGGTGAAGACCGAGTTGTCGGACCCGACTTCCAGCGTGGTGCCCGGCGGCAGGGTCGGCGTCACCTGCTCCATCAGGGCGCGAGCGCCTTCCGAGATAGCCAAGTCGTTGGATTGGGCCTGACGCGTGATGGCCAGGCCGATCTGGTCGATACCGTTGCCACGGAACAGGCGGCGGTCCTCAGCCGGCGCCTCCTCAATCCGGGCGATGTCGCCCAGGCGGGTGACATAGGCGGCGTTGCCCAACAGGGCGCCGGTCACGCCGTTGGTCATGGCCGTGGTGGCGGCCGCCAGCGTGCCCGAGCTCTGGGCGCCCGTCGCCGTCGACGCCGAACCCCGCGTGCCGATGGGCAGTTGGGCGAAGTCGGCCGGCCGCGCATAGGTGCGCGCCACGCGGACGGTGTAATCCTTTTGCGCCGACTCCAGCGAACCGGCGGGCAGTTCGACATTCTGGTTGGTCAGGGCCGTCTCGACATCGTTGACCGTCAGACCGCGCGCCGCCATGGCGGCGGCGTCCAGCCAGATGCGCATGGCGTAGCGTTGCTCGCCGAAGATGTTCACCTGGGCCACGCCGGGCACGGTGGCGAAACGGTCGACCAGGTAGCGGTCGGCATAGTCCGTCAGCTCCAGACGATTCATCGTCGTGGAGCGCAGGAACATGATCATGATCGGCTGGCTGTCGGAATCGGCCTTGGCCACCTCCGGCGGATCAGCCTGATCCGGCAGACGGCCCTGAACACGCGAAACCCGGTCGCGCACGTCGTTGGCGGCGTCGTCGATATTACGGTCCAGCGAGAACTCGATGTTGACGCTGGAACGGCCGTCGCGGCTGGTCGAGTTGATGCGCTCGACGCCCTGGATGCCGGCGATCTGCTGCTCGATCGGCTCAGTGATCCGGCTCTCGATCACCTCGGCCGAGGCGCCGGCGTAGGAGGTGCTGACGGAAACGACCGGAGGATCGACGTCCGGCAGTTCCCGGACCGGCAGGAAGAAGAAGGCCGCCAGACCGATGACGCACAGGACAATGGCCGCGACCGCCGCGAAAACCGGACGACGGACCGAAACATCGGACAGCATCATTTGCGGGCCGCCGTCGCCGCGCCCGGGGCGACCTTCTGCTGGCCCGCGCCGCCGACAGTGACAGGCGCGCCCGGCTGGATACGGTTCAGGCCGGACGCAACCACGCGGTCGTTGTTGTCGAGGCCCGACAGAATTTCGACGAAGCCGCCTTCGACCGCGCCCGCCTGCACCTCGACACGCTGGGCGGTCGCGCCGTTTTCGCCGCGCGCGATGCGATAGACGAAGGCGCCCTGCCCTTCATACTGAACAGCGGCTTCGGGAACCGACAGGCTCTGACGACGGCCCTGCTGCACGGCGACCCGCATCATCATGCCGGGGCGGATGCGATTGCCGGGGTTGGCGAACTCGGCCCGGGCGATGACGGCGCGGGTCTGCTCGTTGACGCGCGTGTCCAGCAAGGCGATGCGGCCAGAGACGGTTTCGTCGGCATAGGCGTCCGCCGTGGCGCTCAGCGGCGTACCGATCTCCAGCACGCCCAGATAGCGTTCCGGCAGCGGGAAATCGACGCGAATGGCGCTGGTGTCGTCCAGGGTGGTGATGATCGATCCGGGCGAGATCAGGGTTCCCGGGGTTACCGTGGTCAGACCCAAGACCCCTGCGAAGGGCGCGCGCAGCACGCGATCGCCGCGGCGGGCTTCTGACGCAGCCACAGCGGCGCGGGCGGTCTGAAGGGCCGTTTCGGCGGTTTCAGCGGTCACGCGCGGCGCCACGCCGCGTTCGGCCAGAATCTTGAATCGGTCGTACTCGCGCTGGGCCTGAGCCAGTTGCGCGCGAGCCTGGATCAGATCGGCGTCTTCCTCTCGCGCCTGAAGTTCGACCAGAGGCGTTCCGGCCGCGACCCTCTGGCCGTCCGTGAACATGACGCGCGTGATCAGTTCGGTCGAGTTCGAGGTGATGTTGACCGAGCGCTTGCTGCGCGCCACGCCCAGCACCCGGATCTGGTCAGCGAACTCACGCGGGGTCGCGATCGCCTCGGCCACCGCCTGACCGCGTCCGCCGCCGGGACCGCCGCGCCCCGGACCGCCAGCGCCACCCTTGCTGTCGTCGGTCAGGGTGATCTTCAGCACCGCCGCCAGGACCATCAGCCCTACCAGACACGCCGCCGCGATAATGAAAAAATGGCGTTTGAACACGCGACGCAGTCTCCCCGACAACAAGCGGTCCCGCTTAGCGGGTCATGGTCGTTACGCAAATAAAGTATCTGTAACGGCCGGCTGTTTGGTTTCCGTCGCGAAAAGCGGATCAGAACCGTCGCCACACGCCGATGACCGGTCCGCCCGCCACGGGGGTATCGCGCCCCGCCAGGGCCTGCCGCCATCCCCCCTGAAGACTCCAGACGCCAAAGTCGCGCACGGCCGTGACTTCCACCGACAGCCAGCGCGCGCCATCCCCGTCCACGGCGCCTCCAAATCCTTGCGCCATGAGCATCCAGTCCTCGCCTACATGAGCGCCCGCCGTCAGATCGACCCGAACCTCGTCCGGGAGGCCCTGACGCCATCGTCGCGCAACCTGCGCCTCGACAAAGCTGCGTTGCGGCATCCATTTCGAACCAGAGCCGTCGATTGAGCGACCGGCCAACAGCCGCACCTCCCAGTCGCTGTCGCCCACGCCAGGCGGCGCATAGCCTGCATTTCGGCCTTCGCCGTTTCGAGCGTAGCCTGCGTAGACGGCCACGACATTGGCGTCGTCACGATAGGCCTGCCAGCGCGCCCCGATCTCGATGGGGCCCTGCCCCTCATATTCAACGTAGTCGTCGCGCCCTTGCTGCCATTCGCCCTTGAACTGCAGCGTCAGTCGGTCCGTCAGCCCGTACTCGACGAGAAGCGACGCCGCCCGGTCGACACGCTCGGTCGGCAGGCTCTCGGTCCCGCCATCCGAGCCAAAGCGCTCGTCGGCACGTATGTCCTCGTATTTGACGATGGCCTGCCCCTGCCCCTTGGGCAGATTCCAGCTGCCGGCGAGCGTGGGCGATGAAGCTCCCGCCAGCACCCCAATGATGATCAGCCCCCCGACCGCCCTCACACGTCGTAGCCCGGTGATTTTCGCTCGAGCTGGCGCAGGGCGCCCGGCCAGGCGAGCGAAGAGATGAAACCGATGCCTCGCCCCTGGTCCTTCGTCTCGGCCTGAGCAGCGTCCGGTGCCATCAGCACGTGCTCGCGTCCGCCTGACAGGGCCGCCACCTGCTGGGCGCAGGCCCGTTCCAGAAAGAATATCCCGACCCAGGCCTGAGCGGCCGTCTCACCCACCGCCATCGTGCCGTGGTTGCGCAGCAACATCAGCGGCTTGTCGCCCAGATCGGCCACCAGCCGCTCACGCTCGTCATGGTTCAGCGCCAGTCCTTCATAGCCGTGATAGGCCACCTGATGCTGCAACAGGCAGGCGTTCTGGCTGATCGGCAACAGACCATGCTGCTGCGCCGCCACGCCGACGCCGTTCACCGTATGAAGATGGACGACGAATTTGGCGTCGTCGCGCGCGGCGTGCACCGCCGAATGGATGGTGAACCCCGCTGGATTGATGAAACTGGCCGTCTCCTGAACGATGACGCCATCCAGATCGACCTTTACCAGGCAAGAGGCTGTAATTTCGTCGAAATACCAGCCGTAGGGATTGATCAGAAAATGATGCTCAGGTCCCGGCACGCGCGCCGAGATATGGGTGAAGATCATGTCGTCCCAGCCGTGAAGCGCCACCAGTCGGTAGAGGGCGGCCAGTTCCACCCGCGCCTGCCACTCGGCCTCCGACACTCGCGATTGCAGCGATGACGCCGATCCATCCGCCATGACGACCTCCCTTATCGTTGTTCTGTTGAACCTCGCCCCGCTCCAGCGTCGCGTCAAGCGACCCGCGTTCGACCCGGAAGCTTTTCGTTAACCCTGTTTTCACGCGCGCCGGATGACTATGCGGCGCGGCCCGGGCGGCCGTCCTTCAATACGCGGAGCCGCCGGTGTCCACAGTCGTTCCGCCAGACCTGACGCACGCGTCGCAGGCCGTTCCCCTGTCAGGTTTGAACCAGTTGCTGGACCTCGCCAAGAAGCGCTCTCCCGACGATCAGAACCGGTTGCTGATGGGCGTGGCGGGGCTCTACGAGTCTGCGGGCGCTCACGGCGGCGCTCCCGAGGCCCTGGCCGACATTTTCATCGCCCTGACCCGCAGCGCCGAGCGTGAAATCCGCCAGGTCCTGGCTCAGCGGCTGGCCAGGGTGGAATGGGCGCCCGCCGCCCTGGTGCGCATGCTGGCGGCAGACGAAATCGAGATCGCCCGTCCTGTGATCGCCGCCAGCCCGCTGCTGCTGGACGAAGACCTGCTGCAACTTCTGTCTGACTGCTCGATCGAGCATCAGATTCAGGTCGCGTTGCGCCCCAACATCGGAGCGGCGGTGGCCCGCGCCATCATCGCGGGCGCTGACCCTGCGGTGATGACGGCTCTGGCTACGAATCGAACCGCCCAGATCGAAGCCTCCGTCTTCGCCGATCTGGTCGGCCATTCGCGTCAGTTGGCCGCCCTGCGCGCGCCGTTGACGCGTCACCCCTCCCTGGACGAGGCTCTGGCGCTCCGTCTTTACCAATGGGTCGGCGACGCCCTGCGCCAGGCGATCAGCGACCGTTTCACAATCGACCCGGATCGACTGGCGGAAGCCGTCCGATCCGTTGCCCGGACCACGGCAGGCGAGACCGCAGAAGGTCAGGTCGGCGCCGTTGACTGGGACGCGCCCCCGGAAGATCCGGATGCGCGTCTGGCGGCCAAGCTGCATGCGGCCGGACAGTTGCGCCCCGCCTATCTGATCCGCGCCCTGCGAGAGGAAAAGCTGGGGGTCTTCGCCCATGGCCTGGCGATGCTCGGGCGGTTCGAAGTGACGCAGGTTCGTCGCGCGCTCGACGGCGACACGGCCCGGCCGCTCTTCCTGGCCTGTATCGCCGTCGGGCTGGATCGCGCCGCATTTCCCGCCATTCTGACTGAAATCCGCAAGCTGAACAAAGGCTTCCCGCGCGATCCCGACAGCTCTGCCTGGCGCCTGGCCGAGCGCTCCGCCGATCAGGCCGCCTATGAATTTCGGCTACTGATGGCCGAAGACCGCGCTTCCGTTTGACACGGGCGATCCCCTCCGCTTGCGTGACTTCGTGAAAACCTCCTCAGCCCCTCTCGCCCTGACCTTTGTCGCCAGCGACCGCCCCGAAGCCGAAACGGCGCGCGAGCGGCTGAGCGAACGCTACGGTTCCGTTCCCGTGACGGAAGCCGACGTCGTCATCGCACTCGGGGGCGACGGCTTCATGTTGGAGACCCTGCACAACAACCTGCAGCGCCGAACCCCGGTCTACGGCATGAACCGGGGCTCGGTGGGGTTCCTGATGAACGACTATGAGGAAGACGACCTTCTGGAACGCCTCGCCGAGGCCGACCGCACGGTCATCCACCCCTTGCAGATGGACGCCTGGGTCGAAAGCGGCGAGGTCCACAGCGGCCTGGCCATCAACGAGGTCTCCCTGCTGCGACAGACTCGCCAGAGCGCCAAGCTGCGCATCAGCATCAACGACAAGGTGCGCCTGGAGGAGCTGAGCTGCGACGGCTGCATGGTCGCCACGCCCGCCGGCTCGACCGCCTACAACCTTTCGGCGCATGGCCCCATCATCCCGCTGGACGCGCCCAGCCTGGCGCTGACGCCGATCAGCGCCTTCCGCCCGCGTCGCTGGCGCGGGGCCCTGCTGTCGCACACGGCGCGCGTGCGTTTCGAGGTGCTGGAGCCCGACAAGCGGCCGGTCAGCGCCACCGCCGACAACTTCGAAGTTCGGCGGGTCACCCGCGTCGAGGTACGCGAACGCCGCGATATCAGCCTGACCATGCTGTTCGACGCGGGCCGCTCTTTCGAAGAGCGCGTCATGGCGGAACAATTCGCCAGCTGAAACGTCACGGGTTTTTAAGGCTCCCAGGCCTAGGCTGTCCGCTACGAGTTCAGGAGCCCGTCACGTGAGCAACCCTCCCCAGGTCATTCGCCCGCCCAATCCCCTGCGCGCCAAGGTCGGCGGTTTCGGCGGCATCGACGCCGACGCCATCGCCAAGGCAGAGGCCGCCCTCAAGGCCATGTCGGCCCAGTTCGGCCAATGGCTGCAGGACGAAATCACCAAACTCGACCAGGCCCAGGCCGAGATCCGCGCCAAGGGCTATACCCCCCAGACAGCGGAAGCCCTCTATTTTCGCGCCCATGACCTCAAGGGACTGGGCGCCACCTATCAGTACCCCCTGGTGACCCGCATTGCGGGCTCGCTCTGCCGGATGATGGATGACGCCGACAGGCGGATGCAGGCGCCCGTAGCGATCCTCGACGCCCACATCGACGCCATCCGCGCGGTCGTGCGCGATGAAATCCAGACGGACGAACATCCGGTCGGACGCGAACTGGCGGAAACCCTGGAAGCGCGCGTCAACGAACATCTCGCCTGACGCCGACGACGGTCAAAGAAAAGGCGCCGCCGATGCTGGGGGCGCCTTTTTCATGAGCGGATGCAGCCTAGGCTGCGCTGACGGCCGCCTCGACAGCCATCTCAGTCGATTGGTCCAGCCGCTCCATCAGATAGGCCAGATCATCGCGCGACGTGCTGGGGCGCTGGCTCAGGAAGCGTTCCAGCATGCGTTGGCGGAACACGTCGCTGGCTGTATCCCCGCCTTCCGCCTGTAGCGCCCGCCAGGTATCGACCCCGGCGCGGAAGGCCTGAAACAGGCGCGGCGGAAGCCCGGCCCGATCGTAGATGGATTTCAGCCCCAGAGGCCCCGCATCATGCACCATCAGCCAGGCGCGATGGTGCGGCGTGCCGGTCAACTCGGCCAGGGCATGTTCGAACAGGGCCATCTGGCCCCGCGCCAGCGCGCGCAGCAGCAGCGACGCATTCAGCGCCCTGCGCGCGTTCAGTCCGGCGACGAAGGCCGGCAGGTCGTTGCTGACCCGCGCCTGATCGACCAGATCGACGGTCACCCGCTCGCGCGTGAACTGCGAGAACTGGATCGCCGTTTCCGGGGCCACGGCGTGGCGCGTCACCAGATGCTCGCGCACCGCGTCGCTGGCCAGCGCGACCAGCCGCTCGGTGACCGACAGCGGCAGGACCTGGCGATAGGCGATGGCGGAAACGATCTCGGACGTCTGGCTGAACCGGTCGATCACCACGCCCAGAGCCGCTTCGGAAATATCCGCATTGTCGTTGGCCGCCAGGGCGCGCACGGCAGACTGGCAACCTTCCGCCGCGAGCACGGTCGCGACGTCGCGTGGCACGCAACCCCTGCCCGCGACAGCGGTCTGGCGCACCGCTGAACCGGCGCGAATGATTTCAATCAGGTCGTCATCGGTAAAGACCGGCGAGCAACTGATGATCGGCAAGGCCACGCTGTCCACGTCGGCGACCAGGCGGCGCGCCACCTCGCGCGGCATCAGGTCCGACGATTTCAACGTGACAGCAAGGGCGCGCCGCACCAATTCGGCGGCGTCGTTGGCCATGACGTTCAGAATCTTTTGCGCGGCGGCCCTGTCGGCCTCGTCCAGCGGCATCCGGTCAATGCTGCGACACAGCTTGTGCGCCGCCGCCGCGCGCTCGTCTTCCGCGTCAGATTTGATCAGACGCCTGATGTCGCTTTCCGTCAGTCGGGCGCGGTAGGCGGTCATGAAGAGCTCGTGAGCTAGGCGGGCGAAGAATCAATCGTCACGCTTAGCGTTACATAGTTAACACCTCATTAGGAATGAGGCGAAACCACGTTCTTTCAGGCCGCCGTCTCCGCCGGCGGTGCAAAGGCTCCCCCGAAGCCGCTGCTCTTGCCCCCCTGCCCGTCCTGGCCCAGCAAGAGCGCGAGCAGGCTCTGATCCTGCTTCAGGCGGTCCAGGCGCGCAGCCAGCATACGATCCTTGTCGCTCAGATCAGGCGTGGCCTTGATGGCCGAGCCGACGCCGGCCGCTGGCGCGCCTTCACCCGCGGTACGCTGCAGGTTGGCGTGAACCTCGGCCACCGTGGCGTGTCGGCCGTTGCGATAGAAAATCGAGCGATTGGCCGAGGCTGCATCAGGGAACAGCGAGGCCGCGCTGAACCCGGGCCGCGACTGCATGGCCTCCATCAGCTTGGCCGCGCCTGCGGGACCAAGGAAATGTGCAGCGTAGAGATCGCCGGCGCCCGGCTCCCGCCCCGTTCGCCCCCGCAGATAGGCGGCGTTGGAGGCCGTCAGTTCGGCCGCCATGGTCGAGGCCGCCTGAGCGTCGAACCGCAGGTCCAGCACCACGTTGCGGGCCGAGCCCTGCACTCGCCAGCGACCGTCGTCGCCGCGATGGATCAGGTCGGCGTACTGGCCATAGCCGTGCTTGGCGCCGTGCTGCTTCACCGTGGCCAGCCAGGTCTGTTCGATGAACTGGAACAGGCCCGAGGCGGACGAGGTCGAGGCCCGCGCAGACGGGTTCATCGCGCTCTCGCGGCGCGCCGTCTTCATCAGGAAATCGAAGTCCACGCCGGTCGTGCTGGACGCACGCCGGATGGCCGCTTCAACCCCGCCGGATGATGGAATCGCTCCTACGCTCATATGGTTGACGGTCGCTAACTAAGGTTAACGAAAACCTAACCGCCAAGCGCCGCAATATCGCCGCAAGCTTGGCGCGAACTTCGTTCCGTGGGCGCTGGGGAGGGTCTGCGACAGAAGGCGTTGAAGGCCATGATGATCAGAACCGCGGGCGGCCCCGGACTGGTGAGCCCGATAGACTTTTCCGAGCGTAAGAAGCCAATCCCGCGCTGGATGTGGGCGGCGATAGGAGTTTCGGCCCTGGTTCATCTCGGGGCCGGCCTGTGGCTCTATAATCAGCGGTTCGAGATCGCAGACATCCCGGCGATGGACGAAGGTCCCATCACGACGGTCGATCTGACCCCCTATCCCAAACCACCGGAGCCTGTGGTCGCGTCCAAGGTTCCGCCCGCGCCGACGCCGCCGATCCATAGGCCGGAGACCATCATCCCGTCCGAGGTGGCGCCGCTGGAGGTTCCGATTGCGCCTGTGACCTCGGCAGCCGCCGGACCGGCGATCAACCTGACCGCCCCGGCCAGCGAACCCTCGACCGGAACGTCCGTCAGCGCCGAGCCGGTGCGTTCGCCGCCAGTCATCACCAATCCCGACTGGGTGAGAAAGCCGACGGGCGAACAGATGATGCGGGCCTATCCCTCGGCCGCCGAGGCGCGCGGCGTCAGCGGCGTCGCCAACCTGTCCTGCCTGGTGAAGGTGGACGGGACCCTGACCGGTTGCTCAGTGTCGTCCGAGACGCCCGGCAGTCAGGGCTTCGGTCGCGCCGCTCTGGGCCTGACGCGCTACTTCCGTCTCAGCCCGCGCATGGTGGATGGTCAGGCCGTCGATGGCGCCCGCGTCAGCATGGCCATTCGCTTCAACCTGCCCGAAGGCTAGATGAAGCGACGGGGCGCGAGGGCCGGTTCCTGCGAGGGCCGGCCCTCGACCTCGTCAGCCACCACGCCTGCGACCAGCGGTCCCAGCAGCCAACCGTTGCGGCGCGGCCCCAGGGCCAGATGCAGCCCTTGGCCGACCGCCCCCGCCATCGGCAGGCCGTCCGGCGTGGCGCCACGCACGCCAACGCGCCATTCGATCTGTAGCGGACGCGGCGCCAGGCCCAGCACGGCCCAGGCCGCCGCCAGCATCTGTGCGCATCGCTCTGGATCGGGCCTCAGCGACCGTTCGCCCGCCTCCATCGTCGCCCCGATCACGCTGCCCTGCCCCATCGGCGCAATATAGGCCCCCGGCCCGCGCACGACGTAATCGGTCAGTCGCTCGCGCACCACGCCGATCTGCCCCCGGATGGGGATGATCAGGTCCAGCAACCGGGCTGCATCGTCAGGCAGGCCATCCAGTGCAACCGAGGCGCCGGTCGCCAGCACGACCTGAACGGCCTCGATCGCTCCCGCCGTCGTGTCGATCCGCCAGCGCGCGCCAACGCGCGTCAGGGTCGTCGCCTGGCCCTGGACTAGACGAACGCCCCGCGCCAGAGCGCCCAACGCCTGCCCCGGCTCGATCTTCCAGTCTTCGCCTGTCGTCAGCCGCCCGGTCTCAAGGTCGTAATCATGGGCGAAGCCCAATGCCGCCAGCCGCGCGGCCAGCACCTCGGCGTTCCCGCCCCGCCATTCCGCCCGGTCACGAACCACGGCCACGCCCGTCGCCTCGGCGAACTCGACCCAGGCATCGCGCCCCCGCCGCAACAGGGCCGCATGGTCGGCGCTCAGGTCGTCGATGGCGCTTTCCATCGCGGGCGCAATCATCCCCGCCGCCACCGCCGAGGCGTTCAGACCGCCGGGATCGACCAAGGTCACGTCATGGCCGCGCCGGACCAGCTCCGCCGCCGTGCACAGGCCCAGAACGCCCGCGCCGATGACCAGGATGTCTTGAGAATTGAAAAGGGGCACGGGCTGTCCTTCGACCTCCCGCGCCCCGATTTCAACCCGGCTTTTGTCTTACTCGGCGGCGAGCTTGGCCGCGCGGGCTTCTTCCAGACGCTGGGTCAGGGCCGCGTGCTGGTTCCACAGGGCCTTGGGCAGACGCTCCCCGAACTTGTCGTAGAAGGCGGGGATCAGGGCCGCCTCCTCGGTCCAGACGTCGGCGTCGACGTTTAGCAGGATGTCCAGATCGGCGTCCGACAGGCTCAGGCCCGACAGGTCCAGTGCGGCCCGGGTCGGCAGGCGGCCGACCGGGGTGTCCACGGCTTCGGCATTGCCGTCCAGACGCTCGACGATCCACTTCAGCACGCGGGCGTTGTCGCCGAAGCCCGGCCAGACGAACTTGCCGTCGTCGTTCTTGCGGAACCAGTTGACGAAGAAGAGGCGCGGCAGCTTGGACGCATCCGCCGTCTCTCCCAGCTTCAGCCAGTGACCGAAGTAGTCGCCCATGTTGTAGCCGCAGAAGGGCAGCATGGCGAAGGGATCGCGGCGCAGTTCGCCGACCTTGTTCTCGGCGGCGGCGGTGCCTTCCGAGGCCACGGTCGAGCCCATGAAGACGCCATGCTCCCAGTCGAAGGCCTCCGTCACCAGCGGCACGGCCGAGGCGCGACGACCGCCGAACAGGATGGCGTCGATCGGCACGCCCTTGGGATCTTCCCACTCGGGCGCGATGGCCGGGCACTGGCCGGCGGGCGCGGCGAAGCGGGCGTTCGGGTGGGCGGCAGGCTCGCCAGAGGCCGGATCGTGCGGCTGGCCCTTCCAGTTGGTCAGGCCTTGCGGCGTCTCCTTGGTCAGACCTTCCCACCAGACGTCGCCGTCAGCGGTCAGGGCGACGTTGGTGAAGATGGTGTTCTTCGCCAGGGTCTCGAGCGCGTTGTGGTTGGTGTTGCGGCTGGTGCCCGGCGCCACGCCGAAGAAGCCCGCTTCCGGGTTGACGGCGTAGAGGCGGCCGTCGTCGCCGAAGCGCATCCAGGCGATATCGTCGCCGACGGTCTCAGCCTTCCAGCCGGCCAGCGCCGGTTGCAGCATGGCCAGGTTGGTCTTGCCGCAGGCCGAGGGGAAGGCGGCGGCGACGTATTTGGACACGCCCTCAGGGCTGGTCAGCTTGAGGATCAACATGTGCTCGGCCAGCCACCCTTCGTCGCGGGCCATGATCGAGGCGATGCGCAGGGCGTAGCACTTCTTGCCAAGCAAGGCGTTGCCGCCATAGCCAGAGCCGTAGGACCAGATTTCGCGCGTCTCGGGGAAGTGGACGATCCACTTGTCGTCGTTGCAGGGCCAGGGCACGTCGGCCTGCCCCTCGGCCAGCGGCGCGCCCAGGGTGTGGACGGCCGGCACGAAGACGCCGTCGGCGCCCAGCATGTCCAGGGCGCCCTTGCCCATGCGGGTCATGACGCCCATCGACACGGCGACATAGCCGCTATCGGTGATCTCGACCCCCAGGGCGGAGATCTTGGAGCCCAACGGGCCCATGCAGAAGGGCACGACGTACATGGTGCGACCGACCATGCAGCCGTCGAACAGACCGTCCAGGCGGTCGCGCATCTCGATCGGATCGGACCAGTTATTAGTCGGGCCGGCGTCGGCCTCGTCTTCCGAACAGATGAAGGTGCGGCTTTCGACGCGGGCCACGTCCTTGGGGTCCGAGGCGGCGTAGTAGCAGCCGGGGCGTTTGGACTGATCCAGTTCCTTCAACGTGCCCTTGCCGATCAGGTCGGCGATGATGGCCGATTTTTCGGCGTCCGAGCCGTCGCACCAGTGAACGCGGTCCGGCCTGGTCAGGGCCGCGATCTGGGCGACCCAGGCGATCAGGCCCTTGTGGTCGGTCGGCGCGGGATAGAGTCCCGGAATCGATACGTCTGCAGTCACAATCATGGTCTCCTGAACCGGGCCGCCCGACGATCTGACGCCGTCGTGACGAGTCGGGCGCTGATCACGCCCTGTTACAGGCGCAATGCCACCGGAGACGACGTAAGGTCAACCGTTGCCAGAATTCACTTTTGTCGGAATAAATTTGCTGCGCCGCAGCATGATTTCCGGTCGCGACACGCGCCGCCTGGCGATATCAGGACTGGATGCGAACCATGGACACCCTGATCGCCCTGCCGGCCGGAGCAATGGCCTCGCCGGCCGCTGTTCGGAACGCCGAGCCCATCCTGCAGCGCCTGCGCGCCCATCTGCCGAACAAGGGGCGCGTGCTCGAAATTGCGGCGGGCGCCGGCCAGCACGCTGTCGCCTTTTCGACCGCCCTGCCCGGTCTGGACTGGACGCCCAGCGACCCCAGCCCCGAGGCCCGCGCCAGTATCGCCGCCTGGACGGCCGAGGCGGACCTGAGCAATCTCCAGCCGCCGCTTGCGCTCGATTGTCTGGATGAAACGACCTGGCCCCACGCCAGCTTCGACGCCGTCGTCTGCATCAACATGATTCACATCAGCCCGTGGGCGGCGACCGAGGGCCTGATGGCGCTGGCTGAACGCGTCCTGCCCCGTCCCGGCGGATTGCTCTACCTCTATGGCCCGTATCGCGAAGCCGAGGTTGCGCTGGCCCCGTCGAACGAAGCCTTCGACGCCAGCCTCAAGGCCCGCGATCCGGCCTGGGGCCTGCGTGATCGGGACGAGGTCGTCGCTCTGGCCCGATCACACGGCCTGGCGCTGACGTTGCGGACGGAAATGCCCGCCAACAACGTCAGCCTGCTGTTCAGACGAACCTGATCAGGCAATCGTTGCGACCACCGCCGACAGTTCGGCCCGGTCGTTGACCAGAGCGACCTTGTCGCCCCGGAACACGGCGCCCGGCGCTTCGGCTGCGATCCCGAACACCTGTGCGGCCAGGGCCACGCCGTCGGCGAAGGCCAGAACCGGCACGCCGCTAGTCCGCGCCAGCGCCAGCAGTTCCCGCACCAGCGCCACGCCGGCCTCATCGGCCAGACCGCCCGGCACGACCAGACCCTTGACCAGACCACCCGTGATGTCGGCGGCCGTCGCGGTGGCCAGAACCGTAACGCCGCTGCTGATCAGGCTGGCGTCGCCCGTAGAGATCGGAGCCAGCGAAACCCCATCGGCTCTCAGCGACGCCTCCATGTCTCCCAACTCGCCAAAATCCATCTCCCGTCGCATGACGAGCCCCATCCGCAGACGGGTGGGAACGGGGCGGTTATAGCCCTGGCGAGTGCGGGGGCCGGTCGATGCGTTGCGTTGAGCGTTCAAGACGTGTCCTTCAAAGGTTGTCGTTCAATATTCGATCGCCTGTTCGGAATGGATCAGACGAAGATCCCCTGAGGGGAAACTGAAAACGAGAATCGCCGCGTCACGGATGGACCGGACGCGATCTGGATCAGTTCGTTGGGGTGACTGAACATATAGGCCGACCGCGCTTAGGGTCAATGACGGCCCACGCCCATATGATCTCAGCGATATTCAGACGCCGCGCGCGAAATCTTTCCGAACATCGGTCACAGGATCGCTTGCCTGCCCGCCCCTCCGCCTTCTACAGAGCCGCATCCTCAAGGACGGACCGCCATGGCTTTCACCCGCACCTACGACGGCCCCGAGCCTGTCCGCATCAACAAGTGGCTGGGCCAGACCGGCGTCTGCTCGCGCCGCGAGGCAGAGGCCCTGATCGCCGCCGGCATGGTCACCATCGACGGCGAGAGCGTCACCGACGCGGGCCGCAAGATCGAACCGGGCCAGACCCTGACCCTGAACGACCGGGGCGAGGCCGCATTGGCCTCCGGCGTCACCATCCTGATCCACAAGCCGCTGGGCTATGTTTCGGGCCAGCCCGAGCCGGACAAGGTCCCGGCCGTGCGCCTGCTGACGGCAGAGAACCTCGTCGGTGAGGGCGCGCCGCCCGCCGAGGACGCCTCCCTGCCCCCCATCGGTCGTCTGGACGAGGATTCGCGCGGCCTCCTGATGCTGTCGTCCGACGGCGTGGTGGCCAAGGCCGTGATCGGCCCGCAGTCCCGCCTGGACAAGGAATACCTGGTCCGCATCGAAGGCGACGTCACCGAGAAGAAGCTGGCGCTGCTGCGCCGCGGCCTGATGCTGGACGGCCGCATCCTGAAATACGCCAGGGTCTCACGCATGGAGCAGAACCGCCTGCGCTTCATCCTGACCGAGGGCCGCAACCGCCAGATCCGCCGCATGTGCGAGATGGTGGATCTGGAAGTCACGGACCTGCTGCGCATCCGCGTCGGGCCCATCCACCTGAACAACTTGCCCGAGGGCAAGTGGCGGATGATCACCAACGAGGAACGCGACGCCTTGATCAGCGGCGCAATGGATTGAAGGTCAAGCCAGGGCGATCCCCGCCAGCCGAGTCAGTTCCGCAACATGGCTGGCGAAGGCCTTTCTGCCCGCGGATGTCAGGCTGATCCACGTCCGCTGACGCCCTTCCGACGCCGCCTTGCGAAGGGTGACATAACCCGCCTCCTCCAGCTGCTTCAGATGCTTGGACAGGACGGAATCCGACACCTCGATCCGATCACGGATCATGGCGAACTCCGCGTCATCGATGCCGGACAGAAGGGCGCAGATCTGTAGCCGCCCCGGAGCATGGATGATCGCATCGAAAACCGGAGACGCGCTCATTCACCGATCTCCGCCAACTCCCGTCGCCACACGCCCGTCCAGATTCGGCTGCCCACGATGGCGGCGATGAAGCCCAGCCCGCCTGACACCATGAAGAGCCACCAGGGCCCGACGAACCGTCCATACAAGGACAGGCTGATCAGCCCGAGGAAGACAGCCAGGAGCCCAAACGCCACCCAACGCGCGCGTTTTGGCGAGTAGCCGCTGACCCACCAGCCGAACGTCTTGCGCCACCACATCACCAGGATGGCGAGACCGCCCAGTGCGATGGGCAGGACGATCAGAGACCAGGGCTGGGGCATGCCCTGCCCCGCCACCAGAAGCCCGCAGACCGCGCCGTAGGCCAGGTCATAGCCAAGGGGATAGTTCATCGATGGCGCGACACTGCTGCGTGCGGCCCGTATCGACGCCAGGGCGTCCTGAGGGTTCTGGGGGTCCTGCGACATGACGAAGCCTCACTTTCCAATGCGGAAAGAATAGACACGACTTTCCAGATCGGCAAGCCATCATTTTCCATACTGGAAAATTAAGCGCGCAGCGCCTCGAACCACCGCTGCAGCAGCGTCGCCTCGGCGCGGTGAGCGGCGACACGGGCGGCAGCCTCCTCGTCCACGCCCCAGCGTTCCTCAGTAAAGGCTTCGTCCAGACGCGAAAGGTCCAGCGCCGCCTCGCCCGACAGGGCGCCGCGTTGAACAGCCAGTCCCAGCACCGCCGACCCCAGAAGCGGCACCGCCGTCGCCAGCCCGGTCAGGGCATGGTCGTCCAGCTCCAGCACCAAGGCCTTGACCCGCGCCAGCGCCTCGGGCGACTGCGCCCGATGCACGATGCCCTCGGCCGTGTGAAGGTTCACGCCCAGCTCTCGCGCGGCCCAATCGCGCCACGGACCCCACTCGACCTGCTGGCGTGCGATCAGCGACGCGGGATGCTCGGCCAGATAGCAGATGACGTCCGACCCGGCGTAGGCGGCGATCTCGGCGGCCACCGGCTCGCGCGTCTGGCTGACCCGGTCGATGGCGGTCGAGGTCAGACGCGTCGCGGGCATGGTTCCCGGAACCAGGAACTCGCCCTGGGCCGCCCACTCCGCGGCGACCAGCCTTGCAGCCGCCTCGGTCGGCAGGGTCAGGGTCTTGCCCGCCGGCGTCTTGGGCGTGCGGCCGTCCAGACGCACGGTCCAACCGCCTTCGTCCGCCGAGACATCAGCGACCGTCCAGAAGCGCTTGATACGCTCTTCGGACTCGCGAAAACCCTTGCGGGCGGCGACATTGGGATCAAGCGGGGGGATGTGGGACATGTCGGCCTTCTAGGCGGCAAGAGCGGTCGAGGCGAAGCGCTCCAGCGCCGCCTCCAGATCAGGGAAGTCGACGGCGACATGATGTGCGCCTGCCGCGACCTGTTCTTCGCAGGTATGGAAACCCCAGCCGACGCCCAGAGGATGCACGCCCGCATTCAGCGCCATCGTGATGTCATGGCTGGTGTCGCCGATCATCGTCGTGGACGCGGCATCGGCTCCGCACGCCGTCATGGCGGCGAGCAGCATGGCAGGATCGGGCTTGCCCGGACCATCCGCCGCGCAATGGCTGGACAGGAACAGGTCGCTCCATTCAGGCCGCGCTAGATTGCGGGCCACGCCGCGCCGGTTCTGACCCGTCGCCAGCGACAGGCGCCAGCCGTCCCGCTTCAGCCGCCGCAGCGTATCCATGACGCCGGGGTAGAGCTCTTCCTGATGCCCGGCGTCGTACATGGCGCGGAAGCTGGCCTGAAACGCCGCAACGAAGTCCGCCAGTTCGGCGTCCGTCAGACTGGGCTCCAGCACGTGCAGCGCCCTGTCCAGCGTCAGGCCGACGATCTGGCGCACCCGGTCATAGGATGGCTCGGGCAGGCCCAGGGTCTGAGCCGCTTCGCAACTGGCCCGAAAGATCGAGGCGCGGCTGTCCACCAGGGTGCCGTCAATGTCGAAAACTGCAAGCGGACGGGTCATGCCGGCGCCACGTCGAAAGCCACGGTCAGGCGCGTCTGCTCGCCGGAAAACGGCACGGTCCCGTGCCACATGTAGGAAGGAAACAGCACCAGCTTGCCCGGCTCCGGCTTCTCGAAATGTTCAGGCGGCGTGGGTACAGCACAGGCGAACGGCGGCGCGCCAAAGCCGATCCAGCCCTCTCGCCCGCCAGCATCAATCGCCGCTGGCAGATCGATGTAGCAGGCCGACGACAGCCAGCCTTCAGGATGAACATGCGGGGCATGGTATCCGTCAGGCGCCAGTTGCACCGACCAGCATCCGGCGATGCGATAGGTCCCGGTGTTGCGACGCCTCAGCGGATCGTCGCCGGCGCCCAGCCGCTCCATATAGCGTTTGATCGGCCCGTCGATGGCGACAAAGAAGGCCCGAATGGCGGGATCGTCGCTGGATTTCAGATCAACCTGCGTCTGGGTGCCGTGTCGCAGGCTCTGGCCGATCGGATGGGTCCGCACGGTGTGCAGACGCCGCAAGGCGGCAGCAAGATCACCGAGATAGGCGGTCTGATCAGACCACCCTGCGGGCGTATCGATCGCCTCGCCCCGCACGAAGGCGTCATAATCATTCAGGAACGGGCCGTTCGACGCGCCGGACAGCCGCTCATAGGTGGCCTGCAGCGACAACCAGTTCTGATCTTCCGCCGACCTGACGGTCTCGGACAGCAGGGCGGCGACGTGATCCAATTCACCTCGCGCCAGACGAATCTCGGCCAGCTTCAAGGCCAGGACCGGATGGCCTGGCGCACCCGCCACCGCCGCCAGAGCATGATCCAGCGCCAGATCGTGATCGAACGACAGGGCGGCGTTGGCCGCAGCCAGATCCAGCGCCGGATCGCGCGCCCCGCCTTCCACCAGAGCGCTCCAGACCTCACGCGGCGCCGAGCCGGTGTAGTCCATCAGCAGCCCAAGCAGGTTGCGTAAACCGCTATCGCCCGGGGCACGGGCCAGGGCCTCGCGAACCGGCGCCAGGGCAAGCGCGGCGTCCGCCGTCCGCGTCCAGATCAGTTGCGCCAGTTCACGCTGCGCCTCGACATAGGCCGACCGTCGCGCCACCGCCTGACGATAGGCCTGTTCGCTCTCATCGTGCTTGTCCTGCCCCGCCAAGGCGCGCGCCAGCACCAGCCAGGTTTCCGGTGCGTCGCCGCCTTTGGCGAAGGCGCGACGCACCGCCGCCTCAGCCTCGACGTTGCGCCGCATGTCGCCCAGAAGCGACGCCAGATTATGCTCAGACACGCTGCTCGTCGGCCTGGCCTTAACCTGGGCCTCGCGCAGAACCAGAGCTTCGTCCAACCGCCCCAGCCGCTTGAGCAGATCAGCCTGCAAGGGCCAGGTCGCAGCCGCGTTGGCCGCCCCTTGCAAGGCCGCCAGCGCCTCCTCCACGCGCCCGGCGGCAATCAGCCGGTCAACGGCGGCGCGCTCGGTACTGGGGCGACCGTCGTGGCTCATCGCTGGCGCTTGACCCCTTCGAACGGATCGACGTCGCTTTCGTCCTCGGAGAAGCCGAAGTGGGCGAATCCGGCCTTGATCTCGGGGCTTAGCGGCGCCTCGACGATCAGGGTGCCGCCGCCGGGGTGGTCAAGTTCGATACGGCGGGCGTGCAGTTGCAGCTTCAGCACGCCTGACAGTTCGCGCGACTTCTCGTCCCCATATTTGTGGTCGCCCAGGATGGGGTGGCCGATGGCCGCCATGTGGGCGCGCAGCTGGTGCGTCCGCCCGGTAAACGGACGCAGCGCCATCCACGAGGCCCGGTGCGCGGCGCGGCTGATGGTGGCGAAGGCGGTCTCGGCGGGTTCGCCCTTGGGGTCCTTGGGCTCGGCCGGACGCATCATCTCATAGTCGTTGATGCCGGTCTTCTTCAGCGCCAGATCGATCTGACCATGGGTGGGCTTGGGGTTGCCGATGACGATGGCCCAGTAGGTCTTCTTGGCCTGACGACGCGCAAAGGCCCCGGCCAGACGCTTGGCCGCCTCAGGCCCCTTGCCCAGCAGCAGGACGCCTGAGGTGTCGCGGTCCAGACGGTGGACCAGACGTGGGCGATCCATCCCCTCGCCCCAGGCCGACAGCAGGCGGTCGACGTGCTTCGTCGTCTTGGTCCCGCCCTGCACGGCCAGACCGTGCGGCTTGTTGAGGGCGATGACCATGTGATCTTCGTACAGGACCAGCGACTTGGCGTAGGCCACGTCGCGCTCGGTCAGTTCGTGCAGGTCGCCGGGCTTGCGCGGATTGTCATCAGGCAGCGGCGGCACGCGCACGGCGGCGCCGGCGGTCAGCCGATCCTGCGGCTTGACCCGAGAACCATCGACGCGAATCTGGCCGCTGCGCGCCATCTTCTCCACCTGGATATGGGTCAGGTGCGGCCAGCGGCGCTTGAACCACCGGTCCAGGCGGATGTCGTGTTCGTCCTCGGCGACATAGAGGGTCTGGACTTCGCGGCTCATGCGCCCACTCCGGTAAACAGTTTGCGCGCGATCATCAGGCCGACGAACAGGGCGGCGATGGCAAGAACCACCGAACCCACCGCATAGACGAAAGCCGTGGCCAGTTCACGGCGTTGGATCATCAAAGCGGTCTCAAGCGAAAAAGCAGAGAAGGTGGTGAAGCCGCCCAATAGGCCGACGGCGGCGAACAGGCGGATGCTCTCCTGTGCCGCGCCCCCCTTCAGCGCCAGCCAACCCGCCAGCAGGCCCATCAGCAGACCACCCGAAACATTGGCCAGGAAGGTCCCCCACGGCCACGTCGCGCCGGACGCGACCCGACCGACCGTCAGACCCAGGCTGTAGCGCGCCACAGCCCCCATTGCGCCGCCGGCGGCGACCAGAAGAAATTGCATCATGTCGGGCTTCTACACCCGTCAGGCGGCTTTGGCGAAGCGGCCGCCGCGCACCCTACAAACCTCGGAATCAAAAAGGGCGGCGGGTCGAAACCCACCGCCCTCTCTTGAAACTGACCGGGTGCTTAGAAGCGCGCGGTCAGGCCGACATAGTAGCGGCGGCCGAGCACGTCGTAGGTCGACGGGTCGGTGTTGGCCTGAACGCCCGGAACGAAGGTGTTGGGCTGTTCGTCGGTCAGGTTGTTCACGCCGGCGCGCAGCGAGACGGTGTCGTTGATCGACCACGAACCGTTCAGATCGAAGTAGTCGATCGAAGGCAGAACGATGTCGGTGTTGATGACGGTCAGTTCGCCAACCCGGCGCCAACGAGCGCCGACCGAGAACGGGCCGTCCGACCAGGTGACCGAGCTCAGAGCCTTCCATTCCGGGAAGGTCTTGCCGAAGTCGCTGGCGATGGAGCCGGTACGATCGGTGAAGACGCCGCCTTCAACCACGTTGTCCTTGTACTCGGCCAACCAGCTGATGACGGTGTTGAAGCGCAGTCGGCCCCAGTCGCCGCCGCCGATTTCGGCGATGTCGAAGTTCCAGTCGCCCTGGAAGTCGATGCCGGACGTTTCGATGGCGCCCAGGTTGGCCTGGTTCTCAATCGCGCCGACGATGCCGCTCGAGAGCGGATCGCGACGGAACAGCTGGCAGTAGCCGTTGTTGATATCGAAGTCAGGGTTTTCGCCCGTGACGTTGAAGCAACCCTGCAGGGCGTCCGTCGCGCCGATCGAGCCGATCGCATCGGTGATCTCGATGCTGTAGTAGTCGATCGATGCCGAGATGCCCGACAGCCAGGGCGAGGTAAACGCCGACTGATAGACCAGACCAGCCGACCAGCTGTCCGAGGTTTCTTCGAACAGGTCCGGGTTTCCGCCGCTGCGGCCTTCAACCTGATCGTTCGAGTACTGGAAGTTCGGCAGCGCCAGCGGCGACACGCCCTGAGCCAGGCAGAGCGCCTCGACACGGGCCTTGTCGGCGCCCTGACGGAAGCTGCTGCGAACGTCGCAGGGATCACCTTCCGTACCGTTCGCCGACGGCGAACCGATCGACGGGAAGCCGGTGGCGGCGGTGGCGAACAGTTCGCCGATCGAAGGCGCGCGAACCGAACGGCTGTAGCCGCCGCGAGCGCGCAAGCCGCCTGCGATCGTCCAGTCCAGCTCCGCGCGATAGGCGTGGGTCAGACCCGCCGTGCTGTAGTCGGCCAGACGATAACCCAGGTTCAGGTCCAGTTGCTCGACGAAGGGCAGGTCCGCCAGCAGCGGGACCAGGGCTTCGATGAACAGCTCCTTGGAGTTGGTGCTGCCCGCGAGCGACGGCGTCGGGTTGAAGCCCGCGATCTCCGAACCGCCGACGTTGCCGCCGTCCGGCAGGCCGTTGGCGCCCAGGTGGGGCGTGACGGCGTTTTGCTGAGCCAGCGAGGAGTCGGCGCCGAAGGCGAAGGTGTCTTCGCGATACTGAGCGCCCATGGCGACGCGAACTTCGCCGGCCGGCAGATCGAACGCCTTGCCCTGCATCGAGGCTTCGACGTTGCGCTGCTCGGTCGTCGTCTGGTTACGGGCCGAGCGACCGATGTAGCTGATGCACTCAGCCGACAGGTCGGTCACGCCGAACGGGTCGAAGCCGCCGGCGCAGAGGCTGCGGCCGCCGTCAGGCGCGTCCAGAAGGCGTTGGACGGAAGAGCGCGAAACGTTGCCCGTCTGGGTGGTGGTGTTGGCGACGCGGCCATACGAACCGTAGATGTCGTAGGTCCATTCGCTGTTCGGCACGCGACCGCGAACACCCGTCGTCAGCTGATAGATATTGTATTCATCGTTCGAGTGACGGCCGCCCAGCGAGGTGAAGCGCTTGTTCAGCAGGATCGAGCTGGTCGGGTTTGCGCGCGCGTTCAGCAGCGTGCGCAGAGCCGGCGTGATGAAGGGGTTGGTCGAGGGCAGACGGAAGCCGGTTCCGGAGGCCGCCGGGCTGGCCGCCAGCTCGGTGTCAGCCGAATACTGGGTGAACAACGCGTTCGCGTAAACTTCAGCGTTCTCGTTGATCTTGTAGCGGCCTGCGCCGTAGACGTTGTAGCGCTCGAGCGGAAGCTGCAGGTAGTTCAGCGGACCGGTGTTGAACGTATAGTTGGCGCCCGGAGCGGTATACTCAGGACCGGCTCCAGCCGGGTTCTTGACATTCACCTTGCCGATGTAGGCGAAGATCGAGTCGTCGTCATTGAAACCGAACTGGCCCGTGTTCGCGATGCCGGTTCGGCCGAAATAGGCGTCAATGGCTGCCTGAGTGGGCAGGTTGTTGCCGTCGAAAACCGTCGAGCCGAGCGGCGAAGTGCCCGAGGGACCCGAAACCGCCGAGAAGTCGCGAGCAGCGTTGAAGATGGTGCTACGCGTCGACCGGCCGACGGACAGGACCATGTTGCCGCGGTCGTTGTCGAAGTTGCCGCCGATGGTCACCGAATAGCTTTCGGTCTCGCCATCGTCGCGATCCGTCTGGCCGTACTGGGCGTCGAACTGGATGCCCTCGAAGTTTTCATCAAGGATGAAGTTGGCCACGCCCGCCAGGGCGTCCGAACCATAGGCGGCCGAGGCGCCGCCCGAGATGACTTCGATGTTCTTGATCAGAGCGGTGGGGATCAGGTTGACGTCGACCGAACCATCGGAGTTCGACGGCACGACGCGGCGGCCGTTCATCAGCACCAGGGTGCGGTTGGAACCCAGGTTCCGCAGGTTGATGTTGGCCTGGCCGCCGTTCGAGGGGTTGTTCGACGTCGACGAGATCGACGGCGTGAACTGCGGCAGATCATTGATCAGGGTGTCGATCGTGACCGCGCCGGTCGCCTGGAAGTCCTGGGCGGAAACCGTGACGATGGGGCTGGTCGAACGATAGTCCTGACGCGCGATGCGCGATCCGGTGACGACGATCTCATCCACCTGGGTGGGTTGGTCGTCGGTCTGGGTTTGGGCCATGGCCGGCGCGGCGAACCCTGCCAGCGCGAAGCCCGCGATCATCGTCGTCGCCAATAGGCGCTCACGTTTGTTAGTCAATTTCAGAACCCTCTCCTGAAGATGGGCGACCAAAGCAAAGGATGCTCCCCCCGCCTCCGCCCTAAATCCTGGGCGTGGACAAATTCTCGATTCGCCCACTAATCCGCCCTCCGATTACGCCGGTGCGTCCAATTTGCGCCACGAAATTACTGCGCGTCATGATAATGACGTCCCACATGTCGCAAAGTAGACACGCTTTAGCGTCAGCCAGAAAATGGCAAATTCAGCCCTTTTCCCGCCCCATTCGCGACAAGGATCCCTTAAATGAATGCTGTTACCGGAAAAATATTCGCCCTGATATGGGCGATGGGCGCGACTTCCATTCTCGCAGCCCCCTGTTATGCATCGCAGGCCTCGTCGTCTCAGGCCCAACCGGTGCAGCGTCTTTTTGAATGCCGCGCCCTTGCTGAGGGCACAGCGCGGCTGGCCTGCTATGATTCTGCGACCGCGTCGCTCGAGCGCGCTGAACAGCAAGGGGAAATCGTGGTGGTTGAACGCCAGCGGGTTCTGGAAAGCCGACGCGCGCTTTTCGGCTTCACGCTACCGGACGTGTCCACCCTGCTTGGCTCTGAAACGGATCAGTTGAACGAAGTGGAGACGACGCTGGAGCGCGCGTCCTATACCCCGGGCGCCGGCTGGACGTTCTATCTGGCGGACGGATCGGTTTGGCGGCAGATCGATTCCACGCCGCTACAGTTTCGGGCCCGGGATGGCCTGCCGATCAAGATCCGTCGCGCCTCTATGGGCACCTACTTCCTGAAGGTGTCTGACAACCCGGCCGTTCGCGCCAAGCGCCAGTAGAGAAAAAGAAATCGGTATTTCTGGCCTGAGGTTCGGCTATGTATCCTCTTGTTCAGAATATGTCACAGCCGCGGCCGAATGGCGTCCTGAACCCCGCGTGCGTCATAGGCGCCAGGGCGGTCGGGGCGCTGGCCGCGTCCCATGACGATCTCGAGCGTGGTGGAGGTGGGTTGCGGGCCGCTGAGGTCGAAGCCGAGACCAACGCCGACGCCTGACGTGCTGTAGCCGCCGTAGCGACCGGAGCCTGCGCCGATCGACACGCTGGGGCGTACGCCGCCCGCGCTGTCGGGGCGCCCGTCGATCCAGCGCTGCGTCACCTCGAACCAGTCATAGCCCTGATCGACAGTCAGTTGCGCCGCGCGGAACAGGGCGCGATCCGCCACAGGTCCTGGCGCGCCAACCCCGTTGTAGGTGACGCGGAACCGATCGGTTTCAATGCGTTGCTCGCTGAACCCCTGGCCTCGCCCCGCCTGTTGTGGGCCGTAGGGCGCAAGGCTGGCGCAGGCGGCGAGGGCCAGGGCCGAAAGCGCGATAAGGCTGAATGTCAGGCGTTTCATACGGCGATCTCCTTGCTCGAATAGCGTCGAGCCAGGCTGGATGTTCCGCCGCGAAGCTGAACGCGCGCCGAACCTAAAGACCCGCCGCCGCCTGCAAGGCCCCAAAGTCCGTCGGCGGCTCTGCCTCCAGCGTCATGCGCTCGCCGCCTTCGGGGTGCGGGAAGGACAGCCTTGCCGCGTGCAGCATCAGCCGCGAGGCCCCACGCCCGGCGAAGGTCAGCGCCCCGCCGTAGCGAACATCCCCGACCAGAGGCCGACCGATGGAGGCCATGTGCACCCGCAACTGGTGCATCCGCCCTGTCTCGGGCGACAGCTCGACCAGAGCCCCGTCCTCGCTGGCCGCCAGGGTGCGATAGCCGCTGACGGCGCCTTGCGCGCCCGGCGCATCGAACTCCACCACCCGCATATAGGATTCGCGGCCGATCTCTTCGCGGCGAAGGGCGGCGGTGATCCGGCCCGACCTGGGCTCGGGCGCTGCCGACACCAGGGCCAGATAGGTCTTCTGGAACCGGCGCATCTGCATGGCCTTGCCCAAGAAGCCCGCCGCCGGCTTGGTCTTGGCCGCCAGAATGACGCCCGAGGTGTCGCGGTCCAGCCTATGCACCAGTTCCGGCCGCTTGCCGTTCGAGCGGGCGAAGGCCCACAGCAGGTCGTCCAGCGTATGGGCCTGGATGCGTCCGCCCTGGCTCGACAGGCCGGACGGCTTGTTGAAGGCGATGATGTGCGCGTCCTCGTGGATGACCCACGAACGGACGGCGGCGATGTCTTCTTCGGTCAGGGAAGCGGGCTGGCGGGTTTTCACCCGCCGAGCCTTTAGCGGAGGACCGCCCTCTTCGCCATGGCCGAGGCGTACCAGAGCAGCAAGGCCGCGATCACGACGATGACGTAGGGCATCCACGCCATCATCGCCAGTTCCGGCGGCAGGGCCGGCGGCGGGTTGATGAACTTGGAATAGATCAGGCTGACCACCGCTCCGATCAACGACAGGCCGAAAGCGTGAACCGCAAAGCGACTACGCGCCAGCAGGAGCAGCGACCCGATCACCGCACCCCAGACGCCCAGCGTCCACGGCACATACATCCACGTCGGCATGGCGTTGAAATAGGCGATCATGTCGTCGCCAAAACCTGAAGCCCGCATATAGGCCTCGCCCCGCGTATTGGTCTGGATGTAGTCGAAAGCGCCAAAACCGTTCCAGGCCAGCGAAAGCAGGCCCACCAGCCACAGATGCCAGGGCGTCGCCGTCCGTCTCGCGATATCGATCATCATTCCCTCCCCAGGTTGTCGATCAGCGAGAGGCTAATCCCGAACCGCCATGCTTAACAATGAACGGCGATCACTCTCCGACAAACCAGCGCCGAGCGCAGGCGATGCCTGCAATGGCTCCGGCTAACAGTGCGGCAGGAATTGCCAGAACGACGACGATGGCGCTCAACTCGAGAAGCCAATTCTCCGGCACACCGCCTGCTACCCGCCAAGCGATATTCAACTTGATCGCGATCGCGTTGAGCCCGGCCGTCGCTACCGCCGCACCGATACCCGCCGCCGGCCACCAACGGCCGGGCAGCGATCCAAAGACAACGACTGCCGCAACGAGTGTCGCCAACAACATCCAGAAGGACCACATATCTGGCAGATCGGGCGAGCGCTGGATTCCCCAATACTGAAGCGCCAAAACGAATATCGGCAGGATGGGCGCTACAGCCAAAATCCGTGACCGAGTCATCCCTCCCCCTGCGCCCGCGCCCGCATCGCCGCCCAGCGTTCCAGCCGCGCCTTGACCTTCTCCTCATGCCCCTCGCCCTTGGGCTTGTAGAAGGTGCGGCGCTCCATCTCGTCGGGGAAGAAGTTGGCGCCCGAGAAGCCCTCGGGCGTGTCAGGATCGTACTGGTAGCCCTTGCCGTAGCCGAGCGACTTCATCAGCTTGGTCGGCGCATTGCGGATATGGGCGGGCGGCATCAGCGAGCCGGTCTCGTGCGCCGCGCGCTTGGCGGCCTTGAAGGCCTCATAGACGCCGACCGACTTGGGCGCGGTGGCCAGATGGACCACGGCCTGGGCCAGCGCCAGCTCCCCTTCAGGCGAGCCGAGGAAGTCGTAGGTGTCCTTGGCCGCGTTGGCGACCATGATGGACAGGGGGTCGGCCTGACCGATGTCCTCGACCGCCATCCGCACGATGCGCCGCGCCAGATAGAGCGGATCCTCGCCCCCGTTCAGCATCCGCGCCAGCCAGTAGAGCGCCGCGTCCGGGTCCGACCCGCGGACCGACTTATGCAGCGCGGATATGAGGTTATAGTGCTCTTCTCGGCTCTTGTCGTAGGCGGGCGCACGTTTCTGCAACACCCCGGCCAGACGCTGCACATCCAGCAGATCGCCCTCAGGCAGATCGAACAGCACCTCCGACATGGTCAGCAGATAGCGCCCGTCGCCGTCGGCCAGGGCCAGCATGGCGTGGCGCGCTTCCGGCGTCAGCGGCAGGGGCCGGTCCATCAGGACCGCCGCCCGATCCAGCAACTGATCCAGCGCCGCGTCGTCCAGCCGCTTCAGCACATAGACCTGGCTGCGCGACAGCAGCGCCCCGTTCAGCTCGAACGACGGGTTCTCGGTCGTCGCCCCGACCAGAGTGACCACGCCCTCCTCGACGAAGGGCAGAAAGCCGTCCTGCTGGGCGCGGTTGAAGCGGTGAATCTCGTCGACGAACAGCAGGGTCTGCTGCCCCGCCGCGCGGCGCATCCGCGCGGCCTCGAACGCCTTCTTCAGATCAGCGACGCCTGAGAAGACGGCGCTGATGGATTGATATTCATAGCCCGCCGCCCTGGCCAGCAGCCGCGCGATGGTGGTCTTGCCGGTGCCGGGCGGTCCCCACAGGATCATGGAGCCCAGACGCCCGGCCTCGATCATGCGGCGGATCGGTCCGCCCTCGCCCAGCAGGTGGTCCTGCCCCACGACCTGATCCAGCGTCTGCGGGCGCAGACGGTCGGCGAGCGGCGCGTCGGGGGGATGGATGCCGGAGGCTTCGAACAGATCACTCATGGGACAGTCAAGAATTGGGGAACAGCAGAGATAGGCGTTCGTTCAGCCGATTACACGCACTACTATCGGCCCGAACGGAGGAACCATGTCCGAACCCCAGCCGAACCAGGGCCCGACCGGAGGCGTCACGCCCCATCTGACCATTCCCTCAAAGGGCGGCTTGGCGGCCATCGAATTCTATGGCCGGGCCTTCGGCGCCGAAGAGATCATGCGCATGCCCGCCGAGGACGGCGAGCGGCTGATGCACGCCCACCTCAGGATCAACGGCGCCAGCCTCATGCTGGCCGACGAATTCCCCGAATGGACCGGCGAGGCCGACATCACGCCCAGGGGCGTCACCCTCCACCTTCAGGTCGACGATCCCGACGAATGGTGGACCCGCGCCCTGGTGGCCGGCGCCGTGCCGGTCATGCCGCTGGAAGACCAGTTCTGGGGCGATCGCTACGGCCAGGTCCGCGATCCCTTCGGCCACACCTGGTCCATCGGCGGCCCGAGCAAGGCCGCTTAGGACGCTTCGCGATCCAGCCGCGCCTGAAGCCGTCCCCGCGCCCGTTCCGCATAGGCACGACAGGCTGACGGATCGAGGAAGGGATTGGGCGTCGCACCGGCCTGCAAGGCCGCGATCTTGACGTCGCCTCCCGAGTTGTCCGGGTGAGCCGAGATCAGCAGGTCGCACGGCAGCGCCTCCACCCGATCGATGGAAGCCCGCAGAGCCGCCGTCACTTCGGGCTGCGCCGTGTAGGTGAAGGACCCGCTCGCGACCGCATTGAGACTGGAGGCGAACACCACGTCCACGCAGGCGTCGCCTTCGCAGGTCTTCCACGTCCAACTGACGCTGCCGGGCGTGTGGCCGGGCGTGAAGACCGCCGTCACGGCCGTGTCACCCAGGCGAACGGATTCGCCGTCCTCGACGCCGCGCGCGTTGGCGACCGGCGGATGTTCGGGAACGCTGGAAGCCTGCGGATCATGCCCATCGGCCCGACCCGTACGCAGCGCCGCCGCGCCGATGGGGCTGGTGATCACCTGCGCCCCGCTGTCGCGCGCTAGGGCGGCGAGACCGCCCGAATGATCATAATGCGCCTCGGTATTCAGGATGTAGCGGATGTCCTCCACCCGGAACCCCAGGTGGCGGATGCTCGCCTCCGTCATCGCCACAGTCTGCGGCAGGGCGGCGTCGATCAGGATCAGACCGTCGCCGGTGTCGATCAGCACCATGCTGATGCCGCCGGTGCCGACGAAATAGGTGTCGCCGTACAGCTTCAACGGCGACTGCGGCTTCATCCAGTCGGGGTTTCCCGGGATGGGCTGCGTCAGAGGATCATCGTGCAGGTCGCTCCCGCTTGCGAACAGCAGGGCGAGCGCGGCGGTGAAGGGCAGGATCATCATCCCGCCATTCGCCACGAGACAGGGCCGTTCGCAAACAGAAAGGCTCAGCTATCCCCAGTTGGACTATGGCAACCGCCCCGTCAGCTTGCGACCGCCGCGCACGATGGTCAGCTCCGTCCCGCGCTGAGCTCGGGCCAAGGCCGCGACCGAGGTCGCCGGGCGACCATCCACCTGTACGATCAAATCATTGGGACGCAACCCGATGCGCGCCGGGATGCTGTTGCGCTGCAACCCCGTCACCACCACACCGCTGGTGAAGGGATCGCCGCCCAGACGATCCGCCAGCGCCGGGTTCAGCGCCACGCCTTGCAGACCCGCCAGCGCGCCCTGCCCCACCGTCGTGCCCTGACCGGGCTCAGCCTCGCCCGGCAGAGCCGCCACGCGCGCATTCAGCGTCTGGGTCTTGCCGTCGCGCAGGATGGTCACCGCCACCGCGTCGTTCGGAGACTTGGTGCCGACGCGGAAGTTCAGACCGCCCTGGTCGTTGATCTCGGCCCCGTCCACGGCGGTGATGACGTCGCCCTGCTCCAGCCCGGCGCGCGCCCCCGGTCCCTGCGGATAGACCTCGGTGATGATCAGGCCCTGCGGCCGCGACAGGCCCAGGCTGCGGGCGATGTCGGCGCTGACGGTGTCTCCTTTCACCCCCAGCCACGGCCGCACTACGGCCTTGGCCCCGCCGAGGGCGGAATCGACCACCCGCTTGACCATGGTCGCCGGCACCGCGAAGCCCACGCCGCTGGAGGAGCCCGTGCGCGAGAAGATGGCGGTGTTGATGCCGATCAGATCCCCGTCCATGTCGACCAGAGCCCCGCCGGAGTTGCCCGGGTTGATAGGAGCGTCGGTCTGGATGAAGGAGCCTGAATCGCTGATCCCCGTCTCGGTGCGGTTGAGCGCCGAAACAATGCCGTTGGTTACGGTCTGGCCGACGCCGAACGGATTGCCGATGGCCAGGACCAGATCGCCGACCTGCTGCTCCTCCTGATCGTCGATGCGCAGGGTCGGCAGGTCGCCGTCCACGTTTTCGAGTTGCAGCACGGCGATGTCGGACCGTTCGTCAGCCAGCAGGACGCGAGCCGGATACTCGCGTCGGTCGTTCAGGGTGACGCGGATCTGCTGCATGTTCTGGATGACGTGGTTGTTCGTCACCACAATCCCGTCAGCGCGCACAATGACGCCCGAGCCGATAGAGCCGGTCACGCGCGACTGCGGCCCGCCGCCGAACATCTCGAAGAAGGGATCGCGCACCTGCTGCACGCCTCGCGCCGAGATGTTGACCACGGCGGGCGCCGCCTCGCGCACCACAGGGGCGAAGCTGGACTTCATCGCCCCCGCGTCACGCGGCGCCTGACGCGGCTGCTCGGCGAACACGCCTTCCTGAGCCTTGGATGGTTGCGGCTGACCGCAGGCAGACAGCATCAAGGCGGCGGCGAGAGCCAGTCTGGAGGTCTTCATGTCGTCAGTATCTCGTTCGGAAGGCTTGGCCGCATTGCGCAACGGGTTTGGGACGGGATCAAGGCCAACGGCCAAGCCTGACGCCCGCCGCGATCAAACGACCGTGACCGCGTCCCGTTCCGCCCGGCGCGCCGTGATCCAGCCGATCAGGGCCGCCAGCGCCAGAACGGCCGCGGCCAGATAGAAGGCCAGCCCCGGATTGGGCGCCCACATCCCCTGCTCCACCGATTCCGAATAGACCCAGCCGAAGAACAACGGCGAGGCCACCCCGGCGATGGAGGCGACGCTCATGTTCGCGCCCTGAAGCTGACCCTGCTCGCTCTCGCCCACCTGACGCGTCATCAGGGATTGCAGCGTCGGCATGGCCAGGCCCCACAGGGCGTTGGGCAGCATGGCGAGGATGAAGGCGACGCCGGTCGGCGCCCAGCCCATCAGGGCGATGCCCACCGTGCCGCCGCACAGACCGAAGATCATGGTCGTGCGGTCGCCCAGCGTCTTCGACAGAGGGCCGACCAGAACCCCCTGAACGATCATGTCCAGCACCCCGACCATGGCCAGCAGCATCCCCACCTGCCACGGCCCCCAGTCGTATCTCAGCCCGGCGTAGAGAACGAAGACCGCCGAAAAGACGTGGTGGGCGAAGTAGAGCAGGAAGTTCACGACCGCGAGCCCGGCCAGTTCGGCATGACGCCGCAACAGCACCATGGCCCCGACCGGATTGGCCCGGCCCCAGCTGAACTTCATTCGCTTCTCGGGGGCCAGGCTCTCGGGCAGGATGAACAGGCCGTAGAGGAAGGCCAGGCCCGAAAGGCCGCCCGCCACCCAGAAGGGAACGCGCGGGCCGAACTCGCCCAGAAAACCGCCTAGCACCGGCCCCAGCACGAAGCCGCCCGAGAAGGCCGCGCCGATCAGGCCATAGGCCCTTGCCCGTTTCTCCGGCTCGGTGATGTCGGCCATGTAGGCGTAGATGGTCGTGAAGCTCGACGAGGTGACGCCCGCGACCAGCCGCCCGACCGCCAGCCACCACAGGTTCGGCGCCAGGGCCATCAGCACATAGTCCGCCGCCAGCCCGGCGCAGCTGATCAGGATGACCGGCCGGCGCCCATACTGGTCCGACAGCGAACCGATGACCGGCGAGGCCAGAAACTGCATTCCCGCCCACAGGGCCACGAAGACCCCGTTCAACAAGCCCGCCTGCGCGTTCGAGCCGACAAACTCCTCGATCAGATGCGGCAGCACGGGGATGACGATCCCCATGGCCACGATGTCCAGAACCGCCGTGACGAAGATGAAGGCCATCGCCGCGCGGCGGACCTTGGGGTGATGCAGGGACATGAAGCGCCGATCTGTTCGAGCGCTCTTCTACGCCTGGATCAGGGAATCGTCACCGGCAGCGTGTCCTCGACCCGCCCGTCGCCGCGCGGCGCGTCGATGCCCAGCAGACGCGCCAGGAAGGGCTGGACGTCCACGCTGTCGAGATCGGTCAGCCGTCGCCCCTGAACCACGCCGGGCCCGTGAGCGATAAAGATGGCCGCCATGTCCGGCGAGAAGTTGTCATAGCCATGCGCCCCGCCCGGCTTCGTCACCGGCCGCGCCCTGGTCGTGAAGGTCCAGCCCGGCTCGGAGGCGCAGACGATGGCCGAGACGCGCGGGTTGGAGCCCAGCACGAACCGCGCCGGGATCTCGCTCTTCTTCCAGCAATCCAGATGCGGGCGCGAGCCCAGCAGCGCCGCCTCGACCTCCGCCTCGCGACCAGCGACGGGGTTCAGGAAGGTGACGGCGCCGGAATAGATGATCTGGATCGCGTCCGGGTCGATCAGGTCGTCGATCCAGGTCACGCGCTCGGGCGAGGTCGCGGCCATGCCGTGGTCGGACACGACCACCAGCACCGTGCGCTCATACAGGCCCCGCGCCTTCAGCCCCTCGACCAGCCGACCGATGGAAGCGTCCACCGAGCGGATCGCTTCGGCCGTCTGGGGCGCGTCGGGGCCATGGTGGTGGCCCTGGGTATCGACGATGTCGAAATAGAGGGTGGTCAGCTGCGGCCGCTGATCGGACGGCAGATCCATCCATTGCAGCACGCGGTCCACGCGTGCGTCGCCCGGCATGCCCTGATTGAACTCTGTCCAGTAGGACGGCCGCACCCCGCGAATGGCGGCCTCCGACCCCGGCCAGAACATGGTGGCCGTCTTCACGCCGGCATTCTCGGCCGTGACCCAGATCGGCTCGCCCTGATCCCACCAGCGGCGGTCGGTGACGGCCTGCTTGTTGCCCAGCGAGAACCGGCCCAGTTCGGCGTCGACCATGTTGTTGCCGACGATGCCGTGATGGTCGGGGTGCAGGCCCGTGACCAGCGTATAGTGATTGGGGAAGGTCACGCTGGGGAAGGACGGCCGCATCGGCCCCGTGGCGCCCTCGCCCGCCAATCGCGACAGGTTGGGCGTGATCCCCCGGTCCAGATAATCGGCGCGGAAGCCGTCGATGGAGATCAGCATGACCAGCGGCGGCTCAGCCGCCTGCGGCTTGGGGGCGACGACCGGCGAGGTGGCGCAGGCCGTAAGCAACAGGGCCAGACACAGGCCCGCGACACGAGAAAGCATGGAAACTCCGAAGCGACTTCGGGAAGATTGCCTAAGCTTAATCTGCGACAGGCAGAAGACGGCTTGTCGGCTTATCCCCACCGGGCCAAGCTCGACCGCATGACCGCTGTGATCGAAACGACCGGCCTGACCAAGACCTATGGCGCCGTACGCGCCCTGGACGGGCTGAGCCTCTCCATCCCGCGCGGCGGGGTTTACGGCGTGCTGGGGCCGAACGGCGCCGGCAAGTCCACCCTGTTCCGCATCCTGCTGGGTCTGATCCGGCCCACGGCGGGCGAGGTCCGGGTCCTGGGCCAGCAGGCGGGCGACCCCGCCGTCATGCGCCGCATCGGCTCCATGATTGAGACGCCCCGCTTCCCGCCCTACATGACCGCCCGTCAGGTGCTGGAATGGCTGGCGCTCGCTCACGGCATGGGCAAGGACGCCGCTATCGACGCCTGGCTGGACCGCGTCGGCCTGACCGAGGCGGCCAACCGCCGCGTGCGCGGCTTCTCGGTCGGCATGTTGCAGCGCCTCGGCGTCGCCGCCGCCCTGATGACCAAGCCGGACCTGGTCATCCTCGATGAACCGACCAGCGGCATGGACCCGCCCGGCATCCAGGAGATGCGCGCCCTGATCCGCAGCCTGGCCGACGACGACGGCGTGACCATCATCCTGGCCAGCCACCAACTGCTGGAGGTCCAGCGCGTCTGCGACCGCGTGGCCATCTTCAATCGCGGAAAGCTGGCCGCCGAGGGCAAGGTCAGCGAACTGACCGCTTCCGGCGAACGCCTGCGCCTGTCCGCCACGCCGCTCGCCAAAATCATGGGCGTCCTGGGCGACAAGGGTTCGCTGGACGGCGACGCCGTTCTGGCCGCCATCCCTCGCGCCGAGGGCCCTGCCCTGCTCCGCGCCCTGATCGAACAGGGCGTGGACATCGACGAGGCCCGCTGGGTCGGCGCCGATCTGGAAAGCGTCTTCATGGCCGAGACCGGCCCCGCACGCACCGATGCTCAGGTTCGGGAGGCCCTCCATGCTGGCTGACGCCATCCGTTCCGAGGCTTACCGCCTGTTCCAGAACCGCACCGCGGTCTTCTGGAGCGTCTTCTTCGTGCCGATCGCGGGCCTGGCGATCTCGATCATCAGTCAGCTGCTGATCCAGTCCAAGGCGGTCAAGATCAATGGCGCCAACCTGCCCGTCGAACTGGGCGGCCCCCTGGACCTGGGTCAGGCCCTCGCCAGCAGCGCCGGCGATCTGGCCAACCCCGCCATCCTGGCCTTCGTGCTGATCGGCGCCGCCACCCTCTATGCCGGCGACTATCGCTGGGAGACCTGGCGTCTGATCAGCGCCCGCAACAGCCGCCCCAACCTACTGCTGGGCAAGGTCGGGGTGGTGAAGCTGCTGACCCTGGCCGCCATGCTGGTCTTTCTGCTGGCCGCCTCGATGGCCGACGTCGCCAAGGCCGCCATCTTCGACCGCCCAATGACCTTCACCTTCGGCGCCGAACAGGCAGCCGACTTCGCCCTGCTGTTCCTCCTGTCCTTCGTGCGCGTGGTGCAGTTCCTGATGATCAGCCTGCTGGCCGCCACCGTGACCCGGTCGCTGGTGGCGGCCCTGTTCGTCCCCCTGGTGCTCGGCGTGGCCCAATCCTTCCTCGGCGGCCCTCTTGCTGGACCTCTGGGATTGGAGACCGGCGACTGGCTGACCCAACTTCTGGTTCCGGGCCTGGCCTTCGACGCCTTGAAGGCGCTCATCCAGGGCGGGATGGCGGCCGCCGCCATGCCCGACGGCCTCGCCCTCAAGGCCCTCACCAGCCTGGCCTTGTGGACCCTGGCCCCCCTGGCCGCAGCCATCGGCTGGTTCAGCCGTCAGGATCTGTCCAAGGAGTAGCGGCGACTAAAGCCGCTTCTCCATCCAGACGTCGGCGCGGGCATAGGGCGTCGGCTGCGGCGGCAGGTGGACAAAGCCAAAGCGGGCATAGAGGCCCAAGGCCGCCTCAAGGGTCGAGCTGGTCTCCAGATAGAGGCGGTGCGCGCCCCCGTCCCGGGCCGCCGCCTCGCAGGCCTCCAGCAGCTTCAGGGCAAGACCCCCGCCCCGCGCCTCTGGGATTACCGTCATCTTGGTGACTTCATAGCCGCCGTCCGACATGGCGATCAGGCCGCAGCAGCCGACCGGCGCCCTATCACGCTCGGCAAGGAAGATATGGCCGCCCCTGGATAGTATCTGTCCTTCAGGATCATCCAGGGTCAGGTGATCCTTGGCTTCCAGGACGAAGCCGCCCTCCACCAGCCAATCTGTGTTCAGCCGCTTCCAGGCCTCTCGATGGGCGGACGTATAGGCGGTGATATGATCTTGGGGACGGGTCATGGGGGCTGTATCGCGCCCTGCCTGCCCACCGGCAAGCCGCACAGCGCCGCGCAAACGAAAAGGGCGGCTGGATCACTCCAGCCGCCCCTTCAATGTATCAAGTCGATGGAGCGATTACGCTTCGTCGCCTTCGATCGCGTAGACCGGACCCGAGTCCAGGCCCTTGGCGGCGGTGTCGCGGTCGACGAACTCGATCACGGCCATCGCAGCGTTGTCGCCGTGACGGAAGCCGGCCTTCATGATGCGGATGTAACCACCCGAACGTTCGGCGTAGCGCGGGCCGATCGTTTCGAACAGCTTGCCCACCTGCGGCACGTCGCGGACGGCGCTGATGGCCTGACGACGAGCGTGCAGGTCGCCCTTCTTGGCGAGGGTGACCAGCTTCTCGACGAAGGGACGCAGTTCCTTCGCCTTCGGCAGGGTGGTGGTGATCTGCTCGTGCTTGATCAGCGAGGCGGCCATGTTGGCGAACATGGCTTGGCGGTGACTGACCGTACGGCCGAGCTTGCGGTAAGCGGCGCCGTGGCGCATCGGGGTCTCTCCTACTCAACCCTGGTTTCCGGCCTTAACTAAAGGGGCGGGACCTGGGGCCTTGTTCATTCTAACCGCCCCATCCGCGCCCCGAAGGGCGCTGGGCGGAGGGTTGATGATCAGATCTGGTCGTCGAACTTTTTGGCCAGATCTTCGATGTTTTCGGGCGGCCAGTTCGGCACGTCCATGCCGAGCGACAGGCCCATCGTCGCGAGAACTTCCTTGATCTCGTTCAGCGACTTGCGGCCGAAGTTCGGGGTGCGAAGCATTTCGCCCTCGGTCTTCTGGATCAGGTCGCCGATGTAGACGATGTTGTCGTTCTTCAGGCAGTTCGCCGAGCGGACCGACAGCTCCAGTTCGTCGACCTTCTTGAGCAGAGCCGGGTTGAAGGGCAGGTCGGGCTTGCCGTCCGTGGCCTCAACAGCCTTGGTCGGCTCGTCGAAGGTGATGAAGATCTGCAGCTGGTCTTGCAGGATGCGGGCGGCATAGGCCACCGCGTCAACCGGCGAGACGGCGCCGTTGGTTTCCACTTCCAGGATCAGCTTGTCGTAATCCATCGACTGACCCTGACGGGTCGGCTCGACGCGATAGGCGACGCGCTTGACGGGCGAATAGAGGGCGTCGACCGAAATCAGACCGATCGGCGCATCTTCCGGACGGTTCAGTTCGGCGGCGACGTAGCCCTTGCCGTTCTGGACCGTCAGTTCCATGCGGACCGACGCGCCGTCGTCGAGCGTGCAGATGACGTGATCGGGGTTCAGAACCTCGATATCAGCCGGAGCCTCGATCTGGCCCGCCGTGACGACGCCGGGGCCCGTGGCGCGCAAGGTCATGCGCTTGGGGCCTTCGGCGTGCATGCGCAGCGCCAGTTGCTTGATGTTCAGGACGATGTCGACCACGTCTTCCCGAACGCCTTCCAGCGACGAGAACTCGTGAACGACGCCGTCGATCTGGATGGCCGTGACAGCCGCGCCTTGCAGCGACGACAGCAGAACGCGACGAAGCGCGTTGCCGAGCGTCACGCCGAAACCGCGCTCGAGAGGCTCAGCGACCAGACGCGCCTTGCGCAGCGGGTCGGAGCCGCCCTCGACTTGCGGCTTCTCGGGACGGATCAGCTCTTGCCAGTTTCTTTCGATCATAGAGTCCCTCGAACGGATTTCGCCGGTTCCGCACCCTCACGTTCAGGGCAGCCGGAACCGGCGGGAAAAGGGGTAGGCGGTCGCTTAGACGCGGCGGCGCTTGGGCGGACGGCAACCATTGTGCGGCATCGGAGTCACGTCGCGGATGGTCGTGATCGTCAGACCGATGGACTGCAGCGCGCGGAGCGCCGACTCACGGCCGGAACCCGGACCGGAGACGTTGACTTCCAGCGTCTTGACGCCGTGTTCCTGGGCCTTCTTGCCCGCGTCTTCACCGGCCATCTGGGCGGCGTAAGGGGTCGACTTACGCGAACCCTTGAAGCCCATGTGACCAGCCGAAGACCAGGAAATCGCGTTCCCCTGGGCGTCCGTGATCGTGATCATGGTGTTGTTGAAAGAGGCGTTCACGTGAGCGACGCCCGACGTGATGTTCTTGCGCTCGCGCTTCTTTACGCGACCCGGTTCCTTGGCCATCGATCAGCCCTCTCTTACTTCTTCTTGCCGGCGATCGGCTTGGCCGGACCCTTGCGGGTACGTGCGTTGGTATGCGTGCGCTGACCACGGACCGGCAGGCCCTTGCGGTGACGCAGGCCGCGGTAGCAGGCCAGGTCCATCAGACGCTTGATGTTCATCGACGTCTCGCGGCGCAGGTCGCCTTCGACGGTGTGGTCCTTGTCAATCGTTTCACGGATCTGCAGGACCTCTGCGTCGGTCAGCTGGTTCACGCGGCGCGCCGGCTCGATGCCGACCTTCGCGGTGATTTCCTTGGCGGCGTGCGCGCCGATGCCATGGATGTACTGAAGCGCGATTTCGACGCGCTTGTTGGTCGGAATGTTGACGCCAGCGATACGGGCCACGAGAATCTCCAGATACGCTTAAACAGACGCGGAAACCGCTCCGGTCAACAGACCAGGAGCGTGTGCGCCCTTCGCGGAAGCGGCCCTTATACAGGGGATTCTGTTTGCGTCAACGGGCGCCGCCATCGCCGCCTCCCGCCGGCGGCTGCACAGGCGGAAAGGCCACGGCGATCACCTGACGATGACGTCCGCCGAAGCGGCCTATGCGGCTGGGCGCTTTATAGCGGAACTCCCCGGCCCTTTGAATCGCAGCCCGCCCTACGCCTCCGCCCGCCGGATGCTCGTCCTGCACCCTGCAGTCTTCCAGACGGTCGCGGCCCACCCGAATATAACATTGAAGCACGGCGTAGGAACCGGGCAGCGCCGCCAGCGAGGCCGAAGAGACGTTGGCCGTCATGACCGCTCCTTTCGGACCGCTAAGGAGAACCGGCCCGGTCCCCCGACCTGCGCCTGCGCCATCCCCCTCGCCGAGACCGTCGCCTTGCCCCGTGCCGTCGCCTCCACGTCCCATGCCAGGCTCGATAGTCGGGACAGCCGCGAGCCCGACCTCAAGCGTCGGAAGCGGCGCCTGAACGAGCGGCGCCGGCGCCTCCACCTTTTCAACCGGCGGATGAACCGCTCTGTGAACGCGTGAAGCCGCCGGTGGCGCGCCTCCTCCGGCCTCTTTGTCGACGGACGGGGCTGTCGGCGACAGCCGCATCATCAGGATATCAAAGGCGGGCGGCTGGAAGGTTTCCGATGGCAAGTCGCGTCGGTCGAGGGCGAAAACGGCGATAAGGGCGACATGGATCAAACCGACCCCGATGACCGCTATCAGGCGTCGCCTGTCGTCTGAGCCGTTCTGCGCCTCCACAAGCACAGGGATCCCTCCGGAAGCCATGACATAACGTCGAGATATGACTCATAATGCCTGACGGCTGCCGGACTTCAAGTCGCCCTCACACGTCAGGGCCAGATAACGACGACGGGGACTTCCTGCCCATCCACGGGCGCGCCGTCGCGTATGGGCGGCTGAAACCGGAAATGGATCGACGCCGCCAGGGCGGCTGGGCCAAACCCCATGCCGGTCGGACTTTCCTCCACCACCCGACAGTCCTCAAGACGCGTGTCGAGCCGTATCCGACAGGACAGGGTCGCCTGTCCCCCGATCCTCTGGCGAAAGGCAGCCGGCGGATGGAGGCGGCGCAGTTCGCCTATCGTCGGCCCGCGCAGCAACCGGAAGCGTCCATCGCCCGCGCCGCGCCCGACACCCGAGCCAGTTCCCCCGCCCTGCCCTGCGCCCTGTCCGCCCTGGCCCGGTCCCGGCGAAGGTGACGGCGGCGACGCGACGCCGATCACCAATGGCTGCTCAGGCGCAGGTCGAGGCGGCGCTGTGAGTTCGGGCGGGGGTTGAACGGGTCTGGGCCGCGCAGGCCGCACGATCGACGGCGCCGAGGGCGCCCCTCCCCCGGCGGTCGGCGTCGGCGTGCGAGGCGGCGGCGAAACCGGCAAGGGCGGAATTGGCGACGGCCGGACAAGTTCAACCTCGACCGGCCGCGACGACGGCGTGGATTGCGTTGTGGGTCGCAGGTGACCCAGCAGAGCGAACAGCGCCAGATGCAGAAGGCCGACGCTGGTCGCCACGCCCGCCAGGGTCAACCTGCCGTTTGGCGACGACGATCTTCTGCTCATGTGCGCCCCGTTGAAGTGGATACTCGGACGCCTAACGCCCGAACACCGCTTCAGATCAGGATGCGCCTTAAGCCAGGGCGCCGTCGATGGCCGCAGCCACGGTGGCGATATCCCCCATGCCGTCAATCTCGGTCAACTTGCCCTGGGCCGCATAGTAGGGAAGCAGGGGCGCAGTCTGGCCGTTGTAGACCGTCAGACGGTCCTTGAACGTCTCGGGATTATCATCTGGACGCCCCTGCTCCGCGAAGCGTTTGGCGATCCGGTCGGTCAGGGCCTGATCATCGACCTTGAGACGGACGACCCGGTCGATCCGGGCGCCGCGCTTGTCCAGCATGGCGTCCAGAGCTTCGGCTTGGGCCACATTGCGCGGGAAACCGTCGAAGATGGCGCCGCCGGCGGCCTCGGCTTCCGGCAAACGGTCCTCGATCAGGGCGATGACGATGTCGTCGGTCACGAGGTCGCCGCGTGCAAGCACGTCCTTGACCTTGAGGCCGAGTTCCGAGCCCGAGGCGATCGCAGCCCGAAGCATGTCGCCGGTCGACAGCTGGATCATGCCCCGCTCTTCGACCAGGCGCTTGGCTTGCGTGCCTTTACCGGCCGCAGGCGGCCCGAACAGGATCAGATTCATCGTGCGGGCTCCCCTACCCCGAGCTTTAGCGCCGGACGGGGGCGGCGCCGCCCCGGCCGCCGCGACCACGCAGCTTCGCCTTCTTGATCAGACCTTCATACTGGTGCGCCAGCAGTTGGGACTGGATCTGGGCCACCGTATCCATCGTCACCGAAACGACGATCAGGATGGAGGTGCCGCCGAAGTAGAGGCTGTTGCCCATGCTGCTGACCAGAAACTCCGGAAGCAGGCAGACGGCGGTGATGTAGGCAGCGCCGATCACGGTCAGTCGCGTCAGGACATAGTCCAGGTACTCGGCCGTGCGCTTGCCCGGACGGATGCCCGGCAGGAAGCCGCCGTACTTGCGCAGGTTCTCGGCCGTGTCCTCGGGATTGAAGGTGATCGAGGTGTAGAAGAAGCAGAAGAAGACGATCAGGACCGCATACAGGATCATGAACAGCGGCTGGCCGTGGGTCAGCTGCGCCGTCACCATCGGCAGCCAGCTCATCCACTCGGGCAGGTTGGCGTTGGCGGTGAAGGTGGCCACCGTCGTCGGCAGCATCAGCAGCGACGAGGCGAAGATGGCCGGGATGACGCCGGCGGTGTTGACCTTCAGCGGCAGGAAGGACCGTTCGCCGCCCGTCATGCGGTTGCCTTCCTGACGCTTCGGATACTGGATCAGAAGGCGGCGCTGGGCGCGCTCCATGAAGACGATGAAGACGATGGTCGCCACCGCCAGAATGGCGATGAACAGCAGGGCGAAGACCGACATCTGCCCCTGCTGGGCCAGGCCCAGCAGACGGGCCACGGTGGAGGGCAGAACCGCCACGATACCGGCGAAGATGATCAGCGAGATGCCGTTGCCGACGCCGCGCGCCGTCACCTGCTCACCCAGCCACATCAGGAACATGGTGCCGCCGGTCAGGGTCGTGACCGTCGAGATGATGAAGAAGATGCCGGGCTGATCGATCAGACCGGCCTGGGCGTTAAGGCCCGCAGCGATGCCGAAGGACTGAGCCAGGGCCAGGAAGACCGTCAGATAGCGGGTATACTGGTTCAGCTGCTTGCGGCCGCTTTCGCCGCCTTCCTTCTTCAGCTTCTCCCAGGGCGGGTAAACCGCGCCCATCAGCTGCACGATGATCGAGGCCGAGATGTACGGCATCACGTTCAGCGCGAAGACGGCCATACGCTCGACCGCGCCGCCCGAGAACATGTTGAACATGTCCAGGATGCCGCGCTGGCCGTCCGGGTTCTGGAAGAAGGCCAGGAAGGCCTCGGAATTGATGCCCGGAATCGGAACATAGGTGCCGATCCGATAGACCAGCAGCGCGCCCAGCGTGAACAGCAGGCGTTTGTGCAGCTCGGTCGCTTTCGCGAACGAGCCCATGTTCATATTGGCGGCGAGTTGTTCAGCGGCCGAAGCCATTAGGCGGTCCCCACGACTATGCCCGTCGTCAGATAGGCGGAAAGCGGCCGTCTTGCGAGGGCCGCTTTCATGAATTTCGTCATCCCGGTGCGGACAATCCCGGCGAACGCCGCATCAGCAACGCTCGCACGGGATGACGATATCGATTTAGGCCTTGGCAGCGGCGCGCTTGGCGCGGGCCGAGACCTTGTTGGCGTCGCCCAGCGGCGTCTTGGCAGGCGGCACCTTGCCCTTGGCCAGGTTGCGCTTCTCGACGCGCGCAGCGGCCTTGGCTTCAGCGGCGATGCGCTGTTGCTCGACCGAACCGCCGGCGGCTTCGATGGCCTTGATGGCGCCGGCCGAGGCCGACCACACGACCAGGTTCAGCTTGGCCTTGATGTCGCCGGTGCCCAGAACGCGGACGCCGTCCTTGACGCGACGGATCACGCCGGCGGCCACCAGGGCGGCGCCGTTGATCTCAGCCTTGGCGTCCAGCTTGCCGGCGTCGATGGCGTCTTGCAGGCGCCACAGGTTCACTTCCGCCAGCTTCAGAGCGTTGGCGTTGTTGAAGCCGCGCTTGGGCATACGCATGTAGAGCGGCATTTGACCGCCTTCGAAGCCGCCGATGGCGACGCCCGAACGCGACTTCTGACCCTTGACGCCGCGACCGGCGGTCTTGCCCTTGCCCGAACCCGGGCCGCGGCCGACGCGCATGCGCTTCTTGTGGGCGCCTTCGTTGTCGCGAATTTCGTTCAGTTTCATGTGCCTGATCCTTTCGGGTGCTAGCGCCAGATCGATCGCAAGGATCACACCTGACTCGGCGTTGGATAAATTGAAGGGCCGCTTCTAGGCGGCCCGACGCAGCATCGCAAGATGCTTCTTAAAAAGTGAAACGCCCTCCCCCGCGGACGGGGAAGGGCGCATCAGCTTATTTTTCGACCACTTCCAGCATGTGGGCGACCTTGGCGATCATCCCACGAACCGAAGGGGTGTCTTCCAGCGTCGACTCACGGCCGATGCGGTTCAGACCCAGACCCGCCAGGGTGGCGCGCTGATCAGCCTTGCGGCGGATCGGGCTGGCCGTTTGGCGAACCGTGACGGTGGCTTTTTCGTTCTTCGCCATGTCTATCAGCCCTCGACTGCTTCAGGCGCCGAAGCGCCGTCGTTGCGGCGGCCCATCAGGTCGGCGACCTTCTTGCCACGCTTTGCAGCAACCTGACGCGGCGACGATTGAACCTTCAGAGCTTCGAAGGTCGCGCGGATCATGTTGTAGGGGTTCGACGAGCCGGTCGACTTGCCCACGACGTCCTGGACGCCGAGGGTTTCGAGGACTGCACGCATCGGACCGCCGGCGATGACGCCGGTCCCGGGAGGGGCGGCGCGCATCATGATCTTGCCTGCGCCCCAACGGCCGTTGCCGTCGTGGTGCAGCGTGCGGTTCTCACGAAGAGGCACGCGGATCATCGTCTTCTTGGCTTCTTCAGTCGCCTTGCGGATGGCTTCCGGCACTTCACGCGCCTTGCCATGACCGAAGCCGACCCGGCCCTTGCCGTCGCCCACAACCATCAGGGCTGCGAACGAGAAACGACGTCCGCCCTTAACGGTGGCGGCGACGCGGTTGATGTGCACCAGCTTTTCGACGATGTCCGAATCCGGACCGTCGACAGCGGGAGCGTTACGGTCGCGGCGGTCGCGGTTCTGACCACCTTGTCCGCGTTGGGGTTCACGAGCCATGCTTCTCGATCCCTTAGAAGTTCAGGCCGGCTTCACGCGCGGCCTCCGCCAGCGCCTTGACGCGGCCGTGATAGATGTAGCCGCCGCGGTCGAAGACGACGTCAGTGACGCCCTTCTCCTTGGCGCGCTCGGCGATCAGCTTGCCGATCGCAGCAGCAGCGGCGACGTTCGAGCCCTTGGAACCCTTGCCGCCTTCCAGCGACGAGGCGGCGGCCACCGTGACGCCCTGAGCGTCGTCGATGATCTGAACCGAGATGTTCTTGTCCGAACGGAAGACCGACAGACGCAGGCGGCCGTTGGAGACAGCCTTGAGGCGACGACGGTTGCGTTCGGCGCGGCGCTTGGCTTGTTGTTGCAGAGAAAGAGCCATGACTTACTTCTTCTTGCCTTCCTTGCGCCGGACCTTTTCGCCCGAATAACGCACGCCCTTGCCCTTGTAGGGCTCCGGCGGACGCAGCTTGCGGATCACGGCGGCGATCTGACCGACGGCCTGCTTGTCAGCACCCTGGATCTTGATCTCAGTCTGCTTCGGCACGACGAAGGTGACGCCGGCCGGCGGCGCGATGTCGACTTCATGCGAGAAGCCGAGCTGCAGCGACAGGGCCTGGCCCTTCAGGGCGGCGCGGTAACCCACGCCGACCAGTTCCAGGGTCTTCTCGAAGCCCTCGGTGACGCCGACGACCATGTTGTCGACCAGGGTGCGCGACAGACCCCACATGGCGCGACCGCGCTGGGTGTCGGTGCGGAGGGCCAGAGACAGACCCTCTTCGCCCTGGGTGACTTCGATTTCTTCGGCCACGGTCCAGGAGCGCTCGCCCTTGGGACCCTTGACCGAGACGGTCTGGCCGTCGAGCGTGACAGTCACGCCCTTCGGCACAGCGATGGTTTTCTTGCCAATACGGGACATATCAGTAGACCCTGCAGAGGACTTCGCCGCCGACGTTAGCGTCGCGGGCGTTGGCGTCGGACATGACGCCTTTCGAAGTCGAGAGGATCGAGATGCCGAGGCCGTTCTTGATCGGCTTCAGGTCGCCGATGGCCGAATAGACGCGACGGCCGGGCTTCGACACGCGGGCGATCTCAGCGATCACCGGCTGGCCGTCGAAGTACTTCAGCTCGATCTCGAACTGCGGGAACTCGCCGGGGTTTTGAACCAGCGAATAGCCGCGGATGTAACCTTCGTCCTGCAGCACGTCGAGGACGCGCTGGCGCAGACGGGAGGCGGGGGTCAGCACCTTGGAACGCTTGCGAGTCGCCGCGTTCTTGATGCGAGCGATCATGTCGCTCAGGGGATCGTTGATCATCATGTCTGTTCGCTCCCCTTACCAGCTCGACTTCGTCAGGCCGGGGATTTGCCCCAGATTGCCGAGTTCACGCATGGCGATCCGGCTCATCTTCAGCTTGCGGTAGAAGGCCCGCGGACGGCCGGTCACTTCGCAGCGGTTGCGAATGCGCGACGGTGCGGAGTTGCGCGGCAGCTCAGCCAGCTTCAGGCGGGCGTCAAAGCGCTCCTCCAGCGGCAGGCTTTCGTCGTTGGCGGTCGCCTTGAGGGCGGCCCGCTTCGCGGCATACTTCGCAACCAGGGCCTTGACGGCTTCGTTACGGTTTACGGCGCTTTTCTTAGCCATTGTTCTCTTCCCTTCCCGCTCAGTTCTTCACGAACGGGAACTTGAACTCGGTGAGGAGAGCCTTGGCTTCCGCATCGGTCTTGGCCGTGGTGCAGACGACAACGTCCATGCCCCACATCTGGTCGATCTGGTCGTAGTTGATCTCCGGGAACACGATGTGCTCCTTCAGACCCGTGGCGTAGTTGCCGCGACCGTCGAACGAAGTACCCTTCAGGCCGCGGAAATCCTTCACGCGCGGCAGCGCGATCGTGATGAACCGGTCCAGGAACTCATACATCTGGGCGCCGCGCAGCGTAACCTTGCCGCCGATGACCATGCCTTCACGCAGCTTGAAGCCGGCGATGGAGTTACGAGCCTTGGTGGCGACGGCCTTCTGGCCGGCGATGGCCGTCAGATCCTTGAGGGCCGCATTGGCCTTCTTGGAGTCAGCGACAGCTTCACCGATACCCATGTTCAGGACGATCTTGTCCAGCTTGGGGATCTGCATCTCGTTCGTATAACCGAACTGTTCCTTCAGGGCAGCGCGGATGCGCTCCTGATATTCGATCTTGAGACGCGGGGTGTACTTGGTGTCAGCCATTAGATGACGTCTCCCGTGGTCTTGGCGAAGCGAACCTTGGCGTCGCCTTCAACCCGGAAGCCCACGCGGGTCGCCTTGCCGTTGGCGTCGGCGATCGCGACGTTCGACAGGTGAAGCGAGGCTTCCTTGTGCTTGATGCCGCCTTGCGGGTCAGCCTGGGTCGGGCGCGTGTGGCGCTGAACCATGTTGACGCCCTGCACGACGACGCGGTTTTCGGTCGGGAGAACGCGGAGCACCTGGCCGGTGCGGCCCTTGTCCTTGCCGGCCAGGACGACAACGTTGTCGCCCTTCTTGATCTTGGCGGCCATGTTACAGGACCTCCGGAGCCAGCGAGATGATCTTCATGTGGTTCTTGGCGCGCAGTTCGCGGGGAACCGGGCCAAAGATCCGCGTGCCGACCGGCTCGTTCTGCTTGTTGACGATGACGGCGGCCGACTTGTCAAAACGAATGACCGAGCCGTCCTTGCGCTGGATGTCCTTGGCGGTGCGCACGACGATGGCGCGAACAACGTCGCCCTTCTTCACGCGGCCGCGAGGAATAGCTTCCTTCACCGAGGCGACAATAGTGTCACCCACCGAGGCGTAGCGGCGCTTGGAGCCGCCCAACACCTTGATGCACATGACCCGGCGGGCGCCCGAATTATCGGCGACCTCCAGGTTAGTTTGCATCTGGATCATAGGATCCGATCCTTCTCTATTACGAAGCCGAGGCGGGGGAAACGACTTCCCAACGCTTCAGCTTGGACTTGGGGGCGCACTCGACGATGCGTGCGACGTCGCCGACTTTGAGGGCGTTGCCCTCATCGTGAGCGTGGTACTTTTTGGACAGACGGACGATCTTTTTCAGGACCGGGTGCAGCAGGGTGCGCTCGACCTTCACAACGACCGTCTTGTCGCCCTTGTCGGACACGACCACGCCTTCAAGAATACGTTTGGGCATAGGTGTTTCCTTAAACCGCTGCGCGCTTCTCACGCAGAAGCGTGGAGATGCGAGCGATATCTTTGCGGACTTCACCAACGCGGTGAGTCTTTTCCATCTGACCGGTGGCGGCCTGGAAGCGCAGGTTGAACTGTTCCTTCTTGAGCTTCAGCAGCTCGTCGGACAGTTGGTCGGGGGTTTGACCCCGGAGATCGGCGATCTTGGTCATGCCGCTTCCTCAAGGTGAGCGATGCCGGCGTCAAGGCGAGTGACCACCTTGGTGCGGACCGGCAGCTTGGCAGCGCCGAGGCGCAGCGCTTCGCGAGCCACATCGTCCGGCACGCCGTCGATTTCGAACAGGATACGGCCCGGGTGGCAACGCGCGGCCCAATGGTCCACGGCGCCCTTGCCCTTACCCATCCGGACTTCAGCCGGCTTGCCCGTGACGGGCAGATCCGGGAAGACCCGGATCCAGACGCGGCCCTGGCGCTTCATCTGACGCGTGATCGCGCGGCGAGCCGCTTCGATCTGGCGAGCAGTGATACGCTCGGGTTCCACCGTCTTCAGGCCGTAGGAGCCGAAGTTCAGCGAGAAACCACCCTTGGCCGAGCCATGGATGCGGCCCTTGAAGGCCTTGCGGTACTTGGTCTTTTTAGGTTGCAACATGACCTATCAGCCCTCACGACCACGGCGCGGACCGCGGTCACCGCGGGGGCCGCCACGGCCTTCGTTGGACGACGGACCCGAGGCTTCCAGGGCCCAGCGCTTGTCTTGAGCCATGGGATCGTGCTCGAGCACTTCACCCTTGAAGACCCAGACCTTCACGCCAATGATGCCGTAGGTCGTCTTGGCTTCATAGAAGCCATAGTCGATGTCGGCGCGCAGGGTGTGCAGCGGCACGCGACCTTCGCGGTACCACTCCATACGAGCGATTTCGGCACCGCCCAGACGACCCGAGACGTTGATCCGGACGCCCTTGGCGCCCAGACGCATGGCCGACTGCATCGAACGCTTCATGGCGCGACGGAAGGCGATCCGGCGCTCCAGTTGCTGCGCGATGTTTTCAGCGATCAGCTGTGCATCGACTTCGGGCTTGCGGACTTCGACGATGTTCAGGTGAACTTCGCCTTCAGTGCGGGCCGCGATGTCCTTGCGGAGCTTCTCGATGTCAGCGCCCTTCTTGCCGATCACGACGCCCGGACGGGCGGCGTAGATCGTCACGCGGCACTTCTTGTGCGGGCGCTCGATGATGATGCGCGAGACGCCGGCTGCGAGCAGACGCTCCTTCAGCCACGTGCGCAGCTTCAGGTCCTGGTGCAGCAGGCGGGCGTAGTCGGCGCCGCCGGCGAACCAGCGGCTGTCCCACGTACGGGTGATGCCGAGCCGCAGCCCGACCGGATTGATTTTCTGACCCATCAGGCGGCCTCGCCGGCTTCACGGACCACGATCGTGATCTCGCTGAACGGTTTCAGGATGCGCGACGAGCGACCACGAGCGCGGCTCGCGAAGCGCTTCATCACCAGGTTCTTGCCCACGAACGCTTCAGCGACAACCAGGTTGTCGATGTCGAGGTTGTGGTTGTTCTCGGCGTTGGAAACGGCCGAATACAGGACCTTGCGAACGTCGGTGGCGATGCGCTTGCGGCTGAACTCAAGCTCGTTCAGCGCCTTCTGAACCGGCAGACCGCGGATCGAAGCGGCGACCAGGTTCAGCTTTTGAGGGCTGATGCGAACGTTGACCAGCTTGGCGCGAGCCTCGGTGGCGCCGACGCGGCGGGGGTTGTTGGACTTGGCCATCAGTTACTTCCTTTTGGCCTTCTTGTCCGCCGCGTGACCCGGGAACGACCGGGTCGGGGCGAACTCGCCAAACTTCATGCCGACCATGTCTTCGTTGACCATCACCGGCACGTGCTTTTGGCCGTTGTGGACGCCGAAGGTCAGGCCGACAAACTGCGGCAGGATGGTGGAACGACGCGACCAGGTCTTGATCACATCCTTGCGGCCCGACGTTTGAACGGCGTCGGCCTTCTTGAGCAGATACCCGTCGACAAACGGGCCTTTCCAGGAGGAGCGGGCCATTCTTAGCGAGCCTTCTTAACGTGGCGGGTACGGATGATGTACTTG